>Ga0182013_10000043_pt1 | contig 133804 bp, 122 predicted proteins | sample 612S2MmetaG_FD_120487 | JGI IMG/M metagenome (GOLD analysis project Ga0182013, IMG submission 120487) | Permafrost microbial communities from Stordalen Mire, Sweden - 612S2M metaG | ecosystem: Environmental > Terrestrial > Soil > Wetlands > Permafrost | place: Sweden: Stordalen | collected...
CGCCAACGCCGCGAGCTTGAACTCCCGGCTGAAGCGCCTCTCAGTTCCTCTCGTCATCAGTCCTCCTTCTAGGAGAACTGTCCCTCTTTCTACTGTCTCACTCTAGGGGTGCACTCCACTTAATTATTTTCGTGCGCCGTTTTTGGTCCGCGCTTGCCCGCTCGCAGCCGGCGTTTGATCATCCGTCCGATCTGGGCAAGAAAGCGATCGTCGCCGAGCGGCCGGCCGATGCTTTCGGCTGCGCGCAAACGTGAGAATAAATCCGTAGCCGCCGCGCCGACAGGCAATTCGGCAAAGTCGGGGATGCGTTCCTTGATCGGGGCACGTGCAGTCACCCCACGCTCGGGCGGATATCCTTCGAGGCTTGGCGCTGCGCGCCGAGTGCCTCAGGACGACGGGAAAATGGAGGTCACATTTAACGTCTCTTCTATCTTGACATTTGTCCCCTAGACGGATACATGAGCCCAAAGCTCGCTCATCGAGGACATCTTCGGCCGAGGGTACTCACCGAGGTGGAGCGAGTGCGGTGCCCGCGGCGGGGCCATACACCCCGTTCCCGGGCGGCTCGGGCATCATGCCCTCCGGCACTATGACCGGAGCGTGAGGTGCCATACTGGACTGGGACAGGCGAAGCCGGGCAACACCCGTGCAGACCGCGTCCCAGGAAGCCTGGCCTGACGCTGAGCCACGGGGATGAAAAACTCCCGGTGGCGAGAACCGCGGTGGAACGCCGATAGGCGAGCCCCCTTCGCAAAGGGGGCGCCGCACCCGCAGGTGCGGAGTGGAGTACGCGCCTGTCGGCGTTCCGCTTCCTTTTTTCTTATCGTTATTGCGAGGCAAGCGAAGCAAACCAGTCGGAAGGTACGGAAAACTTAATCGGCCAAGGGTTCTGAACCACCGCTAGATTGCTTCGTCGCTAACGCTCCTCGCAATGACGGCATAGCTCGGGCGCATGGGCGTCGCGAGAACGATTTTGCATGGCGCGATTGCGATATTTGCGGCGGCGAATCATTGCATGCCGCAGTCGCGAAGGGCCGCCAGGAACATTTCATCAATGGCCGGGTTTTGACGAAAGAAGAGCCGTGTCGACGGCTCAATGGCGCGTAACCCTAATGGAGCGTAACCCCATGTGCGATTACAGCTTGCATCTCGTCGCGTCGCGGCCCGCGAAGGTCGCCGATAAACTTGTCTCCACCGATTTCGTCGCCTCGATCAGCCGCGGCTTTACCGAGATCGGGCAGCCTGACGTGGCGGTCTGCCTCCTTCCCGGCACCGAGATCGCGTTCGATGGCGCCGTGCAGTTCGACCGGGCCTTCAGCATGTTCGGCCGCGCCCGCGTCGAGCACCGCGTGGCCCGGTTCCGCCAAATCAACATCCACGATCCGCATGTCCATCATGACGCGCTCGAATTTCCGGGCGGCCAGATCGTGATGGTGACGCGGCTTATCCCCGGCCAGACCGCGACCGTGCTGCAATTGCCGGCTGCGGCGGCGCCACACGATCGTGACGACGACGCCGCGCAAAGCAGCGCCGACGCAGCGCCGCGCATCGCTGAGTCGATTGTCTAACCGGGGTACTTTGGCGCGGGCCGGCGCCGCGGCGCGACCGCTCGGCCAATTATCTGGCGGCCTGAGACAAGGCGAAACCGCTTTGCCTCCCATGCCGTGCCAGACTTCCACGCTGTCTGGATGTGTGCGAAACACTGCGTTGCGAGATCAGCGCTTTCGCGATAGCGGACACCGAGCGAGAAACGTGATCAAGTTTGAGACCGACGTTCTGATTGTCGGAGCCGGCGGCGCCGGGATGTATGCGGCAATCGAAGCGGCCAAAAGCGGCGCGTCGGTGATCCTCGCCGACCGCAGCCTGATCGGCCGCGGTGGCGCGACCGTGATGGCCATGATGACGGTGGCAGCCGCCATCGGCGCGCAAACTCCCGACCATTGGGAACGCCACCTCGCCGACACGCTCACCGCCGGTCACGGCCTGTGCAACGAGAGTCTGTCGGCCATTCTGTGCGAGGACGCGCCGGCACGAATCCTCGAGATGGACGCTTGGAAAGTCGGCTGGGCGCGGGAGGACGGCCATATCGAACAAGCCCATGCGCCGGGCCACGACCGGCCGCGTTGCGTTTATGTCGACTTTCTCAATACCGGCCCTGCCGTGTCGAAGACGCTGCGACGGCACGTGCAAAATGCCTCGACCATCCGCCGCATCGGCGATCTGTGCATCGTCGACATCGCGGTCGAGGATGGCGTCGCGTGTGGCGCAACCGCGATCCATATGGAGACCGGCGAGCCGGTGATTTTAGCGGCCAAAGCCGTGGTGATTGCCACCGGCGGCCTGACCCGTCTCTACCGGCGCAATAGCGCGTCCCTCAACATGGCCGGCGACGGCTACGCGCTGGCGCTGCGTGCCGGCGCGCCATTGATCGACATGGAATTCGTCCAGTTCTTTCCGATCGGCCATTTGGCGCCGCGCCTGGTCGGACTCGATCCGATCATGTGGGATCCGTTCCGCTACAAGCTCGGCGGCATCCTGCTCAACGGCCAGATGCGGGAATTCGAACAGCGTTACGCCGCCGAAGATGGACGCCATGAAGGCGGCCGCAATGACGGCACCTATGTCCTGACCCGCGATCTTGCGACCTATGCCATCATGAAAGAGGTTGAAGCCGGACGCGGCAGCCCGGCGGGCGGCGCCTATTTGAGCTTCAAACACGTTCCGGAGGCCGAACTGCGCCGCGCCTTCGGTCCGGTGATCGATACGCTGGCCAAAAACGGCATCGATCTGACGCAACGCCCGATCGAGGTCGCGCCGATCGCGCATTATCACATGGGCGGCGTCAAGGTGGACACACAGTTCGAAAGCGCGGTGCCCAATCTGTTCGCCTGCGGTGAAGCCGTCGGCGGCGCCAATGGCGCCAATCGGCTATCCGGCAATGCGATCACCGAGGCCTTGGTCTTTGGCGCACGGGCCGGGCGCAGTGCCGCCGCCACGGCGGCCAAGGCTTCACACCGCTGGCGACCGAGCGCGTCTGCAGCCACGCTCGATTTACTGCGCCGCCGCACGCCCTCAGTAACAGCCAATCCCGCAGCGCTGATCGGCGAACTGCAGGGCGTCATGATGGACAAAGTCGGGCCGTTCCGCACCCAGACCCAGCTCGACGAAGCGCTGGCCGATATCGACCGGATCGAGCGAGCCATCGGGACCGATCCGATGGCGTCGGGCGCGCCGTTCGACGCCGTCCTGGTCGACTGGCTCGACCTGCGCAACATGGTGCTGGTGGCACGCAGCGTCACCCTTGCCGCACGCGCGCGGCTTGAGAGCCGCGGCAGTCATCAGCGCGAGGATTTTCCCGGCCTCGACCCGCGCTGGCAATTCAACCAAACCGTAGAATTGCGCGACGGCCGGCTCGCGCTCGCGGCCGACGCGCGGCTTGAGCGTTCCAGCCACGCTGCGCAGCCACTTGCGGATATTCCGGCATGATCGCGACGCTGCTCATTCAACGCGGCACCCCGACTGCTTCACCCAAGGTCGAGCGGTTCGACGTGCCGTTTGCCGACGGCCAAACCCTGCTGGACGGACTGCGCTATATCCGCGCCCATATCGATCCGACGCTCGCGTTCAGGTTCTCCTGCATCAATGCCAATGCGTGCAAGGAATGCATGATGCTGATCGACGGCGAGGTCGACTATGCCTGCACCACCCGCTTGCGCGACGGCGAGATCACGCTCGCGCCCTTGCCGAAAAAGACCCTGATCGGCGATCTCGTCACCGAGATCGCGCCGCCCGACGAGCGCATCAACTATGCCACAAAGCGCTGAATTGGGTAGCGACGACTTCCTGGTAACGCAATTCGCCATCCGCAATGCCCTGCGCGCGCGCGAAGTCACTCATGCCGGCGACGAACGTCGGCGACAGCGTAGCATCGTAATACGGCAGGTCGCGGCGGATCAGATCGGTGATCAGTTCCGCTTCGGATGGCGGAAACAATTTTTTGCCGACCTCTCCGGCACGCGTGACGTCGATCTTAAGCGCGGCTTGCGTCTTGACGATCGCCCGCACGGCAGCAGCGGCCTGGTCCGGCGAACGTGCGAGCAGCGCGTCGGTGGCGGCAATCGTCGCCGCGGTATAATTGAAGCACACTTTCGGGCCGTCGCCGCGGCGCACGTCGAGCACGATCGTGCCGATGCCGCGGCGCAGCGCGACCTCGGCGCCCATGCCGTTCGCCCAAAAGCCGTCGATCTTACGTTCCTCAAGCGCTCGCGCTGCGGTGACGCCGAAATTGATCCCCGCGCCGGCGGTGCCCGGCACCGGCGCGATAGTCACGCCGTCGCGCACCAGATCGATACCCGCTTCGCCCAACAGCCCGCGCAGGCCCTTATCCACCCAAGGCGCCGCGCCGATGCTGCGGCCCTTGACGGCGGCGATATCGCCGCGTCGCGCCTGCAAATCGGCATGCATCACCAAGAACCAATACATGCCCTGAGCCTGCGCGCAGATGAGCTTCACACCGCGAAATTGCGGAAAGGCTGCCAGTGCGGAATGCGCCGAGCCGCCGACAAAATCGACCGCGCCGTCACGCAACGCCGCGTAGGCCCTGTCGACCGGAAAAATAAGCTCGAGCGCGACATCGAGGCCTTCGGCCTCGAAGAAGCCAAGCTCCACCGCCGCCTCGGCGGGGAAATAGGAATTCGAAATCATATCGGGCACTGCGAGCTTGAAGGGACGTGCCATGCGTCATGATCCAATGATCGGCGCCCTACTTAGCTCAGCTGCAGGCAATTGTATTGTATCTTCGACGCCCGTACCCATGGCGCGCCTGCTCATCAATCCAAATCAAAAGAGGCCGCCCGACAAGAGCGGCCTCGACCCGGTTGAACCCGACCGGCAGATGTCAGCCGGAATAGGCGACGCGTTTCTGCGCCTCTGCTTCGGCTGGTGTCGTGGGTTGTGCGGGCAGCTGAAGCACCGTCGCGTCTTGACCGTCGCTCAGCCTGGTCAGCAGGACCACGCGCCCATCCGAGAACTCGAGCGCGTCATGATGCGCCCGCGGTTCGTCTTTGTTGATTTGACGAAAGATCGCCAGCGTCTGACCGCTGGGCAATTCGTCCGACATGCCGACTGTGGCAAAGCTCACCTCCTTGGAGAAGGCAAGCTCAGTCCCGGGAAGCAAACAAACGGCCGTCGTAGGGTCTTCGGGGGCGGCAAACCCGCGCGTGCCGGTCCCGAAATTATGGGTCGTAAGCTTATCGCCGATCTTAGCGGGGCGCGACTGAGTGGACTGCAAGCTGAAGTCACACATGCCTATGCACTCCTCTGTTGAGGCCCCCGGCAGGCCAGATCGAATCAAGTCACAAGGTTATCACACTGCGCGGTCGGCACGTTGCTGTAACATTAAATATGCAACTGACGGCGGCCAGAAAAATCGGCCGCCACGGATAACCAGGCGCTATTGGAGCGTTATGCTCTCACCCTGTCCAAAAGTGTTTGGGCATTGCTGGCGCGCTCGGAGAGATTCGAACTCCCGACCCTCAGATTCGAAGTCTGATGCTCTATCCAGCTGAGCTACGAGCGCGGCAGGCTCACCATAATAACTTCTCGGCAAAAGTCACTTCGGGGCCGCCCCTCGCGGCGGATGGGCGGTTGTCGGCTGAACTACGGGGGCCGCACCGTCGAGGAAGTTCCCGGCGCCCAGCCGCACCGGCTGCGGTGGTATCCGGCCAGTGCCGGGGAACGACGTGGCGGGTTAGCGGCTTATCGGTGGGGACCAACGATAGACGGAGACAGCGCATGTCTGACTATCGGAGCATGTCTGACTATCGGAACATGTCTGACTATCGGAACGCGGATTTTGATTATCAAGATCCGGACGATCCGTTCCGGCGCGACGCCAAGCCGGCCCCCGACAGGCGCGACGTGAAGACCGGCTGGATTTGGATTACCGCCGTCTTGTTCCTCGTCATCGCTCTGGCCGTCGGCTTCGACATAGGGCACCGTCCCGGGCATAACGGCACCAACACGGCATCGAACGACGTGACGCCGCCAACGGGCCATCTGCCGCCTCCTGCGCCGGTTCCGGCGCCGACCATGGCGCCCACCCCGGCTCTTCCGGCGGCGGCACCGCCAGCGCCGCCGGCGAATACGCCTGCGGCGCGGGGTAACACGCAATAGGTCTCGGAGCTACGCACGCAGCTGACAAAGCAAAAGCCGGCCCCCGGTAGCCGCCGGGACCATTGGTATGGGTGATCGCCTATGCGCTAGATTCGCGCGACGAGATCGCTGCGGCGGACCAGGCCGACGAGTTGCGCGCCGATTTCATGACCGAGCCGCCATATCACGTGATAGTTGCACTCCCTGGCGAGATCCTCGCCGGATAGAAGCAGCACAAAATCGTCGGGAACGTCGTAGCCTTCGACGTGGAGCCGTACGCCGCCGGTCGAAATATCGGTAATCAGACAGTCGCGCGCCAAGCTGCCGTTGCCGAGCTGGATTTTCGCCATCCGATTGATCACGCGCCGTCGCGCGCGGCGCCTGTCGTCAGAGTTTGAAGTGAGCATTAAACCCGGCCCTGTGTTGCAGCCGTGCGGCCACCCGGTCTTGAGCTTGCGTGTAACCGACGATCATTGCCGGCGGTCTAAGGCGCCCTCGCGCATTTTCTCTGCAATTAAGTGAAACTGACCGGTTCGGCGACGGACGTGTCCGGCGAAGCGGAGTTGAGCAAGGCCGACCGTCATTCAAAGGCAGCGTCGATAGGCACGCGGTAGCCGTTGGCGAGACGGTTGGTTTCATTGGCCATGCCGACAACGGCCATCAGTTCGCCGAACACGGCTTCGCTCATTCCCGCCTTGCGCGCGGCGGCACTGTGGCTGGCGATGCAATAGGCGCAGCCGTTGGTGACGCTCACCGCGAGATAGATCATCTCCTTGGTGAGCGGGTCGAGCGCGCCCGGCGCCATGATTTCCTTGATGCTCACCCAGGTGCGCGCAAGCGTCGCCGGATCGTGCGCCAGATATTTCCAGAAATTGTTCACGTCCTCGACCTGCCGCGTGCGCTTGATATCGTCGAAAATGGCGCGGACTTGCGGCGAGGCATCGCGATATTCAATCGGCGTGCGTGACGGCATGGCGTCAACCTCATCCGTTGTGCGCAAGCGCCGAGACGATGCCGGCGAGCGCGCCGATCAGCAAGACCAGGCAGACGACTGCCTGAATGCCGAAGCCCAGTCCGCGGTTGGCGGCGGCTTTGCTGTAGCCGAGCATGTAAAGCACACGGCCGACGCACCAGACGAGCCCGAGAACAGCCGCAACTTTATCGCTGAGATAATAACCGAACAGCCAGAGCAACGGCAGAAAGATTGGCATCCATTCCAGCGTATTCATTTGCACCCGGAACACCCGTTCGAAGTCCGGATTGCCGATGATCGCCGGCGCCGCCACGCCGTATTGCTGCCGTGCACGCCCGACGAGATAGCTGGTGAAAAAATAGACCAGAACGGCGAGCACGGTGACGAGTGCGGTCCAATGCAGCATGGCGCAATTCCTCCTGTTACGTGTGCGGCGGCACTCTAGCGGCGCGCGGACATCGCCGGGAGAGGGATAATCGACAATCGATCTCCCCGATTGTGGCGTAAGCGGCGGCGGGGCAGACTGCGGGTTCGAACATGAACGGGACGAAACGCCATGCCGAAGACACAAGATTATTTCGCCGGCAAAACCATCGTCATTACCGGTGCCGCAAGCGGCATCGGCCGCGCCACGGCAAAGATTTTCGCGCGTGAAGGCGCCAATGTGGTGTGCGCCGATATCAATGAGCAAGGCGCGCACGACACCGCGGAAGCCGTCAACGGCGCCGGCAGTCAGGCGCTCGTCTTGAAGGTCGACGTCTGTTCGCGCCCGCAAGTGGACGAGATGGCCCAGCGCGCGATCGACGCCTTCGGCGGCGTGCAGTTCCTGTTCAACTCCGCCGGCGCTGCGATCCGCCGCGCCAAATTTTTGGAAATCGACGACGCGCTGATGAAGACGACGTTCGAGCTCAATGTCAACGGCACGCTCTACGGCATGCAAGCCGTGCTGCCACATATGCTCAAGAACAAGCTCGGCGTCATCGTCAATATGGCGAGCATGGCGCATCGGCGCGGCGGCCCCGGCTCTTCGATCCATTATGCCGCGGCCAAAGGCGCGGTGGTGTCGATGACCATGGGCGTGGCGCGCGAATTCGCCAGCCAAGGCATTCGCGCGCTGTCGATCTCGCCCGGCCCGATCCGGACGCCGTTCCAGGACGCGGCGCAGTCGTCGCCCGAGCTGGTGCAACGCTTCCTTGACGACGTGCCGATGAAGCGGTTCGGCAAGCCCGAAGAGATCGGCGAACTGGTGCTGTTTATGTGCTCGGATGCCTGTCCGTTCATGACTGCGGATACCGTCTATGTAAATGGCGGCGGCGGCTGGCGGTGATTGCAGACCTTGGGGGGTTATCCGATGTTGACGCGGAAGTTCGCGACCCTGCCCTGCCTTCTCATGATGCTGTGCTGCGCGAGCGGCAGCCGCGCACAAGCCCAGGATAGCACGACCTTCACGGTCGGCGTTGCGTCTCGCCACGTTCTGCCCGACGAACCGTACGATTGGCGCGGCGCGGGCATGCATGCGCTGCTCGAAGTGGTGTGGTATCCGGCCGAAAGCGGCGCCGACGCGAAACCGCAAATGATCCCGCCGGTCGGTACGGCGCTGCTCGAGGCCGCCGCCGCGGCGCCGAATGCGAAGCTTGCGCCAAGTCCGGCCAAATTCCCGCTGATCCTGCTGTCGCACGGCACCGGCGGCACGGCGGAATCGATGGCTTGGTTCGCAACCGCGCTGGCGGCGCGCGGCTATATTGTCGCCGGCGTCAATCACCCCGGCAATAACGCGATGGAGCCTCATACGGTGCAAGGCTTCATGCTGTGGTGGGAGCGCGCCAAGGACATCAGCACGGTGCTCGACGACATGCTCGCCGATCCGGACTTCGGCCCGCGTATCGATCCGCGGCGTATCGGCGCCGCCGGCTTTTCGCTCGGCGGCTATACCATGATGGAACTCGCCGGCGGTATCACCTCGTTCGGGCAGTTCGAGGCGACCTGTAAGGCGAAGCCCGATCAAGTGAGCTGCAAGGCGCCACCGGAGTTTCCCGATCTGCGCGCCAAGGCCGACGCGCTCGCCGCAGCCGATCCGGCTTTTGCCCAGGCGCTGCGTGACGGCGGCAAATCCTACCGCGATCCCCGCATTCGCGCCGTCTTCGCCATGGCGCCGGCGCTGGGTCCTGCCGTGACGTCTGAAAGTCTGAGTGCGATCGCTATTCCTACCGCCATCGTCGCCGGCGCTGGCGATAGCGTCGTGCCGGTCGACGCTAATGCGAGGTATTACGCCGCTAAGATTCCGCATGCGGAATTGGCCATATTTCCCGGCGGCGTCGATCATTACACATTCCTCGACGTTTGCACCGAGGCCGGGCGCAGCACCATTGCGCCGCTCTGTGTCGACCGGCCGGGTGTCGATCGCGAGGCGATCCATAATGCGACGATCGCGCTTGCGACAAAATTTTTCGCAAGCCAATTGGGCGCACATTAAAGGCGGCAAACCCCGGATATCGCTTTGCGCGCTATTACGCGCCGCGCTCAGCACTTCTCAGCACTTGCCGGCGACCGTCAACCGGCCGTCGGTCTCCACTTGGATGCGCAACGCCTTGGTGACCAGGCCGGTCGAGTAATAATTGCCGACCGTGTAACTGATCTCGACGATTTCCTGCGGCGTGAAGAATTTCTCCAGTGCCGCAAAAGTCGGATCGGCGACCTCGCCGCCATGCGCCATTTCTTCGACATAGCCGAGCAGCGCGCGTTGTTGGTCGTCGAACAGGGTCGAGGTCTGCCAGGTCGGCAGGGCTGCGACCTGTGCGTCGCTATAGCCGCACATTTTCATGAATGGCGTGTGCTGGTTGAGCTCGTAAGCCGCGCCGACGATCCGCGCCGTGCGCATGATGACGAGTTCGAGCAGACGGCGCGGCGTCTTCGCGTCGAAGCGGATCGTGTAGGCCATCGTGGCCGCGGCTTTAGCGAATTTCGGCGCGTGTCCGGCGGTGATTTGAAGATTGATGATGCCGCCGCCCTGGCCGCGCCGTTTGTCAATTAACTCCTGAAAAATCGGATCGGGCGGCTGCGGCAGCGGCGGCAGCCGCGAGACTTTTTGCTGCTCGACAGGGACCGTCCGCTCCTGCGCGTGCAGCGAACCCGCGACCGCGAGGCCGAGCATGCTCGTGCCGATCACGATCGATTTTCTCATGGGCATTGCCTTCATTCTCCCCTGATCCCCGCCGCCTTGATGATCGGCCACCATTTCTCGATCTCGGCCTTTTGAAACGCGGCGAGCGCCTGGGGCGTCTGTTGCTCGCGCTGGGCGACGTCGAGGCCAAGCTGCGCGAAGCGTGCGACCACCGCCGGGTCGGCAAGTGTCTGAACCATCGCGGCGTTGAGCTTTCCGATGACGTCGGCCGGCGTGCCCTTGGGCGCGTAGAGCCCGAACCAGCCGGACATGTAATAGCCGGGCACACCGCCTTCGTCGGAGGTCGGAATCTCCGGAATCGCCTGCGAGCGCCGCGGCGACAGATTGGCCAGTGCCTTGAGCGCGCCGGCGCGCACCTGCGGCATGGTCACGGCGGCCTGGAACACCGCGAGATCGACCTGGCCGGAGATCAGATCGGTCAGCGCCGGCCCGGCACCGCGATAGGGCACGATCAGCCCCTGCGTGCCGGTGAGCTTTTGCAACAGGATCGCGCCGATCTGGCCGGACGCGTTCTGGTTGACGAATTTGGCGTCGCCCGGATGCGCTTTCATCCATTCGACCAGCGACCTCAAGTCGTCGGCCGGAAATGTCTTTCGCGCGATCAAAAGCTGCGGATTGACTGAAACGAGGCCGATCGGCGCGAAGGCGGTCTGCAAATCGTAATCGAGATTGTAGATGATGCTGCCGACATGGGTATCCCACTGGCCGATGTCGATCGTGTAGCCATCTGGAGCGGCCCGCGCCAAACGGCCGACCCCGATCGAGCCGCCGGCACCGCCGAGATTCTCGACGACCACCGGCTGGCCGAGCAGCGCGCCCATCTTGTCGGCGATGATGCGGCCGGCGACGTCGGTCGAGCCGCCGGGCGGGAATGGCACGATCAGCGTGATCGAGCGGGAGGGAAAGGTGTCGGCCTGCGCGGGGGCGAACGACGCCAGAATCGCAAGCATGACAATCGCGACGAGATCTCGCACGGTCCCCTCCACCACATTGTTTTCTTGGGCGGAGTGTAGCCCGGACCAAGGCCAGCGTCAGCCCGGCAAAACGCGCCGTCTTTGGGCAAACGAGGCTGCTGTTAAAATACGGCGGATGATATTGCGATCATCCGCCGTATCGCTTCGTCCTACCGCACCGACTACGGCTTGCTCGACGCCACAAAGGCGGCAAGCGCGATGATGTCGTCGGTATCAAGCTTGGCACCGATCTGCCCATGCAGCGAGGCCCAGCTGCCGTCGCGCCGGCCGTACTGGAAGTCCATCAACTGCCGCACGATGAAGATGGCGTCGCGCCCGGCGATCGAGGGCACTTCGCCGAGATGACCCTGGAGTTCGGGACCGTGGCAGATAGCGCAAGCGACGGTCTTGCCGCCGCCGCCTGAGGCCAGCCGTTCGCCCTTGGCGATGCTGCCCGGCGGCACGTAAGCGATGAAGCCTATATGCAGGTTGTGGTCGCGGGCCGCCTGTTCGTTTTGCGGCAGCTCGATGATGCGCTGGCCGAGCGGCTCGGTGCCACCGTTGGCAACGACGAAGCGCATATTGCCCTCGCCGACCTCGCTTTTCGGCACCACGGCCTGTTCGACCACCTTCATGTAGCCTGGCGTCGCTTTCAGCCCGGCATAATACTCGGCAGCAGCCCGGCTATCGTCAGCCGAAATCGCTTGCGCGATCTTGGTCATGAGCACCTTGCGCGGCCCGGTGTGTTTGCCGGCCGCGTAATCGGCCATCTGGCGCACGAAATAGCCGGCAGGTAGACCCCACAGGCTGCTCGACTCCGGATGCCCGGCGCCGCTCGGCAGATGACAAACCGCGCATGCGAATATCGTCGGCTTGATGCCATCGGCGACCACCGGCGGCATCGCCGGGTGCTCGTTCGGGAACCAATCCGGCGGACTAAAGCGCGCCAAGATCTGCTGCTCGGTGTACTGCCTGTCGCTGCCGGGCACATGGACGACCTTAGCGGGATCGGGCTCCGGCAATCCGGGCGGCGCGACGGGATAAGCCCAGGCCGGCAGATCAGCAGTCACAGCGGCGCCGGGCGGCGCCGCCAGCGCCAATGGTCCAAACGCCAGTCCACACGCAACCGACACAGCTAGCGCCGCAGTACCCAGCGCCGCGTGCGCAAAGGAAGTTTTCATGGGGCATTCGCTTTCCCGGGGGCGAGCCATCGTAGGAGCGCGCAAAAAGACGAGCCATTGCGGAAAACCCCCTACGCCCCCGGCTACCGTCGCGGCGGCGGTCACTCTTTCACGGCGGAAAAAGCGGCATCGTTCTCGCGACGCATCTAGGGCTGCTCAACGCACCAAATCCGGCTGCCGCTTCACGCGTCGTCCTTCGGCAGTTTCGCGACCAGGGACTGCAGCATGTTCGGCACCAGCCGTTCCGAGAACCCGGCGGCAAAGGCCCACACGAACACCTTGCCGAAATCTTGCGCCGCCACCGGGCCAAAGCCGTGCAGCACGCCGGAAAGTGAATTGCATTTCTGACCGTCCGAACAGCCCATCTCGGGAAACAAGCCGCCGCTGCCGACCATTCCGGCCAAGAAGATGACATAGAGCAGCACTGCGGCAATAGCGCCGATGATCGGCGGGATCAGCGAATACATCGCCAGATAGCGGCCGCCGAGCTGCGACATCGTCGGCGTGATCAGCGCCACCGACAATTGATCGACATTGTAAAGCCGCGTCAGCGTGCTGAAATACGCCCCCAGCATGCCGGTGAGCGTGACTACGACCAGAGGCGGCGGAGTCCAGGTCGACGGCAGCGCAAAGGCCGTCAACAAAATGACCGCGAGGATGACGATCAAGCCGACGGCCCCCATGAACTGATATCGCAGCATCAGCTTGTAGGCGCCGAGCAGCTCCGGCGTCAGCGGCTGAACGACCGGGCTCGCCGGTTGCGCCGGCGGCGGCGCAACGGCGGACGTTGGATCTGTCATGTCGCGTCCCCCAGACTACAACTCAGCGTATACAAGCTTGCGGGCTGCGCCAAGTGGCTCGCGTGGAGAACGGCAGTCCAAACGGCAGCCATAGAATGGGAAAACGTGCCGCTGTGGCGTGCAGGGCGTGCGACGCGCGACTCTCGGCGCCCCGCGCAATTCGCACGCACGTCGCTTGCGGCATGATCACGTCATCGATAGCGCGGCGCGCGACAATATTCCGTTTAGTCGCCTTTTGCCCTTTGTCCTTTCAGCATCCCGGCGACGCTCAAATCCTCGTCGATGTCGGGCCAATGAATGCCCATCGGCATGATTTCATAATTCGCGCGCTGCGCTGCCGAGGCGCGCTTGAGCCGCGGATACCAATCGAGCGGCGTTGCGATCCTGCGTCCGTCGGCCAAGGTGACGACGAGCTCGGTGGCGCTAAATTCCACGGCGCGCGCGTGCAGGTCGCCGACATCAATCTCCAAAGTGCTCATTCCAAGCGTCCAACAAAGATTTTCGGTTGAGTCTCAGATGACGAATAATATCGCCGAGTTCATGAGCAGGATAGCCCACATTGATGGCGACCGTGAGATCATGAAGCCACACCTTCGCCTCGCGATTGCCCGCCCGAGCATGGATGTGGGCCGGCTCCCCGCGCTCATTCGAATAAAAGTAGGCGCGATAAGGCCCCCAGCGCAGAACGGTCGGCACGTCGTCCCCTCACCCGCCTTCGCTTCGCTTAGGCGACCTCTCCCGCAATGGGAGAGGAAAAATCACACCGGCAAATTATCGTGCTTCCGTCCCGGCATCTCCACCGTCTTCCCCCGCAACATCGCCAGCGCCCGCGCAATCCGCGAGCGGGTAGCGTGCGGCATGATCACGTCATCGATATAGCCGCGCTCGGCGGCGATGAAGGGCGACAAAAAGCGCTCTTCATATTCCTTGGTGCGCGCGGCGATCTTGTCGGGGTCGCCGATGTCGGCACGGAAGATGATTTCGACGGCGCCCTTGGCGCCCATCACCGCGATCTGCGCGGTCGGCCAGGCATAATTGACGTCGGCGCCGATGTGCTTTGAAGCCATCACGTCATAGGCGCCGCCGAAGGCCTTGCGCGTGATCACGGTGACCAGCGGCACGGTGGCCTGCGAATAGGCGAACAGCAATTTGGCGCCGTGCTTGATCAGCCCGCCATATTCCTGCGCGGTGCCGGGCAGAAAGCCGGGCACGTCGACGAAAGTAACGATCGGAATGTTGAAGGCATCGCAAAAACGGACAAAGCGCGCCGCCTTGCGGCTGGCGTCGGAATCGAGCACGCCGGCGAGCACCATCGGCTGGTTGGCGACGATGCCCACGGTGCGGCCGCCGATGCGGCCGAAGCCGATCACCATGTTGCGGGCGAATTGCTCCGACAGTTCGAAGAAGTCGCCTTCGTCGACGGTTTTGAGGATCAGCTCCTTGATGTCGTAAGGCTTGTTGGGATTGTCGGGCACCAGCGTGTCGAGCGACGGCTCGCGGCGCTCGACGTCGTCGAACGACGGCCATTCCGGCACGCCGGCCGTGGCATTGGCCGGCAGGAAGTCGATCAGGCGGCGCATTTGCAACAGCGTCTCGACGTCGTTGTCATAGGCGCCGTCGGCGATCGAAGATTTGGCGGCGTGCACCGAGGCGCCGCCGAGCTCTTCGGCGGTGACGATCTCGTTGGTCACCGTCTTCACCACGTCGGGGCCCGTCACGAACATGTAGCTGGTGTCGCGCACCATGAAGATGAAATCGGTCATCGCCGGCGAATAGACGTCGCCGCCGGCGCAGGGGCCCATGATCACCGAGATTTGCGGAATGACGCCGGAGGAAAGGACGTTCCGCTTGAACACCTCGCCGTAGCCGCCGAGCGCCGCTACGCCCTCCTGAATGCGGGCGCCGCCGGCGTCAAACAACCCGACGATCGGGGCGCGAGCGCGCATCGCCATGTCCTGGATTTTTATGATCTTTTGCGCATGGGTCTCCGACAGCGAGCCGCCGAACACGGTGAAATCCTTGGAGAAAACGAACACCGTGCGGCCGTTGACGGTGCCAAAGCCAGTGACCACGCCGTCGCCGGCGATGTGCGATTTCTCCATGCCGAAATCGACCGAGCGGTGCTCGACGAACATGTCGAGCTCCTCGAACGAGCCGCGGTCCATCAGGAGCTCGATGCGCTCGCGCGCGGTGAGCTTACCGCGCTTGTGCTGCGCGTCGATGCGACGCTCGCCGCCGCCCAGCCGCGCGCTGACGCGGCGGTCCTCAAGCAATTCGAGAATGTCTTTCATTGTCTCACCGATCCCGCTTTTGGCGGCCCCCGACCGGCCGGATTGCACCCGCAATTCATAGCAAGGCCCGGGCCAAGCGTCATCTTCATCCTGCCCCGCGAAGCGGGGAATGGGGCGGCCGCACCGCTAAGCGGGGGCGGATGCGGTCACGTCATTGCCGCAGCAGACGACCAAAACATTGACGGTCGGCGCATTGGGGAATGACATCGCCCCTCCTCGCATGGTGCTCGCGGCGGCTTCCAGCGCCTCGTCGGAGACCTCGAAACTGAGAATGGCTTGGTCGCTTTTGTCCGGATTCTCGGCGTTCTCATTCATGGTGCTGATCCCCTCTTTCGTCGGTGCCGCCGGTCAGTCTATCCGCCGTCGGCCGCTTCCTCCACCGCCGCGACAACGCCGGCATAGCCAGTGCAGCGGCATAGCTGCCCGCTCAAGACGTCGCGGATTTAGGCCTCGGAGGGTTTTGGATCGCGGGCGAGGTTATCGGGATACGACAGCCTGCGCCACCGCGCTGGCGCGAGCCTGATGCCTCATCTAGGTTGCCGCCGGGAGGAAACGATGGAAAAAGCCGCGAACGGCCAGCATGCAAACGGATCTGGCATCGGCCAGCCGGTGCGCCGCCGCGAAGATTTTCGGCTGGTGCGCGGCGCCGGCCGCTACACCGCGGACGAGAATCTGCCGGGCCAGGTCCATGCTTTCATGCTGCGGTCGCCGCATGCGCATGCGCGGCTGCGCGCCGTCGCCATCGACAAGGCACAAGCCATGCCCGGCGTGCTCGCGGTGCTAACAGGCGCCGACTTTGTCGCCGACGGGCTCAAGCCCATCCCGCACAAACCGTGGTCGCCGCATCCGGCGGAGGCGGTGCTGCGCAACAAAACCGGCGCACCGCCGTTCGAGGCGGCGCACTGGCCGCTGCCGACCGACAAAGCGCGTTTCGTCGGCGAAGCGGTGGCGATGGTCGTCGCCGAGACGGTGCACGCGGCGAAAGACGGCGCCGAAGCGATCGAGATCGATTACGAAGCGCTGCCCGCGGTGGTCGAGACCGTCGCCGCGGCGCGGCAGGATGCGCCGCATGTGCACGACAGCGCGACCAATATCTGCTTCGATTCCGAGCTGGGCGACGCCGCGGTGACCGCGACAGCCTTTGCCCGCGCGGCGCATGTGACTCGCTTTGAAACCTGGGTGCAGCGCGTCACCGGCGTGCCGATGGAGCCGCGCGCAGCGCTCGCCGAATTCGATCGCGTCACCGGCCGTTTTACCGTTTACGCCGGCAACGGCGGCGCAGTCCGTCTGAAGAACGATCTCGCTACAATCCTCGGCGTGGCGCCGGAGCAAGTCCGCGTCTTGATGCAGGACGTAGGCGGCAATTTCGGCACGCGCGGCATGATCTATCCGGAATTCGCGCTCGTGGCCTGGGCAGCGCGCAAACTCGGCCGCCCGGTCAAATGGATCATCGAGCGCAGCGAGTCGTTTTTGAGCGACTATCAGGCGCGCGACCTTGCGGTCGAGGCTGAGCTTGCGCTCGACTCCCAGGGCCGGTTCCTGGCGATGCGCGGCTCCAATCTCGGCAATCTCGGCGCCCACACCACCAATTTTGCCATGGTGCAGAAGGGCGTGCAGATGATGTCGAGCATCTATCGCATGCCGGCGGCGCATTTCCGCGCCCGCGCCACTTTGAGCAATACCTCGCCGACGCGGCCCTATCGCAGCGCCGGCCGGCCGGAGGTGATTTTCGTCATGGAGCGGCTGATCGATCTCGCCGCACGCGACTATGGCTTCGATCGCGTCGCGCTGCGGCGCAAGAACCTCGTGACTGAAAAGGAGCTACCGTACAAAAATCCGTTCGGCGTCGAATACGACAACGGCGACTATATCGGCGTCATGGATATCGCGCTGAGATTAGGCGACTGGCCGGGCTTCAAGCGCCGCCGCGCCGCGGCGAAGAAGCGCGGCAAACGTCGCGGCATCGGGGTCGGCAATTATGTGGATATTTCAACCGGCGTGCCGCGCGAGAAAGCCGAGATCACGGTGAAGCCCGACGGCACGGTCGAGCTCGTGATCGGCATTGTCTCGCAGGGCCAGGGCCATGAGACAAGCTTTGCCCAGCTCGTCACCGAATGGCTCGGCGTGCCGATCGAATCCGTGCGTTTCGTTGCCGGCGACACCGATCGCGTCACCGTCGGCGGCGGCGCGCATTCCGGCCGCGGCATGCGGCTCGGCTCGATCGTCATCAAGAAAGCCTCCGACGGTATCGTCGAGAAAGGTCTGCGCATCGCCGAGCATCTGCTGGAAACCGCCGCGGCCGACATCGAGTTCAAGCATGGACGCTTTGCCGTGAAAGGCACCAACCACGCCGTCGGTCTGTTCGAGGTGGCGCGCGCGGCGCTTGAGCGTGCCGATTTGCCGGAGGATTTGCGCGGGCCGTTGCACGCGGCCTGCGACGAGACGGTGCTCGACGCCAGCTATCCCTATGGCGCCCATGTCTGCGAGGTCGAGGTCGATCCGGACACCGGAAAGGTCGCTCTGATCAATTATGTCGCGGTCGACGATGTCGGTCGCGCGGTGAACCCGCTGATCATCCACGGCCAGGTCCACGGCGGCATCGCGCAAGGCGTCGGCCAGGCGCTCCTGGAACACGCCCATTACGATCCGCAGAGCGGGCAGCTGCTGGCGGGCTCGCTGATGGATTACGCCATGCCGCGGGCCTCCGACATGGTGAATTACGTCACCGAGATCAGCGAAGTGCCCTCCTCCACCCATCCGCTCGGCATCCGCCCTGCCGGCGAAGGCGGCACGGTGCCCGCGCTCGCGGTCGTCATCAACGCCGTGGTCGATGCGCTGTGGGATTTAGGCGTACGCCATGTCGAAATGCCGGCGACGCCGGAGCGCGTATGGCGGGCGATCCAGGATGCGCGCGGCCTCTGAACCGCGCGCCGACACACAGCCCCAGCCGGCGCCGACCATACGCCGATTACGCAGTTTCGCGTATCCATGGTTGCCGTCAGTTTAGACGAATAAGCACGCATTTTTTAATGCGTTCGGCCTAAAGAGACGGTTGAACAAAATATTCGACAACTCCGATGGCTCAAGCGATCCAAGGTCTAAAGGAAGCCGGTTTGTTTCAACAAACCGGTCAGCGCGCCAAGCGTTCGGCCATCCACACGCCCGCTCTCCCGCTCGCCCCCGCAACTGCGCGTCAAATACGGTGGGCTTTTTTCATTGTGATCATTTCGATTGCGGTAACCGCCGCCGCGGTTCCATTCGCTCGTCTGCCGCTGTTAAAGGTTACCGCATTCATCCCAAGCTACGAATCGGCGACAGCGACCTGCGATCTGGTAACCGCCGTCCTCCTGTTCGGCCGGGTCACCCGTCGTCGCTCCGTTGCCTTTCTCGCCCTCGCCACCGGCTATTTGTTCAACGCCTGCATCGTTGCCGTGCATGGGCTGACCTTTCCGGGCGTTTTTTCCGAGACCGGCTTGTTCGCAGCGAACGACCAGACGACCGCCTGGTTGTATATTTTCTGGCATGGCGGCTTCTGCCTGTTCGTCCTCGGCTATGCCATGTTCCCCGAGCATGAACGCGCTTTCGGTTACATCGGCAGACACCCTGGCCGGGTGATCGCCTGTAGCGCGACCGGCGTCGTTGCGCTCGTCGCCGCCCTGACGCTGCTTGCTACGGTTGGTCACGGCGCGCTGCCGACGATAATCCAGGGTGGCAACTACGCGCTAATGGTTTCCACCGGTACGAGTCCAGCGGTCCTGGCTTTGAGTGCGCTCGCCTTGCTCGCCTTACTACGACGTCAGGAACGGACCGTGCTTGACGTTTGGCTCATGGTGGTGATGAGCGTATGGCTGCTCGACGTCATGCTGAGCTCGGTCGTGAGCTCTTCGCGTTACGATTTGGGCTGGTACGCCGGCCGCTGCTATGGGCTTGTCGCGGCGTGCTGTCTGCTCATTACCCTTTTATTTGAAATGAATCGGCTCTATGACCGGTTAAACTCGGCCTTGGCGAATGCGCGGACGCTGGAGCAGGACCTCACATTCCGCGCAGAAAACGATTCACTGACCGGTCTGCCGAACCGCACTCTATTCTATGACCGCTTAGAGACCGCGATGGCGCGTTGCCGACGAACCAAGAAGCTCATGGCGCTTCTCTACGTCGACATCGACAATTTCAAGACGATCAACGACAGTTTGGGCCATGCCGCGGGCGACGATCTGCTCCGTTCGTTTGCCCAGCGCCTGTCGCGGTGCGTGCGCGCAGCGGACACCGTGGCGCGTCTCGGCGGCGACGAATTCACCGTGATTCTGGAAAATCTTGGCTCCCGCGAGACGGCGCGGAGCGTCGTTGACAAGCTCATGGCCGCGTTAAGGCACCCGTTCGCGGTAGGTGGCAACGATATCCAGGCGAATGCCAGTATCGGGATCGCTTACTGCAGTGACGGGGAGATCAAGCCCGATTTGTTGATCAAGCAAGCCGACGCGGCGCTTTATCAAGCCAAGCAGCATGGTCGCAATCATTATCGGATCCATATGCCGGAAGCCGGCTCAGCTCGCTAGCCGCTTTGATTTGCGGCCTCGCCTTACAATTTTCGCGGCATGGTGCTAGATGAATCCACGTTATTGAACGTGCAGACGATGCGCGATGGCGGAAAATATCGCCCGACAGGAGCCGATTCAACCGTGCCAACGGCCGATCTGCAAAGCCGCGATTTCCGAAAAATCCTGCTGATCAAATTGTCGGCCATGGGCGACGTGGTGCACACGTTCCCGGTGCTGAATAAATTGCGGCAGCGCTATCCCTCAGCGCGGCTGGATTGGCTGGTCACGCCGGGGATCGGCGAGCTCCTGGCGGACAACCCGGCGATCAGCAATGTGATCGAATTTCAGCGCGACGAATGGTCGACGCCGTGGCGAGCTGCGCCTTACGTCAGCGCGGCGCGGCTCGTCGCCAAGCTGCGCTCTGCCGAATACGACCTGGTGCTCGATCTGCAGGGCCAGTTCCGTAGCGCCGCATTCGCATTTGCTTCGGGCGCGCCGGTGCGGATCGGCTTCGACAAGCCGCGCGCGGATCGTTGGAAAACCTTGTCGCGCAAAATACCGGACGAGGCGAAGAAGCACGCCTGGCAGGGCGCGCGCGAGGGCAGCTACCTCGCTTATACCCATCACATCGCGGTTCCGACGCTCGATGTACATCCGGTGGATCGCTACCTCGGCATCGCCCCGATGCTTGGCCTTGGTGATGCCGCGCCGGACTTTTCGTTTCCGATTCCGCCGGAAGCAACAACGCGCATTGACGGGTTGCTCGATTATTACGACATCGGCAAAGCCAGGCTCATCGCGATTGCGCCGGGAACAAATTGGGACACCAAACAGTGGCGCAGCGACGGTTTCGTCGAAGTAGCGCGCCATTTTCTGCAAAAGGGCTGCGCCGTGATCCTAATGGGCTCGCAGCGCGAGCGCGCGTTGTGCGAGGCTGTCGCGGCCTCGGCGCCCGGCGCCGTCAATCTTGCCGGCGAAACCACGCTGCCCGAGCTTGCGGCGCTGATCCGCCGCGCCGCGGTCTGCGTGACCAACGATTCCGGGCCGCTGCATCTTGCGGTCGCACTCGATCGCGCCGCGGTGAGCGTGTTCGGGCCGACCGATCCGATCTGGGCCGGACCTTACCGCCGCGATAATGCGGTGCTACGGGTCGACCTGCTTTGCTCGCCATGTTACCTGCGCGAAGTCAGCCGCTGTGGCTACGGCCACGCCTGCATGGCGGAGGTCGATGCGGGCGCGGTGATCGAACGGGTGGAGAATTTGCTGGCGAAGCTGCCAAGCCGAAACAAACCACCCGCGCCGCAGGCGAGCCGGCGGTAAAAAACGAGGGCGTGGATTCGGAGAACTCCGCGCGATATGCGCTTGCGCATCGCTCAACTGCCATCCCCACCCCGCTGTCGCTCGCAGAGCTCAAGCGGGGTGAGGCGGCGCCTTCGAACGAGGTGCTCTCGTGAGGAAGTGCACTCGTGAGCAAGTGCTTTAGTAAGCAAGTGTCTCGCTGATTAAGCGCTTCCGTCAGACGGCAACGCCATTTTTGTTCGGCTGCGTTACACCACCCGGTGCGCCTCGCAGCGGAAGGACCACAAACCGATCAGTGGAAGCCACCGACCGCATAGCTGCCGAAGCCGTTATAATTGCCATCGGCATTCGATCCGGCGCTCGAATTGTAATAGCCCGAATAGGCGTCCGCTGCGCTGGCTCGCGGATGGTGTTTAACGTGGCCCCCAGCCTCTGCGAACGATGGTACGGTCAGGACCAAGGTCAAGAACGCGCCCAGGGCCATCACAGTGGTGTGTCTTTTCATTTTGTCTCTCCGGCTTTCCAAACCGCAGGATTTAAGGATGAGCGGATTGCCCGTCACGCCAGTTCCTGCGTTTTGCCGATGTCTTCATGCCCCGGCCGTTATTCAAGTGCGACCGGCCGCTCAACTTTCCGTCATCGCAATCCGGAGTGCGTTTTTCTCCATCCTCCCGCGCAACGCAGAAGCGTTTTACTGCGCTGAATAAGCACGAACGGGATATCTTCTGTTTGTTCTCGCAAAAATGCGGACCAGCCCTGCGGCCACCAGAATGAGACAGCGCGCGCCTTGTCACACTGCCAAACACAATCGCCGCAAACAAAGGCAAATAAAAAATCCGAGGAAAATTTGAGCAAACATAACCCGACGCATTCGCGCCCGATTTTTGCCAAAACATTCTGCCCGGCAATGCGGGGAGGCCGGGAGGCGGAGCACGCCCCGGGGGGTGGAAGGGATGCGAGCCCTTCTCCTGGCGAAACGCATGAGTCCGCGTCAGGCGGTTAACGGGGGTTCCGCCGGGTGCGCCCTACTGCCAATATGGCGGATAGCCCGAACTTTTCTCTTCCGCCGCAAGCAGCCGCAGCATCGCCGGCCATTCCAGCACGCCATAGGGCCGCCGCGTGCCCGGCTGGTAGAGATGCGCCGTGTGAGCGAGCACATTCTCGCCCGGCATCGTCAGTTCGGTGCGCGCCGCCATGGCGTCGACTTGCGAGCGGCACGACAGTTCGAGCTGATACATCGTATTGAACGCCTGCTGGATGGTCGGACCGCAGGTGAGGAGACCGTGATTGCGCATCACCAGCGCATCATGTGGCCCGAGATCTTGCACGATCCGCTCCCGTTCGTCGGTGTCGATCGCGGGGCCTTCATAGTCGTGATAGCCGATATGGCCGACGAAGCGGATCGAGGTCTGCGACAGCGGCAACAGCCCGCATTTCATCGCCGCCACCGCCATGCCGGCGCGGGTATGCGTGTGCAGCACGCAGGCGACGTCTGGCCGCGCTTTGTGGATGGCGCCGTGGATGACATAGCCGGAGACATTGATGCCGTAATCGGTGTCCGGCTTTGCGATCACATTGCCTTCGACGTCGATCTTGGCCAGGCTCGACGCAGTGATCTCCTTGTAGAGGAGACCATAGAGATTGATCAGGAGGTGCTCGGTGCCGGGAATGCGCGCCGTGATATGGTTGTAAATCAGGTCGGTCATGCCGTAGGCCTCGACCAGCCGGTAGCAGGCGGCGAGATCGAGCCTGGTCTGCCACTCTTGTGTCGACACCTCGTCGTGGATTGACTTGAAGTCCGTCGCGTAATTCACAGGCGTTCCTCCTCCCTCCCTCCAGCATAGCTCGCCTGCCAATTCCTGTCAGTTGAGAAATCAGGCGAGGACGCGCCTCAGAAGTCGGATGAGGAGCGAGTTAAGACGTTGGTTCAAAAGCGAGATGATAAGATGCCAGTGAAAATCGATGATATCCTGCGCAATCACGCCAAGGAGAAGCTAGCCCGCGGCGAAGTGGTCGCTTCGATGACGGTGCGGCTGGTGAGCGGCGTCGAGATCGCACGCATCGTCAGGACCGCGGGCTTCGACAGCCTCTATGTCGATATGGAGCATTCCAGCTTCTCGCTCGAAACCACCAGCCAGATCTGCATGGCGGCGCTGGCGGCCGGTGTGACGCCCTTGGTGCGGGTGCCGGGCATCGCCACAGTGTCGCGCGTACTCGACGCCGGCGCGCTCGGCGTGATCGCGCCGCATATCCGCTCGGCGGCGGCGGCGCGCGACTACGTCAGTGCGGCAAAATTCCCACCGCTCGGCGAACGCTCGGCCGCGGGTCCGCTGCCCCATTTGCACTACCGCTCGTTTCCGGCGGCTGTTGCCGATGCCGCGCTCAATGCCGCGACCATGCTGGTCGTGCAATTCGAAAGCGAGGAAGCGATCGCCAAGGCCGACGAGATCGTCGCCGTCGACGGCGTGGATATGGTTTTGATAGGGAGCAACGACCTCCTCGCCGATTGGGGCCTCCCGGGCCAATACGAGCATGTGCGCCTGCGCGAAGCCTATGCCACGACGATTGCCGCCTGCCGTCGGCACGGCAAATATGCCGGCGTCGGCGGGCTCGCGTCGCGCCCGCAGCTTGCCGCCGAATTCGTCGCCATGGGCGCGCGCTACGTCTCGACCGGCACCGACCTCGGCTTCCTCCTTGCCGCCTGCACAGCGAAGGCCAACGAGGTGCGGGGGATGGCGGTGGAATGACGGCTTCGACTGAGTAGTGTAGAACAATCGTCAAGGAAAACCCAAGGGGACAGGGCGTGGGGCAGCTACACAGATCGATCGTAAGAATCCTCGGCCTTCTGATCGCGCTCTCGGCATTCGCCGCGCCCGCCACCGCCGAGGATTACCCGGCGCGATCAATCCGGCTGATCATTCCGTTCCCGCCCGGCGGTAGCAATGATGTGGTCGGGCGCATCATCGCCAACCAGCTCGGTCAAAAGCTCGGCCAGCAAGTCTTCGTCGACAACCGCGCCGGGGCCGGTGGCGTCGTCGGCACCGACCTCGCGGTCAAAGCCGCGCCTGACGGCTATACGCTGCTGGTGATTTCCGTGGCGCATGCCGTCGATCCCTGGATCTACAAAGAGACGTTCGACCCGATAAAGGACTTCACCCCGGTCGGCATTCTCGCCACCGGCACCAATGTGCTGTCGGTCAATCCGAAACTACCGGTGCATTCGGTGCAGGATCTGCTCGATCTCGCCAAGCAAAAGCCGGGCTCTCTCAACTATGCATCGGCCGGGATCGGCAGTTTTCAAAACCTGAGCGGAGAATTGTTCAAACTGATGGCGAATGTCGACATCCAGCATGTGCCTTACAAGGGCGGCGGACCGGCGATGCTCGCCGTCATCGCCGGCGAAGACCAGGTGATGTTCTCCTCGATCGTGCAAACGGTTCCCAATATCCAGTCGGGCCTGTTGCGCGGACTGGCAACCGGCGGCGCCAAGCGCAGCACAATTCTTCCCGAACTACCGACTATCGCGGAGTCGGGCGTCCCCGGCTATGTGGCGGCCGATTGGTGGGGCATCCTGGCGCCTGCGGGCACGCCGGCCCCGATCGTCGGCAAACTGCATGCGGCGATAGAAGATGTGCTGCAATCGGCGGATACCAAGAAATATCTCGATGAACAGGGTGCAACGCCGCTGTTCATGAGCTCGGATGAATTTGCGCAATATATCGTGTCGGAGATTGCCAAGTGGGGGCCGGTCGTCAAGAGGGCTGGGATGAAGGCCGAGTGAACGCGTCTCAGCACGTCGGCCACTTCACGTTTCGTTCCGATCCGATGCGCATCGTGTTCGGCGCGGGTGCCGTTGCGGCGCTTTCAGCGGAAGCCGAATTCCATAAAATGTCGCGGCTTTTGGTGCTGTGCTCGAAATCGCGCAGCGACTTCGCGCGCCGCGTAACTGCGGCGATCGCGGACCGTTGCGTCGGCTTCTGCGATGCCGCGGGGCAAAACATGCCGCGCGAGGCTTTCGAGCGGCTTCTCGCCGACCTCAAGCGGTATGACGCCGACGGCTTTATCGTGGTCGGCGGCGGCTCGCCGATCGGACTTGCCAAAGCCGCCGCGGCAACGACCAAATTGCCCTATATCGCCGTCGTCACCACCTATTCCGGCTCGGAAATGGCGGCGCGCTGGTACATCGGCGTTGCCGACGATCGGGTGTCGGGCGATGGCCCCGAAGCACTACCGGCGACCGCGATCTACGATCCGGAGCTGACGCTCGACCTGCCGGCTCGCATTTCGGCGGCGAGCGGCATGAATGCCATGGCGCATGCGGTCGAGAGCCTTTACGGCATCGACACCAATCCCGTCGTCGAAACCATGGCCGAGGAAGCAGTACGCCTGCTCGGCTCAAGCCTGCCGCGGCTTATCCAAAGTCCGCAAGACCTCGACGCGCGAACTGACGCGCTCTATGGCGCCTGGCTCGCGGCAAACTTCCGCGCCAAAGTCGGCCTCGAACACGCGATCGCGCAGCGTGTGCGCCAATGGTTCAATCTCGACCACGCCCAGACCCACGCCATCGCCACCCCTTATGCAATCGGTTTTAATGCCGACGCCGCGCCCGCGGCCATGGCGCGCATCAAGCGCGCGCTTTCAGTGGGCGACGCAGCGCGCGGGCTTTACGATCTCAATGTCCGGCTCGGACTGCCGACCGGCCTGAAAGATCTCGGCATGGGCGAAGCGGACATCGGCAAGGCCGTCGAAGTGGTCTCCGCCGTAAAAATCAGCCACCCGAAACCCGTCGCCAAGGCCGATCTCGTCAATATCATCACCCAAGCCTATGCGGGCGCAGCGCCGCGATTTTGAAGAAGTGGCCAATATGACAGCCGCAACTGCCGGCTCCGGGATGAAATGGGTAGGCCGCGCCATGCGGCGGCTGGAAGACCCGGCGCTGGTTACCGGCCGCGGCCGCTTCACCGCCGATCTGACCGCCGCACTTCACCTGCGCTTCATTCGCAGCCAGGTCGCCTCCGGCCGCATTGTGCGCATTGCCGCGCCGGATGGAGCGAAGCTGGTTTCCGCGGCCGATCTCGACGGCGTGCGGCCGATCCGTCCGATGCTGCACAAGTTCAACTATCAGCCGATCGAGCAGCCGATTCTAGCCAAAGATGTTGTGAGATTCGTCGGCGAGCCGGTTGCCGCGGTTGTTGCAGCGACCGGCGCCGAAGCGGAAGACATTGCGGACCGGGTCGATATCGAGATCGCCGAATTGCCGGCGGTCGCCGACGCGCGCGAGGCACTTTCGCCGGATGCCCCTCGCGTTCACGACACGACGCAGAGCGCGACCCAAGGCTCGACAAATGTCGTGGTCGAGGGCCAGATCAAGACCGCCGGTTTCGACGCCGCAATGGCAAAGGCGCACCGGCGCGTTCGCGTTCACGCCCGCTCGCACCGCCAGAACGCGACGCCGCTCGAAGCGCGTGCCGCGCATGCGGCGTTCGATCAGGCTTCGGGCCGCATCACGCTGACCTGCGCCACGCAGATGCCGCATCTGACTCGCACCGCGATTGCCGATGTGCTCGGCTTTGCCGAATCCGATCTGCGCGTCATTGCCCCCGACGTCGGCGGCGGCTTTGGCCAGAAAATGTCGTTGCCCGCCGAATATGTCGTGCTGGTGTGGCTGGCGCGGCGCTTGCGCACCAGCATCGCCTGGAGCGAGGACCGCCGCGAGAATCTGATCGCTGCGTTCCATAGCCGCGATCAATATGTCGAACTCGAAGGCGCGTTCGACGAGACTGGCAAGCTCATTGCGCTCGCGGGCGATGCGATCGCCAATATTGGCGCTTATTCGTGCTTTCCGACCACTTGCGGTGTCGAACCCCTCATGGCCATGGCGGAACTGCCCGGCCCTTACGACGTGCAGGCATATTCGTGCCGCGCCCGCGGTGTCGCCACGCATACCTGCACCATGGCGCCCTATCGCGGCGTCTCGCGCCCCGTCATCACTTTCGCCGTGGAACGGTTGATGGACAAAGCGGCGAAAGCTTTCGCGCTGGACCCGGTCGAAATCCGCAGACGCAATCTGATCAGCCGCTTTCCCTACACGTCGGCGACCGGCCTCGTTTTCGACGAAGGCAGCTATCTCGAGACGCTGGAGAAAGCGGTCGCTTATGTCGATCTGCCGGCGTTCCGCGCGCGCCAGAGTGAAGCAAGCAAGCATGGCCGCTATCTCGGCATCGGCTTTGCGACATTTTCCGAACGCACCGGTTACGGCAGTCCGGCCTTCGCCGCACGCGGCATGGAGATCACGCCGGGCTGGGAGAATGTCGAAGTCGTCATGGACCCGTCCGGCCGCATCGAAGCGCGCATCGGCGCAAGCCCGCATGGCCAAGGTCTTGCCACCACGCTGGCGCAGCTCGTCGCCGACGAGGTCGGCGTCGCGCCGCAAGACGTGCGCGTGGTGCACGGCGATACCGATCGCACGCCTTACGGGTGGGGCACCTTCGCCAGCCGATCACTGGTGATCTCCGGCGGCGCCACGCTGTTGGCGGCACGGAAGATGCGGCATAAACTTCTCGTCATCGCCGGGCATATTCTGGAAGCCGCGACCGACGATATCGTGCTCGAGAACGGCGAGGCGAAAGTCTCCGGCACCGATCGCGCGGTCACGATCGCTGCGCTAGCGCGCGCCGCCTACCACCAGACGCATCGCTTTGGCGGCGACATCACACCGGGCTTGAACGAAAGCGCCTTTTACGATCCGCCCGGCACCTTCTCCAACGCCTGCCATGTCGCAATCGTGGACGTCGACGTCGAGACCGGCCGCGTCGCCGTCGAAAAATTCCTGGTCGTGGAAGACGCCGGCCGCATCATCAATCCGATGATTGCCGACGGCCAGGTGCACGGCGGTATCGCGCAAGGCATCGGCAATGCACTTTACGAAGAAATCATTTACGACCGGCTCGGTAATATCCAAACTGCCACGCTTGCCGATTATTTGCCGCCGACGAGCAGCGAAATTCCGCCGATCGAATTGCACCACATTGAGTCACCGGCAGCATCATCCGTCACCGGCGCCAAAGGCCTGGGCGAAGGCGGCGCGATCGGCGCACCGGCCGCGGTCGTCAACGCCGTCAATGACGCGCTTTCGCCGTTTGATGTTTCAATCGACGAAATACCGGCGACGCCGCAGCGCATCCGCGCGGCGCTACGCGCCTCAAAAGTTGGTCATCGGCGATGAGTGCCACCCGTCACGCCGGCCGCTCGCGCGCGGCGACGATCGCCAGATAGAGATAGGCGCATAATAGCCCCATCTCGATCAGCACGATGAGGATGCTGCCGCCATAGACTTTCGGGAAGAAGACCTCGACCACCGCCATGGAGACGACGGAGGTGAGCCACACCACCGCGCCCCAGGCCGCCGCGAGCCAAAGCCCGACCGCCGCCACCAGATCGAGAACGGCAAAGAACACCGTCGCTGTCTGCCAGGCGATGGTATGGGCCTCGAAACCGGCATCGGCGGGCGCGTCGATGCCGCACACCTGCGCCCAATGGTAAAGCCCCTTGATCAGCGAAATCCCGGCCATCACGCGCAGGAATAGAACGAGATGGTCCGTCCAGGTTCCCTGCTTTGAGGCCTTGTCCGCCAGGACCGGCTCGAGCATGTCGCTCGGCCGCTTCGGTCGCCGCTGCGATTGGTCGGTCATGTTTATGCCCGAAGACAGAATCGGAACCGGCGCTGTGTGGCCGAAAAGCCCATGCCAGGACCGATAGTGGTGCCCCCGAGGCCCGTCAATGTTGTCGGCAGGAGACTAGGAGAAGCCCGGAGTTGGCGGATCAGGGATGGAAGGGGTAAAAGAGGCGAGAGAATGGAGGGTGCCATGTGGAGGGTACAATGGCGATCAAGTTCGGCAGGCCGCTCGAGCGCAATCGGCTAAGGCCGGTTGAGGCCGAGGCACCTTGTAGCCGCCTCGACTTGGCGATCAGGCCGCGCCGCAACCGTCGCGCCGATTGGTCCCGGCGCATGGTGCGCGAAAACGTCATAACCACGGCCGACCTGATTTGGCCGCTGTTCCTGGTCGACGGCACCAAAGTCCGCGCCGGCATCGACTCGATGCCCTATGTCGAGCGTCTGTCAGTGGATGAGGCAGTGCGGGCGGCCGAGCGGGCCGCCGAGCTGACGATCCCCTGCCTGGCGCTGTTTCCTTACACCTCGCCGGCACGGCGCGACGATGCCGGGTCGGAGGCGCTCAATCCGGACAATCTGGTCTGCCGCGCCATCCGCGCCATCAAGAAGGAGGTGCCGGATATCGGTATCCTGTGCGACGTGGCGCTCGATCCCTATACCAGCCACGGCCATGACGGTTTGCTGCGCGACGGCGTCATTCTCAACGACGAGACGGTCGAAATTTTGGTCCGGCAGGCCTTGGTCGAAGCCGAGGCGGGCTGCGACATCATCGCACCGTCGGACATGATGGATGGCCGGGTCGGCGCCATCCGCGCGGGCCTCGATGGGGCCGGCTTCGGCGACGTTTCGATCATGGCCTATGCGGCGAAATACGCATCCGCCTTCTACGGTCCGTTCCGCGACGCGGTCGGCTCGAGCACCACGCTGATCGGCGACAAGCGCACCTATCAGATGGACCCGGCGAACACCGACGAGGCGCTGCGCGAGGTGGAACTCGACATCGCCGAAGGCGCCGACATGATCATGGTCAAGCCCGGCATGCCCTATCTCGACATTTTGCAGCGGGTCAAGGAAACTTTCGCCATGCCCACCTTCGCCTACCAAGTGTCCGGCGAATATGCGATGATTATGGCCGCCGCCGGAAACGGCTGGCTCGACGGCGACAAGGCCATGACCGAGAGCCTGATGGCCTTCAAGCGTGCCGGCGCCGACGGGGTACTGACTTATTTTGCGGTGAGAATTGCGGAGAAACTGAAGAAGGGCGGCCTTTAATCGCCCCCGCCCGGGACAGACAGACTAGGCGGCTGTGATGCGTGAGTATGACGACGAGATCCGGCTTTACACGCCGATTTTGCAGCGGATCATCATCCTGGTGGCGGTGATCGTAGCGGTGCCGGTGGTATTGTGGACCATCACGGCTTTCGTACGCACCTATGTCGGCCCACCCCACGTACCGACATTCCAACGGATAACGACGCTGCAGCCGGCGGACACCGCTTCCGACGCTGCACAAGCTAATCCGCCGCCCAGTGCCGCACCCGATCAAGCCCAGGCGCAGGGCCCTGCCCCCATCCCCGCCACGCAAGTCGCCAACGCCGCTCCCGCAACCACGGCCACGCAGCCGATAGCGCTCGCGCCAGCGACTGCCTCGGCCGTCCCGGCCCAGCCTCCGCTCACGCCGCAGCCGGCAACCCCCGCCGCCATGCCGGCCGGCAATTCTGCAGTGACGGCGACCGCCGATCGCTCGGCCGTATGGCCCAATCCGCCGACAAATCCGACGGCAAATAGCAGCCTTGATACCGCGACGACTGGCGGAGCCATCGCAGCAGCGCAGGCGTCGTCGACTTCCAGCGATGACACAAGCGATGCGTTGCCCGACGTAGCGCCGATCGCCGGCCGAATTCCCCTGCCACGGCAACGTCCGAACTTGGTTGCCATGATGCCGACCAATATGATGCAGACGAATGCGACGCAGACGAACGTCACGCCGACCGGTGTGCCACTGCCGAGGGCCCGTCCGACGGACGCCCCCGCAACGCCATCCGACGCGCCGACCGACGAGAATATCTTCACGCGATACTTTGCGCATTAGCGGAGACTTGGCGAACTAATCGGCCGTTCGCGGGATGACGCGTCGATGAGTTTGTTTGAATGTCGCGTCATAGAACCGCCGGCGCAGCGTTTGCCGCGACAGCGTGTTTTCACTGCAACGTCGCACCACCTTGCACGCGCACGGGCTGATAACCATCCGCAGTCAGCGCGCGTAGAATTTGTTCGGCGTGCGCGGCATCGCGGGTTTCCATCGTGATGTCGAGCTTGGCGCCTTTGGCCGGCACGTCAAGGAACAATCGGTGATGCTCGACGCCTAAAATATTCGCTCCGAGCTCACCCAGCCGACTGGCAATTTGTCCTAAAACTCCGGGCCGGTCTGGGATAATCAACCGAAAGGAAACGATGCGGTTCTCGCGTTCCAACTCGCGCACCATGATGGAAGCGAGCATCCGCGGATCGATATTGCCGCCGCATAGCACCAAGCCGACTTTGCGGCCGGCAAAGCGCTTTGGCTCGGCCAGCATGGCGGCGAGGCCGGCGGCGCCCGCCCCTTCCGCCATGGTCTTCTGCAGCGTCAGGAAGGCGTTGACGGCGCGCTCGATCAGCGCCTCCTCGGCTAGGATAATGTCGCCGACGAGTTCGCGCACGATCGGCAGCGTCAGCTTGCCGACATTGCTCACGGCAATACCTTCGGCGAGCGTCGCCCCGCCGCACGGCTTGCTGCCGCGATGGATCGCGTTCCACATCGACGGGAACAGCGCACATTCCGCGCCGATAATTTCGATCGACGGTTTGCGGGCTCGCGCCGCGATGGCATTGCCGGCAATCAGCCCGCCGCCGCCGATCGGAATCACCAAGACGTCGAGCCCGGGCACTTCCTCCAGCATTTCCAGCGCAATGGTGCCTTGGCCGGCGATGATGTGCGGGTCGTCGTAGGGATGAACCCAGACCAGGTTTTGCTGGGCAGCGATCGCCTCGGCGCGGGTTTGGGCATCGGTCACCGTCTCGCCCCATAGCACGACGGTCGAGCCCAGCGCCTCGGTCGCCTTCACTTTCACAAACGGGGTCGTCACCGGCATGACGATGGTCGCCGGGATCGAAAGCCGCCGCGCATGGTACGCCACCGCCTGGGCATGGTTGCCGGCCGACATGCAGATTACGCCGCGGCGGCGCTCTTCGGCGGACAGCGCGGCAAGCTTGACGCAGGCGCCGCGCTCCTTGAACGAGTTCGTGACCTGCAAATTCTCGTATTTCACGTAGACTTCGGAGCCCGTAAGCGCCGATAGCGGCGGCGCCGGAAGCATCGGCGTCCGCAACACGTGCCCGGCGATCGTGCGCCGGGCAGCCTCGATATCCGTGACCGAAATTTGCACCTGACCTCCCCTTGAGGAGAACAATGCAGGGCGCGCCTTTTGCCCGCGCGTCATTGTTCGTCATGGGCAACGAGATTATACTGCGAAACCGATCATGACAGATTCGGGACCAGGTACTGGAACAGGTCGGCTCGAAGGTCGGCTAGATTTGGCGTTCGACGTCAAGCCGCATGCCTTCGACCCGATCGCCTCCCCGGAACTGTTCGAGGGCGTCCTGGCGCGGCGGGTGGTCGCCTTCGTCATCGACCTCATCATCATCGCCACCCCTTTGGTCGCAGCCTCGATTTTCATCTTCGTATTCGGCTTGGTGACATTCGGCCTAGGCTGGGCGCTGTTCTGGCTATTGTCGCCGGCCTCGGTGGTGTGGGCGCTGGTTTATTATGGGCTTACGCTCGGCAGCCCGACCTCCGCCACCATCGGCATGCGCGCCATGGAGATCGAGATGCGCACCTGGTACGGGGCGCCTGCCTATTTTGTACTCGGCGCCGTCCACGCCATCGTCTACTGGATCAGCGTCAGCGTGCTGACCCCTCTCATCCTCTTGGTCGGCGTCTTTAATGCCAGGCGGCGGCTCCTACACGACATGCTGATCGGTACCGTGCTCATCAACAATGCCAACCGGGCGGCTTCGCTGCGGGCGCGAAGCCTACGCTGAATCTTACACGCTGACACGTATTTCACCTTTGACGCAGGCGGTCTGTCAGGCGATGCTGCAGGGGGGCCGGATTCGAACCCCCGCCGCGACGCAACGCCATAGCTCTTCGTGACCCAACACTCGCGCGACACACCGCAGTTCTACCTGACCGCCCCCTCGCCTTGCCCATATCTCGCCGGCAAAGAGGAGCGAAAGGTCTTTACCCATCTGGTCGGCGAACGCGCGGCCGAACTCAACAACATTCTCACCCAGGGCGGCTTTCGCCGCAGCCAGTCGATCGCCTACCGCCCCGCCTGCGAGGGCTGCCGCGCCTGCGTCTCGGTCCGGGTCGTCGCCAAGGATTTCCGGCCGTCGCAAAGCATGCGCCGCATCGTGCGGCGCAATGCCGACATCGGAAGCGATATGCGGATCGCCGTGCCCACCTCCGAGCAATACGCGATCTTCCGGGCCTATCTCGATTCCCGGCACCGCGACGGCGGCATGGCCGACATGACCGTGCTCGATTACGCCATGATGGTCGAGGACAGCCATATCGAAACGCGCATCATCGAGTATCGGCGGCGCGAGCCCGGCGCCGCGCATACCCGCGGCGGGGGCGATCTCGCCGCCATCGCCTTGACCGACGTGCTGAGTGACGGACTTTCCATGGTCTACTCGTTCTTCGAACCTGACGAGGCCTCCCGTTCGCTCGGCACCTTCATGGTGCTCGATCACATCGCGCGTGCGCAGCGCATGGGTCTGTCTTACGTCTATCTCGGCTATTGGGTGCGCGGCTCGCGCAAGATGGATTACAAGGGCCGTTTCCTGCCGCAGGAACGGCTGATGCCGGACGGCTGGGCAAGAGTTGAGTAGAATTAAGAGTCGAATTGAATAAGTCGAACGATGGCGGAGGATTGTCCATGCGAATGCGCCATGCAGCTTTGCTCGCCGCCGGCATTTTTTCGCTCGGCGTTGCCAACGCCCTGGCGCAAACCGCGCCGGCGACCAGCGCCGATACCGCAAAGGGCAAAGCGCTGGTCGACGGCAAAGGCATGACGCTCTACGTTTTCGACCGCGACAGCACCGGTACGTCGAATTGCAACGGCCAGTGCGCCGTCAATTGGCCGCCGCTGGTGGCTTCAGCCGACGCCAAGCCGTCAGGCCAATGGACCATCGTCACGCGTAGCGATGGCCGCAAACAATGGGCTTACAACGGCAAGCCGATCTATGCCTTCGCGAAAGACGCCAAGCCCGGTGACGCCAATGGTGACGGTGTCAATAATGTCTGGCACATCGCCGCGCCATAACCGGCGGCGGCGCTCCGGCACTAACGCTCGACCACCGACTTTTCCGGATCGAGCAGAAAAATCCAGATCAAGGCGCCGATAATCAAAATTGCGGCGGTCACGAAAAACGGCGCAATCCAAGAACCGTGCTGAACCAACGCGCCGAACACCAGCGGAGAGAGCGAAGCGCCGACGGCGCCGCTCATGTTCATGACTCCCGTCACGGTGCCGCTCGACGCACCGGCAACGTCCATCGGCACGGCCCAGGCCGGCCCAAGCACCATTTCAAGGAAGAAATTCGATGCGGCGAGACAAATGACGGCCGTCATCGCGTCGTCGGTCAGCGCCGCCGGCACCAAAAAAGCGGCCGCACCTAGCAACCCCGGCGCCGCTACGATCCGCCGCGATAATGTCAGACGCTTGGTCCAGCGATACAACGAATCGGTCAGCAGACCGCCTGTGATATCGCCGATCATCGCCGTGATCAGCGGCACGCTGGCAAAGAGACCCACCGCCTGCAGCGACAGATGCCGATATTCCAGAAGATAAGTCGGAAACCAGGTCAGATAGAAATACGAGCCGTAAAAGAAACAAAAATACGCCGCCGCGATGTACCACATATTCGCCGAGCCGAAGATGCGCTTCCACGGCACGGACTGTCGTTGGGTGGAATGAATGGCTGCGTCCGCCGATCCGCCGCGGATGTAATCCAGCTCTGCCTGGTTGACGCGGGGATGTTCCTGCGGGCGATTGCGGTAGAGGACGGCAAATGCCGCGGCCCAAACCGCACCCAACGTCGCGAAGGAATAGAAGACGGCGCGCCAACCGAAGGCCGACATGACCTCGATCGCGACGAACGGCGTCACGGCGACGGCAAGCCGGCTGAAGCAATGGGTCACACCCTGGATGATGCCGCGCTCCCCCTTAGGGAACCACAGCTGCATGGCGCGCGACGCGGTCGGAAATGCGCCGGCTTCGCCGAGGCCGAAGACGAAGCGAACGCCAAAGAGCGTAACCAAACTGCTCGCCCACGCGGTCATCGCCGTCATCAGCGACCAGAACGACACGATCGCCAGCAGCACCCGCTTCGGTCCGAAGCGGTCGCCGAGCCAGCCGCCGGGAATCTGCCCCGCCGCATAAGCCCAGGCGAAAGCGGAGAACACCAGACCCATGTCGACCTTGCTCAGGCCGAATTCCCGCGCCATGGCCGGAGCGGTCACCGAGATGTTGGCGCGGTCCATATAAGTGATCAAATACATCAGGCTGATCAGGAACAGAACGAACCAACGTGTGCCCGACCGCGCACCGCCGGCCGCTTGGGCCATGCGATGCGTCCCCAATCCACCGTCCGCCTTCAAAATCGCCCCCTGAATGCCCACGCTAGAAAATGGGTGCCGCTCATCCGGCGGTCATGCGATCCTCTATATTGTTGGCGACCTCTTCGCAAATGGCCGCCAACTCGAACAGTTCCTGCTTGATCAGCGGGTCGACGGCCTGTTCGGCCAAGATACGATACTTTACGGCCTCATCCCGCAGGTAGTCATCGAAGTCGAAGTCCATACGACACCCCCGACTTTTAATCTGCCCGGTGCCTCGATCACGAAAATACGCCGGAAGTCTAACCGGTCCTACCCGGTCACTTTTGATTTCGATCAATGCTCCGCACACGGCGATGTCTCATGAGGCTACAGGAAACCGCTCAAAAAAGGGATGGTCATGAGCCTACCCGAAGGTGCCGTCGTTACCCATCCCGGCTACGAAATCGTCGCGCGGCAGGATTTCTCCGACACTACCTATCTCCTTGAATTTCAACATCCGATGATGGCGCGGGCGGCCAAAGCCGGCCAATTCGTTATCGTCATGGCGAACGAGGCGGGCGAACGCATTCCGCTCACCATCGCCGATTTCGATCGGGCGCGTGGCACCATCACCCTCGTTATTCAGGCGGTGGGAAAGACGACACGGGAAATGCAGCAAGAGTGCCGCGTCGGCAGTCGCCTGCATGCGGTCGTCGGCCCGATGGGCATCCCAACCCATATCGGCACGTCGAAAAAAGTCGTGTGCGTCGGCGGCGGGCTCGGCGTCGCCCCAATTTATCCCCAAGCGCGCGCCCACAAGCAGAATGGCGCCTACGTGATCGGCATTCTCGGGTTTCGCAACAAGGCTTTGATGTTTTGGGAAGACAAGTTTCGCGCCTGCTGCGACGAGTTGATCATTTGCACCGACGATGGCTCGGCCGGCATCAAAGGGCTGGTGACGGCGGGCATTTCCCAGTCTCTGGAAAAACACGCCGACATCGACGAAGTCGTCGCTATCGGGCCGCCGGTCATGATGAAAGGCTGCGCCGCGGCAACGCGCGAGCGCGGCGTCAAAACCATGGTCAGCCTCAACCCGGTCATGGTCGATGGTACCGGGATGTGTGGCGGCTGCCGCGTCAAGGTTGGCGACAAAGTTCTGTTTGCCTGCGTCGACGGTCCCGATTTTGACGGTCATCAAGTCGACTTCGACGACTTGATGCACCGACTGAAGCGCTACGTGCCGTCGGAAAAGCAGGCGCTGGAGCGCTGGCAGGAAAGTTGCCGCATCCGTGGCGACGCGGCGATGACACAGGTTTGAACCGAACTCGATAGCGAGCGGAATCGCAACCCAGCGCTCATTACAGAGGGCTCTGTTGGGCGAACGCGGCGAGGAAAAAGCGATGGCGAAGAAGAAGACGATCCGCACCATCCCGCAAGAACGAACCCCGATGCGGGAGGAGCCCGCCGAGGAGCGGCGGCGCAATTTCAGCGAAGTCGCCTGCGGCTATACGCTCGAACAGGCGCAGCGTGAGGCCGAACGCTGCTTGCTGTGCCCGGATCAGCCCTGCGTGCGCGGTTGTCCGGTCAGCATCGACATTCCCAATTTCATCGCAAAAATCACCGAGAAAAACTATCACGGCGCCTACGACGTCATCACCGATACCAATCTTCTGGCGGCCGTCTGCGGTCGGGTCTGTCCGCAGGAGACGCAGTGCGAAGGCGTCTGCACGGTCGGCGATTCATTGGAGCCGGTGGCAATCGGCCGGCTCGAGCGCTTCATCGGCGACCTCGCCATCGCCGAAGGCTGGACCAACATCCCCTATATCGAACCGAACGGTTTGCGCATCGCCATCGTCGGGTCGGGTCCCGCCGGCATGGCCTGCGCCGCGGACATGGCGAAGGCCGGCTGCGACGTCACGGTCTACGAGGCTTTCCACGAAGCCGGCGGCGTTTTGAAATACGGCATTCCCGAATTCCGCCTGCCCAACACCGTCGTCGATGCCGAGATCGGCAAGCTGATCAAGCTCGGCATCAAATTCGAGTGCAACACGCTGGTCGGACGCCTGTTCACCATCGAGCAGATGATCGCCGAAATGGGCTATGACGCCGTTTTCGTCGGCGTCGGCGCCGGCTATCCGAGCTTCATGGGCATTCCCGGCGAATCGCTCAACGGCGTCTTGTCGGCGAACGAATTGCTCACCCGCTGCAATCTGATGCATGCCAGCGATTTCCCCAAGCACGACACCCCGGTGCAGCTCGGCCGCCGCATTGCCGTGATCGGCGCCGGCAACACGGCGATGGACGCGATGCGCATCTCCATGCGTCTAGGCGCCGAACAGGTTCATTGCATCTACCGTCGCACCAAGGCGGAAGCGCCGGCGCGCGCCGAGGAAATCCATCACGCCGAGCAGGAAGGCATCGAATTCCATTGGCTGACCAGCCCGGTCGAACTGCTCGACGACGGCAATCGCGGCGTGCGCGGCATGCGCTGCATCCGCATGGAGCTCGGCGAGCCGGACGATTCGGGCCGCCGCCGGCCGGTGTCAGTGAAAGGCAGCGAGTTCGAATTCGAATGCGAAACGGTGGTCTACGCCATCGGCACCAATGCCAATCCGATTCTCGGGCAGACCTCGAAGCTCAAGCTCAACAAGCGCGGTTATATCGACGTCGATGACAACCTCGCGACCTCGATCATGGGCGTGTTCGCCGGCGGCGACATCGTGACCGGAGCCGCGACCGTGATCGAAGCCATGGGCGCGGGCCGTAAGGCGGCGCGCAGCATGAAACGCTATCTCGGCCTGCGCGACACCGACGTGGTCTATCGACCGGAGCGGATCGGTAGCGACAGCACATTGTTCGGCATCGATCTGGGCGAACGCAACCACGCGCGGCTGCACGAAGTAAGGATTTGATCCGGACCGACACGACGGTCACGGCAATAACGGGCGCAAAGGGCACCATGAGCGACACCAACATCCTCGAACCACCGACCAGGACCACCAAACCGCCGCGCGCCAAGCGGGACGTGCCGACGGTGAAGCGAAACGAAACCATCATCGAGATCTTGAGCGATTCCGGCGAAGGCGCCCAGCGCTGCGGCCAATCGCTGGCTTCGATCGCCGCCAAGATGGGCAACGGCGTGTGGACGGTCGAGATCATTCCGGCCGAAATCCAGCCCCCGGCCCGCAGCGTCGCCGGCGCCAGCGGCAACCGCGTGCGCATCGGTTCGGGTCCGATCAGCAATGGCGGCGACGAGGCCGATCTTGTGGTCGCGTTCAACGAACAGGTGCTGCTCGGGCGCGTGCGCGCCAGCGAGCTCAAGCCCGGCTGCATAATCCTTTTGGAAAGCATGTGGCGCAGCGACCGCAACCCGGGCGTGGTCGCCTCCTACACCGCGACCTACGACCAACTCGTGGCGGCGGGTTACCGAGTCTACGAAATTCCGATGGAGCAGGAGTGCCGCAAGCTGGTCTCGGATCCGCGCCGCGGCAAGAACATGTTCGTGCTCGGGGTCCTCTGCCGCATCTATAGTCTCGATCACGATCTCGCGCGCGAGCAGATCGCGATCACCTTCGGCAAGAAGGACCAGAAGGTCATCGCTACCAATACCGATCTGTTGGAAGCGGGCTGGAACTGGGCCGATGCCAATCTCGACTTCCGCTATTCGATCCCGGCGGCGCGCGCCACGCAGCCGCAGCTGGTGATCAACGGTAACACCGCGCTGGCACTCGGCGTGCTGGCGTCCGGCATGGATATCTGTGCCATGTATCCGATTACGCCGGCCACCTCGGTATCGCACTATCTCAGCGACGTGTTCGAGCGGGTCGGCGGCTTGGTGCATCAGGCCGAGGACGAAATCGCCGCCTGCGCCTTTGCCATCGGCGCCTCCTATGCGGGAAAATGCAGCGTCACGGTGACGTCCGGCCCCGGTTATTCGCTCAAACAAGAGGCGATCGGTCTCGCGGTGATGTGCGAAATCCCGATGGTGGTCATCAATGTGCAACGCGGCGGGCCGTCCACCGGCCAGCCGACCAAGGGCGAGCAAGGCGACCTGTTGACCGCGATCTACGGCAGCCACGGCGACGCGCCCAAGGTGGTCATCGCGACCAGCAGCATCGAGGATTGCTTCTATGCGGTGATCACCGCCCGCAAGATCGCGGAGATGTTCAACATGGTGGTGGTGGTGCTGTCGGACGCCAATCTGGCCACTGGACAGCAGCCGTTCCAACGGCCGCAATTCAGCGAGAGCTGGCTCGCCCCGCCGTTCGATCAGAGCGATATCGCCGCCGGCAGCAAGCCCTATGACTGGGATCCGGTCACCGGTCTTGCCCGCCGCTTCGTGCCGGGCCAACCGCACGGCATGCATACGCTCACCGGCCTCGCCCACGACCGTGACAGCCACGTCGCCTACGATCCGGAGATCAATGAAGAAGGGCTTCGTCACCGCAGCCTCAAGCTTGCCGCCCTGCAGAAGACGCTGCGACCGCCGAACGTCTTCGGCGAAGACAGCGGTGAACTCCTGATCGTCGGCTGGGGCAGCACCAAGGGCGCGATCGAGGAAGCGGTCGAACGCTTGCGCGCCGAGGGGCTCAAGGTGTCGTCAATGCATCTGCAATTTCTGCAGCCGATGGCGCCGGGCATGAAAGAAATCATGCAGCGCTTCGACAAGGTGATGACGGTCGAGAGCAACTGGTCCGACGATCCGAACGACGCGATCATCGACGAGGAAAACCGCCGCTACTCGGCGCTGGCGATGATGCTGCGCGCGCGCACCCTGATCGACATCGACTGCTGGACAGAGGTGCGGGGGCGGCCGATCAAGCCCGGCACCGTGGCCGCAGCGGTCCGCGCCAAATTGAAACAGTGAGGTCGTAGTCATGACATTAGAGGCCACGCATTGCCTGCTCCGGATGTATGATGATCATCACAATCTGGAGGACTATCAGGGCGGCGTACCGCGCTGGTGCACCGGTTGCGGGGACAATGCCATCCTCACCGCGATGCAGCGGCTTTGCCGCGACAACGACCTGCGTCCGGAAAAGACCGTTTTCGTCTCGGGGATCGGCTGCTCCAGCCGGCTGCCGCATTACATGCGCACCTACGGCTTTCACGGTATCCATGGCCGCGCATTGCCGGTGGCCGAGGGCATCAAGATGGCCCGCCCCGACCTCAACGTCTTTATCTCAACCGGCGACGGCGACTGCTGCAGCATCGGCGCCGCACACTGGATCCATGGCGTCCGCTACAACATGAACATGACCATGGTGCTGCACGACAACCACGTCTACGGGCTCACCAAAAAGCAGGCGTCGCCGACCTCGCCGCGCGGATTGAAAAGCAACACCACGCCGCGCGGCTCCTATCTCGAGGCGCTCAATCCGCTCTCCGTCACGCTCGGCATCCAGAACGTCTCGTTCGTGGCGCAAGCGGTCGATTGGATTCCCGAGGTGCTCTACGACATTCTCACGGCTGCATATAAGCATCGTGGCTTTTCCTTCGTGCGCGTCATTCAGCGCTGTCCCGAATTCCTGCCGAAGATGTTCGATCCCTGGCTGCAGAACCCGCAGAAGACCTTGGTTCTCACCCATGAACGCGGGCTGCGGCTCAGTCCCGCAATGGCCAAGGTCTACAAAAACCAGCAGGAGCACGATCCGCTGGACATGGATCGCGCGCGCCAGATTGCATCGATCGACGATCCGATCCCGGTCGGCATTCTTTATCAGAATCCGGAAGTGCCTTGTTACGAGGACCTTCGCCATTCCGGGCAATTGCGCACCGCCGATTACGTGCGGGCTGGCCTCGAGGCGGAATTCGACAAATTCACGGTGTGGCCGGCGGAAGGCGAACAATCGAAACCGGCGGCATGACGAGTGCACCAACTCGCGGATGAAAACGCCGCGATCAGAATAGAGCTGCGGACCATGCAAATGAATGTGAACGTTGACACCCAAACGATCGATCCGCTGATCTTTTATATGACCGGCAAACAGCCCGGCAACGGCAAGGATGCGCTCGCCGGCCAGCGGCCGGCGCTGCTCGCGCCCTATGCCGATCTGACGCGGCTGCGTTACGACTTTCCGCTGGTGCTGATCGAAGGCAAGACCGACGGCGTGCCGGTTCGCTCGCTGTCGGACGCGGTCGACGACCTGCTGCGCAAGATCGCCCCGCCCGGTATGGAAAGCGAGCAGCTGCGCAAGATGATCCTGCGGATCGAGCGCGAGATCCGCATCTTGGCAGCCGGTGGGGAACGCGGGCATTTGTCGGAACTGTGGGACAAGGTTGCGGCCCGGTTGGAGAAGCAGGACGAGTCATTCGGCAAGTCGGCGCGCATCGCCCGCGCCGCGCTCGATATCGACGGCCCAGTGCTCGACTGCCGGACTGGCATGGCAGCCGACCTGATCGCACATCTGTGGTCGGCGGTGCAGGAGGATAAGGCACGGAGATTCCGCACTGTCGTTAGCCGGCTCGCAATCAAACTCGCCGACATTTTACGCGTCGACGATTCCCGCTCGTCTGCCGGCCGCAGCGCGACAAGCCTGCAGGCCGCGGTCGGGCCCGCGCACCAAAGCCTGTTCGACTTTGCCGCGATGTCAAAATTGCTGCCGAAATCCTCGCCGCGCGAGGCGCTGTCGGAGAGCCGCCGCCGTCGCATCGAATCCGCTTTGGTGGCGCTGAAACGGCAACGGTTTTTCGCGCCGCTGTCCGCTCAGGCACAGCCCGACCAGTCGGTCAAACCCTATGCGTTTCGGTTCGATAATTGCGCCGCTGCACTCTCGGCCTATCGGCAACGTCTGCCCGACTTGGCCGAGCTGGTGAAGGCGATGTCGATCGCCGAACTGGAGATCGACGGCAATTATATCGAAGGCAAGCATGACGTCATCTTTTCGAGTTTCGACGCCGATTCCTTAAGTGCGCGCGATCGCGTGCTGTTTCCTGACTACTTGGTCACCCTCGGCGACGGCGGGACGCCACCCGACAATGCGGCGCTGATGGCCGCGCTGTCGTCGGAAGTGCCTTTGAAGGTTCTGCTCAATGTCGGCGATCTGTTCGAGGTGACGCCGGCTGGCGAAGTTAATGGCGCCTTAGGTGTACGGAGCGTACAGCTCGCCCGCTTGGCGACCGGTTTGGGCGAAGCCTTCGTCCTGCAATCAGTGAGCTCGAACCTTTATCAGCTCAGAGAGCGCATCTCGCGCGGTTTGAGTTTCGGCGGACCGGCACTGTTTTCGGTATTTTCCGGCGTGCCTGCGCAAGAAAGTTCGTTGCCGCCGTATCTGAGCGCCGCCGCAGCAATGCAGTCGCGGGCTTTTCCGGCATTCAGTTACGATCCGTCGGCCGGCCCCGATATCGCGTCGCGGTTCTCGCTCGAAAACAATCCGCAACCGGACGCCGACTGGACCGTCCAGCCGGTTGAATATGCCGATCCCGAGATGCAGCGGATCAGCCAGGATGTCGCGTTCACTTTCGTCGATTTTCTGGTTTGCGATCCGCGTTGCCACCGGCACTTCGTTGCGGTGCCGCGCGGCTTCGAGACCGAGCGCATGGCGTCAGCGGCGCAGTGGATTGCGAGGTCCCCGGCCGAGCAGTCCGATATCGTGCCTTATATCCTGACGGTCGGTGACGACAACGTACTGTCCCGAGCGATCGTCGACGACCGGGCGATCGCCACCGCGCGGCGCTGTCTGGAGAACTGGCACCGGCTGCAAGAGTCCGGCGGCGTGCACAACTCCCACGCCGAGCGGCTGCTCAAACGCGAACGACAGATCTGGGAGGAACAAAAACGAGAGGAACTGGCGAACTTAAAGCCAGCCGCTGCAGCCGCGCCCACTGTCGTCGCACCGACGACGACGCCGGCGCAGCCGGTTGCGGCCGCGCCAGCTCAGGAAGCAGCGGCGCCGGAACGTTCGCCCGACGAGGCCTATATCGAAACCGAGCGTTGTTCGACCTGCAATGAGTGCACGCTGCTCAACGACCGCATGTTCGCCTATAACGCCAACAAGCAGGCCTATATCGCCGACATCAAGGCCGGCACTTATGCGCAGCTGGTCGAAGCCGCCGAAAGCTGCCAGCTCGGCATTATCCATCCCGGCAAGCCGATCAACAAAGCCGAGTCGGGACTGGACGAGTTGATCGCGCGGGCGCAGCCGTTCCTATAGAGTCCCTTGGTTCGGCACCGATTACTCGCCCGCCGAGCCTTGCTCGATCTCTTTGGCGTCGGGCATCACGTCTTCCTTGTCGAGCTTAGCCAGTGATTCCAGCGCGAGATGGTACATGACCTCCTGCTCTATCCATTTCTTTAGCGGCTGGATCAGCGTGATACGGGTATAGCGCAGCAGAAGATCGTTCTTCTGCGCCAATTGCTCGGCCAGCTCCCAGGCGCGCGGCAACAGCTCGTCACGTGGCATCAGCTCGGCAACGAGACCGAGATCCTTAGCCGCCTGCGCGCCAATGACCTGCCCGGTCAACATAAAATAGCGGGCACGATTGAGACCCAGCAGCATGGTGTAGACGATACCGATGCCGTCGCCCGGCGTCTGACTCGCCAGTTTAAAGTGCGCCGTATCCTCGAACGAGGCATCATCGGAAGCGATGACGATGTCGCACATCAGCGGCAATTCGGAATGCCGCATGGCCGGACCGTTGACGATTGCGATCATCGGCACTTCGATGTCGAGCATCCGCGTCATCAACCGATGGGCGTTCCAGTGGATCACGTCGAGAAGGTCGGCGGTGATATGATGCGATACCTCGCGATAAAACGAGCGACCGGGCTCGGCGCGCGGACCGCTGAACTCGTTGCCGGTGCCGGTCAGGATGATGATTCGGTTACCGCGGTCGGCGCCGATCTGGGTGAAGGCGTCGACCAGCTCGGCTTGGATGATTGGCCCCCAGCGCACCGGCGCGCCGTCGGTATGCAGGGTCATCTGCAGGATGCCGTTCCTGCGTTCAAGTCGGATTTGCGAATACTTGCTCGCATAGTCGTCGAAGCGGGACATTGCGGACCGTCCTGTGGTGAACTGCGGGAAAATGCGGGTAGCGGCGGCGAACTCAGTTCTGCACCAGGTTCGCCCTTGCGAGCACGGCGTTCCAGGTCTTGGCTTCGGTCGTCAGTTCGCCGCGAAACTGCGCGCCGGGCGTGCTTGTCGGCTCGAAACCGAGTTGGGCGAGTTTGGCTTTGACGTCCGGCATCGCGGCGACCCGCAAGATCGTTTGCTCGAGCCGATCGATGATCGCTTGCGGCGTCTTCGGCGGCACGAAAAATCCGGTCCAGGTGGTGGCGACGATGGTGGGATATCCGGACTCTACGGCGGTCGGTATCTGCGGCACTGCCGCCGAACGCACCGCGCTCGTCACTGCGATACCCTTGAGCTCGCCGGCAGCCACCAGGGGAGCGGCCGGCGGCAACGTCACCGACGCGAGGTCAATCTGGTGTGCCATGACCGCCGTCAGTGCCTGTTCTGCGCCTTGGAATGGCACATGCTGCATCTGCACGCCCGGCACGGTCAACAGCAGCTGCTCGACGACCAGATGAGGGATGGAGCCCGAGCCGGGCGATCCGTAAGTAAGCCGGCGGCCGCGCGCCATTGCGATCAATTCATTCAACGTGCCGGCCTTCATGTCGGAAGCGCCGACAATGATGATGGCCTGCGGTGCAACGCTGGCGACCGCTTGCAGATCGCGCTCGACGTCAAAGCCCGCTTTCGGATTCATCAGGCCGAAAATCAGCATCGAATTGGAATTGACCAGCACCGTGTAGCCGTCGGGCAAGTCTGCCGAGACCGACTTGCCAGCAATGCTCCCCGCCGCGCCGCCGTGATTAAGCACCACCACCGGCTGACCGTACAGGCCCGTCATCTTGTCGGCGAAGATTCGGGCAACCGCGTCGACGCCACCGCCAGCCGGAAAGCCCACGATGAGCCGCACCGGACGCGTCGGATAGAACTGGTCTTGCGCTGCGGTCGGCCCAGAGAAGCCGATGAGCACGCCAATGCAAAGCAGCGACAGCGCGAACCTTTTCAACAACGGCGCCTGCAGCCGGCCTCCGCAATTGCTGCGACGCGATGCGATTGCTTTAAATCTCGACATCCTGACGTTCCCCTGCCGCGCCGAACGACCGCAACTTGCCCGTTCGAATTGGTTATCGGCTTTATTCCACGCCGATTTGATCCTAATCAACGCGGAGACCAAATCGGCGCCCGGAGCCAATCTGCGTGCTCTGCCCTAAACCGGCACATCGGCCAAAGATCGCAGAGCATAAAACTCGACCGGCTCCCGGCGCCCCTTCACAGGCGCCTGATGCAGCTTTTGGCCTTGCAGCGCAAGGCCGGCAGCCTCGGCAGCCTGGCGCGAGACGATGACGGCACAGTCATAGTCTTTGGTCAGGCTTTCCAGCCGCGCGCAGGTGTTCACCGTGTCGCCGATGGCGGTGATGATTTGCGAGCGTGGCGGTCCCATCGCGCCGACGATCGCCTCGCTGAAATGAATGCCGATCCCGATCCGTAACGGTTCGCGCAAATCGCCGCGCAGCTGATAGTTCAGTTGCTCGAGCCGTTGCAACATGGCGCGGGCGCCGCGCAGGGCGTCGGCTGGCCCGGTTGCCGGATCGGTGGCGTAAAGGCCGTAAAGCGCCATCAGCCCGTCGCCGGTGAATTGCGAATAATGTCCGTTGGTGTCGGCGAGCGCCCGCGTCATCTCGAAAAAGAATTGGTTGAGAATGAACAGCACGTCATAGGGCAGTCTCGCCTCGCCCAGAGATGTCGAGCCGCGCATATCGACGAACACGATGGTAATCAGGCGCTCGCTGCCTTCGAGGCCGCCTCGGACCGTGCCGTCGGCCGCACCGGCATCGGCGGCAAGCAACGGCATCACCGAGATATCGGCGCTCGGCCGGATTTGACAGGCGAGCCGCATGCCGGGCGAGGCGCCGATGCGGGCAAGCGCCTTGGCTTCCGACCCGGTCGGTTCAGAAAGCCGATCGAGGCCTTGGGTCACCAAAATCCGGCAGGTGGTGCAGCGCCCCCTGCCGCCGCACACCGCCGCGTGAGCGATGCCGTTGGCGCGCAACGTCTCCAACACGGTCGCACCGGGCCGGATCGGCAGACGACGTCCATTGGCGTGGGCGAGCATCGGCGGCCGCCGCCGTCGATACCGCCAATTGCGGATGCCGCGGCCGGCGAACGGCAATAGCGACAAACCGAAGCAGAGACCCCAGCCGACATAGGCCATCCGGTTTATTTCGGCGATCGTCTGTTCGGTCAGATTGGAATCTTCGAGCGACGATTTCACAAAATCCGGATCTTTAGCCTCACGCAGAACCTGATTGCCGCCGGTGATATAGCCGGCGAGCGCCAAGGTCGGCAGGATCAGCCCGAAGCTCAAAAATAACGGACGCCACGGCGGATACCAACGCTTGGTACGCAGCCAATAATGCATGCCGACGCAGGCATGGGTCCACACCGTGATCACGGCGATCACTTGCACGACGCCGAGCCACGGCGAAACCAACCACTGCGCGATGAAGATCGTGCTGTAATAAGTCTCGGTGCCGAGAACGCTTTGGGCGATCCGCGTGCCTACCACGTGCGCCGTCAGCAGCGCCGGGATACATAGGCCGAGCGAAAGCTGCGTCCACTCCCAGCGGCTTAAACGCAGCGAGCGCCGGATATAGATCGACCATAAAGCGTTGCTATAATGGACCAGGAACGCAGCGACCAGGAGGCTCGTGCCGGCGAGCGTCCCCCACGGATACATCAGGACTTTGAGCGCCGATTCCGCAGCCTCGAACGACACCAGGAGAAAGCTGTGGGCGGTCAGATGGCAGACCACGAAAGTCAGCATCACAAGCGCGCTTGCAAGCCGCAGCCGCCCGCGCCAGAGCTGCGCGCTCCAGGTCCGATAAGTCCAGTTCATGCGCGCTCTACGACCTAGTGAATCAGCGTATTGCGAATGATCGCATCGATCGGCGAAAAATTCCCGCCGCGACGATTATAGGCGGTTTTCGCCGGATGTGCGCCGCCTCACGATTGCAATTTGTCGCAAGTTTCAGGAGTGTTGCCCAGTATCGGCGCTGGCACCAAGACGGTCGTCCGCCAATCAAGCCGCCGCGACCTTCGCCCCAGGTTGCTCGGCGAACACCTTGGCGAGTTCACTGGCCGGCACCGGAGGACTGTAGAAAAATCCCTGCACGTCGGTGCAACCTAGGCTGCGGACGAGATCGAGTTGCTCACGCGTCTCGACGCCTTCCGCGGTCGTCGTCATCCCCAGGCTATCGGCGAGCCCGGCGACGGCTTGGACGATAGCGTCCGACTCCGAGTTGTCGCCGAGACCTTTGATGAAACAGCGGTCGATCTTGATCTTGTCGAAGGGAAAGCTGCGCAGATAGCTCAATGACGAGTAACCGGTCCCGAAATCGTCCATCGAAATCCGGATACCAAGTGAACGAAGCTGATGCAGCGTGTGCAACGTCACTTCGCTGTTCTGCATCAGCACCGCTTCGGTGATTTCCAGCTCCAACCGCTGCGGCGGCAATCGCGACGCGGCGAGCGCGCCGAGCACGGTCGGCAGCAAGTTCTTGCTCGCCAATTGCGTCGGCGACAGATTGACGGCGACGCAAATGTCGCTTGGCCATTGCGCCGCTTCCTGGCAGGCCCAGCGGATGACCCGCTCGCCGAGCGCCACGATCAGTCCGATCTCCTCGGCGATCGGAATGAATTCGACGGGCGAGACCATGCCGCGTTCGGGATGATGCCAACGCAGCAGCGCCTCGCAGCAGCGTATGTCGCCTTTACCCAGATTCAACATGGGCTGGTAATAGAGCTCGAACTCATTGTTATCGAACGCCCGGCGCAACGCCAGCTCAAGCGCGCGACGCTCCTTCATGCGGGCATCCATGTGCGCTTCAAAGAACCGGTAGACGCCGCGGCCGTCCGCTTTGGCGCCATAGAGCGCCATGTCGGCATTCTTGAGGAGCTCGTTGGCATCGCTGCCGTCCGTGGGCGCAAGCGCGATGCCGATGCTGGCGTCGATCATGACCAAGTGGCCGTGCAGCTCGTAGGGCGCCCGGAGGGCTTCGACAATGCGCCGCGCCAGGTGCTCCGCGTCGGTCGCGTTATTGATGCCGGTCTGGATAATGAAAAACTCGTCGCCACCGACACGCGAGATCGTGTCGGTATCCTTCACGCAGCCGCGCAGCCTTTGCGCCACCGCCCGCAACAGCTCGTCGCCGGTCGGGTGTCCGAGCGAGTCATTGACGTTCTTGAACTGATCGAGATCAAGATACAGCACGGCGAGCCGCTGGCCGCGCTCCACCTGCGCCAGCGCCTCGTTCAACCGCTCGCGTAGCAAAAGCCGGTTCGGCAAATCGGTCAGCGCGTCGTGGCGCGCCATGTGGGCGATCTTTATCTCCGCCAGCCGCCGCTCGGTGACGTCCTCGTGGGTCGCCACCCAGCCACCGCCCGGCATCGGCCGGCGGACGACGGCGATGGTGCGACCATCATCCAGCTCGACGAATTGGGTGATCTGCTGCCCGGCTTTGATCGTGACGCTGATATTGCCGATGAAATGTTCGGGATCGCCGGAGAAGGTGCCGTTGGCGATCCGGCGATCGATTACGTGGCGTAAGCTGTCGCCTGGTTTGATATTTTCCGCCTCGAGGCGATACATGGCGATGAATCGCTGATTGCAGATGACGAGGCGGGCGTCGCCATCGAACATCACCAGGCCTTGGGACATGTGGGAGATGGCGGCGTCGAAACGCAAATTCTGCGCTTGCAGCTCCGCCTCGCGCGCGCGCAACTCCTTGGTCCGCACGACGACCGTGTGCTCGAGATTGCGCTGAACCGCGTCAAGCTCCTCGATCATCAGCGACATCGAGCGATCAGTGCGGCGCCGGTCGCGGTCGATATCTTCATAGGCCGCTACGACGAGACCGCAAAGCTTGTCGAGATCAACCCATCCGGCCTCGTCAGTTGCCTTGACGAGCTGTTGCGCAAGAAGCTTGTGCACGACGGTGACCTCTCCCAAGCGGAACCGGCCTTAAGCCACCTCGGCCAAAGTGGTGACCGTCATCGTCTGATTATGCAGCTCGCAATGACCTGACCTGGCATGCGGCGAAATCTCGCCGTACGAGTAAAAGCCGAGCCGTAACGCACCGGAACCCAGTTCGGCTCCCGCCGCTTCAACTTCCTCGCTGGTGCGCTGGCCCATCAGTAATCGGCGGCCGATGCAGCTGACGAGAATCGAGAGGCGTTGATCGCTGTCTCGTACGCCGGGACTTTGCGCGGCCATCCCGCTGCGGGCCTGGCGCGCCGCGTCCGCAGCGCCAGCCGACAGACGATCCAGATTTCCGCGCATCAACTGCGCCGTCCAGCCTTGCGGAACGTCGCCGGCAAATGTCATTGACCGGGTGCCGCGATCGATCGCCAGAACAGTGCGCACGACCGCGGAATCGGGACACTGCACGTCGTAAACTTGGATCGGAAACAACAACGCGGAACTCGGCAAGCCCTTGGACTCGTCGGGGCCGAGATAACGCTCGTAGAGATCGAGGGCCGGTTCGCCATCGAGTTCGAACAGGACATTGCCGACCGATCGCGTCACCTGGCGGCGCGGCCCGAACAGATCCCAACCGCCGGCGCAGCCATGGCCGACCCGTATGGCCTGGCCGTAGAAACCCACTCCGGCGACGGTGCGGGTGCGTGGCGCACAGTCGGCGCCGACCAAGGTTTCCTTGAATGCGGCGCCGTCGCCGGCCAGCCCCCCGGTCAATGGGATATCCGCACCGATGACGCCGCTGAGCCCCGCCACCAGTTCGCTACCGTTAACGTTCAAGCCGTCGGACAGCACGAACACGCCCGCCAGATCGTCCGACCGCAGCGCGCGGCCGATCGCCTCGCCGCAGCTTCTCGACTGGTGCGAATCGGTGATGTCCTCCCGACACAGCTGCAACCGGGTCGCATCGAAGCTCAACGCCGCGGCGACGATTTCGTCATCGCTGACGTCGTCATTGTTGATCTGTCCGCCGGTGCTGCAACCGAGGATGTGCGCTGCCGGGAACATGGCGCGCAGCTCCTCATAGCGCGCGCCTGACGCCAGCGCTTCGCGTCCGCCGAAATAGAGCACGAGCGAGCTTGCGCGCGGTTCCGCCTTCGCCACCGACCAGCCAGATCGATCGTTCCAGACGATGTGCTGAACGCGCATTTGGTTGAAATTGCTCCGCCCGCGGAAACTTCGATTCAATTCGGCGGTAGCATATGGTGGTGGCGGTTGAATATTTGGTTATGTGAAATGCCGTTGTATTGGAGTCGGCCGCGTTTTCGCGAATAAGATTGACGCTTCGCTAACATGCACGCGTCGTTTGTTCCTATCGATCGGCTACACGCGGTCCGTGTCATGTCCGCTCGCCGCGAGGCCGGACGTATTATCGAATCTATTGGTCTTGGGAAAACCCTTCGGCGCGAGACGGCCGGCGTCGGCGCGGTTGCCGCGCCAGTCGGCCAGCTCCTTGAGCGATAGGTTGAAGACACGGCCGGCGCTATCGGTCCAGCTCAAGCCGTCGGCCGCCTTGAACGTCGCGATGTCGCTGAGCCCGCCATCCTTATGACGCTGCAGGCGCACGCCGCGGCCGCGTGTCATTTCCGGCACCTGATCGAGTGAAAAGATCACCAGCTTGCGGTTATCGCCGATCACCGCCACCAGGTCACCATCGAGCGGCGCGATCGCGCATGCTGCATCGGGCAGCTTGACGTTGAGCACCTGCTTGCCTTTGCGCGTATTGCCGAGGCACTCGTCCTCGGGCACGACGAAACCCCTGCCTTCTTTGCTCGCCACGATGAGCTTGCGGCCGCCCTGATAGCGAAACACCGCCACGACGTCGGCGTCCTGTTCGAGCTCGATCAGAAGCCTGATCGGCTCGCCGTGGCCGCGCCCACCCGGCAGCTTTGCCGCTTCGACAGTGTAGAAGCGGCCGTTGGTGGCGAAAATCAGAAGCTTCGAAGTGGTCTCGGCGAAGAACGCAAGCTTTAAACCATCGTCGGTCTTGAACGCCAATCCCGAAAGGTCGGCAACCTGGCCGCGCAGCGCGCGAATCCAGCCCTTTTCGGAGACCACGACGGTGATCGGTTCGCGCTCGACCAGCGCCTCCTCGATCGCGGCCTCGTCATGCGCCGGCGCCGTCGCGAAGCCAGTGCGGCGCTTGCCAAGCGGCGTCTTCGGCCCGAACGCGTCGCGGACTTCGCGGATCTGTTGCGCGATCGTCTTCCATTGCTGTTTCTCGGAGCGCAGCAGTTCTTCGATCGATTGCTTCTCGGCGCGTAAATCCTTGTCCTCCTGGCGGATTTCCATCTCTTCGAGCCGACGCAGATTGCGCAGCCGCATATTGAGGATGGCGTCGGCCTGAACTTCGGTGAGCTTGAAGGTCTTGATCAGGACCGGTTTCGGCTCGTCCTCCTTACGGATGATTTTTATGACCTTGTCGAGGTTGAGATAGGCGATGAGAAAGCCGCCCAGCATTTCGAGCCGATGCTCGATCTGAGCCAGGCGATAGCGCGAGCGGCGCAGCAGCACTTCGCGGCGGTGGGTGAGCCATTCGCCGATCGCCTCGGCAAGCCCAACGACCTTCGGGATGCGGCCGCGCACCAGCACATTCATGTTGAGCGGGACGCGACTTTCCAGCTCTGTGAGCTTGAACAGGCTTTCCATCAACAGCGCCGGATCGACTGTGCGCGAGCGCGGCTCGAACACGATGCGCACGTCCTCAGCGGACTCGTCACGCATGTCGGCAAGAAGCGGCAGCTTCTTCTCGTTGATCAATTCGGCGATGCGCTCGATCAGGCGCATTTTTTGCACCTGCCAGGGGATTTCCGTGACGATCACCTGATAGGTGCCGCGCCCGGTGTCCTCGGTCTGCCAGCGTGCGCGCAAGCGGAACGAGCCGCGGCCGGTCGCATAGGCTTCCGCAATGGTCTCGGGCGGATCGACGACCAGTCCGCCGGTCGGGAAATCCGGCCCCGGCACATATTTGAGCAGCGTCTTGGTTCGCGCGTTGGGCTGCTCGATGAGATGCAGCGCCGCGTCGCACAATTCAGCGACGTTATGCGGCGGAATGGCCGTCGCCATGCCGACGGCGATGCCTTGCGAGCCGTTGGCGAGGAGATTGGGGAAAGCCGCCGGCAGGACGACCGGTTCCTGCGACACGCCGTCGTAATTCGGCCGAAAGTCCACGGCGTCTTCATCGATGCCGTCGAGCAAAAGCCGCGCGACTTCGGTCAAGCGCGCTTCGGTATAGCGGTAGGCCGCGGCATTATCGCCGTCGATATTGCCGAAATTGCCCTGACCGTCGACCAGCGGATAGCGCGAGGCGAAGTCCTGGGCGAGCCGCACCAGCGCGTCATAGATCGCCTGGTCGCCATGCGGATGGAAATTGCCCATCACGTCGCCGACGATCTTCGCCGATTTCTTGAAAGCCGCGCCGGGATCGAGCCGCAACAGCCGCATGCCGTAAAGAATGCGCCGGTGCACCGGCTTGAGGCCGTCGCGCGCATCGGGCAGCGCGCGATGCATGATGGTCGACAGCGCATAGGCGAGGTAACGCTCCTCAAGCGCCTCGCGCAGGGCCACTTCCTGAATGCTGCCCGGATCGGGGGGAATCACTTTCTTATTCATAGCGGCAAAGCGCTAGCGCGGTTGGGAGGGCGGAACAAGGGATGAACGGCCGGTCTGAGGACGGCCGCAGGAGCCGCCATCCGGGGGTCATTGCGCGACGCGGCTGAGCGCCGCGACGAAGTGCGCGCGCGCCTCCGGCAAATCCAGACCGCGCGGCGCGAAGGCGTGGCGATCGAGAAAGAAGCCGGTGAGCGCAAAGGCGTCGGCGAGATCGGCCGGCGTTTGCGGCTCAGCGCCGGTTTGCAAAAAGACGGGAAGCCGCATCAGTCTGTCGCGATAGGGTTCGCCGGCAGCGCGCGAAACCGCGCGGCCGGAGCGCGGCGACACGTAAACGAGTTCGCTCGTGACCCCGGTTGCGGCGCAGGAGCTGAGATCGAGGCCGAAACCGAGCTCAGCCAAAAAGTCGAGCTCGAAACGGGCAATCATCGCCGCGGCGATGCGCGGATCGTCGAGCCGGCCGAGAATCTCCTCCAATGCGTGATAGATCGCCGCATGCGGCTCGCGTTCGGCGAGCAAGCGGCACAAGGCCGCCAGATGCGTCACGCCATGGACCGCATGCGCCGCCGGCAGAAACCCACCCGCGCGCAGATTGAGGCCCTCCACCGCGTAATGGCCGAGATGCTCGTCGAGCCGCGCCCGCCAGCTGGCGCGCAGCGTGTTGCCGGGCTGCATCACGCCGCGCATCCGGCTACCGGCGCCGCCGCGCACCAGCCCGAGATGGCGGCCATGAGCAAGCGTCATCAATTCCAGAATGACGCTCGTCTCGCCATGGCGCTTGACGCCGAGCACAATGCCTTCGTCGGTCCATTCCATGGAGTGTACCTAGCGGTTTGTCACTCCTTCGGGAATTCTAATCCCATCTCGCGATAGCGCTCGGGATCGTCGGCCCAGCCTTCCCGCACTTTGACGTGCAGGAACAGGTGCACCGGCTGCTCGATTGCGGCTGCGATATCGGCGCGCGCCGCGGCCCCGATCGCCTTGATCGCCTGGCCGGACTTGCCGAGCACGATCTTGCGCTGGCTCTCGCGCTCGACATAGATCGTCTGCTCAATGCGCACCGCACCACCTTTGAGTTCCTTCCAGACTTCGGTTTCGACCGTCGACCGGTAGGGTAATTCCTGGTGCAGCCGCAGATAGAGCTTTTCCCGCGTGATCTCCGCGGCGAGCTGGCGCAGCGGCGCATCGGAGATCTGATCCTCGGGGTAATGCCACGGCCCCTCCGGAGCGCGCGCGGCAAGCCAGCTTTTGAGATCGGCAACGCCATTGCCGGAAAGCGCCGAAACCATAAAGGTAGCGGCGAAGGTCGCACGCTCGTTTAGCTGTTGCGCCAGCGCCAGTAACGCGGGCTTCTTGACCAGGTCGACTTTGTTGAGCACCAGCACCTTGGCCGGGCGGACATCGCCGAGCACGCGCAAGATCGCCTCGTCGTCGTCCTTTAGCCCCTTGCGCGCGTCGATCAGGAGCGCGACGAGGTCGGAGTCTTGAGTCGAGCCCCAGGCGGTGCCGACCATGGCGCGGTCGAGCCGTCGCTTTGGTGAGAAAATGCCCGGCGTATCGACGAAGATAAGCTGCGCCGGGCCTTCGATGGCGATGCCGCGAACAAGCGTCCGCGTAGTTTGCACCTTGGGCGTGACGATCGATACTTTTGCGCCGACGAGCGCATTGATCAGCGTCGATTTGCCGACATTCGGCGCTCCGATCAGCGCGACGAAGCCGCAGCGGCGCGTTGCTCCTGCAGGCTCAACCATTGCGCCCGGCGGATTTGACGCCTTCGCGGGACAGCATGGCCGCGGCCGCAGCCTGTTCGGCGGCACGCTTGGAACGGCCCGAACCTTCGGCCGGCGCCAAGACGGGAAGCTGTACGGCGACCCGGAATTCAGGACTGTGATCGGGACCGGAGCGTGCGACTTCGCGATAGACCGGAGTCGGCAGACCGCGCGCCTGTGCCCACTCCTGCAAGACGGTCTTGGGATCGCGCAGCGGCTGCGCGGTCGCCCGCATCCGTTCGTGCCACAACCGTTCGACCAAGGCCTCGGAGGCCTTATAGCCGCCGTCGACATAGACCGCCCCGATCACCGCCTCGCAGACGTCTGCCAGGATCGCGGGGCGCTTACGCGCGCCGGCATTGGCTTCCGATGAGCCCAGCCGGATAGCGGCGCCCAGATCGATCGCACGCGCGATTTCCGCGCAGGTCTCCTTGCGCACAAGGTCGGCGAGCCGGCGCGACAACTCGCCTTCGTCGGCTTTCGGAAAGCCGCGGTACAGCATGTCGGAAATGACGAGGCCGAGCACGTGGTCGCCGAGGAATTCGAGCCGCTGATAACTGCCGGCACGATTGCGCGCACCCTTGAGCGCGGAAATATGGGTGAGCGCGCATTCGAGCACCGTGGCGTCGGCAAACCGATAACCGATGCGACTTTCCAGAGCGGTGGCGGCGCGCTTGCGGCGGCGGGGTTCCTTCGTGCCGTCGGCGCCACCAGGCTTGGCCGCGGCGCCTTCCGCAGCGGCGAGCTCTGCGGCTGGCGTTGCCTTGCCGGCCTCTTTCGCCGTTGCTTTGCCCGTTTCTTGGCGCGGGTCTACGGCGGGCTTGGCTTTCTTGCGGCCACTCATCTTACCAGCGTGAACAGGCGCTCCCAGCGCACCGCCCAAGGCCAGCGCCAAACTTCCCAGGCATGGGTATCGTCGCGGATCGAGAAGAAGATAATCTGCGCCCGGCCGATGAGATTCTCGAACGGCACATAGCCGACCTGGCTGAGCACGCGGCTGTCGGTCGAGTTGTCGCGATTGTCGCCCATCATAAAATAATCGCCGGGCGGCACGGTATAGACCGGCGTATTGTCGTAGAAGCCGTTATCGGTGAGATCGAGCGTGTTGTAACTGACACCGTTCGGCAGCGTCTCGCGATATTGCTTGACGCGTTGCACCACGCCGTCATCGTCGGTGATGAAATCTTCGATGCGCTGGCGCGGCACCGGCACGCCGTTGATGTTGAGCACGCCGTCGATCATCTGAATGTGGTCGCCAGGCAGTCCGATGACACGCTTGATGTAATCGATCGAGTCGTCCTTGGGCAGCCGGAACACGACTACATCACCACGCTGCGGCTGCGAGCCGAGAATGCGGCCGGAATAAAACGGCGGCGAGAAGGGAAACGAGTAATGGGTATAACCGTAGGAATATTTGGACACGAAAAGATAGTCGCCGACCAAGAGCGTCGGGATCATCGACCCGGACGGAATATTAAAAGGCTGAAACAGAAAGGTCCGAATGACGAGCGCGATGATCAGGGCATGGAAAACCACGCGTACTGTCTCGGCGAATCCACCCTCTTTCCGCTTGCTTCCTGTCTGCACGCTCATCGGCCTGTGGTCTCGGAGTCAACGCGCCCGCCCGCGATCTTGTAGCCTCTGGGACACCCACAAGCAATTGCACGCGGGGATTCGCCGCGGGTCCGGGAGTCACGCTTTTGCTTAACGATTCCGCATACTTACCGCCACCCCTCCGGACCTAACGAATATTTCATTACCGCCGGAGCGAGCCAAACCTGCCGGTCGCCGCCGGCGCGGCGCAATCAGCCGGCGCCGACCGCGACCGCCGAAATGACGACGAAAGCATGAGCCATAGCGCCCTCGTCGGTAATGGTGAGATCGATGCGCGCCTCATAGCCCGCGGGCGTAATCGCCTGCAGCCGGCGTTGGGCGCCGCCAGTCAGCGCCATGGTCGGCCGCCCGGACGGCAGGTTGACGACGCCCATATCGCGCCACCAGACGCCCGCACGCAGACCGGTGCCCAAGGCTTTGGCGCAGGCTTCCTTGGCGGCGAAGCGTTTGGCGTAAGTTTCGACCCGATTGCGCCGCTTTTCCGCGCGCGCGCGTTCGGTCGGGGTGAAGACGCGATCGAGAAAGCGCTCGCCATGGCGCTCGATCACCTTGGCAATGCGACGTGCGTCTGTGATGTCCGACCCGATGCCGAGGATCATGGTACGGTCCCGGTTTGCATCATCTTTTTAAGTCCTGCCGCGGTCGATCGCCGCACGCATCGTCCGCACCGCCGCTTCGAGGCCGTCAAAAATCGCCTCGCCGATCAGAAAGTGCCCGATATTGAGTTCGACGATTTCGCCGAGCTCGGCAATTCTTTTCGCCGTGACGTAATCGAGACCGTGGCCGGCGTGAACTTCGAGGCCGGCGTTCTTGGCTTGAGCGGCGGCACGTCTGATGCGCTCAAATTCAGCAGCCGCGGCCGCGGCGTTACCGGTCGCCAATGCATCGCACCAGGCTCCGGTGTGAATCTCTATCACGGAGGCCCGGATCGCGATCGCCGCCTCGATTTGCGCAGCCTCGGCGGCTATGAACAAAGATACGCGGATGCCGGCCCCCGCCAACTCGCTCACCGCCGCACGCAAAACCTCGCATTGACCCGCGGCGTCGAGCCCGCCTTCGGTGGTGCGCTCCTCCCGCCGTTCGGGAACGATACAGGCGGCATGTGGACGCAGCTTGCAGGCGATGCCGACCATCTCCGCGGTCGCCGCCATTTCCAGATTGAGCGGCTTTTTGAGGTGCGCCTTAAGCCGGGCGATATCGTCGTCGACGATGTGGCGGCGATCCTCGCGCAAATGCGCGGTGATGCCGTCGGCGCCGGCGGCGATCGCGATCTCCGCCGCCTTCACCGGATCGGGATGGCGACCGCCGCGCGCATTGCGCACGGTCGCGACGTGGTCGACGTTGACGCCGAGGCGGATGGGGACGGGAGAAGACATATCGATTACCTTTGCGCCGCTTAGCCGTTTACGCGCTCGGCGATCGCCACCACCTTCTTCGCCCGCAATTGCGAGATGATCGAAGTGAGGTGCTTGAGATTATAGACTTCGAGATCGATGGTCAGTTCGGTGAAATCCGGCGACTGTCGCGTCATGCGGATGTTGTCGATATTGCCGTCGTGCTCGGCGATCACCTGCGCGATCTGCGCCAGCGTTCCCGGCTCGTTGACTGACTGCACCGTAAGCTGGGCCGGAAAGCGCTGTGGCGCCTTGTCGTCGATGTCCCAACGCACGTCGAGCCAGCGTTCCGGCTCGTCCTCGAATTGCTTGAGCGCTTCGGAGTGTATCGGATAGATGGTGATACCCTCCCCCGGCGTCATGATGCCGACGATACGATCGCCGGGCACCGCACCGCCCTTGGTCGCAAACCGTACCGGCAAATCGGTATTGATGCCGCGAATCGGAATCGCTGCGTCGCCTTCGGCCGGCACCTTGAACTTCAGCGCTCGGCCGAATTTCAGGCCAAACCAGCCGCTTTCCGGCTTCGGCGCTATCTGGGTGACGCGCTCGTCCTTGTAGTCCGGATACATGGCACGTGCGACGTCGGAGGCTTTCATCTCGCCGCGGCCGACGGCCGACATCACGTCGTCGATCGAAGCACGCGCCAGCCGCGGCAAGGCGCCTTGCAGTTTCTCGTCGGAATACTCGATCTTGGCGCGCTCGCACAGCCGTTCTACCATGCGCCGGCCGAGCCCCGAATATTGATGGCGCACGGCGTCGCGCGTCGCCCGCCGGATCGCGTCGCGGGCCTTGCCGGTGACCACGATCGCTTCCCAAGCGGCCGGCGGAGAAGTCTGCGCCTTCGAGGTCAAGATCTGAACCTCATCGCCGTTTTGCAGCGGCGAACTGAGCGGCCCGATCTTGCCGTTGATCTTGGCGCCGATCGCCATATTGCCGACGTCGGTATGCACCGCATAGGCGAAGTCGATCGGGGTGGCGCCGCGCGGCAGCGCGATAAGCTTGCCCTTCGGGGTAAAGGCAAACACCTGGTCGTGGAACAGCTCGAGCTTGGTATGCTCCAAGAACTCTTCCGGATCGGAGCCTTCGGCCAGAAGCTCGATGGTGCGGCGCAGCCACGCGTAAGCGCTCGATTCGCGCGACAGCATTTCGGTCGGCGAGCCGACGTCGTCCTTATAGAGCGCGTGCGCGGCAATGCCGTATTCGGCGATTTGCTGCATCTCACGGGTGCGGATCTGCAGTTCCACGCGCTGCTTGCCCGGCCCGATCACTGTGGTGTGGATCGAGCGGTAATCGTTCTGCTTCGGCGTCGAGATGTAATCCTTGAAACGCCCCGGCACGACCGGCCAGGACGTATGCACTATGCCGAGCGCCTGATAGCACTCGGCAAGATTGCCGACGACGACGCGAAACCCGAATATATCCGACAGTTGCTCGAAGCCGACGGCCTTGCGCTCCATCTTGCGCCAGATCGAATAAGCGCGCTTGCGCCGGCCGGATACCTCGGCGGCGATGCCGCGGTCGGAAAGCTTTTTGGCGAGCTGCTGCTCGATCTCGGTGATCCAGCCGCTCGAGCGCTCGGCGAGCGTTTCGAGCCGCTCGGCAACGACCTTGTAGGCGTCCGGATTGAGTTCGCGGAACGCCAGGTCTTCGAGCTCGTCGCGCATCTCCTGCATGCCCATGCGGCCGGCCAGCGGGGCATAGATTTCAAGCGTCTCATCGGCGGTGCGGCGGCGCGACTCGGGCGGCTGGTACTGCAGCGTGCGCATATTGTGCAGCCGATCGGCGAGCTTGATAAGCAGCACCCGAACGTCGTCGGCGATGGCCAACAAGAGCTTGCGCAGGTTCTCGGCCTGCTTGGCTTCCTTGGAGACGAGATCGAGCCGCTTGAGCTTGGTCAGGCCTTCGACCAGAAGCCCGATTTCGTGGCCAAATAGCCGATCGATTTCGCTGCGGGTGGCGTCGGTGTCCTCGATGGTGTCGTGCAGCAACGCCGCGGCGATGGTGGCGTCGTCAAGTTTGAGCTCCGTGAGGATGGCAGCGACTTCGAGCGGATGCGAGATATAGGGGTCGCCGGAAGCCCGCTTCTGCTCGCCATGGGCCTTCATGGCATAGACATAGGCGCGGTCGAGCAGCTCTTCTTTGGTGTTCGGGTTGTACTTTTTGACCCGCTCGACGAGGTCGTATTGCCGGATCAGGCGCTTGCGCGGCTTCGGCGGCGGCGCTTCGCCGTCAAGCGGAACGAGACTAGGGCCACGCGCCGCCGGCACCCGGGGCCGGGGCTGATTTTGCATCCGCGGCAGATCGATCGGCGAGCGCGCCATGCTAATCCTTGGGCCACCCTGGCTCGGGCCACACCGACTCGGCCGGGGCTGATCACGAAGTTATGGTGATCACAAAGATATCATGGAGCTACGCGGAGACCACAAGCCAGCGACGCGGCGGAGACGCCACAAGCCGCCAAGAATGCCTCAGGGCGGTGTAAGCGCCGACGGGTTAAGTCCGCTATTGGTTAATTTGCCCTTCGAGATAAGCCGATCGCGAGCTTTACTCTTCGTCCTCGACGGTATCGGGCTCTGGCTGGCTCTCCGGAGGGGTGAGGCCCTCCAGACCCTTGAGCAGCTCTTCCTCGGTCATGCGGTCGGCCGTGACTTCGGTATCGTCGGCATCGACGCCGGTGCCGGGCGCGCCGATCAACGGAACCGCCTCGGGCTCGGGCTCGTCGACCTCGACGTATTTCTGCAGGGAATGGACCAGTTCTTCCCGTAAATCCTCGGGCGAAATCGCCGTCTCGGCGATTTCCCGCAATGCCACCACCGGATTCTTGTCGTTATCCCGCTCCACCGCGATCTGGGTGCCGGACGAAATCATCCGCGCGCGGTGGCTGGCAAGAAGGACCAGATCGAAGCGGTTTTCGACCTTGTCGATGCAATCCTCGACGGTGACACGGGCCATGAATGAGGTTCCTGCGGCTGGCTCGGCTATTGGCCTAGCTGTTGCTGAGTTCCGGTCTTTACAAAGTACCTTGGCGGTCCCGCTACGGCGAGGCTCCCGCGAGGACATTGTCCCCAATATGGGGTCTAGGTATCGTCAGCGGCCGGTCAGCGCAAGTGCCAATTTCAGCTTAGGGTTTGACTACCGATTTTTAACTTGGCGGCCATGAAAGGCTCTGTTACCCAAAACTCCGGAACCGGATCGTGGCGTTTCGGATCATACTCTCGGAATCGCCGCGACGGCGTGCCGCAGTACTTTCGCCGCGGTTTATTTGCCACAACGCCATATGCCAAAACGACAATGGCGGCGGTTATCTCGCCAATTGAACCGTTCCCGAGGGCGAGACGCCTAATTTTAAGAACGCCGGTATCGTCGAATCCATTGCGGCAACCCGGTTTCATCACGAGACTAGAGTCACGAGAAACACCGTAGAGACAACACCATGTCGGCACAGATCGAAAAAATCGCCTTATTCATTGACGGCGCCAATCTTTACGCCACCGCCAAATCGCTCGGATTCGATATCGACTACAAGCGCCTGTTACGCGAGTTCCAGTCGCGCGGTTATCTGGTGCGTGCGTTCTACTACACCGCCGTGATCGAGGATCAGGAATATTCCTCGATCCGTCCGCTGATCGATTGGCTCGATTACAACGGCTACACGGTCGTCACCAAGGCGACCAAGGAATTCGTCGATCAGACCGGCCGGCGAAAGGTCAAAGGAAATATGGATATCGAGCTTGCGGTCGACGCCATGGAACTCGCCCCGCATATCGACCAGATGGTGCTGTTCTCCGGCGACGGCGACTTCCGCTCGCTGGTGGAAGCGGTGCAGCGCCGCGGCGTGCGCGTGGTCGTGGTTTCGACCATCTCGACGCAGCCGCCGATGGTCGCCGACGAGCTGCGCCGGCAGGCCGATCAGTTCGTCGACATCATCGAGCTGCAATCGAAGGTCGGCCGCGACCCTGGCGAACGGCCGGTGCGGGAACCGCGCGAAGGCCGCGAGCCGCGGGAACCGCGCGAGAGCCGCGAACCGCGCCACACCCCGCAATTCCTGCAGCGCAGCCCGACCTCGCAGCGCGTCGAGGTCGAGGACGAGTTCGAAGACGAGTAGCGCGGCTAAGGACGGACGCCATGCAGCGCCCGAGTGGCCTGCCCGGCCGCGACTGTCCGCGCTGCCCGCGGCTGGTCGCATTCCGCGAGCAATGGCGCAGGAGCGAGCCGGAATGGTTCAACGCGCCTGTGGACTCGTTCGGGCCGCTCGACGCGCGCGTCCTTATCGTCGGCCTCGCTCCCGGTCTACGCGGCGCCAACCGCACCGGACGGCCGTTCACCGGCGACTATGCCGGCGACCTGCTCTACGCAACCCTCATCGAATTCGGCTTTGCTCGCGGCATCTATCAAGCGCGCCCGGATGACGGGCTCGAACTCCTCGATTGCCGCATCACCAATGCGGTGCGCTGTGTGCCGCCGGAAAACAAGCCGGTGCCACAGGAGATCGCGACCTGCCGCGACTTCCTCAGCGCAACGATCAAGGAAATGAGCAAGCTCCGCGCCGTGGTGGCGTTGGGGCGAATAGCGCACGAAACCCTCATCGTGGCGAATGGAGCGCGGCGATCGGCATTTCCGTTTGGCCACGGCCGCAGCCACCCGATGGACGCGTTCACATTATTCGATAGCTATCACTGCTCGCGCTACAACACGAATACCGGCGTGCTGACGCCGCAGATGTTCCGCGATGTTTTTGCCAAGCTGCGCGCTATGCTGGACGCGCAGACGACGAACGCCGTCATCTAACCGGCCCGGCTGCCCAGCCAGCCGACAACATGCCGCGCGCTTCGGTCATGCCTGGTCAGCGTACGACATGAATTCCATCAGCGAGCCGTCGGGATCGCGAAAATAGACGCTGGTGCCGGCTCCTTTGGCGCCGAAGCGCTGCATCGGTCCGCTTTCGATGCGCACGCCGCAGCGGCCAAGATGGGCAATCGCGTCGGCGATCGGGCCGATCCATTCGAAGCAAAGATCGCTGTTGCCGGGCGCCACCGGCAGCCGCGCCACCTCGGCCGGCTTGACGCCCGGGCCGTGGACGTTGAGCTGCTTGTCGCCGAAGCGATAGGCAAATCCCGCCGGCCGCTCGACAAGTTCGGCGCCCAGCACCGTCGCGTAAAAGGCGTTTGAGCGCTTCCAATCGGTGATGTGGATCACGCAATGGTCGAGCCGGGTGGGAATAGCCATCGCAACACTCGTTCCAAGTCATTCCTTCTGTCGCAGCAACCGGCCGCGTTCGCGCTCCCACGAACGCTTCTTCTCGGTGTCGCGCTTATCATAAAGCTTCTTGCCGCGCGCCAGCGCGAGCTCGACCTTGGCGCGGCCCTTGTCGTTGAAATAGAGCTTGAGCGGAACAAGCGTCATGCCCTCGCGCTCGACCGCGCCGATGAGCTTGTTGATCTGACGCTTGTGCAGCAGCAGCTTGCGCGGCCGCTTCGGCGTATGATTGAAACGGTTGGCCTGCAGATATTCCGGAATGTTGGAATTGATCAGCCAGATTTCGCCGCCGCGGGCATCGGCATAGGATTCGGCGATCGTCGCCTTGCCCTGACGCAGTGACTTGACCTCGGTGCCAGTCAGCGCCACGCCCGCCTCCATGACCTCGTCGATAAAATAGTTGAAGCGCGCCTTGCGATTGTCGGCGACGACGCGCAGTTTGCGTTCCGGCTTTGCCGCCAATTTAGCCGCCATACCGTTTTCGTGCTCAGCCCTTCTTCAGCGCGTCGCGGATTTCCGTGAGCAACTGCACTTCTTTGGAAGGAGCGGCCGGCGCGGGCGCCGGTTCCGCGGTCTTCAGCCGATTGATGCCCTTGATGCACAGAAACAACACCCAGGCGATAATCAGAAAGTTCAGCGCGATGGTGAGGAAGTTGCCCCAAGCCAGCACCGCACCCTGCTTCTTCGCCTCGACCAAAGACGTCGCCGTAACCTTTGACGATAGCGGAACGAAATAGTTGGAAAAATCGAGTCCCCCGGTGATCGAGCCGATAAGCGGCATGACGATGTCGTTGACCAGTGAATTGACGATCCCGCCGAAGGCTGCGCCGATGATCACGCCGACCGCGAGGTCGACGACATTGCCGCGCATTGCGAATTTCTTAAATTCATCGAGCATCAGGTTCCCCGCGCTTGATTGCTAGTTTCCGCTCGTCGCCGTGAAAGCCGGGCTCCGGCTCCGCCCGCTCATTCCCGCTGCCGCGGGAACGAGCGGATATCGGCGCGCGCATCGCTCAACACTATTTCAATTGGTCAGTCCGGCATGCACCATGGCCTGGCGAACGGCAAACTGTGCGTTCTCGCTCGCCGGCACCATCGGCAAGCGCAGCGTATTGGAGCACTTGCCCAACAGCGAAAGCGCATACTTGATCGGCGCCGGTGACGTTTCAACGAACAGATTGAGGTGCAGCGGCGCAAGCTTGTCCTGCAGTTTCAGCGCCGCCGCGTAATCGCCCTTTAGGCACGCCGCCTGGAATTCGGCGCACAGCCGTGGCGCCACGTTCGAGGTCACCGAGATACAGCCGTGTCCGCCATGCGCCATAAATCCGAGCGCAGTAATGTCCTCGCCAGACAACTGATTGAAGTCCTCGCCTAAGGCGGCGCGTTGCTGCGATACCCGCGCCATGTTCGCGGTCGCGTCCTTGACGCCGGCAATATTTTTGAGCTCGTAGAGACGCTTCATGGTGTCGACGGACATGTCGATCACCGACCGCCCTGGGATGTTGTAGATCAGGATGGGAACGCCGATGGCGTCGTTGATCGCCTTGTAGTGTTGATAGAGCCCTTCTTGTGTCGGCTTATTGTAATAGGGCGTGACCACCAGCACCGCGTCGGCACCCGCCTGCTCCGCGTGCCGTGCAAGATCGACCGCCTCCTTGGTCGAATTCGAGCCGGCTCCAGCCACGACCGGAACACGGCCGCGCGCTTGGTCGACGCACCACTCCACGACCTCCTTGTGCTCGTCATGCGACAGCGTCGGACTTTCGCCCGTGGTGCCGACCGGGACGAGTCCGCTGGTGCCCTCGGCGATCTGCCAATCGACCAGATCTCGGAACGCTTTCTCGTCGAGGGACCCGTTCTTGAACGGAGTGATCAGCGCGGTGAAGGAGCCTCGAAACTTTGTCTTGGCGGCCATGATATGATCCGTGAAACGTCAGCTCTCGTCCTTGGCTCGGTGCCCCGCACGGGCGGACCGCCGACTGCAAGGAAAACTAGCCACCTCGCTTAAATATCGGTTCGCGGCTGGCCTTGAAAGCCCTTTCGCGGCCAGTTGAGCTGATCCTTTATTACGGCCCCGGCGGTTCGGCCCCGCTTTTGCCGTAAAACTGTAAACTGTCGCTTGCGCGTCCGCAGGTTAGACTTTCCTCGATCTAACCGACCGAATCAATTACTCGCGATAGGGCGTCTCAATGCGCCGGGAGGAAACGTGCTGGGATATCGGCTCATTATCCTCTTTGCCGCCGTTCTCTTTGCCGGCCTCGGCATCGTGGCCAGCGACCTGCGCGCCGCGCCACGGTCAGACGCCGTACCGCTGCCGCGGGCGCGGCCGGCAGGCAAAGCCGGCAAGCCTGACCAGATCTCTGCCCCGAAGGTCACAGCGCAGAAGCCGCAAAAGAACGCTCCGCTATCCATAACCCCTGCGGCGCCGGGGCTCACGGCTCCGGGGCCGATTTCCGCCGGTACGGCAATGCCGACGCCGCCCCGCACGCCCTTCGCCATGGCGACAGCCGCGACGACCTCCCCGCTCGATCTTGCCGCGGTCAAGCAGGCCATCGATCTGGTACGCAAGAGTCGGCAGGACGAGGCGACCAATGTCGAAGCCACCCTCGCCGACCCGGTTGCCCGCAAGCTCGTGGAATGGGTGATCCTTCGCAGCGACGATGGATCGAACGATTTCTCACGCTACGTCGCGTTCATCGCCGCTAATCCGAGCTGGCCGAGCATCGGGGCGTTGCGGCGGCGCGCCGAGACGGTGCTGTGGCAAGAAAACGTCAACCCGCAAGCGGTCATCGATTTTTTCGCTACCGACCCCCCGCACACCGTCAAAGGCCATTTCGCACTGGCGCGGGCATTGCTCGTGCGGGGCGACACTGCCGGCGCTGCGGCGGCGGTGCGCCAGACTTGGCGCAATGACGGCTTTTCAGCGGATCTCGAAGCCCAGGCGCGCGAGAGCTTCGCCGGCCTGATCACGTCGGCCGACGACGCAGCCCGCATGGACGCGCGACTCTACGCCGAGGATGACGACGCCGGCTTGCGGGCGGCAAAGCACCTCGATGCCGTGGCGCTTGCCGTCGCCAAGGCGCGCGCCGCGGTGATCAATCAATCAGGCGACGCCAAAACATTGCTCGAAGCCGTACCCGAGGCCGCGCGCCACGATCCCGGCTACATGTTCAGCCGCATTCAATGGCTGCGCCGCGCCGACAAGGTAAGCGAAGCCGCCGAGGCACTGATTGCCGCATCGCGCGAGCCGGGCAAACTCGGCGACGTCGATCAGTGGTGGGTCGAGCGGCGCCTGGTGGCGCGCAAGCTCCTCGATCTCGGCGACGCAAGATTGGCCTATGAGGTCGCCAATGGCGCCGCTCCCCCGCTCAACGAGAATTACCGCGGCGAGCAACATTTTACCGCTGGCTGGATCGCGCTGCGCTTCTTGCACGAGCCGGCCATTGCGCTTGCCCATTTCGCCAGGATCGCCGATGGCGTGACCAATCCGATCACGCTGGGTCGCTCGTTTTATTGGCAAGGCCGCGCCGCCGAAGCGCTCGGGCGCGAGCAGGACGCCCGCGCGCTGTACGAGGTAGCGGCGCGCTATCCGACCGCTTATTACGGCCAGCTGGCGCGGGCCCGGCTCGGGCTCGACGAAGTGACACTGCGCACGCCGCCCCCGCCGGCCGAGCACGGCGCGCTCGAAATCGCCCGCGCCTTCGAAATTCTCTACGCCATCGACGAACGCGATCTCGTCGCCTCCATGGCCGCCGATCTCGGCGACAAAGCGACCGATACCGCAGGCCTCGCGGCGCTCGCCGAGGTCACCACGCATCATAACGACGCGCGCGCAACTCTGCTCATCGGCAAATCAGCCCTCGGCCGTGGTTTTGCTTTCGAGCGCTACGCCTTTCCCATTTTCGGCATACCGAGCTACCATCAGATCGGCCCTGCGGTCGAGCCCTGCGTGGTATTTTCGATCGTGCGCCAGGAGAGCGCGTTTAATCCGCGCGTCGTCTCCAGCGCCAATGCGATCGGCCTGATGCAGGTTACGCCTGCCGCCGGCCGCGACACCGCTAAGCGATTCAACGTCACGTTCGATCAACGCCGGCTGATCGATGACGTCGTCTACAATGCCCAGCTCGGCACCGCCGAGCTCGGCAACGACATCGCGAGCTGGCGCGGTTCCTATATCCTCGCCTTCGTCGCCTATAATGCCGGGCCACGGCGCGCACGCGAGTGGATCGAGCAATACGGCGATCCGCGCGACCCAAAGGTCGATCCGATCGATTGGATCGAACGCATCCCTATCTCGGAAACGCGCAATTACGTCGAACGCGTCGTCGAGAATATGCAAGTCTATCGCGCGCTGGTCGAAAACAATCCAAAGCTCTTGATCGAGGCTGACTTGCGCCGCGGCGGCTGATGGGACCCAAGTCGCGTCTTGAAGCTTTTTCTCAAAATGCGTTTTTTGACATAAGCTATTGATGTTACAATGCAACTTTCAATTTCTTGGACGACTAATGGCTGATTGCGGTCCCGCAGACTGGCCATTACATTGCCGCGCGCGAGTGACGCAACCTCGGCGTGACGCGAGTTTTATAGAGCGGACCTGACATGCCGGCTGATACGCAAGGGGGCGGCTCCCCAAGAAGCCTATTCGTAACCGCCCAGGATGGCTTGCGGCTGCATGTGCGCGAATACGGCGTCCGCGCTGCGCTCACAACGCCGGTCGTGTGCTTGCCTGGTCTGGCGCGGACCGTCGCCGATTTCGAGGTCCTGGCGCCGGCGCTGGCCGATGGTCCGCCCGTCCGACGTGTGATCGCCATCGACTCGCGCGGGCGCGGGCAGTCCGATTACGACAGCAATTCCGAAAACTACAATGTCGCGGTCGAGCTCGGCGATGTCGTAACCGTGCTAACCGCGCTGGGCCTCGGCGCGGCGGTATTCATAGGCAGCTCGCGCGGCGGCATTCTCACCATGCTGCTGGGCGTCGCGCATCCGACTTTGGTTGCCGGCGCCGTGCTGCACGACCTCGGGCCGGTGATCGAACCTAAGGGCCTCGCGCGCCTCAAGAGCTATGTCGGCAAGCTGCCGGCACCGCGCAGCTTTGCCGACGGCGCGGAGATGTTGCGACGCTTGTCCAACGCCCAGTTTCCCAATCTCACCGCCGAGCAATGGCTGGCCGCCGCGCGGCACACGTGGAAGTCGGACGATGGCGAGTTCGTGCCGACCTATGACGTACGATTGGCCCGCACGCTTACCGAAGTCGACATCGAACGCCCGCTGCCGTCGATGTGGAATGAGTTCGATGCTTTGGCGCGTGTACCGGTGCTGGTCATCCGCGGCGCGAATTCCGACATCCTTTCGGCTGACACGGTGACAGCCATGCGCGCGCGCCACCCTGATATGGACGCCATGGAGGTGGCGGACCAGGGACATGTTCCATTGCTCGAAGGCGAGGACATCATTTCCCGCATCATGGCATTCATCACCAAGTGCGACGCCCGCGATATGCGCGCGCGACCGCCCGGCTTGACCCGTTCGGCGGCAATCTGATCAAGCGCGCGTGCAACCAGAACACGCGGTAGCGCGCTTTGAGTTTCATGCCGAATTAAGGCATTAGGCTGTGATGTCGCAAGACCAAACCCGCCAGCTCCAAGCCGCCGTCGCCCATCAAAAGGCGGGACGTCTCTCCGACGCCGCGACGATCTACAATCGCATTCTGCGCAACACGCCCGGCAATTTCGACTGCGTATATTTGTTGGCGACGCTTTACGCGCAACAGGGCAACATGAGATCGGCAATCGACATGTTTCGTCGTGCCGCCGCCATACGACCGGACATCCTGGAGATTCATTACAATCTCGCTGTCGCGCTCAGCATGACGGGAAACCACGCAGAAGCGGCGCAAACCTACAAAAGAATCCTGGACATAAACCCGCACCACTCTACTGCCCGTAATAACTATGCGGCGTGCCTGCTGAACGATGGTCAGGTTACCGAAGCACTGCGCCAATATGACGAACTCGTCGGACAGCACCCCGGTCTTGCCGACGCCTACAACAATCGCGGCATGGCGCTGCAATATCTCAAGCGCCTCGATGAAGCGCTTGCCAATTATGACCGGGCCATCGCGCTAAAGCCGAACTTTCCGGAAGCCCACGTCAACCGCGGCAATGTGCTGGTAGCGCTGCAGCGGTCCGACGACGCTCTGGCCAGCTACAACAAGGCCATCGCCTTGAAGCCCGACTTTGCCGACGCTTACAGCAATGCCGGCAACATCTATTGCAATCGCAGGTCCTACAATGAAGCGCTGGCTGCGTATGATCGGGCGCTGTCGCTTCGAACCGACGATTCCGACACGAGGAGCATGCGGCTTTATGCCAAACTGCATCTCTGCGATTGGAGCAACTTCGATGCCGAATGCTCGACCCTTGTATCCTGCATCAATTCCGGATTGCCGCTCTACCCTTTTTGCGTTTTGGCGTTCTCGACATCGCCTGCCCAGCAGCTTGAGTGCGCCAGAATATTCACCAAAGCGCGGTATCCGCTTGCCAAAAGGCCGCTCTGGCAGGGCGAACTCTACAACCATGATAAGTTGCGCATCGCCTATGTCTCTTCCGATTTTCGCCCACACGCGGTGTCACATCTTACGGCAGGGATGTTCGAGAGCCATGACAAAACACGATTTGAAGTCATGGCGATATCGATCGGACCGGACGACGGCTCGGAAATGCGCCTAAGGCTGCGGAACGCCTTCGACACCTTTATCGACGCCGGCGCATGGCGCGACGACGAGATCGCGTCCCGCATACGCGAGGCCGAAATCGACATTTTGATCGACCTGAACGGCTATACGCAGGGCGCCCGTATGGGCATTTTCGCCCATCGCCCCGCGCCTATTCAGGCCGGCTATCTTGGCTATGCGGGCACGGTCGGCGCCGAATATGTCGATTACGTCATTGCCGATTCAACGGTCATTCCCAAGCAGCATTTCGACTCTTATAGCGAGAAGGTGGTCTGGCTGCCCGACAGCTTCATGGTCACCGACGCCACGCGGCAGATCGCGGAGCGAACGCCGACGCGGAGCGAACTGCAACTGCCCGATAAGGCAATGGTGTTTTGCTGCTTCAATCAGCCATACAAGATCAGCCCGACGGTGTTCGGCATCTGGATGCGGCTCCTCAAAGAGATCGACGGCAGCGTATTGTGGTTGAGAGAGAACGGCGCGACCGCCTCGGCCAACCTGCGCCGCGAAGCGGAACACAGCGGCGTGGCGCCGGAGCGCCTGGTCTTTGCCCCCTCGGTGCCGCTTGCCGCAGATCATCTGGCGCGCCATCGGCAGGCTGACCTGTTCCTCGACACATTGCCCTATAACGCCCACGCAACCGCGTGCGATGCGCTATGGGCGGGCCTTCCGTTCGTCACCTGCCTCGGCTCGACCTTTGCGGCGCGCGTTGCCGCAAGCCTGCTCAAAGCAGCCGGCCTCGACGAGCTCATCGCCAGTTCCTTCGAGGACTATGAGGCACTGGCGCTGAAGCTCGCGCGCGATCCGGCGCTCCTCGCCTCGCTCAAAGCCAGGCTGGCGCACAACCGCGCCCGCTGCGCGCTGTTCGATACCGGGCGCTTTACCCGAAACATCGAGACTGCCTACCGGACGATGTGGCGGACGCAGCAGCTTGGCAATCCGGCGGCGAGTTTCGCGGTCGAGTCCGATGCGGCCAATTTCAATGGCCATTCCTAAACTCATACATCAAACAGTCGCACGCAAAAGCGACCTGACGGACGCGTTCCGCGCGAATATCTCGCACATAAAGCAATTAAACGGCACGTGGACCCATTATTTGTATGATGATGCGGAATGCGATCGTTTCATACGAACGCATTACGATCGGTCCATCTATCAATCCTATGTCCGAATCGACCCCGCCTATGGCGCCGCCAAGGCGGATTTCTTCAGATACCTCGTATTGTACAAGCTCGGCGGCGTCTATCTCGACATAAAATCGACGACGACGAAGCCGCTCGACGACGTCCTTCGTCCGAACGATGCTTTCATTCTATCTCACTGGCAGAACAAGAAAGGCCAGAGATATGAACGCTGGGGCATGTGGCCCGAATTGGATCAGAATGGAGAATATTTGACGTGGTGCATCGTATCCGCGCCCAATCATCCGTTTCTTCGCGAAGTTATCGGCACGGTGCAAAAAAACATAGAAACCTATGACCCGGCCCGGGACGGCGCCGGAAAGCTCGCCGTATTGAGAATTACGGGACCCATCGCTTACACGTTAGCCATCCACCGCATTAGAAACGAGTATCCATGGCGCTATGCCGACGTCGACGACCTCGGATTCAAATATTCAATTTTGGAGAACGATAAGGACCGGCTTGCGCACGAGTCGCAGTTTAAGAGCCATTACAGCCACCGCACGGATCCGGTTGTAAGACCGGCTTTCGTCAACGAACTCGGAGGTCTTAGTCGATCCGATAAATTGCGCGATGAAACGTTTCAACGCGCTCTATCGGCGCTGCAAGCCGGCAACGTCGAGGACGCCGCGCGGCTGTTCAAGTCCGTGCTTGGTGCGCAACCCAGACATGTCGCCGCTCTCAATCTGCTTGGTATCGCTCTGACGCAGCTCGGCCGGTTTGCGGAAGCCGAGACCTATCTGCGCCGGGCCTTGCGGGAACATGCGGGCTCCGATGCAACGCTGTACAATTACGGCATCATCCTCAAAGCCCTGGACCGTCCCGCCGAGGCGTTAGAACGCTTTAGCCAAGCACTGGCGATCAATGCTGCTGCGCCTGAAAGCTGGAACAACCGCGGCACGGTGTTCAACGATTTGAACCGTTATGACGACGCGGTCGGCGACTTCGAAACGGCGATCAAGCTCAATCCGCGCTACGCGGACGCGTTCTGCAACAAAGGCAAATCGCTGACATCTCTCAAGCGATGGGACGAAGCGGTTTCCGCATACCAACAGGCGATCAACCTCAAACCCGATTTTGCCGAAGCGTGGCTCGGCCGCGGCAATGCATTGTTCGAACTGAAAAGTTACGACGAAGCGTTCGCGGCTTTTCGTCGGGCATCGGCTCTCAAGCCAAATCTCGCTGAAGCATGGCTTGGCCAGGGCAATGTCCTAACCGAACTCAGGCACTATGACGAGGCGTTCGCCGCCCATGACAAGGCACTGGCCTTAAAGCCGGATCTTGCCGAAGCCTGGCTCGGCCGCGGCAATTTCTCCGCCGCACTCAAACGCTACGACGACGCCATAGCGGCGTTCGACAGGGCACGGGCCCTTAAGCCCGATCTTGCCGAAGCATGGTTCGGCCGGGGCAACGCCTTGGCGGAACTCAACCGCTATGACGAGGCCTTCGCCGCCTGCGATAAGGCCTTCAAATTAAAGCCCGACCTCGACTACCTGGCTGGGCGAAGACTCCAGGCAAAGCTGCATATGGCCGACTGGAGCAACCTGGAAGCGGAGACCGCGCAGCTTCTGTCGGCGATACGACAGCACAAGCCGGCGAGCACCCCTTTTCCAATCCTCGCACTGGCGTCCTCGGCCGCCGATCAGCTGCAATGCGCCAAACGCTATGTGGAGGATCAGCCATCTTTTCCGCCATTGTGGCGCGGCGAAGTCTATCCTCACGATCGCGTTCGCGTCGCCTATGTCTCGGCCGACTTACACGAGCACGCAACGGCATTTTTGACCGCCGGTCTGTTCGAGCACCATGACAGCTCGCGTTTCGAGGTGACCGCCATTTCGCTCGGAGCGGAGCAGGATTCTGATCTTCGCCGCCGGCTCAAGGCGTCATTCGAACGATTCGTCGACAGCCGCTCCCACGGCGATCGGGAAATCGCCGAACTGGTTCGGCAGCTTGAAATCGATATCGTCGTCGATTTGAAAGGGTTCACCCGAGATAGCCGCCTCGGCATCCTGGCGCGACGCGCGGCGCCCGTTCAGGTCAGTTGGCTCGGCTATCCCGGCACCATGGGCGCCGACTATATCGATTACGTCATCGCCGACCGGACCGTCATTCCGCAGCACCATTTCGAATCCTACAGCGAAAAGGTGGTCTGGCTGCCCGACAGCTATCAGGTCAATGATTCGCAACGACCGATCGCTGAATTAACTCCGACGCGCCGCGCGCTTGATTTGCCGGAAGGTGGCTTTGTCTTCTGCTGCTTCAATAATTCCTACAAGATCACGCCGACGCTGTTTGACGCCTGGATGCGGCTGTTGCAAGCGGTGGACGGCAGCGTGCTGTGGCTGCTGGAAGACAATGCACTGGCATCGCGCAATCTGCGGCGTGAGGCGGAGCGCCGCGGTGTCGAACCACAGCGCTTGGTGTTCGCCCCGCGCGTTTCGCCCGCCGATCACTTGGCGCGTCACCGGCAGGCCGATCTGTTCCTCGACACGCTGCCTTACAACGCCCACACTACCGCAAGCGACGCGCTGTGGGCGGGGTTGCCGGTCATAACGTGTCTCGGCTCGACCTTCGCCGGGCGTGTCGCCGCAAGCCTGCTCGACGCCATCGGTCTTGCCGAGCTGATCACCACGACGATCGACGACTATGAGGCCTTGGCGCTGAAGCTCGCGCGCGATCGGGCGCTACTCGCCTCGATCAAGGCCAAATTGATCCGCAACCGCGGCACTTATCCGCTTTTCGACACGCGGCGCTTTACCCGACACATTGAGGCCGCCTATGTCGCGATGTGGCAGGCCTATCAGCAGGGCCGTCCGCCGGCGAGTTTCGCAGTCAAGGCCGGCGATTAGACAAAGAAAAACCCCGGCGGACGAGCCGCCGGGGTTGCCGAAATTCGTGCCTCGATCAAACGATCAGGGCAGGAAGTCCTTGTGCATACGCGCCGTGACCAACCATGCGTTCTGGTCACCCACGCTCGGCGCTCCTCCCATAGACGAAGACGGGCCCGGTGCACCGAGATTGAGATTGGTCGGGATCAGACCGTTGAACGTCGTGGCGCTATTCAGATGTTCGTACAGCACTTCAACGCCGAGGTAGAACGACTTGGTCACGTCCCACTGCAAACGCGAGCTAAGGCTGTACCAGGAGTAGTTGTTGCTGCACCCTGGGGTGGCGAGAGCCGCGGTACCCACTCCAGCGCCGTTGCCGCCACCTTCCATCGAACACAAGATGTTGTTGGCTTGGCTGTTGTAGTTCACCGCCTCATAGCCGGCGACGAACGATTCATGCACTTGCGGCGTCCAGTAGTGCTCGTAGCCGCCGACGACGGCCCAGGCAGTCGTCAGATTGCACCCGGTGCCCGTGGCTGCCGTGCCCCCGACGCCAGCGTTGGCGCCGTAAACACAGTCGCTCAGGAGACCGAAGCCCTGTTGGTTGCTGCTATTATTGAGGGCCCCGAAGTTGGCAGTCGCGTTCTGCCCAAGGTAGCGAAGAGCGCCTTGGGTATAGTTGATTTCACCCTGGAAGTAGTCGCCCTGGGCGACCACCGGGAAGTTCAACCGCAGACCCGCGCCGGCGACCCAACCCCAAGAATCGCTGGCATGGCCCAAGCCGTTAGCGCTGGCGATGGTCGAAGCTTGGTAATAGCCGGGATTGACCTCATGCAGAGCGCCCATGACCTGTGCGCTACCCCAGGTCTGATCGACCCGAAGATTGCCGACAATGTCGGGCGACTGGAAGCCGCCGTAGCCGGTGGCCGCGGTGAGACCAGCGGTGAGGAGGGCGCCGTTAAGAAGTCCAACAGTCGCAGCACCGACGGTGGTCTGACCCACGCCAATGATCTGGGTGGTACGCCGATTTTCCGCCGAGATCGATGCCGACAAGCCGTTGCCGAGCTGCGCGGTGTAAGCCGCCACCCACCAGCCGCCGTCACCGGTATCTTCGTAGTTCGCGACCGACGCGGCGCGATAGGCCATGGCCGGGCCGCTGTAGAAGTCGAAGAACGACTGCGTCAGGCCGGAGGTGAAGCCCGCCCATTGCAGGAAGGCGCGGTTCGAGCTGAAGGTGTTGCTCGTTTCGGTTGCCGGCGTGCCGACGTCGCTTTCGTTGACGCCGACGTCGATGTAGCCGCGCGCCGTGCCGTAAGCAGTCTGCTCGCGGGCGTCGGCCGTCACGTAACCGCGGTACCGGATAGCGAAGTTATTGGTAAACCGCGAATTAATTTGCTCGGACAACCCCGTTCCGCTCAAGCTGCCGTTGATGTTGCCCCAGGTGCCTTCAGATCGCACCCAGCCACCGATCTTGATGCACATATCGGTGCCCGGCATATAATAGAATCCTGCCCCGTAGAGGCTGCAAACCTTCACGTATTCGACCGGCTTGGCCTTAACGGGAAGATCGGCTGCTTGCCCCGCAGTGACCGCAACCAAACCGGCCGCGGAACCGAGGAGGAGGCTTTTCACCATCTTCATTTTGAACCTCCAGTTGTTTGCCGTGGGAGGGTTCCGTCTCCGACGAGTGCAACGCACCCCTGGAAGGTCCCCTTTCGTCCCCTAACCGACCGGTTTTCTCACTGTCCCGAAAACACCGGACGGGTCGACTTAGGGTTCCCCCCTCCGTCGCACCCGTGACATTAACCGACGGATACACTGGTGCAACGAAGAACTGCCCAAGTCACAGGTCCGTTTGACCGATTTCGGGGAGGTGTTGCGCAAAAAACACGCAATCGCTGCCGCGTCGCTGTGCGGCGCTCGGGAGAGCGCGTCGCCTCGCCTGGTAAATTTTATTAAGTAAAATCAATATGTTATAAAATACTTTCGGCGTCAATTCGAGCGCTGGAGTTATGCGTCCCGACAGCAGCACATTTCGGCACCGGGTTACCGTCGCGGTTTCCAGCTCGGTCCGGGCACCTTCGGCAAATGCGGCGACCGCGGATTCCGCGACCATGATTCTGCCGGCAGCATCGAAGCACGCCCCCTCGTCATTGAGCCGGTCGACTTCCGGCATTTCCCTGAAGCGCCGTCCTGTCGGCAAACCCGGCATCGGCCGTTCCGGACTAAGCACCAGACCAAGCACTATATGTCTTGCCCGCCGCCCAATTCTTTTGAAATGCTCACATGGAAATGTTGGATCTGTTTGCGGCCGCCGGCAAAACTGACTTCCAGGTCGAATTCGTCGGCGCCGTTGAAATCCTGCGCGGCGCGATAGAACGCGACGAAGGCCGGCACTTCGGCCGCCAGGCACTGTTTAAAATTGGTGGCCTTGAGCGTGGCGCGCTTGACGGTGACGGTGCCGTGCGCAGGCGCGCCGGCAAGTCGAATCGCCGGCAGCGGTCCGGAGGTGCAATCCGGCCGGATGCTGGTGTAGATGCCGACGCGCACGTCGCGGCCCGGCAAAGCCTTGACGTCGCGCTCGACCAAATTCGCTTGCGCGCAAGCGGCGTGAACCAAGGCGCAGAACGACAAGACCGCAGCGAGCCAGGCCCGCATCATCGCAGACATTGGACGTTCCAACGCGGGCGCGCAGGACACCTGTCGAGCCGATATGGAGGCAACGCTTGCTAGTTTAACGAATAACGACGCCACGCGCGGCGCTCTCTGCCTGCGCTCTCGCGGCATGCTGGATCCGCACCGGCTAACCGCGGTTCGAGCCAGCAAAGTGAAATTGAATGACGGCATCTTTGCGCTCGTAATAGCGATTTAATTCCAGAATCGGTGACGGTATTTCCGCGTATTCGTGCCATACGACAATCGGTCCAAAGAACGAGTGATGATGTTGCGGGCGAAAGTTCCAGTTGAGCGGCAGCACGAAAGGATTGAACCGACATTCTTCAATCGCCGCGGCGAAGGCACCCTGGTCGTTGAACGGCATTTTTACGAGTTTTCCGTCCCGCACCAACGTGATCGACGAATCAAGTTTCGGGATGAGCTGTTCCCAAGTCTCAAATATCGGCCGAGCACGGTCGGTAAAAAAAAGCACGCCGGTATTATACTCGATGGCGCCGCGATTGTCGCGCAGCCCGGTATAGCGCCACGCCCAAGGGCATTCGTTGATGCAGCAAGCCAGTCCGAAATTTCGTGCTTTTTCAAATCCGAAATCGAGTTTTCCCAAAACCACTGTGTCAATGTCGAGGTAGAGCGTTTCCCGAAATGGACTCTTCGCGAACATGTGAGACTTTTCCGCGAGCCCCCACGACGGATCCGACGTGCTGCTGATGCGAAAGACTTCGACCGGCAACTCGGGGTGAAATGCCGCGAGCGAGCGGCGCGACCGCTCCAGCGCGCGTTCGTATTTGTTGTCATTCCCCCAGATCGTGTAAACGACGCCGCGTTCAGCCATCTGCATCCACGCTTTAGTTTAAATACTTTCCGCATGTCGCGCTGCGGCAGCGCTTTGACATCGTGCGCGACCAAAGTTGCTTGCGCGCACGCATCGTGCGCTAGGGCGCAGGACCTCCCGCGGAAGCTTAGGGCGACACCCTTCACCCTTCGAACTTCGGGCGCCCTAGCACCCGAAGCCCGAAGGGCAAAGGATGGCGGAGAGGAAGGGATTCGAACCCTTGATACGGCTTTGGACCGTATAACGGTTTAGCAAACCGCCGCCTTCAGCCACTCGGCCACCTCTCCGATCGCGGAAACCCTTATTTTACAGGCTTTCTCTGGTCAAGGCGCAGCCGCCTTGCGCAGCGAAAGCACTGGTATTTTGGAGCATGAATGCGCCTAAAGCGTCATTCGCCTCGCGGCTGTTGAATCAAAATACCGTAGAATCAATCCCGCCGGTCATACCCGCCACGCTGTCAATGTTGCGCGGAGCGCTTATGACGCTGCGGATGGGCCACAGCGGGCGCGCCGGGACCCGGTCCATAGGGATTGAGATTACAAAAGCCGCGATTGCCGGCGATCACGTTCGGTACACACTCTTCCACCGTGCGATATTGGCAATCCCAATAGACTTCCCCACTACCGAGGCTGATGACCGCGCACCACGGAGCGTCGCCATAAGCGTGGCCGGCCGGCATGTCGAAAGCCAACGCCGACACGACGCCGGCTGTCGCAAGCAACAGTTTCGTAGTGGTTTTCACGCCGGGACCGTAGGTTGCCAGACCCGCAAAGGCAATGCCGTCACGCGGAGCAGGTTCCGACGCAAATCGAGATCAAATCGCGCTAGACTCTGCCCACCTTGGCCGCAGGTCGAACCCCAAGTCAGGCCCAAGTGAGCCCCAAGGCAGCCCAAGTAAGCCCAAGGCAGCCCAAGCGAGCCCCAAGTTGACCCCTATGGGCGGGTTCGCTAGCACGATGCCGAGCTTTCATTCAGCCATCGACGGACGCCATGAACCGGAAGCAAAGGCGAGCTTTGGGCCGTTCCGGCGCGAAACCGGCATTCGGCGGGGCGGCTGCTCCGCCACCCGATGCGGTGCCCGGCGAAATGTTCGGCGCGGCTCTGGCCTTCCATCGCGCCGGAGCCTTCGCGGAGGCGGAACGGCACTACCGGCGCATTCTCAAGCTGTTTCCCGCGCATGCCGAAACCAACAGGATGCTGGGCGCGGCACTCATGGCGCAGGCCAAGGCCGTCGAAGCCATTCCCTATTTTGAGCGTGCTGTTGAACTGCGGCCCGATTTGCCGGTCGCTTATGAAGATCTCGGCCGCGCGCAAGCGGCGGCCGGGAATCTAAAATTGGCCGTCAGCGTCGCCGCCCGCGTGCTCGAACTCGCGGACACGGCGCAGAACAGATCGTTCTTTGCGCAGTGCGTCAGGACGGCGCGATTTACCGCAGACGACGGCCGAATTCGCGAGTTGTTGCTGCGCGCAGTCTCGGAAGCATGGGACCGCCCGCGCGAACTCACCGGCGCCTGCATCAGCATGATAAAGCTCAATGGTGCCGTTAAGGATGGCGTGGCCCGCGCCAATGCGGCGTGGCCGGAGCGGTTGCTCGCGACGCAACTGTTCGGCGCGTCGGGGGAAACGGACCTGGCGGATGACCAGCTGCTTTGCTGTCTACTCACGTCCGATCCGCTCACCGACATCGGCCTGGAACGGCTTTTGACGAATGTGCGTTACGCCTTGCTGGCGAGCGCGACGGCGGCGGCGAATGACGACGCGTCCGATGGACGGCTGCTTGATTTCTACTGCGCGCTAGCCCGGCAGTGCTTCATCAACGACTATGTCTACGCGATCGCCGAGGCGGAGAATGAGCAGGCGCTTCGATTGCGCGATAAGCTCGAACAGGCGATCGCGGCCGGGGCGCCCTATCCGGTGCTCTGGCCCGTCGCCGTGGGCAGCTATTTTCCGCTTCATGCCGTCGCGAATGCGGGGAACTTACTTGAACGATCCTGGCCGCTATGTGTGGACGCTTTGTTGGTCCAGCAGGTCAAAGAACCGGCGCAGGAGCGCCGGATCGCGGCAACGATCCCGGTGCTCACGACAGTCGATACCGCGGTGTCGCGCGCGGTGCGGCAGCAATACGAGGAGAGCCCCTATCCACGTTGGGTCGCTCCAGGACCGCCCGGCCCCCCCATCGTCCTCGACGATCGTCATCCGCAAAAGAATCTCGATGTTCTTGTCGCCGGCTGCGGCACCGGCCTCTCCACCATTGAATTCGCGAGACAAACCCCTCGCGCCCGCATTACGGCGATCGATCTCAGCCTCAAGAGCCTCAGTTACGCGCGGCGAATGGCGGACAAGATCGGCGTGACGAACGTAGAATTCGGACAAGCCGATCTCCTGAAGCTCGGCTCGACCGGACGTCAGTTCGATTACATCGACGCATCCGGCGTCCTGCACCACCTCGCGGATCCATGGGCGGGCTGGCATGTGTTGCTGTCGCTGTTGCGACCGGACGGCGTCATGCAGGTCGGTCTCTACAGCGCGCTGGCGCGACGCAGCGTGGTCGCGGCTCGTGCGCTGATCGCCGAGTGGGGCTACCAGCCGATCCCGGACCAGATTCGACGCTTCCGGGAAGCGGTGATGGCGGCCGATGACGGATCAATGCTGAAATCGGTCGTCCAGTGGAACGACTTCTTCGCCACCAACGAGTGCCGCGACTTGTTGTTTCACGTCCAGGAACACCAGATCACGTTGCCCGAAATCAAGGCGTTCCTTGCGGCAGAGCGCATGGAATTTGCCGGTTTCGCGCTCGACGCGTCGACCCGGGCGCGCTTTGCGGCGCGTTTTCGCGATCCGGCGGCATTGACCGATCTGGATCGTTGGCACGCATTCGAGACCGCCGAGCCCGAGACCTTCGCTGCGATGTACCAGTTCTTTATACGCAAAGCCGCCGCGCAATCGCCCGGTACAACGGCGCAGGTCGTTTAAAACGCGTCAGGCCGCCAGAGCCGTGGCCAGGGTCTGAGTCAGCGTCGGAGCCAGCGCCGGAGCCAAGACCGACGCCGTCTCTTGCGTGCTGCGCAGCCAATCGCGCGCCGCGCGTTGGGCTGTGGCGATGTCGACGTCCGACATCTGGTCGGCGATTTCGCGGCGCAGCCGGATGGCGTCAATGTTTCCTTTCATCGCCGCCAGATTAAACCACTTATGCGCCGAGACCAGATCCACCGGCACGTCGCGACCGACCGAATACATCATCCCGAGCTCGAACAGCACGTCGCCCGAAGCGGGCCCTGCGCCGAGCGGCGCGGCGTTGCTGTCGAGAATTTCAAATCGAGCCATGGCACACTCCCCTGTCTACGCCTTTGTCCACACTTTTTGAGCTATTCGCTTTCGCTCGTTCGCCGGGTCGCTGCTGCAAGCCGACACGCGGATAATCATCAGAAGATTTGAATGGTGGTTTAAGTAATGCGATGAATCGTTTCTGAATTGCGCATTTCGATCCGCGCATTTTCGGCAACGCTTCGTTAGGCACTCGCCCGTCGGGGGCCGGCTATCGCGCCCCAAACTCGGCCATTGCAATCCCCGCGGCCTCGACTATCTTGCCGGCCTCGCAAGCATCGGGGTTCCAATGAAACTTCATCACATGACGGCAGCGGCGCTTTGGCTTTTGGCCGCAGGCTCCCTGGGCGTTGCAATCCTCATCGCGCCGGCCTTCGCGGCCGACCCGCTGGGTACTTGGTTTACCGCGGATAAAGACAGCCAGGTCCGCATCACTAATTGTGGCGGGGCGTTGTGCGGCAACCTGATCTGGCTCAAAGAGCCGAACGATCCGGCGACCGGGCAGCCGAAAAAAGACAAGAACAATGCCGACGCCAGCAAGCAAGGCCGGCCGCTCCTCGGCGCGCCGATTGTGCTCGGGATGAAGCCGAGCGGAACGCCCGATCAATGGTCGGGCAACGTCTACAACGCCTCCGACGGCAAAACCTATAGCGGTTCGTTCACCTTGACCGGTCCCAGCACCGCGGAACTCAAAGGCTGCGTCATGAGCATCATCTGCAAATCGCAGACCTGGACCCGCGCGAACTGACCGGGTCCGTAGAACGGGGCGAGCCGGCAACGCCGTTGCACGCTTAAGCCCTAGCGCGGATCGACCGTAAAGCTATGCGCCGGCTCGCCGCGTTGCTGACGCTGCCACATCGTAGTGTAAGCAGCCTCGATATTGCGCGTGAAACGTCCGGTGTCGAATAAGGGGAAAGTTTCACGGTTGTGCGCGAGCTTGGCCTTGACGCCGTGGAGCAGCGGCGGCTCGCGCGCGAGCCTAAGCGCCAAGGCCTCATAGTCCGCTAGCGTCTCGGTCACGAGTTCGGGCAATCCAACAGCACGCAGCAGGCTTGCCGCCACCCGTCCGGCGAAGGTCGAGCCGATGCAAGTCAAGACCGGAACGCCGGCCCAGAGCGCGTCGCTTGCGGTCGTGTGGGCATTGTAATTCAGCGTATCGAGGAACAGGTCGGCCTGCCGCTGCCGCGCCAGATGATCCGCGACTCGCGGAACCGGCGGCGCAAAAACCAGACGCTCGGACGCCACGCCACACCGCTCGGCCTCCAGACGCAGATTGTGCGAGGCGATCGGCGAATTGTCCTTCAGCCACAACACGCTGCCGTCGACCGCTTGCAACAGCCGCATCCAGACGGCGAATATCGTTGGGTCGATCTTGTACGACTGATTGAAACAACAGAACACAAATCCGGATTCCGGCAAGTGCAGTTCGCTGCGCGGCGGCGTGCGGTCGGCAATGACCCGCACCGCATCGTTGACCAGAAAAGTGTCGGGCAGCCAGACCGCTTTTTCGCTATAGAATTCAAACTGCTGCGCCGGAACAACGGTCGCATCGGCGATGATGTAATCGTAATATTCGGCGCCCATCGTGCCGGCATAGCCAAGATAATTCACCTGAATCGGCGCGGCTCGTCGCGCCAAGACGCCGAGCCGGCTATCGCGGGTGAAGCCGTTGAGATCGATGACGATGTCGATCTCGAGCCGCCGGATCAGATCGGCGACGTCCCGATCGCTGTGCGACGCAACGTCGATGAAGCGCTCGAAGCCTGCCTCGATCCGATGCCGATATTCGGAATCGTCTTTAACGTCGAATGAAATCGCGGTCGTCTCGAAGCGCGACCGGTCATGATGCTCGAACAAGCCGATCGTTAGATAGGCGATCGGGTGCTCGCGAAAGTCGGATGATAGATACGCAACGCGAATGCGATCGTGCGAATAGACCTGGCCGCGCCATAGCGGCGGAAAGGACGGCTGATCGTCCACATAGCGCCTGGCGCATTGCAGCTGATCGGCGGCCGACGATGGTATCGACAAAATCGAAAAAGGAACGCTGACCGGCTGACGATCTCTCAATCCCGACAACAGATGCGTGATTTCCGCGTCGAGGTTCGTCCAATCGCACAAATTCAACTTGGCATGAAGACGATGGCCGGCGCCCTGGGCAATGCGCGGATTCAAATCCAACGCCTTGTCGAAAGCGGCCAATGCATCGTCGTAGCGCTTGAATTCCATATAGACATTGCCGCGGCCGAGCCACGCCCCGGCAAGATCGCGCTTGACCGCGAGCGCGCGGTCAAAAGCGGCGAGCGCATCGTCGAAACGCTTGAACTCGACAAAAATGTTGCCGCGGCCGAGCCATGCTTCGGCGAAATTCGGATTGATCGCGAGAGCTCGGTCATAGGCGCCAAGCGCTTCGTCGTGCCGCTTGCGCTTGGTCAGGATATTGCCGCGGCCTAACAGGGCCTGAGCGTGGTTAGATTGCAGTGCGAGCGCCTTGTCGTAGCCGGCGAGCGCCTCATCGAAGCGATCGAGATCGAACAGGACATTGCCGCGGTTGCTCCAGGCGTCGGCATAATTCGGAGCCAGTTCGAGCGCGGTGTCGCAATGCAAAAGCGCCGCGTCGTACTGCCGCTGCAGGCGCAGCACGATGCTCAAATTGCTGTGCGCCAGCGCCGATCGCGGATCGAGCGTAAGTACTTTCGCGTAGCTGGCCGCCGCGTCCGCATGCTGGCCGAGGCACCCTTGCATCCAGCCGAGATTGATCAGCGCGTCCGTCGATTTCGGCCGGACGCGCAGGGCCTCATTGAAGCGTGCAAGGCCGGCGGCGAAATTGCCGCGCTGACCCGCGATGACGCCGAGCATATTGAGTGCATCGAATTGTCTTTTGTCGGCTTGCAGCACGAGCTTGTAGAGAAACTCCGCTTCGACAATGTTGCCGGCCTGGTGGGCGGCAAAGGCGCGCCCAAGAATTTGCTGCGATTGGGTTTTCGGTGGTTGCATGGCGAGGTGAGCGCTACGTTACTGCAGTCCGGCCGGGAAAGGAATCCGTCACCGCGCGCGCTGGCCGAACAAGATCGCGCGCACCTTCGGATCGCGCGGGTCGACCGCGGATGCCGCTTCGACACGGATCGCGAAGGCGCGTTTGACCGCCGCGCGGACGCGGATCGTCTCGAACCAGCGTTTGAGGTTTGGGAACTGCGCCAGATCCTGCCCTTGGCGCGCGGCGAGACGCACCCAGCCGACGCAAGCAATATCGGCGATCGAGTAGCGGCCGGCCAAAAAAGCGCGGTCGGCGAGCCGGGCATTCATCACGCCGTAAAGCCGATTGACCTCGTCGCCATAGCGCGAGATCGCGTAGGAAACCGCCTGCGGCGCATAATGGCGGAAGTGGACCGCCTGCCCTGCCATCGGGCCCAGTCCGCCCATCTGCCAGAACAGCCACTCCTCGACCGCGACGCGCGCGCGCTCCTCGCGCGGATAGAATTTGCCGGTCTTACGGCCGAGATATTGCAGGATGGCGCCGGATTCGAACACCGAGATCGGCCGTCCGCCCGGACCGTCGGGATCGACGATCGCCGGCATGCGGTTGTTCGGTGATATCGCCAGAAACTGCGGCGAGAATTGTTCGCCCTTGGAAATGTCGACCGTACGTACGATGTAGGGCAGCCGGCACTCTTCCAGCATGATCGAGATTTTCCAGCCGTTCGGCGTTGGCCAGTAGTAAAGCTCGATCGGCCGTTCGCGCCGCGCTCGGTTGCATCGGGGTGCCGCTTGCGTCGCGGCGGCCGGTTTCGCCCTCGATGGTCGGCGCGGCCGTCTCATGTCACGGCAAAGAAAAACGGCGCCGCGGATTGGCTCCGCAACGCCGGTTCAAGTTCGGTAAGTCTATTGCCGACATAAAGAATTTGCCGACATACCGAGGGCGTCGGCGAGATGGTTGAAGGGCAAGTTCGCTGGCGATTGGCCAGCGCGAGATTCGGTTTATCCGCCTCTCGTCTTCACCGTTGCGCAAAGACGCTCGAGTGAAGCTCGTACCTCCGTCCCGCCGACGCCCCCTGTCGTTCACCTGAGCCGGCCCGTCTCCGGAGATCATTGATCTGCCTTCGACCTGGCCGGCCCGTGTGACGCGGCCTTCGACACATGCGATGTCGAAGACCGTTTGCGGCGTCGACTACTTCTTCTTGCGTGCAGTCTTCTTTGCCGGCTTCTTCGCCTTAGCTTTCGCTTTTCTCTTCTTCGCCATTGCTGCCCTCCTAGCTTGAGTGGATGGCGGTATCGGTACAGTGCAGTCGCGAATCGACATGCACTACATCCCGATTACTACAGCCGAAAAAAAATAACAGTGACTCCACTTAATTTTGTGTGTACACGCCGCGTCCCGCGGCGGCGCGCGACGCGCGCCGCGTTGTGCGGAACAGCACAACGCGGAAAACTTTCTGGGTTGCGAGAACCTGCGCGAAAATTTCGACGCTGCGCAGAAGTGACGATGAAATGCGGGTTTTTCGAACATTTTGATTTTTCGAATTGAACGAGATCGCGCGCGCGCCGGCATTTTTCGCGTGCGACTTTGCAAGCTTCGCCGCAGCAGACGCGGCCGCGCTCGCGCCGCAAAAAAAATTATGCACCGAGCGCATTTGCGGGCGTGTTTGCCGCCCCGCCGAGGCGCAAAACGCGCGAATCGGTGTCAACCGATTCGCAAAATCTCGCTTGCGGCGACCAATTGAGCCGCCTCGCGACGTGCCGTCGGGGACGATCAGCTTTCGTTTTTGCGTCGTGGGACGAGCGAACGCTGACGTCGCGCGCTAGCGACGAACGGCACGGAAGCTCGGATTCAGATTCCGAGCCGCGCCTTCAGGAGATCGTTGACGGCCTGCGGGTTGGCCTTGCCGGCCGATACCTTCATCACCTGGCCGACGAACCAGCCGATCGCTTTCGGGTTGGCTTTGGCGTCGGCGACCTTGTCCGGATGCTTGGCAAGGATGTCGTCAACCAGCTTTTCGAGCGCGGCGACGTCGGTGACCTGCTTTAGCCCGCGCTGTTCGACGATGGTGCGCGGATCGCCGCCCTCGGCCCAGACGATCTCGAACACTTCCTTAGCGATCTTGCCGGAAATGGTGCCGTCGGCGATCAAATCGAGGATGGCTCCCAGCTGCGCGGCCGTTACCGGCCCCGCAGCGATGTCGCCGCCCTCCTTGTTGAGCCGGCCGCCAAGCTCATTGATCACCCAGTTGGCGGTAAGCTTCGCATCTCGGGGCGCGGATGCAGGCGAGCCCATGACGACGGCTTCGAAGTACTCCGCCGTCTCGCGTTCAGCCACCAGCACATCCGCATCGTAGACGCTGAGCGCGTAATCGCGCATGAAGCGGAATTTCTTCTGGTCCGGAAGTTCCGGCAGGCTCCGCTGCAAATCGGCGACCAGCGCGGGCGACAGTTCGAGCGGCAGCAGGTCCGGATCGGGGAAGTAGCGGTAGTCGTGCGCCTCTTCCTTGGTTCGCATTGATCGCGTTTCGCCCTTGTCCGGATCGAAAAGGCGCGTCTCCTGCACGATCTCGCCGCCGTCCTCGATGATTTCGATCTGGCGGCGCGCCTCGTGCTCGATCGCCTGGCCGATAAAGCGGATCGAATTGACGTTTTTGATCTCGCACCGGGTAGTCAAAGCAGCTCCGGGCTTGCGTACCGAGACATTGACATCGGCGCGCAGATTGCCCTTCTCCATGTCGCCGTCGCAAGTGCCGAGATAGCGCAGGATGCTGCGCATCTTGGCGACAAACGCCTTGGCCTCGTCGGCCGAGCGCAAATCGGGTTTGCTGACGATCTCCATCAGCGCCACGCCGGCGCGATTGAGATCGACGAGCGACATCGTCGGATTCTGATCGTGCAGTGACTTCCCGGCATCCTGTTCGAGGTGCAGCCGCTCGATTCCGATCCGCACCGTCTCGCCGTCGGCTAAGTCCACCGCAACCTCGCCTTCGCCCACGATCGGCGATTTATACTGGCTGATCTGGTAGCCCTGCGGCAGGTCCGGATAAAAATAGTTCTTGCGGTCGAACACCGATTTCAGGTTGATCTTGGCGTTGAGGCCTAACCCGGTGCGCACCGCCTGACGCACGCATTCGGCGTTGATCACCGGCAGCATGCCGGGCATGGCGGCGTCGACCAGCGCGACATGGGAATTGGCCTCGCCGCCGAACGCGGTCGAGGCGCCGGAAAACAACTTGGCCTTAGTGTTCACCTGGGCATGGACCTCCATGCCGATGACCACTTCCCAGTCGCCGGTTGCGCCCTTGATGAACTTCGATTTCCGAGGAGTAGCGTCCATCGCGCGGTCGATCCCTATCCGTTCCCGGTCGGGTTACGCGCTTCCGTGACGGGCGGCAAGACATACAAAATGACCTGCAAAATGACCTGCAAAAAGACCCGCCCAAAGCTCCGCGAAAATACCGGTCCCGGCCTTGCGGGAGCGGCAATAAACCCGGTCAGATTGCCGGCTGCAGCCTTAACCGCCGCACTTCGGCGTGCAGAAGCCGGTGTAACAAGGAAGCACGGTCACGAACGTGCCGTTCGCGCATAGTTGCTGCTGGCACCACTGCGTCTTCGGATCGCAGTTGAGCGAGCAGAAGGCGCCGTTGAGCACGGCCGTCTTCGCAAAGGCGCAGGCGCCCGGCGGCAGCGGTGCCGCCTTGCCCTTGGCGTCGGCACTCGAAAAGCTCGCGGCCGCAACCGCAGCTGCCAGTACGGCGACTTGCAAGACCGAAATTATCCGCATGATAGTCCCCCATCGATGAAAAAAACATTTTACATTGCCGCCGACTTTGCGCAAGCCATTGCCGTATCTCGCACATTTAAGCAACAGTCCTATCGCGCGGAAACTTATCCTTCGGCCGCAAGCGGCTCAAGGACAAGCCCGGCGGAACCGAAGCGACGCCACGCTGCGGCGGCGGATCGCAGGTCTGCAGCAGGCGATTAATCGAGCGTGCCGATCAGCCCACGAACACAGTCGGCCCAGGATCGGGGACGGTATTCGGCCCGCAGTCGCGCCTCCCGCGCCGTCAGATAGTCCGGATCAAACAGCGGCCGCTCGATTTTCGCCAGTGCATCGCCCGCGTTCGACGGATCGAAATAATCGATAAGGTCCCCGCCCACTTCCGGAATCGATGTGCGATTGGAGGCCACGCAGAACTTACCCTGCACCAGGCTTTCCGCGATCGGTAATCCCCAACCCTCGTCGAGGCTCGGAAAGACCGTGAACAAGCAGGAACGATAAGCCCGCAGCAGCTGCAGGTCCGACAAGCCGGGCATGAGCACGATCTTGCCGTCGAGAAACTTGCTCGCTGCAAGGTCGGCCAAGAGGTCGTCGACCGACCAGCCGATCTGCCCGGCGAAGATCAAGTTTGGTATGGACTGCGCGCCATAGCGCTGCAGCAGTCGTCGCCACACCTCGACGAGGAGCCGATGGTTCTTGCGAATTTCGATGGTGGATACGAACAGCACATAGCGTTGAGGAAGGCTGATCGGCCTTGGGCCGCCGGCCAACGGTCGATCGCTCAAACCTGAGCCCAGTTCCACGACCTCGACACGCGGCAGTGACCATCCGGCTTTTGCGGCCAACCTGCTAACAGCGTTCCGCGAATACTTCGATGTCGTGAGAATCACATCCGCCTTGGGTATGGCCTCTTGCAGCCAATTTTGGAATTGAACGACGTGCCGTCGTTCAACGAGGGATTCGTTTTCGATCGCAATGAGATCATGAATGAGGATCGAGAACCTGATCCCATAGCGCCGCTTCGCTTCGGCGACATGCTTCATATAATCCGGCACCCCCCAACTGGCGCCGAGCGAAACGACAATATCACCCTCCTGCACGAAGCGCTCGAAACGGCGCCGCCGAATTCGCATATCGACGAGATCGTGAACCGCAGTTTTGAATATCGAAAAGAAAAATCGCGGATTGCGGAGGATCACCGGAAGCATGCCTGAGAACTTGCTCCAAAATATCGCCGGCTCCCAAATCGTCTTCCACGGGGCATTGGCGCCCGGCGGCTTCAGGTAAGCGGAAAGGATCGCGTCGAAGCCGATCGCTTCGAATTGTTTGGTGTAGACGCTAAGCCGGCAAAACTTCACGCGTCCGGTCTCGCCGTAGAGCCGCTCGGCTTCGACAAAGATTTCGAACGGCACGCGCTGCAGGCCGGTCGGATTAGGAAAGTGATCGAAATAGCGGAGAAAATCCTCGACTTCGAACCAAACGATCGGCTGACGGTTCTTGCCGCTGCCACGATCTTCTGCCGCGAGTCCATCGGCGCCGCTCATGCAGGCGCTCCCGGATTGCATCCACAATCCCAGCCGGCAGTTGCGTTCTCGGCCATGAGGGGGCTCACCGGGAGTTCCGCGACGAAAGGAAGAACTGTTTTGCGGTCAGCCGGAAGCCCCCATACGTGTCGCGTCGACAAAGCGCTCTGTGGATTCGTCGATGCTGCGGCCGGTTCGGCCACGGGGTGTGTGAATATAGAGCTGAGAAGCCCGCGCAGTGGAACCATTCGTTTCCGGCCCGGGCGGCAGCGGCAACTCGTAATGGACTGGCCGGGCATGGTCCGCAAGCATCTTCTCGACTCTGTAGACTTTGTTGTAATTCGTGATTGAGCGCATGAAATTGGTCTGCCCCCGAAGCAAGTTTCGCGTGAGCTCGCCGGCGAGCTTCGGGGCGGTCCACCAGTTCATATGCTTGCCGTAAAGCACCCGCTGGGTATGCAACAGCTCGCGATAGAAAGCCGCCAGCGGCAACTTTGTCGGCAGCACGGCATGCTGGATATCGAACAGGCGATAATCGCGCGACGCCAACCGGCGTTGCTCGGTGAGCCAGGTCTCGGTGCCCGGATAAGGCGTGTTGACGCTGATGTTGACCACCTCCGGCACGTCCATGCACCAATCCCGCACCACGCGGAAGCGCTCCTCGTCCCAGTCCGGATCGGCAATGATGTTGATCGCCACGCTGAACCCCAACGAGCGGGCGAACTCCAGCGCCTCGAAATTGCGCCCGAGCGGGATGCGCTTGCGAAATTTGCGCAAGCCATCCTCATCGAGGGCTTCGACGCCAAGAAACATTTGAGCAAGTCCCAGTTTCTTCCAAAACCGGAACACCTCCTTGTTTCGAAGCAGCACGTCACCGCGCGTTTCCAGATAAAAGCTCTTACGGATTCCCTTGCGAGCGATCGCCTCGCCGATCGCAAAGCCGTGGCGCTCTTGAATGAACGCGACATCGTCAACGATAAAGGCACCCGGCTCTGGAATGGCGGCGAGATCTTCAACCACTTTTTCCGGACTCAATAGCCGGTAGCTGCGGCCGTAGAAGGTCCAGGCGCTACAGAACGAGCAATCCCATGGGCAGCCGCGCGAGAACTCGACCGAAGCGCAGGGATCGAGCAAGCCCATGAAATATTTACGGCGGTGGCGCACGAGGTCGCGCGCGGGCCTGATCTCGTCGAGATGCTCGACGAAGAGCGGCCGAGGACCCTCGCCGTCCGCGGCGACGGCCCCGGGCACCTTGGCGACCGAGCCACGGTCGCCCGCGACGGCTTCAAGGAGCTTGACGATGCTCGCTTCACCCTCGCCCTTGAGCACACAATCGATGGCGCCCCCGCCGTGTTCCAAAATGGCATTCGCGGTGAAGGAGGCGCTGTGACCGCCGACGCAAATAAAAGAGCGCGGTAGCGTAAGTTTCGTCGCCTTGGCCAGATCGACGATTTCGGGCACGTTGGCGAGGTAGTTGCAGGAAAAGGCTATAAAGTCCGGCTGCCACTCTGCGATCATGCGGTGATAGTCGGCGTGGCTCTCGACTTGCAAATCGATGAGCTTTGTCGCGTGCTTGGCGCGCCGGGCGGCCTCAGCCACCAGTTCAAGCCCCAGCGGTTCAAGCCGTAGGAAAACATTCGTGTAGAGCAACGGCCCTGGGTGCACGAAAAGCAGTTTCATCGGGACCTTCGATAGTGGATCTTTTAGATCCAGTATGAGAAGCGCCCGCCCCTGGAAGCCATGGTATTCACCGGACATTCTCCACGCAAGACACCGCTTGCTCCACGCAAGACACCGCTTGCCGTCGATCGTCGCCGTATCCGGGTTAGGTGATTGCGCTAGTTCCCCTCGCGCCAGAGTCCCAGCGCTTCCTGCGCCGGGCGGTCGGAGATCGAAAACAGCACGGATTGTTTCGCTGCATGATGCGCATAGCGCTTCCACGGCGGCACCACGAAGACGTCGTTGGGGCCCCATTCGAGCACTTTGCCGTCGACCTCGGTCGAGCCTTCGCCTTCGGCACAGACAAAGATGATGCCGTCCGTCGAACGGTAAGGCTCGCCCACAAATCCCTTGGGCAGCATCGCGAGGCAGGCGCTCATGGTCGGCAGCACTGGGCCGCCGTTGACCGGATTGGCGTAGCGCACGCGTGCGCCATGGCGCTTGTCGATATCGCCCGTCTGCATCATGCGCTCGACGATCGGGCGCGTGCGCGCATAGGTGTAATTGATAACCGGGGTCCGGTTCATGGCCGGCGTGCCGTCGGGCAGCACGCCCGAACCGTAGAACGACAGTGAGTCGCCGTCCTGGCGGGTCGTCGCCTGCATTGCGTCATCGAAATGCTCGGCAAACGAGGCTTCGTAGAAGTTGACGGTGGGAAGATCCAGCACGTCGAGCCACAGCATCGGTTTGTTTGACGGGTTGCCGTGGTCGTGCGGCGCCCAGTTCGCGGTAATGACAAAATCGCCCGGCGCCATGAAGGCTTTTTCGCCCTCGACCGCGGTATAGGCGCCCTCGCCGTCGAGCACGAAGCGGATGGCGGACGCGGCGTGGCGGTGCGCCGGCGCCACTTCGCCGGGTAAAATCATCTGGATGCCGGCGAATAGCGTATTGGTGACGCGGGATTCGCCGTGCAGTGACGGGTTCTCCAGGATCAATACGCGGCGCTCCGCCTCCTCGGCGGTGATCAGGCCGCCGGATTCCATCACCAGCGCTTTGACGTCGTCGTAATGCCAGACATGGGGCTGGCATCGCGTCACCGGCTCCTTGGTGACGACCGATTTCATGACCTTCCACAACGGCGCCATGTCCTTCTTGGCGATGCGCTCGTAGAAGGCATTCCGCATCGCCTCGATATTATGTTTCGGGCTTATTTTGCCGTTACCGGCTTTTTTCGCGGCCGCGACCGCCAAATTTCTCGCCACGATGGCGTCCTCCTCGGGAATCCGCAGGCTTTCGGCAACTATAGTCAAAGCGCGACCGCGCGGAAATAGCGCGCAAAAAGGGGGCTGTCATGCGGCCGCGGCGCCTGCCGCCAGCCCCGGCTCAGGGAGTCGCGTTGCCGCCGTCCACCGCCAGCACCTGACCGGTCATGAATTCACCATCGGCGGGCTTTTCATCGTCAGCGCTTTAGGCCGTGTTGCTCGATGGATTTCGCGAACGCGGCAAGCTGCTGCTTGATAAAACCTATTGTCTGCTCGTCCTTGATCTGTCCGGTCTTGTCATCGATGCGCTGGGAAGCCATGCCGATGAATATCTCCGGCTTGTTCAGCGTCAAGGCGTCGAGAAAAATCATGCAGCGGCGAAGATCATATTGCATGCGTCCGCCACCGAGATTGCCGCCGGTCGCGGATTGAATGGCGACCGGCTTGCCGGCAAACGGTTGATTCGGCGTGCGTGAAACCCAGTCGATCGCGTTTTTCAATCCGCCCGGGATCGAGAAATTATATTCCGGCGAGACGAAGATCACGCCATCGGCGGCACGGATCGCGTCGGCGAGATTTTGCACCGGCGCCGGAAAGCCGGACGCGTTTTGCACGTCGGCGTCATAGAGCGGAAATTCGGCAAACGGCGGCGCCTCGGTGATTGTCATGCCGTCGGGCGCAAAGCTCGGCAGCAAATTCATGACGATACGATTGTAGGAACCCTTGCGCAGGCTGCCGCAAATGGTGACGACGTTAAGTGCTTTATCGGACATGATATGCCTCCCGAAGCCTCGTGACCGGCAATCTCGTGCACGGGCGGTAGAATTGAATCGTGGTCTAACTGCTCGGAGAACTCAACAGCGCCGGCGCGACGATCTCCTTCCAGCTTTGCGGCGCAACCTTAAGTTCGTCATGGCGGCCCATGAAGTCGGCCGTCTTTTGCACGCCGTAAACCGTGCTGCCGAATTCGTCCTTGATGTCCCTGATCACCGTTTCCATCGCCGCGCCGTTGAGCGTCGCCGAGGGCTCATGCGTCAAATAGATTTGCGCGGCGCGGCGCGGATCGTCGTGGATGAGGCGAGCGGCTTCATCAATTGCCTTGTCGATCACTTCGGGCAAGAGCGGCTGCGCCTCGATAAAAGCTTTGGCCGCTCCCATGATGAGAAACGAGGATTTTCCGCTCATCACGTCTGACGAAGCGAGCAAGGGGTGGACATTGGCGGCCCGTAGCGCCAGTTGCGTGAACGGCGGCGAGGCGAAATAGGCCGTCACCTCGCCGGCAGGCTCGACAAGAGCCGCGATCGCATCGGCGTGCGGCAGCACAACGACTTGGCTGCGCAGCCGGTCGTAATGTCCGAAAATTTTCTCCGATTGCAGCTCCAACAGATACATCTGCGGCGACGAGAGGGTGGGCACCGCGATACGATCGGCCGGCGTCAGATCGGCGATTGACTGCTCGTTCGGCTGATTGCTCAGCAGCACCAGCGGCAAGGAAGTAATGCCGGAGATCGCGAAGATTTGCTTCGGCGTGTCCTTGGCGTCCTGCCAGGCCTTAAGCAGCGGCGCCGTACCGAACGGCGCCATGTCGATTGCGCCCGAGCCCAGCGCGTCCTGCATCTGCGCGGCGCTCATGAAACGCTGGAAGCTTGCCCTCACGTCAAGGTGCGCCGCCTTGGCGTGCTTCTCGATCAGCTTCAAATCTTCGCAGACATAGACCGGCAGAAACGCCAGCCCGAAGCCGAGGCCGACTTTGACCTGCTCCTGCGCGAGCGCCGGCGTGAGCGTCGCGCAGGAGAACAGCAGCGCGGTGAAGCTGCAAAGCAGTTTCACGCTTACGCCTTACTTTTCGTCGACGATCGGATTGCGCAAAATTCCGATACGCTCGATTTCGACCTCGACAGTGTCGCCGTTCTTCATCCAGACCGGGTTGGGCTTGCGCGCATGGCCGACGCCGGACGGCGTGCCGGTGAAGATGACGTCGCCGGGCTCAAGCGTGATGCCCTGGGTGACGTAGACCAGCATCTCGACGATCGGGAACATCATATTGTCGGTGTTGTCCGATTGCATGACATTGCCATTGAGCCGGCTCTCGATTTTCAGCCCCTTGGCGGCGTCCGGCAATTCATCGGCGGTGACGAGCCACGGGCCGAAGCCGCCGGTATGGTCGAAATTCTTGCCCATCGCCCATTGCGTCGTCTTGCGCTGGAATTCGCGCACCGAACCTTCGTTGCCGCAGGAGTAGCCGGCGATACAGGAGGTGGCGTTGGCGGGGGTGAGATGCTTGGCGCGTTTGCCGACCACCAGGATCAGCTCGGCTTCGTAATCGAGCGTCTCGGACACTTTCGGCCGGATGATCGGCTCGCCATGCGGCACCATCGAGGTGAGGCCGCGAAAGAAGATGGTCGGAAATTTCGGTATATTGTCGCGCTGCGAGCCTTCCTTGACGTGATCGAGGTAATTCAAGCCGAGGCAGATGATTTTTCCCGGACGGCCGACCGGCAGTGCGTATTTCAGGCCGGCGAGCGGCTTGCGGGCGCTTGCTGGCGCACGCTTGGCGAATTCCGCCAGGGGCTTAGTGTCGCCGTTGTTCTTGGCAAGCCACTCGCCGAGATCGGCTGGAACCTTGCCGTCCACAGCCTGCAGATCGACCACCTGATCGCCCTCGACCACGCCAAGATGAGGGCCTCCCTGCCCTTCGAACGCAACGATTTTCATGATTTTGTTCCTTCACAGTCCGGGAAGGTCCCGGCGGGCGGCGACTATAGTGCGGAGCACGGATCGCGCAACGGGTCTGGACACCGCAAAGCGCCGGCTACCGACCGCCGCCGAGGAAAAGCTCTCTGAGCCGCTCGCGCGCCCCGAACGCGCCGTCGAGATCGAAGCCGTTGATTATCGCCAAACGGAAGCCGCCCGGTGGCATGGCGTGGGCTTCCGGCGCGCGATCCTGGTGAAAACTGATTTGCACGCTCGATACGCCGGGCAGTTGCCTGATCTGCTCGATCAGCGCCGGGGGCGGATGGCGGTAGCGGCGGCCGTGCGGTCCGAACAAGACGACGCTGTAGCCCTCGCTGCGATCATTGTCGCAAAAATCCCATTCGGCGCGCTCATAGAGGCCGACCAAAGCATCGACCCAGCCCCGCCCGTAAAGATCGGGCCACTGATCGGCGAAACGTAAGTGCGCCTCGATGATTTTTCCGCCGATGGTTTCGAGATTGAGCATGCCGGTATAGCCGGCGAAATTCTCTTCGATCCATGCGCTGCCATGGGACTCGATCCCGGCATCGGATTCGGCATGAACCGTCCAGTAATCGAAGGTCCCTTCGCCAGCGGGTTTGCCGGTGACATGCCGCCACCAACGCGGAACGCCCGCGACCACGGCCACGTCGGAGGAGACATGCCGACCCTCCAGCAGCGTCATCCAGAAATGGCCGGGCGCATAATGTGCGTCATAGTCGGCTTGCGAATGGAGCACGCGACTGCCGACGCCCATGCCTTTGAGATTGGTAATAGGCTTGGAAAACACCGGAAACTGGCGGGGTGGCGTGCCATGCGGCCCGGCCTCGAGCTGTTGGCTCAGCGCCACCGCGAGCTTGTCGTAGACCCAGCGCTGCGCCGGATACCATTGCCAGGCGTCGCTGTCTTCGGTCGGAATGAAGACGTCGGTCTTAGCGTGAGCGAAATATTGCAGGCGCCACGGATCGGCTTCGCAGATCGGCATCGCTGCTCACGCCACTGCTCGCGTCATTATTCAATTCACGCCATTATTCAAGTCGCGCTGCCGACCGATCAGGCATCCGGTCGAGGCTCATCGAATTTTAGCGCCAGCACGGCGAACAGACCATCGCTCCAGGAGCGCAGCGACGACCAGCCGCTGCCCTGGGCCAGTGCTGCAAACGATTCTACCGTGTATTTGTAGCTGTTTTCGGTATGGATGGTTTCGCCGGCGCGAAAATTGAACGCCTTGCCTTTGACGCGGACCTTCTGCCGTTTGGTACTGGCGAGATGCATTTCGATTCTGTTTTGCTCGCGATTATAGCAAGCGTGATGCTCGAAACTGGCAAGATCGAAATCGGCGCCGAGCTCGCGATTGATGCGCGCCAACAGATTGAGATTGAATTTCGCAGTCACGCCTTCGGCGTCGCTGTAGGCCGGACAGAGAATCTTGGTATCCTTGATCAGATCGATGCCGATAATCAGCACCGCGCCGAAGCCCAGCATCGCGCCGGCGTGACGCAGGAATTTCGCCGCCTCATGCGGCTCGAAATTGCCGATGGTCGATCCGGGAAAAAATCCGACCCGCGGCCGCAATGCGGCGGTCTGTGGAATCGCGAAGGCCTCGGTGAAATCGGCGACCAGCGGATATACAGCGAGATGCCCGAAATCGCGCCGCAACAGCGCCGCGTCCTGCTGCAGGAAGTCGCCGGAAATGTCGACCGGAATATAGGCTTCCACCGTCGCCGCGGCGCCGAGCAAGATGCGCGCCTTCTTGCTCGAGCCTGAGCCGAATTCGATCAAGGCGCAGTTCGGCGGAAACAGCGAGCCGATCGCCGGGGCGTTATCGCGCAATAGCGCAAGCTCGCAACGTGTCGGATAATATTCCGGCAATTGCGTGATGCGCTCGAACAGCGCCGAGCCGGCGGCGTCGTAAAAATATTTAGGCCTCAGCCGTTTCGGCTTTGCCGCAAGCCCGGCAAGCACGTCGGCTGAAAACGCCTCGTTCGCTTTATTCGCCGTCGCGATTGGCGGCGCCGCGCGTAGCGCGGTTTGCATAGCACTTGTCATGGGGGCGCTCAGTGTTCGTATGCGGAAAGCCGCAATCCGGAAAATTGCCAGCGTGCCGTCGGATAAAAGAAATTGCGATAGGTCGGGCGCGAATGGCCGGCCGGAGTCGCCAGCGATGAGCCGCGCAAAACCATCTGATTGACCATGAACTTGCCGTTATACTCCCCGAGCGCGCCGGGCGCCGCTCGGTAACCGGGATAAGCACAATAGGCGCTGCGCGTCCACTGCCATACGACGCCAAAGGCATCGTCGAGCACACCGGCTTTCGCCGCAACCTCCCACTCGGCTTCGGTCGGCATATCCTTGCCTGACCAGCGCGCGAACGCATCGGCCTCGTAATAGCTGATATGGCACACCGGTTTGGCCGGGTCGACGCGGCGCAAGCCGCCGAGCGTCATCGAATGCCATGCGCCGTCGACATTGCGCCAATAGCCCGGCGACGACCAGCCCTGCGCCTCGACGGCGGCAAAACCGTCCGACAGCCACAAGGTCGGGGTGGTGTAACCGCCGTCAGCCATGAAATCGAGCCACTCGCCGTTGGTCACAAGCGAAGGCGCAAGTCGCACCGCCCGCAACGCAACCTGATGCGCCGGCTGTTCATTGTCGAAGCAGAAGCTGTCACCGTTGTGGCCTATTGTATGAATGCCGGCGAGCGTCGCGCCGGCGGCGGCAGCGGCGGCGTCCTTCGTTTGCGGCCACTGCCAATCCGGATCGTAGGCAGGATGGGTTTCGTTGAGCGAGAAGGCATGCAAAATGTCGGTCAGCAACAATTCCTGATGCTGCTGTTCGTGGTTCAATCCGATCCCGATAATCGCCATCAGCTGGCCGAATTCCGGCGCGATTTCGATAAGTTGCTCGACCGCCGCGTCGACATGCGCGCGATAGGCCGCGACTTCGGCGGCACTGGGCCGCGTAATGAGACCGCGCTGCGGCCGTGCCTGGCGCGGTCCGGCGGAGACATAATACGAGTTGTAGAGATAGGCGAAGCGCTCGTCGAACGGCCGATAGTCCTTGGCATAAGACCGCAGCAGAAACTGCTCGAAGAACCACGTCACGTGCGCCCGATGCCATTTGGTCGGACTGGCGTCCGGCATCGATTGCACGACCTGATCTTCCGCGGAGAGAAGGGCGGCGCGGCGTTCTGTCTCGGCACGCACGGCGCGAAACGCGTTAAGCCAATCCTGCCGCGAATCGCCCGACGGTTTTGCCGTCGCCAGGACATCGTCTTCCGCAACTGATCGGGGCGGATCAGCGAGCCGAACGCGCGGCGAAGCGGCGGAGAGTGACATCATGAAATCCGCAAATGGCGGGGAATAACGGCGCAATCGCAAACGCTGGGAAGATAATCAGCCCCCGGCAGCTTAGTTCCATAGATGATCTATCTGCCGCAGACTACAATGCCAATGGGGGCATGCTAACGCGCTTGTGATCGCCCCTCGGAAAAGCCAAGGGAAATCGGGCAAAGCGTGCGGGAAAGGTGTCGTAAGTCAGGCTGCCGACGTATGTATTTTGCGTCGTTAGGGCGCGTAATTCGACATGATCGTCGCGGCGGCGGGGTAGCGAACGAGGGAGATGATGGCGAAGCGAATCGGTAAAAAGACTGCGGCGGCCAAACCGATGCTGCCGCGCGAGCGAAGCGATTATTCGGCGATCGTCGACCGGCCGCCACTGAAGCTTCCGCACGGCGCACGCGTCGTATTCTGGAGCATCGTCAATCTCGAAGTCTGGGATATCGGCAAACCGATGGCCCGGCAGGTTCTCAGCCCGCCGACCGGAGTGACGCAACTGCCCGACGTGCCGAATTGGAGCTGGCACGAATACGGCATGCGGGTCGGCGTGTGGCGCTTCTTCGATCTGTTCAAGCGGCAGAACATCCGGCCAACGCTGGCGATCAACGCGCGCGTCTGCGAGGACTACGCCCGCGTCGCGCAGGAAGCAAAAAAAGACGCCTGGGAATTCATGGGCCATTCCTACGAACAAGGCCCGATTCACAAAGAGCCGAACCAGAAAGCGATGATCGCGCACTCGCTCGACGTGCTGACCCGTTTTTGCGGCAAACGCCCGGTCGGCTGGCTCGGTCCCGGCCTGACGGAAACTCTGGAAACGCCGGACCTGCTGACGGCGGCGGGAATAAAATATATCGGCGACTGGGTCTATGACGACGAGCCATCGACCATCCGCACCAAGAACGGCCCGCTGGTGACGCTGCCCTATACGATGGAACTCAACGACATCCCGATGATGGCGGTGCAACACCACGAGGCCGACTATCTGCTCAAACGCGCCATCGATCAGTTCGACCGGCTTTACGCCGAAGGCGAACAACGCGCCAAGATCTTTGCGCTCGCCATTCATCCTTATCTGAGCGGCCAGCCGCACCGCATCAAATACCTCGAAACGATCTATGACTACACGCGGAAATTCGACGGCGTATTGTATTGGACCGGCGAGGAGATTTTGGATTGGTACTTGCAAAGCGCGTGAGGATGATGATTGCGGCGCTGTGGCTGGTCGCAACCGCGCTTTTCGCCAACGCCGCGCAGGCCGCGCCCTGCCGCACCGGCGGGCCTTACGACAAATGGCTCGCCGACCTCGAACGCGAGGCGACGGCGCAGGGCGTCTCGCAAAGCACGATCGCAGCGGCTGCGCCTTTTCTCACTTACGACCAACGTATCGTCTATATCGACCGCGGCCAGCGCGTCTTCACGCAGACGTTTTTGGAATTCTCCGATCGCATGGCGGCGGGCTACCGCATTCAAACAGGTGTGGCCAAGATCAAAACCTACAGCGCCGTGTTCTCGCGCATCGATGAGCAATATGGCGTGCCGGCGCCGGTGATCGTCGGGTTCTGGGCACTGGAGAGCGACTTCGGCGCCAATATGGGCAATTATCATTCGCTAAGCTCAATTGCTTCGCTCGCCTACGACTGCCGCCGCGCTGATCGATTTCGCGGCCAGCTGCTCGACGCGCTGCGGTTGATCGAGCGCGGCGACCTGCGGCCTGAGGAGATGATCGGCTCGTGGGCCGGTGAACTCGGCCAGACCCAGATGATGCCGTCGGAATATTTTCACTACGCCGTCGACTATGACGGCGACGGCAAGCGCAATCTTTTGCGCAGCGCACCAGACGTGCTCGGCTCGACGGCAAATTATCTGGTGGGGCTCGGCTGGAAGCGCGGCGAGCCATGGCTCACCGAAGTGCGCGTACCGGCCACTATGCCGTGGGAGCAGGCCGACCTCGATATCAAGCTGCCCCGCACGAGATGGGCGGCCTACGGCGTCACGCTCGCCGACGGAAAACCTTTGCCGGCGGATAATCGGCCGGCGTCGTTATTGTTGCCGATGGGCCGGCTCGGGCCGGCCTTCCTGGTCTATCCGAATTTCGACGTCTATCTGCAGTGGAATAATTCGCTGGTCTATTCGACCACCGCCGCCTACCTGGCCACCCGCATCGCCGGCGCGCCGGCGATGCATCGCGGCACGCCGCCGCCGCCGCTGCCATTCAACGACATCAAAGCGATACAGACCATGCTGGCGAAAGCCGGCTATGACGTCGGCGCGGTCGACGGATTTCTGGGCTTAAAAACGCGCCAAGCGGTCAAGGCGATGCAATTGAAATACGGCCTGCCCGCCGACTCTTACCCCACCGCCGAACTGCTGGCCCGGATGCGGCCGGGGCATTAGGCTCTGACATAATCCGGGGCATTAGGCGCTGACATAATAATGTCCGACCCACCCGTCATGAGCCCTGCCGTGGACCGGCGACAAAGCTTGGTGCTAGACGGCGGCCAAAAGCGGCAGTGGGGCCGGGGACACCAACTTGTCTCGGCACGATAATCCAGGTGGTTTGCAGGCTTTTCTATTGTAATTGCTTGACCGCGCCGGGCGGTGTAGCGGAAGATACTGATATGATTATAGTTTTTTATTATTCTAAAGTGAAAGACCGTGTCGTCGCGCCGCGCTTAAAGATTGGAACGTCACTTGACCGAATGTAACATTATAACGTCATCTTTGCCCGACACCGTGGGGCACCGCCGCGATTGGGCGGACGACGCCGCTTGCGAAAATGGGAAGCATGAAATGCGACAGAACTCTCGCGCAGGGCGATTAACCCCAGGCCGCGCCGTCCGGCGCCGCGAAATTTATGCAATCGCGGCTGTGGCTATAGCCCTCGTGCTCGCGATTCCGTTTGCGCATTCGGCCCGCGCCCAGAGCGCGTCCGCGCCGACCGCCGCGCCTGCCCCGGTCGCCGTTCCTACTCCACCGCCCGCGCCGTCCGCTGCGGCCCCTGCGCCGGCGGCTCAAGCTCCCGTCGCGGCGGCGCCGTCCCTTCCGGAGCCGCCGCCCGGCGAGCCTGTGATCTCGAACGCGCAGCTACCGCAAGATCTATCGCCCTGGGGCATGTTCCAGGATGCCGACACGGTGGTGAAGATCGTCCTGATCGGGCTCGCTTTTGCTTCGCTGGTGACGTGGACGGTGTGGGTCGCCAAGACCTTTGAATTGCGCGCCGCGCGCCGCGAAGTGCGAAAGAACCTGCGCATCCTCAATGCGTCAGCGACGCTTGCGCAAGCGCACGAGCAGCTGCGCGACGGCACAAGCCCGGTGTCGCTGCTGATGCAGGCCGCCGGTCAGGAAATCCGGCTCTCCGCCAACCTGCGCGCCGACGGGCTCAAAGAGCGCATCGCCTGGCAGCTCGAGCGCATCGAAATGGCGGTCAGCCGCAAAATCTCCCGCGGCACCGGCGTGCTCGCCACAATCGGCTCGACGGCACCGTTCGTCGGCCTGTTCGGCACGGTGTGGGGCATCATGAACTCCTTCATCGGCATATCGAACTCGCACACCACCAACCTCGCGGTGGTGGCACCGGGCATCGCGCAGGCGCTGCTCGCCACCGCGCTGGGCCTCGTCGCCGCGATCCCGGCGGTCATGATCTATAACGTGCTGGCGCGACAGACGACGCATTACCGCGCGCTCCTCGGCGATGCCTCGGTGCAGGTGATGCGGCTCGTCAGCCGCGATCTCGACCGCGCCCGGATGCCGCTGACGCAAGCCGCGGAGTAATCCCATGGCAATGCGTCTCGATCACGGCGCCGACGAACTCACCGAACTGCACGAAATCAACGTCGTGCCATTCATCGACGTGATGCTGGTGCTGCTGATCATCTTCATGGTGGCGGCGCCGCTCGCGACCGTCGATGTGCCGGTCGATCTGCCGGCCTCCACCGCGCCACAACAGCAGCGGCCGCCGAAGCCGGTCTACATCACGCTGAAAGCCGACGGCACCATCGCGGTCGGCGACGATCCGGTGCCGCGCAATGCGCTGCCTGACGTGCTGGCGACCGCAACCGGCGGCGACAAGGAGCAGCGCATCTTCCTGCGTGGCGACCGTGCGGTGCCCTATGGCGACGTCATGGAACTGATGAACGATCTGCGCGGCGCCGGTTTCCTCAAAGTCGCGCTGGTCGGCATGGAAGCGCGTGGGACGAAATGACCGCGCTGGTGCTGGGCTGGTTCGAAGACGACGACCCGCGCGATCTGCGGCGCTGGGCGATCGCTGCGGCGCTTGTGCTCGGCATCCATCTCACTGCCATCGCCGCCTATCTCTACGTTCACCGGCCGGACGAAATCGGCGACGATTCCTCACCGGTCGCCGTCGAGCTTGCGCCGGTCGACGACACCGTCGATCAGACCGAAGTCGCGCCGGTGCCCGAGGAACCACAGAAACCTGTCGAACAGCCCCCGCCACCCGATACGTCGCAAGCCGTGGTCGCGCCGCTGGATCAAAAACCGCCGGAAACCGTAGAAGAGAAGAAGCCTCCGGTGCAGGCCATGCCGGCGCGCGTCAAAGGCGGCGCGCCGCGGGTCGAGCCATCGTGGCAGACCGGTCTCGTCAAGCACCTGCAACAATATAAGCGCTACCCGAGCGACGCGCAGTCGCGCGGCGAGGAGGGCGTGGTGCTGCTGAGCTTCAGCGTCGACCGCACCGGGCACGTGCTGGCGCATCAGATCCTGCAAAGCTCCGGCCATCCCGAACTCGACCAAGAGGTCATGTCGATGATCGAGCGCGCCCAGCCGCTACCGCCCTTTCCCGCGACCATGACGGAACCGAAACTCGACCTGACCGTGCCGATCCGCTTTTCGTTGCGCTGATTTCCCGTCCCTATATCGGCAGATTACCTTGCCGCGTCTCGCGGCGGCGCACCGCTCGGCTGGGGCATGATCCCGAAAATGCTTGCGCCCGGACTTGATCCGGCGGTGAATACCGATTTTCGGATAAGATCATGCTCAATCGAAAAATCTAGACCCTGATCCGATTCAATCGAATTGGATCAGGCTCGAGCCGCCCCAATGGTCAGACCGGTTCCACAATAGTCAGCACGATGATGGCGAACGAGCCGATCAGGCCCGCTAGTAAACCGACCGCAAACCAGAATGTGTAGGGCCGCGGTGCGACCCGTAAATCCGGCAATTGGGAAAGACTCGACGATTGCCCACTCGCGGCCTCCTGTGCCACGAAAAGCCGCCACGTATTGATCGGCAACAGCGCCAAGTGGAGGAAGAAGACCGGATAGATGTGCTGGGCGTAACCGAAACCCAGGAATAGCACATTGCTGACAATGGCAATCAACCGCAACGGCACCATGGTCCGCATCAGAAATGTCGCCAGCACGGCGCAAGATGCGGCGTAGCCCAACAGGTCCGTCATGACCGAGCGCTCGCTGTTGGTTTTAGTTGCCTGCTCCAGTCTGCGGGTTCATGGCTGCCAAAACGGCTTGGCTTTTTCGGCCTCGGCGCGCGCCGGATAGCCGATATCCTTCACTTCAAGCTCCGACAAAACCGCAAGCTCGCGGCGCGACCTGATGCGTCGACGCCACTCGACGACGGTGTCGACCACGATCTTGTGCAGGAGGTGTCCGAGCGGCGGCTTGACGAAAACATTTTCCGGCGATGAAGCCGATTGCGTGGTCATGCAAATCTCCCGTTAGAGTGACGACCTCTACGGACGATTCCATTCCCTCATTGCGCTGACTTTCGGCATTAGCCGTGAAGTGCCGATGACGATTCGGCGACCGGCATGCATCAGTGACGCATCATTGCGTCGAAGATTTGGCGCAACGCGCGGCCGCGCAGCTGCCACCAGCTAGGTGAATGCACAGACATTCGCGACTTACTTGCATCAGCAAATCGCGTGCCAGCACATCGCGAAAGCAAAAATTCATCATCCGAATCGAGCTTGGCAGAATAAACGACCAACAACAGTCGATTAGGCGCTGACATAAAGCTGGGCACAATGGCGGAAAAAGAGTCAACGGCGCGCGCACACTGTTTTCGCTACGCATTACTGGGCATATGGTGCTTCGTAGCGCAGATTTTTCAATCCGCCGCCAGCCGGCCGCAGTTTTTGCCGGCAGGCAGACGCCTTGGGCGCGGAACAAAGACTCAGCTCGCGCGTTCGAGCAAGATTGAGGGTTGAATCGCCATGAAAATCGGCATTATCGGCACCGGAACCGTGGGCTGCGCTTGCGCCATGGCGGCGGTGAATCGCGGTAGCGCCCGCGAAATCGTGCTGGTCAACCGCACCCGCAAGACTGCGGAAGCGGTCGCTACCGATCTGCGCTATGGGACCCCGCTCGGCCCGAAGGTCGATATTACCGACGGCGATTATGACGCGCTCAAAGACTCAGGCGTCATCCTGATCACTTCCGGCGTCAACGAGAAGACCGGCGGCGCCACCGACCGCAGCGACCCGCAGGGCCGGCTGCGGCTTCTCGACCAGAACGCCGTGATCTACCGCGACATCGTTCCGCGTATCGTACGCGCCGCGCCGGACGCCGTCATTGTCATCGTCACCGACCCGCCCGATCCGCTGGCAGACGTTGCACGCGATGCTGCGCGGCGGGCTGGCGGCAAAGGTCAGGTGATTAGCGCCGGCACCTATCTCGACAGCCTGCGCTTCAAAGTCCACCTCGGCAAACATTTCGGCGTCGACCCGGCCTCGGTCGAGGCGCAGGTGATCGGCGACCACGGCACCTCGCAGGTGTTTTTGTGGTCGTCAGCGCGCATCCGCGGCGTGCCGCTCGCGGCGCTCTTGAAGCAGCGCGGCGAGACGCTCAAAAACTTGCGCGAAGCGATTGAGAAGGAAGTCCGCTACGCCAACATCACCATCATCGAAGGCCACGACGCCAGCCAATATGGCATCGGCATCGCCTCGGTGCGCATCGCCGAAATGATCCTGCGCGACGAGCGCGCCGTGCTCCCGATCGGCAGTCTGCAAAAAGAGTTCGGCGTCACGCTGTCGCTGCCAAGCGTGGTCGGCCGCGGCGGCGTGATCGAAGTGTTACAGCCGGAATTGTCCGACGAAGAGCGTGAGGGCCTGCGGACGAGTGCCAAAAATATGAAAGAAGCGCTGGAGCGCGTCAGCCGGCGCATGGCAGCCTAGCGAAGCGCGTCAATCCAACCCGCTCGCCCGCGCCTGATCCTTCGCCATCACGCCCCAATCGTGTTCGGCTTCGCCGTGCGCCACCGCGCCGACCAGGCGATCGCGCCACACGTTGCCGCTCGGAAGTGGCACGCCGACCGCGCCGCCGGCTTCGAGCGCGAGGTTGGCGTCTTTCAGTCCTAGAATGGCGCGCTGGCCGGCCGGCTGATAACGCTGTTCCGCGATCATCTTGCCGTAGACCTTGTAGGCCGCGCAGGCGAACATGCCATCGGTCATCACGTCATAGAACACGTCCGGCACCACGTCGTATTTGCGGGTGAGCGCAAAGCCCTCGCCCATCGCCTCGATGGCGCAACCGAGCACGAAATTATTGGCAATCTTGATGGCGGCCGCCGACACCGGATCGGCGCCGGCCTCGAATGTGCGCCGGGGGATTGCCGCGAACAGCGGACGGCAGCGATCGACCACGTCTTTTGCGCCGCCGAGCACCATGCCGGCAACGCCGGTGGCGACCATCTCGGGGCGCCCGAGCATCGGCGTGGCGAGGAGCATCTGTCCGGCTTCGCCGTGCAGCGCCTTGAGCTTGGCAATGGTCGCGACACTATGGGTGCCGGCGCAGATGTGAATGCCGCCTTTCGGCAGCGACTGCAAAAGCCCGGCGGCTTGGCCGACCACATCGAGCACCGCCGCATCGTCGGCCAGCATGGTGAAAACGGCGTCGCCGTAATTCGCCGCCGCCTCGATCGAAGCCAAAGGTTTGGCGCCGCGGTCGGTCAGAGGCTTGATCTTCTCCGGCGTGCGGTTGAAGACGCCGACGTCATGGCCGCCTTCAAGGAGCCGCCCGACCATCGCCGTGCCCATGCGGCCGAGCCCGATGAATCCGACCTTCATTTTAAAATCTCCTGGCAAGCCCCCGTCAGACTAACTGGCCGCGCACCCATTCGAGCTCGCGGCAGACATAGTCGACGATGTCGCCGGTCTTGAGATTATCGGGCAGCACGTCCCAGGTATAAGTCTCGATTTCAAGCTGGCGCGACAGCGGCTTCTTTTTGTGGAACGCCAGCGCGTCGGCGATGGCAAAGCGCGTGGTGCGAAACGGCCCGAGATCGTCGAGAAACACCGGAACGTGGAAATGGGTGCGCCATTCGCGCGGTCCCGGCGCCTTGTCCCAGGCGGCGAAGGCGTCTTCGAGATTGAGATAGCGGGTGAGCTTGCCGTCCTTCTTCTCGACTGTTTGCGTCAAATAGATGGTCTTTGAATAGCGCTTGAGCGCATCGACCGTCGATTGCGTCACTTCGGGAACGTGCAGCGCTGCCGCTTCCTGGAGCTTGAAGATCGGAATGCCGGCATCGACCAGCTTCTGCAGCGATTCCGCCATGTTCTCGTATTCCAGCGCCTGATGGCAGATATCGAAGACGATGCCGAGATGCCGGCGCAGTGCGACATGCGCTTCCGAAATCGGCAGATGCGCGAGGGTCGCGACATTTTCGGCGGCGGCGCCCGAATACAGATGTTTGGTGAAATAATCGACCGCTTCGTCGGTGGTTTCGAGAAAGCAGTAAGGCTCGGGCTCGAGCGCCAACGTCACCACGCGGCCGGTGCGCTGTTCGAGGCCGACCAGATGCGCCACCACCCGCATGACGTGTTCGGTATAGCTCTCGACCACACTGCCGTCGGTCACCCGTGGCTTGAAGCCGAGCGGCGCACTTTGGATCGACGGCGAGATGCCGACTGGGCAGACATCGGCCAACACGTCGGCGACGTTCATGGTATAGCGGGTACGTTCCTCCGAGCGCCAATCCGGCTCGTAGACCTGCTCCTTCACGGTCGTGCCCTTGAACGCGCCGTAGGGAAAGGCGTTCACGGTGTAGAGATACATATCGTTGTCGCCGAGGAACTTTTTCAGCTTCTCGCGCTCGGTCTTACTGTTGACCAGCGTGTTCGCCGAATCCGCCGACAGCCGCAGCGACACGCCGAACGCCTTGTTGCCGGCGACGCGGGCTTTCACTTTGGGTACATAGGTGTTCAGGCTCGCCCACATCTGCTCCCAGGTGTCGCCGGGATGAACAAGCGTCGAATAGGTCAAATGGCCGAGGCCGTTGCCGAGATCCATGTCTGGTTTCCAGTTTTTGCTTTGAGCGAATTATTGGCTCTAAAGTGTATCAGCTCTTCTGAAGAGTATCAGTTGATGTGTTCCACCACGCCTGTGCCTGCCGAGCGAACGATAGCCTCGGTCGCGGCAACGCCGTGGATCATCTGATCGTAGGGGATCCAAGCGACCTGGCCGGCTTCGGCCGATTTGGCGAAGCTTTCCAGCGCGGCGCGCGAAATGTCGAGCGTCGCCGCCTGCCAGGTCTTGGCCTCGCCCTTGACCGGCTGGAATTTGCAGGCGCCGAACAGCCGGGTGCGGCGCTCTTCCGAAGAGGCGCCGGCGACATGGGTGACGCCTTCGAGCCGTAGCCAACCCTTGGAGCCATAGACCTGGAAGGAAAAGCCGGGCCCCGTGGTAGTCATGGTGCCGAGATAGCCCGACATTCCCTCCTTCATCCGCAGAAGGATCGAAGTCGTGTCGTCGGCATCGATCGGCGCGGCGCGGCGGAAGCTCTGGGCGAAAACGTGGTCGATCGGTCCGCACAGGTCGATCATGCCGTCGATGGCGTGGACGCCCATCGGCATCAGGCCGCCCAGCGGTGTCTCGTGCTTGTCGGCGCGCCAGTGGCCCGGATTGATGAACAGCACATTGGGAAATGTCATGGTCGCTTCGATGTGCAGGATGGTGCCGAGCTCACCGGAGCCGACCATGTCGCGCAATTTGATCATCTCCGGATGGATGCGCCGATTATAGCCGAGGGCGAGCGTGACGCCCGCCTTGCGCACCGCGGCGACCGCCTCTTCCGCCTCGCGCTTGGTCAGGGTGAACGGCTTCTCACAATAAATGTGTTTTTTCGCGGCGGCGGCGGCGACCACTTGCGCACCATGCATCGAATGCGGCGTGGCGAGGACGACCGCGTCGATGCCGGGATCGGCGAGCACCGCCTCGTAACTCTGCTCGAGCCGAAATCCCTTCGCCTTGGCAAAGCCCTCGATCTCAGGCGTCACGGTGCGCGTTGCGCCGGCGACGAAACGAATGGCGTCGCTGTTCTCCGACGCTTCGACGAGCGTCTTGCCCCACCAGCCAAGTCCGACAATGGCTGCCTTGATCATTTTTGCAACTCCCTTTGAACTTTTCTAGTCTCGGTCAGCGCCGGGGGTGCGCCTACCGATAATGGATTGCCACGGCCAGGCAGCAGATCGCCCAGAACAGGCAATATTCATAGCCGCCAATGTTCCACAGCCATTTGCCCTTGGTGACTTTCCACACGGCGGCGGCCGCGACCAGCATGTGGATGCAGGCAAGCGCGCTGGCATAGAACGGCAGGATCGCAAAGATAAGTCCGGTCGCAAGGACGGTCTCGATCACGCAGGCGCTGTACATCCAGACTTTCGCCGGTTTGAAGCCCGCCGCGACGAAGAAGCCCAGCGCCTCCGGCACGAAGAATTTCGCGTAGATATGCGGGATGAAGAACAGCCCGCAAATCAATCGAATGATGTTGAATTCATTGCTCAGATCGAAATCTTGCGCCAACCCCGACATACCACCCCCACAGTGCGTTTCTTTGCGTTGTCCCCGCTTCTCCTTACCCTGCCCGTCGCAAGATTGCCATTGCGTAAGCCGCACCCGAGCGATGCTCAAACGTCGAGCTCCTTAAAATAGCGGTAGATGCCCCACTGACTGAACGCAATGCGCCGCTCCGAAGCGAGATAGGCCTTGATCCGCGGCCGTTTGGCCACGCGGTCATGCAGCGCGACGAGCTCGGGTATCTTCTTTTCGAAGCGCTTCATGCGCTTGGGGAAGGCGTAGCGCAGTCCCTCGACGATCTGGAACAGCGACAAGTCGACGTAGCTCAGCCGGCGGCCGACGCTGTATTGGCCGCCGTTACTTTTGAGCACGCGCTCGAAATAGCCCAGATATTTCGGCACGCGGTAGCGCCAGAAATCCTTGGTGCGGCGGTGCGCCGCCGGGCGCTGCTCCTCGAAATAAAGCCAACCCGATACCGGATGATGGGTATCGTGGATTTCGACCACGAGGTCGGAGATCGTGAGCTGCAATTGATGCGCCCACAGCCGTCCGGCTTCGTCGCGCGGCGCAAGTTTTAAGCGCGGACCGAGAAACAACAGCACATTCGCGGTTTGCGCGATGACGAATTTGCCGGCCTTCAGGAACGGCGGCGCGTAAGGCGGATGCGCCACGCGCTTGCCAGCGAGAAGCTTCGTCATCGCCGGTACGCCGCGCTGGCCCGGACGGCGCGCTACGTCGACGTAATCGGCGCCGGCCTCTTCCAAGGCGAGCCGGACGAATTCGCCGCGGCCCTGGATGGTAGGCCAATAATAAAGCTCGTAGCGCATGGCTTTCCCCTTACGGCGCGGTTTTGTATTGCTCGTCGGTCACCGGCTCCATCCAGGTCACGTGCTTGCCGTCAAGCGCTTCCTGCATGGCGACGTGAACCATGGTCGTAGTCGGCGCGGCGCCATGCCAATGCTTTTCGTTCGGCGGAATCCAGACCACATCGCCGCCCTTGATCTCGCGCACCGGACCACCCGAGGTTTGCACCCGCCCGGCGCCCGACACCACGAACAGCGTCTGGCCGAGCGGATGGGTATGCCAATGGGTGCGCGCGCCCGGCTCGAAGCGGACGAGAGCGGCGCGCAAAAGCGCGGGCGCCGGCGCCTCGATGATCGGTTCCTGCCACACTATTCCAGTGAAACTATCGGCCGGTCCGTGGCGCGACGGCTTGGAACCGCAGGGGTAAATGTCCATTTTTATCTCCTCCATGGTGCCGGCCTCTCAAGCGGACGCAGGCCGGTCGGACGGTAAGATAATGGAAATTCCGGCCCGATACTCTGGCAATCGGCGCCGCTGCGGCGCTGTCGGCGGCGCGGGCTCGCGGCCGGCGGCTACGCGCGGTACTATGCGCACCACGGCAAAATGGGATAACGAGGAATGATGTCAGGTCTACAGCCAGTCAACGCACAGCGTAGCGCGCGGCGCGCGGCCGACCGCCACGTCCGCCTGTTTGCCGTGGTCGCCCTTGGGCTTGCGCTCGGCGCCTGCACCAGATGCGATGTCTGGAATTGGCTGCCCAACCGGCCCGCCCAAGCCCCGCACTCCTGTCACGACACACCGTCGCCGCAATAGAGCGCGGACCCGGAAAACACCGAGCCAATGTCCGCTTACGGAGGCAACCCGACACCGGCGGGCGTTATTTCTGTCTAGAAGCCAAAGAACTTTTCACGCAGCGCGTCTTCGTATTTCTTCTTCGCAGCCTTCACCTTGTCGCGAATTTTATCCTCCGCGAAATGCGCGCCTTCCCATTCATCGACTTCAGCGACCGAATGGTTGACTGACGCAAGCGCCTCTTCCTGCTTGATCGCAGCGATCCATTCCTCGACCGCCGACTTATAGGCGCTCTGCATTTGATCAAGTTCCAATGTATCATTTTGTTGCATTCCACACCTCCACGGCCGGTTCTACAAATCATGGCGTTGCTTTTGGGCCTTGAGCAGACATCATGATGAGAAAACGAACATCGCCGGGTTCCATGAAGCAATTACGACAAGGCAAAGACCGCTGACCAATGCACGCCGTTCGTCGTGACGCGCTAGTTCCCGATTGCCATCGCTCCGCGCAGGCCCGCTCGCTCGATGGCGCTTTTGACCAGACCGGACGCCACCGCCTGCTCGGTAAAGTCTTTGATGAACGCCGCGCCTTGCTCGCGTCCCTTGGGGACGGCAACGGCATGGCGCTCCTCACCCCAGCGGTCGGGCAGCACGCGTGAGCCCGGAACTTTCTCCGCCATTTCAAAAAGCGTCGCCTTGTTCGTGGCGAAGGCATCGATCTTGCCCGAGGCTAACAGCTCCGCGCCGCTTCCCACTGTGACGGCGCGTACGACCACCGCATTCTTGAGATCCCGCGATAGCGTGGCATCCGAGGTGCTGTTGGCCGTCACGCCGATGCGACGACCGCTCTGATCAATGTCGGCGGACGTCGAGAGGGAAGAGCCTGGCGGCACGAGATATCCGAGTTCGATCAAAAGAAACGGCGGCCCGAAATCCATTTCCTGCCGGCGAGCGGGCGAAGCGTTGGTGAACGCAACGTCGGCGTTGCCGGTTTTCACGGCTTCCAGCACATCGGCGTTCTTCGGATAGATCACCGGCTCATAGGGAACGCCCAGTTGGCTCGCAAGCGCCTTGCCCAATTCGTAGCCGACGCCGCGGGGCTCGTGCTCGCTGGGGTCCAGGATCGAGGTCGGCGTACCGGGATAAAGCGCGGCCCGAAGTTTTCCGGTGGGCGCCAGGACGTCACGCGCAACCGAATCCGCGGCCAGCGCCGCTGCGGCAAGCAGAAAAAGTGCGACCACACTTGCGGTGACGCGAACTCCGAACGGCTTCATGAGTTTTCCCCTTCCTACTCGGCCTTGATATTGGCGGCCTTGATCACCGGCCCCCATTTGGCAGCTTCGGCGTGCATAGCGGCATCGAATTCCTGCGGCGAGCTGCCGACAGGTGCGGACCCGGTCTTTTTCAAATAGGCGATGACGGACGGATCGCGCAGCGCACTCACCAAGTCGTCGTGGATTTTGGTTGTGAGGTCTGCGGGCATGCCAGCAGGACCCAGGAAGCCCCACCACACCGCGGTGTCATAGCCGGGCACGCCGGATTCCGCGACGGTCGGGACATCCGGCAGGACCTCCGAGCGCTGCGCTGTGGTGACCGCAACGGCCCGCACCGTGCCGCCTTCGATCTGTCCAATCACTTCGGACATCGGATTGATGCTCATCGGGATTTCCCCCGAGAGAACGGCAGTCAGCGCCGGTGCGCCACCTTTATAAGGAATGGACGTGATTTGGACGTGGGCCATATAGTTCAAGAGTTCTCCGGCGAGATGCGCCGAGGTGCCGTTTCCGGACATGCCATAGGACAGCAAGCCGGGTTTGGCCCGGGCGGCCGCGAGAATATCTCCCAGGCTCTTTGTCGGACTATCCTGAGCCACCACGATGGCAAGCGGCGAAGAGGCCACCTCGCTGATCGCCGTGAAGCCCTTGAACGTATCGTAGGGCAGCGTCGGATAGATGAATTGATTGAGCGGATGGCCGCTCGCCACCAAAATCAGCGTGTAACCGTCCGGCGAACTTTGAGTCAGAACCTCCGATGCAACGATGCCGCCGGCGCCGGGCCTATTCTCGACCACCGGCAGCCGGCCCCAAGCCTTCGACAGCGCCTGTCCGATCGTGCGCGCCAATACGTCGACGGCGCCTCCGGCTGCATAAGGGACCAGGATATGCACCGGCCTGGTGGGAAACGGATCGGCAATTGCGCAAGTGACGCTCAATACGAAGGAAGCGACCGTAAGCATAAGGCGAACGCCCACCATGATATTTTCCTCCCAAAACATGTGGGGGAATATATCTCGCCACCAATTGGAGGTCTTGATTTACATCACGACGCTCCGGGCGATAGGAGGCATACCGATCGCCGTCGTCCGCCGAAATGCTGCGCGGTTTGAGAGGTAGAAGGCGGGCGCCGTCACCGCCCCGCGCGATCGCGTTGGGTGAGGACGCCGTCGTTCGGCTGGCTCAATCTCGCGCCGGTGCGGGCGTCTATATCCGGCGGCATCTCATGGCGCGAACGTCCGTAGGCGTCGGCCAGTTGCCGCGGCGACAGATCGGGGAGTGCTGCCGCCTTATCGGTTCTCCACCATGTCCAGATCAGCCGGCCGAGCAGCACGATCAAAGTGAGTTGGAAGACTAAACCCAGCAGCGGGAACACACCGCTCAGTTCGCCGATCATACCGTGACCGAACACTAGACCGAGCAACCCTGCGCCGAGAAAGCCTGCGGCAAAGCCACCAAGGAGGCCGGGACGGTTGAACAAACCGCCGAGCGAGCCTCCCGGATGTGTCGGCTGCGCGACCTCGGGTAGAACGATTTGGCGCGGAAACAACTGCGGCAGGATGGAACTATCGTCAGCGACGACAGTACCGGAGGCAAAGCCCCGTACGCCTTCGAGCTGCGCATCCGCCTCCTCGCTGCAGATCAAAAGTCCGAGCGCAAGCGCAGCCAGCGTGGCGAGCGACCGTAACCACCGCACCGGCACCGTCGTAGCTGTTGCCGTCGCGGAATGCCGGATCACAGCGGCCGCCGTCCTTTGTCGCGCGCAAGACGCCACGCCCGCGGCCGGCTCGATCCGGCACGGTCGCACGGGCGTGCTGTCGATTATCTACGCCGAACACCGAAGCGAAAGGCCTGCCGCAAAGAGTCGCACGCGCCTATGCCGCACCGCTGCGTGCCTGTCCGCGTCACAATGGATGGGGGATTCCGGTAGCCCGCGAGCCGCTTACGCTGCGAGCGTCTCTTTCACCTCATTGACCAGCTGTTTGAGCGTGAATGGCTTTGCCAGGAAGGCAAATTGGCCGTCAGCCGGGAGATGCTTCTGAAAGGCGTCCTCGGCATAGCCGGAGACGAAGATGATCTTCAACGCCGGATCACGGCTGCGCAGTTCCCGCAACAGCGTCGGCCCGTCCATCTCCGGCATGACCACGTCGGAAACCACGAGATCGACTTTGCCGTCGTATTTTTCCAGCACCTCGATCGCCTCGACGCCGTTGCCGGCCTCGAGCACGGTATAACCGCGCGAGGCAAGCCCTCGCGCATTGAGCTGGCGCAATCCTTCCTCGTCTTCCACCAGCAGGATAGTGCCCTCGCCGGTGAGATCGGCGCTCGCGGCGCGCTTGCCGGGCTCGGCCGCGGCCAGCGCGCCGGCGGCTGCCGCCGCTTCGGCCTCGTTCGAACGCTCCGCCGCGACCTCCTGCGCGCTCGCGACGTGGCGCGGCAGGAAGATGCGGAATGTGGTGCCCTGGTGTTCCACCGAATCCACGTAAACGAAGCCGCCGGTCTGCTTGATGATGCCGTAGACGGTGGCCAGACCAAGGCCGGTGCCCTTGCCCACCTCTTTGGTCGAGAAGAAAGGCTCGAAAATCTTGCCGACAATCTTCGCCGGGATGCCGGTGCCGGTATCGCCGACCTCGACCAGCACGTAATCGGCGGCCGGCATGCCTTTGGCGTGGAAACGCTCGCTGTCGCGTGCGGTCACATTGCTGGTGCGCAGCTGCAGCCGGCCGCCATTGGGCATGGCGTCGCGCGCATTGACCGCGAGATTCACGATCACCTGCTCGAACTGCGAGATATCGATCTTGACCGGCCAAAGATCACGGCCATGGACGACGTCGAGCGTGACCTTCTCGCCGATGAGGCGGCGCAGCAGCATGGTCAAGTCGCTCAAAACCTCGCCGACGTCGAGCACCTGCGGGCGCATGGTCTGCTTGCGCGAGAAGGCGAGCAGCTGGCGCACCAGGCTCGCCGCCCGGTTGGCATTCTGCTTGATCTGCATGATGTCCTGGAACGAGGGATCGGTCGGGCGGTGCGCGCTGAGCAGAAAGTCGGTCGCCATCATGATGGCGGACAACACGTTATTGAAATCGTGGGCGATGCCGCCGGCAAGCTGGCCGACGAGTTCCATCTTCTGCTGTTGCGTGACTTTGTTCTCGAGCTCGCGCTGCGCGGTGGTCTCGAGCGCGTAGACGATGGCCGCCTCCTGGTCGCGCTCCTCCTCCTCGACGGCCGTCACATAGAAACGGCCGAACCGCTCGCCGTCGCCGGCCAGCATGGCGTCGACTGGCGCGATATCGCCCCTGCCGAGAGCTGCCTGTTGAATCGCCGCTTGCAATGTGCCGCGGTCGCGTTCGGCGACGACGACGAGAATCGAACGGTCGCCGCTCTCAGCCTGATCCTCACCGCCGCGCGCGCCGTGGAAAAGGCGGGCAAACAATGGATTGGTGCGCACTACGCCGCCGTGCTTGTCGATGGTCGCGATCGCCATCGGGGTATGGTGGAAGAACCGCATGAAGCGGATTTCCGCCAGGCGCTGCGGATCGGTGCCGTCGTCGCGGGCGCGGTTAAGCACCAGCGTGCGGGAAGCGCCGGGCCTGCCGTCGGCGCCGAATGCGAGCTTGTGATAGAGGCGCACCGGGAGCCGGCGCCCGCTTCGGGTGCGCAGATCGAGATCGAGCACCTCGGTCTTGACCTCGCCGGGCGCTGCTCGCAGCGTCGTCAACAGCGCCGCGCCGTCGCCGGAGACCAGATCGGCCAGTTTAAGGCCGCCCGAGCCGACCTGGGCGAGATCCTGATCGAGCCAATTGGCGAGCGTCGCGTTCAGATAGACGATGTCGCCCTTGTCATCGACCGAGAAAAACCCGGCCGGCGCGTGATCGAGATAATCGATGGCATGCTGCAATTCCTGAAACACATTCTCCTGACGTTCGCGCTCGCGCGTGATGTCGGACAGCGTCCAGACCGTCAGCCGCCCGTCGCGCCGGCCGCTGCCGAGCGGGCGGATATTCAAACGCAGCCAACGCGCCGGCCGGCCCTTGATGCCGGCGATACGCACTTCTTCCTGGAGCCGCTTGCCCTCCCGTGCCGCCTTCAAAAGCCGGTAGATCGCCTCCGATGCGTCGGCATCGCCGATGAAGGCGCGCTCGACCGGCCGCAGGTCGTGTTGGTCCGAAGCATAGGTGAGATCGAGATAGGCGGCATTGGCATAGATGACGCGGCCGTCGGCGCCGGTGACCACGACCGCGTCAAAGGCGCCGTCGACCACCGCCTTGGTCAGCGGGTTAGCGGTCTCGGCGGCGGACAGCCGCAAAATACCGCAGGCCAATGCGAACAGCGAAAACACCCCAATAGTGGCCAGCACGGCGAGGAACGCCAAAATATACGGCTCGGCATTGCTGCCGCCGACGAACACGATGCCGGCCGCCGCGGCCACCAAGAAGGCGGCGACCAGAAGCACGAAGACCACACTGCCGCCGCGCGAGGCGCTAGCGCTGCGATCGATCGATGGGCGCGTTCCGCCGCCGTTCGAAGTCCCGCCATTCGACGGCTCGGCGCGCGATATCTTGCCATTCGGCGTCGCGACGATGCCGGGTGTCGTTCCGGGCGCGTTCATGGCGCTCATGGCCTGCATGGGCTGCCGAGCCTGCTCGGTTATGGCCTGCTCTGTCATGCGCCGCTTTCACTGCCTCGCGCCGCCGAATCGCGCAAGGGCCTTTGCCGAAGGGTACACAATTAGAGGGTCCACGATTAGTCGCGCCAGGCCACCGCACGGCGCAGCTTCATCACGTAGCCGATGATTTCGGCGACCGCGCGATAGTGCTCCTGCGGGATTTCCTGGTCGATCTCGACCGTTGCATGCAGCGCCCGGGCCAAGGGCGGGTTCTCGACGATGGGGATATCGTTGGCCTCCGCCACCTCGCGGATCTTGCGGGCAATGAAATCGGCACCCTTGGCGACGCAGACCGGCGCATTCATGCCGCGTTCGTATTGCAGCGCGATGGCATAATGCGTCGGGTTGGTAATGATGACCGAGGCTTTCGGCACCTTGGCCATCATGCGCTTCTTGGCGCGCGCCTGGCGCATCTGCCGGATTTTGCCTTTGATGGCGGGGTCGCCTTCGGCCTGACGGAATTCCTCCTTCATCTCGCGAACCGACATTTTCTGCCGGTCGTACCATTGCCGATACTGAAACAGGTAATCGGTCGCCGCGACGATGGCGAGGATCGCCACCACCGTGCCCAGCATTTGCATCGCGAGCGAACGCGTCACCGTCAGGATCAACGCCGGATCGGTCGCGACCATGCTGCCGAGCCGATGCCGTTGCGGCCATAACAGCGCAGCGATGACCGCGCCGAACAGAACGAGCTTGACGAGCCCCTTGGCGAAATTGGCGAGCGCCTGTTTGGAGAATAGCCGGGTGAATCCTGCCGCCAGCGAGATTCTCGACAGCTTCGGCATCAACGGCTCGACCGAGAATAGAATGCGATGCTGAATGGCATTGCCGCCGAGCGCCGCGAGCGTGAGGAGAAGGAGCGGAATGCCGAGCGCGGCGAGAACACGCGTCGTGATCAGCCGCACGAGACTGGCGAGCGCCGGCCCGTCGGCGGGAATTTGCGCGGAATGGGCCAACACGCCGCGCAACGTCGCTTGCAGGCTTTGCGCCATCGGAACCGCGAACACCATCAGCGTCAGCGTGCCGCCGGCGATCATGAACCAGGTGCTGACTTCGACGCTCTTGACGACGTCGCCGCGCTTGATGGCTTCTTCGAGCCGGCGCGGCGTCGGGTCTTCGGTATGTTCGGTCTCGTCGCGGTCGTCGGCCATATCGGATACTCAGGGTGGCGGTTCTTTAAGCGTGCGGGGCGAGTTCGTGCAGTACGCCGCCGGCGTAATCGAGAAACGTTCCCATCATGGCGCCGAGCACCAGGACGAGGAACAGAAAGCCGAGCAAGATCGACAGCGGCAGGGCGACAAAGAACACCTGCATCTGCGGCATCAGCCGCGACAGCACACCGAGCCCGAGATTGAACAGGAGCCCGAACACGAGAAACGGCGCGGAGAGCTGCATGCCGATGCGAAAAGCGCCGGATACCGTTTTGGTCACCAGCGCCGCCACGTCGCCGGTGGCCGGCACCTCGCCCGGCTCGAACAGCGTGTAGCTGTCGTTGAGCGCGGCGATGACGAGGTAATGCATGTCGGTGGCGAAGAACAGCGTCACCCCGAGCATGGTGAGGAAGTTGCCAACGATGGCGCCCTGCTCGCCCTGCGTCGGGTCGACCGCGGTGACGAAGCCCAAGCCGAGCTGTTGGGCGATGACCGAGCCCGCCACTTCGAGCGCGGAGATGGTCAGGCGCGCGGTCAAGCCAAGCACCGCGCCGATCAAAATCTCTTCGACCAGCATCACGATCACCGGCCCGAGCGCGCTGGTATCGATCTGGTAGGCTTTGCTATGCAGCGGCAAGAGCACGGCGGCCAGCACGATGGCGATGGTAAGACGCAACCGCGCCGATATGTTCTGCTCGCCCAATCCCGGCAGCAACATCACCATCGTCCCGGTACGGGCGAAGATCAGGATAAAGCTCGCCCCGAGCGCCGGCAGGAAGGAAATGTCGATCGGCACGGCTACGCCGCTCAGCCGGCGGTGATATGCGCGGCGATCCGCAGAAAGTTCGAGCGCATGGCGTCGGCCATGAATGGCAGCACGATCAGCATGGCGAGGAAAATCGCGAGAATTTTCGGCACGAACACCAGCGTCGATTCTTGGATCTGGGTGAGCGCCTGCAACAGCGAGATGATGACGCCGACGCCAAGACCGACCAACATCAGCGGTGACGCGACGATGATGAGCGTTACGATCGCATCGCGCGCCACATCCATAACTTCCGGTCCGGTCATTGCTACTCCGCTTGTTTTCTTTTGTTCGGCTCGGCGCTCCCGCTTCCCGTGGGCGGCAAGAGGCTTCAGATCGGCATCTTCAAGACGTCTTCGTAAGCGGCGATCACCTTGTCGCGGACCGAGACCAGCGTCTGGAACGTGGTTTCGGTTTCGGCCACCGCGGTCACCACGTCGATCATATTGGACTTGCCGTTGGCCACGGCCGTGGCCTGAGCGTCGGACTTTTTCGCCGTCTCGGCGACGGTATTGATGACGTCCTTGAGAACGGCGCTGAAGTTCGGCCCGGAATCCGGACTGTTGCCGACACCGCCCGCGATGCTTGCGGTGTCGTTGCCGAGCCGCGAAAGGGCGGCGTAGGCATTAGCGGCGGCGGCGGTCGGTATCGGCATGGCTCACCTTTTGTTGCGGGCGTCAGCTCTTGAGGATGTCGATGGTTTTCTGAAGCATCTTGCGCGTGGAACTGATCACATTGAGATTTGCCTCGTAGGAGCGCTGCGCGTCGCGCAGATCGGTCATCTCGACGAGCGTGTTCACATTCGGATATTTGACGTCGCCGTTGGCGTCGGCGGCCGGATTGCCGGGCTCGTGCTTGACCAGAAAATCCGAATTGTCGGTCTCGACCCGGCCGAGCTTGACCACATTCACGCCGAGCGAATGATCGAGCTCGGAGCTGAAGGTAACGATGCGGCGGCGATACGGATCGCCGCCGGGCGTCGACGCCACCGAATCGGCGTTGGCGAGGTTTTCCGAGATGATGCGCATGCGGCCAATCTGCGCGCGCAAACCGGAGGCGGCGACGGTGAGCGATTTGACGAAGTCCATCGGCAACGGTCTGCCCTCCCATTCAATATGCCGCCCCGACGAGTACGGCGTTCGAACGTCTGCGCGACTATCGGTCGAGCGCGATCTTGATCAGCGCGAGGCTGTGCGTGTAGAGCGACGTCACCGCCTCATAATCCATCTGGTTGGAAGCGGCTTTCATCATCTCGTCTTCGTGGGTCACCGAATTGCCGCGCGGGCGTATTTCGTACTGACCGCCCCGGTCGGTCGCGAACTGCGAGCCAGTGCTCGACTGGAGCGGGATGTGATTCGGATCGGTGCGGTCGAGACCAAGCGACGCGGCCGAGAGCGCGTTGCCAAAATCCAACGGCGCCAGATCCTTCGCCTGGTAATTGGGGGTGTCAGAATTGGCCACGTTCTCGGCCAACACTTCCTGACGCACTTGGTGCCACTGCATGCGCTGGCGCAGCATGGACAGAATTGGGATGTCGGAAATCGGCATTTGCGTGTCCCCATTGCGTTGGGCGGACTCTAACGCTCGGCAGACTTTGCCGATCGTATGGTTAATGCCTGGTTAAAATGGCGGTTTTGGCGGTTTTGCCATTAAACCGCCGTTTACCATGAGAATGCTTCATCCATCGGATTTGGCGGAGAAATCGGCTATCCTTCTTAATTCTTTGTTAGTAATCACGACGGCAAATGTTTCCGGCGCCGTTAACCTTTGGGACGCCTAAGTTTCGGACCCAATAGCCGCGCCGGAGCGCAACGGGGAGTAGCGCGGATGTTCGACACTTTGTTCGGGGCGGAGATGCCGCTCGCCGTACGCTTCTTCCTCGCCTTTCTCATCGTGCTCGGCCTGATTGGTGCGACCGCTTGGGCGGTGCGCCGATTCGGTACCGGCCGCCTCGGCGCCAATACGCGCGGCCGTCAGCCGCGCTTGGCCGTGATCGACTATGCCAGCGTCGATGGCCGCCGGCGCCTCATTTTGGTCCGGCGCGACAATGTCGAACATCTGTTGATGATCGGCGGCCCAACCGACGTCGTGGTGGAGCCGAATATCGTTCGCGCGGTGGCTTCTCCGCGCGATGTGGCCGCGGTGCGCCCGGCCGCCGGAATCGAGTCGCTGCCGCGCGCCATCCCGCTGCCTGAAAACGGATCGAGCGGCAGTAGCGTTGGCAATAGCATCGGCAACAGCATCGGATCTTGGCCGCTGCAGCCGGAACCGAGCGGCGGCCCGCGTCTGTCGCAGCGGATCGAGCCGCTGCCCGAGGAGCTGCCGTCGCGGCCGTTTCAGCCGCAGCAGTTCCAGCCACATGTGGAAACACCGAGCCGGCCGCCACGCGACACGCTCGCGGCGCTGGCCGACGAGCTCTCGACGCGCCCGGCCTCGCTGCGCCATCGCCCGGCCACCGTTGCACGGCCGCAGCCAAGCGAGCCGCATCCGCAATCCGGTCAAGAAACCGAACAGCCCTCCGAACCGCAGATCGAGCCGATCGTCGAAGCCCAGCAAGAACCTCACATCGAACCGCGGCAAGAATCGCGGCAAGAATCGCGACAAGAGTCGCGGATCGAGCCGCGCAAGCCGATCGTGTCGCCGCCTCCGTCTATTCCTGCAACAGCCCCTGCCCCGCCTGCCGCGGCGGTCGAAGCCGATCAAAGCCTGACCGACATGGCGCAGCGCCTCGAAGCGGCCTTGCGCAAACCGACCGCCGAAGCGCGGACACCCGCGCCGCGCACCCCGCCGACGCCGGAGCGCGTTGCGCCGACGGATACCGTTGCGCCTTCGCCGCGCCTGCCGATATCGCGGCCGGCGCGGCCGGAGGCCAAGGCCAACGAGACGAAGCCAAACGAAACCAAGCCGAATGAAACCAAGCCCGGTCAGAGCAAGTCCACGCTCTATGACAGCCTCGAACAGGAGATGGCGAGTTTGTTAGGCCGTCAAAACAAGACCTGATGCTCGCATCATGGGGCCGCCGCGTCCGGTGTAAAACGGTAGCGGCCTCTGTAGCGGCACTTGTGCTCTCGGCGACGCCGCTCGCCGCGCAGGATATCAGCATTAATTTCGGGCAAGGCGCCGCCGGCGGCGGCGGACTCAATGAGCGCATCATTCAATTGATCGCGCTGATGACGGTGCTGTCGCTGGCGCCGTCGATCCTCGTCATGATGACGTCGTTCACGCGAATCGTCGTCGTCTTGTCGCTGTTGCGCACCGCGCTCGGCACCGCCACCGCGCCGCCCAATTCGGTCGTCATCTCGCTGGCGCTCTTCCTAACCGCCTTCGTGATGGGACCGGTGCTGACGAGATCCTATGACGCCGGCGTCAAGCCGCTGATGGCCAACGAGATCACCATCGATCAGGCGTTCGACCGTGCCGCCGGGCCGGTCCGCGGCTTCATGGAAAAGAACGTCCGCGACAAGGATCTGCAGCTGTTCATGGATATGTCGGGCGAGAAGCCGCCGGCTACGCCCGAAGAGCTGTCGATGCGCATCCTGGTCCCGGCCTTTATGATTTCGGAGCTCAAGCGCGCGTTTGAGATCGGCTTTCTGTTGTTCCTGCCGTTCCTCATCATCGACCTCGTCGTCGCCTCGGTCTTGATGTCGATGGGCATGATGATGCTGCCGCCGGTCGTGGTGTCGCTGCCGTTCAAGCTGATCTTCTTCGTCCTGGTCGACGGCTGGACGCTGGTCGCGGGGTCGCTCATTCAGAGCTACGGGACATGAGCTCCGTTCCCGCGCCTGTATGGCCGCGCGGAGGCTTTTCTAAAAAGCTTCGAGGTGGCCTATAACTATTTGTAAACGCAGGATATTTGTACTTCCTCCGGAAGGAATTTCGACCGCACCTGTTGTCAGACCAAGCTGTGTACTCGGGAGGGAAATTTAACCCGAGAGACCATATATAGGGTACAGTTGTGGTGTTCTGGCCACGTTTTCGGGAACAACGACCATGAGCGGTTTTGTCCAGCCTATCGTCACAGCTTTCGTGGGAATTGTGGCGGGCGTCGTTTTCGTCCTCTTTACGTACAAGTCGGTGACGAGCGGCGTCGCTCAGCGGCTCGAAAAAGAGCAGCGGGAGCGCGAACAACGCAAGTCTACCAGGAGACAGGGAACTGCCGGACTAACCAGTGGATGAGCGGCGACCACCAGTCGCCGGACAGCAGTTCCAATTTATCCGCGGCCCAACCCAGCGCCTGCGCTGAAGCTGAAATAAATATCCACATCAAGATCAATAGAACGATTGCGCGCGAAATCCTTCTCCAGCGGCGATCCTGCGCTCCGATCCGATAAATCGCGGACCCGAAAGCCACCGTCCAAATAATATAAGTGAGTATTTTTATCTTCTGATGGGCACCGGGTCCGGCGTCTTCGTAAATATGAGCCAGAAGCCCAACCGCGTAATAGGGCAGCAAAAAAGCGATCAGAATAAATTCGCCGTAGACCTGGATTTCCAGTGTCTTTTCACTGATCGCGGCCTCCTCCGCTTCCTCCTCCGCTTGACTGAGAGCAATTTCGTTCTGGCTCAAAGCGATTTCGTTCGACTGAATCGTGAGATGATAGCCGTCGAGTAGCGACAGGGCGCCCACCGCCCTTTCATAGCGGCGTCCGAGTCTGTCGATGAAATCGAACGTGCCCCCGAGGCGCTGCTCAACGAACTCGTCGTACCTATGGTAACCTTCGACGCGCTCGATGCGCATGAGAGCGGTGTTCGCCAAAGATCTTGCAACGTAATACCGAGAGCGCTCTATCCTGTACGACAATCCGTAATCGGTCTGCGCGGTCGTGTTGAAGCTTTCGGTGACCTCATTGAAGCGAGCGTGGGCGGCATTGATGCATTTCGCCACGTCAGGCATCGGATGCCGGCTGTGTGCGAGTTGTCGATGTTCCGAGACCGCCGCCCGCGCGATCGACGTATGGTAATCCAGGCCGGAAAGCCTGTTTCCAGCGCCGCGAAGCGCAGCCAAGTCCCTGAGCGCGGCCAACCGGCCGGTTCCGGCGGTATGGATGAGATCGATCAGCCTTCCACGCTGCCATCTGTTCGAGGCGGCACTGACGGACAACAGGTAGGTTACGGGAATCCGCCTTTCGTCGGCGTATGCCGCCAATTGCGGGCCCAAAGTGGTCATGTAAAGCGCGCGACCGCCCAACATATAACTGACGGAACACTCGTATCCCTGCTGCGATTTCGAAGAGCCGAGCAACGGGAGCAGCACTTCGATGAACGGCTCGTTGTCACGCATGGCGAGCAAGCGATCGTTGGCCAGGACGACCCCGCGAAAGTCAGCGAAAATATGCGCGAAGGCCGTATCAGCCAACAGCGATTCCGGACAAATATCATAGGTCAATTCTCGCCAGAATATTTCAAACAACTCATTTTTGATCGAAACCACGTCGTCCAGATCGAAATTCTGGAGCCGCTCGATACGGCCCGTCATGCCAGGCAGGGTGCAGGCGGCGACCTCGGCGATCGTCGTAATCGAGAAATATTCCGTAAGAAATTCGAATCGAACAGTGACTTCGCAGCCGCTCCATTTGAACTGAAGCGACACTACGCGATGATCGCTCTCGAACACGGTCCGTTGTGCCGGATTAAGCCGCGCCGGATCCACCCTCCCATCTTCGCTCTGGCAACTCTGGTTGACGAGGAAGCGCCGCGCGAACGCGATATTCGCAAAAAGAATATCACTACCGCCGATGCTCGGCGTGATGTACGCGTCTTGGTCGTACCGTTGATTGGCTTGATTTGCGGTCTGAAGAATGACCCTATCGATGATGTGCTTCACCCGATCGCGCTCTTTGTCGCGATGCTGCTGGCGATTGCTATAAATCCAAAAGGCCTGGTGTGAGATCAGCGCCGGAGCGCGGAAGTTCGCCGGGCGAACTCGATGAGCGTCCGCATTGCCTCGGCGATACTCCGGGGTGTTACTCGGCGGGAAATACATCGCCAAATGCCGAATTTCGAGCAAGGTCTTCGCGACAAACGGTGGTGAGATTCTATGACGCAACCATACCGAGAGTCCAGATCATATTTGCTGTTGCGGCGGCAAGGCCTGCCGTTCCCCACGATCGATCACGTCGTCGTCTCGGTGCTGATGCCGATGGGCATAATGATACGGTCGCCGGTCGCGGGGTCGCTCATCGGCAGCTCTGGGACGTCGCTCGTCCGCCGCCGGCGGCCGTTACCTCAGCGCGATTGCGGCTCGAGCAAACGATCGAGCGTGATCGGGAATTTGCGCACGCGGACGCCGGTTGCATGCCGCACCGCATTTGCGACCGCACCCGCCGTGCCGGTGATGCCGATTTCGCCGACGCCCTTGATGCCGAGCGCGTTGACGTGCGGATCGCGTTCCTCGACCAGGATCGCTTCGACCGCGGGCACATCGGCGTTCACCGGAATATGGTACTCGCCCAGATTGGCATTCATCGGGCGGCCCGAGCGCTGATCCATGACGGCCTGCTCGTGCAGCGCGAACGACACGCCCCAAATCATGCCGCCGCACAGCTGGCTCTGCACCATGCGCGGATTGATGATCCGTCCCGCGGCGAAGGCGCCGACCACGCGGCTCACGCGCATCTGGCCGAGATCGGGATCGACCTTGACCTCGGCGAACACCGCGCCATGCGCATGCATGGCGTAGGCCGATTGCGCCGCCGGATCAGCCGCGCTACTGCCCCGCCCCTCGATCTCTACCAGTCCGGCGCGGCCGAGGATGTCGGCGTAACTCTCGCTGCGGCTCTCGTCATCACGGCGGGCCAAACGGCCGCCGCGCGCGATCACGCCGGCATTGCCGGCGCCGAATAGCGGTGAGCGATCGTCGGTGGTGGCGAGATCGGCCAGCTTGGCGATGACGCCGGCGCCGGCGTTGTGGATCGCCATGCCGGCGGTCGCGGTATGAGCCGAGCCGCCGGCGATGCCGGCATCCGGAAGGTCGGAGCTGCCGGATCTGAAATCGACCTGGTCGATGTCGAGGCCGAGGCCATCCGCCGCGATCTGCGCAAGCGCCGTCCAGGCGCCCTGACCCATATCGTGGGCGCCGATCTCCATGATACCGCTGCCGTCTTGCCGCAGCACTGCTCTGGCCTGAGCCTGGAACATCAGCGCCGGAAAGGTCGCGGTACCGACGCCCCAGCCGACGAGCATGCCGTCAGCATCGCGCATTTGCCGCGGTGCGAGCGGGCGGCGCGCCCAGCCGAACCGCTCGGCGCCTTGCGTGTAGCAGGCGCGCAGCGCCTTTGAGGAAAACGGCTTTGCCGAGATCGGTTCGACCTCGGCATAATTCTTGAGCCGAAACTCGAGCGGATCAGTGGCGCAGGCTAACGCCATTTCGTCGATGGCGCTTTCCAGCGCGATCGAGCCGGTGGCCTCGCCGGGTGCGCGCATGAACAGCGGCGTTCCGGTGTCGGTGCGAACCGCTTCATGCGATGTGGCGATCGCCGGGCTCGCATAAAGCGTATGCGAAGCATCCGACGCCGGCTCGAAGAAATCGTCGAAGCTGCTCGATGTCGTCTTGGTGTGGTGATCGAGCGCCGTCAGCTTGCCGGTTTTGTCGGCGCCGATCCGCAAGGTCTGTCGCGTCGGCGCCCGATGCCCCACCGGACCGAACATTTGCTCGCGGCGCAGCACGAGCTTCACCGGCTTGCCCACCATGCGGGCCGCCATGATGCCGAGCAGCTGCGGTCCGGCGATGAAACCCTTGGAGCCGAAGCCGCCGCCGAGGAACGGACTGCGGATGTGGATCTTGTCCGGCGCAATCCCGAACAGTCCGGCGATGCGCCCTTGCGCCATGGCAAGACCCTGGCTCGGCGTATCGACGACAAGCGTATCGCCGTCCCACGCGGCCACGATCGCATGCGGCTCCATCGCATTGTGATACTGCGGCGCGGTCTCGTAGGTCGCCTCGATTTGCCGCGCAGCGGCGGCAAGACCGGCCTCGACATCGCCGCGACGAACTTCGGTCGGATTGCCGACGCCGACGGCTCCCGGCACGAAGCTTGCGGCCGCATCCAATCCCATGCGCGCCGGCTCGACTTCATAGCGCGGCGACAGCAATGTCGCTCCCTCGGTCGCTGACTCGAGCGTTTTAGCGATGACGACAGCGATCGGCTGGTTGACGTAGCGGACCCGGTCGTTTTGCAACAGATCGAGCCGGAACATGAAGGGATTGGATTTTTCGTCCGGATCCTGCGCCAGCTTCGGTTTGTTGCCTGGCGTCATGACCGCAACGACACCGGGGTGCGCCATCGCCGCGTCGACGTCGAGAACCGTGACGCGGCCACGCGCAATAGTGCTCACCGCCAGCGCCGCATAGAGCATGCCGTCCGGATGGTTGTCGGCGGCGTAGCGCGCGGTCCCGGTGACTTTGAGGATGCCGTCGCGACGGGTCAGCGGCTGACCGATGTTGGAGCCGTGCCGAACATGAGCGGGGTTCTGCGTCAGCGCGATCTCAGGCATGGATGACTTCTCCGGAAACGGCGGCGAAAGGCGATGCGGGGAGCGCGGGCATGCGCTCGGGCGTGCCGGCCGCGGCGAGCGTGAGCGCACGCTTAACGATCCGCCGCGCCAGTTCGATCTTGAAACCGTTGCCGCCTGAGGGTTTTGCGGCAGCGAGCGCTGATTGCGCGGCGCGGTCGAACAGCGCGGCATCGGCGCGGGCGCCGTTGAGGATCGCTTCCGCCTCGCGCGCTCGCCACGGTTTTAGGGCAACGCCCCCGAGCGCCAGGCGCGCCTCGGCAATCGCACCACCTGCGATGCGCAGCGCGGCCGCGGCCGATACCACGGCAAATGCGTAGGAAGTGCGGTCGCGAATTTTGAGGTAACGGGCGTGCGCCGCGAACTGCGCTGCCGCCGCCGGCAGACGCAGCGCGACGATCATCTCGCCAGGCTCAAGCATGCTCTCGCGTTGCGGCGTATCGCCCGGCAAGCGATGAAAATTCTCGAGCGGTATTTCACGCCGTCCGGCTTCGCCTTCGATTTCGACCACGGCGTCGAGCGCGACCAGAGGCACACAGAAATCGGACGGATGGGTTGCGATGCAGCTCTCGCTCCACCCCAAGACCGCGTGCTGCCTGTTGTCGCCAAAGCGGGCATCGCAGCCCGCACCGGGATCGCGCTTGTTGCAGGCGCTGGCTGTGTCGTAGAAGTAAGCGCAGCGCGTTCGCTGCAAAAGATTGCCGCCAACGGTGGCGGCGTTGCGCAGCTGCGCGGAGGCGCCCGACAGCAGCGCCTCGGCGACCGCGGGAAAGCGCCGTGCAAAGCTCAAGTCGCGCGCGAGATCGGCGTTGCGCACCAGCGCGCCGATCCGCACCCCGCCGTCGGCAAGCTCCTCGATGCGGTCGAGGTCAGGCAGGTGACTGACGTCGACCAGCCGGTTCGGGCGGCTCACGCCGCCCTTCATCAGATCGAGAAGATTGGTGCCGGCGGCCAGATAGACTGCGCCCGGCTCGGCTGCGGCTGCGACTGCGGCTTGCACCGTCGCCGGCCTCACATAATCGAACGGCTTCATGCGACTTTCCTTACGCTTGCCGCGCCAAGCGCCTTTTGCGCCTCCAGCACCGCTTCGGTGATGCCCTGATAGGCGCCGCAGCGGCAAAGATTTCCGCTCATGGCTTCGCGCACCCGCTCCGGATCGTCGCCCGCCTCGCCTTCTTGGATCACGGCGATCGCGCTCATGATCTGGCCGGGCGTACAAAAGCCGCACTGCAAGCCGTCGTGCGCGATAAAGGCTTCCTGCACCGGATGAAGCCTGCCGCCCTGCGCCCCACTTTGCGCCACGCCTTCGATGGTTAGCACCTCGGCGCCGTCGTGGCTGATCGCCAGCGCGAGGCACGAATTGATCCGCCGGCCGTCGACGATGACCGTGCAGGCGCCGCACTGCCCGCGATCGCAGCCCTTCTTGGTGCCGGTCAAATGCAGGTGCTCGCGCAACAGATCGAGCAGTGTCACGCGAGGATCGTCGATCTCGATCGTTCGCTTGACGCCGTTCACGGTCAGAGTCGTTGGAACGCTCATCGGGGGGCTCCGAAGCAGTGCTGGTTTGCGCAAATCGCGCGTTCTATGGCAGCGTGGCTTTATGGCATATACGGAGGATGCCTCCGCTTTTCAAGCCGCGCTCAGATGCCAAGCCTTATAGAGATGAAATGGATGGCATGAGGCAATCCGACAAGGGCAGGCGCAAGCCGCGCGCCGACGCCGTGCGCAATCGCGAGCGCGTCGTTGAGGCGGCAAGAGCCGTCTTCAGCGCCGGCGGCCCCGAGGCAAGCCTCGAAGCGGTCGCCCGCTTGGCCGGGGTCGGCATCGGCACGCTCTACCGGCATTTCCCCACCCGCGAAGCCTTATTCGAAGCCGTGTACCGCCGCGAAGTGCAGCATCTTGCGGAGCTTGCCGAACAGTTGAAGCAAGAGGCGGAACCCGTCGAGGCGCTACGCCGCTGGATGCGCTCGAATGTAAAATTCGTCGCCACCAAAAAAGGCATGTCGGCAGCGCTCGCTCTGGCCGCCTACAACAACTCGGAACTGTTCTCTTATTCGTTCGACCGGCTGACCCGCGCCGTCGGAGGCCTTTTGGACCGCGCCATCGCGTCAGGCGAAATCCGCAGCGACATCAAGCCGGAAGACCTGCTGCGCGCGCTGATCGGCATGTGCTATATGCACGACCAACCGGGCTGGCAAACCAGCGTGTTACGGCTGGTCGATGTTTTCGTCGACGGGCTGCGGATTAGACCCGACACCCCCCGCGCCAAAGCCAAGCCAAGAAAATCGCGGTGATTCTGCCGCCGCCGTCCGCGAAACGGGCGAGGCGGTTCCTCCCCATCGCGGCAGCGACCGTGATCGAATCTATTCGGCGCGAATGCCCGCGGCTTTGATGATAGGCCACCATTTGGCGATTTCGGCGCGCTGCAGCGCATCGAGCGCCTCGGGCGTTTGCTGGTCGCGCGGTGGCACGTCGAGGCCGAGCGCTGCGAAGCGCTCGCGGGCCTGCGCATCGGCAAGCCCATCCTGCACGGCACGGCTGAGTTTGGCGATGATTTCGGGCGGCGTGCCCTTCGGCGCCCACAGACCGTGCCAGACATTAATGTAGAGCCCCGGCGCGCCGGCTTCGTCGACCGTCGGAATGTCCGGCAGCGATGCGAGCCGGGTCTTTGCGGTCACCGCATAGGCCCTGACCTCGCCGCCGCGGACCTGCTGCGAGGAATCCGACACCTGATCGACGATCAGATCGATATTGCCGCCGAGGAGATCGAGCAGCGCCGGTCCGGTGCCGCGATAAGGCACGAATCGCAGATTGGCTCCGATGGCGTTCTGGAAATAAATGGCAGCGACATGGGAGGCGGAGCCGAGGCCCGCGGTGCCGTCGGTCACCTGCTTGCCGGCCCGATTGTTAGCGGCGATCCAGGCGATGAGCTCTTTCAGGTTGGTCGCCGGCACGCTGTTCTTGCTGACGATCAGCATCGGATTGTTGGGCAGGACCGAGATCGGCTCAAGATCTTTCAAAAGGTCGTAGGACAGATCGTAGATGGCGCCGTTGAGGACATGGGTGCTCCAATGGCCGATTGAGAGCGTGTAGCCGTCACCGGGGCTGTGCGCGACATGGCCGACGCCGATACTGCCGGCCGCGCCGGTGATGTTTTCGACGACGACGGTCTGGCCGAGCGAACGCCCCATCGGGCCGGCCAGAACCCGCGCCACCGTGTCGGTCGGCCCGCCAGCCGCGAACGGTACGATCAAGGTAACCGGGCGCGACGGATAGAAGTCTGCGGCCGCAGCGGGACCCATAAGCGCAAGTGACATAAGCGCAAGTGAGGTAAGCGCAAGTGACATGAGCGCAAATGACGTGAGCGCAGCCGAGAGCGCGGCGACAACAACGATGCGAACAGAAGCGATCGCTGCGCGCAATGGCCGCGCAGTTCTGTTATGCGTGCGCCGAGTTTCAATCAAAGCATGATCCGACGATTCCAGATTCACCGATCTTTGGTCCAGCACACTTTGGCCAAATATGCTTTGGTCAAATATGCGTCTGTCAAACATGGGTGCTCTCCCGCTGACCGCCGGCCGGTGCCACGTCCCGCAGCTGGGATCGAATGAAGTGCGATCAGCGCGACAACGATGCGGACAAGCGGCGCCATCAAGGGCACCGCGCGAGCGGGAGTCAACAGGACGCAAGAAATAAGAACGTCCGTGCCGTCAGGAACGTGGCGCGCGGCAAATGTTTTTCGTTCACCGATCGCAAGGGGAAGATGCTTCGCCGCGATCGCTCAGTCCCGGCGGCAGTCGGATAGCTTCCGTGTCCTCCTTTACCGCGCCCTCACTGCGAGGTGCCCTGAACGCGCGAGTGCTTCAGCAGGGTGCTGAAACGTATGGCTTCCGAATGCAGAAAATTGCCGAGCTGCGGCGGGTTCATGTGGAAGATTTCAACGCCCTGCTTGGCAAAGGCATCGCGGACTTCCGGCAGCGCCAGCGCTTTGGCGATTTCCTCGTCCAGGCGCGCGATGATCGGCGCCGGCGTGCCGCCGGTGGTCATGATGCAAATCCAACTATCGAGTTGCAGTTCAGGTGATCCTGCTTCCGCCGCACTCGGTATTTCCGGAGCAAACGGCGAACGTTGCGGCGATAGCACGGCCAACGCTTTGAATGCCCCGGCTCGGACCTGCGGCAACACCGCCGGTAAAGTGCCGATGCCTAAGTCCACCCGGCTTGTCATTAAGTGTGGTATGGCTTTGCCGATGCTGTCGTAGATTACAAAAGTGAGATCGATACTGCTGAATTGTGCGAGCATTTCCCCTGCAAGGTGATTGGGTGTGCCGATCTGCGAAATCGCGATGGTGATAGATCTCGGCTTTTGCTTCGCCATCGCGATGATGTCGGTGATGTTTTTGGCGGGGAAAGCCGGCGACGCGACAAGCAGCATCTTCGTCACCACCGCCATCGACACCGGAACAAGATCGCGCTCGTAGTCAAAGCCGGGATTTGGGAACAGCAGAGGATTAACGGCCTGGTTCAAGCTTGTGACCAAAAGCGTATGGCCGTCGGGCTCCGCCTTCGCGACCAGACCGGCGGCTATATTGCCGCCGGCACCGGGCCGATCTTCCACGACCACAGGCACCCTGATCGACGTGGAGAGATAATTCGACAGGGCGCGCGGCAAGATATCGACCAAGCCACCGGCCGACGAGATCACCTCGAATTTGAGCGGCTTCGTCCCCGGCCATTCTTGCGCACCAGACGCCGCCGGCGCGGCACAGACCATAGTCGCGAGCAAAATGCTATATGGTTTCAATAGCTTGCCCCTCATATCCGGTCGTGCTCATTTAGCGACGCTGGCAAAAAATCCTCACTCGTGTAAATTGCGCGCGGGTTCCGAAAAGTCGAGCAGATTTTAGCGTAAAAGCGGCCCTAGCAGCCGAAAGTTGTCCATGGACCTGCGCCAACTTCGTTACTTCGCGGGGATCGTCCAGGCCGGCAGCCTCGCGCGCGCCGCGGATCAACTCCACGTGGCGCAGTCCGCGATCAGTCATCATCTCGCCAGTCTCGAGGCCGAGTTGGATCGACAACTCGTCACGCGCGGCCCGAAGGGCATCGCACTCACTGAAGCGGGAGCCGTGCTGTATCGACACGCTGAGGCGATCCTGCGGCATGTCGAATCTGCCAGGCAGGAGGTCTCAAGCAGGCCCAATGTCCCTTCAGGACACGTGTCTATTGGACTGCCGCCCGCACTGGCGGCCGTCTTGGGCTTCGAACTGTTCGTGCGTATGCGGAACGCGTATCCGCAAATCCTGCTCCAGCTCAGCAATGCCAAAAGTTCGCTCTTGCGCGAGCGGTTGGATAATGGCCGTCTCGACATAGCCCTCCTGTTCGTGGGCCAGGCCGAACGCGGCCTTACGGTCGAACCGCTGCTGATCGAGGAACTCTTCTATGTGACGGCGGGCCCCGATAGTTCACCCATCGGAATCGCCGATGCGGCGCAGCGTCCACTGCTGATGTGCGGTCCTGCCAGCGGCATCCAGTGTACTGTCCAGGACGTGTTCAGGAAACACGGACTGACGGTTACACCGATTGGCGAATTCGATGCATTGTTCATGCTTCGCCGCGCCATTGCATCCGGTATCGGCGACTCGATCCTGCCATGGTCCGCGCTCCACGACGGCCATCAGACAATAGCGCTCAATTGCAGGCGCTTCGCCGATGCGACATTGGCGCGGCCCGTTGCGCTGTGCTTTTCTGATGTCGGCCAGCGCAGCCCCGCTATCGAGGCCGTAGCGCTGACGCTGAAATCCCTGGTCCGCGAACTGGTCGAAAACGGTACCTGGCAGGGCGTCAGCATGATCGCCCCTCCCGCGGAGCCATCTTGTTCGGCGGCCCCCCCCGTCTAAATTCAGAACTGGACGCCGATTGGCCGATGCCTAGGTTCAGGCTGGCCGGACGATGCAACCTTAAAGTTCCATATGGGCATCGACGGCAGAGCCGACGCCGCCTCTGTAGGGGTCGCCCGCAATGCCAAAGCGCATCGAACGCGTTGACGTGCTCGTGGGCAAGCGCGTGCGGGCATATCGCCTGGCGCGCCGCATGACGCAATCCGCGCTCGGCGAAAAAATCGGCGTGACGTTCCAGCAGGTTCAGAAATACGAAAATGGGACCAATCGGATGGGAAGCGGCCGACTTAAAAAAGTCGCCACCGTTCTCGACGTAGGGATCGCAGCGCTCTTCGCCGAGGGTGAAAACGATCAATCCGGTCACGACCCGTGGACCGAAATCCTGTCCCAGACTTACGCGGGAAGGCTCCTTGAGGCCTTTGTTGCTATCCCCGAGAACAAGCAGCGCTTGGCGCTGGTGAAGCTCGCCGAAGTGCTCGGGGAACGCGCTAAGCGATCTTAGGCAGCGCGGCAGCACTGCAAGGCGGATTAGCCGAAGGCGTAATCCTCCGCCCCTCAGGGCCCCAAGTCGCGGACCACCCTTCGCCAATCCCCCTCCTCGCTTTGAGAAGCAGTTTGGAAAGATGTGGATAACCGAATAAGCCCGGCCACGATAAAGGAAAAGGCGGCAGTCACGGTATCAGATATTTTGTGTGACCACTGTTGACAGTCGTCTCCTGGCCAATTATATAGGCTTGCGAACCTCGCTCACCAAGGACGCCTCCGGCTGAGGGTACTCTCCGGCGGTGGAGCGAGTGCGGTGCCCGCGGCGGGGCCATACACCCCGTCCCGGGCGGCTTGGGTATCATGCCCTCCGGCACTATGACCGGAGCGTGAGGTGCCACACTGGACTGGGATAGGCGAAGCC
>Ga0182013_10000044_pt1 | contig 132583 bp, 118 predicted proteins | sample 612S2MmetaG_FD_120487 | JGI IMG/M metagenome (GOLD analysis project Ga0182013, IMG submission 120487) | Permafrost microbial communities from Stordalen Mire, Sweden - 612S2M metaG | ecosystem: Environmental > Terrestrial > Soil > Wetlands > Permafrost | place: Sweden: Stordalen | collected...
CACCTTCTTGGCGGCTTGTTCCTTAAATTCCGGACTGTACCTTTTCGGTTCCCCCGACATTTCCCGTCCCTTTCCGGGGTGAGATCCTATTGGATCCCTGTCCGGAAACCGGGGGGCACCTCACCCGCGGCGGGCACGTCATCTTCGTAGTGATCAAGGGCAACCAGCCCCGCACCTACCAGACCCTGGACGACATCGCCTGGGAGCAGGTCCCCGTCACGGCGGCCACCTTCGAAGCGGACCGCGGCCGCATCGAGACCCGCAGCATCCAGGTCGCCGCCGCGCCCGCAGGCCTGAAATACCCCGGCATGGAGCAGGCCGCCCTCATCGAGCGGTACATCACCGCCAAAGACAAGAAAGGCAAGGCCGTCACCCGCAGCGAGACCGTCCTGATCCTCACCACCGCCACCGCCGGGCAAGCCCCGCCAGCGGACCTGCTCGCCCTCAACCGGGGGCACTGGGCTGCCACCCAGGCCACCCACTACATCAGGGACGTCGACATGAAAGAAGACTCCTCGAAGGCACGTGCACCCGGCGCGGCCCGCTTCATGGCCACTGTCAGTAACACCGTCCTCAACCTGCTCCGTATACACGGCGTCACCAATATCGCCGCCGAACGCCGCCGCCTCAACGGATCCGACCGCCAGATCCTCAAGCGAATGGGCCTCTCAACAGGCTAAATAACTTTGCCGGGACCCTGCGCGGGCATCCGCGCGGCGGCGCTGCGCCCGGCGCGGTGAGGGTCGCCCGTCTTTGGGGTGAGGGCGCGCAGCGCGCCTTTTTTCTTACGGGGTTGATCTTCCGGGAGCGGAGCGACCTCGGGCGGGAAGGGGGTCCGGGGGAAAAGGGCTGTGGGGTTTCCCCCGGTCAGGGAATGAGCGCGCAGCGCCTTTTTCCCTGCCTGTGAATTTCATCTTTCCGCGCTGGTCTGTGGCGCGTCCCGGCGTAGCCGGGAGGGGCGGTGGGCGGGGGCTAGCGGGAAGGCAGCCATGGGGGTACTTCCGTCCTGGCCCCGTTCGGCGCGATGCCGGCGGGGGCCGTGACGGCTGCGGCGCTGTTCCTGGTCCTAGTGCTGCCTCCCGTTCCTGGCTGCTGCCTGGTTATCGCCCTGGTGGCCGGCGTCGGCGCTGGCTAGGCTGCCTTGCTGGCCGGTGCTGCGCTCGCTGGCGCTGCGGTGCGCGTGCGCGCTGCCCTGCTCGCAGGCTTCGGCGTGGCCGGGGCAGGCTTGCCGGCCCATCGGGCGTTCATCATCGCGCCTATCCGCTGCTCGGCGTCGGCGCTGGCGTGGATGTAGAAACGTAGCGTCGTCTCGATGCTGTCATGCCCTAGAACCTGGGAAATGTTCGCAAGCTCGCGGGGGTTGGCGTCGAGGGCCTCGCTGGCGAACTGGTGACGTAGGGAATGGGTGTGCACGCCGCTGATCTGGAGGTATTCCAGCATCCGGCCGAACCGGTTTCCGGCCGTGCTGTAGGGCATGTACGGGGTGCCGTTCGGGCCTGGGCACAGCGGGCCGTCTGGCAGATCCGCGACCATGTCCCACACCATGTCGCTCACGGGGACGTCCCGGAACTCTCCGGCCTTGCGGTGCTTCAACGGCTCTAGCTCCTGGCCGTTCTCGCTGGCCTGCCAGCATAGATGCAAGTACCGGGTTCCGTCGGCGCGGGTCTTGAAATCGGCCTTGCGGACGCCTAGGGCCTCCCTGATCCTCAGTCCCATCGTGCGCTGTAGCCATGGGGCAATGCCCAGTCCGGGAATCACGCGGGTGCGCGGGCCGCGCCTGGTGCCGGCCGTGACGGTGAGGCCGTCTGCCAGCATCCGCACGGTGTCATCCGGCACGAACGCAAGGGGCCTGGCCTCCTGCTCGTACTGCTCGGCGGTCACGATGCGGGGGGCTAGCTCGATGCCGGTCAGAGTGTGCCGTGGAATGGTGCCCCGCCTCACGCACTCATCAAGGGTGCCGGTGATGATGCGGCGGACGTTGCCCCGGTAGTCGTCGCTGTAGCTGCCCAGGGTCTTGTTGAGCAGGGTCTTAATCTCGGCGTCCATCCTCGCCACGTCAAGCACGCTCTTGCCCTGCAAGACCTTCCGGACGGCCGGGTTTCCGTAGTTGCTGCGGTAGGTGGCCCTGCTCTTGGCATTGGCCTTCGCCATTCCCTCTATGTAGAGGTCGCAGAGCGGCAGGAAATCCACGATTCCCGCGCGGGGGTCAACGAACATCGCCCCTTGCGTCTGCTTGCCCGTCGACAGCGTGAGCTGGAACGTCTGCGCCTCGGTGAGCGTGCCAAACGACTGCTCACGCTGCCGTGAGTTCACCGAATAGCGAACGGTCCACTTGTGGGGGCAGTCCGGGACCTGGCGGGCCTCGCACGTGTGCTGACACGTCCCGCCTGCGCACAACTTGTTACTGTCGGGCTTGTGGTTCGTGCGGTCGCACTTCTTGAATATCGTCGCTTGTACTAGCGCATTCTGACCCTTGACCGCTTTTGGCGACACTTCCTGACTCCTGACTTTTGCCTGACTCCAGACTACCCGGCGGGTCAATGACCTGCACTAATACCTATTATTGTGGCAAAGACCGCATTGACGCCAGGGAGTGTCACATCAGGTGAGTGCGACGACGCGTCCTTCGGCTGCGCTCGTTCGGGCTGCGTCGAGTACCTCGAGAACGTCGATGGCTTCGCTCACCGGGACAGGTACCGGGCCTTCGCCGCGCAGGGCCGCCACCAGCCCGCTGTAGTAGTCCTGATAGGCACCGCGCTCGGAGGGCACCTTGGCGGCTCCGTCCGCTGTGTACAGGACTCCCCAGGACTCTGCAGGCTCGAAACCCCAGGCGTCCCCGAGATCGGCGGGCCGCTTTCCCGCGAGCGAGGCCCGCGCTTGCACGTCGGTGCTGTGGCCGATGTACGCGCCCGCAGTGCCGTAAGCGCGCAGCTCACGGTCATCGAGCCGGTTGAGCTTGGTCGAGCAGACCCGCGACCGGACTCCGGATAGGTGGGTGAGCGTGATGTCGAAGGCCCAGTCGGTCCGGCCATCGGGGAAGTCGGTCCAGTCGAGCGCGGCGTGCACGCTGGCGGCGGGTCCGAGCAGCCACAGCATCTGGTCGACCAGGTGGCTGCCCAGATCGCGCAGCAGCCCGCCGTGCGGCCCGGTCTCAAGCAGCCCGGGCTGGTCCAGGTCGAACCTGGACTCAATCCTCTGCAGGTTGCCGAGCCGTCCGAGGGTCGCACGCAGGGTGCGGATGCCGGCGTCCCAGCGGCGGTTGTGAAATACCGTCAGGACGACCCCGGCCGACTGCGCTGCCTCGGCGAGTTCCCGGCCGGCTGTAGCGGTGGGCGCGAACGGCTTGTCCGCCACGACGTGCACGCCGGCCGCGACGGCTTCCAGGACGAGTTCGCGGCGCGTTTGCGGGTGGCGTCGTGATCGTCACGATGTCGACTCCGGCGTCGAGCAGGGCGTGCTGGGAGTCGTAGACCGGGACGCCCGGGTAGTCCTGGCCGAGTTCCGAGCGGCGCCGCGGGTCGCGGGTGACGACGCCGGCCAGCTCGAGCCCGTCGGCGGCCTGAACGAAGGGGGCATGGAAATACCGGCCGCCGACGCCGTAGCCGACAAGTCCTAGTCGCATACCGAACTCCTCATGGAAGACACCTTGACATCATGCGACTGGCGGTCGCGATCACGAGAGGGTACGAGCCCGGACCAGTGCGAGCGCGAAACCCACGTATTGCCGGGCGATCTCCGCGGGCTGCTTCGGCCCGTCAGGGGTGTACCAGTGGGCTACGCCCTGGCAGAGGACGAGCACCGCGCGGGTGGCCTCGTGCGGGTCGTCGGTGGTGAAGTCACCTGCGGTACACGCAGCGACAACCTCGCAGAGCACCATCTGCTCGAGCTCGTCCCGCAACGCGATATGGCGGCTGCGGTACGGTTCCTCGAGGAAGTGAATCTCCCGGGCCACCCTGGCGAGCCGCCTGCGATGGGTCATGTACAGCACGACGTTCTCCACTAGGGCCACGAACCGGTCCCGCGGCGCGGGTCCTGCGCTGGCCAGGGCGGCCCGGCTGCGAGACATGACCTCGTCGTTCGACATGCGCAGCAGCGTGGTTCGGCGTCGCCATGGGCTACCGGTATGACACCTCACCGATCATCTGCCCGGACGGGACACCGCCGCCGCCAGACGACCCGAGCGAGTACGTGCCGACCGCCCGGCCTGGTCACCGGGCCCCGCATGCCTGGCTCGCCGATGGCCGTTCCACCCTGGACCTGTTCGGCGCCGGATTCACGCTGCTCCGCCTGGACCCGGCGGCCGACGTGGCGCCGCTGGCCGACGCCGCCGCGGGCATCAGCCTGTCGCCGAACGTCGTGACCATCGACGACCCGGAGATAGCCCGGTGGTACGAGCGTCCGCTCGTCCTGGTCCGCCCCGATGGCATGGTCGCCTGGCGCGGTGACGCCCTGCCGGACGACGTCGCCGCCCTGGTCGCGACGGTAACCGGCCACGCCCCGGCTTAGCGCCTCGGTTAAGCGGCCCAGTTAAGCGGCCGGGCGTCACACCGTCCCCGCGGTACGGAGCGCGGTGACCTCCGCGGCGGTGTATCCGAGCTCGGCCAAGATCTCGTCGGTGTGCTCGCCGACACCTGGAATGGCCCCGAGCGCGGGCATGGCGCCGCCGCCGGTGCTGACCGGCGGCGGCAGGGCCCGCAGCGGCCCGGCGGGGGAGTCCACCTCGGTCCAGCGGTGCTCGAGCTGGGGGTGCTCCAGCAGGTCGCCGACGGTGTTGAGCTTGCCGTTCGCGATCTGCGCGGCGTCGAGCCTGGCGAGCACCTCCTCGGCTGGGTACTGGCTCAGCGCGGTCTCGATCTCGGCGTGCAGTGCGGTCCGGGCGGCGACCCTGGCGGTGTTGGTGACGAACCGCGGGTCGCCGGCCAGGGCGGGACGCCCGAGCACCTGGTCGCACAGCCGGTGCCATTCGCGGTCGTTCTGCACGGCGAGCTGGACCGAGCCGCCGCCGCCGGTCCGGAACGTCCCGTAGGGCGCGATCGTGGCGTGGCTGGTGCCGGTCCGGGGCGGGGGAGTGCCGGTGTACATCGCGTAGTACATCGGCTGGGACATCCACTCGGTCAGTGCCTCGAACAGCGAGACCTGCAGCGCGGCGCCGGCCCCGGTGCGTTCCCTGGCGTACAGCGCGGCCAGGACCGAGCTGAACCCGTACATGCCGCCGGCGATATCGGCGATCGAGATGCCGGCCTTGGCCGGGGCGTCCGGGGTGCCGGTGACCGATACCACCCCGGTCTCGCACTGGACCAGCAGGTCGTAGGCCCGCCGGTGACCCATCGGCCCGCCGGGTGCGTAGCCGGAGACATCGCAGACGATCAGCCGCTCGTCCCGCTCGCGCAGGGCCGCCGCGGACAGGCCCATCCGGGCCGCCGCGCCGGGGGCCAGGTTCTGCACGAACACGTCGGCGCGATCGATGAGGCGAGCCAGCACGGCCAGGCCCGCGCTGGCCTTCAGGTCCAGGCTCAACGACTGCTTGCCGCGGTTGAGCCAGACGAAGTAGCTGGCCAGGCCCTTGACCGACATATCATAATTTCTGGCGAAGTCGCCGGTGCCTGGCCGCTCCACCTTGATGACCCTCGCGCCCAGGTCGGCGAGCTGGCGGGTGGCGAACGGCGCCGCCACCGCCTGCTCGACCGAGACCACCGTGATCCCGGCCAGCGGGAGCCCGCCGCGTTCCGAAGCTGGCACTGAATCAGCCCAGTACGAACGGATCGCGGGTGCCGCCGGTCATCTCGATCCACACCGCCTTGTCCCGCAGGTACTCGTGCAGCCCCTCAATGCCGTTCTCCCGGCCGAAGCCGGACGCCTTGACCCCGCCGAACGGCATGGTGAAGTTCACGGTCCGGTAAGCATTGACCCACACCGTGCCCACCCGCAGCCTCTTGGTCATGCGGAACGCACGCTGGATATCACGCGTCCACAGGCCGGCCGCCAGCCCGTAGCGTGAGTCGTTGGCCAGTGACACCGCCTGTTCCTCGTCTTTGAAGCGCAGCATGCTCAGCACCGGGCCGAAGATCTCCTCCTGGCAGACCGCCGCGTCGTTGGTGACGTCCGCGATGATCGTGGGAGCGAAGAAAAGGCCGCCCAGGTCCCGGTCGTCGCCGCCGGTGACGACCCGGGCCCCGGAGTCCCTGGCTTCGGCCACGAACTTCTGGATCTTCTGCAGCTGCCCGGGGAAGCAGATCGGGCCCATCTCCGTCTCGGGCTGCCGCGGGTCACCCATCACGATCCGGGCGGCCCGCTCGGTGACCCGCTCGAGGATCTCGTCGTAGACGTCCTCGTGGACCAGGCCCCGGGAGCCTGCCATGCACGTCTGCCCGGCCGCGGCGAAGATGCCAGCCACCAGGCCGTTCGCCGCCGCAGCCAGGTCCGCGTCGGGGAACACGATGTTCGCGGACTTGCCGCCGAGTTCGAGGCTCGCCGGAGCGAGGTGCCCGGCGGCGGACTTGGCCACCGCGGCGCCGGTGGCCTCCGACCCGGTGAACGAGACGTGATCGACGCCGGGGTGACTGGCCAGCCACTCACCGACCTGCCGGGAAGCCCCGCTGACGGTGTTGAAGACGCCGGGCGGGAAGCCCGCCTTCTCGAAGAGCTCGGCGAGCAGCAGGATCGACACGGGCGCCTGCTCCGACGGCTTGGCGATCATCGTGCAGCCGGCCGCCAGCGCCGGGGCGAGCTTCCACGTGAGCAGCAGCAGCGGCGAGTTCCACGGCAGGATCGAGGCGACGACGCCGACGGGTTCACGCGACACGTACCCGAAGAAGTCGCCCCGGCCGGTGTCGACCACCCGGCCGTCGATCTTGTCGGCCAGCCCGGCGTAGTAGTCGAACCAGGCGGGCAGGCCGCGCACCTGACCGTCCATCTCGCGCAGCAGCTTGCCGTTATCGCGCGTCTCGGCGATGGCGAGGTCGTCGGCGGATTCGGCGATCACCTCGCCCAGCCTGCGCAGCAACCGCCCGCGCGCGGTGCCGGTCAGGGCGCCCCACTCACCCTCGAACGCGGCGCGTGCGGCCGCGACGGCGTCATCGACGTCGGCCCGGGTCGCCTCGGGCGCCGCGGCCCACGGCTGACCGGTATACGGGTCGATCGAGGAGAACGTGGTCGTACCCGGCCGCCGTTCGGCCCCGATCTGCATGCTCACCTGTCGCATCTCGCAAGCTCCCTGTTCGTCGCTCAGTCCTGCCCGGGACGGTGCCATGCCGCCAGCTGCTCGCTGCCGCGGGCCAGCAGCGTCACGTCGGCACCGACCAGGATGAATCGCGCCCCGGTTCGAAGGTAGCGCTCGGCCAGGCCGGGCGGGAAGGCGTTAACGCCGGCCGGCTTGCCCGCGACGGTGATCGCCTCGATCGCGTTATCGACCGCGCTCACCACCTCCGGATGATCCTGCTCGCCGAGGTGCCCGAGCGAGGCGAACCTTCCCCGGCTTTGCGGTGACCGGGGCCCGCCGTCCGCGGCCACTTCACGCTCGTCGCGATGGTGTCCGAACTTCCGGCCGCGTTCGGGTCCAGAGCGTCCGCTCCGGCCGGGGTGTGACGCGGTGATCTCCGGGCGCCGGCGGTTCGCGGTCATGCCGGCGCGGCTGTTAGCAGATCCGAAATCCTATATCCAGTACGGTTGTAGGGGTACCGTGAGCCATTCTCCGGGTCGCGGCCGGATCGACGGCGGCGCCCGGTCAGGAATCGCGGGCGGCCCAAGCCCGACGAGCGGTCAGTCAGACGGGGTTGAGGAGCAAGGCCAATGAGCGAGGATAGCGGCGCGGGGCGGGGCGGTTTTCCGCGGCGGCAGCTCAGTGATGAGGTCGCCAGCTACGTCCGTGAGCTGATCATGAGCGGGCGCCTGCGGTCCGGCGACTTCATCCGGCAGGAGCGCATCGCCGAGGAACTCGAGCTCAGCGCCACCCCGGTACGCGAGGGACTGCTCTCGCTGAAGGGCGAGGGCTTCGTCCTGCTCAAGCCGCGCCGCGGGTTCGTCGTTGCCCCCCTGTCGGCAGCAGATATCCGGGACTTGTTTACGGTTCAGGCTTTGCTGGCCGGCGAACTTGTCGCTCGTGCCGCCGGCCGGATGAGCCCGGACGACCTGCGTAAGCTCAATGAGATACATCGGGCGCTCTGTGACGCGGCCGAGGCTGGCCACGGTGACGAGGTCGAGACCTTGAACCATGCCTTTCACCGGAAGATCAACCTCGTCGCCGACGCTCCGCGCGTGGCCTGGGTGCTCTCGATCTCCTCGAAGTTCGCGCCGCGCCGGTTCTTCGCGACCATTCCCGGCTTTTACCGAGCCTCGGCGGAGGACCACACGGAGATCGTCAAGGCAATTACCGATGGCGACCCCGAGGCCGCCCGGGCCGCGATGATCCGGCACATGGAGAACGCCGGCGACCTGCTGGCTGCGAACTTCGAATCCGCCGAGACGCTCGCCCAGACCAGCTAAAGCCCCGCCGTGGTTTCGTGGCCGCCCCTACCTGCTGCACTTCGAGACGTCGAGGTGCCGATCACGAACCGGATCGGAGCCGAGGGCGCGGGCCTGGCGCTGGCCTCGCAGTTCCTGGCGGCCAGCCGGATTACCTGCGCTCCGCCCGGCTGCTTATCTACCAGGCGGCCTGGAACGCCGACCTGGGCCGCCGCGCCCCTTGACCGGGCCTCAGGCTTCCTCGAAGATATATTATGTATAAAATCCTCGACTATTCGATGGGTGAGACCGAGTGACGGCTCTGAACGAACAGGAACGGCTAGTCGTGGCGACTATCCGCGCGTTTGTCGACGACGAAGTACGTCCGGTCGTCCGCGAACTAGAACACGCCAACGAGTACCCGGAGAAGCTCATCCAGCAGATGAAGGAGCTCGGTGTCTTCGGGACGGCCATCGGTGAGGAGTACGGCGGGACTCCGGTCTCTACCGCCTGCTACGTCCACATCACCTCTCAGCTCGCGCGCGGCTGGATGAGCCTGGCCGGAGCGATGGGCGGGCATAGCGTCGTCGCCAAGCTCATCGCGGAGTTCGGCACCCAGGAGCAGCGTGACCGGCTGCTGCCGAAGATGGCGACGGGGGAGATCCGGGCCACGATGGCGCTCACCGAGCCTGGCGGCGGCTCGGACCTGCAGGCGATGCGCACCACGGCCCGCCGCGACGGTGACGGCTATGTGGTCAGCGGCGGCAAGATGTGGATCACGAACGCCCGGCACTCGCAGGTGATCGCCCTGCTGTGCAAGACCGACCCGGCCGCTCAGCCGCGGCATTCCGGTGTCAGCATCTTGCTGGCCGAGCCGGGGCCTGGCTTCACCATCTCCCGGGACCTGCCCAAGCTCGGCTACAAGGGGGTGGAGAGCTGTGAGCTGTCTTTCGACGGCTACCGCACGCCGGTTACCAGCCTGCTCGGCGTGACCGAGGGGCAGGGGTTCGCCCAGATGATGAAGGGCCTGGAGTTCGGCCGTATCCAGGTCGCCTCCCGCGCCCTCGGCGTGGGCCGGGCCGCCTTCGACGACGCGTTCCGGTACGCCCAGGAACGCGAGACGTTCGGCAAGCCGATCTGGCAGCACCAGAGCATCGGCAACTACCTGGCCGACATGGCCACCCAGCTGTCCGCGGCCGAACTCCTGACGTTGCACGCCGCGGAAAGGTACGACGCCGGCCAACGCTGCGACCTGGAGGCCGGCATGGCCAAGCTGTTCGCCTCGGAAGCCGCCCTGGACATCGCGATAAACGCCATGCGCATCCACGGCGGCTACGGCTACTCCACCGAGTTCGACGTCGAGCGCTACTTCAGGGACGCGCCGCTGATGATCGTGGGCGAGGGGACGAACGAGATCCAGCGCGACATCATCGCCCGCCAGCTGATCAGCCGCGGCGGCCTGAGCTGAGCCTGCTGTGCTGACCGAAACGAAGCCGGGGTCATGAAGGCCCGGTCATGAAGGAGAGCCTGGCCGAGGCCCGCAAGATCGCCGAAAGTACGAAGCCAGCTGGCTAAGCTGAGCAGTTCTCGCCCGGCGAGTTCGAGCGCGTCGGCGCGGGTGCAGATGCCGTGGTCTGAGGCCAGGATAATGATGGCCGGTGGCAAGAGCGAGGGAACGATGAGATTCTTCGACCTAGACGGGCATGTCGCCGTCGTGACCGGCGGAAACAGCGGCATTGGCCTGGGCATGGCCACTGGGCTGGCCGCCGCCGGGGCCCAGGTGGTCATCTGGGGCACCAACGCGGAACGCAACGAAGCCGCGGTGGCGAAACTGGCCGGGCCGGGGACGGTGACGTCCATGACCGTGGACGTCGGGGACGAGCAGCAGGTCACCGAGGCGATGGCCGAGGTGGCGGGCCGGTACGGGCGGCTCGACTCCTGCTTCGCCAACGCCGGCTACTCCACCCCGCCCGCCGCGCTCCTCGACACCACCCTGGCCGACTTCCGCGCGGTGACCCGGGTCGACCTGGACGGCGCGTTCTGCACACTGCGCGAAGCGGCCAGGCACATGATCGCGGCCGGGCAGGGCGGCAGCCTGGTCGCGACGTCGAGCATGTCGGTGCTCATGGGCATGGCTCGCAACTACGCCTATACGGCCAGCAAGAGCGCGCTGGTGGCAATCGTCAAGGCGCTGGCGGTCGAGCTGGCGCGGCACGGCATCCGGGCCAACGCCCTGCTGCCCGGCTGGACTGAGAGCGGGGTCACCGCCGGCCGGTTCGCTGACGAAACGTTCACCCGGAAGGTGCTGCCCCGGGTGCCGGTGCGACGGTGGGGGACCGGCGAGGACTTCGCCGGGATCGCGGTGTACCTGGCCAGCCCGGCGTCGGCGTTCCACACCGGCGACGCGATCCTCATCGACGGCGGCTACGCCGCCTTCTGACCCGCCGCGGCGAGGGCTTCAATCGGTCCGGCGCAGCCATCGGAAGCCGTACCGGCCGAGAGTGATCTCCTGGCCTGGGCGGTACGGCGGGCCGGCGTCGCCGAGCACCTGCCGCATCCTTCCTTCCTCGGTCGCCTCGTCCGGGTGATCCGGCAGGTGAACCTGGGCGGGCTCGGCCGACAGGTTGTGCAGGGTGATCATCTGGTGATCGCGCCAGCGGGTCTCGATGGCCAGCACGCGCGGGTCACCGACGTCGAGTATGCGCCACTCGCCCCAGCCGAGTTCCGGGCTACTGCGGCGCACCCGGATGGCCTGGGCCACCCAGGAGTACAGCGAACCTGGCTCATGGCGCTGGTCGGCCACGTTGACCGCGCGGTAGCCGTAAGGTCCATCCGCGTGAACCGGCCGGTACGGCTTGTCGCCGGCGGAGAAGCCGCCGGCCTGCCCAGGCGACCACTGCATCGGGTTGCGCACCGCCAGCCGTCCGGGCAGTGACAGGTCTTCGCCCATGCCGATCTCGTCTCCGTACAGCAGGACCGGCGTGCCCGGCAGCGCCATGGTCAGGGCCAGAGCCAGCCGGATCCGCTCCTCGCGCCGCGGCAGGCGGGTTTCCGGCCGTGCCGGGCATCTCCGGTGCGGATTGTTATGGCTGACGGACTGCTGCCGCGCACTAGACGGCCAGTGAGGCGATCGCAGGCCTGTTATGGCGGGTGAGTTCGGCCTCCATGGCGAGTTCGTGACCGTGTGGCGTCTTGTCCCATGACGACCGCTGCGATCGAGTGAGAAGCTTTCGCAGCGCCCGATACGCCGATATAGAGGTGAATGCCCACCACAAGGGGGGAAGCAGCCGGCCCGTCAAGCCGTATTCCTGCTGGTGCAGGTACGTCGCCAGCGGAAGCCCGGTTCGGCCGGAGGCCGTCTCGGACTGTTGTTGCCGCCGCAGTGGCGTCATAAGCTTCTGGCAGAACAGAACGGCATTGCCGGCCACAGCCACGAAGGCGCCCGCGTAGAACACTGGCGTGGGGAAGAGCCCGTCAATGAACGTGGATACCGCCGTGAGCGCGTCCAGGCGTGAGACGACGTACAGGATCGTCGCCGTCCACATCAGCGAATCCAGCTCCGCGCCGGGAGGTACCGGACCATGAGTCGCGTGAGTTATCGCGTTAACCGGCCCGCCGTGGCCGGCCTGACCGTGGCGATCACCGTCGGCCTGGCCCTCGGCGGCTGCGGTAGCAACGCTAAGCCTGGTGCGGCGGGCTGCCTGGCGCAGCACGGGGCGGCGGGTACGGCAGGTAGTGCGCAAAGCGGCTCGCCGAGTCCGGCAGCGGGCTGGACCCTGCCGGGTGGCAACCTGGCGAACACCCGGGACGTCGCCAGCGCAATCACCAGCTCGAATGTGCCGACGCTGGGAGTGGCGTGGTGCGTGCCGGTCGAGTCGACGGGTGCAACCCGGGCCGCCGGCCTGGCGGATGGCTACACGACGACGCCGGTCGTGGTGAATGGCGTGGTGTACACGCAGGATCAAGAATCGAACGTGATGGCGATCCAGCTCGCCACCGGCAAGGTCCTGTGGACGCACGACTACAACTCGCCGAACGGCGGCCCGGACGGCGTCAATGTCGTCGGCGGGACCGTGTACGCGGCGACGGACAGCGCCGCGGTCGCCCTGTCCGCGGCCACGGGCAAGCAGTTGTGGAGCCGGACCCTGATCGGCAACGACCTCGAGGGCATCGACATGGCCCCCGGCTACAACGACGGCACCGTGTACGTCTCGACCGTGCCCGTCAACCCGAACAAGGGTGAGTACCTGGGCGGCGCCAAGGCGACCCTGTGGGCGCTGAACGCCGCCACCGGCGCGCCGGAATGGTCCTGGGACGAGGTGCAGGACCTGTGGGGTAACCCGGGCCTCAACTCCGGCGGCGGCCTGTGGGATCCGCCGTCGTTCGATGCCCAGGGCGACCTCTACATCGGAATCGCGAACCCCGGCCCGATCGGCCAGAGCGGCTGGCCCAGCGGCTATCCATGGGGGACGAGCCGGCCGGGCCCGAACCTGTACACCGACTCGGTCGTCAAGCTCAGTCCCCGCGGCAAGCTGCTGTGGTACTACCAGCTCACCCCGCACGACCTGTTCGACTGGGACCTGCAGAACTCGCCGGTGATCACCACCGCCAACGGACAGCCGGTGGTGATCGACGGTGGCAAGGCCGGCATCTTGATCGAGCTGAACGCGCAGACCGGCAAGCTGCTGTGGAAACTCCCGGTCGGCGTGCACACCGGACCAAGCAACGCCGGGCTGATCACCGAAAACGCCACGCCCACCTCGACCATCCCGCTGCCGGCCACGTTCAGCCTCGAGCCCGGCGTGTTCGGCGGCATCGAGTCTCAGCTGGCGACCGACGGGTCCACGACGTTCGCTGCCGTGAACAACCTGGCCGTGCCGCTCTCGGTGAAGGGCCTGACGGAGAGCTCGAAGGCGTTCGAGGCTTCTATCCCCAAGGCAACAGGCGAGATGGTCGCGGTCAACCAGGACACCGGGAAGATCGAATGGGACGACAAGCTTCCCTCCTCCCCTTACGGCGCCGCCGCGGTCACCAACAATGTCGTCTTCACCACCACCTACAGCGGTCACCTGTACGCGTTCAACGCCACCACCGGCGCGATCTTGCTGAACACACCGCTGTCCGCCGGCTCCAACGCTCCCGTCACCATCGACGGCGACTACGTCATCGCCGGGGCCGCCGTGCCGCTATCGGGCCAGTCACTGATCATCGCCTACAAACTCGGAGCCAAGGCCAAGCTCCCCGGCACCGTGCACTGATCACCTTGTGCACAGCAGCAAGCCCCTCTCAAGCGCGGGGTGAAAGGTCGATCCGGTCGACCGACTCGCCCCGGCCGACGAGGACCGTGGCCACCAGCTGCGGCGGGAACAGGCCATGCTCGACAACCCCGGGCGTCGATGACAGCCGGACCGCCAGCGCCGCCGGGTCCTCGACCGGCCCGTGGTAGTCGGCGATCACGCCGCCGTCCGGGCTCAGCGACACGTCGCGAAGCGAGGCCGGGTCGACCCGGCGCATGGTGGCGCGCAGCCCGAAGGACAGCAGCTCGAGGGGGACCGGGGCGTGCAGAGCCAGGACCGGCTTGGACGAGTCGGCGATAACGACGAACCGGTCCGCGGCCCCGGCCACGATCTTCTCGCGGGTGTGCGCGCCGCCGCCCCCCTTAACCAGCCAGCCGTCCGGGGCGATCTGGTCGGCACCGTCGATGGTGATGTCGAACCGGTCGATGCTCGTGACGTCCTCGATCCGCAGGCCTAGTTCGCGCGCGGCGTGCTCAGTGCGCGGCGACGTGGCGGCGCAGACGATGTCGAGGGATCGCTTGGCCAAGGCCGGGAGCAGGTACGCCACGGTCGAGCCGGTGCCAAGCCCGACGGTCATGCCGTGCTCGACTAGCTCCGCGGCCGCTTCCGCGGCGACCTGCTTTTCTCGCTCCATGGTCATGACGGTATGCCTCCAGGTGGTGGTCGTTGCTGGGCACCACCGTACGGCCCTGACCTCAGGACTGGTCCCTGCGCAGGACGTCGAGCACCACGTCGTTGACGACGTGATCGGCCGCGGCCGCCCGGATCATGGCCCTGATCCCGCGGGCCAGGGTCATCGTGCTGACCGGCTGATCGAGTTCCACGCTAGCCTTGGCGAGCCAGCGGTTCAGGACCTGATAGTCGTCCGGGGCTAGGTCGACCGTGATCCGGACGCGTTTGGCGCGGGGCTCCCGAGGATGGGACTCACTAGGAGATGGACCGTATGGCATCAGCCCATATTACTGCATGTACTGCATTCACTGTCGGCGCGGATGATCGCGATGACGAGGAGCGGGTAGCACCAGGTGAGGTAGCTGTAGAACCAGTAGCCCAGGAGTAGCTGCGCGCCGATGAGGAGCGCGGCGCCGAGAGCGGCCTGCTGCCGTGCGTCCTGCCCGTCAGGACGCACCATCGGTGCGAGCGCGAGCAGCACGAGAACGGCGGCGAATACGGGCCTGGCCACGATCGCCACCTGCGGCGGCAGGTAGGTCCAGATGCTGTACTGGACGCCGCCGCCGCGCTGCAAGAGCTGGTAGCCCAGCGTCGAGTTAAAAAATTGAGCCGGCCCGGAGGTGATGAGCGGCCAGGCGAGCATCGCGGCGAGCGAGGCGACGAGCGTCAGCGCGTAGCGCCAACGCCCCCGCCTGGTGCCCAGGAATGCCACGGCGAGCAGCGCGGGGAGGAATTTGGTCAGGGCGGCGGCTGCCATCAGCAGCCCGCGGGCGACAGGACGCTCCGCGGCGACGATCGTCCATACGCACAGGGCGGCGATCAGCGCATCGTTGGTCTGCGCCGTCAAGGAGAGGTCGGGAAACGGGTACAGCATGTACGCGAACGCGAACGCCTGCGCGAGTGGCCGCCCGCCGAGCCGCCGGCCGAGCTTGTATAGTCCAGCGAGCGTCAGCGCGTCGAAGCACACCGCCGGCAGCAGCGTCGCGAGCTGTGCCGGCGAAGGCGGGAAGACAGCCACGAAGGGGATGTAGGCGTAGTAGGCGAACGGGCCGTAGGAGTCCGGACGGTAGATTTGCAGCCCGCCGGGGCCCTGCCAGGACACCGCCCCGTAAAGGTGCAGTCCGTGCAGAACGCGCCAGGCGCCGAGCGAGCTCGCCCGCCCGACATCAGAAATGTTGCCCGCCGCGACACTTCCGATCCGGACGAGTAGCAGTATCAGTAGTACTAAGCCCAACCATCGGGAGCTGATGGACGGGCGCAGTTCCGGCATCGGCCATATCCCGAAGGTCGCTCCAACCATGCGGGAGAACAGCCAGCCGAGACAGACCGCTGCCAGCCACAGGCCGGCCGGGGAGATATCGTCGCTGAGCAGCATCGCCACGGGCAAGAAGCCAGCGAGCGCCAGCAGGTCCAGATGCTCGACTCGCCAGGGGCGACGCCAGTCGAACAGCCCGAGGACAAAGCAGGCCGCCGACGGTACGGCGATGAGCAGCGGATGCAACGTAAACGCGCCGCCGACGACCGCCGGGGTGAACCAGCCACCGCCCTTCGGGGCGAACCCGTGGCCAACTGGCACAATCGCGGCCAGCACCCCCAGCCCGCAGATGAACACGAACACGAGCAGGCCGGCGACCGCCAGTTCGCTCGGCCGGCCCGGCCGCCTGCTGGTGCGCGGGGGGCGGCCGGACGGCCGCTCAGTTGTGTGCCGCATGTGTCCTCGGTCCCCTTCCACCCGTACCTACTCCGAGCCTGCCGGTGACGGCCGCCCGGTGCTGGATAATCCTGTCATGGACGTCACCTTCACCCCCGCCACGCAACGCGCGATCACCCGGGCCCGCCGGCACTCCTACGGCGACCTGCTCCACCGGACCGCCCGCCGGGACCCGGATAAGCTCGCCGTGGTCGCGGGCGACCTGCGGGTGAGCTTCGCCGAGTTCGACGTGGCGGTGAACCGGTGCGCCCGCGCCCTGGCTGACCGCGGCCTGGCCAAGGGGGACCGGCTGGCGCTGCTGTCGCACAACTGCTGGGAGTATGTGGTGCTGGCCTTCGCCACCGCCCGTCTCGGCGTGGTGCTGGTCCCTGTCAACTTTATGCTCGGCGCCGAGGAGGTCGCCTACATTCTCAGGCACTCCGGCGCGAGGGGGATCATCGCCGAGGACGCCCTGGCCGACACGGCCGGCCAGGCCGTGCATGCGGCCGGTGTCCCCGATCCGCTCAAGGGCTGGATCGGATCCTCCGGTGCCTCCCCGGCGGCCGGCTGGCAGGACATCGGACCGTGGTGGCGCGAGGGGCCCGGGCACGCCCCGCAGGCCGAGGTCGGGGACGACGACCCGCTGCGGCTGATGTACACCTCGGGCACCGAGTCCCAGCCCAAGGGGGTGATGATCTCCTCCCGGTCGCTGATCGCGCAGTACGTTTCCTGCATCATCGACGGCGGCATGTCCCGCGACGACGTCGAGCTCCACTCATTGCCGATGTACCACTGCGCGCAGCTGGACTGCTTCTTCTCCACCGACGTCTATCTCGGCGCCACCTCGGTCATCTTGCCGGGCCCGGATCCGGCCGCCATCCTCGCCACCATCGAGCGGGAGAAGGTGACCAAGCTGTTCAGCCCGCCCACGGTCTGGATCTCGCTGCTGCGTCACCCCGACTTCGACTCCACCGACCTGTCCAGCCTGCGCAAGGGTTACTACGGTGCCTCGCCGATGCCGGTGGAGGTGCTGCGGGAACTGCAACGGCGGCTGCCGGACGTACAGCTGTGGAATTTCTACGGCCAGACCGAGATGGCACCGCTGGCCACCATCTTGGGCCCGGAGGAGCAGCTTGAGCGGGCTGGCTCGGCCGGGAAGGCCAGCCTTAACGTGGAGACGATGCTCGTCGACGACGACGGCAACCCGGTCCCGCCCGGGGAGATCGGAGAGATCGTGCACCGGTCCCCGCACGCCGCCATGGGCTACTACAACGACGAGGCGAAGACCGCCGACGCCTACCGCGGCGGCTGGTTCCACTCCGGTGACCTGGGCGTCATGACCGAGGACGGGTACCTGTCCGTGGTCGACAGGAAGAAGGACATGATCAAGACCGGAGGAGAGAACGTCGCCTCCCGAGAGGTCGAGGAGACGATCTATGAACTGGACGGGGTCGCCGAGGTCGCGGTGTTCGGCATCTCCCATCCGCACTGGATCGAGGCCGTCACCGCCGTCATCGTGCTCAAGGCCGGCGCTGCGCTGACCGAGGACGAGGTGCATGCCCACACCAAGGCGCGGCTGGCGGGCTTCAAGCGTCCCAAGTACGTCGTGTTCGCCGACACGCTGCCGAAGAACCCGAGCGGCAAGATCCTCAAGCGCGACCTGCGCGAGCAGCATGCCCAGCTAGCCGACGCCGCATCCTGACCACCCGCCACCCTCGTCCTCTTCAGTCTCACCGCCGCGGAAAAGCCGGACGTCCCACGGCCGGAGTGTAACCGGCTCGCCCGGCGCGTGCCGCTCGCCGCCGAGCAGGTCGGTCAATGTCGTCCACAGGAGGAAGCCGTCGCCTCCTCCCAGCTCCAGTTGTGCAGGACGTGCAGCCGGGTGCCCGCCGTGTCGGTGCTGGTGGCGACGGTGACCGAGGCGCCGGTAGTCCACCCGTCCAGGCCCCGGGGCGCCAGCCACCGAGCTAGGCCGGCCGCCAGGTCTTGATCCGGGACGGTGCCGACGACAGTGATGCGGCCCGCTCCGGCGGCCTTGGTCGTGATGGCGGCCCAGCGGCCGAGGTGCGGATGCTGATAGCGGGCGAGGATCTCTGCGCCCGAGGCGACCAGACCCTCGGCGAATCCGGTCGCCGCTCCCCGCAGCGAGCCAACTGCTGGCACCGGCGACGGCAGCGAGGCCATTTCGTCGTACCAGACGCCGGCCGCGGCTGCGATCCGGGCCGGCGCTCGCTCGGTGCGCGCCCGTCCCTCCTGGTCCCCGTAGCCCGTGCGCGGCCCGACGACCAGGTGCCCCCCGGCTTGGGCGTAGCCGACCAGGAAGTCCAGGTCCTCGTCGGCCGCGGTGTAAAACGCGGCGGCGATCAGCACGGGATAGCGCGCGGCCACCTCGGCGGCGTCGTGCTCGCCGCCTCGCGACGGCAGCAGGTGGGCCGGCCGGACGAGCCGCTGCTGCCGCTTGGCGTCGAAGATACCGCGGCAGAAGGCCGCGACGATGTGCCGGTAGGAGTCGGGATCGTTAAGGGCGTCACCTCGCAGCGGTCCCTGCGTCGACAGCGCGAACTTGCTGTCGGAGTCGTAAAGCACCGCGATGTCATAGTCGGGCGCGGCGGTGGCGAAGGCGCCGCCGGCCTCGCGCAGTTCCTGGCCGGTCCGCGCGATCTCGTGGTAGGCGCGGCCGGGGATGCCGCTGTGCGGGAGCACGCCGCCCCAGTACGTCTCGGTGCCGAACGGCAGGGTGTTCCAGTGCCAATACTCGATGAGCCGCGCCCCGCGCGCGACGAGCAGCCAGGCCAGCTGGCGCCATTGACCGTCGTAGGGAGATTCGTTCATGGCGGAGAAGCCGATCGAGCCTGCGTTGGTCTCGGTGACCAGAAACGGGGCCTGCTTGGAGGAGTACATGAGGTCCGCGAGCTGGGTGACCGCCCAGGGCCCGCGGACGACCCAGCCCATCGGGCCGGCCGAGCGCGGCCGTGCGTTCGGGTGCGCGAGCGAGTCCTGCATCTCGTAGTACGCGTTGCCGGACGCCACATCGAGGGCGCGGCTCAGCTCGACGTCCTCGATGCCGGGCTGCTCGTAGGAGATGCACGTGGTGACGAACCCGCGCCCGCCGGTGACCTCGCGGACGATGCCGGCTTGCCAGCCGATGAACTCGGTGACCAGCTCGGCCTGGAAACGCCGCCAGGCCAGATCGTACTGCGGCTGGAAGTTGCCGTCCGGGCGCCACAGATCACTCCACCGGGACAGCCGGTGCGACCAGTACGCCAGGCCCCACTCCTGGTTGAGCCGGCCGACGGTGCCGTAGCGGCGACGCAGCCAGTCCACGAACTTCTCGAAGACGTCGGTGTTGTAGAGCAGCCGGGGGCCTGGTTCGTTGTCGACCTGGTAGCCGGCTATCGCCGGGTGATCGGCGTATCGGCCTACCACCTGCCGGATCACCCGCTCGGCGTGGAACCGGTAAGCGGCGTGCGCGAAGTTCACCTCCTGCCGTGCGCCCCAGCCGACCCGGTGCCCGGCCGCCGTCTCGGCGGCGATCTCGGGATAGCGCCGGGCCAGCCACATCGGGACGGCGTAGGTCGGCGTCCCCAGGATCACCTCGATGTCGTGCCGGTGGGCGGCATCGAGGACCGGTTCGAGCCAGTCGAGCTCGAACCGTCCGTCTTCCGGTTCCCAGCTGGACCAGACCGACTCGCCGACCCGGATCACCGAGAAGCCGGCCTCGGCCATGAGGTTGAAGTCGGCTTCGAGGTCCGGCCGGCGCTGGTACTCGGCGTAGTACGCGGCGCCGAAGCCGATCCCGTCCATCAGGCCTCGGTGCCCCGGTACCGGAAGCCGGCGAAGCTGACCGTTCCCTGCGACGCGTACAGGCCGATGACCCGGCCGGTGAAGGACGCGCAGGTCTCCGCCGTCCAGTAGCGCCCGTCGAGTTCGGCGACCAGCGTGCCGGCGGCCAGCAGGCGGATGCGGTCGCCGCCCAACGCCGCGGAGCTGAAGCCGGCCGACGGCGGAGGGGTCATCTCCATGGCAAGCTCGACGTCGCCGGCCGGGACTTCTGCCTGCCAGCTCTGCGTCAGGCCCGCGACGTGGGCCCGGGCCGTGACGACCGTGCCGCGCGCCTCCAGGCAGAACCAGTGGTCCTCGTCGTAGCGGGCGGCGAGGCCGCCCGTCCCGCCGGAGGCGTCGACGGTGGTGGACACGGTGGCGGTCAGGTGCCGCTGGCGGCGGCCGACGAACTGCGGGTGCGGGTCGTCCAGCCCGGCATGGCCGGTGATCGCCAGGCGTCCGTCCCGCACCGACGCGACCGACTCCGGCGTCGTGCGGATCGCCAGCCAGCCCGGCTCGTCAAGCGCGGACCGGTCGGTGAAGTCGAAGACCTCCTCATCGACGCCGTCGCGCGGAGCCAGCAGCACCGGGTCCGGCTGCGGCCAGCCGTCGGCCCAGGTAACTGGCGTGATAAAGGTTTCCCGGCCCAACGGAGAGAAGGCCTGGGTCAGGCCGAACGGGCGCTTACCCAGCAGGACCAGCGCCGTGCCGCCGTCCGGCGTGGCGACCAGATCCCCGTGCCCGGTGTTCTGGATCGGGCGGGACGTGCTGCGCGCGCTGAGCACTGGGTTAGCCGGGTGCCCCTCAAACGGGCCTTCCGGGGAGGGCCCGCGGGCGACGCTGACGCTATGCCCGCGCTCGGTGCCGCCCTCGGCGATCACCAGGTACCAGGAGTCGCCGCGCCGGTACAGGTGCGGCGCCTCCGGGAACTTCAGCCCGGTGCCCGACCACAGGGACCGCGGCGCCTCGAGCGCCTTGCCGGCGGCGAGATCAACCCGAACCTGCTGGATGCCCAGGTGCTGACCGATCTGTTCGCCGCTGGTGTGCAGCCCGGAGAAGGTGACGTACGCCGTGCCGTCGTCGTCCCACGCCAAGTCGGGGTCGATGCCGCCGACGCCGTCGATGGTGATGCCGTCGCTCCACGGGCCGGCCGGGTCGGTCGCGGTGAAGACCACGCACCCGCGGGGGCTCATCGCGATGGTGACGATGACGTAGAAGACGCCGTCGCGGTACCGGATGGTCGGCGCCCAGACGCCGCCGCCGGTGGCCACGTCGTCGACTCCGGCCTGCTCGGGCCGGGTCGCCACGTTACCGATGTGCGTCCAGGTGACCAGGTCGGTGCTGCGGTAGACCGGTATCCCGGGCAGGTACTCAAAGGTCGAGGTGACCAGGTAGTACACGCCGTCAGCCAGGACGACGCTCGGATCGGGGTTGAAGCCGGGGATCAGCGGGTTCGGGAACGTCATGCGAGTTCCACCTTCGCGGCCAGCGGCAGGTCGGCCGCGGAGGTGCCGGCCCGGAGCTGGTAGGCGCCGGGCTCGTAACGCCAGCCGCCCTGCCAGTAGGCCAGCAGCCGGGTCGGCACGCTGAGGAGAACCTGTGCCCGTTCCCCGGCGGGCACCCGCACGGGGGCGAAGCCGACTAGCCAGCGCACCGGGCGGTCGACCGCGGAGTCGGGGCGTTCGGCGTAGACCTGCACGACCTGCTTGCCGTCGCGCGCGCCGCGGTTCTCGACCTCGACGGTCACCGGGATGGTTTCCCCGGCGGTGGCCGAGGCGGGCGCGTGGACGCCGGTCAGGGCGATGTCGGTGTAGCCCTGACCGCTGCCGAACCAGTACGCCGGCCTGGCGTCTTGCCGGAGCCAGGCCCGGTAGCCGATGTGTATCCCCTCGGCGTACTCCAGCGCGCCGTTCACTGGCGCGGTGGACATGACCGGCACGTCGGCCTCGGCGGCCGGCCAGGTGGTGGGCAGCCGCCCGCCCGGCTCGGCCACGCCGAGCAGCACGTCGGCGACGGCGTGGCCGAATTCCTGGCCGCCGAAGTAGCCGACGAGCACCGCGGCGACCTGGTCGCGCCAGGGCATCAGCACCGGGGAGCCTGCGTTCACCAGCACGACGGTGCGCGGGTTGGCGGCGGCGACCGCACGGACCAGGTCGTCCTGGCGGCCGGGCAGCGCGAGTGAGGTGCGGTCGTAGCCCTCGGACTCCACCACCGGGTTAGTACCGACGACGACCAGCGCGACGTCAGCCTGCGCGGCTGCGTCCGAGGCGGCGGCGATGAGCGCGTCGGAGTCCACCGCGGCCGGCTCGGTGCCGAAGCGGAGTGACAGCAGCTCGGCCATCGGGCCGGTGCGGCCCGCCAGGTCGTACTCCAAGCGCAGCTCCACCGGCGTACCCGCGGTGAGGTTGACCTCCGCGGCGGCCGTCGGCGGCGCCAGCAGCGCGGCGCCGAGGTCGGTGTGCTCGGACTCGGCGATCTCATCGACGATGAGCTCGCCGTCGAGGTACACCCTGCCGTGGCCGACGGTGGCGAAGCCGACGCGAATCGGGCCGGAGGCGGCCGGGGTGAACCGCGTGGCCAGCTCCACCGTGGCCGACCGGCCGATCGGGGCGTCGCCGCCGAACCAGACAAGCGCGCTGGAGCGGCGGTCCTCGGCGAACAGCTCGGTGCCGCCGGGGTCCAGGAACCGGGCCCGCAGGCCGGGCCCGCCGGTGACCGGGTTGGTCATCTGCGCCAGCGGCAGCTCGACCACGCCTTCCTGCACGACGGCACCCCGTGAGTAGGTGATGTCCACGCCGGGCAGCGCGGCGCGCAGGCCAGCCAGCGGCGAGACGGCGTACTCCGGCACGACGGTCGCGCTGCCGCCTCCCTGGGTGCGGGCGTGGGCCGCGTTGTCCCCGATCACAGCGACGCAGCGCAAGCGGGCAGGGTCCCACGGCAGCTCGCCGCGGTTCTCAAGCAGCACGGTGCCCTCGACGGCGGCGTGCCGGACGAAGGCGATACCGTCCTCAACCCAGGCTGGCTCGGCGGCGGGGAACCCGTCAAGCGCGCCGACCCGCTGGGCGAGGGTGAGGATGCGGGCCACCTTGCGGTCGACGGCCGCCTCACTGATCTCGCCGGAGCGGACGGCCCGCACCAGCGCCTCGCCCCACGGTCCGTCCGGGCCGGGCATGACCAGGTCCTGCGAGGCCCGGGCGCTTTCCAGCGACCGGACGGCGGTCCAGTCGCTGATCACGACGCCGTCGAAGCCCCACTCGCTGTTCAGCGGGGTCTCCAGCAGGTCGTTCTCGGTCGCGGTAGTGCCGTTGACCGAGTTGTACGAGCTCATCACGAGCCAGGCATGCGCCTGCGTGACGGCCTTCTCGAACGCGAGCAGGTACAGCTCGCGCAAAGCGCGGTCACCGACCCGGACATCGACGGTGAAACGGTCGGTCTCGGAGTCGTTGGCCACGTAGTGCTTCGGCGTGGCGCCGACGCCGTTGTCCTGCACGCCGTGCACGTAGGCGGCGGCGAGGTCGGCGGTGAGCACCGGATCCTCGCTGAACGCCTCGAAATGCCGTCCGCCGAGCGGCGAGCGGTGCAGGTTGATCGTCGGGCCGAGCACCACGTCGACGCCCTTGCGGCGGGCCTCCACCGCGGCCGCGGCGCCGTAGCGCCGGGCGATGTCCGGATCCCAGGACGAGGCGAGGGCGGTGGCGGACGGGAGGTTGAGCGACGGATCGCGCTCGTCCCACGTCTCGCCGCGGACGCCAGACGGGCCGTCGGAGACGAGGATCCGGCGCAGGCCGATCTTCTCGATCGGCCAGGTGGTCCAGAAATCACGGCCGGTGAGCAGCTGGACCTTTTCCTCCAGGCTGAGCGCGGCGAGCGCTCCGGCGATCTTCGAATCGGCGGTCAGAGCAGTCATGAGACGGCCTCCCTATGGTCACCTGTTACCTCTACGAAAGCGCTTAGCCGCACGTCGGCCGAGGATGCCCCGATCAGAACCTCATAGCGGCCAGGGTGGACCGTCCACCCGCCGGGATCGTTCCAGGCTGCGAGATCCGCGGCAGTCAGCGTGAACGTCACGTCGCGCCGTTCCCCGGCCTTCAGGCGCACTCGCTGAAAACCCTTCAGCTGGACCGGCGGCTCCGCCGCCGCCGCTGGGCACCGCAGGTAGAGCTGGGCCACGTCATAGCCAGCGCGCGGCGAGTCGTTCACGATGCCGAAACTCAGGCGAATATCATCGGGCCCCGGCCGTGCGACCCTGAGGTTTTCGTAAGCGAACCGGGCGAATGACAACCCATGCCCGAAAGGAAACAAGGGCGGCTGGTTATTCGCGGCGAAGAACCGGTACCCGACCAGGATGTCTTCGGTGTACGTGGCGACGCCGTCGATGCCGGGGTACTGCTCGACGGCCTGGACTGGTCCCTGGCCGGCGTGGGCGGGGAAGGTGACGGGCAGCCGGCCGCCTGGGTCGTCATCGCCGAACAGCACGCTGGCCAGCGCGGTGCCGAACTGCTCACCCGGGTACCAGACCTGCAGAACGGCCGCGACATGTTCCAGCCACGGCATCAAGACAGGACCCGGCGTATTGAGCACGACGACGGTGCGCGGATTGTTCCGCGCTACCTCCGTGATGAGCCTGTCCTGATCGCCGGGCAGGGCCAGCGACTGCCGGTCCATCCCCTCCCCGGACGCCTGGTTGACGATCACGACGGCCGCGTCGCACCGGGCCGCCAGGGCCGCCGCGTCGTCGATCAGGCCGTCCGGCGGCTGCCAGCCGAGCCGGACCTCGGGCCGCAGCCCGAACTCCTCGAGGTCGGCCGCCGGCCCGGTCTCGTACTCGACCTGAATGGTCACGGGCTGGCCGGCGACCAGGGGGATGACGGCTTGCAGAGCGTAGGAAGGCCCGTCGATAAAGCGGATCGCCTCGCGTGCCCCCTCCGCTACCAGCGCACCGTCCAGATAGAGCGAGCTCTTGCCAGCGACAGCGAGACTGAACCGGTGGTCACCGTCTTGCGCCGGTGTCATCATCGTCGTCCAGGTAGCACGCCATTGCGGCCCGAAGCCAGCTGGCGGCTCGCTCACTTCGATGCAGGGCTCTATCCGGGTGACGCGCTGGCCCGGCGTCTGGCCGGGGCCGTCGGCGTACTCGGCCAGGACACCCGGGCCGGCGGGGCTGCCGGGAACCTGGGGAGTGGACAGCAGGGCGGGCGGGATCGCCGGAAGCGGCACATCACCCCAGGAGCCTTGAGCGTGCTCGAGCCGGACGCGGCTTCCTGCCCGCTGCCCGATCCCGGCCAGGGGGGTAACCACCCGGTGGGGATGGAGTTTCACGGCCGGCGATCCGCCCATCACGTAGATGGCGTCCAGTCCCGCAGGGCCGATGACGGCCAGGGATCTCACGTCTTCCCCGAGGGGGAGAGCCCCGGCCCGGTTGACGAGCAGGACGCTCCCCGCGACCGCGGCTTCCGCGGCCAGTTCGAGGCTCTCGGCGGGTGGAGGGCCGGGGACCGCGGCCGGCCGGTCGAGCAGGCCATGCGTGACCATGGTGCTGACCATCCGGGTGACCATGTCGTCCAGCCTGTCCGGGCCGATGCGTCCGCTGGTGAAATCTTCGGGCCTGCGCCCCTCGGCGTCGTCCAACCCGGGGAGGTCAAGGCCAGCCCGAGCGGCCGCCAGCGGATCGCGCACCGCGAACCCGAAGTCGGGGGCGACGAATCCCGCCCATCCCCACTGGTCTTTCAGCGTGCTGAGCAATTCAGGATTCTGGCAGGCATAGCAGCCATTGACCTGGTTGTAAGAACCCATGACGGACCCGGCGCCGGCGTCAAGAAGAGCACGGCGAAACGGCGGAAAGTAGATCTCTTCCAGGGCGCGGCGGGAGACATGGATGTCGACCGCTGGCCCGCGGTCCGCTGGCGGCCAGCCGGACCCGGTCCTGCCCGTCTCGAAGTTATTCACCACGAAGTGCTTGACCATGGCCACGACGTTCCGCTGGACGCCCCGGACGTACGCCGCTCCCAGGGCTCCGGTCAGGCACGGGTCTTCCCCGAACGCCTCGGCCTGCCGCCCGCCCAGCGGCGTGCGCGCGATATCCAGCGCCGGCCCGAGCAGGACATTGTGACCTGCGCGGCGGGCCTCCTGACCGACCGCGGACCCGAACCGGTACGCCAGCTGTTCGTCGAAGGTCGCGGCGAGCGACACGCACGCCGGGAAGGCGGTCGCGTCGTCGGCCACCCGGACGCCGTTACCCCCGTCGGTGAAGCTCAGTGGCGGCAGCCCGAGGTGGGCCACCGCGGCGAAATCGCCACATGCAAGCGCGATCTTGTCCGCTGAGCTCATCTTCGCGACAATGCCGGCGGTCCAGTCCACATCCGTAGCGGCCTGGCGCGGCGGACGCTCATGATTCATGACAGCTCCTGACTTCATCCGGCTGTGAACTGGGACGGTGATGGTGTGCCGGCCGGGCGTAAGTTCCCGGTCCGGCTCGCCCGGCAGCCGGATCACGCCGGTGACGCCGGCCGGAAGGGCGGCCTCGACGGTCAGGTCCTGCCCGGTTTCGTGCCAGCGGACTTCCACCAGGCCATGAGCCGTCTCCAGCCTCGCCATGGCCCAGGTCAGCCCGCCGTCCGGCTGCGGCGCGATGAGCACTTTGGCATACCCGGGCTCCAGCGGTGCGATCCCGCCGATGGTGCGGTGGATCCAGTCCGCGACGGCACCCAGCGCGTAGTGGTTGAAACTGGTCATCTGTCCCGGATTGATGGTGCCGTCGGGCAGCATGGAGTCCCAGCGTTCCCAGATCGTGGTGGCACCCATCGTGACGGAGTACAGCCAGGAGGGGCAGTCCCGCTCGAGCAGCAGCCGGCAGGCGTCGTCGAGGTGGCCGGTCTGGGTGAGGGCGTCGGTAACGTACGGCGTGCCGGCGAACCCGGTGGAGATCCGGTAGCCGTTCTCCTTGACCAGCGCCGACAGCCGGTCGCCGGCCCGGGCCGTCGTGAGGTCGTCGAGCAGGCCGAAAACGATGGCCAGCGTGTAGACGGTGGCGCAGTCGCTGCGCACTGTCCCGTTCTCCTCGACGTAGTGCTGGTTAAAGGCGGCCCGCACTCGCCCGGCCACCCGGCGGAAGTGCCGGGCATCGTCAGGTCGGCCCAGCACCTCCGCGGTGTCCGCGACGGTGCGGGCGGTCCGGTAGAAGCAGGCGGTGGCTACCACGTGGGGGTCGGCCTTGAAGGGCTCGCCTGGCGGAGCCTGAGGATCGAGCCAGTCTCCCAGTTGCAGGCCGTTGTCCCAGAGGCCGGCCGGCGAGAGCAGCGACTCCACGCGGCGGGTGTGCGCGGTCATGGAGGCGTACTGGTCCTCCAGCACGGTCCGGTCGCCATAGGCCTGCCACAGCGCCCAGGGAACCCATACGGCGGCGTCACTCCATATCGCGACGGTGACCGGACCGGGAAAGCTGGCCGGTTCGTACTTCAGTACATCGGGGACGACGAACGGCACGATGTCATCTTGCGCCCGCTGTTCGGCGGCGAGGTCGCGAAGCCAGTCACGCAAGAACGCGTCCACGTCGTAGAGGTAGGCGGCGGACGGTGCGAAGACGGCGATATCGCCGGTCCAGCCGAGGCGCTCGTCGCGCTGCGGGCAGTCGGTCGGAACGTCAAGGAAGTTGCCGCGCATCGCCCACGTCACGTTCGCGTGCAGCTGATTGAGCGTCGGGTCCGAGCATGCGAAATAACCGGTGCGCCGCAGGTCGGAGTGAACGACCACCGCCTCAAGGGAGCTCGAGGTCAGCTCTGAAGGCCAGCCGCTGATCTCGGCGTAACGAAAGCCGTGGAAGGTCTTGGTGGGCTCGAAGTAGTCTTCGCCGCCGGACAAGATGAACCGGTCGGTGGCCTTGGCGCTGCGAAGTGGCCGCACCCCGAGCTCGCCGTGCTCCAGGACCTCGCCGTGACGGACGATGATCTCGGTCCCGGCCTTGCCCTGGGTCGTGAAGCGCAGCCAGCCGACGAGGTTCTGCCCGAAGTCTACGAGCGTCCGCCCCGACGGGGATGACCAGATGGCCACGGGCCGCAGGGTTTCGTGGCGGATGACGGGCGGCCCGATATACGGCGTGAGGCGGCTGGTGTCAAAGTCCAGCGTCTCGACGCTGCCCCAGCCCGGCAGCGCGGCTCCAGGGTGCATCCACGTGTCGTCGGCCAGCCGGGCGTCGATGGTCTGCCCGTCGTACAGGTCGTTCGCCAGCGTCGCGGACGGTCCGGCCCGCCACGTCTCGCCGGTGCTCACCAGCTGCCGGTGACCATCGGCGAAGGTCACCTCCAGCTGCGCGGTGACCGCGAGGCGGTCACCGTAGACGGCGCGGTTTCCGTTCCAGCCAAGGCGCCCGCGGCTCCAGCCGTTGCCCAGGCAGATGCCCAGGACCGTGGTGGGCCGCAGAAGGTCCGTCACGTCATAGGTCCGGTATCTCAGCCGCCACTCATAGCTGCTCCACCCTGGGCTCAGCACGTCAGGACCGGCCGGGTGGCCGTTGAGGTAGGCCTCGAAGACACCCAGGCTGCTCACCGCCAGCTCCGCGCTCACCACCACTCCGTGGCCGTCGTCCAGCGCGAACTCCGCCCGCAGCAGCGGCGCGCCCGCGAAGTCATCGACAGGCGAGATCATGGCAGCTGACCAGCCGGAATACACGGCTAGGCCTCCGGCGCAATGAGCCGGACCGCCATGAACTCGCGCCCGGGCAAGTCAATCCTGAAGGTCCCGGTGAAGATGCCCGGCTGCCGGGCAATCGTCATATTCCAGGTATCGATGACATCGACGAGCCACTGGCTTTCCCGCGGCGTCGTGATGTCGCGGTACCGGGGGCGCCCGAAGCCGAAGTACGCAATCCGGTAGTCCTGTCCGCCGCCCCACCTGACATCCCAGTCGCTGGGCAGCGGCTCCAGCGCGCCGCCGGGCGCGTCTGCGGTGATCTGGAGCAGGAATCCGATCCGTTCGGCCGAATCTCCGGCCAGGGCACCGCCCTTGGACCACCACAGCTCCTCGCGCTCATTGAGGTAGGTCTCGCCGTGTCCGACGTACCCGCCACGTACGGCGCCTTCCCAGCAGCGGCGGACGATTTCCTGACCGCTGATATTGCCCCAGCCCTGGTCAATATCACCTTCGTAGCCGCATTCGTCGATGACGACAGGCTTGGCGTATTTCTCCCGCCACTCGCTGGTGTTCTCCGACGTGCGGTACGCGTCAGTCCGCTGGATGCTGCAGTGAGTGATCCACGGGCGGGCGTGATCGTAGAAGCCGTGGCAGTTATGGATCGAGGTGAGGTGGCCCACGTGATCGTTCGCACGCACGAGGGCGGCCAGCCGTTCCCAGTCCTCGGTCGTCTTCGACGGCAGCAGATCGTACTCATTGGCCATCGCCCACCAGACGGAGCGGTGCGCGCCCAGACGCCGGACGAGGTACTGGACATACCGATCATCAGCCGTTTTTCCCATCGCGGAGAATCCCCAGCGGTCGTACGGGTGAAAAAGAATCAGGTCGGTCTGGATTCCTAGCTCGGCAAGCTGATCTATGCGCATCTCAAGGTGGCGGAAAAACTGCGGGTCAAAACGAGTGAAGTCCCACTCTCCGTCGCTGTTCCTGGCAAACGGGTACCATTGCGGCTCGTTCGTGTTAAAGAGATATGACTTCGGGAACACGCACATCCGAAGCTTGCGGAAAGGTGAGCTGGCCAGGGTCGCGAGCGTGCGCTCCTGCAGGGCCGCCGGCTGGTGGGTCCAGGCGTAGGCCGTCGTGCCGAAAGGCAGGAAGCGGGTACCGTCCCGGTAGGCGAAGTGGAAACGGTCAGCTACCTCGACCGGGCCGTGGTTCCCTGGCTCGGGTGGCCTTACCTGGAAGGCGCCGCGCAGGCCGTCCAGTGACCGGGCGGTCGACGTCGTGACGTACGTCCAGGTCCCGGCGCTGGGAGCCTGAAAACGTATCCGGTAGGTTCCTGCGCCGTCATAGAAGCCGCCCACCGCCAGGTGGCGGGCATCCACGCCGGTGAATTCGGCCGAGAGTTCGACGTCAACGAACGGGTTCCCGTGGGACGGCCCGTCGATTCTCAATTCGGTGACACCCCACTGCTCCGTAGGGCCTGCCGCACTGATCCGCGCGGAACCGCGGGGGACATCGTCCGTCTCATAGTCCAGCGCGGGCGCGATGAAGGCCGTCTCGGCCTGGCTCGGCGGCGGACTGCCCTCGACCGCGGCCAGCTCGTGCCACATCCGCTCCAGCTCGGCCGGCCCTGCCGCGCCGCCGTGCTCGACGACCGCGCGGATGGGAAGAAACCCCATGTGCGCGATCACTGGCGAGTTCGCTACGGCGGGAACGTACCTGGCCACGATGCCGCGCGCGATCGCGTCAGAAAGAACGTCCCTGACTCGCGCTTCTTTCCCGTATCCCAATCAATCCACCTCCTTCGCCAGCGGCCGGACGGGGACTAACTGGCCGCGGCCTGCGCGCCTTCCTGGGCGGCCAGGAACGCGCGCCGTTCGCTGCGGCGCTTTTCCTGCCGGACGGGGTCCGGAACCGGGGCGGCCAGCAGCAGCCGCTGGGTGTAGGGATTGGCCGGGTGTGCCGTGACCTGGTCTCCGTCGCCGTATTCGACAATCTCGCCGTGGTACATCACGGCGATCCGGTGGCTGATATTCCGGACCACGGCCAGGTCGTGCGAGATGAACAGGTACGCCACGCCCGTGGTGTCCTGTATCTCCTTGAACAGGTCGAGCACCCGTGCCTGGGTGGACAGGTCCAGCGCCGAGACAGGCTCGTCGCACACGATGAACTCCGGCGACAGGGCCAGGGCCCGGGCGATGGCTATCCGCTGCCCGCCGCTGAACTCGCGGGGCAGGCGGCCGAGCGCATCGCGCGGGAGCTTGACCTGGTCGAGCAGGTTGCGCACCCGCGTCATCGCGTCGTTCTTCGGCATCTTCCGCACTGTGAGCGGCTCGGTGAGGGTCTGCTCGATGGTCAGCGACGGGTTGAGGGAAGAGTAGGGATCCTGGAAGACCACCTGGATCTCGCTGGACAGGGCTCTTCGCTCGCGCCGGGGCAGGGAGCCGATCTCGCGTCCCTTGAACTTGATGCTTCCGCTGGTGACGGGCGCGAGGCCCAGGATGGCCCGGCCCAGCGTCGTCTTGCCTGAGCCGGATTCACCCACCAGCCCGACAGTCTCGCCGGGACGGATATCGACGGAGACGCCCTTGAGCGCTCGGAAGGCGCGCCTGCGGACGCCCTTCGACGGGTATTCGACAACCAGATCGTCGACGGCAATGAGGGGTTCGGGCATGTCGGCTCGCTCCTTCGACGTCATCAGGGCCGGGTTTCTAGGTAGGGACCGCGGGCCGGGCTCTCGTCCAGGATCGCGTCGAACAGGGACCTGGTGTAGGGATGCTGCGGGTCAGCGAAGACGGAGCGGGCCGGCCCCGTTTCCACGATCCGCCCTTTCTGCATGACCGATACCTGGTCGCAGAGGTCGGCGACGACCCCGAAGTTGTGGGTGACGATGAGGATGGTCACGCCGAGCTCTCGCTGGAGTTCGCGCAGGAGATCGAGGATGTCGGCCTGGATAGTGACGTCGAGGGCTGTTGTCGGCTCGTCGGCGATGATGAGGTCCGGTTCGCACGATACGGCGCCGGCGATCAGGACGCGCTGCGCCATGCCGCCGGACAGCTCGTGCGGGTAGGAGGCGAAGGTCCGCTCGGGGTTGGGGATGCCGACCTGCCCGAGCAGCTTCAGCGCCCTGGCTTTGGCCTCGGTCTTCGACACGCCGAGCTTGATCCGCATGGGCTCGGTCAGCTGGCTGCCGATGGTGAACGACGGGTCGAGGTTGGACATGGGTTCCTGGGGGATATAGGCGATGCGCCCGCCCCGTATGTCCCGCATCTTCGCGCTGGGCACCCGGCTGAGATCTTCCCCGTCCAAACGGATGGATCCCTCCAGGATCTCCCCGCCTGCGGGCAGCAGGCGAAGCACCGACCAGGCGGTCTGCGTCTTGCCCGATCCCGATTCACCGATCAGGCCGTGCACCTCCCCGCGCCGGATGTCCAGGGACACGTTGTCGACCACGCGGGTCACCGAACCGTCCGCCTGGGGATATCCGACGGCCAGGTCCTCGATGTGCAGCAGCAGCGGCGCTGGCGCGGAAGAATCCGGCTCGGCGTGGACGATGGTGTCACTATCCGGCCGCACGGCTTCGGCGGCCGTCGCCGTGGCCGCGGTCGCTGCGGCGGCACGGCGGCGGCGGCTCGGCCGGGCGCTCTGTTCGAGTTCGTCGCGCAGGGCGTTGGCGAACAGGGTGAGCGCGACGCCTGTTATGACGACGGCTAGTCCGGGCCAGATGACCAGCTGGGGGTCGCGGTACAAGTTGGTGAAGCCGTCGTTGAGCATATTGCCCCAGGTGGGGATGCTCTGGTCGCCGAAGCCGAGGAAGTCGAGTCCCACCTGGACCGCGATGGCGATGCCGAAGACGATCGAGGCTTGCAGGATGATCGGCGCCCGGACCACGGTCAGGATGTGCCGGGCGATGATCCGCAGGTCGCTCACGCCGGAGACCCGGGCCGCATCGACGAACAGCTCGTTGCGCACCCCGGACACCGCCGCGAAGACCAGGCGGTAAAAGGCCGGAACCAGCAGCACCCCGAAGATGATCATGACGGTCCACAGCGACGGGCCTAGCACTGACCTGGCCGCCAGGAGCACGACGATGCCGGGCAGTGCCATCAGCAGGGTGGTGACCCAGGAAGCCGCCGACTCGAACCACTTTCCGTAGTACCCGGCTACCAGCCCGCTCGCGATGCCGAGGACGGCCGCGACGACGGTCGCCAGCAGCGCTCCGGCCAGGGTGTACCGGCCGCCGTACAGCAGCCGGGACCACACGTCGCGTCCCGCTCCGTCGGTGCCGAGCAGATGCCCGCTGCCCGGGCCCTGCAAAATGTTCAGGACCGAGACGGCGTTCGGGTTATAGGAGGTGAGCAGCGGAGCGCAGATGACCGCCAGGACGATGAGTACCAGGACGGACAGCGCCGCTATCCCCAGCGGGTTCTTGGCGAACCGGCGGGCGAGATGGCTGCGCGCCGCACGCATGTCGGAGGAGACATCGGGAGCCAGAACCCCGGTGCTGACAGCTGCTTCGGTCATGATATTCGCGCCTTCGGGTTCAGGAATCCTTGCAGGAGGTCGATGGCCAGGTTGACCAGGATGACGATCACCCCGATGGCCACGACCAGGCCCATGACCAGGGGCACGTCGCCGTCGGATGTCGCCAGCACCGCAATCTGGCCCAGGCCCGGGATGCCGAAAACCTCCTCGATGATGACGGCGCCGCCGAGCAGGCCGACGAACGACAGCGCCAGGACGGACAGGGCAGGCCCCCCGGCGTTGCGCAGGACATGCTTGAACAGGACGCTCCGCTCGGAGACGCCGCGACTGCGCAGGGTCCGGACCCAGTCCTGGCGCAGCGCGTCGATGACGGAGCTGCGCACCTGCTGGGCGACTCCGGCTACCAGGCCGATCGACAGGGCGATCACCGGGAGAGTCACCGTCCTGAGCCAGCCGCCGAAGTAGTAGGTCATCTGGACGTAGCCGGCGGCGCGCAGGACTCCGTCAGCCGGACAGCCTCACCGGGCCAACCGGACCTCGGGCCGAACGTCTACGTTTTCCGCCCGGGCATGCCGCAGCGCCGCATCCAGGCCATGGTCGACTCGATCGCCAGCAGGCAGGCAGGCAACCAGTTCGGCCAGCAGCGCTACGCGCTGCTGTTCGAACCTGGCACCTACGGTTCGGCCGCGGACCCGCTGTTCCTCCAGGTCGGCTACTACACCAGCGTGGCCGGCCTCGGCGCTTCCCCGGCCGGCGTCGTCATCAACGGCGCCGTCGATTCCTTCAACCAGTGCTCCGCGTCTGCCTCGCCCGCTACCAGCAACTGCACCGCGCTTGATAACTTCTGGCGCTCGCTGTCCAACCTGACGATCAACTTCCCGGCGCCGCCGAGCGGCGCGCCGTGCCGCCGGACGGCTGAATTCTGGGCGACCTCCCAGGCGTCACCCGTGCGTCGGGTCGAGTTCAACGGGCCGACCTCGCTGATGGACTACTGCTCGAAGCCGAGCTATGCGAGCGGCGGCTTCATCGCCGACTCGAAGTTTTCCGGTAGCCCCGTGCTCAGCGGCGGCCAGCAGCAGTTCCTCGTCAGGAACAGCACCCTCGACGGCTGGAGCAACGGCCTGTGGAACCAGGTCTTCTCCGGTGACGTGGGGGCGCCTGCGCAGAACTTCGGCTCGGGCGGCCAGTACACGACCCTGGCGGCCAGCCCCGTCACGGAAGAAGAGCCGTTCCTGCAGGTGGACTCCGGCGGAAATTACAGCGTGTTCGTTCCGGCGGTGCGGCACGGCTCGGTGGGACCGTCCTGGGCCAGCGGCCCGACGCCGGGCGCCGCCATCGGAATCGAGCGGTTCTTCATCGCCACCCCCGGCGACCCGGTACCGGTGATCAACGCGGCGCTGGCCAGGGGGCAGGATCTCATCCTCACCCCCGGCGTCTACAACCTGCACCAGACCATCGAGGTCACCCGGCCGGACACGGTGGTGCTCGGCCTTGGCTTCCCCACCATGGTCCCGGCGAACGGCATCGTCCCGATGCGGGTGGCCAGCGTTCCTGGCGTGAAGCTGTCTGGGATGATCTTCGCCGCCGGGCCGGTGAAGTCTCCGATGCTGTTGCAGGTGGGCAGCCAGCCCGGGCTCGGACCCGCGGACCCGGCGGATCCCACCCTGGTGCAGGACGTGTTCTTCCGCATCGGCGGCGCCACGCCGGGCCAGGCGACCACCAGCCTGGTGGTCAACAGCTCGCAGGTGATCCTCGACGACATCTGGGCCTGGCGGGCCGACCATGGCGCGGGCGTCGGCTGGACCGACAACGTCGGGGACACCGGCGTCGTCGTCAACGGTGACCAGGTCACAGGCTATGGGTTGTTCGTCGAGCACTACCAGAAGTACGAGGTGATCTGGAACGGGACGAACGGCACGGACATCTTCTTCCAGAACGAGATGCCGTATGACCCCCCGAACCAGGCCGCCTGGATGGCCAATCCGACGACCGACGGCTACCCCGCGTTCCTGATTAGTCATCAGGCGGCCGGCTTCCACGGGTACGGGATGCGCAGTTACAGCTTCTTCAACCAGGGCGTGCCGATCTTTGCCGCGAGCGCGTTCGAGACCGCCAACCCCCCAGGCAGCGAGCTCCACGACCTGTTGACGATCTTCCTTAGCACCGCCGGATCCGGCGGGATCGACCACGTGGTCAACGGCACCGGCAGGTCATCGACGGCCGCGAACCCCGATACCGCGGTGGACGTGGCCAGCTATCCGTAGTTACAGTATTTTTTCAGCTTCCTCCGGGGGAGGCACCATGATGGCAGGACCGGGAGACGACAGGGCAGCAGCTGCGGCCGACCGCAGTCACCTGCGAGCCTCGCATGCCGACCGCGAGCAGCTGACGGACGTGCTCAAGGCCGCGTTCGTGCGGGAGCGGCTGACTAAGGACGAGTTCGACGCGCGAATCGGCCAGACGTTCACCGCACGCACATACGCGGAACTGGCCGCCATCACCGCCGACCTCCCCGCCGGGTTGGGCGCAGCCCAGCCGCCCGGCAAGGCGCCGCAGCGACCGGTGGGCAACATGCTCAGATGGGGCGCATGCGGCCTGATTACGCCGGCCATTCTTGCCGCCGCTTTTGTGTTCGCGTCCCTGCGTGGTGAGGGTGGACTTGAGGCTGTGGCCTTCCTGGTGGCATCCGGATATTTCATGTTCTGGCTGTCCGCCGGGGCCAGTGTGCTCTGTGCCCAGCGAGTTCGGGATTGATGTCTCGCCCGGCGCGATCACCGACATGACCGACGCGCTGGAAGGCCAGGGCCGTCGCGGTAGCGGCTGAGCTGACGGCGATGGCGGTCATGCCGCGGGTAACGCTCGCTGGCGTCCCGCTGGCCGCTGTGGTCCCGCTGGCCACCACGATCTTTCCCCCGGGCCGCCGCACCACGGGCCCGGCAGGTGCTATCCCGTCACACGGGGACCGCGGGTCCCGGCGGAGCCGCCAGGGGCGGGCCAGGCCATGACCGTCACCAGATGCGTGCCAGGGTTAGGCTACTGACCGGACTTGCGGCTGCCCTGAATAGACCGGGGAGGAAACCGATGAGGGACCTTCAGGCCATCGCTGATCGTGCCGAGATCGAGGCGCTGCGCGGCGATTTCACCGATGCGGTGATGATGCGCGACTACGACCGCTTCGCGTCGCTGTTCACGCCGGACGGCGCATGGCGGATGCCCTACGCCAACCTCGGCGCCCGCGCAACGGCGAGCGACCGCTGACTAGCGCGGCGAAAGCACGACAACTGCGGGTCTTTCTTTCTTATCAGATGGAAGACGCGGCCCGCGGGGATGACTTTGTGCGTGATGTGGCTTGCCGGGCGCCCATGGTAAGATTCCTGGATTATCCGGTGACTGGCGCCTTTGATGGAAACTGGAAAGAGCAGTGCACCGAGCTAATCCGCAGCTGTGCAGGGACCATCGTCTTGATAGGTTACACAACCTTCCAGTCGAAACCAGTTGCCTGGGAAATCGCAGAGACCTCTAGGCGGGCACTGCCGCTGATCGGTGTCAGGCTGTTCACCGCGGATAAAACGGAGACTCCGATTGGATTGGATGCTGCCTGGCTGATGCCACGATCTGATCTTCATTCAATCGTGCACCGGCTGCAGACCTGGGATCCCGGCCGCGAGACATGAAATTAGCCCGGCTTTACTGGCAGCTCGGGAGCATCAGGAACTGCTCCGTTCGCGTCCAGCCGCGAGCTCACGTCCTCAGGGATCTCCAGCGCGCTGTCGAAGCGGGCGCCGTGCAGCTGCGCGTCGGCAAACTGGGCGCCGTCAAGTTCGGCGCCGGAGAATTGAGCTCGCTGAAGCTGGGCCCCGCCGAATTGGGCGCCTTTGAGATTACAATACCGGAAGTTCACACCCTGCAAATCGGCGCTCTTGAAGTTCGCGTCACGCAAGTCCGCCTTCTCGAATACTGCGTTCGTGGCCTTACACTGTCTGAACACCGTGCCCACGGCATTAGCGCTGCGCAACGATGCTCTGGACAAGTCTGCGTACGAAAGGTCAGCGTTGTCGAGCTTTATGCATTTGTCGACTGATGACGCGTCAGTGCGTCTTGAGAGAAGGCCTTGCAGGTGCCGTTTCGAAAGCATGCGCAACGCTCCGTTTGTTACCGGGGGTCGCGGCCTGGGTCCCCAGTACGCGTGACTGAGATTGCAGTGCTGAAGGTCCGCTCCGGCCAGAGAGCCGGCATAAGAAAGCCCGTCTGCCAGCAATTTCTGCAATTCACCATCAGGAGTATTTATGAGCAGGGCTGCTATGACAGATACAGCCTCTCGCTGATAGGGTTGTCCGGCCGCTCCTTGTTCCGCATGGGGATCAAAAAATCGTCTCAAGAGGACAGCGGCCGCTAGTTGCTTAGTTTTTTCTGGTGCGCTCAAACCGTCTACCGTGGAAGAGAACGCCGCTCCTACAGTAGCGGCTTTCTCGCGGCGCGAGCGTTCGGAAAAATATTGCAGCAGAGCCAGGATTGCCGTTAGGAGCCCTCCGATGATCGCTACCCAGGCTTGGAACGCTGTTGTCACGGCGCCTCTCCTTCGCGCCTAGCCGGAAAGCCCGCTGACTGTCACGTCTTCTTCGCCGTCGCGCGGTCGACCTCCACGGCCAGCTGAGAATCGATCTTCTTCAGGCCTGCCAGCGCCGCCGCTGCCGTCAGCAGGTTGCTGATTCCCTGGGCCGAACGCGCGTTGTAGCCTACGGAAAGTAATAGCGAGGGCCAGGGTGCTGCACACCGCCAGCAGCACGGCCAAGCCGATGAGCAAGCTCTCCAGGTGAGTCCCCCAGATCCCATCCGGGATGCCCAGGACCACCACCAGGCAGGTTGCCCAGGCTCCTGCCACCGCCGTTCGCACCCAGCGGCCGGTGAACAGGACGCAAATCGGGCCAGGGAGGACAAACCAGCTGAGCACAATCCGCCGCCCCGTGGATGCGTCTACCACGGCGGCCACCGAGGACCAGGCCAGGCCGGCCTGCCAGAGCATGACGGCCGGTGGCTCAGGCAACGCCCACGCGCCCCGGCGTCGTAGGGTGAACGTAGGTGAGGAAAGCATGCTGGGGACAATACCGGGAACGCGACTCCGTTTCCCCGGATTCCTCACCTTTGACGATGGGGTAAGGCCGTGGGCAGCGGGATGCGGACAGGAAATGTGATGTGATTGCCGGGACGACGACCAGAGGAATTGAACGTCTTTTGTATACGTAAACCGGCCCTTCGTGGCAGCCTGATAGGTCATGGTCGGAGGTTGGGGAGGATGCATCGGCAGCGCCGCGGAGCGAGGCGCCACGGCGGGTCTGTTCGTGGATAAGGCGCTCGTGCGGTGGCTGATTGTCATTGGCGTCGCCACCGTTGCGTTCGTCCTTGGTTACGTTGGCCTGAACGACTATCTGTCGCATTCGGGGGGGCAAGGATTCGGCCACGGCTGGGCGGACATCGTCTTCTACGACGTTCAGATGTTTGTCCTGAACGCGGCGCCGACCCAGAGCGCAGGCCCGTTTCCTGTCGCGCTCGGGATCGCCCGCTTCCTGGCGCCTGCGGCCACGGCCGGGGCCACCGTGGAAGCCGTGCGTCTTCTGCTGAGCGAGCAGTTGCGGCGCTGGTCGTCTGCGTCGGCATCAAAGCATGCCGTCGTGACCGGCGACGGACCCGTCGCGCTAGAACTGGCCAGGAAGTTGCGCGCCGAGTACCGCAAGGTCGTCGTGGTCAGCACCACGCTAGCCAGGGCGGAACAGATCCGCCGTCTGCGCCTGCTCGAGGTAGTCGGTGACCCGGCCGACGTCGGCACGCTGCGCGCTGCGGGCCTGCCGCGGGCCGCCGTCCTGTATGCGTGCGCCGAGCTCAGCACGACGAACGCCGCGACTGCGCTGCGCGCCAGGGAAATTTCGCTGGACCACAACCGGCCACTTGTCATGTTTGCGCAAGTGCGCGATGCCGAGATCAGCACCGCGCTGCGAGCACGCCGCATCGGGGCCGGCGACGACCCCAGATTCCGGCTTGACTTCTTCGCGGTCGAGGACACGGCCGCCAGGGTGCTCCTGGATACCTATCCGCTGGCGCCCAACCAGATCAGGGCCGCGTCAGCGGAGATCGTCGGATTCGGCCGGCTGGGCCGCGCCGTGCTCCGCGAGATCGCGCGTCGTCCGGAGCTCGGCGGCGCACCGCTGAAGGTCAGGATCCGCGGCGCCAGCACCGAGATCATCTCGGAGTTCCTTGACCTGTTCCCTGTCGTCCGCCGGAACTGTTCGGTAAGTTGCGACGGCGATGCGGCACCGCCAGCTGCGGGCGAACAAGCCGAGCTGATCTTTGTCTGCCTCCCGGATAATGACGATGCGCTGAACGCCGGCCTGGCGGCTGCCCACTCTCTGGCCGGCCGCTCCGGCCGGGTGGTGATCTGCATGAGCGAACCCTCGCCGTTCGGTGCGGTCCTTACCGGCGAACGGGCTTTGCTGGATGATGTAGAGGGACGCCTGACCGTGTTCGAGGTGGTCGAGGAGGGATGCGTGCCGGAGAGGATCAAAGAAGACCTTATCGATCAGCTGGCTCGTGCCATCCATCAGGCTTACCTGAAGAACTGCGCGACCCGCGGGGATTCGCCGCACCTCAACCGGTCCATGCGGCCGTGGGAGCAACTGCCGGGCGATCTCCGGCAGGCCGACCTGGCGCAAGCCGCGGACATTGGCGTCAAGCTCGCAGCCATCGACTGCGCCGTGACACCGGAGTCGGCCACGGCCCCGGACTTCGCGTTCTCCGAAGCCGAGATCGAACTGCTCGCCGAGATGGAACACCGGCGCTGGGCGCACGAGCGGCAGGCGCAGGGCCATGTCTACGGGCCGGACCGCGACGGTAACCAGCACCCTGACCTGGTGGACTGGCAGTACCTCAGCGAACGTGCCAAGGACAAGGACCGGGGCGCCATCCGCGAACTGCCGGCCATCCTGCGGCAGGCCGGGTTCCAGATCCTCCGGCTGCCACCCAGGACTTCCTGACCGCATTCGTGCCTGGCCATTTTTTCTGGCCGAACGGCCCATGGTGCCTGCCCTGCGACGCAGGTTACTCTGCGCCGTGGCCTGGCGGCGCAGTTCCCCTCCCGGTCTGGTGCTGAGTGCGATCGCGTGCTTGAATCGCTCACCGGAGGAGAGGAGCTGATTCAGGTGGCGACAGAATCGGGGCAGGCAGGGCCGGGCAGCCGGACCGAGACCTACCGGCAGGCACGTGACCTGCTGCAGGACCTGGGGCGGGACTACGCGAAGGCCGTCGAGGCCTTCGCCTGGCCCGATTTCGGTGACCGTTTCAACTGGGCGATCGACTGGTTCGATGCGAACGCCCGCGGCCACGCCGGGACCGCTTTGTGGATCGTGGAGGAGGACGGGACCGAGGCCAAGTACTCCTTCGACGAGATGGCCCGCCGGTCCGATCAGGTGGCGGCCTTCCTGGCCGGGCACGGTGTCTCGCGCGGCGACCATGTCCTGCTGATGCTGAACAACCAGGTCGAGCTGTGGGAGGCCATGCTCGCCGTGATGAAGATCGGCGCGGTGATCCTGCCCGCCACGACCGCGCTCGGCCACGGCGAGCTGGCCGACCGGGTCCAGCGCGGCACGGTTGGCCATGTGCTGGCCAACACCGCGGACACGGCCAAGTTCGCCGACGTGCCGGGGGAGTACACGCGGTTCGCGGTCGGCGAGGCCCCGCCCGGCTGGCTGCCCTATCGCGACGCCTACGCAACGGACGTACCGCCGGCTCAGCACCCCGGGACGGCACCGTCGGACCCGCAGCTGCTGTACTTCACCTCAGGGACGACGAACCGGCCCAAGCTCGTCGAGCACACCCAGGTCTCCTACCCGGTCGGCCACCTCGCCACCTCGTTCTGGGTGGCGGCCAGGCCGGGTGACGTGCACCTGAACATCAGCTCGCCCGGCTGGGCCAAGCACGCGTGGAGCTGCTTCTTCGCGCCGTGGATCGCCCAGGCGACGATCTTCATCTACAACTACTCCCGGTTCGACGCGGACGCCCTGCTCGGGCAGATCCGCCGGGCCGGGGTGAATACCTTCTGCGCCCCGCCCACGGTCTGGCGGATGCTGATCAAGGCCGACTTGTCCGGCGGAAAGGGGCAGCTGCGTGAGCTGCTGTCCGCGGGCGAGCCGCTCAACCCCGAGGTCATGGAGCAGATCCGGCGGGCCTGGGGACTGACGATCCGGGACGGGTTCGGCCAGACCGAGCTGCCGCTGGCCGTCGGGAACGTGCCAGGGATGCCGGTCAAACCGGGCTCGATGGGCCTGCCGCTGCCCGGCGTGCCGATCGTCCTGGTCGACCCGATGTCCGGGCAGCCCGCCGAGGAAGGCGAGATCTGCGTCGACCTGTCCAAGCGGCCGATGAGCCTGATGACCGGCTACCAGGGCGACCGGGAGCGCAACGTCGAGGCGATGGCGGGCGGGTACTACCACACCGGCGACATGGCCTCCCGTGATGCCGACGGGTACATCTTCTACATCGGCCGGACCGACGACGTCTTCAAGGCTTCGGACTACAAGATCTCCCCGTTCGAGCTGGAGAGCGTGCTCATCGAACATCCCGCGGTCGCCGAGGCGGCCGTCGTGCCGGCCCCTGACGAGCTGCGCTTGGCCGTGCCCAAGGCCTACATCACACTGGCGGCTGGCTACCAGCCCGATCGCGACACGGCCCTGTCGATCCTGCGGTACGCCCGTGAGAACCTGTCCCCCTACCAGCGGGTCCGGCGGCTAGAGTTCACCGAGCTGCCCAAGACGATCTCGGGCAAGATCCGCCGGGTGGACCTGCGCCGCCGCGAAGAGGAGGCGGCGACCGGCCCGGCCAGCCCGCAGGAGTGGCGCGACGACCAGTTCGCCGAGCTGCGGACCCCCGACTCCGGCGGTTAACCGGGCGACAGGGCGCGGAACGGCGCTGTGGTGGTCACCCGGCCAGGCTGTTTATGCGGAGCCAGTCCAGGCTCTGGCGGACCACGTCGGCCAGGTGGTGCGGCTGGTCCGCGTAGTAATGATTGGCCCCCTTAATGATCAGGTAGTCCTTGACCGCGGCGGGGGATGCCTCGAACACGCGGGACACGTGCGACGGGGGCACGGCGTCGTCGACGGACCATTGCGACAGCCAGGCGCGCAGGGTCGAGTAGCGGGCGATGCCGGCGGGGCTCAGGTTCGCCTCGGCCGGCTTGCCGAGAAAGCACCAGCCTGCCACCCGGTCGCTGGGCTCGAGCGTGGCGTCGAGGAACCTCGGGTCGGCGAGGGTGCGGTGGGTCAGCAGGCTCAGCACGACAGCCCGCGACAGGTGTGCGGCGTGGTAGATCACCGCATCGGCCGGCGGCAGCCCGGACAGGTCGACCGGGTCCCCGGCCGGGGTGCGGGTGACCGCCGGGGACTCCGCCTGGCTCTGGTAGAACACCGACAGGGAACCTCCGCCGGACCAGCCCGCGAGGACGATCGTGCGGTAACCCCAGACCTCGCGCGCGTACCTGACGTAGGCCCCCAGGTCGACGGCGGCCATCTCCATGATCAGCGGGGTGTCGTTGCGCGCGTACCGGCTGCCCGCGCACAACACGTCGACGCCGGCCGCTGCCATCGCCCGGGGGACGGGGAGCAGCTGAAGCGTCGAGGCCGGGTGCATGTAGATCAGCAGCGTGCCGCTGGGCCGCCCGCGCGGCCGGAACCGGATGCCTTCCAGGTTGACCGTGCCCTGGCGTCCGGCGTACCCGTAGACCTCGCGCAGCGCGGCCGTCGCCTGATAGGCGATGTGCACCCACTCGGACTCGATCTCGAAGGCGCCCGCCGCTGGCGACATGGTCAGGGCCGTTCGGGAAATCGGCGGACGAAACCCTGCCAGTGGTCCCGGTAGTCACGCTGGAATTCCGGAGCCGACAGCGCCGCGTCGGTGACCTGGAAGGGCTGCCTGGACTCGATCATGAACACCAGCGAGTCTTCGATCTTGCGCGGCGGCAGCCCCACCGAACGGGCGAGCTCGAAGGTCTCGACGTCGGGTCCGTGCGCGGCCCAGTTGTTGTGCAGGCTGGCCCCGCCTGGCCGGAAACTGCCCGCGGCCTTGCCTTCGTGCTTTCCCGTGATGATCCCGAGGTACTCGGCCACGCAGTTCCGGTGGAACCCGGGCGGCCGGAAGGTGTCCTCGGCGACAGCCCAGCGCGGCGGCAGGACCATGAGATCCGCGTTGCCGCCCAGCACCGGATCTGACGGCGAGGACAGCGCGCAGAAGATCGACGGATCAGGATGGTCGACCGTCGCGGTGCCAAGCGCGACGAAGTCGAACATGCTGAACTTGGCCGGGACGTGGTTTCCTCGCCAGGCCACCACATCGAGCGGGGAATGCCCGAGGCTGGCTTCCCAGAACTCCCCGCAGAACTTCTGGATCAGGGTGCACGGCTTCTCCTCGATCTCGTACCACGCGTCAGGCACATGGAAATCGATCGCGTTGGCGAGCCCGTTGGAACCGATCAGGCCAAGGTCAGGCAGCCGGAAGGGAAGGCCGTAGTTCTCGCAGACGAAGCCGCGGCTTGGTCCGTCGGGCAGCTCGACCCGGAACTTGATCCCGCGGGGAATCAGGGCCAGCTCGCCCGGCTCGACCCGGAGCCGGCCAAGCTCGGTGGCCACCAGCAGCGCGCCGCTGTCCGGCAGGATCAGAAGTTCGCCGTCGGCGTCCAGGAAGAACCTGTCGGTCATCGGCGCCGTGGCGCGGTAGATGTGCACAGCGGCGCCCGACTGCGCCTGCGGCGAGCCGTTACCGCAGATCGTGAGCATGCCCGCCACGAAATCCTGCTGGTCGGCCGGGAACTCGAAGGGATCCCACCGCATCTGGTTAGGGTTCGGCGGCTGGCTGAACGGAGGGGTGGCGAAGGTGTTCGCCTCGGCAGGCCGGTAGTGCCCGTGCACCACCGATGGCATGGCGCGGAAGACGTAGGTGCGCCGGTTCAGGCTCCGCGGGGCGGTGAAGGTGGTCCCGGAGATGAGCTCGCTGACCAGCCCCCGAGCCGGCCGCTGCGGGCTATTGCGGCCGTGCGGCAGGACACCGGGTTCGGCTTCGCTCTCCAGCTCGTTGCCGAATCCGGTCTGGTACGTCAGCCGACCGACGTCGGTCATGTCAAGAGCCTCCGATGTCTTCGCGCATCCGGGCCAAGGCTAATACCCGCCGAGTAAAGCCGAGGCCGGGGCACACCTTGACATGGCCATGACGATGACCACACGATTGGTGTCGCCGTCACCCTGGAACTTCAAGATGTGCAGGACCGGCGCCGATTCAGGCTTCCGCACCTCGATCGTGACGTGTACGTCGCTCACCGCAAGGCGATGGCGCATGCGGACGCCGCCGCCGGTTTAGGGGCGGGGTGGGCATCCGGTGCTGCTGGGTGGGTGCGGGGGGTTATCCGGCGGGGGGCTGTGGCTGCGCAGGACTTTGCTCTGGTCCCGGTTCCAGGCGGTGGTGGTGCCGTCGGGGTGGCGGACCAGGGTCCAGCCCATCCGGTGGATCATCACCTGGTGGTGGAAGAAACAGAGCAATATGCAGTTGTCCAGGCTGGTCTCACCGCCGTGGGCCTTGTGCCGCAGGTGGTGGACCTGGCATGCGGAGGCGGGCTGGTGGCAGCCGCCGGACCACTGGCAGTGCTGGTCCCGGGCCCTGACCGCGTTGCGGATCGCGGCCGGGATGTCGTTGCTGTACCCGACGTCCAGGGGCAGGCTCGGCCCGGCCAGCCGGGCGCCGAGCTGTCCCCGCCGCAAGACCGACGCCAGCCCGCCGGGACCGGAGACCAGCGCGACGGCCCGGCCGATGATGAGCCGCTCCAGCGCCTCCCGGGTCAGCTTGCCCGGGCAGGACAGCAGGACCTGAAGGGCCTGCGGGGTCCCTGGGCCAGGCGCGGCCGGGGCGGGGCCGGAGGGGGCGGGGCCGGAGGGGGCGGGGGTGGCGTCGTGGTGGCCGTGGCGGGTGAGGTGGACGCAGAGCCGGACCAGGTCATCCAGGACCGCGTAGTTGACCTCACCGGTCACCACCGGGGTCAGGGACGCATCGCACGCGAACCCCTCGGCGGCGTCCCCGTCCAGCCAGGCGGCGCCGTCGCCGCCGGCCACTGAGGCGGCGGCGCGGTGCCCGGCCCACTGGGCCCGGACCTCCTCGGTCCATTCATCTTGCAGCTTGGAGTCAGCGTCCAGGACTATCAGGTCGGCCAGGGAGATGTGCGCCCACGCCTTGGTGGGCTGCCCGGCGCGCTCGGGCAGCAGCCCGGCGCTGACCAGCCGGTGCATCGCCTCGGCCAGCGCGTCGTGGTACCGCTGCGCGTGACTGCGGTCATCCTCCGCGCCGCGGGGAGCGGACAGGGCATCCAGCACCGTGTTCACCAGCGCGGCGCACTCCTCGGTCAGATCCCCCGACAGCACCCCGGCGCCGGCGAAAGTGGTCTCCAGCCGGACCGCCCGGTCCTCGAACGCCGGCCCTGGGTCCTCATCAGGAGGGCAGGCGCGGGAGACGATCTCCGCGGCCAGCATGGCCAGGTCCCGCAGGTCCATCCCGCGGGCGGCCGCGGCGGCCAGGATCGCGTCGGCGGTATCGCGGGAGTCCTCGGGAAGCCGGTCGGTCCAGCCGCACAGGGTCCGGGCGTAGGACTCGGTGATCTCCTCAGCGGCCAGCGCGGTCATGATCCCGGGGGTGGGCGCGGGCCCGGCGGGCCCACGCGGTGTGCCCGGTCGCGGTGCCTTTGGTGATGCGGGTCTTGTGGATGAGCCAGGTGCGGGGGCTGTAGTCGGCGTCCTCGGTGTAGCCGTGTCTGGTGGTGAACCCGCACAGGACATTGGCCCGGGCGGCGGTGGTGACCGCGGTGATCCGTTCCAGGTCGTGCAGGCATGCGGCTTGCTCGGCGGTGGTGAGCTGGGCGGGGTCGGCGGCGGCGAGGTAGCGCAGGCTGGCCCGGGCCAGGGCGGCGGCGTGGGCGGGGCTGGTGAAGGCCGGGGCCTGGGTCACCGGGGGTCACCTCCTTGGCGGGCTGGCGGGCCGGGGGAGAGGCTTTCGTGTGTTCCGGCGGAATGGCCGGCAGCGTTGCTGGTTTACTAGTTCGATTTTAGGTGGCTGGTATGACATTTCGGGGAACGCCGCGCCGTATCCGGGACAATTCCTGCGGTTCCCGGAAGTTGGTAGTGCTGGTAATGCTGTTACGTGAATGACGCCGCCATTCTGAGCGACGGATGTGACCATTGCTCGGTAAGAGAACATAGAGCTGTACGGAGCCAGACGGCGGTCACAGCCGTCGTGTCATCATCCGGGCTCAGCCGCACGGCATCCAGCAGGATCAGCTTGCCGGCGTTAGGATGGCCCGGACCACGTGGCTGGCCTGCTGAGCCTCGACGACCTCGTTGATGGCCGCCAGCTCCGCCGTCCCGTCGATGAGTCGCTCGACCGGCAGCCGGCCCGCTCGCCACAGGCCGACCAGCGCGGGCAGGTCCCGGTGCATGCTGATGCCGCCGTAGAAGCTGCCGGTCAGCCGCTTGTCGTCGTGGAAAAGCTCGTAGGCGGGGATCTGCACGGTCTCGCCTGGCCGTCCGGCGCCGATCACGGTGACGGTGCGGGCGGCGGGTGGCCCGCCAGGCCGATGGACAACGCCCGCACCGACTCAGGACGTCAGCTCGCCCAAGCTATCGCCTCGGCTGACCCCCGGCGCTGGCCTCAGTCGGTGTCGGGGACCGAGATCTCGGTGCGGTCCTCGACTTCCATGACGGCCTGGGCGTAGGCGTAGACGTGGCGTTCCATCCGGCGCACGGCGGCGTCGGAGTCCTGGGTCCGGATGGCCGCGGTGATGGAGCGGTGTGCCTTCGCCGTCTCGCGCCGCACCTCCTGGTTGACGAAGCGGTCGTTCTCTGTGGAGGTGTAGATGGCCCGTGACAGCGCGGTCATCAGCCCGGCCAGCAGCTCGTTGTGGCTGGCCACCGCGACCCCGAGGTGCCAGTCCACGTTGGCCTGCAGGAACCGGGCCAGGCTGCTTGCGGGGTCGGCGAGCGCATCGTTGGCCTCCTCGAGCCGGTCCAGGTCGGCGTCGGTCCGGTTGCGGGCCGCGAGCCGGGCACAGAACGGCTCGATCGCCTCCCGCGTCTCGAGCAGGGCGGCCAGCCGGAACTGCTGGCCGCGGATGAGCAGGCTCACCGATTTGGCCACCGCGTCCCGTCCCGGCCGCTGCACGAAGGTGCCGCCGGCCCGGCCCGCCTTGATCCGGACCAGGCCCTGAACCTGGAGAATCCGCAGCGCCTCCCGGACGGTGGCCCGGCTCATCCGGGTCTGGGAGACAAGTTCCCGTTCCGGCGGCAGCGCCATGCCCTCGGCGAACTCGCCGTCCAGGATCCGTTCCCGCAGCTCGTTCGCGAGCACGTCCGAGGCCTTGGGGACCTCCATCGGCGTCAGCTTCAGCTGCGATCGGCCGCCCTCAGATCCCGTCACCGCGCGATCAGCTTGATCAGCGCTCGTCATGCCTTCTCCTGACTGCTGGCCGATTGGTCTGACGTATGACTAGCTGTAAGTATGCCGCCTGGTCGAGCGCGTCGCGGTATTCAGGCGCGGCGATAGCGGCCAGGCGGCGTCCGCGCTGGACGAGGGTAGCGCCGCGCAGCCGGGCCACCCCGTATTCGGTCACCACGTAGTCGACATCGGTCCGCGGCGTGGTCACGGTGCCGCCCTGCAGCACCGGCCTGATCGCCGACTCGCCGCCCGACCGCGACCTGAGCGCGATGATGGACCGCGCGCCGGTGGTGCAGGCCGCCCGGGAGAAGTCCGCCTGCCCGCCGACGGCCCCGACGTAGACGCCCCGCCGCAGCTCGGCGCCGATCTGGCCGGTCAGGTCTACCTCGATCGCCGAGTTGATCGCCACGAACGACCGCAGCCGGGCCAGCACGGCGGGTGAATGCGTGTAGCTGGCGGCCCGGAACTCCACCGGCAGGCCGGGCACCCGCTGGTAGAGCTGCTGGCTGCCCAGCGCAGCCCCGGTCACGATGACGCCGGGGTCGATCTCCTTCCTGCCGCCGGTGATCACGCCCTTGTCTACCAGCGTCAGCACCGCGTCGGAGATCATCCCGGAGTGGATGCCCAGATCGGCGTGTCCGGCCAGCGCCTGCAGCACGGCCGAGGGCAGCGAGCCGACCCCGAGCTGGATGGTGTCACCGTCCTCGATAAGCCCGGCGACGTGCCGTCCGATCGCCCGTTCCGCCTCGTCCGGCGCCCGCTCCGGGGCCGAAAGCAGCGGCCGGTCGGTCTCGGCCACCGCGCTGAACCGGCTGAGCGGGATGCCGGGCGAGCCGGCCGTGGCCGGCATCCGCTGGTTCACCTCGGCGATCAGCACGGGTGTGTGCGCGACCGCGTCGGCCGCGTAATCGACACCTACGCCGAGGCTGCACACGCCGTCGGCGTCCGGCGGCGAGACCTGCACCAGCCCGACGTCACACGGCAGCGAGCCGTCGGCGAACAGCCGCGGCAGCGCCGAGTAGCTGCACGGCACGACGGTCAGCCGCCCGCGCCGGCTCAGCCGGCGCAGCGCGCCGAGAGCGCCGTAGGACATCACCGTGATGTTCTCGGGAAGCTCGGTGGTGAGCCGTTCGTCCCAGGAAAGCCCGCAGAAGGCCCGCACCGGCCCGAGCCTGCCTGCCTGGTCGAGCAGCGCGTGCACCAGCACGGTGGGCTCGGCGCTGGCCTGGCTCCACCACACCCCGGCCCCCGGGCGGATGTGGCGGGAAAGGTCGATCATCAGATCGCCGGACATCAGATCACGGCGCCGCCGTCGACCGGCAGCACCTGGCCAGTGATGTAGGAGGCCGCGTCGGAGGCCATGAACACGAAACTCCCGGCGATCTCGGCGGGCTCGGCCCAGCGGCCCAGCGGGATACGGGCCAGGGTCAGCTCGGCCAGCTTGGCGTTGTCGCGGATGTTCTGCGTCATCGGCGTGGCCGCGAGCGGGGCGATGGCGTTGACCGTGATCTGGCGGCGCGCCAGCTCGCGCGCCAGCGACTTGGTCAGGCCGATGATCCCGGCCTTGGCCGCGCCGTAGTTCGCCTGCCCGATCGTCCCGGTCAGCCCGGCCGCCGACGTCACGTTGATGATCCGGCCGGTGCCATCGCCGGGCAGGTACGGCAGCACGGCCTGAGCGCAGACGAAGCTGCCGACCAGGTGGATGTCGATGATCCGGCGGAACGCCTCTTGCGACATTTTCCCGAACATGGCCGGCGCGATCGCCCCGGCGTTGTTGACCAGGATGTGCAGCGTGCCGTCGGCCAGCGCCGCGGCCTGCTCCGCGGCCGCGGCCGCCGCCGCGGCGTCGCGGACATCGAGCTCGCACGATTCGGCCCGGCCGGCTGCGTCCCGGATCGCCAAAGCCGTGGCCTGCGCCGCCTTGGCGTCGATGTCGGTCACCAGCACCGCCGCCCCGGCCTGCGCGAAGGCGACGGCGACGGCCTGGCCGATGCCGCTGCCTGCCCCGGTGACCAGCGCCGCGCGCCCGTCCAGGCCGAATCGTCCGGCCGCCGTCATGCGGAGGCGAGCTTGGCGGCGATGTCGGCCCGCAGGACGTGTTTGCGGATCTTGCCGGTCGCGGTCATCGGCAGCTCGGGCACGATCTCCAGCCGCTCGGGGACCTTCTGGATGGCCAGCCCGTGGGCCAGCAGGTAGTCGGCCAGTTCCGGCAGGGTCAGGGCCTGGCCCGGGCTCAGCACCGCGTAGCAGCAGACCTTCTCGCCCAGCCGCTCGTCCGGCATGCCCACGACGGCGACGGCCCGGATGGCCGGGTGCCCGGTCAGCAGGTCCTCGATCTGGCGGACGCTGATGTTCAGCCCGCCCCGGATCACGATGTCCTTCAGCCGCCCCGTCACCCGGACGTAGCCGTCGGCGTCCATCACGCCGAGGTCTCCGGAGCGCGAATATCCCTCCGGAGTGAACAGCCTGGCGGTCTCCTCCGGGTTGTTGATGTATTCGAGCATGTGCATGGGACCCTTGTAGGCGATGTCGCCCTGCTCGCCGCGGGGCACCTCGCGGCCGTCGTGGTCGACGATCTGCACCGAGCTGCCGGGCAGCGCCTTCCCGTCCGAGGTCACGGACCGCTCCGGGTCGTCGTCCACCGTGCAGGTCGTGGTGGTGACGTTCTCGGTCCGCCCGTACAGGCTGAGCACCCTCAGGTTGGGCAGCACCTCGGCGGCTCGCCGGACGAACGCGGCGGGAATCGGCGACCCGGCCGCCACCCAGAGCCGCATGCTGCTCGAGTCATGCTGGTCCGGGTCGTACGCCTCCATCAGCATCTGCAGGAAAGTGGTCGCGGTGACCGCCGCCGTGGTGTGGAACTTGGCGATGTCGGCCAGCCCGGCCCGCGGCTCCCACGCCTCCATCAGGTGCACCGACGCGCCGTGCATGAGCGGCAGCAGGAAACCGGTGATCAGCCCGGTGGTGTGCGTGACCGGCGACGGGTTGAACTGGATGTCGCGGGAGGAATAGCCGAACGCCCGGGCCAGCAGCCGCGACCCGCAGCCGAAGGTGTTGAAGGTGTGCAGGCAGCCCTTCGGCCGGGCGGTGGTGCCCGAGCTGAAGACGATCACGAACGGATCGTCCGGGCCGGCCGCCGGGCCGAGCTGGTCCGACCCGGCCGTCTGGCCGGCGAACAGGGTCTCCAGCGTGATGGCGTCCTCGGGCTGGCTGCCGTCCGCGCGGACCACCACGAGGTCACGCAGGCCCGGGCAGTCCGGCCGGATGCTCTGGTACATGCCGGGATAGTCGAAATTACGGAACGGACCGCAGGTGATCGCGGTACGCACCCCGGCGTTCCGCAGCACGTAGCTCACGTCGTCGCGCCGGTAGATGGGCATGATCGGCACCATGATGGCGCCGATCCTGGTCAGCGCGAGCGAGATCTGGGTGAACTCCGCCCAGCTGGGCATCTGCACCGACACCCGGTCCCCGGCACCGATGCCGAGCCGGTGCAGGCCGGCGGCGAGGGCCAGCGCGCTGTCGTGCAGCTCGGAAAAGGTCAGCGAGGTGGTCCCGTCGGTCACGAACACCTTGTCCGGCTGGCGGTCCGCCTGCTGGCCGGCGACCTCGAAGAAGGTTTCCGGCCGCCAGAGCCCGTCGGCGTAGAAGCTGGCGATGTCGGCCTCGGAATACCGGTCGTGCACCGTTGCGAACGCCATCGCCGGTTCCCCTCTCGCCCTCGGACCTATGGCCCAGTTGGTTAGGAGTTTAAAATGATCGGACCGAAATTATCAACAACCGGCCCCCGCGCCCGGGGGTGCGGTCAGGCCCCGGGTGGCGAATCCGATGATCAGGTCGGCCAGGCCGGGCAGTTCGGCGGTCTGCGGCGGCCAGTAGGCGATCGAGAAGATCAGGCCAAGGACGGACTGGGTCAGCGCGGCGACCTGCGGGGGAGAGGACCCGGGAGCGCACCGGCCGACAACGGCCTCCCAGCGGGCCACGTACTGCTTGCGCCGGTGGTTGAAGTGACGTTTCCACGCGCCGGTCAGGGACCGGTCCTCGCGCTGGTAGACGTTGACCAGCTGGCGCCGGCTCACCGCGTAGCCGACATGGTGCCGGATCAGCCGGGACAGATCGGCGAACGGGTCATCGTGCACCATGGCGGTCGCGCTGACCAGCTCATCCATCGCCTCGTTGAACAGGGCGGCGAGGATCTCGTCCTTGCTGGAAAAATAGCGGTACAGCGTCGGCCCGCTCAGGCCGGCTCGTTTCCCCAGCTCGTCGACGCCGGCGCCGTGAAATCCCCTCTCGTAGAAGACGGCGGCGGCCGCCTGCAGGATCCGTTGTTCCCTGTCCATCAGGCGATCATAGCGTGACCTTGTAAACGATCGTTATCTCGGCGACACTGACTGTGTTGCCCGGGTGCATGAGAAAGGGGTTCTCCGCCGTGAACGATCGGTCGGCGTGTTGATGGAGCTAGCAGATTCTGTCGAGGAGGCGGCCTTCCGCACCGCGGCCCGGGAGTGGCTGGGCTGGGCGCTGCCGCAGCTGCCCTGGCCGGAGCCGGCCGATCTGGTCGCCAAGGCGCCGTTCTGGCGTCAGTGGCAGCGGCTGCTTTTCGACGCCGGGTACGCCGGGCTGTCCTGGCCCAAGGAGTACGGCGGGGCCGGCGCCGACGCCAAGCTGCGGGCCATCTTCGCCGAGGAGACCGACCGGGCCGGGGCTCCGGAACGGCTGAACACCATCGGCGAGGACTTCGCCGGACCCACCATCATCGACTTCGGCACCGACGGGCAGAAGCAGCGCTTCCTGCGGCCCATCCTGACCGGTGAGCAGATCTGGTGCCAGCTGTTCTCCGAGCCCGAGGCGGGTTCCGACCTGGCCTCGCTGCGCACCCAGGCCAGGCGGGCGGACGGCGGCTGGCAGATCCAGGGCCAGAAGATCTGGACCAGCCGGGCGCACCTGGCCGCGCACGCCATCCTGCTGGCCCGCACCGGCGGCGGCCCGCGGCACAAGGGCATCACCTATTTCATCGTGCCGATGGACAGTCCCGGCGTGACCGTCCGGCCGCTGGCCCACATGCTCGGCGAGGCGGAGTTCAACGAGGTCTTCCTGGACGACGTGTTCATCCCGGACGACCTGGTCGTCGGGGAGGTCGACGCGGGCTGGCAGGTGGCGATGGCGACGCTGTCCTACGAGCGGGTCGCGATCGCGACCGGGCGGGTCAACACCAAGCGGGCCGTGGACGACATCATCGCCGACGTGGCCGCGCGGACCGGGCCCGGCGGCCGGCCGCTTGGCACCGATCCGGTCATCAGGCAAAAGGTGGCCGACCTGTACGGGCGGGCGCTGATCCACTACCTGATCGGCCAGCGGGTGACCACCCTGGCCGCCGACGGCGGGCCACCGGGACCGGTGACGTCCATCGGCAAGCTCTTCTTCTGCCCGCTGGTGGAGGACCTGGCCGACTTCCGGCTCTCGCTGGCTCCCCTCGGGGGCCAATTCGATCCCCAGGACGATGGGGACACCGCGCGCTGGCTGCGGCTGGCCTACCAGGCCCGCGGGACGGCGATCGCCGGGGGCTCCACCTTCATCCAGCGCAACATCGTCGCCGAGCGGATACTTAAGATGCCCAGGTAGGGGGAGCAGGAATGCGATGGGAGCTGTCGGCCGAACAGGAGATGTTCCGCGATTCGTTCCGCGACTGGCTGGCCGCCCACGCCGCCACGCCCGCCATCCGCCAGTGGCTGAGCGACGGTGACGTGAGCCTGTTCGAGGCCCGGCTGGCCGCGGACAGCTGGCTTGGCGTCGGGTTCGGCGAGGATCTCGGCGGCCAAGGCGGTGGGCTGCTCGAACTCGCGCTGGCCGCCGAGCAGCTGGGCTACGCCGCGGCCCCCGGGTCCTGGCTGGCGGCCGTGCTGGCCGTGCCCGCCCTGACCCCGGACATCTCGGCGGAGGTGCTCGACCGCGGTGAGATCGCGGTGCTCGCGGTCCCGGCCGGACACCCACCCGACGCTCCCGACGAGCCTGGCTCGGTGCGCTGGGCGCAGGGCGGCCTGCAGGGCATGGTGCCCGCCGTGCTCGGGGCCGGCCGCGCCGCCCGCCTCGTCGTCCCGGTCTGGGCGGACGGCGTCGTCACGCTGTTCCTCGTCGAGGTCGGCCAGGGGGTGTCCCGGCGGGAGCGCACGCTTGTCGACCGCACCAGGTCCGCCGCCGACGTCACCTTCACCGGTGCGCCGGGCCAGCGGCTTGACGTCGACGGCGGCGAGGTACTGGCGGACGCGGCGCTGCGCGCCGCCGTGCTTGTGGCCGCGGACAGCCTGGGCGCGGCGGCGAAGATGCTGGAGCTCGCGGTGGCCTACAGCAAGCAGCGAACGCAGTTCGGCGTCCCGATCGGCTCCTTCCAGGCGGTCAAGCACGCCGCCGCCACGATGCTGGTGGCGGTGGAGGCGTCCCGGTCGATCGCGTACTTCGCCGCCGCGTCGGTCGAGCAGGGCCGGCCGGAGTGCGATCTGCACGCCGCCACCGCCAAGGCTCAGGTGACGGCGGCGGCCGAACGCGCCGCCGATACCGCGCTCACCTTGCACGGGGCGATCGGCTACACCTGGGAGCATGACCTGCAGCTGTACTACAAGCGGGCCAAGCTCAACGCGCAGTTGTACGGCAATCCGGAGGTGTGGAATGAGCGCCTGGCGTCCGGGCTGCCGCTCGTCCCGGCGGGCTGAGCCGCTGCCGTGTGAGTTGCTGCCGTTTTGGTCTGTCCTTTGTTACCATAGGATCAAAGTTGCCCAGGGCGGCCGGTCGGGAGACGTGCAGTGGACTTTGAGCTGACCGAGGATCAGTCGATCATCCGCAAGGCGGTCGCCGAGCTGGCGGCCAGGTTCGACGACCAGTACTGGCTGGAGAAGGACTCCGCGCACGAGTTCCCGGCCGAGTTCTATAACGCGTTCGCGCAGGCCGGCTGGCTGGGGATCACCACCCCTGAAGAGTACGGCGGTCACGGCTTCGGGATTACCGAGGCGTCGATCGTCATCGAGGAGGTCTCCGCGTCCGGGGGCGGCATGAACGCCGCCAGCGCGGTGCACCTGTCGATCTTCGGGTTGCATCCGGTCATCGTGCACGGATCCGAAGACCTCAAGCGCCGCAACCTGCCCCGGATCGTCACCGGTGACCTGCACGCCTGCTTCGGGGTGACCGAGCCGGGCGCCGGGCTCGACACCACCCGGATCACCACGTTCGCCCGCCGCGACGGGGACCACTACGTGGTCAACGGGCGGAAGGTGTGGATCTCCAAGGCCCAGGAGTCGGAGAAGATCCTGCTGCTGACCCGGACCACGAAGTTCGAGGAGGTGGCGAAGAAGACCGACGGCCTCACCTTGTTCTTCACCGACCTGGACCGGGACCGGGTGGACATCCGGCCGATCCAGAAGATGGGCCGCAACGCGGTCAGCTCGAACGAGCTGTTCATCGACGACCTGCGGATCCCGGTGGCCGACCGGGTGGGCGAGGAAGGTGAGGGCTTCCGGTACATCCTGGACGGCCTGAACCCGGAGCGGATGCTGGTGGCCGCCGAGGCGCTCGGGCTGGGCCGGGCCGCGCTGCGCCGGGCGGTGGCCTACGCCAACGAGCGGGAGGTGTTCGGCCGCCCGATCGGGATGAACCAGGGCCTGCAGTTCCCGCTGGCCGACTCGCTGGCCAGGCTCGACGCGGCCGAGCTGGTGCTGCGCAAGGCGACCTGGCTGTACGACCGGGGCCAGCCGTGCGCCAGGGAAGCGAACACCGCCAAGTACCTGTGCGCGGAGGCGGGTTTCCAGGCCGCCGACCGCGCGCTGCAGACGCACGGCGGGATGGGATACGCCGAGGAGTACCACGTGGCCAGGTACTTCCGCGAGGCCCGCCTGCTGCGCATCGCCCCGATCAGCCAGGAAATGGTGCTGAACTACCTCGGGTCGCACGTCCTGCACCTGCCCAGGAGCTACTGATGACCAGGTCGAGCCCGTTCACCCGCGCCGGGCGCGAGGTGCTGATCGCCGAAGCGGCCCGCACCCCGATGGGCCGGGCCCACCCGGAGCGGGGCTGGTACCGGGACACGCATCCCAACGCGATGCTGGCCGCCTGCTACACCGAGCTGCTGGCCCGCAGCGGCCTGGCCCCCGGGCACGTCGAGGATCTCGTGATCGGCTGCACGGCGCCGTTCGGCGAGCAGTCCCGCAACATCGGGCGCAACGCCTGGCTGCAGGCGGGTTACCCGCCTGAGGTGCCCGCCGTCACGCTGGACCGCCGGTGCGGCTCGGCGCAGACCGCGGTGGCGGTCGCGGCCGGCCTGGTCGCCTCCGGCACCCACGACGTGGTCATCGCCGGCGGGGTCGAGCACATGGGGCACGTGCCGATCGACTCGCCGGTCACCATCGCCGGGATCTACGGCGACCCCTGGCCGGCCGAGCTGAGGGACCTGTACTCCTTCGTGCCGCAGGGCGAAAGCGCCGAGCTGATCGCGGACCGCTGGCAGATCAGCCGGAACGAGATGGACGAGTTCGCGGTGCGCTCCCATGCCCGGGCCGCCACCGCCCTGCAGGCCGGCCGGTTCGAGGCGGAAATGATCCCGATGGAGCTCGACGGCCAGATCCGCCGCGGCGACCAGGGCATCCGGCCCGGTACCGATATCGGCAAGCTGGCTGCGCTGCGCCCGGCCTTCCGCGAGGGCGGCCGGATCACGGCGGGCACCTCCTCGCCGCTGTCCGACGGCGCGGCCGGCGTCCTGGTCGTGTCCCGGGAGGCCGCGGCCAGGCACGGGCTCAGGGCCCGGGCCCGGATCCTGGACCAGACCACGGTCGGCGTCGACCCGGTCATCATGCTGACCGGGCCCATCCCGGCCACCCGCAAGCTGCTCGACCGGACCGGCCTGGGCATCGGCGACATCGACCTGATCGAGGTCAACGAGGCGTTCGCGTCGGTGGTGCTGGCTTGGGAACGCGAGCTCAAGCCCGACATGGACCGGGTCAATGTCAACGGCGGCGCCATCGCGCTCGGCCATCCCGTCGGGGCCAGCGGGTCACGCCTGTTCGCCACCCTGCTGGCCGAGATGGACCGGCGCGACGCCGAGCTCGGGCTGGTCACCATGTGCTGTGGCGGCGGGCTGGGCACGGCCACCTTGATCCAGCGGCTGGCCGAATGATGATCACATCCTGGGAGAACGCATGAGTAACCGAGTCGCCCTCGTCACCGGCGGGGGCCAAGGTATCGGACGGGGCATTTCCGAGGTTCTGGGCGCCCAGGGGTTCCGGGTCGCGATCGCCGACCTGAACGCCGCCACCGCCGCCGCCACCGCCCGCGCGGTCACCGAGGGGGGCGGCACCGCGATCGCCGTGCCCGTCGACATCACCGACGCGGCCTCGGTGCTGGCCGCGGTCAAGACGGTCACGGACGAGCTTGGTCCGGTCGAGATCGCCGTGAACAACGCCGGCTGGGACGACTTCATGAACTTCGTGGACACCACGGAGGACTTCTGGGACCGCATCCTTGAGGTGAACTTCAAGGGCGCGCTGCGCGTCACCCAGGCCGTCCTGCCGACCATGATGGAGCGCGGCTGGGGCCGGGTCATCAACATCGGATCCGACGCGGGCCGTGTGGGATCCTCGCTGGAAGCCGTCTATTCCGGGGCCAAGGGCGGCATCATCGCGTTCACCAAGACCCTGGCCCGCGAGGTCGCCGCCAAGGGGATCACCGCCAACACGGTGTGCCCAGGTCCGACCGACACGCCCGCGCTGCGCAGCTTCGCGAGCAACTCCGGCCAGGACGGGGAAAAGGTGATCGCCGCGATGACCCGCTCGGTGCCGATGCGCAGGCTCGCGCAACCCGCCGACGTCGCCGCCGCGGTCGCGTTCTTCGCCTCCGACGCCACCGGGTACATCACCGGCCAGACGCTGTCCGTCAGCGGCGGCCTGACGATGGCTTGACATCCTCCCAGCCTGAAGGCAGGGATTCCAGCCGCTCATCTCCCGGTAAGGAGGCAAGCAGTTGAGGTTCGCGGTTCACAGGCCCGGCATCCCGGACGCCTCCTCGCGCAGTCACGGCGTGCCCCGCCGCGATGTTCTTGGCCGCGTTCACGTCGGCGTTGCTGGTGTACCCGCAGGCCATGCAGCAGAACAAGGCTTGGCTCTCACGGTTGCCTGCTGCGATGTGGCCGCACGCCGAGCAGCGCTGGCTTGTGAAGGCGGGATTGATCTTCTCCACCCGGCCAGGCGCCTTTTCCTCCAGGCGCCGCACCAGCAGCCCCCAGCCCGAGGCGAGGATGCTCCGGTTCAGCCCTGCCTTGGCCCGTACATTTCGGCCCGGCTCGGTGATGGTGCCCTTAGGCGAGCGGATCACGTCGAACCGCCGGGCCAGATCGGTAGAGGTCTTCTCGGCCCAATCCTTACGCTTGTCCGCCTCTCGGGCTCTCAGCGTGGCGATGGCCCGCTTCACTCTGGCGCGACGATTCGAGCCGCGCCTGGCCCGGGCCAGCTTGCGCTGGAGCCGGCGGAGCCGGTGCTGCTGCGCGGAACCAAGCCGGGGTACGGCGAGCATCTCCCCGGTGGACAAAGCCGCGCTGACCGCGACACCCCGATCGAGGCCGACCGCCTCGCCGGTACCCGGCGCCAAGACAGGCGCGGGGATCGCGGCGAACGCGATGTGCCACCGTCCTGCACGATCCAGGGTGACCCGGTAGGACTTCACGCCTTCAGGCACGGCGCGAGACCATCGGAACCGTACCCAGCCGGCCTTGGGGATTCGCACCGCGCCATTCTTCCGGCTGAGTCGACGCACATGCCCGGCCTTGACTGCGACGATACGGAAGCCTTCATCGCGTCCGGCTTTGCGCCAGGTCGGCCGGCGATGGGTGCCGGCATAAAAGTTCGCCTTCGCCTGGGCGAAGTCCCGCAGCGCCTGCTGCTGGACCATCTGACTTCCCGCCCGCAGCCACTGGTATTGTGCCCGAGCCTGGGTGAGCTGCCTACATTGGTCCAGGTAGCCAGGCGCACCCTTGCGGCCGGGACGCCACCAGGACTCCTGCTCGGCGGCGAGGTTCCACACGTACCGGGAGTGCGCGCAGTGATCTCGAAGCGCTGCTTCCTGGGCGGCCGTAGGTGCCAGACGGTACCGAGACATTCAAACATTATATCGAGTATCGCTGATATCCCGGAGGAGGTGAAGCGGCGTTTCCTCCCCGGCTTGAAGGCCGAGGTCTCCACGCCGCGACCTTGATGACGACGCCATCCGGCCTTGCCGCTGTTTCCTGGGAGCCCGCCGGCCAGGGCGTGCTGCGGATCATCTTGCGCCGGCCGCCCGCCAACGCCCTCGGCGTGCCGCTGATCGAGGGGCTGAACCAGGCGCTGGACGCCGCGTCCGCCGACGCGGGCGTCAAGGTCCTCGTGGTGGAGTCAGGCGTCCCCGGCTTCTTCGCGGCCGGCGCCGACATCAGGCACATGGCGGCCGCGGACGGGGCCGCGTTCGCCGGCTACGGGGACGCGCTGCGCGCGGTGCTCGCCCGCTTCGCCGGGCCGGAGCGAATCAGCATCGCCGCGGTCGAGGGCCTGGCCCTCGGCGGCGGGCTCGAGCTCGCCCTGGCCTGCACCTTGCGCGTGGCCGGGGCCCAGGCCCGCTTCGGGCTGCCGGAAGTGAAGCTGGGACTCATCCCCGGGGCGGGCGGCACGCAGCGGCTGCCCCGGCTGGTCGGCCGCGGCCGGGCCCTGGACATCATGCTGACCGGCCGGCAGGTGGGCGCCGAGGAGGCCTTCGCCATCGGCCTGGTCACCCGGCTGGCCGGCCACGGAACGGCCGGGACCGAAGCGCTAGCGCTGGCCGGGGAGCTGAGCCGGCTGTCCAGGCCCGCGCAGCAGGCGGTGATCCGGACGGTCGACGCGTCGGAGCAGACCTCGCTGCCGGACGGCCTGGCCTACGAGGCCGAGCAGGTGCAGGGGTTGTTCGAGACGGGAGAGGCCAAGGAAGGACTGAACGCCTTCCTGGAGAAGCGGCCACCGGACTTCGCCTGAGGAGGAGCGCGTTGCCGAGCAGCGAGGAACCGAAGCTGGAGACTATCCGCCTGGAGCGTCCCGCCGAAGGCGTCGCCGTCGCGACCCTGGACCGGCCGGGCCGGCTGAACGCGATGACCATGGTGATGTTCGCCGAGCTTGAGCAGCTTGCACTGGACCTGGGGGAGCAGGACGACCTGCGGGTCCTGATCGTCACCGGGGCGGGCACCGCGTTCTGCGCTGGCTACGACCTCGCCGACGCCACCGAACTGCCCGGGCTCTCGCCGATGGGCATGCTGCAGCGGCAGGAACAGGCCGTCCGGGCGCTGACGGCGGTGCGGTCCCTGCGGGTCCCGGTCATCGCGGCCGTCAACGGCGCGGCCGCCGGGGGAGGGCTGGCCCTGGCGCTGGCCGCCGACATCCGGCTGGCCTCGCCCGCGGCCAGGTTCAACGCGGCCTTCGTGCGGATCGGCCTGTCCGCGGGCGACCTCGGTACGTCCTGGCTGCTGCCCCGGCTCATCGGGCCGGCCTTGGCCGCCGAGATCGCCTACACCGGGCGGTTCGTCGAGGCCGCCGAAGCCGAGCGGATCGGCCTGGTCAACAAGGTCGTCCCGGCCCAGGAGCTGATGGCCGAGGCGATCGCCATGGCCGGGCTCATCTGCGCCAACTCACCGGCCGGCGTCCAGCTATCCAAGCGCGCCCTGCAGGCCAACATGGAGGTCAGCTCGTACGCGGCCGCGCTGGAGCTGGAGAACCGGGGCCAGGCGCTGCTGACCAGGGGCGAGGACCTGCCCGAAGCGCTGGCCGCCCTGGCGGCCAAGCGCGCGCCGCACTTCACGGGCCGGTGAGCCGATGGCACCGGAGCCGCTTTCCGCGCTCGAGCTGGACACGCTCACCCTGACCAGCCTGGACGAGGAGGTCATGCTGCTGACCATCAACCGTCCGGACCGGCTGAACACGATGACCATGCCGATGTTCACCGACCTGGCCCGGGCGGCCCGGGCGCTGCGGGACAGCGGTACCCGGGCCCTGGTCCTGACCGGCGCCGGGGAGCGGGCGTTCTGCGCCGGGTTCGACCTGGCCGAGATCGACGTCATCACCCGGATGGGGGTGCGGGAGTTCCTGCGCTTCCAGGAGCTCGCCACCGGCAGCCTGGCCGCGCTCCGGGCGCTGCCGTTCCCGGTGATCGCGGCCGTGCACGGCGCCGCGTCCGGCGGCGGGATGTCGCTTGCCCTGGCCGCGGACATCCGGCTCGCCGCCCCCACGGCGAAGTTCAACGCCGCGTTCGTCCGGGTCGGCCTGTCGGCCGGCGAGCTCGGCACGTCCTGGCTGTTGAGCAGGCTGGTCGGACCGGGCCGCGCGGCTGAGATCGTGTTCACGGCCAGAAACGTCGAAGCCGCCGAGGCCGAGCGGATCGGCCTGGTCAACAAGGTCGTCCCCGCTGCGGACCTGCTGGCCGAGGCGGTCGCCATGGCCCGGCAGATCAAGGGCAATTCCCCGGCCGGCATCGGCATGTCCAAACGTGCGCTGCAGCGCAACCTCGAGGTGGCCTCCTACCGCGCCGCGGTGGAGCTGGAGAACCGCGGGCAGGCGCTGCTGACCCAAGGCGAGGACATGCCCGAGGCGCTGGCCGCCTTCACCGAGCGGCGCGCGCCGGTCTTCGGAAGGCAGGAATACCCATGGTGACCCTGGGCGGTATCGATCCCGGTTTCGGGCCAGGTGATGACCGGCGGCACTGGCCCGCCACCGCGGACGGCCGGATGCGGGACAGCCTGTTCTGGGAACTGATCATGCCCGAGGAGAAGCTCGGCCTGCAGATCTACCTGTACGTCAGCAACCGCGGCCGCGCTGGGTACAACGTATCCGTGTGGGGCCCGCAGGCCGAGCCGGTCGCGCTGCAGCTCGCCCAGGGCACGGTCGGCGACGACGTGGACTTCGACGATTTCGAGTTCCAGGGCCTGCGGGTGCGGCAGCCCGAGCTGCGCCGGACCTGCCAGGTGCGCTACGAGAGCGAGCAGGTCCGCATCGCCTACGACTTCACCGCGCTGCACGACGCGTTCAGCTACCGGTCCAACCCGGACGGCCTGCCGGCCTGGTTCGCGCAGAACCGGCTGGAGCAGACCGGGCATGTCACCGGCTTCGTCGAGGTGGGGGGACGCCGGATCGACTGGAACAGGACCGGGCACCGGGACCATTCGTGGGGGCACCGGGACTGGGGCATGCCCCAGCACTGGAAGTGGTTCATCGCTTACACCGAATCCGGGCACGTGGTGAACGGGTGGATCTGGATCGCCCGCGGCGAGTGGGGCTTCGCCGGCTACGTCGTCCGGGACGGCGTCGCGATCCCGGTCTCGCACATCACGCACCACGCCGACTACCACCCGGACATGACCCAGCGCCGGCTCGAGGCCGACCTGACCGACATCACCGGGCGCAGCACGCACCTGGTCCTGGACGTCTACGGGGTGATCAAGTTGCCTACCCGTGACCCGATGAGCACCGTGATCTACGAGGCGGCGTGCACGGCCGAGATCGACGGCGAGCCGGGGGCGGCCCAGTTCGAGACCCATTGGCCGGGCTCGTACCTGCGGTACCTGGCGGATCGCGGCGAGGGGGGATGACCGAGCTCACGGCCGGCCAGCTGGCGGAGCTTGAGAGGTTCCTGCGGTCGCGCGGCATCTGCCGCGGGCCGCTGACGGCCAGGCCGGTCGGGGACGGCCACTCCAACCTGACGTATCTGATCTGCGGCGGGCCTCGGCAGGTGGTCGTGCGGATGCCGCCCCCGCCGCCGCTGCCCCCGGGCGCGCACGACGTGCTCCGCGAGGCGACCCTGCTGCGGGGACTGGCCGGCCGTGCCGTGCCCGTGCCCAGCGTGCTGGCCAGCGCGGAAGCCGGGCAGGTCATCGACTCCCCCTTCTATGTCATGGACTTCGTGCCTGGACCGGTCGCCACCACCGCGACCCCGGCGGCGCTCAGCGCGCCGGCCGACCGGCGGCGGATCGGCGAGGCCCTGGCTGACACGCTGGCCGCGCTGCACGCCATCGACTGGCAGGCGGCCGGGCTGGCGGGCCTGGGGCGTCCGGCCGGCTTCAACGCACGGCACCTGCGCCGGATGGGCGCGCTGGTGGCCGACGCCCACGGCCGTCCGCCGCCGGATTTCGCCGAGATCGACGCCTGGCTCGGCGCGCACGTCCCGCCGGAGTCGGGCGCGGCCATCGTGCACAATGACTACCGGCTCGGGAATGTCATCCTCGCCCCCGAGCCGCCGGGACGGATCGCGGCCGTGCTGGACTGGGAACTGGCGACCATCGGCGATCCGCTGTTCGACCTCGGCTACTTCCTGGCGTCCTATCCGGTGGCTGGCGAACCGCTGACCCCGACCGGGGCGCTGGGCGTCGCCGTGCTCGAACCGGGTTACCCGACCCGGGAGGAGCTTGCGCTGCGCTACGCGGCCGCGACCGGCCGGGACCTAGCCAACCTGAGCTGGTACACCGCGCTGGCGCTGTGGAAGCTCGCCGTGCTGTACGAGTACGGCAGGCGCCGCGCGGCCAGCGGCCACGGCGACCCGTACTACCAGGACCGGGCCCTGGTCCGGTCGTTCCTCGCGGCCGCGCACCGCAGCGCGGGGCTGCCCGCCAGGACGGGTCAGTGGCTCCGGTAGGCGGAGAAATCCGGGGCCCGCTTCTCGTTGAAGGCCGTGATGCCCTCCTGGGCCTCGGCGGAGTCCCCGAACAGCTTGAGGCTGGAATAGGCCATCTGCCCGATCGCCGCGAAGTGCTCCGTGTCGGTGTTCATCGACTGTTTCAGGACCTTCAGCGCAGTGGGGGACAGCCGCAGGATCTCATCGGCCCACGACCGGACCTCGGTCTTGAGCTGGTCCGCGGGAACCACCTTGTTGACCAGGCCCCACGCCTCGGCCTGCTCGGCGCTGTACTGGCGGCACAGGAACCAGATCTCGCGCATGCGCTTCTCGCCGACCACCCGGGCCAGGTACCCGGTGCCGAAGCCGGCGTCGTACGAACCGACCCGCGGCCCGTTCTGCCCGAACCGGGCGGTGTCCGCGGCGATGGTCAGATCGCACAGGACGTGCAGCACGTGCCCGCCGCCGATGGCGAAGCCGTTGACGGCCGCAATGACCGGCTTAGGCACGTCCCTGATGACCCGGTGCAGCATGTCGATCTCGAACAGCCCGCTGTCCGACGGCCCGTAGTCGCCGGTTTCCATCCGCTGCTTCTGGTCGCCGCCGGTGCAGAATGCCTTCTCGCCGGCCCCGGTCAGGCAGATGACACCTACCTCGTCGCTGCTCCAGGCCCGCTTGAAGCACTTGACCAGCTCGTCGACCGTGCGGGCGCGGAAAGAGTTGTACCGCTCGGGGCGGTTGATCGTGATCCAGGCCAGGCCGTGGTCCACGTCGTACGTCACGTCAGTGAGCTGGTCCATGGACAAATAAACTACTCCTGTGAACGATCGTTTTCAAGGCAGGTCTTGTCATCTGCGTGCGAATAGGCATATGAAGAGGGAAATCTGCGGTACTTAGCATCTGGCTGCCAACGAGGGTTCGCACCTGCGCCGGGTGAAGGCCTGCCCCGGCGCCGGTCCGGGCCGGACGGTGCGCGAGGCTCCCGGGGCCGCGTGTGCAGAATGGACAGCATGACTGAGCTGACGAGCGAACCTGCGGGCATTGCCTGGCACGAGTCCGGCAAGTACGAAGACATCCGATACGAGACCACGGGCGACGGCATCGCGAAGATCACCATCTGCCGCCCTGAGGTGCACAACGCGTTCCGGCCGCAGACCCTCATCGAGATATCGCACGCGCTGAACGAGGCGCGCGAGGACGAATCAGTCGGCGTCATCATCTTGACCGGCGCAGGCGGCAAGGCCTTCTGCTCAGGCGGCGACCAGCGGGTGCGCGGCGACAGCGGCTACCAGGCGGACGAGAACAGCACGGGCCGCTTCCACGTCACCGACCTGCATGTGCAGATGAGGCGGACCCCGAAGCCGATCGTGGCCATGGTGGCCGGCTGGGCGATCGGCGGGGGCCAGGTGCTTCAGCTGGTGTGCGACCTGGCCATCGCCGCAGACAACGCGAGATTCGGCCAGGTCGGGCCCAGGGTCGGTTCCTTCGACGGCGGCTTCGGCGCGTCCTTGCTCACCCAGGTCGTGGGCGCCCGTAAGGCCAAGGAAATATGGTTCCTGTGCCGCCAGTACGACGCGCAGCAGGCGCTGGAGATGGGCCTGGTCAACACCGTGGTCCCGCTGGCCGACCTGGAGGGCGAAACGGTGAAGTGGTGCCGCGAGATGCTGGCCCTGTCGCCCTTCGCCCTGCGGCTGATGAAGGCGAGCTTCCACGCGGCCGAGGACGGCTACGCCGGCCTCCAGCAACTGGCCCACGACGCCAACCTGCTGTTTTACGGCTCCGAAGAGGCTCAGGAAGGCCGCGAGGCCTTCAAGGCCAAGCGAGCACCTGACTTCGGCCGCTTCCCGCATCGCGCCTAGGACGCGGTCCCTGGGGTCCCGCCAGCGGCGCCCGTCCCGGCTGCCTCACCGGCACCCGTTCCGTCTCACAGTCGACCTCCTCACCGGGATTTGCGTAGTGGATTCCGCTGGGCGGGAGCTTTCTTGTGCTGGCAGAGCATGATGTTGTGCCCGTGCTGATAGAGCCCCTCCGGCGCGTCGCCCCGGAGAAAGCTCCACACCGTGTCCAGCATCGGCCCCCACATCTTCGGGAGCTCGGCCCATGTCGCCGCCGCCGCTACCACCGCCGTCGGCGTCGGTTCGACGGTCGTCACGGTCACCTCGACAGTCATGGCGCGGAGCATACGCCGTAGTCGTGACCAGCGCGTGCCATCAGCCGGATCCCTTTGCTGCATCGTCAAGGGAGTGATGGCCTTTGCAGGACCCGCCGCCCGCGTTAGGCTCTCGCGCGAGACGACGGAAACGCGGGGGGAGAGTGCTCGGGATGGGCGGACTGCAGTACAGCCTGGTGAAGCCCGCGGTGACGCAGACGGATCCGGCGGCGATCGCGCCGTACATGTTCTGGCTGATGTTCCGCAACCTCGCCTCCGAGGGGCTGGTGTTCGAGGACCCGGTCAACGCGGGCGTCCTGTCCAGGCCCGGCTGCGTGCTGGCCGCTCCGGCCTGGGAGAACAGCGTCACGCACGTGACCCAGGACTACGTCTACAACTGGACCAGGGACGCCGCCATTGCCGCGATCGAGCTGGCGGCCGGGCCGCTCCCCAGTACCCAGCCGCTGGTTGACTACGTGCAGTTCGCGCAGGTCTGCCAGACCTCGGGCGGCGACTTCGATCGCGGCTCCTTCCTGATCAACGGCACGCCGCGGAGCTGGACCAACCAGAGCGACGGGCCGGCCCTGCAGACCCTGGCCATCTTGCAGTTCTACGCTCAGCTCGACGCGCCGACGCAGGCCACGGCGAACGCCGCGATCGCCGCGAACCTGAACTTCCTGCAGAACGCCTACCAGGGCGAGACGTACAACCTCTGGGAAGAGGAGTACGGCGCCTCGTTCTTCGCGCGGTCGGTGCAGCTGCGGTGTTTCCTGGCGGTCACGGCCAACACCGTCGGGATTGCGGTGCCGGGCTGGCTGAGCACCGCGATCCCGTGGCTGGAGAGCGCCCTGGCCGGGCACTGGAACGGCCAGTGCTACCGGTCGATGCTGCCCGTCCCGGCCGATTACCGGGCTCCGTACGATCCCAATATCGACATCGTCATGGCGGCGATCTACGGCGCCGTCGCGGTCACCGACACCAAGCTGCTGGCCACCGCCGCGCTGCTGCGCAGCCAGTGGGCCGACCCGGCCTCACAGTACTTCTACCCCATCAACGGGGCCGATCAGGCCCGCGGCGTCGGCCCCATGTTCGGCCGCTACCCCGGAGACGTGTACGACGGGGACACCGATGCGCAGGCGGGCGACCATCCCTGGCCAGTGTCCACGGCTAACTTCGCCGAGCTGTACTACCGGCTGGCCAAGCAGATCACCACGTCCGGCGCGGTTCCGCTCGACGACCTGTCGGCCGGCTTCTTCAGCCAGCTGGGCATCGGCGCGTCGGCCACCCCGGCGGCGGCCGCGGCCGCGCTGGAGACCGCAGCCGACCAGATGCTGCAGGCGGTCATCTTCCACAGCGATCACTTCGAGCTCAGCGAGCAGTTCGACGCCACGACCGGCTACGAGAAGAGTGTGGACAACCTGTCCTGGAGCTACGCCTCGTTCCTGTCGGCCGTCCGCGCCAAGAACGCCCTCTGAGGAGGCTTGAGCGGGGTTAGTCCGGTGGGGCGAGCTGGTCCAGCGCGGCAATCGACGCACTGGGCAGGCGGAGAGCGCCGGCCGCGATGTTCTCGGCCAGATGGGCGGGGTCGGAGGTGCCGGGGATGAGCAGCGTGCGGTCGTAGTGGGCCAGCAGCCAGGCCAGGGCCACCTGGGCCGGCGTTGCGCCGAGTTCGCTGGCGATGGCGGCGACGGTGGGGTTATCGGTGGCCTTGGGCTGGTTGGGGAACGCCGAGCCGAGGGGGAAGAACGGGACCCAGGCGATGCCGTGTTGGCGGCACAGCTCGAGCACCGGCTCGGCGGAGCGGTCGAGGACGTAATAACCGTTCTGCACGCAGGCGATGCCGGCGGGCAGGGCCTGGCGGAGCTGGCTGGCGGAGACGCTGGAAAGCCCGATCGCGCCGATCTTGCCCGCGTCCCGCAGCGCGGCCAGCTCAGCGAGCTGGCTATCCAGGTCGACCCGCTGGTCGCCCTCGGCGATCAAGCCGGGCCGGGCGTCCAGGCGCCGCAGGTTGACCACGCTTACCTGCTCGCTGCCGAGCGTGGCGAGGTTGGCCTCGATCTGGGCGCGCAGTTGCTCCGGCCGTTGCGCGGGGACGAGTTTGCCGCCGCCGTCCCGTTCGGCGCCGACCTTACTGGCCACGACCAGGTCGTCGGGGTAGGGCGCAAGCGCGTCGCGGATGAAGGCGTTGCACGCACCGTAGAACTGCGCGGTGTCGATGTGGTTGATGCCGTCACGGACCGCCAGGCGCAGGATCGCCAGCGCCGCGTCCCGCCCCACGGCCGGTTGCTCCAGCTGCATCGCACCGAAGCCGATCCGGCTCACGGTGCGCCCCGCTAGCGGCGCGGTGCCGCCCGGGATAGGCGTGCGGGAACCCGTCCTGGCCTCGGATGCCGTCATCGGTGATCCTCCGGTCGTAAGATAGTGATCGCATAACCGGAGGAGCCTCCGGCATGTTCATCGTAACCGATAATCGGAGGACCCTCCGCATCATGCCCAGCCAGAGCCAGATCCAGAGCCAGAGCCCGCCCAGGCGTCTGCGCGTGGATGCCGAGCGCAACCGCGCCCGGCTGCTCGACGCCGCCCGGGCCGCGTTCGCATCGGGACAAGTCCCGGTGACCCTGGAGCAGGTCGCACGGGACGCGGACGTGGGGATCGGCACGCTCTACCGCCACTTCCCCACCCGCGAGGCCCTGGTCGAGGCGCTCTACCGCCAGGAGCTAGCGGACCTGTGCGCGAGCGCCGGGGACCTGCTCGAAACCCACGTCCCCGAGCGCGCCCTGCGCGCCTGGATGGACCGCTTCGCGGGCTATGTCCGGGCCAAACGGGAGATGGCCGACGCCCTGCGAGCCGTGTTCGCCGCGGGCAGCGTGACCGTGTCCTTCGCGCGCGAGCAGCTCACCGCCGCGGTGCAAACAATCCTCGACGCCGGGATCTCCGCCGGAACACTGCGCGATGACGTGCGTGCCGAGGACATCGTCGCCACGATCGTGGGCATGTTCACCGCCACCTCCCTGGCCGGCGGGCACGAGCAGCTTGAGCGCATGCTCGACCTGCTGATGGACGCCGTCCGGCTTGCCCGGCAGGGGGCACGGGAGGATTCCGATGGCTGAGCCGGTGCTCGCAGCAACACGGCTAGCGGGGACCGCCGCCGACAGGGTGCTCCTCGTCGTCGGGCCGTCGCTCGGCACAGCTGTCGGGGCGCTCTGGGAGCCGTGCGCGGCGCAGCTAGCCGGCGTCGAAGTGGTCGGATGGGACCTGCCTGGGCATGGGCTGAGCCGGCCCGCTGAGGAAGGATTCACGGTCAAGGACCTGGCCGCGTCCGTGCGGGCCCTGGCTAACGCGGCCGCGGCCGGCCGGCCGGCTTGCTACGCGGGTGTATCTCTCGGTGGTGCGGTGGCGTTCGAACTCGGCCTGGCCCCTGGCCCGTTCCGGGCCGTCGCGGCCGTGGCGGCTGCGTCGCGCATCGGCGAGGCATCCGCGTGGGCAGAGCGGGCCGAACTCGTCCGCAGGGCCGGTACGCAGGTGATGGTGGCCGGCTCCGCTCAGCGGTGGTTCGCACCCGGCTTCGCCGAGCGCGACGGCGACACCGCCGGGCGGCTGCTGCAAACCCTGTCCGATACCGACGACGAGTCCTACTCGCTGGCCTGCGAGGCACTAGCGGAGTTCGACCGCAGCCCGGACCTTGACCAGATTACGGTGCCGTTCCTGCTCGGACCCGGCGAGCACGACGGCGTCGTGCCGCCGGCTCGCGCTCGCCGGGACGCCGACGCGATCGCCGGCAGCCGGCTGCAGGTATTCGCGGGGTGCGGACATCTGCCGCCAGCTGAGTCCCCTGGTGCGGTCGCTCAAGCACTGACCGAACTCTTCGCTATCAGGTAACTGACCCGCCGGCCTCCGGCCTGGAGCCCAGGTTCAGCAGCCGCTGTTCGAGATCGGCCCAAGTCTTGCTCCACTCCGCGAGCGGGCCGAGGACCTGCTCCAGCGCCGCCAGCTGCTCGTCGAACGAAGACAGCTGAGCCTTCAGCGCCTCTATGCTGCGTCGCTGGGCGGCGATGCTGCCGGTGACCGAGGCCATCTGCGCCGCGGAAAAGGCGCCGGGCAGCGCAACTGCGCCGAGGGCCGACCGCGGGCTCCCGCCGAATCGGCCGAGGTTCTCCAGCCTCTCGGTGGTCGCCCGAAGTTGAGCGATGAATTCCTGGACCAAGCCGGGAATCACACCGGATGTGCTCTGCTCCTCGTCGGCCATCGACGCCATCCTTCCCGGGAGCCCCGCAACCGCTGCCCCTATGCGAACATTCCCAATCGCCGGGAGTTAATGTCACAGGTCGGCTGACCGCCTGGCCGCGACCGCGGCCACCAGGGCGGTCCGCATCGCCTCCACCGGGCCGGGATGACCAGTCATCAACTCGACCTGCGCGACCGCCTGGTATAGCAGCACGGTCAGACCGCTGACCACCGGGCAGCCGGCGGCCAGAGCTGACCCGGCGAAGGAGGTCGGCCACGGCGCGTACACCACGTCAAGCACCATGGTGTCCGGCTTCCAGCGGCTAGCACTGAGCGGATCGGCTGCGCCGCCGGGCAGCGTGGAGATGACCAGGTCGGCGGCGGGCAGCGGTTCGGTGAACAGGCCATCGGAGATCGTTGGCCGTATCCCGAGTCGCTCGGCGGTCTCGCGCAGCTCGCCGGTACGAGCCAGGTTGCGCACCAGGACAATCGGCGAGTCGTGGCCCAGCTCGCGCACCGCGGCGAGGGCACTTTGCGCCGTGCCGCCCGCGCCGAGAATGACCGCCTGCTCGACCCGGGCCAGTCCGGCCTCCCGCAACGCCGAGACCATGCCAGCCACATCGGTGTTCTCCGCCCGCCTGCCTCCGGCCGGCCCGGCCGGAGAGAACACCAGTGTGTTCGCGGCCCCGACCGCCTCGGCCAGCGCCGATACCTCATCGGCGACGGTCAGGGCCACCCGCTTAAGCGGCATCGTCAGCGACAAGCCCGCCCACTGGGGTCCCATGCTGTCGACCAGGCGCGGTAGACCCGGCTCGTCGCATTCGATCTTGTCGTAGCGCCAGCCATGCAGGTCAAGCGCCCGGTAGGCCGCCTCGTGCAGGACGGGGGAGAGCGAGTGCTCGATCGGGGACCCAAGCACGGCCGCCCGCCGCACCGTCTCGTCTACCGCGGTGGTGGGAACGCCCACGTTCATTTACCTATCTCGAGGTCTGCCCGGGCACCGTTACGCCTGGGCCTGCTGATCGGCTGGGGACGGACCGCGTCCTGGCATGAGTCTGTTGCAGGTTAGCCGGTGCCCGGAGAGGCGGTTCCTGCCACTGGGCGGGACGTGCGTTGCGCCCGTCGGGTCGGCCGGGCAGTGTCCTAAGCGCCGGGATCGGGGCACCCACGGTGCCCGCAGATGCGCTGCGGCGGTCCGCTGGCCGCAGCAGCGAAGCGGTCCGAGCTGAATGAGAAACCTGAGGCTGGTCCATTGCGTTGCCGTCACTCCTGAAGCTACCATCCAGGGAGATGGTAGAGAGATGGTGCCCGGATGGCAAAAGGTGAGACCGAGAAGACCGAGAAGATCACCATCAACCTGGGACTGGTGGACCTCGGGCAGATCGATCTGCTGGTCCAGGAAGGCTTCTACGCGAACCGCACTGATTTCATCCGCACGGCCATCCGTAATCAGCTCGCCACCCGGGGCGAGGCGCTTGACCAGACAGCGGCCCGACGCACCCTCACCCTGGGCAGCTCTTACTACACTCGTCGCGCCCTGGAGGAGATCCGCGACTCCGGGCAGATGATCCACATCCGGGTGCTCGGGCTGGCGAGCATCGCCGACGATGTCTCCCCTCAGCTGGCCCTGGCCACAATTGCCTCAGTAGAGGTACTCGGCGCCTTTCGCGCCCCCCCAGCAGTGAAGGCCGCCCTGGCGCATCGCACCGCCTGAGCCTACGTGGGCCGTAATCGCAACGGCTGCCCGAACCGCCGACCCGCAGCGCACAGGTCGTCTGCCAGGAAACCAAGGAAGACGACCACGAGAAGGGACATTCCCATGGACGCACCCCGGATGAAGGCGATGACTGAGGCCACCCGCCTGACCCGCGAGGGCCGCCTCGCCGAGGCAACCGCGCTGATCCAGCAGACCCTGACCAGCCGGGCGGTGCCATGGCGGACGCCGGATGCGCCATCCGACTGGGAGGAGACCGGTAGCACGCCTAGCCGCTACCCCGATGATCCCCCGCCAGCGCTGCGCGCCATGAAGGGCACCCAACTGAGGCGGCCCCTTCCCGGCTGGGTGGCCCGCCGCCGCACTCTCCCCAGCCGAGACGCCCGGGATCTGCGCCAGCCACACCGGCCCGCGGCCCCGGTCGCAAACCGTCCGGCCGGCCGGTTTGAGGCCTTTTCCTATGCCAACGCCGCCGGCACCCGGGCCTACCGGCTCTACGTCCCCTCCGGCCACACCGGCGGCCCCGTTCCCCTAGTCGTCATGCTGCACGGCGGCACCCAAGACGCGGTGAAGTTCGCCGCCGCCACCGGCATGAACGACCTCGCCGAGCGGCATACATTCCTCGTCGCCTACCCGGAACAGCCCTCCTCGGCGAACCCGGGCAAGTACTGGAATTGGTTTGTCCCTGGTCACCAGCGTCGCGATGACGGCGAGCCGTCGCTGATCGCCGGGATTACCCGCCAGGTCACGGATCGCTACGGGGCAGATGCCACCCGGGTGTACGTGGCCGGGTTTTCCGCCGGGGGTGCGATGGCCGCGGTGATGGCTGCGGTCTACGCCGATCTTTACGCCGCGGCCGGCGTGCACTCCGGGCTGCCCTACGCCGCCGCCGGCGATATGGCCTCCGCGTTCGCGGCGATGAAGCAGGGCCCGTCACGCCCGGCCCGGACCACGGCCCGGCCCGTGCCGCTGATCGTCTTCCATGGTGACCGAGATACCACCGTGGCTCCCGCCAACGCCGTCGGCCTCATCAACGACGTTCTGGCCGCGGCCAGCCCGGACGGCCGCCCGGGCACCCCGCCTGCCGTGGTGACCACAGGGCAGGTGCCCGGCGGGCATACCTACACCCGGACCCGCTACCAAGACCCCGCGGGCGCGGTCCTGGCCGAGCGCTGGATCATCCACCGGAGCGGGCACACCTGGTCCGGTGGTGTCCCGCACGGCTCCTACACCGACGCCCGCGGGCCGGACGCCAGCGCCGAGCTCATCCGCTTCTTCGACGAGCACCCCGCCGTCCGGCCGCCCCGTTGACCGCAACCCGGCCGGACCGCACCAGAACATGCGCGCGATGCTTAACCTGATCCTCCGTGACCGATCAGGTCCAGCCAGGGCGAGTTCCTGTGAAATGATCATTTGATGTCAGTGTCTATTTTCGAACGTAAGCCAGAATTCTGCCCGTTCGGTCACCGGCTGTGGCCCGGCATGGCCCGGGTCAGCTGGCAGCCCTGTGTCTGCGCGGCGGCCAGGGAAAGGGCCGAACTCGGCCGTGGCATGGGTCATGTGTGGGTGTCCTGCGAGACCTGCCACTCCCAGCTCTGGGAGACGACGTTCTACGAGCCCCCGCACGACATCAGGCACGCCAAGCAGATATGACGTGGCCGGGGACCCAGTCCCGAAACTAGACATTCAACCGGGCTAGGCTCGAGGCAGACTACAGGACTGTACCCACACCCGAAGGAGCGTCGATGAAGACCAGGGCTGCTGTCGTCTACGAGCCAGGCAAGCGCATCGAGGTCGAGGAGCTCGACCTGGACGGGCCGCGGGAGGGTGAGGTCCTCATCCGCTACACCCACGCGGGCCTGTGCCATTCCGACATCCACGTCGCCCACGGCGATCTGGAGGCGCGGCTGCCGATGGTGCTCGGCCACGAAGGGGCCGGGATCATCGAGGAGGTCGGGCCGGGCGTGACCCGGGTGGCCCCCGGCGATCACGTGGTGTGCTCCTTCATCCCGAACTGCGGCGTGTGTCGATACTGCGCCACCGGCCGGCAGTCCATCTGCGACATGGGCGCCACCATCTTGCAGGGCTATCTTCCCGGCGAGCGTTTCCCGATCACCGGGCCCCGCGGCCAGTACGGGGCGATGTGCATGATCGGCACCTTCAGCCAGTACGGCGTGATCAGCCAGACCTCGGCCATCAAGGTCGACGACGACCTGCCCCTGGACAAGGCCGTGCTCGTCGGCTGCGGCGTGCCGACCGGATGGGGCTCCGCGGTGAACACCGCGAACGTCGCCCCCGGCGACACGGTCGCCATTTACGGGGTCGGCGGCATCGGCATCAACGCGGTGCAGGGCGCCCGCTACGCCGGCGCGAAGAACGTCGTCGCCATCGACCCGCTGGAGAACAAGCGGGAGAAGGCAATGGAGCTCGGCGCCACCCACGCGTTCGCCACCGCCGCAGAGGCGCAGGAAGCGATCACCGAGATGACCCGGGGCCAAGGCGCCGACTCGGCTATCCTCACCGTCGACCTCATGACGGCCGAAGTCGTCGGCGCCGGGTTCAACGCGGTCGGCAAGGGCGGTGTCGTCGTCCTGACCGGGCTGAACAAGCTGACGGAACCGACCATCCAGCTGCCGGGTACCATCTTGACCCTGTTCCGCAAGAGCGTGAAGGGCAGCCTGTTCGGCGACTGCAACCCCACCGTCGACATCCCGAAGATCCTCGGGTTGTACCAGTCGGGCGACCTCAAGCTGGATGAGATCATCACCCGCACCTACACCCTGGACGAGGTTAACGAGGGCTACGACGACCTCCTCGCGGGCAAGAACGTCCGCGGCGTCGTCGTCCACGAGCACTGACCGGGCGCCTTCGTCCTTGACTACCGCCCCCATGTCGAAGCAGGTTGTCGGGCGCCAGCGCGAGCTTGAACTGGTGCGAGCGGCGCTTGCCTCTGGCGCCCACATCCTGCTCGAAGGACCGCCAGGCACGGGTAAGTCCACCTTGCTCCGGCAGGTCGCGCGATCCAGGCACACCGAGTTCGTCCTGGTCGAGGGCAGCGCCGAGCTGACCCCGGCCCGCCTGATCGGGTCGTTCGACCCGGCCCTGGTGCTGGAACAGGGGTACCGGCCGGAGAACTTTTCCGACGGTCCGCTGGTGCGGGCCATGCGCGACGGCGGCCTGCTGTACGTCGAGGAGCTCAACCGGGTTCCCGAGGAAACGATCAACGTCCTGCTCACGGTCATGTCCGAGGGCGAGATCAACGTGCCGCGGCTGGGGCGGGTGACCGCGGACACCAGTTTCCGGCTGGTAGCCGCGATGAACCCGTACGACTCGGTCGGGACATCGCGGCTCTCCATGGCGCTGTACGACCGGACCTGCCGGATTTCGGTCGGCTACCAGGATGCAGCACACGAGCGCCAGATCGTCAAGCTCGCCGCGGAAGTCGCCAAGCAGACCCTGGTCGCCGAGGCGGTGGAGCTGGCCCGCGCCACCCGCGAGCATCCCGATCTTCGCTCGGGGGCCTCGGTGCGGGGCGCCATCGACTACGCCCGGCTGGTGCCCGAGCTGGCCGAGCTCCGCGTGCTCCCGGCCGACGACTGGCAGGTGGGGCTGGACGCGGCCCTGACCACCTTGTCCGGGCGGGTGCGGCTGCACGAGTCGTGCCGCCGTTCGGCCGACCAGGTCATCGAGGAGATCTTCCGGCGCATCCGGGCCACCAGGCCTGCGGACGGGCCGCCGGGAGGCGACCGCCCGGGGGAATGACGAGCCCGCCGGCCGCCCCGGCGGCCGGCGGGCCTACCCAGCGTCGCCAGCCGAAGTCGGGACGGCCGGGCCCTGGCGCAGGACCCGGCGGCGTTCGAGCTGCTCGCCGCCATGACCAACGCCACCGACGAACGCCTGCGTGCCGCCGCGATCAGGCTCGGCTCGGCCATCGTGCTCGAGCGGGCCCGGGCCGGGCGCGTCTCGATCAACGGGATCTCCCGGCTGCGGCCGGTCCGCGGCGCCGCCGACGGCGACCTGGACATCGACGCCTCGATCGAGGGTGTCTCGGCGGCCCGGGCGCAGGCCCGGCCGGTCATGCTCGACGACCTGACCACCGTGCACTGGGCCCGGGCGCATACGGCCTTCGCGGTCGTGATCGACCGGTCGGGCTCGATGAGCGGGACGAGACTGGCCGCGGCGGCGACGGTGGCCGCCGCGTGCGCGCTGCGGGCTCCGCGCGAGCACGCCATCTTGTCCTTCGCCGCGTCCGTCGACGTCATCCGGCCGCTGGCCAGTGAGATCATGCCCGCGGTGGTGGCCGGGCGGCTGCTGCGGCTCCGCGGGCATGGGGTCACCCGGTTGCCGGCCGCGCTGACGGCCGCGCGGGAGCAGCTGGCGCAGGCCCGGGCCAGGCGCCGGGTCGTCATCTTGCTGTCCGACTGCCGCAGCACCGATGACGATGACACCCTGGAGGTGGCCCGGACCCTGCCGGAGCTGATCATCTTGGCCCCGGCGGACGATCACGAGCAAGCCGCTCAGCTCGCGGACTCCGCGGGCGCGCGCTGGGCCGCGCTCGCCGACCCGCTTGATGCGGCCGCGGCCCTGGACTATCTGCTGGAAGCCCGGATCACCTAGGTTCTGGCCTGGAGTGGTCCCAGTCAGACAGCAGCGTCCGGAGCGCCGCGATCAGCGCGATCGGCTGGTCGAGCATGATGTGGTGACCCGCGACCGGGATCTCCACGAGGGGGGCGGCCCGGCCGAGCCGGTCGTACATGACCTCGCTCAGCTGCTGCGTCACGATGCCGTGTTCGGCCCGGAAGAGCGCGACCCGGCAGTCCAGCCGGGTCAGCAACTCGGGCATGAACTGCTCCCTGGCGAAGATCCCTGGGTCGAACTTCCAGCTCCAGCCGCCCTCGACCGGGCGGATGGAGGTGGCGGCCACATGATCCGCGATGTAGGCGAGCACCGGCTGATCGGGAACGGGATGAAACCGGGTGATGGCCGCCTGCCTGGTCGGATAGACGCGCAGCGGCCCGAATGCCCGCCGCTGGCGGGCGGCGCGGTCCTCGGGAGTGAGGTCCCGCACGGGCGAGTCGATGGCGACCGCCCCGGCGATACGCGACCCGGCCAGGCTGGCGAGCCGCAGCGCGACCAGGCCGCCCATGCTGTGCCCGATCACCGTGGGCGCGCCGGTGATCCCGGCGTCGGCGGCCGCGGCGAGCACCTCGCGGGCCCACGTGTCGAGGGTATAGCGGTCCCGCCGCCCGCTGTCGCCGTGCCCGGACAGATCGAGGGCGACGACCCGCCAGCCGTTCGCGAGCAGCGGGCCGATGTGGTCCCACCAGCGGGAGTGGGCGGCGCCGCCGTGCACGAGCACGATGCCGCGGTCCGCGGGGTTCCCCCAGGCCCGGTAGGCGATGGCGGCTCCCTCGACGGTCGTCTGCCGGTCCTGGACCGGTGCGGCCAGGGCGGCGGAAAACCAGGCCGGGGCCGCGGTCTCGCTGGCCGGATCAGCGTCGGCCGGTGATCTCATGACAGAAGCGAACCAGATGGCGCCCCCCGCCACGTCACCGGGAGGTGCCCAGCCGCTGTCATCGCCTAGGGTTTTGGTATGGAGATCCTGGTGGAGGCGCTGAGCCGGGGGTTGCCCGCTGATCGCCTCGTGCTCGATGCCGACGTGCTCGCGGCGATGTCGCACGACGAGGCCGAGTGGGCGCCGGCCGGGAAGGCGCTGGCCGGGGTGCGGGCCCGGTCAGAAGCCGAGGTGCAGCACGTCGTCCGTACCTGCGCCGAGCTAGGGACTCCCGTCGTGCCGCGGGGCGCGGGCACCGGCCTGTCCGGCGGCGCCAACGCGGTCAGCGGCTGCGTCGTCCTTGACCTGTCGCGGATGAACCAGGTCCGCCAGATCGATCCGGACAACCTGATCTGCGTCGTGCAGCCGGGCGCGGTGAACAACGACGTCAAGGCCGCCGTCGCCGAACACGGCCTGTGGTACCCGCCGGACCCGGCCAGCGCCCCGTGGTCCACCATCGGCGGCAACGTGGCGACCAACGCCGGCGGCCTGTGCTGCCTGAAGTACGGCGTCACCCGCGATTACGTGCTGGGCCTGCGCGCCGTCGTGGGCGGGCCTGTCGCCTACGGCGACGTGGTGCGGCTGGGGCGGCGCACCACCAAGGGCGTGGCCGGCCTGGACATGGTGGGGCTCTTCGTCGGATCCGAGGGCACACTCGGCGTGGTGACCGAGGTGACCCTGCGGCTGCGGCCCGCGCGGGCCGGCACACCGCACACGGTCGTCGGAGCGTTCGGCGACCTGGTCGCCTCCGGTCAGGCCGTCGCGCAGATCACCCGGCGCGGGCTGACCCCGGCCGTGCTCGAGCTGCTCGACCGGTTCTGCCTGCAGGCGGTGGAGGACTGGAAGCACCTGGGTGTCGGCACGGACGCGGCCGCGCTGCTGCTGGCCCGGGTGGACACGCCAGGGGACTCGGGCGTGGCGGAGGCGGCCGCGATCGCCGCGGCCATGGCCGATGCGGGCGCGATCTGGGTGGAGCAGTCGACCGATGACACCGAGGCCGAGGCGTTGTTCGAGGCCCGGCTGCTGGCCTACCCGGCGCTCGAGCGGCTCGGGCCGGTGCTCACCGAGGACGTGTGCGTGCCGCGGTCCCAGGTCCCCGCGATGCTGGCGGAGATCGGCTCGATCGCGGCCCGGCACGACGTGCACATCGCGACCATCGCCCACGCCGGAGACGGGAACCTGCACCCGCTGATCATCACCCCGCCCGGCGACGCGGCGGCCCGCATCGCGGCTCAGGCCGCGTTCGAGCAGCTCCTGGATGCGGCGATCGCCCTGGGCGGCACCGTCACCGGCGAGCACGGCGTCGGGATCCTCAAGCGGGACGGCATGCGCAGGGAACTGGACCCTGGCTCCCTCGTTATGCAGTCCGCGATTCGCCGCACGCTGGACCCGCTCGAGCTGTTCAACCCGGGCAAGGGCTAGCAGCGGTGAGGCGGGGTGGCCCGGCTCGGGCCACCCCGCCTCGGTGCGGGTGCGGTCAGGAGACGTTCAGTGCGTTGTCGTCTTCGAAGAAGTTGGTGTTGTACCCGCCGCCGAGGGTCTCCTTCCCGGTGAACTTGATGGTGATGGTCTGGCCGATATACGGCGCGACCGAGTAGGAGTGCTGGACGTAGCCGGATCCCTCGTTCTGGTTGGACAGGGTGCCCAGCGTCGCCAGTACGGTGCCGCTGGAGTTGAGCACCTGGATGGTGAAGGTGTCGTAGGCCTTACCTGTCGGGTCATCGCTGTTGATGTAGAGCCAGAACGACAGGGTGGCGTTCTTGCACTTCGACGGAATCGTGACGCTCTGGGAGAGGGTGTCGGTGTGCGCACCGCCGTAGCCGTCCAGCCAGGCCAGCCACGGGTCACTCGACGGGTATGACGGGACGCCTTCGTCGGTGTTGGACAGCACGCCACTGCTAGCGGTCCACGGCGAGATGCTGCCGGTGGCGAACCCTGGGTTGCCGAGCAGTTGCGCCGCGGTGCAGCCGCCGCCGGTGGTGCTGATCGTCCAGGTGAACGACGCCGATCCGGTCGCGCCGGTGGTGTCCTTGGCGCTCACCGTCACGCTGGAGGTGCCCGCAGTGGTCGGGGTCCCTGTGATCAGCCCGGTGGAGAAGTTGATGGACAGCCCGGCGGGCAGTCCGGTGGCACTGTAGGTCAGCGTCTGGCCAGACGCCGAGTCAGTCGCATGAATCTGCAGGCTGACCGCGGTTCCCACGGTGCCGGTCTGGTTGCCGGGGTTGGTCACTGTGACCGTGTTTCCTGTCGTGCTGCCGGTGAACGCGGTCACGCCGTCCGGGGTGCCCCATCCAGTCGGCCCGTCGTAGCCCACCTCACCGGTGCACAGGTAGGCGGGACTGCAGGTCCCGTTGGCACCGGAGGTGACGTCGTACAGGTTGGAGGTGTGCTTGTAGATGTAAGACGACGGGTAGGTGCCGGCCGTCGGCGTCCCGGCCAGCGCGAAGACCGAGGCGATGATCGGGGAGGAGGCGCTGGTCCCGCCCACTTCGAGCCAGCCGCCCTGGCTGTAGGTGTCGTAGACGGCGAGGCCGGTGTTGGGGTCGGCCACCGCGGCCACGTCGTTGTCGGTCCGCTTGGAGCAGCCGGTGTCGGTCTGCCAGGACGGCTTGGCGTCGTCCGCGGAACAGCCGCTGCCGGTGCCCTCGCCGCCGGCGCTGCTGCCCCACACGGTCTCGGTCCAGCCGCGCGAGTTCGACGCGGTGGACAGCGAGGTGCCGCCGACCGAGGTGACGTACTGGGAGGCGGCGGGGTAGGACACGCCGTAACCACTATCACCGGCGGAGGCGACGATCGCTTTGCCGGGGTGGTTGTAGTACTCGGTGTCGTAGGTGGAGTCCGAGGACGACTCGGAACCGCCGTAGCTATTCGAGACGAAGTCCGCGCCCAGGCTGACCGCGGAGTTCACGCCGGTCCCGAGGTCGGCCGTGTCGGCGCTGCTGGCTTCCACCAAGATGATGTGGCAGAGCGGGCAGATCGCCGAGACCATGTCGATGTCCAGCGATTCTTCGACGTCCCAGCCGTTCGACCCGGCGTTGGCCGGAAGCGGGCTGGTCGCCCCATTCTCGTTGACCTGGGAGAAGCAACCGCTGCCACAGGCGGGCAGGCCCCAGTCGGAGCGATAGGTGGCCAGGTCAGAGGCGGCATTGGGGTCGTTGTACGCGTCGACCACCGCGACGGTCTCGCCGCTGCCGGCTGTCGATGACGGCAGGGCGTAGGCGCTTTGCAGGTTCGAGGGCCCGTAGCCGTCGCCGACAGGGGCCGCGTCGGGACCGAGAACGGCCTGGGCCTTCTGCCCGACATCGGTGCGGATCAAGACCATGCATGCCATCCGGCCATGCTTGGTCGTGACCGGGCAGGCTCGCTTATAGCTGTGCGTCGCCTTGCTGACCGGCGGCGCCTTCGTCTTGGCGGCGGCTGGCGCCGCTGGCTGGGCCATGGCCGGGCCAGAGTACGCCAGGCCGGCCAGCGACAGGGCCGAGACGGACACCAGGATCTGGGCGGCACGTCTGAGTCTCAGGCGGGCCGATCGCGGACCCGTTCCCGGGCTTATGGCACCGGATTTTGATCGCACGAGATCGCCTCCCTTTCGTGAGGGGCTGGCGGAATGCATGCGCCCGCCCGCCTGCTGACTGGCGATGCCACCGTCCCGCTAGCTAGTGCGGATTGGATTACCACCGCAAATCAGACAAGTGGGCAAAAGACACAAAACACGCCATACACACGCCATGCAAAGGTGAATGCTGGGGTTACCTGACTACATCGCTTAGGAACCTGTTGATCTTTGTCAGGATTACCTGGAGTTTCCGTCTGTGATGGAGAGTAGTCAAGACTTATGGGCCAAGATCTTTAAAAGACGCGAAAGTTTTCCGGCCGTCGGCGCGCCGACGGTTCAGCGCGGCTTCATCCCGCATGGTCCGTGCCACTGCAGCGGCAGGCCGGCGTCCCACCGGAGCGGTGCTGTCACGGTGATGGAGATCATTCAGTAGCGACCTGTGCTGGCACCACGCGATCGAGCCAGCTGGTCAGCGCGGCGATGACCTCGGCCCGGTTGGTCTCGTTCAGGATCTCGTGCCTGGCGCCTGGATAGATGCGGACCGTCACGTCGGTCAGGCCTGCGGCCTTGTACCTGTCGGTCAGCGGGGTCAGCAGCGCGAGGCCGCCGTTGACCGGATCGGCTTCGCCGGCCGCGATGTAGACCGGCAGGTCGGCCCTCATCACGGCCAGTTGAGCCGGGTCGGCGAGCCGCCGTGCGCCACCGAACATGCCCTTGGCCGACTCGGTGTCGATCCCGAAGCCGCAGCCTGGGTCGGCGATGTAGGCGTCCACGATGGCCTCGTCGCGCGAGAGCCAGTCATAGTCCGTGCGCGCGGGCTGGAACGCCGCGTTGAACATGGCCAGGTCCAGCGGCTGGTCCAGGTCCAGCGCGGGTTCGAGCAGGTCGATCGCCGCGGTCCCGGTCAGCACCACGGCGTCGACGTCGGCGCTGTGATCGAGCAGGTACTGCTGCACGGCGAACGAGCCCATGCTGTGCCCGACCAAGATGAGCGGCAGGCCCGGGTGGTCCGCCCGGATCTTGGCCGAGAGCAGGCCGATGTCCTCGACTAGGGCAGACCAGCCGCCGGGGCCCAGGTCGCCGTACGATCCGGGGTCCCCGCTGGCGCCGTGACCGCGATGATCCTGGGCGTAGACCACGTAACCAGCGTCGTTCAGGGCTCGCGCCACGTGATCGTAGCGCTGGGCGTGCTCGCCCATCCCGTGGGTCAGCTGGGCCGCGGCCCGCGGCTTGTCGTTGTCCGGCTCCCACCGGTAGGCGACGATCTTCGTGCCGTCAGCCGATTCATAGCTGAGCTCGCTCCTGGGCATGATGGCGGTCCTCTCGTGGCGGACGCGAGTCCGCATCCCCTGCGCCCGGTGACGGCGGCCTCGCGTGCCATAACTTAAATTAAAAAATATCTGGTGACAAGGGCAGATAGGGACCGAACGGACCGCCGTTCGTGCCCAGCGCCAGGCAATCAGGAAGGGCCGCACGTGGCTGCCATACCGGTTTACCCGTCGTACTTCCAGTTCGACCAGCAGGGCGTCGCGTTCAACATGTGGTATTTCGCCTGGTTCGACGATGTCATGACCCAGTTCCTCGGCGAGGCCGGCTACCCCTACCTGACCATGATGGCCGACGGCCTGGACGTCCAGCTTGTCCATACCGAAGCCGACTGGCGCGAAGGCGTCCGTTACGGGGAATCGGTGCTGATCGACGTGGTCACCGAGACGATAGGGTCGACCAGTTTCACGCTGTCGTTCACCGTGCGGGCCGAGGAGAAGGTGTGCTCGACGGCCCGCATCGTCTACGTCGTGGTGGGCGCGGACGGCCTGAGCAAGCAGCCGATACCGCCGAAGCTCCTGGCCGCTTTGCAGTCCGCCCGCTGACGCGCGCCGGACCCGTCGACCTAACATTAATGAGAACTTCTCCGAGGGGCCCGCGGCTCAGGGAGCGTGATCGATGCAGTCTCCTGCCGTCGAGGGTCCGTACTTTGACGAGCTGGTCGTCGGCCAGGAGTTCAGCCGTGCGCCCGGCCTGACGCTGACGCCGGGACTGGCCGCCGCGCATCAGGCCATCACCGGGGACCGCCTCGCGCTCGCCCTTGACCATGAGCTGGGTCATCAGGTCACCGGCGGCGCCCCGCTGGCGTCACCCAACCTGGTCTGGGACATCGCGATCGGCCAGTCGACGCTGGTCACCCAGCATGTCAAGGCCAACCTGTTCTACCGCGGGCTGGCCTTCAGGCGTACCGCCCGGCTCGGCGACACGCTCCGGACCTCCACCCGGGTCGTGGCGCTGCGGCAGAACCGGCCGCGGGAAGGCCGCGCGCCCACCGGGCTCGCGGTGCTGCGGATCACGACCGTGGACCAGCAGCGGCGGCCGGTGCTCGACTTCTGGCGCTGCGCCATGCTGCCGCTGCGCGACCAGACCAGGCAGACCGGGCATGCCGACGAGCTCGAATCCGTCGGTCATCCGGCCGACCTGGCCAGCCTGAGGGCGCTCGTCGGCGGCTGGCGGCTCGACCGGTTCGCCCGGCACGCGGGCGGTCCCCGCTTTTCCGAGCTGCGTCCGGGGCAGTCCTGGCTGGTGGCCGGCGGTGACGTGGTCTCCAGCGCGACTGAGCTGGCCCGGCTGACCCTCAACGTCGCGGCGGTCCATCATGACGCGGCCGCCGCAGGCGGGCAGCGCTTGGTCTACGGCGGCCACGCCATCGGGCTGGCCCTGGCCCAGGCGGCCCGCTCGCTGCCCTCCATCCTCACCGTGGCGGCCTGGCATGGCTGCGACCACCTCGGCCCGGTGCACGAAGGCGACACGCTGCGCAGCACGGTCTGCGTCGAGCAGGTCGACGAGATCCCGGGCGGCGCCCTGGTGCACCTGCGCTCCCTGGTCCGGGCCGAAGGGCCATCGGCTGAGCCCGGCGAGGCTGACGGCGGCAGGACGCGCGACGTTCTCGACTGGCGTTATGTCGCCGTCGTGGCCTGACCTGGTCTTTGCGGGTTAGATCCGGACGGTCCCGTCCGCACCGAGGGTCCAGCCGGGATTGTGGGCGACCTCCCACACGTAGCCGTCGGGAGTGAGGTCGGTGACGCCCAGGGTCACCAGGCTGATGCGCTGATCCATGCCCCAGATCATCGCAGGCGCGGCCGCGGTACCGTCAGGTCAGTGTGGCAGCGGCTACGCGAGCTGCTCAGGGGTGGTCCCTTCGCCGATGGTGAGCTGGTCAAGCCACCCGCATCGCGGGTCTCCTGGCGGCCGGTCGAAGCGGGTGACGTACGGCTTGAGGTCGACCACGGGGGTGCCGTCCAGCAGATCCACGCCCGCGAACACCACAGCCTGGCCGGTCACCTCGAGGATCTGGATGAGGCTGAGTCCGATGGGGTTGACCCGCCGCGGCCCGCGGGTGGCGAAGATGCCCATCCGGCGCTGCTGGCGGCGGAGCAGGTAGGGGACCTGGCGCAGCGGTGCGGCTCCGCCGGGGTCGCGCGGGCGATCCAGCCAGCTGAGCAGCCAGGCGTAGTCAAAACCTGCGAGACCGTCCAGGCCATCGGTGTACGGCTCGGCGATCTCGATGGTGCCGTGCTCGCCTCGGTTGAGACTGGCCTGGATCGGCGTGGCCTCCAGTTCCCGGCGGCTACTGCGGACGACTCCGATCACGGGCATACGGACAGTCAGTTCCATGTTCGACATGCTGTCACCGAGTCGGATGCTGCTGGAGGATAGATGGCTGACGCCGCGCCTGCCGTGTTTATTACCGGGGCTACGTCCGGGCTCGGCCGGTACCTGGCCCAGGAGCTCGCGGGCTCCGGCTGGCAGGTCCTGGCCCACGGACGCGATCCGGCGCGGGTGGCCGGCCTGGCCGCGGAGCTCGGCGGCGGCGCCCGGGGCTTTGTCGCCGACCTGGCCGTGCTCAGCGAGGTCGCGGACCTCGCGGCCCAGGTTCGCGCGCAGGCGCCGCGGCTTGACGTGCTGGTCAACAACGCAGCCGTCGGCTTCGGCGCGCCAGGGGAGGGACGGCAGCTGAGCGCGGACGGCTACGAGCTCAGGTTCGCCGTCGACTACCTGGCGCCGGTGCTGCTCACCCGGCTGCTTGTGCCGCTGCTGACCGCGTCGGCGCCGGCCAGGATCCTCAACGTCGGTTCGATTGGCCAGGTCGCGTTCGACCCCGGCGACGCCGGTTTCGAGCACGGGTACAGCGGCGTGGATGCCTACCGCCGGGCCAAGCTCGCGCTGGCCGCGTTCACCTTCGACCTGGCCGATGAGCTCGACCCAGCCGAGGTCACGGTGAACTGCTCGCACCCGGCGACCTTGATGAACACCACGATGGTCGCGCAGGCCGGCATCACCCCCGCCTCCACCCTCGAGCAGGGAGGTGAGGCGACCATGCGGCTCATCACCGACCCGGCCCTGGACGGGGTCACCGGGCAGTTCTTCGACGGGCTCACCACCTCCCGGGCCCGGCCGGAAGCCTACGACCCGCGGTTCCGGGCCAGGCTCCGCGAGGTCACCGACCAGCTGATCGACGCGGCAGCACCGGGCTCCAGCCAGCGGTTATGGCACCATAGCTGACGCGGACGCGGCGGCCAGGACTTCGCGGGCCGCGCGGGCACCTGAGGCCAGCGCGCCCTGCACAGAACCGGTGGCCCGGTGATCACCGCAGACGAAGCGACCCGGGCCGACGCGGCTGCCCCGGGTGAGAGGATACGGCGCCGCCATGACCGGAAGCGCGCCCGGCACGGTGTAGCTGGCCAGGTGCTCCCAGCCCGACGTGTCGGCTCTGTACAGGACGGCCAGCCTGCCGCGCACGGCGGCGTCCAGGCCTCCCGGTCCCTCCCCGCGGGTATCGAGGGCCGACGTGTCGCCGGTGCCAAGCACCGAGGTGGACACGAGCGCGCGGCCGTCGCTGGCGTAGCCGGGCGTGACTTCGGTCAGCACGCTGGTGTTCAGGATCTCCCGTTCGGTATCGACCAGGAGGGTCGGCTCCGTCAGCGGCGATGCCGGTGCCGCGTGGTAAAGCGTGGTGACGGTTCTGGTGGCGGGCACGTTCAGGCCGGGCAGCAAGCGGGCGGCGGTGGCGGCACCGGTGGCGACGACCACAACGTCGGCGGCCCGCTCGCTTCCGTCGCCGAGCAGCACCCCGTCGGCGGTCAGCTGGCTGACCGGCGTCTGGAGCCGGATCGTACCCGGCGGCAGGGCCGCGGCTAGCTGCTCGGGGACCGCCTGGATGCCGTGCCGCGGCAGGCACAGGGTGCCGCGCAGCATGCTCCGCCAGACCAGGTGGAAGAACCGGCTCGAGGTCTCCAGCTCATCTTCGAGGAACACCCCGGCCAGGAACGGCCGGAACATCTGGTCGATCAAGGCGCCCGAGATGCCGGCTCGCCTCAGCGCGGCCAGGGTGGACTGGTCCCGTCCGTGCTTGATCCGGCTGACCGGGCCGACCATGTCGCGGGCCGTGAGCAGCGTCAGCGCGGCCAGGTCGCGTGGCCCGGCCAGGCGGCCGGTGAGGATATCGGCGGCCTGGCGGGGCTGCCGAGTAGGGTCGGTGAACCGCACGCGTCCCCGGCTGGTGTGCAGCAGCATCCCCGGGGTGAAGGCACGCAGCTGCAGCGCCCGCAGGTCCACCCGCTGTTTGACCTGCGGGTAGGACGTGTTGAACACCTGAAAGCCACGGTCGAGCAGGAAACCCGCCTGACGGTCCGTGCGCATCCGGCCGCCGACCGCATCGCCGGCCTCGAGCACCCGGACCGTGGCGCCGGCCGCAGCCAGATCAGACGCGCACGCCAGCCCGGCCAGCCCGGCTCCGACCACCACGACCCGCAATCCGTTTTTGCCTGCCATCGAAGGATGCACCGCCCCGTTCCGCCCTGCTCAGCTGTCTCCCTGTGATCATCATCCGCCTTCCCGGCCCGCGGTGTCCCCTAACCACGGGCGGGGCAGAATGCTGTCATGGCTTCGTATTCAGTGAACCCGGAGGCCGTGGCGCAGGCCGAACAGCTCATCGACAGCCGCCAGTACGTCCTGGACAGCGACTGGGGGCAGGTCCAGCCGAAGGCCAACGAGCAGAACGCCTTCCTGAAGCGGCATTCATGGCAGGAGTACGCCCGGTGGCATCTCGGGCTTACCGACGATGCCACCGACCAGACCAAGGCCAGGTACGCGTTCGTCTACGGAGATTTGCGGCGTGTCCACCGGATGGGCATCATCGCCTGCATGTACCGGGCGGCCGAGTGGCGGCACAAAGAGGTCGAACTCGCCGCCCACGATCTGCTGCAGCGCCTGGACAAGCTCACCTCGTGAGCCGGGCGCGTCGATGAGTACCTCCAGCACGTGGAGGCGACGCTCGCCCCACCTGGGGCCCCGCGAGCTGGCCGAGCGTACGTTGACGCGTCCGGCGGGGAACCATAATGTAAGCGATGACATTGCATGTAACCGCTTAGATTCAGCCGCGGCGGTGGCGATGGCGATGTCGCCGTTCTTACCCGCTGTCCACTGCCGATTGCCCGGGAGGCTGCGTACGGAAAGGGACCGGCCGACCGGGTTCGGCAGTTCCCCGGCCTCGACGCTCTACGACGTGGCGCGCGAGGCCGGAGTCTCCACGGCCACCGTCTCGCGCGTGGTACACGGCCAGGACGGCGTGCGGCCGACGACCCGGCAGCGTGTGCTCACCGTGATAGAAGCGCTCGGCTACGTCCCCGACGGCGCGGCCCAGAGCATGGCCCGGCACCGCAAGGAGGTGATCGGGCTCGTCACGGTCGAAAGCCGCAGCCCCGACACCGACGTCGAGCAAGAGGGCCTGCTGTTCAGCGAAGAGATCCTGCGCGGCGTCGAGTCGGAGCTGAGCAAGATCGAATGGTCGCTGCTTATCTCCTTGCTGCACGGAAATGACCTGGCAGCCGCCTACCGGCGGATGCAGAAGATCTCCGCCAAGGTGGACGGGCTGCTCATCATCGAGGGCATCGTCACCTCGGAGCAGCTGGCGCTGCTGGCCGCGCGCACCCCGATCGTGCTGGTGGCCGGCTCACCCGGCGAGCCGCACGCCGATGTCTTCGGCGCCGACAACCGGGCCGGCACCAGGGCACTAGTCGACCATCTGGTCAAGCAGCACGGCCGGACCTCTCTGTTCGCGATCGCAGGCCCGCCCGAGGCTCCGGACGCGCAGGAACGGCGCAGCGCGCTGACCGATGCGCTGGCCGAGTATCCGGGCACCACCTTGGCGGGGTCCTTCGAGGGCCGGTTCGCCGCCATGAGCGGACAACTCGCGGTCAGGGAAATGCTGGCCTGGCCGCGGCGGGGGCTGCCCGATGCCATTGTCTGCGCCAACGACCAGATGGCCATCGGCGCCATCCGCGAGCTGCAGCTCGCCGGGATCCGGGTCCCGGCCGACATCGCGGTCGTCGGCTTCGACGACATGCACGCCGGCACCCTGATGGCGCCGCCGCTGACAACGGTCCGCCAGCCGATGCGGTTGATCGGCGAGCGCGCCTGTTCCCGGTTGCTGGAGCGGATCGCCGATCCGGCCCTGCCGCGCCGGGTGGAGCGGCTGCCGACCGAGCTCATCATCAGGGAAAGCTGTGGCTGCGGCGGGCATCAGTGACTAGCCGGCCCCGGCTCCGGCTCTGAGACGCGACCGCGCCCTCACGCAGCGAGAATGTCCGGCCGCCGGCCGCCGTAGTTCTGGCCGCCCTGCGGGGGTGCCTGCGGGTAGCTGCCGTAGGGTCCGCCGTCCTGCGGCGGCTGCTGGTATCCGCCACAGCGACGAGGGCCCCGGCAGGATCCTGATCCCGTGCCTGGCCCAGATCGGGTCCCAGTTCTGGATGCCCTCGGTGTAGTGCCACATCCGGTCGCGGTTGACGCACCGGCCGCCCGCCCGTCCGGCGATGGCCAGCATCCGCCCGTCGACGTGCTCAGGGACCCCGGAGATCATCCGTTCGGGCGCGGGGCCAGGCCGGTCCGGCCAGTTCTCCCTGACCAGATCATGGTTGCCGCCGATCCCGCCGGAGGTGACGATGACGACCGGCGCGTGCAGCTCGAACTCGCCGGTTACGGTACGGGAACTGCGGGTGCCGCGGGCCGCCTGACTGGGCTCGAGGACCGCCCCGCGTACCCCGTCGACAGTCCCGCCGGTGACGGTGAGCTCGTCCACCCGGTGCCGGAACCGGAAGCCGACAAGGCCGGCTGCCGCCGCGTCTCTGACCTGCCGCTCGAACGGCGTCACCAGCCCGGGGCCGGTGCCCCAGGTGACGTGGAACCGAGGCACCGAGTTGCCGTGCCCGTCCGCCAGGTAGCCGCCCCGCTCAGCCCAGCCCACCAGCGGGAACCATCGCACGCCCATCGCGTGCAGCCAGGACCGTTTCTCCCCGGCGGCGAAGTCGACGTAGGCCTGGGCCCACCGGTACGCCCAGTAGTCTTCACCGGCCGGATCGTCGATGCCGCGGTCGAAAAAAGCGCTGCCCATCCAGTCCTGCCAGGCCAGCTCGCGGGAGTCCTTGATTCCCATCCGGCGCTGTTCGGGTGAGTCGACGAGGAACAACCCGCCGAACGACCAGAACGCCTGGCCGCCCAGGTTGGTCTCCGGCTCCTGATCGAGCAGCAGCACCCGCCGTCCGGCCCGGGCCAGCTCCGCCGTGGCGGCCAAACCCGCCAGCCCGGCGCCCACCACGATCACATCAGCGTCCATGACGTCATCAAACCGCATGAAACCCGGCGGCGAGACTCAGATACCAAGCGCGACCTCCGATACGATCGGTATGTGCCCGACCGCCGGAACCCTGCCGCGTTCAACGCGGCACAGCCTCATATTGCCCGGGTGTACGACTATCTACTCGGCGGCAAGGACAACTTCGCCGCCGACCGGGCGGTGGCGGACCGGATCATCGCCTCGATGCCCGCGGTTCAGGTGGGGGTGCGGGCCCAGCGGGACCTGCTCGGCCGGGTGGTCCGTTTCCTGGTCGGCGAGGCCGGGATCAGGCAGCTGCTTGACATCGGGTCAGGGCTGCCCACCGCGGATAACGTGCACCAGATCGCCCACCGGATCGAGCCGGCCACCAAGGTCGTCTATGTCGACAACGACCCGATCGTGCTGTCGCACGCCCAGGCCATCTTGGTGGACAACAAGGTGACGTTCGCCGCCGAGGGCGATCTGCGCGACCCGGCGACCTTGCTGGCTGAACCCGATGTGCGCCACCGCCTGGACTGGGACCAGCCGATCGGCCTGCTGCTCTGCGGCATCTTGCACTACATCCTGGATGAGGAAAAGCCGGGCGAGCTCGTCGATACCCTATACCGTGCGCTTCCGGCCGGCAGCTACGTCTTCATCCACCACATGCTGGACAGCGACGACCCGGACTCCGCCCTGCTGCAGGCCGAGATGCAACGGGGCTTGGGACGGACCAAGTTCCGCACGTTCGCCGAAATAGCCGAGCTGTTCGCCGGACTCGAGCTGATCGAGCCGGGTGTGGTGCTCGTGTCCGACTGGCGCCCCGATCCCGGCACCCCCGGCGTAGCCGACCACCCGGTGCTCAAGCTCGCCGCGGCTGGCGTGGCCCGTAAACCTCGCACCACCTGAGCACGACGCCAGCAGTTCCGCGCCGCCTCTCCCTTGTCTCACCGCCCCAAAAGCCATGAGACGAGCGGCTGCGGACCGCGACAATGACTGTGTTCCTACCTGAGTGACATCAGCGCAGCGGAACCCCAGGGAGAGATCATGGCCGTGCGTCCTTCTGCCCCCTCGGTGTCGGCGCTGCGGGCCCGCTATGAGCAGCGCGCCGAGCGCCTGACCACGCTTCGGCATGTCCGCAGCGCGCTGGTGAGCCTGGCCGGGCTGATCGGCAAGCCGGTGATCCACCAAGCCGGACAGCAGATCGGTCAGGTCGCGGACGTTGTCGCCCGGTGGGACAGTCACCAGCCGTACCCGCCGGTGACCGGCCTGATCGTGCGGGTGGGCCGGCGCCGGGCGTGGCTGCCGATCGATGCGGTGGAGGAATTCGGCCGCGACCGGATCCGGCTGCGCACCGCGCGGCTGGACCTGCGCGATGTCGCGCGTCGTCCCGGCGAAGTCGAGCTGGCGCGCGATGTCATCGACCACCAGCTCGTCGATATCGATGGCGCGCGGGTTATCCGCTCCTCGGACTTGTACCTGGCGCGGGTGGCCGGGGTGGTGCAGCTAGTCGGCGTGGATGTCGGCTTCAACAGCCTGCTGCGGCGGCTCGGCCCGGCGCGGTTCCGGTCCCGGGCGACCCCGGAGAAGGTCATCGACTGGGCGAGCATCACCAGCTTCGGTTCGCAGCACGGGCCGCGCGGCACCCTGCAGGCTTCGGAGCACGGACTGCAGCGGCTGCGGCCGGGTGAGCTGGCTGACCTGCTGGAGGACCTGGGCCGCGCCGAGCGCCGCGACCTGCTCGGCCAGCTGACACCGGAACAGGCGGCGGACGCCCTGGAAGAGATGCAGGAAGAGGAGCTGGTGCAGCTGCTGCGCGAGTCCGGCACCGCGGAGGCCGCGGAGCTGCTGGGCCGGATGGAGCCGGACGAAGCCGCCGACGGGCTGCGCGAGCTGGAGCCCGGCGAGCAGGAGAAACTGCTCGCCGCGATGCCCGCCCAGGCACGCGACCGGGTGGCAACCCTGCTGGGCTACGGCGAGCGAACCGCGGGCGGGATCATGACCACCATCCTGGTCGTCGCGACCCCGGCGGAGACGATCATGCAGGTCCGGGACAGGCTGCGGGCGAACCGGGAGCACGACGAGGACCTGGCCGGGATCATCGTGCTCGGGGATGACGGGCAGCTGCTTGATGACCTGACGATGACCGAGCTGTTCCTCGCCGACCCGGGGGTGACAGTGGACGACCTGATCGGGCCGCCCTGGCCGGTAACCGTCTTCCCGGACGCCGACCTGGATGAGATCGCGGAGCGGCTCGCGGAAAGCCGGCACTCCTCGGTGGTGGTGGTCGATGAGCAAGAGCGGCCGCTGGGCCGGATCCTGGTCGATGACGTGCTGGACATGCTGGTGCCGGACCGGTCCCGGTTCCGGTTCCCCCGGCGGCTGTCATGAGCGGCGTGCGGGAGGGCGCGCTGTCGTCACCGGGCGACGTGACGCCGGCGCCGCGCCGCTTTCCCGGGCGGGTCCGGCGGCCGCTGCGCCGCCGGATCTTGATGTTGCTGGCGTTTATGGGACCCGGGATCATCGCGGCGAACGCAGGCAACGACGCGGGCGGGATCGCGACCTATGCCAGCGCCGGGGCTCAATTCGGGTACCGGACACTGTTCGCGATGGTCCTGGTGACCGTGGCCCTGGTCGTGGTGCAGGAGATGTGCGCACGGCTAGGCGCCTACACCGGAGAGGGCCTCGGCGCGCTGATCCGCGAGCAGTTCAGCATCCGGGTCACGGCGTTGGCGCTCCTCGCGCTGATCGTCGCGAACGTCGGCCTGGTCGTCTCGGAATTCGCCGGGATCGCTGCCGCGATGGAGTTGCTGGGCGTCTCGAAGTACGTCAGCGTCCCGGTGGCGGCGGTCGCGATCTGGGCGCTGGTGGTCTTCGGATCCTACAAGTACGCCGAACGGCTGTTCCTGGTGCTGAGCCTGGTGTTCTTCGCCTACCCCGTCGCCGCGTTCCTGAGCCGCCCCGATTACGCCCAGGCCGGAGCGGATCTGGCCTACCCGCACTTCCTGGCGTCTAAGGCGTTCCTGCTGCTCGTGGTGGCGCTGATCGGCACCACGATCACCCCGTACATGCAGTTCTACGTGGCCGCTGCGGTCGCCGACCGCGGCATCGGCCCGGCGGACTACCCGGGCGAGAAGCTCGACACCATCGCCGGGTCGATCTTCTGCAACGTGATCAGCATCTTCATTATCGTCGCGACCGCCGCGGCGATCCACGTCCGCGCTCCGCTTGAATCGGCGAAGCAGGCCGCGCAGGCGCTCGCCCCCGTCGCCGGCCGGTTCGCCACGCAGCTGTTCGCGGTCGGCCTCCTGGGCGCCAGCGCGCTGGCCGCCGCGGTCGTCCCGCTCTCGACCGCCTACGCCATCAGTGAGGCCACCGGCGCCGAGCGCAGCGTCAGCAAATCCTTCCGCCAGGCCCCGCTGTTCCTCGGCCTGTTCACCGGCCAGGTCTTCATCGGCGCGGCCGTCGCTCTGATCCCTGGCAACCTCATCCAGCTCCTCGTCGAGGCCCAGGTCCTGAACGGGCTCATCACCCCCATCCTGCTCACCTACGTCCTGGTCCTCGCCAACCGCGGCAGCGTCCTCGGCGACGCCGCGAACGGGCGCGCCTTCAAGATCGTGGCCACGATCAGCGTCGCCGCCGTCGCGGTCCTGTCGGTGACCGTGCTCGTGCAAGCCGTCCTCAGCGGCCTCGGCATCTCCTGACCAGTGGATCGGCACCACGCCGGGCTCGACCAGGTCGAGGCCGTAGATCGTCAGTACGATAAACGAAAAATTATCGTGGATGATTCGGCTTTCGGGGGCATGTCCGACGCCGGTGACCGCGTCACAAAATCCCCCGGCCGCAGCTCACCCTACCGGAACGCCGAGACCTGGCAGGACCTGGGCCGACGGCAGACAGGCAAGCAGCCGGCCGGGCAGCCTGAGCTTGGAACCGCGGATCCCGGATCCGACCACCACCGAGCCGGTCTTGGCCACGGCCTCGTCGACAAGCACCGGCCAGCCTTCCGGCAGGCCGATCGGCGTGATCCCGCCGTACTCCATGCCCGACGCCGCCGTCACGGCGTCCACCGGGGCGAAGGACGCCTTCCGCGCGTCCAGGTGCCTGCGCACAAGTCCGTTGACGTCCGCCCGGGTGGTGGCCGCGACCATGCAGGCCGCGTAGGTGGTCTGGCCGCCGCGTTTGGCCGCGATGATCACGCAGTTCGCCGATTCCGCCGGGGCGACGCCGTAGTGCGCGCAGAACGCGGCGGTGTCCGCGAGCGACGGATCGATCTCGGCCACCTGGATCTGCGCCGCGTCCGGCAGCTCACGCAGCGCCGCCGTGACCGGCGTGGCGAGCAGGTGCGGCCGGGACAGGGCCGGGCCAAAGGCGAGTTCAGCACTCATCCGGCCATCCAACCAGAAGCTCTGCCCGGTCCCGCCCTCGGCTGATGCCTCCGGCGATAAGAGATAAAGAGATAATAGGCTGCCGTTAGCCACGTACAAGCGACGCCCCGGCCTGACCGCGCGAGAGCAGACCAGGCTGCGGCGCCTGCAGCGGAAGCTGGCTCGCGCCCAGCAGGGGTCGAACCGCCACGGCCGGGTACGGCTGGCCATCGCCCGGCTGCGTGTCCGGGAGACGGACCGGCGCAAGGATTGGGCAGAAAAGGCCAGCACGGGCATCGCGCGGCGGTTTGATGTAATCAAGGTAGAAGACCTCCAGATCAGGAAGATGACCCGGTCTGCGAAGGGGACCCGGGAGAAGCCGGGCCGCAACGTCCGGGCCAAGGCCGGCCTGAACCGAGGGATCCTGCGGTCGGGGTGGGGCTTGCTGGTGCGGCGGCTGGCGGAGAAGGCTCCGGGCCGGGTGGAGAGGATCAGTGCCGCGTTTACGAGCCAGCGGTGCTCGGCGTGCGGGCAGGTGGATGCGATGTCGCGTGAGAGTCAAGCGCGTTTCGTGTGCACGGCCTGCGGTTTCGCCTGCAACGCTGACGTGAATGCGGCTAGGAACATCGCGGCGGGGCACGCCGTTACTGCGCGGGGAGGCTACCGGGATACCGAGCCGGTGAACCGCGAACCTCACCTGCTGCTCCAATAGGAGTAGTAGCTGGAATCCTCCGCCTTTCAGGTGGGGAGGATGTCAAGGAGTCATGTTCTGATGTCGTCACGCACCGGCCTGCCTGAGCATTCCGGGCGCTCACAGGCCCGGTCCCGGCATGCCGGACTGCGGGCCGCCCGCCGGGCGGCCATGCCGCCTTTTCTCTATCCGCCTGAGCTGCCGGTCAGCCAGCGCAAGGACGAGATCCGGCGCGCCATCGCCGAGCATCAGGTGGTCATCATCGCGGGGGAGACCGGTTCGGGCAAGACCACCCAGATCCCCAAGATCTGCCTGGAGCTCGGCCGCGGCGTCGACGGCCAGATCGGGCACACCCAGCCGCGCCGCCTGGCGGCCAGGACCGTCGCCGAGCGGATCGCCGAGGAACTAGGCAGCCCGCTCGGCCAGACCGTGGGCTACAAGGTCCGGTTCACGGACGTGTCCGCCGACGACACACTGATCAAGCTGATGACCGACGGCATCTTGCTGACCGAGCTCACCCGGGACCGGGACCTGCGGCGTTACGACACGCTGATCATCGACGAGGCGCACGAGCGCAGCCTGAACATCGATTTCATCCTCGGCTACCTCAGGCAGCTGCTGCCCAGGCGCCCGGACCTGAAGGTGATCATTACCTCGGCCACCATCGACCCGGAGCGGTTCTCGGCCGCCTTCTCCGGCGCGCCGATCGTCGAGGTATCCGGCCGGACCTACCCGGTGCAGGTGCGGTACCGGCCGATCGAGGCGGGCCGCAATCCCGGTGAGGACGGCGATCAGGGCCAGGCGATCAGCGACGCGGTGGACGAGCTGTCCGCCGAGGGGCCGGGCGACATCCTGGTGTTCCTCAGCGGGGAGCGCGAGATTCGCGATACCGCGGACCTGCTGGCCGGCCGGGAACGGCTGGAGGTGCTGCCGCTGTACTCGCGGCTGTCCGCCGCCGAGCAGCACAAGGTATTCCAGCGCCGGGCCACGTCCAGCTTCACCCGCCGGGTGGTGCTGGCCACCAACGTGGCCGAGACCTCGCTCACCGTCCCCGGCATCAAGTACGTCATCGACCCGGGCACCGCGCGCATCTCCAGGTACAGCTACCGCACCAAGGTGCAGCGGCTGCCGATCGAGCCCATCTCGCAGGCCTCGGCCAATCAGCGCAAGGGCCGCTGCGGCCGGACCTCGGACGGGATCTGCATCCGGCTGTACGCCGAGGAGGACTTCGAGTCCCGGCCCGAGTTCACCGACCCGGAGATCCTGCGCACCAACCTGGCCTCGGTGATCTTGCAGATGGCGGCCATCGGCCTCGGCGACGTGCCCAGGTTCCCGTTCATCGACCCGCCCGATGCCCGCAATATCGCCGACGGGCTGACCCTGCTGACCGAACTGAACGCGTTCCGGGCAGGCCGGATCACTCCGCTGGGGCGCAAGCTGGCCCGGCTGCCCGTGGACCCGCGCATCGGCCGGATGATCCTGGAGGCCGACAAGAACGGATGCGCTCGCGAGGTGCTGATCATCGCGGCCGCACTGTCCATCCAGGATCCGCGTGAGCGCCCCGCCGACGCGCAGCAGCAGGCCGACGACAAGCACCGCCGTTTCGCCGATCCCGACTCGGATTTCGTCGCCTACCTGAACCTGTGGGACTACCTGGCGGAGCGGCAGCGGGAGCTGTCTTCCTCGGCCTTCCGCCGGCTCTGCCGGTCCGAGTACCTGAACTTCCTGCGGATCCGCGAGTGGCAGGATCTGCACGGCCAGCTGCAAAGGCTGGCCGGCGACCTCGGGGTCACGGTCACCTCCTCTTGCGCCGAACGGACCCGGGTTCATCAATCACTGCTAGCCGGCCTGCTCTCGCAGATCGGGATGAAGATGGTCGGCTCAGAGGCGTCCGGACCGGTTTCCTCGGCGTCCGGCGGGGGCGGCCAGGCGGCTGGCTCGCCCGGTTCCCCCGGTCGACGGCCGCGGGCCGAGTATCTGGGCGCGCGCAACGCCAGGTTCGCCATCTTTCCCGGCTCCAGCCTGGTCAGGAAGGGCCCGGACTGGATCGTGGCCGGTGAGCTTGTGGAGACGTCCAGGCTGTGGGCACGGACCGTGGCGCGGATCGAGCCTGAGTGGGTGGAGCCGCTGGCCGGGCACCTGGTCAAGCACAGCTACAGCGAGCCGCACTGGGAGAAGAAACGAGGCGGCGCGGTCGCGCTGGAGAAGGTGACCCTGTACGGGGTACCGCTGGTGGTGGACCGCAAGGTCAGCTACGGCCGCATCGACCCCGCCGCGGCGCGGGAGCTGTTTGTCAGGCACGCGCTGGTGGAGGGCGACTGGCAGACCTCGCACAAGTTCTTCGCCGAGAACAGGCGGCTGCTGGCCGAGGCCGAGGAGGTCGAGCACCGTGCCCGCCGCCGCGGCCTGGTCGTCGGCGAGGACGAGCTGTTCGCCTTCTACGACGCCCGGATACCCGCGGACGTCGTCTCGGCCCAGCACTTCGATTCCTGGTGGAAGCAGGCCCGCCGGACCGATCCTTCTCTGCTGACTCATCAGGCGAGCGATCTGCTCAGCGACGACGCCTCGCTGGTGAGCCCGAACTCCTATCCGGACGTCTGGACGTCGGAGTCCGCGCCGGTGACGGCGCTGCCGTTGTCTTACGCCTTCGAGCCGGGCAGCCAGGCCGACGGCGTCACCGTGGACATCCCGCTGAGCCGGCTCAACCAGGTGGACCCGGCTGAGTTCTCCTGGCAGGTGCCCGGGCTGCGCACCGAGCTGGTCACCGAAATGATCAGGTCGCTGCCCAAGGCGCTGCGGCGCGACCTGGTGCCCGCGCCCGACGTGGCCCGGACGGTCACCGGCCGCCTCGGGCCGCCCGCCGGGGACCTGCGGGACGCGGTCGCCCGCCAGCTGCGGTCGCTACGCGGCGTCGACGTGCCCCGGGAGGCCTGGGATCTGTCCAAGCTGCCGCCGCACCTGCGGATCACGGTCCGGGTGACCGAAGGGGATCGCGTGCTTGCCGAGGGCAAGGACGTCGGTGAGCTGCAGCGTCAGCTCCGGCCGCGGCTGCGGGCGGTGCTGTCCCGGGCGGCGAGTGGGATCACTCGTTCGGGCCTGACGTCGTGGAACTTCGGCGCGCTGCCCAAGGTCTTCACCCAGGGCACCGTGGTCGCCTACCCCGCCCTTTTCGACGCCGGCGACACGGTGGACGTGCGGCTGTTCGAGACCGAGGCTGCGGCGCGCAAGGCCATGTGGGCCGGAACGCGGCGGCTGATCCTGCTGGGCGCCTCGTCCCCGGTTAAATCCATCGCGGGCGGTCTGTCCACCCGGGCCAAGCTAGCGCTCAGCCATAACCCGCACGGTGGCGTGGCGGCGATGTTCGCGGACTGCATCAGCTGCGCCGCCGATTACCTGATGGCCGAGGCGGGCGGTCCGGCCTGGGATCGGGACGGCTTCGATCGGCTCGCCGCGGCCGTCCGGCCCCGGCTGCTCGAGGTGACCGGCGAGGTGGTGCGGCGGGTGGAGTCGGCGCTGCGGCTGGCGCACGCCGTCGAATCCCGGCTGGAGGACCTGCGCGGTGATGCCGCCCGCGCGGCCGTCGCCGACATGCGCGCGCAGCTGTCCGGGCTCATCCACCCCGGCTTCGTGACCGCCACCGGTTACCGGCGGCTCCCGCACCTGGCCCGCTACCTGCAGGCGATGGAGCGGCGGCTGGACAAGCTACCGGAGAACCCGGCGCGGGACGCGGCGAACATGGCGGTGGCCCAGCGGGTGGAGCGGGCGTACCAGCAGGCGGCTGCGGACCTGGCCAGCGCGGACCTGGCCAGCGCGGACCTGGCCAGCGCGGACCTGGCCAGCGCGGACCTGGCCAGCGCGGGCCGGGCCCACGGGGCCGGCGCCAGCCTGGCCGAGACCCGGTGGATGCTCGAAGAACTCCGGGTCAGCCTGTTCGCGCAGACCCTCGGGACCCAGGCTCCGGTGTCAGAGAACCGCGTGCTCGCCGCCCTGGACCGGCTCAGCGCCTGACGCTATGACCGTCCCGCACTCGGGGCGTGTCGTTATCAGCCATGGACTACTCAAAATGCTACGTTACTCATTAAGAGTTACAAACGACACATGAGCGGCGTAAGGACCGCGGAAAGGCAGGAACCGTGCCCGGAGAACCCCCCGTCAGGCGCCGCCTCGTGGGAGGCGCACTGCGCCGGTACCGTGAGAGGGTGGGCTACGCCCTCGAAGACGCGGCCCGCGTGCTGGAATGCGACCGGTCCAAGATCAGCAGGATCGAGACAGGGCAGCGCGGCATCAGGGCCAAGGAGCTGCGCGAGCTGCTGGCCGAATACGGCGTGCCGGACGGCGAGCAGGCCGCCTTGACCGTCATCGCCAGCCGCGACGGCCGGCCCGGCTGGTGGCATCCCTTCGCGGGGAGCTTCTCCGAGGCGTACCTCGACTACGTCATCATGGAGTCGGCCGCCGCCGAGATCATGGCGTATGAGGCGCAGCTCGTCCCTGACCTGCTGCAAACCGATGACTATGCGCGCGCCATCGCCGCCGCCGAGCCGGGTTACACGACGCAGGAGCAGCGGGAGGAGGCCGTGATGGCCAGGGCCGTGCGGCGGCAGGGTGTGCTCAGTGGCAAACGGCGTTTGTCGGTCATCCTCGGCGAAGGCGCGCTGCGCCAAGCGGTCGGCGGTCCCGGTGTGCTGGCCGGGCAGATCGGCCATCTCGTCCAGCTGGCTGAGGAGCGTTCCGACCTGACCTTGCAGATCCTGCCGTTCTCAGCCGGAGCTCACGCCGCCGCGGGCAGCGGGTCCCTCGCGATCCTGAGGTTCCCAGACGCGCCCGGCCTGGGGGTCGTCTACCTGGAGGCGCTTTCCGGTGGCGTCTATCTGGAGAGTCAGGCGGACGTGGCCCGCTACGTCCGTGCCTTCGCGCTGCTGCGAGCCTCCGCGCTCAGCCCGGGCGACAGTGTGCGGCTGCTGCGCAGCCACGCGTCTAGCGGCCGGGACGGCTGAGTTCCTGGTTCACGGCGGCGAGCTTGTCGATGATGTCCTGGATGTCCTGGATGGGTCTGTCGGAACTTGGCGACCACGTCAGCTTGTCATGGCCGGATCCAGCGGTGGCACCGGCCCGGCCGGCACCATCGTGCTCTGATCGGCTGGCGTCGTACACGCTGTCGCCGGGGTTCATGCGTGAGGTCTCCTGAAGTGGTGCAACGGCAAGCCGGGGGAAGGCGGACGGGCAAGCTAAGCGGGGTTAATTGACCGCCGGGCATGGCGCGTTTGGCGTAAAGACCATGATAAAGCGTTTCCCTCGGCATGTCACGTACCTGGGGGGCACGTGTCGCGAACTCTTTTCCTGCGCGCCATTCTCGTCGTTCACATGTCGCCTAGCTGCTGCTACGTTCCTATCGGGCGGCCACGCGCGGGGTCCGCGGCCGACGGGCGCACGGTCGTTCGGATTGTGTCATCACCGCCATCTACCTGCGGCGATCATCTGCCGCCAGGGATGTCCTTAAATATTAAGGATAACGCAGCGTGCCGATAACGGAGGAATAAATGGCGCACTTATAACGCTCTGTGCCTGCACTTGCAAAACGTCTGTGCAGGCACAGGCAAACGCGGCTGAGATGGGCTTAATGCCCGTATTCGGAACGTCAGCGATGCCGTGGCGCGTTCTGGCGCATGGTGCTCTCCAGTTCCTCGGCGGACAGAGCGGGCACGGGAAGCGGGGTGAGTCCCGCTCGCTCCGGCCGCAGGCCGTCCAGGATGATGCTGAAGTACCTGCGCCATATCTGCGGGCTGACCGCCCGGCCGAACTGAGTCGCCTCGGCGAGGGTGAAGATGAGGAACGGTATGTCGGTGGCTTCGAGGTCGGGCCTGACCTGCCCGGCCGCCTTGGCTCGCTCGACCAGCCTGCCGACCAGCGGCGCGTTCCGCTGCCGGGCATACGAGACGCGGTCCCGCCCGTAGGTGGCGAACATCAGCATGTGCCGCAGGCCGGCGTCGCCCGCGAGCATCTCGACCATCTGTTCCATGAAAGACACCAGGCCGGACCAGGGATCAGTCGCTTCGGCGGCCGCTTCCGCCAGGGCGGCGACCGAGTCGATGCGACTCACGAACAGCGCCTCGACCAGGTCCTCCTTGGTGTGAAACCGCCGGTAGACGGTACCCACGCCCACCCCGGCGTGGCGGGCGACCTCGTCCAGGCTGACCTCGAGACCGCGGGAGCTGAAGACCTCCCAGGCCGCCGTCAAGATGCGCTGCCGGTTCCGCTCCGCGTCCCGGCGCAACGGCCGGGATGCGTCCATCGCGTCAGCCGGCTCCATGGCGTCAGCCGGCTCCCTGAGCCTCTCGGGCGTCACGTCAACCTCCGGAAATAAGTGGAGACATGCTCTCCGCTTCATGTTATCGTGAAGCGAAACGGAGAAGGTCCCTCCAGATAGGTTAAGCTCATGTCGGATGGCACTACCGTCAGCGCGACTCCGCCCCCCCGGCGCTGGCTCATCCTGGGCGTGATCGGCATCGCGCAGCTCATGGTCGTCCTCGATGTCACGGTCATGAACATCGCGCTGCCATCGGCGCAGCACGCCTTGCACTTCACCACGGTGGACAGGCAGTGGGTGGTCACGGCGTACACGCTGGCCTTCGGCAGCCTGCTCTTGCTTGGCGGCAGGCTAGCCGATCTACTCGGCCGGAAGGTGACCTTCCTCATCGGCCTGCTCGGCTTCGCCGGCGTCTCGGCTATCGGGGGCGCTTCGGTCAATTTCTCGATGCTGGTGATCGCGCGGGCCTGCCAGGGCGCGTTCGGCGCGATGCTGGTCCCGTCGGCGCTCTCGCTGCTCACCACCACGTTCACCGAGCCGAGGGAACGCGGCCGGGCGTTCGGCATCTACGGTGCGATCGCCGCGGCCGGCAGCGCCGTGGGCCTGCTGCTCGGCGGTGCGCTGACCGAGTACCTGTCCTGGCGCTGGACGCTGTACGTCAACCTGGTGTTCGCCGGGGTGGCCTTCGTCGGCGGAGCGCTGCTGCTCGTGCGGAAGCCGTCGCCGGTCAAGCCCCGGCTGGACATACCGGGCGTGATCGCCGTGTCCGGTGCCTTGTTCTGCCTGGTGTACGGGTTCTCGAACGCGGCCACGCACAGCTGGCACACGCCGTCCACCTACGGCTTCCTGGCCGCGGGCGTGATCTTGGGCGTGGCGTTCGCCTACTGGCAGGGCCGCGCGGCCAACCCGCTGCTGCCGCCCCGCGTGGCGCTCGACCGCAACCGGGGCGGTGCGTATGCGTCGATGCTCATCGCCTCCTCCGGCATGTTCGGGACCTTCCTGTTCCTGACCTATTACCTGCAGCAGACACTGGGGTACTCGCCGGTCGTCACGGGCTTCGCTTTCCTGCCGATCGCCGGCGGCATCGCGTCGGCGGCCAACTTGTCCACCATCGTGGCGATGCCACGGATCGGCCCCAAGCCGCTGATCACAGTCGGGATGCTGGTGGCCGCGGGCGCGATGACCTGGCTGACCAGGCTCGGGCCGCACACCGGTTACGTAGACGGGGTGCTCGGCCCTCTCATCCTGACCGGAATCGGCCTCGGCATGGTGATCGCACCCGCCATCAATACCGGCACGTACGGCGTGGCGCCGCGGGATGCGGGCGTCGCCTCCGCCACCGTCACCGTCGGCCAGCAGCTCGGGGCCTCAGTCGGGACCTCGTTGCTGAATACCATCTTCGCCGGTGCCGTCGCGTCGTACCTGACCGCGCACGCAGCCTCGGCCCGGGTCCTGGGCCGCCAGACCCTGGGCGGCCTGGCCTTGGCGCACGGCTACGACACCGCGTTCTGGTGGACCGCTGGTATCTTCGCGGCCGGCGCCCTGGTAGGCGGGATCCTGCTCCGCCGCGGTCCGCTGTACCGGCAGGACGACCCCGCCTCCCCGCAGCCCGCCGGAGTGGCGCCAGCCAGGACCGAAGCCGGCCCCGCCATCCCGGCCTGAGACCGGTCCCTGCTGACCCCGCCTAATCGTTATCAAATTTTCATCTGAAGTTAAGCAACCAAAGGGCGAGATGTCATTCATATGCCCATCAAAATGACACCTGTGGGGCTGGTGTGGCGCCAGAAGTGACGTCGCCTGTACCCGGGTATTACGTGTCCGAATAGAAACCTTCTGCCCCCGCGTGCATCTTTGGATCAAGGCCATTGGCGTCGTATTCTACGTATGTCGTCAACGGGGCTTTGGCTGACGTTAGGTGGCGCAAGTGGTCGGGGGTTTGCAACCGGCAGATCCGCGGCACATCGGTGCGTACCGTCTGGTTGGACGGCTTGGCTGCGGTGGCATGGGTCGGGTGTTTCTCGGCCTATCGCCCGGCGGCTGGCCCGTGGCGGTGAAGGTCATCCGCGCCGAGCTCGCCGCGGACCAGGAGTTCCGGATCAGGTTCAGCCGCGAGGTGGCCGCCGCCCGCCTGGTAAGTGGCATGTTCACCGCCCTGGTGGTGGACGCCGATGTGGATGGTCCGGTGCCCTGGCTGGCCACGGCTTACGTCAGCGGTCCTTCGTTGTCGGACGCCGTATCCAGTCACGGACCGATGTCCGCCCGGCCCGCGCTGGCCCTCGTGGCGGGCCTGGCGGAGGGCCTGAACGCGATCCATGCCGCGTCGGTGGTGCATTGCGACCTCAAACCCGCCAACGTGCTGCTGTCCCAAGACGGACCCCGGGTCATTGACTTCGGCATCTCGCGCGCCGCGAAGGCGGTGTCGGCGACCGGTGCCGGCCTGGTGGTCGGGTCGCCCGGGTTCATGTCGCCTGAGCAGGCGATGGGGGAGGCGGTGGGGCCGCCGAGCGACGTCTTCAGCCTGGGTGCGGTCCTCGTTTTCGCCGTCACGGGCCTGGGACCTTTCGGTGAAGGTTCGCGGCCCGAACTGGCCTACCGGCTCGTTTACCATCAGCCGAGCCTGGCCCTGGTACCCGCCGGACTGCGGCCGCTGGTCGAGCATTGCCTGGTCAAGGATCCTGGTCAGCGACCCACCGCCAGCGAACTGCTGGCCGAGGTGGAGGCCATGCAGCCAGCGACGGCCTGGCTGCCCGACCTGGCTCTCGGCGCGTTCGCCGAATACCGCGCGCCGAGCCAGGCCCCTCCGGCCACCGCGGTCCCCGCGGCCGGCCAAGCCTCCCCAAGCCGGTCTCGTGCTGGCCGGTCTCGTGCTGGCCGGTCTCGTGCTGGCCGGGAACCGATGTCGCGGCGCCGTGTGTGGCGGCCACTGGCGGTGGCCGGGGTCGCGGCCGGTGTCCTGGCGGCCTCGGCCGCGGTCAGCTTCGCCCTGTCCGGCGCGGCCAGGCATCCGTCCGCTGCGCTGCTCCAGCCGAAAGCCGCGGCGACCCGTTCGCCGACGGCGACTGGCCGGGTCTGGCCGCCGCGGACCGCGCCGTCGGTACCGGCATCCCGGCCGGCGCCTGCGACCTCGGGCGCAGGCCCTGGACCTGTTCCAGCGGATATCACCCCGGCAGTGGATACCATCACCTCGCCCGGCGCGCGGACCTCGCCGTCTACCCGCCCGTCCGCGAGTCCGTCCGCGAGTCCGTCCGCGTCCCCGCCTGAGTCGGCGTCGCCCACGGCCTCGGCGTCCCCGAGCCCGACGCCCAGCCCGTCACCGTCCACGTCCCCGGCTGCGTCCGTGCCGCGGATTACCAGCGTGGGCACATACCAGCAGGGCGCCTGGGTGTACTTCGACGTCCGCTATGCCGATCCGGGCCAGGACGCCCAGGGGTTCGGCTTTACTGGTTCTGATGGCCAGCGCTGGGTGGAAGGTCAGTACCCCTTCTCCAGTCCTGGAGCCGGCATCGTCGGCCCGGATAGCATCGCATACCCGCTCGATCTGGATTGCGGAACCACCCGGCAGCATACGGCCGAGGTCGAAGCCTGGATCTACGACGCGGCGGGAGTCAGCAGCCAGCCCGTCGTGTTCAACCTGGCCTGCACATCCTGACGGCGGCGTCCCGACGGCGCCTGGCCTTGATATATGTTGACAGATGGTCTCATGATGCCAGTGTGATAGAAGTGATGATAGAATAGAGAACGATCCCCTTAATACAGCCTTCATCCGGGCGCATGTCGAGGGCCGGCCATTATTATTGCCCTGGCTGATATGACATCAAGGGCGTCATTACTGACGTTGGGGTGGGATTTAGCATGGTGAGGGCTCTGCAGCCTGCGGATCCGCGGCTGATCGGTCCTTACCGGCTGGTGGGCCTTCTTGGTTCTGGTGGCATGGGACGGGTATTCCTGGCTATGTCAGCAGGTGGACGCCCGGTGGCGGTGAAGATGATTCGCGCCGAGCTGGCGGCTGATCCTGACTTCCGCAGCCGCTTCAGCCGGGAGGTCGCCGCCGCGCGGCGGGTGAACGGCCTGTTCACCGCTCTGGTCGTGGACGCGGACGTCGATGCGCAGATTCCCTGGCTGGCCACCGCGTACGTCGCCGGACCATCGCTGGCTGAGACGGTCAACGACCACGGGCCGCTGTCGGCCAAGTCGGTGCTGGCTCTGGCGGCGGGCCTGGCGGAGGGACTGAGCGCCATCCACTCCGCGGGGGTGGTGCACGGCGACCTCAAGCCGTCGAACGTGCTGCTGGCCGAAGACGGGCCGCGGGTGATCGACTTCGGGATCTCTCATGCCGCTGAGACGGCACCGCTGACGCATCCCGGCCTGGTGATGGGGTCGCCCGGCTTCATGTCACCGGAGCAGGCCCAGGGTAAGAAGGTCGGGCCGCTCAGCGATGTGTTCAGCCTGGGTACGGTGCTCGCCTTCGCCGCCTCGGGACAACGGCCGTTCGGCACGGGATCGCCCGTCGAACTGCTTGATCGCGTGGTGCACAGCGCCCCTAACCTTGATGGGGTGCCGGCTGAGGTGCGTCCGCTGGTCGAACGATGCCTGGTCAAAGATCCGAGCAATCGGCCCACCGCCGCCGTCCTGCTGACCGAGATGGGCGCCGCGCAGGCCACGACCGACTGGCTGCCCGAGTCCATCGTCCGCATGATCCGCCAGGACCTTCCGCCCCGGGGTGGGGAGGACCGCAAGGCCATCACCGGGGTGGGCGGTACATCGACCACCCTGGGGAGCGCGGCGCAAGAGGCGGCGCCGACCCCCGCCGTGTCACCGCCCGCGGACCGGGCCAGGACCGCCGACCAGACCGGTGAGCGGGCCCATACCGAAGACCAGGCCCCGGCGGCTGGCCACGACACAGATGTCCAGGATTACGTCGATACCGGACAGTACACGTCGGCCGGCGGGCCGCCACCGCCAGCTGGCCAGGTACCGGCAGGACCAGCTGACCAGGCACCACGGGAGGATCAGCCTCGGTCAGCTGACCAGCCGCTGAAGCCAGATCCGCGGCCGTCGGGTGAAGGTGAGGGTGGGGGTCAGCCGCGTGCTGGCCTATGGCCGCTGCTCGTGGCGGCGTGCCTCATCGGCGGCCTTCTCCTCGCCTCCGGCGCGGCCGGTGCGGCCCTGGTGGAGCTGACCCGGCACCTGACCACCGCGTCGTCGGGCTCCCAAGGGCCATCAGGGACGGCTAGCTCGGCGGGGCTGCCAGCCGAGGTAGACACCTCTCCGACCGCACCCCCGTCTGGTGGATCTTCCTCCAAGACCCCGCAAATCACTAGTTTTTCTACTTATCAACAGGGCGAGATGATGTATTTCGACGTTTACTACGCCGACCCGGGAAACAATGCGGCGGGCTTCGGATTCGCGGGCGCTGACGGGTCCAGTATCGGCCAGGAGACTCACTCGTTCTCCAGTCCAGGCGACGGCATTATCGAGTCAGGTAGCATCACTTATCCGTTTAACCAGGCGTGCGGCACCCCTCAGCGGCACTCGAACTCGGTCCGGTTCTGGGTTTACGACACGGCGGGCGTCCGCAGCAAGCCCGTCCTCATCCATCTCGACTGCGCGACCTGACGCGGCCCCCTGGGGGCGCTCAACGGTCAGGGATGAGCCTGCTGGTAATGCGTCGCGAGCACGTCAGCGCCGAAGTCGCTGCGAGGGCGTCGTAGCACGGTGTGCGCGTGGTTGCCGTCGTCGCTGGTGTCGTATTCGATCAGCAGGTCATCGCCCTGCACCCGGTAGTAGTGCCGGGCGCCCGGCGTCAGCGGTCCTTCCCAGGCGAAGTGCTTCTCCGAGCGGGCGGCGCGGGCCGCTTCGCGCGCCGCGAGCTCGGCCGGAAGCCGGTCGAGATACAGCGCGACGAGTTGGTCCAGTACGGCTCGCGCACTGGATCCGAGCCGGGCGGCAGGGATTCCGCGTGGCTCGATTCCCTCCCGAGCGCGGGGGTTCGTGCTGGTATGGATGTCGTCTGGTGCCTGGCTAGCGACGACCGCGGCCGACCGGCCAGCCGGCCCCATCGCGTCGAGCAAGGCTCGCACCAGGTCTTCTTCGGGAGCCAGCGGCCGGGACACCGGGCGTCCGGCGTAGCTGACGCAGGCCGGGTTAGCGCCGAGGAAAACCGGGGCGGGGGAGATATCACCATCCGCGATGGTCATCGTCACGGAGAGGTGATGGCCCTCAAAACGCCAGGACCACGGCTGATTGGCGGCCGGGTCGCCGTACACGCTTACCCAGTAGTCTCCGCTATGACGGCCCCGCTGCCATTGTTCCCTCCGGTCCAGCACCTCTTCCAGCGCGATGATGCTCATCGCCTGCGCGTAGGCGTGCTCGCTCAGGCCGGTGGCCAGCAGCCGGTGGGCAGCCTTCCGGCCGGTCCCGCTCAGCTCGGCGAGGCAGGCTCCCGGACGGGGGCGTGGCCGGTACTCCAGCCATTGCCGGGCGGCGTCGGTGAAAGGCCGGGCCGCCAGGCTTCGCTGCTCGTCGTCCAAGGCAGCCAGCAGTGCCATCGCGGCCGTGCGCATCTGGCCGGATACGGGGTCGGGGGTCACTCGCCCGGTATATCAGGATGCCTGGACAATCTCGAGATCTTGGGCCCAGCCTGCCGGAATGGGAGATCATGGCGAGCGATCAGATACTGGCCCGGCTGGCGCGGATCGCGGCAGTGGCGGATCAGGTCGACGTCCCTGGGCCGGATACTGCTAGCCGTTCTCTGGTTCGAGGGCGACCAGTTCGCCCAGGCCGGGCTGGCCGCCATCCGGCGGATCAGTCAGCCCTGATGGCGGTCGCCTGCGACCAGACCGCCTGCCACCGCGCGTCTCGCCATTCGTAGCAGTCGGTATGCCAGCAGGTCATCGGGGCTTGGTCTGCGGCGCTCCCCGCGCTCCCGCCGTCGTCCTCGGCGACGCTGATCCTCGCCTGGTACCGCAACAGGGCTACCTCACCGCTGCCTCGGACGGCGATGTCGGAGACCGGCTCGAACACCCGGTAGCGAAGCTGCCCGGACGCGATCCGGTCCAGGTATTCCTGCTTCGACATCGCGTAGCCGCGTGGAGTGATCAGCTGGTAGTCATCGGCGTGCAGGGCGGCGGCCGTGTCCAGGTCCGCCTGGACCAGCGCTCGCAGTCGCTGTCGTTCGATGTCACGCAGGGCGCTGGCGTCTAGCCCCATTCGCTTTCTCCTGTCACCGCTAGTGATCGCGGGTAATCTATCGTCCGCCCGGTGAACACCGGGGTGGCGATACGGCACGTCGGGGGTGGCCAGGATACGCGTCAACGGGGCGATACGGCGGCTGCGGATCTGGACTGTCCTGGCGTTCGTCCTCGCGCTGGGACTGGCCTGCTCAAGCTGCGAGGCGACCTCGACCTCGAGCGCCGCGGCCGGCCGCCCCTCGCCCACCTCGGCCAGGCTCTCCTCGCCTCATCCCGGCACGAGCCAGACGCCACCGAAGCCGCCTTCCTGTCCGGCTCGGGTCTTCTCCCGCCTGACCGAAGCCCAGCGGGTCGGCCAGCTGTTTCTGGTCGGCCTGGCGGGCGACCCGGTCTCCGACGTCGCCCAGGCGGTAGCGGCGTATCACTTCGGCTCGCTGCTGTCCGCGGGCAACCTGACGGCGGGCGCAGCCGAACTCAACCAGCTGACGAGCGGATATCAGTCGCTGGCTTCCGCGCGGGGTACCGGCCAGGTCCGCTTCTTCATCGCGGCGAACCAGGAGGGCGGCGAGGTTCAGTCGCTGCAGGGCCCGGGCTTTGCGGCCATCCCGCCCGCCCTGGTCCAGGGCCAGCTGTCCGCCGCTGACCTGCAGCAGCAGGCCGCGGTCTGGGGCCGTGAGCTGCGGTCCGCAGGCGTCAACCTGGACCTGGCGCCGGTCATGGATGTGGTCCCGCCCGGCACCGCCGACCAGAACCAGCCCATCGGCATGCTCCAGCGCGAATTCGGCGATAGCCCGGCCGCGGTCGCGCTCCATGGCGCGGCGTTCATCCGGGGGATGCAGTCCGCGGGGGTCGCGACTACCGCCAAGCACTTCCCCGGGCTGGGCCGGGTCCGCGGCAACACCGATTTCACCGCCGGCGTCGTGGATAGCACGACCGGGCCGCACGACCCCTACCTCGGCTCCTTTCAGGGCGCCATCGACGCCGGCGTGCCGTTCGTCATGGTCGCCCTGGCCACCTACACGCGCATCGACGCGCGGCATCTCGCGGTTTTCTCGCCGCGGGTGATGCGGGTGATGCTGCGCCAGCAGATGCACTTCCAAGGGGTCATCGTCTCCGATGACCTCGGCGCGGCGACCGCGGTGGCCGGCCTTTCGCCGGGTGTACGCGGGATCGATTTCCTCGCCGCGGGCGGTGACCTGATCACCTCTCAGAGTCTCCCCGCCGCGGCGGAGATGGACAACGCCATCCTCGCGCGCGTGACCGCTGACTCCGCCTTCCGTGCCCTGGTGAACTTGGCCGTCATGCGGGTCCTCGACGCCAAGCAGGCCTACCACCTGCTGGCGTGCCCAGTGCATTGAGGACGGCGAAGGCCCGGAGCCGTTCGTCAGCTCCGGGCCTTCGCGAACTGGCCTACTTGGTGGGTTCGGTGAGGTTGTAGACGGTCTGACCGCCGACGGTCTCCTTCGTGAAGTTGGCCGTGACCCATTTCGCGATGGCGGAGGATCCCTGGCCGCCGCCGAAGCTCTCGCTGCCCTGGCCCACGTAGTAGTGGATCTCGTGGTTGGCCACGAGTTCCTTGAATGCGGCCAGCGTGGGCCACGGATCGGTCCCGTTGAACCCGCCGATCGCCATCACCGCGTCACCGGTGGCCAGCTGGAGCGGCGCCGCGGCCTCCGAACCTTCGGTAGCGGCTACCCATTTGTAACTGGACGCGTCCTGTTCGAGCAGCTTCTCCAGGGCGCTGCTGACCGTCGTGCTGCCGCCGAGACCGCCGCCGCCAGTTCCGCCCGCGCGAGCGAAGCCACCTGCGGTCCCGCCCGGCCGCGTCCCGGTCGACCCGGTCGAACCGCCCGGCCTCGTCCCGGTCCCGCCAGCGCCGCCCGGGGCGCCGAAACCGGCTCCGCCGAAACCGGCTCCGCCGGCAGCCCTGCCGGCAGCCCTGCCGGCAGCCCCGCCGGTACCCGCGCCAGGTGCGGTCTGTCCGCCCCGGCCACCGGGGAAGCCACCCCCGCCGCCGGGGCCTGCGCCGCCGCCGCCGAACCCTTGGGCCTGCGGGCCGGCGCTCACGATCGCGCCGGTATGGGTGGAGTTGACGGTATCGAGCGCGTATGCCGTCGGCCCGGCTAGCCCTGCGACCATGGCGAGGCCGACCGGCACAAGCACCAGCGCCCGCCGCGAACCCGCGGACCCCGCAGACCTCGCGAGATACGGGCCGGCCAAGACCGCCGCGGCGCCGGCCACTCCGGCGATCACGATGACCCAGCGCAGCCAGGGCAGCCAGGCAGGCGTGCGGTCAAGGAGCACATAGGCCCAGATCGCGGTGGCCGCGATAGCCGCCGCAGCGGTGAGGCGCCCGGCCAGCCCGAGCCGCGCCTGCCATAGGGCCGTGGCGCCGATACCGACCAGGGCGGCGATACCCGGCGCGAGCGCGACCATGTAATAGGGGTGGATGATGCCGCTCATGAAGCTGAACACCACCCCGGTGACGAGCACCCAGCCGCCCCACAGCAGCGCCGCGGCCCTGGTCCTGTCGGTCCGCGCCGCCCGCCTGGATACCCACAGCATCGCTACCAGGGAGATGAGCGCCGCGGGCAGCAGCCAGCTGATCTGCCCGCCGAACTCCGAGTGGAACAGCCGCAGGATCCCCGTGGTGCCGCCGAAATTGGCTCCTTGCCCGTTGCCGCCGCCGCCGATGGAACCGGTCTCGTTGCCGGTCAGCCGGCCCAGGCCGTTGTAGCCGATGGCGAGCTGCAGGATGTTGTTGTTGGTGGAGCCCCCGAAGTAAGGCCGGTCGGCCGCGGGGGTGAGCTCGGCGGCGAGGATCCACCAGCCTGCCCCCACGATCAGCCCGACGCCCATGAGCACCGTCTGCCAGATGCGCTTGCCCAGCCGGGGCGGCCCGGCCCACAGGTAGGTGACCGCGAAGCCCGGCACGACCAGGAATGCCTGCAGCATCTTGGCCAGGAACGCGAACCCAAGGAGCAGGCCGCCGAAGATCAGCCACTTGGTCCGCCCGTTCTCCACCGCGCGCACCAGCGTGTAGGCGGCCGCGGTCATGAGCAGCACAAGCAGCGCGTCCGGGTTGTTGAACCTGAACATCAGGGCCGCGACCGGAGTGAGCGCGAGCACTAGCCCGGCGAGCAGGCCAGCCGGCGCCCCGAACCAGCGCCGTACCGCGGCGTAAAGCAGCCCGACCGAGGCCACGCCTTCCAGCGCCTGCGGGACCAGCATGGACCACTGGCTGAAACCGAATATCCGGCCCGATATCTCCATCACCCACAAGGAAGCCGGGGTCTTGTCCACGGTGATGAAGTTGGAGGAGTCGAACGAGCCGAAGAAGAAGGCCTTCCAGCTCTTGGTGCCCGCCTGCACCGCGGCCGCGTAGAAGTCATTCGCCCAGCCGTTCCTGGTGACGTTCCACAGGTAAAGCACCGCGGTGAGTGCGAGCAGCCCGAACATCGCGGGACGAGCCCAGCTGGGATCGGTGTCCGGCCCGCGGAGCACGCGCCTGAGCCGGCTTCCGGCCGGCTGCGGGCGGCTGCCTATCGCGTGCCGCGAGATTGAAGTGGTCGCGCTCAACGGGTTCTCTCCCCTTGGGTCGTCATGGCTTTCAGCTGGACAGTTTTTCCGAACGGCTCCGTCGGTCCGGCGGGCGCCGGCTGGTCCTCAGCGCGCCAGCCGTGGCCGGCCGGCCTGGGGCCGCCGAACACCCAATGCCGGAACAGGCCGAACCTGATCACGGTGGCCACCAGGTTCGCGGCGATGAGGACCGAGATCTCGGTTGCGCGGCTTGGCTGGGCCGAGCCCGCGTGCAGGGCGGCCAGCGCACCTGAGGTCAAGGCGAGTCCGATGCCGAACGCGATCAGGCCTTTGAACTGGTGCCTGGCGGCGTTGGAACGGCCGCTGATGCCGAACGTCACCCGCCGGTTGGCCGCCGTGTTCGCCACCGCGGTGACCAGCAAGCTGATCACGTTCGCGGCCTGGGCCGACATGATCCCGCGGAGCATCAGGAACAGCAGTACGTAAGCGATCGTGCTGGCCACCCCGATGACCGCGAACCGCGCGATCTGCAGCGGCAGCGCACGGGAAGCGGCAGACCGGGGGACGGCCAGCGAGGGCCCGCGCAGCTGGGGAACCTTGATGGTGCCGCGGGCGAAGCCGGCGCCGAGCCGGGCCATGCCACGCAGGTCGCCCAGGGCCGTGGCGATGATGTCGACCCTGGAGTCGAGGTCGTCGATCCAGTCCACCGGGACCTCGTGGATACGCAACCCGGCCCGCTCCGCCAGCACGAGCAGTTCGGTGTCGAAAAACCATCCGGTGTCCTGGGTCAGCGGCAGCAACGCTCGCGCCTGATCGCGCCTGATCGCCTTGAAGCCGCACTGCGCGTCCGAGAAACGCGCCCCCATGCAGGTCCGCAGGAGCATGTTGTAGCCACGGGAGATCAGTTCGCGCTTGGGCCCCCGGATGACTCTGGAGCCCCGGGCCAGCCGGGTACCGATGGCCAGATCACTATGTCCGGACAGCAGCGGCGCCACCAGCGGCATCAGGGCGTTGAGATCTGTAGACAAATCGACATCCATATACGCGAGTACCTCAGCGTCGCTTTCCGACCAGATGGCACGCAGGGCCCGGCCTCGTCCCGGCAAGTCCATATGCACAGCCCGTACGTCGGCCAGCTCACGCGCCAGCCCGGTGGCGATCGCCCAGGTGGCGTCGGTGCTGCCGTTGTCCGCGATGGTCACCCGGGCGGTGAACGGGAAGCTCTCACGCAGATAGGTGACCAGCCGCCGAACGCTTATCGCCAGGTCACGCTCTTCGTTACGGACTGGTACGACCACGTCCACCTGCAGAACTCTCATGACTCTGAGGATCGGTGAGGATACTCGGCGCCCCCTGAAGCATTCTTATGCGCGCGCTATGAGCGAAACCCGCACTCACCCGGTCCGTCAGCATCAATCTCAGAAAAAATAACCATAACTTTATTCTAATTTTAGTCATTAAGAAGCCAATTTATATTGCGCTCAGACGATTGATTCGCTAGTATGTCTGATATCAGCTGGCCAAGAGATTCAAGATCATCTCTCCGAACGGACGGTGGTTCGTGACCTGCGAACCGGCTTACCCAGACCCAGACCCAGACCGGGACCCAGGGCCCGGCGAGGTGCCCGAGGGGTGGCGGATCCTGGTGGGGTCCTGCGGGTCGGCCGGGGCGTTCGCCACCGGGCACCCGCTGGATACCGCCCCCGGCGGCGCTGCCCTGCACGGGCTGGCCGAGTACGCGGCCGGGGACGGCGACCGGTTCGGCGGCAGCACCGATGATGAGCTGACCGGGATCATCTGCGCCCTGGACCGGGCCGAGGCCGCCGCGGCTGCTTTGAAGCACGCCGCGGTCGCCGAGCTGATCCGCCGCCGTCCCGATCCCGCCGCCGAGCCCGCGCTGGCCGGGCCGGGAAACTGGGAGGAGTTCACCGGCACCGAGCTGTCCTGGGCGCTGGCCGGCACCCGCTGGGCCGCCGAGAACATGCTCGACCTAGCCCAGACCCTCACCACCAAGCTGCCCGCCACCTACGCGGCGTTCCGCACCGGGGTGCTGCGCCAGTCCAAGGTGGAGATCATCGCCCGCGCCGTCGCCGCCCTGGACCCCGCTGAAGCCCGGGCGGCGGAGGCGAAGGTGCTGGACCGGGCCGGGCGGCTGACCCCCGGCGGGCTCCGCGCCGCGATCCCCCGCCATCTTCCGCTGGACCGCCCCATCCGGCCGCCAGTACACCACCGAACCCACCCGCCACCCGATCTGAGAGGGGCAGGCGACGATGCAGGCGTCAGAGGTCCCGCGTGCGGTGGCTGCGGCCATGTCGACCGCCTCATCACTTGACCTGACCGTCGACGACGTGATCGCTCTTCATGACTCGAATAAGCTCACTGTGCGTCTGCTGCCTTGTGACGTGCTGGCCCGGGTGGCACCTGTAGTGCATCAGGTTGCACAGTTCGAAGTCGAGCTTGCTCAGCGGCTCGCCGAATCCGGGTGCCCGGTGGCTGCTCTCGAGCCTCGGGTGGACCCACGTGTCTATGAGCGTGATGGCTTCGTGGTCACGCTGTGGACCTACTACGAACCTGCGACACCTCGAGAGGTCTCACCAGCCGATCAAGACTTGCTGCGCGAGTGCCGGATCCTCGTGCTGGCGATGATCGCAACGTGGCGCTGGGATCGAGGCGACCAACTCCCCAACGGGCGCCGGCTGGGCACAGAGTGGCTCAGCCAGATCCCGGGCAGCGCTCGATCGCAAGGGGCTGGATACCTCATGAGGTTTTCTCGGCAAGAGTGAGCCCGGCATTCACGACTTAACGCCCATCCAGGAAGATGCAGGCAGGTACGCGGACATAACAGGAGATCCCGGAAAGGCGCGGGGGCCCCAGGGACAAGAGTTCTCACCACAAGATCCGTAACTGCCCGGAGGCTCCGCGTGCTGTCCTATCGTCAGCCCCACGACCATCGGCGACATCGTCAAATCCGTGCTCGTCCTCACGCCCTTCGGGCACCTCAGGGCGCCCACTTGGCGATGATTATGAGGTACATGCCGAACCAGGTCGATGCGGCCGTCAGCACCGCGATGAGGGAAACCAGCACCGAAGTCCGCAGCGGGGCCAGCAGGCGAGCCAGCGGGAGGGCGAGCAGGACGGCGGGCAGGAAGAAACGCGGCTTCGAGCTCACCCAGCCGACACTGCTCGTGAAGGCCATAAAGGCGATCACGACCGTGTAGGCGTGCAGGTAGACGGGGATGCGTTCGGTCAGGCTCCATGCTGTGAGTCCCACGGCCGCCAGGATGGCCAGGGCCACCAGCAGTGCGACCGACGAGGGCCGGTCCAGGAACGTGGCCCTGATAAACCGCACCGTGCCCGCTCCCCAGTCAAAGGTCATGCCGAACGCGTGCTGCTCGATCCAGAACCATCCGTCGAGCCGGTGCGTCACCGCCGCCACGTAACCCCAGTAGCCGAGCAGCCCCAGCGGCGCCAGCAGCAGCGCGGCGATGGGACGCCACCACCGGGCGATCGGCTGCCGGGTCCGCGCGGCCTGGATCAGCGCGATGATCACCGCGACCGCAACCGCCGCGATAAGGGCGAGGGCGGCGCTGCGCACCGTTCCGGCCAGGCTGACCAGGACCCCGGCGGTCAGCCAGCGCCGATCGACCAGCGCGACCAGCGCCCATACGGCCAGGGCGCAGAACAGCGCTTCGGCATACACCCGGGACAAGGCGATCGAGCCGGGTGTGACCGCCCAGAGCGCCACCATCAGCAGGCTGATCCGCGGGTCAGCGGTCAGCTTCATCCCGAGCGTGGCCAGGCCCCACGCCGCCGCCAGCCCGGCCAGCATCGTCACGGCGAAGCCCGCCAGTGCGATGCTGACGCCGGGCAGCCAGGCCAGGGAGTCGATGGCCGCCGGATAGCCAGGAAAGAAGGACAACACGGAGGCATGGGCCAGCTGGCTGGGGTTGTATTGGTAGCCGTGAGCAGCGACAAGCCGGTAGAAACCGCCGTCACCCCCGATTATCAAATGGTCAAGCGACCCGTTCGGGTGCCGGAAAGCACCGTGCCGCAACAGGAATGCGGCGACCATCAGGCCGAGCACGCGGATGCCCGCGTAGACGCCGATCGCGGCCGCTGGCAGCGGGACCCGCGGGACCTGCGGGATAGACGGGATAGACCAGCGCCCGCGCGCGGAATCAGCCGGGAGGCGCCCTGGCTCTGCGACGTCGTCAGTATCTGACGTCAACCCAGAAGTCGACATTCCTCGTCCAGGCCCCCAGTAGATGAAATGTGCTGTGAGCGCGTCGCCGGGATCGACGTGCGCAAGGACATGATCAAGGTCGCGATCCGGTCCCCGGGAGTGACGCTGTGGACCCGCAAGGCCGAGGTCTCCGAGTTCCTGGCGTGGGTTTTCAGCTCGAAGTAGCTAGGCGGGCTCGCTCGTGCCGGGACAAGCTGACTAGGGTATTGCTCGAGCTGTTGGAGCAGGTCTGTCCGGTAGATCAGGACGAACCAGCTTGCTACTCGGTAGGTCGCGGCTGGCCTGCCGAAGTGCTGCTCAAACGCGGAGGCCGGGTACCTGCCAAGGCGGTCGTCGGCGATCACGAACCTGGCGTCATACCGGGACGCGTCGTACCACATGGCATTTGTCTCCCAGTAGGGAACGAAGATCTTCTTGTCCCTTAGGTCAACCGCGCGGATCTGAACCCTGTCGCCGGACTGCATGGTGACAACCGAGGCATCCCAGTACCCGGCGATGCCGTACCTGAGTCCGTGTGCCTCGAGCCAAGCAGCGAGGGGTGCCGTGGCCGGCCTCAGGGGCGGCCGGGTGGCCGCGACGGCCAGCGGCACCAGCGCGGCGAGTGCCGTCGCGGTGACCGCCAGGAAGGCTTGAGGCATCCCGGTGATCCGGGCGGGCACGCAGGCCCGCGCCGCGAGAACTGCCCCGCACGGCAGCACCGCGGCGATCTCGTGGGAAGCGATGGGCGACGGGAACACGGAGATCACGAACAGGCCAAGGTTGAAGACGATCGCAACGCACAGCAGTTGCTCAGCCCGGCGCGCGGTGCGCCAGGTCCAAGCCACCCGCCCCAAGCCGAACACGGCGGCCAGCAGGCAGGCCAGCCCGAAAACGGCTCCTACGCTGCCCAGCCTGGTGTGCGGCGGGACGACCGACCCGAACAGGGTGCGGACGTCTAGCCAGGTTGCGGCGGTGTGCTGCGGCCATATCCGCATCGGCGAGAGCCGCGCTCCCGGCGCGGCCATCGAGTACGCTCCCAGATGCCGCATCGCCGCGCGGAGCAGCGATTCCAGGGGCACGGACGCGGCGGCCGCCACCACCAGCGCCGCGCCGCCGGAGCGGAGTCTGCGCGCGGCCAGCACGCGGTAACCGCACACCAGCACGACCGCCGGCACCGCGATATAGCGGACGGTAAGGTCGCTGAGCTGGCCGGCGCACAAGATCACGCACAGCAGCGGCGCTGTGAACCGCCGGCCGGGAGCCCGGTCGATCAGCAGGAAAGACGCCAGCAGGAACGCGGAGGTTCCGATGTGGTCGGGCTCCTCAAGCAGCAGCCCCGCGGACGACGCCGTAAACAGCGGCGCGGCCAGCACCGTGACCACGACCGCGCAGCGGGCAGCTCTAGCCGGACCGCGGCTGTCCGTCACGGCCAGGGCCACGGCGCAGACCGCGACGATCAGGTACGTCAACGCGGATGCCACATGGGCGGCGAGGTTGCCCATCCCGACCAGCAACTCGGTGATCGCGTTCAGCGGTAGCTCGAAGAAGTAGAACGTTGCATCGCCGATCAGCCAGCCGTGCAGCAGGACATGACCGTGCAGCATGTCCCACGCCTGCAATGCATTGTTTGCCCCGTCCGAATTCACCCGGAAACCAAGCGAGATCCGCAGGAAGAATGCGAATAGCGCCAGGCCCCCGCAGGTCCACGCCGCCGCAGCCCACCAGCGGCGCGCCGCTGAACGCATTCCGCGATCTTCCTGGCCGGCGCGTCGCTCCATATCGTTCGCGGGAGGCGCCGCTCCCTGCGTATCCGCCAATTCAGGACCACCAGAGCGTTCACCAGGACGCATACCAGGACCCTACTAGCTACTTAGACCTGAAAAGGCGTACGAGCCAGCCGGTAACGTGCAGGCCTGGCCGCGCCGCCCGCGCCCCATGGCCGCATCACCAGGTCGCCCCGCCCATCAGAATCAGGAATCGATCTCCAGTACGAGAAATGAAAATCCTCGTCCCGGCGCATCATGGAGCGCTGGCGTGCCACGAAACGCACCAGCATCATCGCGGGGCCAGACCACCGCGGAGCGCGGGATCGGGCCGCCGGAACCTGGGGAAGTTGGCCTGCTCGCGGGAACACCACCAGGTGGAGCGGCCGCCGACCGTGCCGTGCCTCATCTCGGCGCCGCAGCGCGGGCAGGTCCCGCCGGGGTGGCGGGCGGCAATGACATCGCCGGTGTGCACACCGCCCTTGGCGATGGCGGCCTGCAGGGCGGTCCGCAACGCGCGGTAGAGACGGTCAGCGTCGGGGCGCGACAAGCTGTCGGTGCGGGCGGCGGGGGATACCTTCGCCTTCCAGAGCACCTCATCGGCCAGCAGGTTTCCCACCCCGGCGATCTTGGTCTGATCGAGCAGGCGGGCCTTGACCGCGACCGAGCCCTTGGTGATCAGGCTGCGGAACTCCGCGGGCGTCACCTCCTCGGCGTCCGGCCCGAGGGCGTCGATGCCGGGATTCAGCCGGACCCGGCCCAGGCGGCGCTTGTCGAACAGGACCAGGGCGCCGCCGTCGGCGAAGTGGAGGGTGAACCGGTTCCACTCAGGCTTGCGCGGCTGTGCGTCACGGCGGGCCGGGCCGCCGCCTTCGGCCGCGTCGCCGCCCGTGGACGTGACGATGATGCGGCCGCCCATGCCGAGGTGCACACCCAGGTCGGGACCCGGCTCGGCCGAGCCGTTCACGCCGGAGGTCTCCAGCCACATCGTCTTGCCGCGCCGACGGGCCGCGGTGAGCGTGCGCCCGGTCAGCGCGGAGCGCAACTCGCCGGGGGAGTGGGGCCGGCACACGAACGTGTCGGCGTCGTCCACGCCGGCTATGAGCCGGTGCAGGGCTTGGCCGGCCATCAGGCTGCGGGCGGTCTCGACCTCAGGAAGTTCTGGCACCTAGGCACCGCCCGGGGGGAGCACGGCGATGAACCGTTCCTCGGCCCGGTCGAGCTGAGCCGCGATGTGCCGCTTGGCCTTGGGGCTAAGGGGGGTGTCGGGCAGGCTGATGAGCTCCCGCAGGACCGGGACCAGCGGCGCGTACTTCGCGGCCAGCTTGCCGAGCCGCGGGCCGCTGGTGTGGATGAGGCCGGCCCCGTTGTCGGTGAAGTCGGAGGCCTTGATGACCCGCGCCCAGGGATGGCGCCGCAGGCTTTCCGCGACGTGATCCCGGTACTGCTGGTGCGCGTCGCGGTCGGGCGCGTACGGCGGGTTGCTCACCGCGCCGACCAGTTCGGCGACCCGCGGCCCGAACTGGCCGGCCAGCACCGCCAGCGCGGCCGCCTGGTCATCAGGGCCGCCGGTCAGTTCGGCGGCGTGATCTTCCACGGCGTCGTGCAGCAGCGCGGCGCAGCTGACGTCGGTGTCGTGCACGCCGTAGTGGGACATGATCCGGATCGCCACCCGGAGCAGGTGGTTGAGGTACGGTTCGCGTTCCCTGCGGTCGGCGGCGTGCAGCCGGGCCGCTAGGTCCAGGGCCTGGTTCAGGCGCTGCTTGTCCTGCCCGGGCAACGACGCGATCTCTATCGCGAACCGCTCCCGCAGTCCCTGCTCGCCGTAGGTCGAGGTAATCGCGTGCAGCGGCATCGTCGCCACGAGCCGTCGCTGGCCGGTGTCCATGCCTTAGAACTAGCACATTCAAAAGAACTAGCACATTCAGACGGATGAGGCCTGCGGCTGGTCGGCGGCCTGGGGTAGCAGCGGGAGGGTGATGGCGAAGCGTGTCTGCCCCGGCTGGCTGGTCACGGTGATGCAGCCGCGGTGCGCCACCACCACGGCGTCGACGATGGCCAGGCCGAGACCGGTGCTCTTCCCGGCGGCGTGCGCGTCCCGCGCCCGTGAGGTGTCGGCCCGGGTGAACCGCTCGAACAGCTCAGGCAGCAGCTCGGGCGGAATCCCTGGACCGTCATCGGTCACGCTCAGCTCGACCCGCGGCCCCGGCGGCGGGGCGCCGCGCTGCAGTGCGGCCGTGCCCGGCGAATACACCGTCTCCCGTGTTGCCCGCGGATCGACGCTGAGCGCCACGCTGACCGTCGAGCCGGGCGGAGTGTGCTTGCCCGCGTTGCTCAGCAGGTTGGCCATGACCTGGTGCAGCCGGTGCTGGTCGCCCTGGACCAGGACGGGCTCGTCCGGCAGGTCTAGCCGCCAGCGGTGGTCGACGCGCGCCACCCGCGCGTCGCTGGTCGTCTCGATGGCCAGCCGGGACAGGTCCACAGGCTCTTGTTCCAGCGGGCGCCCGGCGTCAAGCCGGGCCAGCAGCAGCAGGTCATCGACCAGGATGCTCATCCGCGCCGACTCGGACTGCACGCGGGTCAGCGCGTGCGTCACGTCCTGCGGCACCGGGCCCGGGTGCCGCAACGCCAGCTCGGCGTAGCCGCGGATGGCGGACAGGGGAGTGCGCAGCTCGTGGCTGGCGTCGGCCGCGAACCGGCGCAGCCGGGCCTCGCTTTCCGCCCGGCGGCCGAGCGCCCGCTCGACGTGGAACAGCATCCGGTTGAACGCGGCGCCGACCCGCCCCACCTCGGTTCGGGGATCGTTGTCGGGCACGCCGGCCGGCCACGTGACCTCGCCGGAGTCAAGCGGCAGCTCGGTCACCTTGGTGGCGGTGGCCGTGACCCGGCGCAGCGGCCGCAGCGACAGCTCCACGATCGCGGTCCCCATGACCAGCACCAGCAGCAGGACCACGGCGAAGACCACATGCTCGTCGTTCTCGACATGACGCAGCGTGGATTCGACCAAGGTCAGCGGTAGTCCCGTGATCAGCACGGTGCCGTCATCGGGGCCGGTCACCTTGGTGAGCAGGTAGGTACCGCCGAGCGAGGAGAGCGTGCGGGTATAGGTCGGCGCGGGCGACGGTGACGGCGGCGGAGGCGGCTTGGCCGCACCGGACGTGCTGTCGGAGACGGTGGGAGGCGGCTTGGAGGGGCCCGGCAGCTTGGCCAGCGTGGCCTTGTCCGCGGCCGACAGGTTACACGCCCGGCTCACGGCGGTCTTGTAGTCGACTGAACTCCCGGTCAGCAAGACTTCGAACGTGCCGGGCGGCTGCCCGTCCCCGCTGCACTGGGCGTAGTCCGGGCTAGCCAGGGAGGCCGTGGTCTGACCGGCCGGGCCCGTGGAGGTCGGTCCGGAGCCGTCGGGTTCGGAGTCTCCCATGGAGGAATGCTGGACGCACTGGTACCAGGCGCTGGTCGCGGTCTGCAGCTCCTGCTTCAGCGAGCCCATCAGTGACTGGTTGAGGGAGCTGTCGGTGACCACGCTGACCGCGACGCTGGCCACCGCTACCAGCGCGACGAGCCCGATGATGAGCCTGCCGCTGATGGTGCGGAACGACAGCAACGACACCAGCCGCGCCAGCCTGCCCGGCCCCCTCCCGCTCGGCACTGGTCCGCTCGGCACTGGTCCGCTCGGCATTAGCCAGCTGGTTTCAGCACGTAGCCGACGCCGCGGACGGTGTGGATCAGCGGCACCCGGCCCGCGTCGATCTTCTTGCGCAGGTAGCTGATGTAGAGCTCGACCACGTGCGCCTGACCGCCGAAGTCGTAATTCCACACCCGGTCCAGGATCTGCGCCTTGGACAGTACCCGCCGGGGGTTGCGCATGAGGAACCTGAGCAACTCGAACTCGGTCGCGGTCAGGTCGATCAGCTCACCGTCCCGGCGGACCTCGCGCGCGTCCTCGTCCATGGTCAGGTCGCCGACCGCCAGCGATCCTTCGGTGCGCGCGCGGGTCAGGTTGGCCCGGCGCAGCAGCCCGCGCAGCCGGGCCAGCACCTCTTCCAGGCTGAACGGTTTGGTCACGTAATCGTCGCCGCCCGCGGTGATGCCTGCCACCCGGTCCTCCACCGCGTCCCTGGCGGTCAGGAACAGCACGCACACCTGTGGTATCTCGGCCCGCAGCCGGCGCATGACCTCGATGCCGTTGAAGTCGGGGAGCATGATGTCGAGCACCACCGCGTCGGGGCGGAACTCGCGTGCGGTCCGCACCGCGTCGGCCCCGCTACCCGCGGTCTGGACATTCCAGCCTTCGTAACGCAGCACGCTCGCCAGCAGTTCGGCCAGGCTGGGCTCGTCGTCGACGACGAGTACGCGCACCGGCGTGCCGTCCGCCCGCTGGATGCCTGCGTTGCGAGCGCTCGCCGCCGCGCTGCCCGCCGCGCTGCTGGTTGCGCCGCCGGTTGGTGCTATGACCGGGCTGTTGTTCTCCATTGTCCTCAGGCTCGCTCGTCCTCGTCCCAGGGCCGCCAGGCCCTCGTTCCTTGATCAAGGAGCGTGTTCCCACCTCGCGGGGAGCCATGCCATCTCTTGATCGAATCTGTGCCTAGTATGCCCACGCCACGAGCAGACTCTCCGTCCAGGTTCCTAGCTCACCCCGCCAACGTCTCGGGACGGTCAGATTCAGCTATGAATAAGCTCTGAAGCAGACGGCCGAGTTTGGACTCCGACGCCGACGGTGTCGCGCCGGCTTCGCGCAGCGCCTGGCCGACCTCCTCGAGCAGGCGGGAGGCCTCGGGCCGGTCGGACATCACCTCGACCTCGATCTCGCGCCACCTGATGGGCCCGTCGTCCGGCGCGCCGAACCGGGTGGCGGTCACCCGGTCATCGGCGATCTCCACCAGGGCTTCGCCTGTTTTCCCGGCCAGGGTCACCACGGTCCGTTCGGTATCGAGGATGGCGATGGGGCGCAGGCGCGCGCCTGCGGTGATGTCCTCAACCTGCGCGGCCAGTCGCGCCGGGACGGATCCGGCTGCGCCTTCGTCAAGCGGCGCGTGCCGCTCCTGCCTGGTGTCCTTGCGCACCGGCAGCTTGAGATGCCAGCCTTCGTCCGCACCGCCGACCCGGCGGCGCAGCGTGACCCGGTGACGGTGCAGGTCGAGATCCTCGGTATCGAAGTAGGTAGCGCTGAGGTAGAAGCGCTTCGGCTCCGCCCCGCCGATCGCCCGCCGCCCGCTCCGCCCGGTCAGGGCGCCGAGTTCGGGCAGCGCGAAACCGTCGTCGGCGTCGTATTTCTGCTCAATTTCCAGGTGGTCGCCAGGGCCGCTCGTCACGTATCCCAGGCTACGCGTGGTACACCGCGAACCTTATGCTGGGCCGCTCAATCAGCAACCCGTCGTGAGCCGGGGCGGGTCCGCCGGAGCGCGGGTAGGCGTCGATGTGCAGTCCGCCGACGCCGGGCTGGCCGGCCTGATCCCAGGCCTGGACGTGCGCCACTAGCCTGGCCGCCAGCTCCTGGGCCTGCGGGCCGAACCCGGTGACCTCCAGCGTGAGCAGCCCAGGCGTCCGGGCCGCCGCGGACCCCTGGGACGGGACCGGGGCGGTGGCCAGCACCGCGAGGCCACCGGAATCGACGATCCCTGAGGTGAACCGCAACCCCCGGGTGCGGACCGGTGCCCGCACCAGCCGGTACCCGCCGGACCGGCCCGGTTCGCCCGCCCGGGACCCCCCGGGGCCTCGGGGGCCCCGCCGGCGGGCGGGTCGTTCCTCGGTCACCGTGCACGACCGGGGGTCGCCGGCCGCCAGCCACAACCCGAGCCCCCAGACGACCTGCACGGATCCGGTCCTGACACCGGTCGGGAGATTCACCGGCGGGCCGGCCAGGTAGGCGGCGAGCGCGTCGGCGTCGGCGTCCTTCCCGTCGGCCAGGGTGAGCCCGTCCGGCAGCATGACCGACAGCCCCGGTTGCAGCAAGAGGTTGCGTTCCGGGCCGGCCCGCGAGCCGCGCATCCGTATGAACCCGCAGGGCACCAGCGACACGCTGGTCCAGGGCCCGTCGCCCGCGCGTTCGAACGCCACCGCGAGCTGGGTCCCGCGCACGTCCAAGGGCACCACGATCCGGCCGCCTGGCTCCGTCTGCTCCAGCCACGACGGGGCCAGGTCGCTCACGCCGACGGTGGCGATCACGCGGTCGTACGGGGCGGCCCCCGGGTAGCCTTCCGCGCCGTCCGCGGTCACCACGGTCACGTCCGGGTACCCGGCGCTGACCAGATGGTCGCGGGCCTGGCCGGCCACGTCGGCGTCGATGTCGACGCTGACCACCGTGCCGGCCGGGCCGACGATGTGCCTCATCAGCGCGGCGTTGTAGCCGGTCCCCGCGCCGATCTCGAGCACCCGCAGGCCGGGGGCCAGGGCCAGCTGGTCCAGCATGATCGCCATGATGGCGGGCTGGGACGAGGAGCTGATCGGCTGCCCGTCGGCGTCGCGCTTGGTCACGATGGCGTCATCGCGGTACGCCGACTCCGGCGGCAGCTGCGGCAGGAACAGGTGCCGCGGCACCTCGCGCAGCGCCGCGGCGATACGGTCATCGCGGATGCGGGCGGCGCTGATCACCCGCGCGGCGAGGCGTTCCCTGAGCCGCGTGAGCGAGGCCTCATCGCTCACGGTTCTCTGCCCGCACCGCGAACGTCCCTTCGTCAGGCACCCTCATCAGCTGGCACCCATGGTGTCGTGCCGATAATAGTGGCTCGGGGGCGATCAGGTACGGATCGGCGGATTGCCGGGGATAGGGCCGGCGGTTACCCGATGGTCTGGGTGTCGCCGGTCCGGGGGGTGTCCTCGGTCCTGACGGTCTGCGCCGGGACGGTCTGCGCCGGGACGGTCTGCGCCGGAACGGTCCTGGCCGGAAGGGGCTCGGCCGGAGTGGTCGCGTCGGGGGCGGTCTCGAGGTCAGGCTCCACGGTCTTGAGCCCGCCCGGCACGGACAGGATCCGGCCGAGGGCGGTGGCCGCGACGAACACGATGACGACGCCCAGGGCGAAGAAGAAGCCGAGCTCTTCCATGATCCGCATGTACACGGTCGTGGCGGCCGGCGAGCCGCCCATGGACACACGGTGGTTGAACAGCGGGCTGAGCGTGGTGCCGAGGGTGAACCAGGCCCCGGCCGCCGCGGCCAGCAGCGCGCCGAACAGCGCGGTGTGCCTGCTGGTGGCGATCATGAGGAAGAAGCCGCCGAGGAACACCGCCGCGCCGGGCAGCAGCTCCAGCCACAGCCGGCCCGTGTTATAACTCCACGCGGTGTCCGGCGTGTAGGCGTAGTGGAAATAAGGTCCGATGAAGGGGATGAGGGCCCCCCACAGTCCGAGCAGGATCAGCAGGAAACCGCTGAATGCCCCTCGACTGCGCCGCATCTGCAGCATTCCAGCCATGAGTATCACATCCCGGATTAGTCACGTTTTTTGTTGGTGTGGGGCTATCTACCCCCGCCACTACCCGGACGGGGACGCTATATGCCGCGCCCGCCGGGGTATCGTTCGCGACGTGGATACCAGGCGCCGGGTGCCAAGGACCGACCTGCTGCTGGCCGATCCCCGGCTGGCGGCGGCCGAGCGAAGGCTGGGGCGCCCGCTGGTCAAGGCGGCGGTCAGCCGCGCGCAGCAGCAGGCCAGGGACGGGCAGATCACGCCGGAGGAGGTCGCGGACGCGGCCGTCGCCGCCCTGCCCGCCCACGCCGCCGCGCTGACCCCGGTGATCAACGCGACCGGCGTGCTCGTGCACACCAACCTGGGCCGGGCGCCGCTGTCCGCGGCGGCCGTGGACGCGATCACCGCGGCCGCGGGCAACTGCGACGTCGAGTTCGACCTGGCCTCGGGCGCGCGGGCCCGCCGCGGTGCGGGCGCGCTTGACGCCCTGGCCCGTGCCGTACCCGGGGCCGAAGCGGTGGCCGTGGTCAACAACAACGCCGCCGCCCTGGTGCTCGCGGCGACCGCCCTGACTCACCCGCAGGCTCCGGACATCGTGGTCAGCCGGGGCGAGCTCATCGAGATCGGCGACCGCTTCCGGCTGCCTGACCTGCTGGCCTGCACCGGTGCGAGGTTGCACGAGGTGGGCACGACCAACCGGACCACGGTCACCGATTACGCCGACGCGATGGGACCGCGGACCGGGTTCATCCTCAAGGTGCACCCGTCCAACTTCCGTATCGAGGGCTTCACCGCCGCCGTGGGCGTGCCCGAGCTGGCCGCGCTGGGCCAGACGCACGGGGTTCCCGTGGTGTTCGACATCGGCTCCGGGCTGCTCGCCCCGCACCCTGCTCTGCCCGATGAGCCAAGCGCCGCCACCGCGCTGCGGGACGGCGCGGCCCTGGTCACCGCGAGCGGCGACAAGCTGCTCGGCGGCCCGCAGGCCGGGCTGCTGCTCGGCCGGGCCGACCTGGTGCGGCGGCTCACCAGGCACCCGCTGGCCCGCGCGCTGCGGGTGGACAAGCTGACCCTGGCCGGGCTCGAGGCCACCTTGGCCGGACCGGTACCGCCGGTGGCCAGCGCGCTGGCCGCCGACCCGGCTTCCCTCTTTGATCGGGCCGAACGGGCCGTGGTGCGACTGCGGGACGCAGGCCTCGACGCGGCCGTGGTGGCCACCCGGGCGGCGGTCGGCGGCGGCGGTGCGCCGGGTGTGGAGCTGGCCAGCGCCGCGCTTAGCCTGCCCGAGAGCCTGGCCGTCCCGCTGCGAGCCGGTCCGCAGGTGTCCCGCGGCGAGTGTCCCGCCGTGGTCGGCCGCCTGGAGGCGGGCCGGCTGCTCCTCGACCTGCGCTCAGTCCCACCCGAAGACGACCCCCGCCTAGTCCAGGCCATCCTGGCGGCCGCCCCCCAGGCAATTCCATGATCGTGGCCAGTTCGGGGCGAATACCGCCCGTTTCTGTCCACGATCGTGGTCGCGGGGAGCGGTCATGCAGGTGATCGCGACCGCGGGGCATGTGGATCACGGGAAGTCGGCTCTGGTGCGGGCGCTGACCGGGATGGAGCCTGACCGGTGGGCCGAGGAAAAGCGCCGGGGGCTGACGCTGGATCTCGGCTTTGCCTGGATGACGCTGCCCGGCGGGGAGCGCCTGGCTTTCGTCGACGTCCCCGGCCACGAAAGGTTCGTGCCGAACATGCTGGCCGGGGTCGGGCCGGTGCCTGCCGTGCTGATCGTGGTGGCGGCGGACGGCGGCTGGATGCCCCAGTCCGCCGAACACCTGGCCGCCATCGACGCGATGGGCATCCGGCACGGCCTGCTCGCCGTCACCCGCGCTGACCTGGCCGATCCCGGGCCGGCCCGGCGGCAGGCGCTGGACCGCCTGGCCGGGTCTGCGCTGGCTGAGGTGGAGGCCGTGGCGGTCAGTTCGGTGACCGGCGCCGGGCTGCCCGAGCTGCGGGCGGCGCTGGCCCGGCTGATGGCCTCGCTACCCGGCCCCGACGCCTCAGCTCCGGTTCGGCTGTGGATCGACCGGTCGTTCAGCATCAGGGGGAGCGGCACCGTCGTCACCGGCACGCTGCCGGCCGGCACCGTCGCGGTGGGCCAGGAGCTGCTGCTCACCCCGTCCCTGCGGGCCGCCAGGATCCGGGGCCTTGAGTCGCTGAACGAGCCCGCGGCCACCCTCACCGGCGTCGCGCGGGTGGCCGTCAACCTGCGCGGCATCCCGGCCGGCGTCCCGGCCCGGGGGATGGCCCTGGTCGAGCCGGGCCGCTGGACCTTGACCAAGCTGATCGACGTCCGGCTGTCGCCCGCACGCCTGTCGCCAGCGGCGCAATCGCCCGCGCGTCCGCCGCAGGCGGGCCAGTCGCCAGGGGACCGGGTGCGGCTGCCGCAGGAGGTGACCCTGCACATCGGCTCGGCCCGGACACTGGCCCGGATCAGGCCGCTTGGCCCGCCCGGAGAGACCGCTGTCGCGCGGCTGACGCTGCGAGATGAGTTGCCCCTGCATGCCGGTGACCGGGTTCTGCTCCGCGACCCCGGAGATGCGGGCGTGGCGATCCTGGGCGCGACGGTGCTCGACGTGGCGCCGCCTGCGCTGGCCCGGCGGGGCGCGGCCGCCGCGGCCGGACGTGAGCTGGCGGCCTGGCCGGATCCCCCGGCCGCAGCCGACCTGCTCCGGCGGCACGGGCTGCTGCGGGCAAGCGTGCTGGCCGCGATGGGCGTGACCGGCGCCCCGCCGCCGGTGGCGGGCGAATGGCTCGCCGATCCGGTCCGCTGGGCCGGCCTGCGGCGCCACCTCGGCGAGGTAGTCGCCGCGCACGCCAGGCATGATCCGCTCGCGGCCGGCCTGCCGCCCGAAGCCGCCCGGGCCGCCCTTGGCCTGCCCGACCGGGCCCTCGTCGAAGCCCTGGTCCGACCACTCGCCGACTCGCAGGCATCCGCTGGCCTGCAGGCATCCGCTGGCCCGCAGCGTGCGGTGCGGCTGACCGGCGGCTATCTCCAGCTGGTGCCCCCGGTGCCGCACGAACATCGCGAGTCCGCGCGACACCTGGAGCCGTCCGCGCCGCCACGGGACCCCGCCGATTCGCTGCCGCCGCGCGTGGCCGCGGGCGTGCGGGCCGTGCTCGCCGACCTCGCGGGGGCGCCGTTCATGGCGCCCGACGCGGGGCGGCTGCGAGATCTCGGTCTTGATCCGCGGGCGATCGCCGCCGCGGCGCGAGCGGGCTTGGTGCTGCGAGTGAACGAGCAGATCGTGCTGGCGCCCGGCGCGCAGGCCGAGGCGGCGCGGTTGCTTGCCAGCTTGCCTCAGCCGTTCACTACTGCCGAAGCGCGGCAGGCGCTGGGCACCACCCGGCGAGTCGCCATCCCGCTGCTCGAATACCTGGACCGGGCCGGGACCACCCAGCGGCTGCCCGACGATCGCCGGCGGATGCGCTGAGCCCGGGCCGTGCCGATTCGCGGGTGCCGCGCCCGCGGTGCGCGTCGTGCGCAGTACCGTGTCTTGGGGTGAGCGTCGAAGGAGGGATCGGGTGCCGGTCAGCGCGCATTCGCAAGTCACCGACCTAGCTCTGCACGACCATGCCTGCCTGACCTTCGGCGAGCAGGAGGAACTGCTTGACCTGACGGCGGCGTTCGTCCGCGACGGGCTGGCCAGCGGTTCCCGGGTCGTGGTGCTCAGTGATGCGCCGCAAAACGGCACCGCCACGCTGGGTGGCCGTAAACTGGCCGCGGAATCGGCAGTCGAGGCCGGGCAGATCATGCTGGCCGCCAGCCAGGACGGCCTGGTCGGGCCCAGCGGGTTCTCGGCCGAACGGGCCATGGAATGGATGCGCGGTCAGCTGGCCGACTCAAGGCGGCACGGGTTTGCCGGGATCAGGGTGGCCTTGGACATGAGCTGGGCCTTGCAGCCGATGACGGGGATCGAGGAGCTGCCCACACTCGAGGAGGAGATCGCCGCCGCGGTGAGCGACGCGGAGATGTCAGTCCTGTGCGGATATGACCGGGAGCGGTTCGACCCCGTCACACTGGCGTTGATCGCGCCGATGCATTCTCATGCCGTGACCACGGCGACTTATCATGATGATCCGGTTTTGCGGATATGCCGCCAGTACGTACCACCGGGGGTCCGGCTGGCCGGCGAGTTGGATTTCCTGGCTAGGGAGGCGCTAGCGCTGGCGCTAGGGGAGGCGATCCGCATCGACGGGGACATCACCATCAACATGGCCCATCTGACCTTCATCGACGCCGCAAGTATGCGGATGATCCTGGAGGCGGCCGCCAGCCTGGGGCCGTCCCGGACCGTGGTGTTGCACTGCCGGCCGTCCGTCGAGGCGAGGTTCGCGCAGCTCGGCGCGGATCTTCTCCCTCATGTCAGCCTGGTCGGCGTGGATGACAACTAACGATCCCGCGGCTGACGCGGCCGGCCCGGCTGACGGCGCGGTGATCGCGGATGCTGAGGTCGGCTGGCCGAGCGGTGTGCCCCCGATCCTGAATCAGGCCTTCGACGCGGGCACGCTGTACGCGCTGCGGGCGTCGGTGCAGGCGCACGCCTCTGCGCTTGGCATGCCCGATGCCCGCACCGATGACCTGGTGATCGCGCTCCACGAGCTAGCGGCCAACGCCGTACGGCACGGTGCGGGCGGCGGACGCGTGCGGGTGTGGAAACACGCCGGGGAACTGCACTGTCAGGTTGAGGACGACGGTGCGCCCGCTCGCGGCGAGGCGCTCGCTCCTGACGGGGGGGCCGTGCTTGATTCTGCCGGGAATGCCGCGGATAGCTGGCCTTTCTCGCTGGGACACGGCTTGTGGCTGGTGCGCTTGGTCGCTGACGAGATAAGCGTGTTTTCTGGTCCGGACGGGACCTGCGCGACGGTCGTTTTCGCGCTGCCCGGTGCCGACGACGCACCCTCCGCCCGAGCCTGCTGACGCCTCCGGCGGGGCGGCCCCGGCTCGATCCGCCGGGCGATTATGCTTACCCCCGTGGGCACATTGCGGACATCGGTGGCGGCCGGAGAGTCGGGGCCGGTCGTGATGCTCTGGGGGGAAGCGGATATCTCCTCGGCCGGGCAGCTGAGCGACGTGCTGACGGCGCAGTTGTCCGGCGGCGCGCAACAGCTCATGGTGGACGTGTCGGGGCTGAGCTTCGCGGATTCGGCCTCGGTGCGGGCACTCGTGCTGGCCGGCAAGGCGTTGCGGGAGTGGGGCGGGACGCTGGTGATCGCCCGTCCGCAGCGGGCCGTGGCCAGGTTGCTCGAGCTGATGGGCGTGGACGAGCTGTTCGTCGTGCAGGGCGGCGCGGCCGGTCAGGCGCGGATCAAAGACTCCGGAACTCGGGAGAGCGGCGAAGGGCGTCGGCCACCCGGCGGGCCGTCATGAAGGTGTTCGCGACCCGCAGGATGAGGAAACCGCCGCCGCGGACCCGGAAGACGGACGCACCAGGCTGGTCAGCGATCGAGACGGTGGCGAACATAAGGCTGTTCTTCCGTACCGTGACGCGGCGGCCGCCGTTGGTTTCCACCTGATAGCCAGGTTCTAGCCGGCGGTTGAGGACCGTGACGACCTCATCGGGCGTGACGTTCTTGCGCGGCACTTCCACCTTCGCCATGGCCCCTAGATTAGTGGCATCGCCACCGGATCAGGCCGACAGCCACACGGCGGTATCGGGCGGCAGGCTGCCATCCGGCAGCGGACCGCTGGCGAGCAGGAGCTCGCGGTGCGGCGGAACCGGCCGCGGACCCGGGCCGAGGTTGGCGGCGAAGATGAACCCTGGCTCCCGGTCGAAGCAGAGCAACCCGGCCGCTTCCGGCTCGCCGCGCCAGCTCAGCTCGCCGCGGCCAAGCGCGGGGTGATCGCTCCGCAGCCGGAGCGCGGCCCGGTACAGGCGCAGGAAGGAACCCTCGTCGGCGAGCTGAGCCTCGACGCTGTAGCGGCCCCAGTCCGGCGGCTGAGGGAGCCAGCACGGCTCCGGGTCGGCGCCAGCGGAAAAGCCGAAACCCCGGCCGGCCCGGGCCCAGGGCATCGGCACCCGGCAACCGTCCCGGCCGGGGACCTGGCCGTGAGTGCGGGAGAACCGGGGATCCCTGCGTGCCTCATCGGGAATGCCGGTGACCTCGGGCAGGCCAAGCTCGTCACCGGCGTAGATATAGGCCGATCCGGGCAGGGCGAGGAGCAGCAGCGCGGCGGCCCGGGCGCGCCGCGCGCCCCTGTCGGCGTTCTGGTCGCCGATGGATATCAGCTCGGCCGCCGTCCTGGCGGGGGTGTACCCGTCGTCCAGCCGGTACCGGCTGGCGGCGCGGGGCACGTCGTGATTGCCGATCACCCAGGGCGCCCGGGATCCGCTGGCCAGCGCGAGCACCCCGTCGATGGCGGCGCGGAACGCGGCCGCCTGCCAGCGCGCCAGGACCAGCTCGAAGTTGAAGACCTGGGGCAGGCCACCGGGCGCCAGATACGGCTTTAGGGTGGCCGGCGCGTCGCACCAGACCTCGCCGATGGCGGTCCTGGCTCCGGGCATGCCGTCCGCCGGGTAAGAGTCAAGCAGCTCCCGCCAGGACCGGTAGAGCACGTGCAGTTCGGGGCGGTGCCGGTACGGCGACGGCGCGTTCCACGGGCGCCCGGCCAGGACGTCAGGAAAGTCCGGGTCCTTGAACAGGCCGTGGGCCACGTCGACCCGCAGGCCGGCCGTGCCGCGGTCCAGCCAGAACCTGATCACGTCACGGAACAGCGCGGGAACGTCCTTGTCCCGCCAGTTCCAGTCCGGCTGGCTGGTGTCGTACAGATGCAGGTACCACTGCCCGGGGCGGCCGTCGTCTTCGGTCACCCGCGTCCACGCCGGGCCGCCGAAGTACGACGACCAGTTGTTCGGCGGCAGCTCGCCGCCGGGACCGCGCCCTTCGCGGAAGAGGAACCTGGCCCGTTCCCGGCTGCCAGGCGCGGCCGCCAGCGCCGCCTGGAACAGCGGGTGGGCGCTTGAGCAGTGGTTCGGCACCAGGTCGACGATCACCCGGATCTGGTGCCGAGCCGCGTCCCTGACCAGCCCGTCGAAGTCCGCCATGGTGCCGAGCAGCGGGTCCACCGCACAGTAGTCGCTGACGTCGTAGCCGCCGTCGGCCAGCGGGGACGGGTAGAACGGGGTCAGCCAGATGGCGTCGACGCCAAGGTCAGCCAGGTAGCCAAGGCGGGACCGGAGCCCGGGCAGGTCGCCCACCCCATCGCCATCGGAGTCGGCGAAGCTGCGCGGGTACACCTGGTAGACGACCGCGTCTTCCCACCAGGCATGCCCGCCGCTGCTCATGCGTCTCCCTGAGGTTCAGCCGGCCGCGGCCGGCTGGTCGGTACCGCAGTACTTGCACTTGGAGGCGGCTACGGGGAGGTCACTGGACAGGCAGGCCGGGCAGGTCTTGACGGGCGCCGGGTCGCCGAATACTACTTGGCCGCGCCGAGCCTGGACGAGCTTGTAGGGCACGACGATGACGAAGTACACCACCGCCACAAAGATCACGAAGTTGATGAGTGCGGTGATGAACGAGCCGAAGTCCACAATTGTGTTGGGATTGTTGGCGCGGATCTGCACCCCCAGCCCGACCTTGCCGCCTTCGACGCTCTGCACGAGCGGTTTGATGATGTCGGTGGTGAAGGCGCCGATCACGCCGCTGAACGCCAGGGCCACGACCAGCCCGACCGCGACGACGATCACGTCGCCGCGCATAAGAAAATTCCTGAAGCCCCTCATGTTGCCTCTCCGATTCGGTTGCTGTTGTCCCGGCCCGTCCACCCGTGTCAGGGCTGCTGCGCTCTCGCGCCCGCCCCTGGCCTGGACTTTTTGGTCCTTGTGGCTGGTGATGCGTTATATGACACGGCTTACGATTCCTGGTCGGGCAGGGCCTCGCAAGCGTTTCGGCCGGCGCCGCCCTATCTCACACCTGGGCAGCTCGGGCGCGGCCCAGCGCCGCGACCGCAGTAAAGTCGTCGCGGAGGCGTCCGGGTGCCTGGTGGCCCCCCCGGTCTTCAAAACTGGTGAGCGCCGCACCGCGGCGCTGGCGGGTTCGATTCCCGTCCGCCTCCGCCACCTG
>Ga0182013_10000045_pt1 | contig 132580 bp, 102 predicted proteins | sample 612S2MmetaG_FD_120487 | JGI IMG/M metagenome (GOLD analysis project Ga0182013, IMG submission 120487) | Permafrost microbial communities from Stordalen Mire, Sweden - 612S2M metaG | ecosystem: Environmental > Terrestrial > Soil > Wetlands > Permafrost | place: Sweden: Stordalen | collected...
CGGCGCGCGGATTTTCCGGCGACTTGATCCTGGATGAATTTGCGTTTCACGAAAACAGCAATGCCATCTGGGAGGCCGTGGAACCGATTCTGGCGAGTAATCCGGATTTCGTGTGCCGCATCGCGTCCACCGGCAACGGGCGGCATAATATGTTTTATCGAATGGCTGCGCAATTTCGAGTTTCGAGTGGCGAATTGCGAATGGGGGAAGACGGAACACGCAACACGCAATACAAGGTGAGTCGCGTCACCAGAACCATGGCGTACGGGATGGGGGTTCCAATTTATGATCCGCAGTCGCGGCAACCGATCACGCCCGAACAGGCGCGGGCGCAGGCGCTGGATAAACGGGCTTATGACCAGAATTATGAATGCGCGTTTGCGGATGAAAATGCCACGTTGCTGACCCATGAATTGATCAGCGCGGCGGAACGGAATGATGCCGGTGAATTCTGCGAAACCAATTGGAGCGCTTCTGCGCTGGCAAGATTCAGGAACGCGGTGGGTCCGCTGTATGTGGGCTTTGACGTGGGGCGCTCGGTGGATTTATCGGTGATTTCGGTGGTGGAGAAGGTCGCGGGAATGTTCTTGGTCCGGGGGATTTTGCGGATGCGGGATATGCGGCTGCCGGAACAGGAATTGCGGCTGGGCGAGATTTGCCGGCTGCCCAAATTCCAACGCGCGGCGATTGATATGACGGGTTTGGGTTTGGGCTTGTTCGAGTATGCGGAGAAAGCGTTTGGGTCGTCGCGGATCAAGGGGATTAATTTTGCGAGCACGGTCCCGGCGTCGCGCGTCATTCAAGCGGAGGGGCGCAAGCGCGAGACGGTGCGGGTGACGGAGTCGCTGGCGGTGGAGTTGTTGCGGGTCTATGAGGACCGGCGGATTCAGCATCCGTGCGACGGGCGGTTGCGGGATGATTTGCGGAAGCCGGAGAAGGTGACATCGCCGGGCGGCAAAGTGAGCATTGCGGCGGTGCGGGATGGCGCGGGGCACGCGGATCATTTCTGGAGCCTGGCCCTGGCGGTGGAGGCGGGTTTTGGCGCGGGGCCGTTTGCGTATCAAAGAATCGAGTTGCCAAGGAGGCCAATTTTTTAGCCGCGAAAGAACACAAAGATCGCAAAAAATAATCAAATTATGAGCAAATTACGAAGTGACGCGATTTGGAATACGCTGACCGCAGAGCAGCGGGAAAAAATCGAGGAATGGTTGTTGGACAAGAATCTCGGTTACAAGGAGTCGCACAAGCGCGCGCAGGAAGAATTGGGGCTGGCGTGCTCGTTATCAACGGTTCGCCGTTTTTATGAGCGTGCGCGTCTATTGCGCGCGGTTGAGGAAACGGCGGAGGCGGAAGGCGTGGCCGACGAGTTGGGGGCGGTCGGCGGCAAGCTGGAAAACCTGCGCTCGTCGGCGATGAAACTGATTGTGGTGCGGCTTTTGGGAAAGGCGATGGATCGCGGGGACGTGCGGGAAGTCGCGGCGCTGGGGCAATTGATGTTGCAGAGCGAGGAGCGGGAGATTCAAAGGGAACGGGTCACGCTGGCGCGGGACCGCTTCGAGTTCAAGGCGGCGAAGGCGGCGTTGAAGGCGGCGCCGCTGCTTGAAAAACTCGAACAATCGGATGAAGCGCAGGAACTGGCGCGCGTGGAGGCGGTCAGGCAGGCGCTCTTTGGCAAACCACCGGAGGAACCAAAATGACCATAGGTGAATCGCGACCTGGCAATAGCTGGCAGTTGAATTCGGCAGGTGCCAGCTATTGTCAGATAAAGTCAGCTATGGTCACGTTTGGTCAGTTATTGGGGAGAATATTTTTCTCGATCAGCGGATTTTGTCTCCGCCTTGGAGTGGATATGAGCCTGTGCTTGAAATCAATTTCACGCCTTGGGCAGCGTGAACGAGAAGACGGAACCTTGCCCGAGTTCGCTTTTGACCCAGACTTCGCCGCCGTGGGCCTGGACAATGTGTTTCACGATGGAAAGGCCCAGGCCGGTGCCGCCGGTTTCGCGGGAACGCGCGCGGTCCACGCGATAAAACCGCTCGAAGATGCGTTCGCGCGCCTCGGGCGGGATGCCGGGGCCGTCGTCTTTTACCCAAAGCTCGATTTTGCCGTCGGGCCCGGGCTGGCCGCCAATGGCCACGGTGCCGTCGGCGCGACCATACTTGATGGCGTTTTCCACGAGGTTGAACAGGACTTGCTGCAAACGGTCGGTGTCGGCGCGCGCCTGGAGGTCGGGCGGAATTTCGTTGCGCAAGGTGGCGTTTTTGTCCGCGGCGCGCGCTTGCAAATCGTCAATGACATGGGAGACTTCCTCGCGCAATTCCACCTGGTGCAGGTTCATGACGATCTGGCCGCTTTCCAGCCGGGAAATGGTGAGCAAGTCTTCGATGAGGTAGGTGAGGCGGTCGGTGTGTTTCTCGATGGTGCGGAGAAAACGGGTGGCCAGCTCGGGATCGTTTTTCGCGCCGTCCAAAAGCGTTTCGACGAAGCCCTTGATCAACGAGAGCGGCGTGCGGAGTTCATGGCTGACGTTGGCGACGAATTCGCGGCGGGTGCTTTCGAGTTGCTTGAGCCGGGTCAAATCGTGGAAGACGAGGATGGAACCATGCTGGGTCCCGGCGCGATCAAAGACGGCGGCGGCGTTGACTTCGAGCCAGCGGTCATCCACGCCGGGCAATTCGAGTTCGTGGCCCTGCACGTTGTGTTCCTGCGGCAGACGCCGGGTGAGTTCCGCCAGTTCCTGGAGGCGGAAGGTCTCCATGATGGTTTGCCCGCGCACATCGGACTTCAAGTTGAAGAATTTCTGGAGGGAACGGTTGAGCAATTGGACGCGGCCGGCCTGGTCCAGAATCAACACGCCTTCGGACATGCTGTTGAAGATGGTTTGCTGCTCGGCCTCGATTTGCGCGGCTTCCTGGTAATGCCGTTGCTGCTCGGTCTCGAGGGATTTTTTCTCGATCAGCCATTCCTCGCGCAGCCGAGCGTAGCGGCTGCGCCACCAAAAATGCAGCGCGACGAGGGCGACCAGCAGAATGAGACTCAGCAAATAAGACATTTTTCAGTGCGGAGCGCGGAATTCGGAGTGCGGAATCCTGAAACCACGTCCATCTGCGTATTTCGGGTACCAACCGGCATCAGCCGTTGCAGTCGTGTTATTCCTTTTCATGCTTCGGGAACGTAAGAAAAACAAAAACCTCATCGTCAATAAGCGCCTGCTCAAAATACTGCCTACCCTCCGAATCGTCTGTGTAGTGCTCCGGGAACACAGGATATTGAGCTTCGAGAGATAAATGAACCCATCCTTGGTCCTCGAGCCACCCTTTTGCGATCAGGTAAGCATTCTTCCTAGTCTGATTCTTGATCCAACATCCCACGGTCGCGCCGCCATATACCTTTTTGTGTGGGTACGTGGGATCTTGAGCAGAATCAATTATCAGATACTGCATCGAAATACGTTCATGCTCGGAATGTTCGGCAGTAATCATAAACAGTGTGCCGCCTTTTTTAAGGAAATTGAAGCCGGCAACAAACCGGACTCATTCCTCAATAAACCGATATCCGACTCCGCGCACGGTATCCAGATATTTCGCCGCCACGCCAAGTTTCTCCCGCAGGCGCCGCATGTGGGTGTCCACGGTGCGGGTATCAATGAGATTGTCATACTCCCAGACATCCTGGAGGAGTTGCTCGCGGGATTGGACGCGGCCGCGGCGCTGGACCAGGACGGTCAACAATTTGAACTCGGTCGCGGTCAGATCAACGGGCCGGCCTTTGACGCTGGCCTGGTGGCGCGGGATGTCCAGCGCGAGTTCTTTCAAAGTGATTTCGTCCTCCTTGGCGCCGGTGGCTTGGCCGGCGCGCAGCAGGCGTTTGACGCGCAACACCAGCTCGCGCGGACTGAAGGGCTTGGTCACATAATCGTCCGCGCCCAGTTCCAGGCCGAGGACGCGGTCAATCTCGGCCGCCTTGGCCGTGAGCATGATAATGGGGATGGCGGAAACGCGCGCGTCGCGCCGGAGAATCTTGCAAACTTCCAGCCCGTCCACTTCCGGCAGCATGAGGTCGAGCAGGATGAGGTCCGGGATCAATCCACGGGCCTTCTTAAGGGCCTCTTCGCCGTCCGCAGCCGTCACCACTTCATAGCCGGCGGCCTTCAAGTTAAACTTGATCAACTCGACTGCATCCGGCTCGTCATCTACTACCAGGATTTTAGGCATCACTCAGGTTCTGAGTATCACGCCGGGGAAACTTCCACAAGTACCGTCAGGTGACAAGCAGGTTACGCTTGCGTGACGGAAACGTTGCAATCGGCCCGGAAAACACTCAAGTGGAATAGGTTGGATAATGGTTCAAGCCAAGCCAGTAACTCTTGAATTTTTGGAGGATTTCGATCAACCGGTCGCTATTCCGGGGTTTGACGAGGTAGGAATTGGCGCACAAGTTAAAGGCCTGGTTGATGTCGGACTCCTGCTCGGAGGAGGTCAGGAAAATGACGATCAAACGCTTGAGTTGCGGGTCGTTGCGAATGGCGGCGAGCGTATCGAGGCCGTCCATATTGGGCATTTTGATATCGAGCAAAACCAGTCCGGGAAAGGGGTATTTCTTGCGGTCGGAGAATTCTCCCTGCCCCTTCAGATAAGCCATGACCTGCTCGCCGTCCGGCACGATTTGCAGCGGATTTGGCAACTGCGCCTTGGTAAAGGCGCGGCGCAACAAAAAAGCGTCATCTTCATCATCCTCGGCGAGGAGGATCGGTAAATGGTCCATAGCAGATGATTCCAAGCCCACAACATCGCACGGCTTCCCGGCAACCGCAAGTGCTACTCGATTTCAATCCCCACCGGGCAATGGTCCGAGCCGGGGATGTCCTTGCGGATGAACGCGTGCTTGAGCCGGGGGCGCAACGAGTTGGAAAGCAGGAAATAATCAATCCGCCAACCGACGTTTCGCGCGCGCGCGTTGGACATGGGGCTCCACCAGGTGTAATGCCCGCCGCCCGTCTCGAACTCGCGGAAGGTGTCCACAAAACCCGCCTTGACGAAACCCGTGAAACCCTCGCGTTCCTCCACAGTGAAACCGTGGTTGCGGACATTGGCCTTGGGATTGGTGAGATCAATTTCCGTGTGGGCCACATTGAGGTCGCCGCAGAAAATGACCGGCTTTTTCTTCTCAAGCTTTTTGAGATAGCGCAGGAAATCCAGGTCCCATTGCTGGCGATACGGGAGCCGGGTGAGTTCGCGCTTGGAATTCGGCACATAAACATTCACCAGAAAAAAATCGGAATACTCCGCCGTGATCACCCGGCCTTCGTTATCGTGATCGGCGTGGTTGATGCCGTTGGTGACCTTGAGCGGGCGCGTGAATGTGAAAATGGCGGTGCCCGAATAACCCTTTTTCTGCGCGGTGTTCCAATAAACCGTGTAAGTCGCGGGCCAGAGTTGCTCGACGTCCTCGGGAGTGGCTTTGGTTTCCTGGAGGCAAAGAATATCCGGCGCTTCCTGGGCGAGATAATCCAGAAAATTCTTGCGCATCACCGCCCGGAGACCGTTCACATTCCATGAGATGATTTTCACAGTGCCAGCTTAAATGAAAAGGTTCGACGAGGCGAGAAAAGTTGATGAACAAGTTTTTGTCGCGAAGCGACGACGGATATTAGCCAGCCACGATGTGGCTGGAATATGGAACAAAATCGTCTCGTCCCGGACGGGACGCTGGAACCTTCATCATTCTTATCAATGCAACCGTCAATTTTAACGATTAACTACCGACGCGGAATCGGCGGCATGCTCCATACCACTGATTGCCAGACATATTATGAAGACCTATTTCCAGATAAATTTTCATCGCATCAACAAACCAGGAATTTATATTTTTCTTGCTCTGATATGCGTCGCCATGTTCACGAGCGGCTGCCTTGTGATACAGAGCAAGCATTTGAGCAAGCCAGATGGCCCATCCGACTCTGTGCGTCTCTTCAAGAAGGATTACGATTGGTCATGGGTTTTTGAACGCAATATTAATAGTGACGGTTTAAAGCTAAACGCCAGGGTCATGGATTGCGACAATCGCGGCGGGCTGTTCTTTTGGTTTTATTTACTGCCAGAGCCGTTTTCGGCAAGGGAGGATACAGGTAAACAGACATTGACCTTCGAAATTGATATTGAACCAAAGGGGCGGAGCATCCTATTTGATCCGTCCAAAATATTTTACGTGAGAGATGGTTTGTATCGTATTCCTCCCGGTAATACTTACAAGATTATTACCCCTCAGAAAGGCGGGCGAGGATACATAAATGTAGATTACGAGTCGGTCTCAAATTCCGTAACCGTCGCCTCAAAAACAGAATTCTTTCTCGAATACAACGCGTCCAACCAGACCGTACTTCCACCAATTGTGATCTTTGATCTTGACATTAAATTTAATCCTGACACGCCATTTGAAATTTCGATAGAAGGCATTTCTGCGAACGGACAAACCATTTCGATACCGCCAATCAAATATCGCCGAAAAATAATCTTCCGGCCTGAGTTTCGATTGCCATATTAAAAATAATTTTTTCTCACGTTCAGCGCTTCGCCGATTTGAGTTTCTTCCTGATGGCCCCGCGCTTTTCCACTTTGCGGATGTAATCCGGCGCGAACGAAACCTTACAATCGTTGTCTCCGCGATTCGGCGTGAATGAACCCGCGTTTAAACACGTCAAAAAACAAATGGATTTCACCGGGCACGGTGCTAATCTCCAGTCAACTCGCAACCATCAATCTAACCAAAATTGTGATGAACCAGGAAACAAACCATCCGTCGCCGGTCACCCGCCGGCAGTTTTTGAAAACCACCTCGATTGCCGCCGCTGCCTCCGCCGCAGTGATGACTTTCCCGAACGTCCTGCGCGCCGAAAGCAAAGCCCCATTCAATGTCGCCATCATCGGTTTGGGCGGGCGCGGCGCGGGCGCAGGTGAAAATTTTCTCGAAGCCGCCAAGATCACCGGCGTGGAGGCAAAGATTGTCGCCCTGGCGGATTTATTTCCAGAACAGACCGAGAAAGGCCAGAAACAATTCGGCGTCCCCGCCGATAAATGTTTCAGCGGATTTGATGCCTACCAAAAGGCCATCGAGGTTCCCGGGGTGAACTACGTCATCCTGGCCACGCCGCCGGGATTTCGCCCGGCGTTTGTCACCGCCGCGGTCGCAGCGGGGAAAAATATTTTTTGCGAGAAGCCCGTGGCTGTGGACGGCCCCGGTTTGCGGATGATGTATGCCGCCGGCGAGGAAGCGAAGAAGAAGGGGCTGAAAGTCGCCGCCGGCACGCAGCGCCGCCATCACCCGCCATACATTGAAACCGTCAAGCGTCTCCACGATGGCGCGATCGGTGATTTGACGACTCTCCGCGCTTATTGGGTCAACCGCGGCCCCATCTGGCATCGCGGCATGAAGGGCGACACGGATTTGGAACGGCAGATTCGCAATTGGTATCATTACATCTGGCTCTGCGGCGATCATATCGTCGAGCAGCACGTTCACAATCTGGACGTGTCCAACTGGGTCGCCGGCGCGCATCCCGTAAAGGCTTGGGGTATGGGCGCCCGGCAGCAACTCGGCGACAAGCCGGGTGAAATCTGGGACAACTTCGGCGTCGAATACGAATACGCCAGCGGGCTGCACCTGCACAGTTATTGCGGACAGATTGAGCGCGAGTTTGGTTCCGTCAGTGAAGCCGCTGTCGGCAGCCACGGCACCGCGAACCCATCGGGTGAAATCAAAACCAAAGACGGCAAGAACTGGCGCTATGAAGGAAAGACGATTGACGCCCAGGTGCAGGAGCATGTGGATCTCATCAAAGCCATCGTCAGCGACCAGGAGATCAACGAAATCAAGCAAGTCACCGACAGCACGGCCACCGCCATCATGGGCCGGGAAGCAGCGTATAGCGGCGCCGTCGTGGTCTGGGACGACCTGATGAATTCGAAATTCGCCTACGGCCCGGAACTCATGTACAACGACCCGTCCAAAATGACCTGGGGGGCCTTCCGCACCTTGCGCCCGCCGATGCCACATCAGCACGATATTTTCCAGGATGGCGTCGTGTTGCCGGTCATCTGATCGCCGTGCGGAAATTCCCGCGTTCACGAACTACGGGCGCAGGATGAAGAATCGCCCGAACGCGTAACGGAGCGCGGAGCATTGCTCCGCGCGGCCCGATCACGCAGAGCAATGCTCTGCGCTCCGTCCAATGCGGATTGCCGTTTGTCCAATCCGCCAAAGCAGCCTGTTTCCAAGAGCTGCGTCACGCTTGACTACAGCGGCGTTTTGCATCAAAACACCGTGCATGAGAAATTCCTTCAAAATTTTCCAAAGCTGCCTCGTCTTTTTCTTCGCGCTTACCGGGATGGCGCTGGCGCAAACAGAAAAATCCCCGACGCCCATCCAGGCCAGTGTGGGCGAGGTGACGGACAACCGCACGACCGGCCTTTTCAACGCCGAGTGCAAGCTCGAATTGAAATTCACCGGCGATGCCGCCGCGGACGCGGTTAAGGTTCGTCAGGTTAATATCATTGAGGCCAAGGATGAACTCGGGCGCGACCTCATTTTGAAACAGGACGACAACTTTACCAGTTCGTTCAATTCAGCCCGCTCCGGCAACTCGGTCAAGTATGAGTTGAGATTGCGCAATCCTTCCCGCAACGCCACCACCATCAAGTTGCTCAAGGGCGAAGTCGAGTTATTCAGCCCCACCGAGGCCAATGGCGGATTACTCACCATTAAGAATGTCCTGCAACATCCCGCCGAGGCAATTGCGAATCCCGAGCTGGCCAAATACGGCATCCAATTGATGTATCTGACCAAAGAGACATACGAAGCGAAGAAAAAAGAGCTTGAGGCGCAACAGAAGTCAGGCACCGGCGGCGGTCAGTTCGGGGAAGCCTTCAGCGGCATGTTCAGCGGCATGTCTGGCGGGATGGGGGGCAACTCCAAAAACGCCATTCAAATGTATGTGAAAGACCCCAAGAAAGCCGTTATCAGCCTTAAATTTGCGGATGGCGCGGGCAAACCGCTTAAGAACCGTGGGAGCTGGAGCGGCAACGATTTCCACAGCACCAGCTTCGATGCGCCCCCGCCGCCCGACACACAGTTAGTCTTGGAACTCGCCACGGACGAATCGGTAAAATCTTTTCCGTTCAAACTGGAAAACATTCCGCTTCCATAATTTGCGAGCCTCATTTCGCATTTGGGTAGAGGGCGATTTCAAACGGCGGGTGCGTGACGGTTCGTCCCAGCTCTAACGGAGCGCGGAGCACATTGCTCCGCGCGGCCTGATCTCGGTGTTGGCCTGGCTTCGCGCAGAGCAATGCTCTGCGCTCCAATCCGGTGCCCGCACGGATTGCGATTTGGTCAGCAGCCAAAGTTATCACACCACCCCATTTGACCCGGAGGGAAAGTGTGCGAAGCTTCGGGCAGTTCTTTGTAAAACGTTTTCGACTCTGTGCTTGCACTGTTCAGCCCCCCGTCAGGCATCCTTCATGCCGCTCCTACGGAGCTTGGTAACTCTCGGGTTTGGTCACTACAGCTATGCCGCTCCTACGGAGCTGAGAGGCGGCGGTACTTAGCTCCGGAGGAGCGACATATTTGTAGCAACGGATTCATAAGTTTTGCAAGCTCCGTAGGAGCGACATCAGGCAATGGCAACTTAGAAATGATAACAATTCGAAGCCATCTGCCTTGAACTAAAGACTTTGAACCTCGCTTTCCGGAGTCGCACCACTTTTTATCTCGCTTGTGGTTTGACGATATCAGACACCGCTACAGGTTGTGGTGTACTTGATATCGTGTCTGCATTTGTCGCCTTATGTCGGCTTTGGGACCACCCCTCGACTCAGCGGCGGAAGTCATTTTCAAGTCGGGTAAATTGTAAATCGGAAATCTTTTTTTCTCCGCCCCGATTTCGTCACCAATTATTTACTTGTGAAATGACGCTTTATGTTGTTTAATATCATTGCTAATTTAGCCAGGCATGGTGCCTGTCCGTTTTGATAACGATTTGCATGAACAAGTTTAACCCGGCGAGGCGCTCTTGAGCCGCCCCTTTCAGCCACGTTCTTCTCCTTCTTCCGCTTCCTTTGTCAGGGTCAATGGGAAAATCCGTGCCCGCGAAGTCCGGGTCATTGGAGTGGACGGAAAACAACTCGGGATTTTGACCCTGGGTGACGCCATTAATCTGGCGCGGACCAATGGGGTGGACCTGGTGGAAATCGCCGCGACGGCGACACCGCCCGTTTGCCGGTTGGTGGACTTCGGCAAGTTCCGTTACGAACAGGCCAAGAAGGACAAGGAATCCAAAAAGCATCAGCACGCCAACAAGGTCAAGGAAATCCAGTTAAGTCCGAAAATTGACCCGCATGACCTCGGCGTCAAGTTGAGCCATTCGATTGATTTCCTGTGCGAGGACATGAAGGTCAAGATCGTCCTCAAATTTCGCGGCCGTGAGATGGCCCATACCGAGTATGGGTTTCAACTGATCGAGAAATTTCTCAAGGACGTCAAACCCTACGGCCATCCCGATTCCACGCCCAAGCTCGTCGGGCGCGCCATCAACGTGATGATCAGCCCGCTGCCGCGCAACAAGCGCGCCAAGAATCCGAACGAGGCCCCGGCCGATCTGGATTCCGAGCCGGATGCCGCGCCGGAACCGGAAGTCAAATCGAACCAGGATTCTCCTGCGCCCGCCGCGCCGGAAAGCGCGCCCGTGCATTACTCCAGGGTTCAGTCGGGACCGTCGGATGAAACATCCGCGGCCGCCCCCGCGTGATTTGCGCCTCACTTCCCAGGCTTTCAGTCAAGAAATTTTCTCCTCGTTGCTTCCCGGGAAAATTAATTCCTGAGCCGTATGCTGGCCCACCAGAACGGGTAATTGACAGGATTAGCCGAAATCAAATCGGCGGGTGGGCGATTGAATTCATTCCGCCGGGGTGTAGGTTGAATCACAGACTTAAGGGGCTGTCAAATATGAATGCTGAACCCAGATGGGAGCAGTGTCTGACCTTTATCAATCGTCAGTTGGGCGCGGCGAACGGGCCGGGACGCTCGCCGTTGGCGGCCAGGCAATGGCAGGCGGTGACGATTTCACGCCAGGCCGGTTCGGGCGGCCACGCGGTCGCGGAGGAACTGGCGGAATTATTGCAAGCCCAGCAAAAAAAGGAAGCCAGCCCGTGGACCGTCTTTGATCGCAACCTGGTGGAAAAGGTTTTGGAGGACCATCATTTGCCCGCGCGCATCGCCCGGTTCATGCCGGAGGACCGTAAATCGCAAATTGAAGACAGCGTGGAGGAATTGTGCGGTCTGCATCCGCCTGCCTGGGCGCTGGTGGGCAAGACCACGGAGACCATCCTGCACCTGGCGGAATTGGGAAACGTGATCCTCCTTGGGCGCGGCGCCAACATTGTGACCGGCAAGCTGGATTACGTGTTCCACGTGCGGCTGGTGGGTTCGCTGGCAAAGCGCGTCGAATGTATTCAAAAGAACCGCTCGGTCGGAAAAAAAGCCGCGCTGAATTTCATCCGCGTGGAAGACCGCGGACGCCGGCGATATTTGAAAAAATATTTCGGCAAGGATATTGACGACCCGTTGCTCTATCATTTGGTGATTAACACCGACCTCGTCGGCCACAAACCCGCCGCGAGACTGATTGCCGATGCGATCCTGTCCGGCAGCCCTGGCCCCGGCTGAAACGCAATTTTTTGTTCGGGCCGACCAGGGGTGTGATTAAAAGCGGGTGGGCCCATGATTGGTTTGTCCATCATCCCGGAGGGATGACGCGATGATAGCCCGGTCGCTTTAGCGCCGGGGACACGGTGGTTTTATCGGCCAAGTCCCGCCAGGGACGGCTGAAACCTGGTCCAAATGTCAGTCGTCCCTGGCGGGACTTTTCTGTTTTGACACCCTCACTCGGCGCTAAAGCGACCGGGCTATTATCATTTGTTCCTGGTGAACAGACGCCTTGCCTCCTCACCCACTTTTAATCACACCCCGGTGGGCCGATCCGGGCAAAAATGATTGGACATCTTTCCTGTGGTGCATTACCGTCCGGCCCCAGTATGTGCCGTGTTTTTGCCGACGGCAATCAACTAGCCGTGCAACCATTGCTTCAACTGGGTAAGAAATCAATCGAGGAGCACCAAACCTGCGAGTCTCCCCGTCACTGTGCCATTGAGGACCCGATCGCTTGCCTGGAGATGCGAAGACCTCGCCAAAGTTTTTTTCGCTCCTTCGCGCGTTGACTTTGGGCGCTTGGGCGCAAATCCATGAACCTGGAAGCGCATGAAATTACTAAAATCAACGGTTCTGAAAGTAATGAGCCCATCATTATTCCTGTGCGTATTGATCGTTCCTTCCCTGGGACGGGCACAAACCAAGAGCCAGCCAACTCCGTATCCAAAACCACTGCCTCGTCCGCCAGCGCCCCTGAAACCACTGTCCCAGCCAACTCCGCATCCGAATTTGCCGCCACCACCGGCATTTAATACCAATCACCCTGGCAATCCGGGCGTGCATTTCGTTAACGGGATTCAAGATTCCATTGGCAACAGGCAAGTTGGAAAGTATCCGACAATTAATCCTCTATCTCTATCATCTGCGCCCAATCCAGGGCCAAATATAAAACCTTCGCCCCCTCTGCCAAACTATCAAAGTCTCATGTCTGGATCAAAGTTGGAATCAAATTCCAAAGACCCTGAGGGCCTCCGACCGGGGGTTCATCCGAATAACTCCAGCCCTAGAAGATTCTCGCTCGTAATGGATCCAGGCTCGCAGGATAGTCAATCAACACCTGGTTTTGCCGCGTTCCCGGCGGCGCGTGAGAAGGCATTGCCCGACCCCCCGCACCAACTTTCCTCAAGAACGGTTTTTTCCGCGAATTCTTCAATTTTTCGCAGAAACAATAACGTGAATTCCACGGCCAAGCCTGGCAAATTAGTGGAACCCACCAACGAGGAACTGGAAGCTTCCGGGAAAATCAACTTTAATGGTTCATTTGGTGACATGATTAAAAGCGCGGGCGATTTATTTGACAAAAAACGCAAAAAAATCAAAAAGGAGCTGGTCGAAAAAACACCTCCGACCATTGCGGACAAACTGCTTGACAGGGCGCGCGAAAAGGCCGCGGGCGAATCCACCAGCGCGGAGAAGGACGAGCAAAAAGCAAATCAAAAGCCTTTGGGTCTCTATCTCGCCGGGATAGACAGGCTGAACAAACAAGTTTTCCTCAAACCCCGGGAGCAGCTTTCCCCCGAGCAACGCGCGGATGCGGCTGTTTGGGATGCGGCTTTTAAAAGAATCGGCGACCCTTACAATGTCGGCAAAGGGGTGGATCAGGTAAATAAACTTGGCGACTTGCTCGAAGTCGGCAATAAACCATAACTTGCAAACGATGAATCTGCGGCCAGGCAACCTGTTTACTTTGGTTTGCGTCACGATACTGCTTTTGTGTTCCTGCCGTCCCAAGGACAGTCAAATCAACCAAGCCGGGGACGGTGCTGCCTATGATCAATTAATCAGCCAGGGATACGAACTGCTCAAGGAAGGAAAACTCAAGGAAGCTTATGTGGCCGCGAGCGAAGCCGAGGCGTCCAACGGCAAACGCTTCGAAGCCTACGCGCTGGCGGCCATAATTCTTCACCAGAATGGCGCTGACGCTGACGCGAAGGCGTTCATGGAAAAGGCAATCGCGCGGGTGCCTGCGGACAAAAAGGCCAAACTCAACGGGATTGCCGAAGCCATTTCACGAACCGACGCGGGCGGTCAGACGCTTGCACCCGGCAACCTGGACGCTATCGGCGCGCTGTCTGACAGTCCCGAGTTGAAACGAAAACTTGTCATGTTGCAATTAATTCTAACCGACGCCGACAAGGCCGCTAACCCCAGTGATAAAGCGCCTTTTTTGAACGAGTTCTTGACCAGGAGCGGTCCGGTAATAGCTAAATATCCAAACCAGACAAATTTATGGCTGTTGCGCGCGGAGGTGGCGGTGGAATTGGACTATCCCAACACCGGCTGGCTGGCCGCCCGTCAATTAAAACGTTTGGGGATGACTGACAGCAGCGATCCGGCGGTGGTTTCAATCCTGGCCGCTTTGGACAGAAATGGCTGGCTTGACATTAATAGCCCTCCAGCGCGCGATTATAGCAAGTGGACGGTCCAGCAAGCCGTGGACGCCGCAAATAGAGGCGATGCCGACGCGCAATATTCGCTGGGTTTTTGGTATGCGAACGGGCTAAGCGGGCTTGCTAAAGACGACAACCAGGCCTTCCGTTGGTTTTGGCAATCCGCCACTAACGGCTATGAAATCGCGCAAGTGAACGTCGGAAATTCATATCGGTTTGGAGCTGGTGTCAGCCATGATTATTCTCAAGCGATAAAATGGTATCGCAACGCGGTTGATTTCAGCCATTACGAGGAAAGCGCTTGTAATGCCCTCGCGTGGGCTTTGGCCACCTACCCTGACCCCGGTTTGCGGAACGGCGCCGAAGCGGTAACCTTAGCTAAAATGGCGGTTTCGGAAACCAAACACCAGGGTCAAACTGCGACTCAGGATTTGCTGAATAATTTGGACACCCTGGCAGCGGCTTATGCTGAAACCGGGGCTTTCTCAGACGCGATAAACGCCGAAACAGAAGCCATCTCTTTGTTAACGGACGAGGCGGCAAAAAGTGACTATAGATCGCGCTTAACTTTGTATCAATCCAACACGCCCTACCATTTGAAGTGAACCGGGCAATAAATCGGCGGGCCCATGCGAATGTTCAAGAAATCGCCTCGCGGCTCGTCCTATCAATGAGGAAAACTGCGACGGTCGCGGACTAAATCGCAGCATTTTTGTGCGAGGTGAACATTACAATTTCGCGATGCGAACGGTATTAGTCCCAAGCGGGATATATCGTAGTTTAAGGCGGCAAGGGGGCTTTGACCGGGCAGCGGACCGCCATCGTTCTGACTTCGGAAAGCGGCGCGGATGAAAACTCCCTGGCCGAACCGACGAAATTTTCTCCGAAAACGGAAGCCATCCGCTTCACCGGCGCCAGTCTGACTCGTTCGCTGCCCGGATATTCCCTGTCCGTATTCCGGCTGCAAACAGTAAACGATGGTCATGCTGTATTAGATTGTTGCCAGTTTTTTCCGAAAAGGGTTGGACAGTCTTTGTCCAATGCTTCATGCGAAAGTCGAATCGCAAAAGGAAGAATTACTTGATGACTCCTTTCATACATGCCCAGCACAAATAATTAGAACCTTGCAAGCTCATACATGAAACAACACCAGCAGCAGCGCAACGCGGACAAACCGCCTCTCCGTTCTCAGGATGAATACCATATCCCTTGCCGGGAACAGGGACTAGTCTTTCTAAAATCGGCTTCTCATTTTTCACCCGTCTCAATTTCAGCCAGAGAAAGAATACTCCTAAAAGGCTGCATACCGCTGCTAAAAGCAGGCAAAATAACAGGCGCATTATTCCTCCAATACCAATTAGGGATTGCAATTGTTGGAATGTTTTATCCGACCCTACCAGACCCCATACAATGGAAACCCCTGCTATTATCAGTCCTGCTATCGCAGTTAATAGCATTTCCAATGGCTTTTCTAGTGCTTTTTGGAACAACGATTTTGGAGTTGTATCTGACATGCGAGTTGGAACGCCATGATGCCTTATCAACAACACACGTCAATGAACATTAGTCGTCACCAATTCCAGAGCCGTCCACGTGTGGTCAGTCAATCCAGCCGCAACCGCAGGCGTTTGTTTGTGCGCCGAATGAACACGGCAGAAGTTGAAGTGTGCGGCGAGCAGAATCACAGACCAGCGGTGGTTTTCAATCGTGCGGCTGAATCCCATTGTCTTGCGAGTGAACCGGCGATTAAACAACCGCACAGAAAGGTTTGTGCGCTGGCCCTTTTGTTTATCTACGCGAGAAATCTAGCAGAGAGGATGGGACAACCGCTGTCTAAGACTAACAAATTAAACATCAACAAGTTACGGAGGTAAAAACATGAAAAACGCTAATGATTTGTCTTGTTTGTCATGCCGATGGCAGGTTGCAACATTTGTGTTGCAGGTGGGGATACTTGTGGTGGTGCTATTGCATTTGTTTGCGGCTTGGGAATATAAGGCGAAATGGCAGGACTTGAATTCGAGGATGTCGCAGATTGAGGGGAAGTTTTCGACGGCTCCCTCGGAAATAGCCAAGCCAAAATAGAGACAATGAGAACAACGACCGAAACAAAAAATGTTGGCGAGAGCGTCCAGTGCGGTTTGCTGGCGTGTTCGGCAAGTTTAACATCAAGGGCTATTCGCGCCTGTATGTGCCACGCATCAAGCTGGTTTGTAAATTTGAGAATCTCATGCAGTTCTTTTATTGAAGCGTCAGCAAGCCATTCAATGGTTTCTAATTGTGACGGATTTGAGAAAGTTCTAAGAATTTCAAGCGGGGTTTTACGGTGGTTCATGTCGCTTTTCACAGATGGTGAAATAATGATGCCGATATTTTATTCACGCAATGAAAACCAATAGCAACAATCTAATACAGCATGACCTAAACGATAAGCGTTATCGTTAAAGTTTGGCAGTAGATGGGAAATCGGACACCTTATCGTCGCTTACGCCCCATTGCGCCGCTAACATCCCGACTTTGGCAGGGCACCAAATTAAGAATGAGCCACTTGCTTTTGCACGTAACCTTTCCCCGCCGCACCGGTCATTAAAATAAAAGATGAAGCAGGGTCGGGAATGGCGCAGAATAGGGTATGTCTGAGTCCGGTTTTGATATGCCGGCCTGCTTGGAGCGGGTTCGCGGGCGGGATGAAGATGCCGCCCGTCAATTGTTCCAGCACCTTTATCCGCTGGTCATCAAGGTGGTGCGCTCGCACCTGCCGCGGAGAATGAGTGAGGAAGACCTGACGCAAACAGTTTTTATGAAAGTGTTCGCCAATCTGGACCAGTATTCGGGCAAGGCGCCGTTGGAGCATTGGGTGTCCCGGATCGCGGTCAACACCTGCATCAAGGCCCTGCGCGCGGAGAAGGTGCGGCCGGAATTGCGCTGGGCGGATATGAGCGAGGAGGAAGTGGAGGTGCTGGACTGGCTGGCCACCACGAATGAGGATTTGCGTCCGGACCGGAACACCGCCTCGCGGGAATTGGTGGAAAAATTATTGGAGCAATTGAAGCCCAAGGACCGGCTGGTCATCAGCCTGATGAATCTCGAGGGGCGGACCATCGAGGAGGTGCGGCAAATCACCGGCTGGAGCGAGTCGGTGATCAAGGTGCGCGCCTTCCGGGCACGGGGTAAATTGCGCAAGTTGTATCGAACCCTGATCAGAGAGGAAAAGTTATGAAGTCACACGATGATGAATTGAATCGGCTGTTCAAAGCGGCGGCAGCGGCGCCGAAGCCCTCGCCCGGCGCGGCGCGGTTCGCCCTGGAAGCGCGGGTGATGGGCGCATGGCGCGCGGCGGCCGCGGCGGACAACGGCGAGTTTTTGGTGGCGTGGTTCCGGCGGGCGGCCATCGGCGCAACGGTGTTGGCCGTGGCCAGCCTGGCGTGGACTTATCACGCGCCGTCGCACCGGGCGGGCGGCGAGGGAGCCGTGGCGGATTCCGCCATGGGAATGGGAGTTGAATGATGACTGAACCAATGCGTTGGCGGATGATCGGCTACATGGCGGCGCTGTTTATCGCCGGGGCGATCACCGGGGCGGCCGTGATGGCCCGGATGGCGGGCGACTCACAAACCTTGAAGGTGGGGCGCTCGGAACAGATCGCGAAATTGATTCAGCAGCGTTTGTTGCCGTTGAACCTCACGCCCGGACAGCGAGATAATATTGCGCCTTTGATCAAGCGAACCAGCGACGAACTGGAGGCAAGCCATTTGCAATGTCTCCAACGTTGCTCGGTCGCGGTGGACAACCTGTATGCGCAAATCAAAACGAATTTGAATTCAGACCAATTGGAATCTTTTCAGCGGCTGCAAGCCGAGCGGCTCGAACTATTGCACAAGAAGTATAACTACCCGCCGGCGGGTAATTCCGCCAGCCTACCCTGAAGCCGCCTGCCTTCGCGGAGCCGAGTTCGTGTCGCCCGCAGCAACACGTCCGCAGCAAAGAATTGCCCCCAGGCCGGAAATTCCGCACTCTTCCCGTTGTGGCTTTAGATCAAGCGGGAAGCAAAACGATGGCGGAGATTTTACCCACGCACACAGCCGCGTTATTTAAAGCGGCGGTGGCGCGGGTGGTGGAAGTGCTGCGCGCCGGCGAAGTGGCGGCGTTGCCCACGGAAACAGTTTATGGTCTGGCGGCCAACGCGGTGGACGCGCAGGCGGTGGCGCGCATTTTTGAAATCAAGGGCCGGCCCTCGCATAATCCAATCATCGTGCATGTCGCCAGCCGCGAGTTGGCGCAACGATGCACCACTGCCTGGCCGGAGGCGGCGGAACTTCTGGCGCGGGCATTCTGGCCGGGGCCGCTGACCTTGGTTTTGCCGCGCTCGGCGGAAATTCCGGACATCGTCACCGCCGGCGGTCCGACGGTGGGAGTGCGCTGGCCGAGTCATCCGTTCATTCAGGCCGTGATTCGCGAATGCGGTTTCCCGCTGGCCGCGCCCAGCGCCAATCCGTCAAATGAGGTTTCGCCCACCAACGCCGCGCACGTAAGCCGGGCGCTGGGCGGCAAAATTCGTTTGATTGTGGACGGCGGCCAATCGCAGGTGGGGATCGAATCCACCGTGCTCGACCTGAGCGTGAATCCCGCCCGCGTGCTGCGTCCGGGGATCATCCACAGCGAATCGTTGCGGGCGGCTTTGGGCGATTGCGGATTACGGATTGCGGACTGCGGGTTGGCGGAGAACGCGGGGCCGTTGCGCAGTCCGGGGCGATTGCCCAAACATTATTCGCCCAAGGCGGGATTGAAAATTCTTTCGTGGCGCAACGCGGAGGATTTGGAAGCGCAAATTTTGAAGTTGAAATTTCCGCCTGGCAAAGTCCAAGTGATCGCGCATACGGTGATCCCGTCCGCCGGCGCGTTAGGACGGGTGAGCGTGATCCCGCATGACGCGGAGGCGTTCGCGCGGGCGATTTACGCGGAACTGCACGAGTGCGACGCCGCCGGCGCGGAATGGATCATCGTGGAGGCTTTGCCGGACACCGATGAATGGGAAGCCATCCTGGACCGTCTCAAACGGGCATCGGCTGCGTGAACCCGGCGCTCGAAGTCGGACCCGGCCAAGGCGGAGACAAAACAGAAATCATGCGATTATTTGACGAACCAATTGGAATCAAGCACACTGCGAGTCCGATGAAGCCAAACCGAATGCTGGTATCTTTGCTCGCGAGCAGTATGTTGTTACACGCGCAGGCCGAGCCGGTTTATCCCGGGGCGACTAATCTGCCGCCGGCGCCGCGCACAGCCAGGCCGGCGGAAACTCGCAAGACCAAGGTGCTCACGCTGGACGAGTGCATCCGGCTCGCGTTGGAGCACAATCTGGATATTCAAATCCAGCAGTACAATCCGCTCGTCAACCAGTATAACCTGAGTGCGAGCTACGGGGTTTATGAGCCGGTAGCCAGTTTCACGGCGCAGAGGAGATACTATGATTCAGCGGGCGGTTTCAATCCGGCCACCGAATTGCCCTATGGCAGCACCATTCTCAATCAAGAATCCTACACACCAGACATATCGGGTGTGCTGCCCACCGGCCTGCAATATGATATCAATGGTAATCTCTCAAAAAACGATCAGTTGTTCTTTCCTCCGCCCTCTTTCACCAGCGATGCGCTCATCACTCTCTCGCAGCCATTGCTGAAAAATTTCTGGATTGACAACAACCGGCTCCAGATCAAGCTCAACAAGGCTGCGTTGAAAATTTCCGAGGCCGCGCTGCGTCTCCAGATCATGACTTCGGTCACCGCGGTGAAATCAGCCTATTACAACCTGCTTTACACGCGGGGAAATATTGACGCCAACGCCACCGCTTACAAATTGGCCGAGCAATTGGTCTCGGAAAATTTGAAGCGCGTGGAAGTGGGCGCGCTGGCCCCGCTGGACGAAAAGCAATCCGAGTCCCAGGCCGCCGCAAGCCTGGCGGCCATGCAACTCGCCGAGCAGCAAAGCCTGGTCCAGGAGAACACGCTGAAGAACCTGCTGACGGATAATTTTTCCGAATGGGCCGGTGTCTCATTGTTGCCGGCGGAACAGCTCGTGGCGGTACCGCAGGTTCTGGACTTGCAGGAAAGCTGGCGCCGCGCCATCGCGCAAAGGCCGGATTTGATCGAGGCTAAATTGAACGTCGAGAAACAGGATGTGACGTTGAAATATGATTTCAACCAGATTTTCCCCGAACTGGACGTCCGCGGCAGCTATGGCCGCAACGCGAATAATGACACGGTGGGAAACAGCCTTGGCGATATTCAGCAGGGAAATTATTCCTCCTATTCCTTCGGTGCGTTTGTAAGCATCCCGCTCGGCGGCAATTACACCGCTCGCAACCAGTATAAATCCGGCAAGGCGACCTTGAAGCAATTGCTCCTCATGTTGAAACAGACCGAGCAAACCATCGTCGTGGCCGTGGATAACGACGTGGGCAATGTGCGCTCGACTTTTCAACAGGTCCAGGCCACGCGGGACGCGCGGGTTTACGCCGAGGATGCGCTGGCCGCCGAGCAGAAAAAATTGGAGAACGGCAAAAGCACCAGCTTCATCGTGCTGCAACTGATCTCGAACCTGACCACCGCGAAAGTTGCCGAAATCCAGGCGCTGGCCAATTACAACATCGCCGTGGCCCAACTCGCGCTGGACGAAGGCAGCACCCTCGATGCAAACCACATTGATTTGAAGGTGAAGTAAATCCATCGCCTTCTTATATATCTTGGATAGCCAGTAGAATTTGCAAGTCTGGTTTCCTCGCCCACATCGGCGGAGAGAATTCCCCGAATGATTTCACGCATTGATGCCCTGAAACCGCAATCTCTTCTCCCTCTCCGCTCCCTCCGAGGGAGGGGAGAGGGTTGGGGTGAGGTGAGGGTGCGGTTCATGGAAAGGGGTGAGGTGAGGGTGCGGGTTGTGGAATAAACAACTTCCCTTTCCATTGATACCGGCCTGTTATCTTTGCAGTGGCTAACCTGTCGGATCAAACAACCCCTTGGTCTCCCCGACAAAATCGTCAAGCAGGTCCTTCAGTTCCGCTTCCTTGATGGGCAGATATTTTCCGGTGCCCGTGGCGAGCACCCGGCCCGTGGCATCACGCACTTCGCCTTTGGCTTCAAATAGCCGGTTCCGGCGGTTGGCGACCAGTTCCGCGCTCGCCAGAATTTCCTCGCCGGGCCGCGCGGGGCGCAAATAGCGGACATTCAGTTCGGCGCAATACGCGAAGCGCCGCGTCTGGATGGCGCAGGCCCAAACCATGATTTCATCCAGCAAGGTCGCAATGATTCCGCCGTGAATGGTTTTCTTGAAACCAATATGTTCCGGCCGGGGCAGGAACCGGGCGCGCACCACGGCGCCATCCGTTTCAAACCGGATTTTGAGTCCGCTGGTATTGGACTCGCCGCAAACAAAACACGAGGCGGTATGGGGCAGTTCACGCATCCGGTCATTGGCGGTGGATTCGCAAAGGGAGGCAAGTTAATTCTCGCGGCGGACCCATATATCCATGGCCAACCGAAAATAATCCTTGAAACTGCGGGACTGGAAGTCGGTGCCCGCGGATACACGCCCGGCTATTCAGTCGGACTTTACGCCGGTTCGCCTTGCTCCCCCTGCTCGCCGGCGGGAGGAGTTTCGGCGGAGGCTTTCACCATTTCATCAAGCAATTTTTTAAAGTCTTCCAACCCCGGCGCCGGGATGATGATGGTATCGCGACGACCGCCCACATCCTCGGTGATGCGGAGGAAACGACCGCGCGGGTTTTCCTTGAGCGTGAAAATAAAGGTCTTGCGCTCAATCTGGACTTTCTCGGTTTTCAGCGTGTCCTCGTTCATCGGCGGCTTCGGGGGAGAGGAGCCGTAGGAACGGTTGCCGTAAGGAGACGGACGGTCATTCGAAATCATAACAAAATATTAGGCCGGCGCACCCAAACATCGGGGTGCCTGCCCAAGTGTTAATTTTCGCCAGAATGAAGATTTGTCAACTAAGGAATTTCATTAGGGGATATCGTAATGTTTCCCGTAGCGTCCGGGACCGGCCGAACGGGACACGCGGACGAGATGCACCAGCAGACCGCCGAGGACGACGAAATTTGCAAATTCGGAAAGGCCATGCCAGATGCCGAAAGCATGGCCGGCTTGTTCCTTTTGCTGCTGTGTTTGCCCGAAATATTTCGTGTGGCGGAGGCCCTCCATGTGCGGTTGCAGCCAGAGACCGCCGAGCAGCCCGAACGCCAGCAGGACGATCACCAGCGTCGTGCCGAAGCGCGGCAGCGCGCGGCCCAAATATAATTTCTCCGCCAGCAGATGCAGAATGGCCACCGCGCCGCAGAAATATTGCAGCATGAAAAAACGCTTGAAAAGGACCATCGCCACGCCCCCGGCGTAATATTGAAACGCGGCTTCGTGGAAAAGATCGTGCATGTCCCGCGACCAAAAAATCGCCGGCAGAATGCCCGCCGCAAAAAATATCGCGCCGCCAAACCAAAGCGCCGCGTTGATGATGCCGATGTATCTGAGAAATCCGCTCACGGGTTCACGATAAGAGTTGCGCGCAAACGTGCCAAGCATCGTTTTCTTGGGGCGATGCATGCGGTCGTTCTGGACACTGCCACGCAATTCGCGCATTGATGCCCTGAAACCGCGATCTCTTCTCCCCCTCCCACTCCTTCGTCGTGGGCGAGGGAGAAGAATCGAGGTCACTGCTCGTCACTGGTTGGCGCGAAAACCCGCTGATTTCATCGCTGCCTTCAACGCCCCGCCGAAACGATCAAGCTGTTCCTTCGTATGCTCCGAGGTCACGGCCACGCGAATTAATTCCTTGCCCGCCGGCACGCCCGGCGCCAGCGACATCACCGTGAAAAATCCCGCCTCCCACAGCGATTTCCAAATCCAATAACATTTCTCTTTCGCGCCCACCACAATGGGCAGCGCGGGCGTGGGGCTTTGCCAATAATCCACGCCCAGGTTCTCCAGGATGCCCCGCAAATAATGGTAGTTCGCCCATAAGCGCTTGCGGTGTTCCGGTTCCGTCTGCATGACATCGAGCGCCGTCCGCGCCGCCGCCGCGGCCATCGGGCTGATTGCCGCGCTGAAAATAATCTGCCGTGAATGGCTCCGCAAATATTCGATCAACACCCGGCTCCCCGCGATGAACCCGCCCGTGCTCGCCAGCGCTTTTGAAAAACTTCCCGCAATCAAATCCACCCGCCCGGTCACTCCCAGATGATCGCACGTGCCGCGCCCGTCGCGGCCCAGAATTCCCAACCCGTGCGCGTCATCCACGATCAGCGCCGCCCCGAACTGGTCCGCGAGATCGCAGATTTTCGGCAGCGACGCAACGTGGCCCGCCATCGAATACACGCCGTCCACCACAATCGCCTTGGCTTGTTTCGCGTCCAGTTCTTCGAGTAATTTCGCCAGCGCGCCCATGTCCTCGTGCGCAAACCGCTCGAGCTTCGCTCCGCTCAACAACGCCCCGTCCCAAAGCGCCGAATGAATCACGGGATCCACAATCAACGCATCGCCCCGTTGCACCAGGGAACTCAGGCTGGCCACGCAAGCAAGGTAACCCGCCGATAAAACCTGGCACGCCTCCACGCCCAAAAAATCCGCCAGCGCCGCCTCCAATTCCGCGTGATATGCGCGGCTGCCATTCGCCAGCCGGGACCCGCATGAACTCGCGCCCCATTCATCCGCCGCCGCCTTCACCGCCGCGACCACCTTCGGATGCCGGCTTAGTCCGAGATACTCGTTGCTCGACATCATCACCATTGGCCGCCCTTCGACCATTACCTGCGCCCCGTTCGCCGCAGCCACCACGTGATAGTAGGGCGAATATTTCATCCGCAGTCGCGTGGTCGTATCCTGCGCGCAACGTTCGATGATGGGTTTGCCGGGGAACATGGATTATTGGGTCGCCAAAAGTTCAACGCAACCTAGAGAAAGCCTTCCGCCCCGTCAAGCTACGCGCCGGAGCGCGGAGCATTGCTCCGCGCGAAATCTTTGCTGGCCGCGCAGAGCAATGCTCTGCGCTCCATCAGCGGCACTGCGATTTCAGCCTGCCTGGACTCACGGAAACAGCAGCCGATTCGTAACGTAGCCGGTGTGTTGCATCGCGGTTCTAAGCGCGCTGCTGGAAAATTCCTGCACGCTGCCATCCCCCAGACCGACGTTGCCCGCCAAATTGTGCAGGTCCTTCGTCCATTCCACAAATTGGTTGGTGCCGATTGCCATTAACCCGCGACCAGGATTTCCAGCGATGGCAATATTTCTATCACCCGTGAGAAAGGCTTGAGGCATTGTCTCGACCGCATCCAAACCGATGAAATAACTGAGGTGACTGCCACTAAAATCCGATGTGAAATTGGTGGCATGGGTCCGTGTCTTATCATCGGGACAAGTTAAAACTTTGGGATTGTTGATCTCATTCGACATGACCTGGAAATAACGGTAGCCATTGATGGCATCAGCGTACAGGAATCCTCCTGTGTGATTGGTGAGCGCCTGCATGGGATGCGCATCACCGTTATCATCGCCCCAACTGCGGAATGCCAGGCCGAGTTGTTTAAGGTTGCTGGCGCAATTGATGTGGGGCCGACCGCTCTTGGACTTACGAAGTGCTGGCAATAGTAACAACACACCGCAAGCAATAATCGTGATGATGGCGAACACTTCCACCAGCGTCAGGCCGCGACTACGTTTGCCAAGCCCGGAACATTTCATATCCCAGTTCTCCCTTCATCTCACAACCCAGCATGAACGGTGCCGGGCCGTTTTGCACGTCAAATCGCACGTCAAATCGCAGGTCACTGGCGTAAAAGGAGTGTCGTTCACGCATTTTGTGTGAACCTTGGCGACGGAGACAGCGAATTCCCGAATTGGGACACTCCTTAAACCAGGATAAAAACAAGCGCGGCATGCGTGAATCCCTGGATATTGCTCACTTGCTGCCGTAAGTAATTCTGGCCGAGCGGAACCAGCAGGAAACCCCTGATTAGAAAGGGAATTGCCGCCCTCGCCCGCTTGCGGGCGGCGAGCACGACTGTGGCCGTTCGTCAGTCAAAGTCCTACTCGAGTTCAAGAAATAATCGGCTGCGCCAGCCTGATAACGCGCACGCGAATTGCTCATTCCGATTTGTGAAAGTCGCAAATAAAAATGTCAGGCGCAAATCGAACGGGATATTTGACGCGCTTCCGGCCCGGACGGCGGACGGGTCGCGGTTTTTGCCAGTGCGGTTTTTGGAGACGGACGCGACAGCGCAGGCGATTTCCATCTCGATCCAGATTCCAGGCGCGGGGTTTCCGCAAGGCCAGCCGAAGCGGTCGCGCCGGTCAGCGATTCCGACCTGGCAGTGTTGATTTCCGTCGGTTCTTGATTGCCAGTCCGCGCCGGGGCGTTTAGCTTCCGCGCCATGGTCAGACTGGTGCTGTTCGATATTGACGGGACGCTGCTGCATACCAACGCCGTGGGGCTTACGGCGTTCGGGCGGGCGCTGGAATTGGAATTTGCGATTGAGCACGGCACGCGCGGCGTGAAATTCGCCGGTCGCACGGACACCGGCATCGCGCGGGAAATTCTTCGGCGCCACGGGATCGAACCTTCCAAGACGAACCTCGCTAATTTGTTCGATTGTTATTTGCATTTGCTGGCCGACCTGCTGATCGAGGGCCGCGGCGAAATCTGTTCCGGCGTGGGAGAATTTATTCGCGAACTTCGGCATTTGCCTGAACCGCCGGTCATCGGTTTGCTGACGGGGAATTTGCGGCTCGGCGCGGAACTCAAGCTGCGTCGCTTCGGACTTTGGGATTTTTTCACCACCGGCGCGTTTGCCGATGACCATGAAGACCGCAATCAGATCGCGACCGTCGCCCATCAGCGCGGCTGCCAATTGCTGGGCCGGAAATTGCGCGGCGAACAAATGCTGGTGATTGGCGATACCCCGCTGGATATTGCCTGTGGCCGTGCGATTGGCGCGCGGGTGCTCGCGGTAGCGACGGGCGGCTCGCCGCTGGCGGAGTTGGAAGCGCACCAGCCGGATTGGGCGGCAGAAAATCTAACCAGGGTAAGTGCCCGCGTAGCCTGCGCGGGTTGATTCCATTTGGACGCGACTGGAGAAGCTTCCAGTTCCCGCTCAATGCGAATGCGGCTTGCCGGTGCCGCACATGCCGCAGGAACTGGGCACTCCCGAGCAACTGGATTCAGCGCCGCCTTCACCCGCAATACTGGACGCGAACACGGAAAATTTCTTGGCCAGCTTGGTCGAGCCGCAATGCGGGCACTTCGTCCCCTGCCAATTGCTCGAACGGACGAGGACTTCGCTGTCTTTCGCGCATTGGGCGCAATGAAATTCGTAGATCGGCATGCGCAGAATGTAATCCCGCAGAAGAATATCTCAAGTGATAAGCAGATGGGCCGGCTTGCGGACGGAAGCAGGTCAATGGCTTTTTCGAGTGTCACCGGTCAGGCCGAAGACGCCGGTAATGGCGGCGAGCAAACCACCTATCACCAACCAAAGTGCTCGGTCGTTGGGCGCTCCATTGACGGCGACGGATGTGTTCGAGGCAATAGACTGGTAGGCGTCATAACCCAAGATCAGCAGGATAATACCTGCGGCGAGAAAGGCAAAAGCCAATGTTCTGTTCATAATAAATTTCCCTTTCAAGTTCCGACGGAGAATTATGAGCTTAGGGTATGCCAGCCGGAATTGGCCTCGAGCCAGCCAAGAACAGGGAAAATCCATCAGAAATGACGGTTTTTCACCTTTATGAGACGCAAAGTGGCGTCGAAATGCCGCAAAATGCGAGATTGATAATTAATTTGAACAGAAATGCCCCCGTCTGAGTCTCATTATCAGAGCGTTGTTTATGAGGGTTGGTGAAAGGTCCGCATCATGGGGTGCGGACCTTTTCTCTTTTCTGCGCCCGGTGCCGATTTAGGAATCAGGTGGATGGTTTTGCGCTGGACAAAACCGAAAGTGATAATATGGTTGGTGGAGAGGTGGCCACCCAGGGGGTAACATCCGAGATATGCCCAGATTAATTGTAAGATCCGTTGACGATTTACAGGAGCGAGTCCTTGAACTCAAGCCTGGGGTCAACCGTTTTGGCCGCAGCTCTCGGAACGACCACATGCTTCCCTTTCCGGAAATCTCCGATGTCCACTGCGAGGTGCTGGTGGAAAATGATTTCGTTTTTGTGCGGGACCTGGATTCATCCAATGGAACCTTCATTGACGGAGATCCGGTGCGGGAATCGGCGCTTTACGCCGGGCAATCCTTGCGGATTGGCCTCCTGGAAATGGTGCTCGACGCGCCGCCCATCCATGTGGCGCTGCCGGAATTGCCGAAGCCGGAATCCCTCCTGCCGCCGGAAGCGGTGGCGCTGGCGGACGGTTATCCGGCCTGCCTGGCGCATGCGAGGCGTCACGCCATCTGGGAATGTCCGCATTGCACGCGGCTCTACTGCGACGAGTGCATCCGGAAATTGCGGCGCGTGGGCGGAGTCCACTTGAAGCTTTGCCCCTCCTGCAGCAGTCCCTGCCAGCTCTCGGCATGGAGCCAGATGATGCGCAAGAAAAAGAAGGGCTTCTTCAGTTCCTTCGTCAACAAGTTCACCGATGGCCTCAAGCGCAGCACGCGCCGGCTCGCCCATCCGCCGCCGCCAAGGCGTTGACCGCAATTCGCCGGTTGCGAAACGCCTGCCTGTCCTCCATTATCTTCTGCAAGCCGGACGCTCGAAATTACCAATGAAGCTATTCCGGAGGTCCGCCCAAGAATATTACGAAGGCGAAGCTTAATGCCTGAAGATTACATCATGCGGTTGATCCGGCAGATATCCGCCGCGCTGGCCGGGATCATTGCCAAGCAAAAGGGCGGCAACCTTATCGCAGCGAGGGAAGAATTGGCCACGACCAGCACGCTGACCATCGGGTTGAGCCTGGACCGACTCAAGCAATTGTCACCGGAAGCGGTGGCGGAGTTACTGAACAAAACCGGCGCCTCCCGCCATCTTCGCGCGGTCACGTTGGCGGAATTGCTGCTGCTGGATGCTGAGTTGAACCCATCCGCTGGCGCGCCCGGTCAGCCGACGGCCAACCACGTCCACGCGTTTTGTTTGCTGGCGGATTCGATGAGCGCGTTGAGCCGCGAAGAGCAGGCCGTGTATCGCCCCAAGCTCGCTTATCTCGCCAGTCAATTGGGTGGCCTGCAAACCCACCCATACATCAAAGAGCGGTTGCGCGATTATGCATCCGCAAAGTCTGCAGTTTGACGGGAGGAGCAGGAATCACTGGAGTTGCCTGGCTCGTTTTTGGGCTTCGCTGAGAAACGCCTGGATCAGCGGAGTTTTGAGGCCGCGCCACAAAACGCCGATGACGACCGGCGGAAATCCGGTCAAGGGCAGCGCCCTCGTATTTGGCAGCGGGGATTTTTTCGGAACAGCGACGGAAACGCCGATGCCCATGCCGTTGGCCACGGAGATTTCAATCAAATCAGCCGAGCTGGCTTCGATTCCCGGAAACCAGTCCACGCCCAGCCCGGCGAGTCGTTGCTGAAAATTTTTGCAAAGCGTTTCGCCTTCCGGCAGGCAGATGAGCGTCTCATCTATCTTGTCGCGCCGCCAAAGTTCGTCCGCTGATTTGAGGGGGCTGTTTTTCTCGACGACCAGCACCAACGGAAGTTCCAGCAGCGGCAGCGAATGAATTCCCGGCGCGGACTTTTTTTCGATCACGGTAACGGCCACATCAATTTCATCCTTCAGCAACAGCTCCTCCAACTCGGCCGGAAAGCCTTCGCGCAGGGACATTTTCAGGCCCGGAAATTTCCGGCGCAAACCTCGGAACAACTCCGGCAAATGCCCGCGCAGCACCGTGCTGGAAGCGCCCAGGCGAATCCGCCGCGCCTGCCCGCCTTGAAGCCGCGCGGCCACGCCTTCGAGGTTGGCGAAGAACGGGGTGATGAACTGGTAAAGAATTTCACCCTCCGGCGTCAGCGCGAACGGCCGCCGTTGAAACAGCGTCACGCCGAGATATTCCTCCAGTTGCGCGACCTGCCCGCTGACCGCCGGCTGCTGGATGCCGTACGGAATCTTGCGCACCGCCTCCATGATGCCGCCGTGGCGGGCCACAAAATAAAATAATTCCAGGTGGTGAATGTTCATCGTCAAGCGGCAAACCAGCCATCAATTTTTTCCGGGCGCATCAGCTCGCCGGGTCCGAGCCCAGCGTCCCAATTCTGCTCCATGGTTACGGTTTCGGTAAGATTTTATTCCTGATTTCCTGATTTCCTAATCAAATGATTTCGGATTTCTTTTCCACCAGCCCGCTCGTGGCGATGGCGTTGCGGATGCGCAGGGAAGCCATCTCCTCGAGTTTGGCGGAGATGATGTCGGGGGTTTCCTGGACGGCATAGACGTTGCCCGGCCCGAGGTTGACGGTGGAGGAGCCGGACTCGATCTCGATGAAGCGAATCTGCTCGCTGTTGATGTAAATTTCTCCGCCCTTATTGATGCGGTTCAGTTTCAGCAATGGCATAAATTTGAGGTTGTTGAGCGGCGCGCCGGCTCCGCGCGAAAAAAATGGTGGGTTGGCAGGGACTCGAACCCTGGACCAATGCCTTAAAAGGGCACTGCTCTACCAACTGAGCTACCAACCCACAACACGCTGATGACACGGGTATTATTCAATGTTTCCAATGGTTCCATTGAACGTTGAACGTCCGACAAATTAGCAAGCCGCCAGTTGAGTGTCAACAACTCCGGCAAAATCCCGGTGGGTTCGCCGTCCCCTGTCAAATTTCAAGAAAGTCCACCTGGCCGGTGGCCAGGTTCAGCACGGCGCCGAGGATTTTCATTTTCCCTTGCAGCACGAGGCCCTCAATCAACTGGCTGGAACTTGATAACTGGCTGACGGACGCGAGCACGTTGGCCTCGATTGAGCGGTCCAATTTTTCTTCGTGGCTCAAACTGCGGATTTGGGAGATGGCGAAGATGTGCGGTTTGATGCGGCTGACAATATCGTGAATGTTCTCCGAGTAAACGGCGTGGACGTTTTCAATGTGGTCCAGCGTGGCGGTGATGGCGCCGCATTGGGAGTGGCCCATGACCAGGACAAAGTTGGTGCCGAAGGCGCTGGCCGCGAACTCCACGCTGCCCACGAGCGAGGGCGCGATGATGTTTCCCGCCACGCGAATGGTGAAGAGGTCGCCGATGTCCTGGTCGAAGATCAACTCGACCGGAGCGCGCGAATCCGAGCAGCATAACACCACGGCTTTGGGATATTGCCCGGTCGTCGCGAATTCCTTGAGTTTTTTCAACGAGGAAGCGGGCGTGTGAATGGATTTGCCCTGGCGAAACCGGAGGTTTCCGGCCCGCAAATCTTCAATGACGTGATCGGGATGGTTGGGCATGCTTTTTATTTCCCGCTGGCGAGTTGTTTGGCCAGCCGGATGGCGGCGCGCATGCTGGACGGATTGGCGATGCCTTTCCCCGCAATATCGTAAGCCGTGCCGTGGTCAGGCGAGGTGCGAATGAAAGGCAGGCCGAGGGTCCAGTTGATGCCGGTTTCAAACGCGATCATTTTTAACGGAACCAATCCCTGGTCGTGATACATGGCGACGACAACTTCGTAATCGCCTTTGAAAACCTGGTAAAACAACGCGTCGGCGGCGAAGGGGCCGGACACGTCCAGTTTTCGCGCGCGCGCGGCCTTGACGGCGGGGGCGATGATGGAGATTTCCTCGGTGCCGAGTTCGCCGCCTTCCCCGGCGTGGGGATTCAAACCGCAAACGGCAATTCGCGACTCGGTCAGCCCGAGGTCGGCGCAGGCTTGGCCGGCAAGTTCGATGGCGAGTTCAATTTTAGCCTGCGTCAAATGGTCCGCGACAGCGCGCAACGGCAGGTGCGTCGTGGCGAGCACCACGCGCAACCAACGTCCTCGGTCATCCTGGCCGAGCAGCATCATGCCCGTGCGCCCGGTGCCGGCGAGTTGGGAAAGAAATTCGGTCTGGCCGATGAACGGCAGGCCGGTCTGGATGATGGTTTGCTTGTTGACGGGCGCGGTGACGAGGGCGTCGAGTTCATGGCGCAGGCAGCGTTGGGCGCCATCTTTGAGCCAGGCGACGGCGGCCTTCGCGGCGGCGGGAGAACCGGCTGTCAGTTCCTCGGGCAATGGTTCAGCGCAGGGATCATGAACCAGTAAGCGATTTTCAGCATTCACGCCGGAACCGCCGGCATAGGCTCGCAAGGGAAGATTCAATCCAAGCTGGCGGTTGGCGCGGTCAATGTGGCCGGCATCGCCGATGAGGAGGTAGCGCAAATCATCCGCCTGCGCTTCCGCAGCGAGGGCTTTGAGGGTGACTTCCGGACCGACACCCGACGCGTCACCCAAAGAAATGCCGATGCAGCCAGTCATAAATAAAGTGACTTCCCGCCGTTTCGCAATTCGCGGTTATTGCGGAGCATACCCACCGTCGCTTGCTTCAACAGACCCGTTTGGTATCCACGCTTTAGCGTGTCTTGAGTTGGGAACAGCCTAAAGCCCGGGCAATGCAGTCTAAACCACGGATGAACACGAATTAACACGGATGGGAAGGTGAAAAACGAGCTTTCCGAACTTTCCCCAAGGCGCACCAACAAGAGAGTCGTTCTCAATTTGCAAAACGCCTCTTTTGCAAATCTGAATCCGTGTTTATCCGTGTGCATCCGTGGTTGAATTTAATTCTTACGGCTAAAGACAGGACACCGAACCGGCTTTCTCAAACGGGCGCTCAGAAAATCCGGACGAAGGTTTTCTTTTTCAAGCGCTCGATCCACTGTTTGGCCAGGCGATCGGTTTCCTGCGACGCAAGCTGTCTCTCGATTTGCACGCGAACTTCATTCAAGGGTTTGACATGGGCCGGGTGACGGTCTTCCAACAGGAGCAGATAATAGCCTTCGGACGCTTCGATGACCTCGCTATGCTGGCCGGGCTTGAGCTTGTTGACTTCCGCGACGAGGGTCTTGTTGACCACGGACAAATCCTCCCAGCCGGTTTCGCCGCCTTCGGCGCGCGACGAGCCGTCGGAATAGGCGGTGGCCATTTCTTCGAAGGAAGCGCCGCCATTGATCTGGGAAAGGATTTCCCCGGCGCGCTTATGGACGGCGGCCGGATCATCACCCTTCTGGAGAAAGATGAGGCGCATTTTAACCTGATCTTCGAGTTTGAAATCGTCATGGTGCTCGACGTAATAATTCTCGATTTTCAGCGGGGAAATGATCGGCTCGGGCACATTCTTGATGCGCATCTGCTCGAAGATGAAGGTGTCGCGAAAATCCTTCCTGACCTGGTCAAGTGTCTTCCCCTCGGACTTAAGCTGCTTGGTGAAGGCCACATTGTCGTCGTTAAAATGTTCCTTCACGTATTCCTTAAGGCGGTCCGACACGAATTCCTCGATGATGCTGTCGGGGACTTTCAGGTTTTCCTTGAAATCATTGAGGACGACTTCCTTATCAATCAGGAACTCGGTCCCGTTCTGCTTGAGCGAGATCACTTCCCGGTTAAACTTTGCCGGCTCGTTGGCATATTTCCGGTAGGCGTATTCCTCTTCCGGGCCCACCATGCGATCCACTTGCTGCGAAGTGATGGGCGCTTCGTTCACGACGGCGGTGATGCTGTCCGCCAACGTCAAATCCGCAGCGCACACCGCAAGGGCGGCAACGGTAAGCGCCGTGATCGAAAGGACGGTTATAAAAGTTTTCATGCGATTCAGCGCCCGGAGATTACTGAACGGGCGGGGGCGGGTCAAGCGCACTGCTGGATTCGGAAAACACCCGCGAATAGCTTGACTTTATACCAACGCCGGCTCCCTGTGTCAGGACGCCTCGGCCCAAGCTCCATCGGAGCGCCATGTTTATAGTGACCAAGCCTCAAATTGCCTCTTAAGCTCCGTATGGAGCGGCATGAAGCAGCCACCTGCCGCCCCGCTGGGGCTTGTTCTAAATGGTTTCCGTATATCTATAAACATGGCGCTCCTCTGGAGCTTTCGAGTAATCGCTCAAAGGGACCTCGAAGAATCTTGTCGTGCGCCCCTCGCCCGAACGGTCTGCGGCTTGAAATTTCTTGCGTCATCCTTCAGTAAAGGGTAGTTTCCGCATCGTAAAAGGAGCTTGTTCCTTGACATCCCGGGCGGGATGAATGTCGTCGCGTAAGTCGCTACGGCACGTCAAGCTGGTCGTGCCCTTTGAAATTCCAAAGGCACGCGAGCATTGTTTTTGCGTTGCGGTCTTTAAAGACCGGGGCGATGTTTTTTGTACCCGCATAAACCGGGAAATTTTTGCCGGTTCCTCCTTCTGGTCAAACCGAGTCGCACTAAGTCAAAGTAGTTTGATGGTTTGACTGTCGTTTTTTGACCAGTTGAACTGGCGGAAAACCGAACCGGTACCACTTGAAACCACTTCAGTTCGAAATTTGCACAATTATGAATGTTGGTGAAAACGTCCAAAAAGCTTTGACGCGAATTGCGCAAATCATCGCGAATTTTATTTCGCCTTCGCTTTGGTTCTTTTTTCGCGGCAATTAGCGTAATTCGCGTCAAAGTGTTTCTGTTTCCAGCTCAAATTAGTCTCGTAAGTCCTAAATCGTAAATCGTAAATTCCCCCATGCGTTACCTGAGAATTTTCCCCATCATCCTGCTCCTCGGGCTGCTCCCGGCCAACCGGCTCCGCGCCCAGACCAATACCAATGCCGTCAGCCGCGAGACCGTCAGCCAGGCCCAAAAAGTCTTTAGCCTGGATTTTTCGGACGCCAAAATTGACCTCCTGCTCGGCGGCCTCAAGGAACATCTGGCCGACTTCGCCACGCTGCGCGAATTCCCGATCTCCAATTCCGTCCCTTCCGCCATGCTGTTCAATCCGATTCCCGTGGGCATGAAGTTCGAGACGGTGCGTAAGAAATTCAAAACGAGTCCGCCCGGCAAAGTGAAATTGCCCGCGGACCCGGACGATCTCGCATTTTATTCCATTGGCCAGCTATCGGCCCTCATCAAATCGCGCCAGCTTACTTCGGAAAGACTCACGCGTCTCTGTCTCGACCGTCTCAAAAAATACGGGCCCAAGCTCAATTGCGTCGTCACGCTCACCGAAGACCTCGCGTTGGAGCAAGCCCGCCGCGCCGATCGCGAGATTGCCGCCGGCAAATATCGCGGGCCGCTCCATGGGATCCCTTACGGCGTGAAGGATTTGCTCGCCACCAAAAATAGCAAAACCACCTGGGGTTCGGCTCCGTATCAAGACCAGGTTTTGCCGGAGGACGCGACCGTCATCAAGCGGCTCGAGGACGCCGGCGCAGTTCTCGTCGCCAAACTTTCCCTGGGCGAACTCGCGATGGGTGATGTCTGGTATGCCGGCCTGACGCGGAATCCGTGGAACATCAAGCAAGGTTCGAGCGGTTCATCCGCCGGTCCGGCCTCGGCCACGGCTGCGGGGTTGGTGCCGTTTGCCATCGGCTCGGAAACTCACGGCTCGATCGTTTCTCCCTGCGAACGGTGCGGGGTCACCGGGTTGCGTCCGAGCTATGGCCGCGTCAGCCGCACGGGCGCGATGAACTTGAGCGCCTCGATGGACAAGCTCGGCCCCATCGCCCGGTCGGTCGAGGATTGCGCCATCGTTTTCAATGCGATTTATGGGCCGGATGGAATTGATCAGACGGTTTACGATGTGCCGTTCAACTATGATCCCCGGCTAAAATGGCAAAAGCTGCGCATCGGTTATCTCGCCGGTGATTTTGAAAAAGAAAAAGGCGCGAGCCGCACCAACTCCCTGGCCGCGCTGGAAAAACTGCGTTCGCTCGGAGCGAAACTGGATCCCCTCGAACTGCCCAAACCTCCCGCCGAAGCGATTTCATTCGTCCTGGAAGTCGAAGCGGCCGCCGCGTTTGACGACCTCACGCGCAGCGGCCGCGATGACCTGATGAAACGGCAGGGCGGCGACGCGTGGCCGAATATCTTTCGCGAAGCTCGGTTTGTTCCCGCCGTGGAATATATCGAGGCCAACCGCATCCGTTACGTTCTGATTCAGGAAATGGCCAGGACGCTAAGTGACATTGACGTGTTTGTATCGCCCACATTCGCGGGTGAATGCCATCTGATCACCAATTTGACCGGCCATCCCTGCGTGGTATTGCCGGATGGATTCAAGCCGGACGGCACACCAACGGCGATCTGTTTTATCGGCAATCTTTTTCAGGAGGCCGAGACGCTGGCCGTCGCCAAAGCCTATCAGGACGCGACGGATTTTCACTTGAAACATCCCGACCTGAAACCATTCGAGCCATGAGCGAAATTACACGCATTCGCAAACTGCCTTTGGTTTTGGCAGGGAAATCTCGCCGCGATTTCCCCGAAGGTGGTTGCATCGGCGGGCTTGAAACCCGGGAGCTGGATAAGCAAGATGTTGAAATGGTTTTCGTTTATCAGCGAATTTTTAAATACGCCAAATCAATTGATTCATGAAAGCAAAAGCGTTTTCCAAAGTTTTTCTTGCCGGAACATTGTTATTAGCAAGCCTGGCCAGTCATGGCGATTCGATGCCGGGAGATGACTTCAACGCAAACACCGCGGACGCAGCCGTCACGCTTCAGCGCTGGTATAATCAGAAAGGTTTGTGGGACACCACCGATTGGTGGAACGCGGCCAACTGTGTGGAGGCGTTGGAAAATGCCATGGTGGCAACCAACGGACGGAATTATGCGAATGTCCTCAGCAACACTTTCAAGCTCAATTCCGGCGGCGGATTTCTGAATGATTTTTACGATGACGAAGGCTGGTGGGCGCACGCGTGGATTCGCGCCTATGACCTGACGGGTGAGGCCAAATATTTAAACATGGCGCGGGCCATTTTCAAAGACATGACGCACGGCTGGGACAATCACTGCGAAGGCGGGATCGGCTGGCGCAAAAGCCGCCCGAGCAAGAATGCGATCCAGAATGAATTATTTCTCCTGGTCGCCATCCGCCTGCATCAGCGGACGCCTGGCGACGGCGGCGAAGGCAGTTATCTGGATTGGGCGCTCCGCGAGTGGAACTGGTTCAAGCATACCGGGTTGATCAATCTACAAAATCTGGTCAACGACGGCTTGAACCGGAATTGTGAGAACAATGGCCGCACCACCTGGACTTATAATCAAGGCGTCGTCATCGGCGGCCTGACTGATTTGTACAAGAGCACCGGCGACTCAAGTTATCTGTCTCAGGCCACGGCGATCGCCGATGCGACCATCGCCACGCTGGTTGACGAGCACGGCGTATTGCGGGAACCGTGTGAAACCGGCGAGTGCCAGGGCGGCGACGTGACGCAATTCAAAGGCATTTTCATCCGTTACCTCGCCTATCTCTATGATGAAACGCATAATCCGGTGTATCTTAAGTTTCTGCTGCGGAACGCCCGCTCCATCTGGCAAAACGACCGTGATGACACCAACCATCTTGGTTTGAAATGGTACGGTCCGTTCGATTCCGCGGACGCCGCGCGGCATAGTTCGGCCATGATGGCGGTCAGTGCTTTGGCCCTGCCATCAACCGAGAATCTGCCTTTCGCCCAGGGCGCTGCCAGCCCGATATTCAATCATGAGGTGGGCGCAGCCTCTGGAAATCTGGCCTGGACTTGCGACACCAAGACGACGAATGAAGGAGTCATGCTTTCTGGCATCTGTGCCTCATTGCCCGCGGGAAATCACACCATTCATTTCCGTATGTCGGTGAAGGAGGCGAAAAATTTTACGAATGACCTTGTGCGCCTGGATTTGAAAGAAATCGCCTTGGAGAAGATTTTAGTCAGCCGCCAAATACCATGGGGTTCATTCCAAGCCAGCGGCCAGTCGCAGGATTTTCAACTGACTTTTGCCAACGCGGCGGCCAATGCGCCTTTGGAATTTCAGGTCTATTGGGATCATGCCCCCAGCGCTCCCGCTCTTACTTTGAGCGAGGTCACCATTGACGGCGCGCACAACTGGGTCGCAGCCAATCTGGGGCATGAAGTCGGCAGATTGGACGCGGTAAATGATTGGGCAGCCGACCCGATTCGGGATCACGTTTCGGGCTATCTGGTCATGGGGCCGGACGCAATGGAATTTGCCAGGGGAAGTTATACGGCGAAGTTCGAGTTGAAAGTGGACAATTTTAATTGGGACAAGTCGAAAGTCGCAACGCTGTCCATCCTGGATTCAAGCAGTGGCGACGTTATCGCTTCGCGTGATCTCACCCGAGACCAATTTCCAGATACCCTTTATCACGTCTTTACTCTGAAGTTCACCACCCGCGCCGGCAGGCGATATGATTTTGGAACCTTTTGGCATTTTGCCCCAAACGCGCCCCGCCTGACTCAAAGAAGCGTGGTCATTAATGGTTAGCGGCCCGTAGAAAAACCCTTTTGAGCTTGGATTATCATTTAACTCGCCACTCCAGAATGCCGCCGGAAAATCCGGGCTGGAGTTTGGCTTCGATGCGAAGCTTCGAGGTTTTTACGGGCGGGAATGACACTGAATTAAATTCATCCTTCGTTAGGGTTGGCGTCACCGCGCCGGGCACAGGTTTCCATTCGCCATTCTGTTCGTACAGGAGGCGCCATGACTTCGGAATTCGGCACTCGCCCACGCCCGTGTCGTCGAACCAGTAAACTTCGACCGCCGAAACTTCCCGGGGTTGCGGGAAATCATATTGCGCCCATTCCTCAGAGCCGCGGTGGTCCCACCAGGTGAACCTCGGAATGCCTTGATCGCCGGAAGACGCCGGCGCGAGTCCGTCATCGAGTGCGTCCAGGGTGTCCTTGGCGTTAACATGCGAGGCGCTGGCTTTATAGAGCGGCGCGTGCGGTCTGGCTGTTTCCAACCACGCGTGAGCCTCGGGACCGGCGCCGATGGTTGGAAATGCGGAAATACGCAGCCGCGCCGCGCCCATGGGAATCAAGGTCACTTTTTCCGCCGGTTGGTCGCTTTGCGCCGGGCTGGCTTGCAAGACCGAACAAAGCTCGTATCGGTCGAGCGTCCATTGCGGAATTTTCTTGGCCTCGACCGTCATTTCAATCGGCGCGCTTTCCGGTGTAAAAGGAAAGTCATCCTGGGGCCACGCCAGTTTTTTGACCGTGAAAGACTTTTCGGGGTGCGCGTCATCGAGCATTAATCCGTAATTCCACGCGGTCATTGGAAAATAAGCAAACGACGGCCAGACCGCCGGGTCCGCGGTTTTTTGCCAACTGGAATCGCCGATGGCCGTCTGCGAACTGTCGAGGCGCTCCACGCGCTCGCCGAATTTCAGCGAGAACGTCAGGGGGCCGTAATTCACGCTGACACTGTCGTGATTGGCGGTCCAGCGTTGGACGGAGATTTCCATCGGCAGGTTGAGCGTCACCAGGTCGTCGTTTTTCCATTCCCGCTCGATCCGCACGTATTGGTTCGTTGCCAGGGCGACGGATAATTTTTTCCCATTGACCAGAATATTGGGCGATTGGCACCAACCCGGAATTCGCAAGTAAAGCGGAAAGGTCACCGGCTCGGCGGTGTGCAAGGTAAACTGAATATTTTCTTCGAAGGGATAATGCGTTTTTTCCTCGAGGCGAATTCTTGCGCCATCGCCAACTTGCGCCGAGACTTCGCTCGCGCTATAGACGGCGGCGCAAAGGCCATCGTCCGGCGTGGCCAGCCAGAGATGTTTCGCAAAGTAGGGCCAGCCCATCGAATGATTGTGCTGGCAGCAGCGGGAACTGAAGGGGTTCATCAATAGAAAAGGCCCGCCATTATTGATGCCCGGCGCGTGGTTCTTGGAATCGCTCACGACCATGTTGGGCGCGGTGAGATAGCGCAACGCGCGCTCGTCCGGGGTCAGCGCCGCGGGATAAGTGTTAAAGGCGACCAACTCGCAATGGTCCGCCCAGGACGGATCACCGCTGATCTGCAACAGCAATTCATCCGAAAGCATTTGCTCCACCATGCCGCAGGTCTCGACGGCCTGGCGCGGATCGGAATAACCTGGGCGGCTGATTTCATCGCCGCCGAACATGCCGCCGGGAACCTGGCCGTAGCGCTTGCGGATTTCATTGAAATCCGCGTACGAAGCCCGCAAATCCGATTCATTATGCGTTTGCAAATAATAAGTGGCCGGCTCGCGAAAAGCCTCGGCGTTGTTGACGTTGTGCCAGTCGGGCAGGTCGCCGGTTTTTTCCCAGTCGGCCGTGCAGCGATGGATTTTCTTGGCCAGCTCCAGCAAACCCGGATCGCCGGTGCGATTGTAGAGCCAGTAGATGCTGTAAAGTTCATCGCCGCCGCGCATCTTCTGCCAGTAATGCGTGAGCAACTGCTTGTCAGGGATGGCGAGGTGTAATTTGAAATACCGGGTCATCAAATCAAGCACGCGCGGGTCGTGGGAATGTTCGTAATAGGTTTCCAGGCAAAAAAGCATGAGCATGTTGGCCCAAAAATCGCGCGTGCCGTCCTCGAATTTCTGGTCGGGACCGAAATCGCCGTCCGCGCGCTGGCTGTTCAACGCGCCCTCAATCCAGATTTGGCTTTCCGCAATCATTTTGGGATCGTTGAAAAGGTAGGCGAGCTGCAGGTAGCCGCGCAGCCAGTAAGGCACTTCTTCCCAGCCGTATTTCCCCTTGCCCTCCTTGTTCAGCCACGCGTTGCCGTCCTTTTCCAGCCAGGCGCTGATTTCGCCGAGATGGCCGCAAAGCCCGTCACGCTGGCGCTGCAAAACGGTCAGCAGCCAGCCTTGCGGCTCAACCGAGCCGATGGGCAGGGGAATGAACCGGCTCGGCTCCAGCGGAGTCCGGTTGCCGACATAGAAACTGTTCGTTCGGGAGGTATCCGGGCTTGCGACCACTTCCACACCGGCGTGGCAAATCGTCGCGCTCATCGCCAGAATGATTGCCCAGCAAGCTAATATTCTTATCATAAGATGGTCAGTTTTATCGCGAGCCGTTGCGCTGGCGTCGAGGTTATTCCATTCAGACGCGGATTATTCAAGGCTGTTATAACTATACTATAACCAAATTGCAGCGCTTTTCATGTGGCCAATTCATGCCACGCGACCATCGCGCATAGGAGGTTCCATAGCCTCCGCTAATTCAGTGGTTTAAGCACATTAAGCCAAATTTTGAAACAGGTAATTTGAAAACGTGAACTCGCGTTCCATTCAATCATAGGTGAGGTTATTACCGTGATGCCTGACCAATCGAAATTTCATCTACGCCATTGCGCAAACCAGTCGAGCCTGCGATGCTGCAAAAGTATGACAACACGTTTTCAACCGCTCTCCTTTACCGCATTTGCCTCGAGCCTGCTTCTGCTGGGGCTGGTTTCAACCGCCAACTCCCTGGCCGAGGGCTATCAAATCTTTGTCTCCAATGAAAAATCCGGCGACTTGACCGTCATCAGCGGCGCCGATTTCAAAGTCACCGCGACCATCCATGCCGGCAAACGTCCGCGCGGCATCCACGCCAGTCCCGACGGAAAGATCGTTTATGTCGCTTTGAGCGGCACGCCCGTCGAACCGCCGCCGCAACTCGACGCCAACGGCAATCCCATCTTAAAGAAGCACCAGGATGACGATGACGACAAAGTGCAGGCTGACAAATCCGCCGACGGCATCGGCCTGGTGGACGCGGTCACAAAAACATTCCTCCGCAAAATTCCCGCCGGCTCGGATCCGGAACAATTTACTTTGAGCGCCGATGGGAAGCTGATTTACATCGCCAATGAAGATGTCGGCGCGGCGACCATCCTCGACACCACCACCGGCAAAGTCGTGACCTTCATTCCTGTCAGCCGGGAACCCGAGGGGGTTGGCCTCAGCCCGGACGAGAAGTTTTTTTACGTGTCGTGCGAGACGGCCGGGGATGTGTTCGCCATTGACACCAAGACCTACAAAGTCATCGGCCACATCCAGGTGCATCCGCGCCCGCGCAGCATTGCGTTTCTGCCGGATGGTTCGCGCGCGTTCATCCCGTCGGAATCGGTGGGCGAATTGAACGTCATTGGCACCTCGAATCATTCGGTCTTGAAAGTCATCACCCTGCCGAAAGGTTCGCGTCCGATGACCGTGAAAGTTTCGCCGAACGGGAAAAAAGTCTATGTAAGCACCGGTCGCGCGGGCACGGTTTGCGCGCTGGATGCGGCCACGTATGAAGTGCTGGACACGATCAAAGTCGGCACGCGTCCCTGGGGCATCACCATTTCACCGGACGGAAAATATTTATTCTCCGCCAATGGCCCGTCAGACGATGTCTCCGTGGTTGACCTCGAGACCGACAAGGAAATTGCCCGCGTCAAATCACCCGGCGGCCCCTGGGGAGTGGTCGCAGTACCCGATGCAAAGTAGATTCGAAATGATTCATTATAATCCGGCGAGCAGGTAGCAGCCTTTCGTGGCTGAAAAAATCATATTCAGCCGCCGACCAGGAAAATTTCCTTTGACGAAATGCTCTTGGTGAAACCCGGTTTGAAAGCCTTCGCGCGCACTATCGTCGGCCCGGTCAATCGGATCGGCTTTTCATAAATCAAATCGGATTTTGTCGGCGTGGTCCCGTCCAGTGTGTAACGGATGGTCGCGCCCGGTTCACTTTTCAGGATCACTTCAACCGGCTGGTCGAAGTTTCCGCCGCGCGGCGAAATTTCCGGCGGCGGCAACACCGGCGGGCCTGGCAGACTTTCAATCCATTCCCGCAGCAACTTCATGCCTTGAGTATCAATCGTGTTGCGCGCCAAGGGCGGCATTTTGAAAGGCTCGGTCGTGTTGGCGCGCATGAACAGGATGGAGCGCCAGATGTCGTTCGGCGCGATGATGCGCGGGTTGTCAATCCGCTCGTCAATCAGGACTTGTCCCGCGATCAAATTCTGTTCCGCCAGCGGCGTGTCGTATCGTGCGTCGAAATAAGCCACCGTGCCCTTGGGGCGATGACAATGCGCGCAGTTCGCGTCGAGATACGAACGGGCGCGGTCCTCGATGCTTCGGGAGGTATCGTCGAGCCGCGCGAGTTGGGGGAGAAGTTTCAAATCCGCTTCGGCCAGATTCGTGTCGAGCAATCCAACGTGATTCCACGCGCGCAGTTGGTTGTCGTTAACGCCGGATGGATACTTGAAGTCGCGATTCAACTGGCGCGTTTTGACGCCCAGCACCAATCCGGCGTTGGTCGTGTGGCAGGTGAGACATTCCTCGCGGCTGGGATAATACCACTGTTGAGTCCGCACGCCGCTTGCGGTTTGGATGGAAATGTCCTCGGTCAGATTCGAGGTCAGCAAGTCGGCGTCGCTGTTGTCCGAGCGCCATTTGTAAGTGACGCCATAAACGCCTCCCTCCTCGTCGCAAACGAGCAGACGCGTTTCCAGTCGTCGCGGCGGATTTGGATTTAGTTCATTCGTGGCCAACGTGAATGTTTTCACGAAGACCGTGCCGCGCGGAAAAACCCATTCGCCCGTGGGGGAGAATTTGATTTGTCCAGCCGGAATGGATACCCAGCGCGATTTCGCCGCGCCGTCCGACCAGAACGGCACCATGAGTTCATACGGAATCAAAGCGTCGCTCAAGGAAAGACCGGCCATGTCCTTGAACGCGCCGGTCTGCGAAAGCAACCGGGGGAAAACGCCTTCCGCGCGCTCGGGCATTTGCAAAAATGCTTTTGTGTCGGGACGCCTTTCCAGTCCGTAATTCTCGGAAGCGCTGGCGGTGGCCGCAGGCATGGATGTCAGCGCATAACAGGCAAAGGCCGACAAACACACGGCAAAAATTCTCATGATCATGCCCGAAGCCTTTCCCGCCAAATCCAAGGCGAATCTAACAGGCCGCACTGCCAACGGATGACTCAGGCGCAAAAGAAGAATAATTTGTCGTTCAAGTTTTGTCCAACATAGATGACGGGCTGATCCGTCATCCCAATTTTAAGGCTTTTATTTCTGGGCAATGGGCCTATTTTTGCGGGGTCGTTAGCGCGTGGGCCTGTAGCTCAATGGTTAGAGCAGCGGACTCATAATCCGTTGGTTCTCGGTTCAAGTCCGAGCGGGCCCACCAGTTTGTTTGTTCGAGCGGAGGATAAATTCCGCACCGGTTAAGCCGCCACGGCGGGTGCGTTGCGCTTGACCATGATGGCCTCGACGATCTTTTTGGCGAGTTCCGGTTTTTCCGCGAGCGCTTTTTGCGCGGCGTCCTTGCCCTGGCCAATCAGTTCGCCCTCGAATTGCAGCCACGCGCCCTTCTTGTCCACGGCCCCGACCGCGATGCCCACATCCAGGATGCTGCCTTCCTTGTTGATGCCGTGATTGTAAACAATGTCGAACTCCGTCTCCGCAAATGGCGGCGCGACCTTGTTCTTGACCACCTTGACCTTGACATGGTTGCCGATGGCGTTGCCGGCGGCGTCCTTGATCGTGTCCTTGCGGCGGATGTCCAGGCGCACGCTGGCATAAAATTTCAAAGCCTTCCCGCCCGGCGTCGTCTCGGGATTGCCGAACATGACGCCGACTTTTTCGCGCAACTGATTCGTGAAAATGCACGTCGTTTTTGACTTGTTCAGAATCGCCGTCAATTTCCGCAACGCCTGGCTCATCAGCCGCGCCTGCATGCCCATTGTGGCCATGCCCATTTCGCCTTCGAGTTCCGCCTTGGGCACCAGCGCCGCCACGGAATCAATCACGATGACATCCAGCGCGTTCGAGCGCGCGAGCGTTTCACAAATCGTCAACGCCTCTTCGCCGCTGTCCGGCTGGGAGACGAGCAGGTCGTCCAGGTTCACGCCGAGCTTTTTGGCGTAGCCGGGGTCCAGCGCGTGCTCGGCGTCAATGAAAGCCGCCAGCCCGCCGCCTTTTTGCGCGTTGGCGATGACGTGCAGCATCAAGGTCGTTTTGCCGGAGGATTCCGGGCCGAAAATCTCGACGACGCGACCGCGCGGCAAGCCGCCCACGCCCAGCGCGAGGTCCAGTCCCAGGGCGCCCGTGGGGATGACCTCGATTTTTACGCGTGATTGCGCGTCGCCCAGGCGCATGATGCTGCCATCGCCGTAGGTCTTGGTGATGGTGGAAATGGCGGCTTCCAGGTCGCGCTGGCGGGTCGGCGAGACGACGCGGGCGTGGTCCGCCCCGTTGGTTTCCGGGACGCGGGATTCGGTGAGCTTGGCTGCGGGAGCGGCTTTTTCGGCGGTTTTTGGCGGCATAAATTGATTTGTTTGATGAGAAATGATCCGTTCAGGTTTGATGAGATTAATGAGGTTCAAGCGTTAGTCAATTCCACGTTGGCATTTTTTTCGAGCGAGCGGTGGATGGCTCTGGCCCGACCGCCGCGTTGGCCGGAGGCGCAATGAGCTGTAATCGGCGGCAAGCCGTCCGGTCGGTCGGCCGCGCTTAAAATTGCCCGTTCCCATAAACGACGGCAAAGGTCGGCAAACGACCGCAAGCATCGATAAACCTCCGTCAATGGCTCCCGCCGCCGCCGGACTCCTTGTGGGAAGCGCGTCTTTCCGCCGCCGGGTTCCCGGCCGGGAATTTCAAGCCGGGGCATCTTTCGATGGCGGGCAAACCGCCTTCCCGGCGCAATTCCCACCAGCCGCATATTCCGCGTTCCGCAAATCAAATTTATTTGTTTCATGCCGCCAGTATTTCATGGCCGCATGGACAAAGGCTGTCCAACCCCTTGGATACTTCTGGCGCGGATTTCCGTCAGATATTTGACATGCGTTGGCGGTATTGCCGGGGGGATTCGCCGGCAATGGTCCGGAAGGCCCGGTTGAAATGCGTGAGGGACTGGAAGCCGACTCCGTAGGCAACTTCGCAGACGCGGTAGTTTGAATTCAAAAATAGTTTCTTGGCCTCCTCCACGCGAACGCAGGAGACATAATGGGTGAAATGCACGCCCGTGGCTTGCTTGAATTTTTTGCAGAAATGGAAAGTGCTCATGCCCGCCTGCCGGGCGACCAGGGACAGGGTGAGTTTTTCCCGATGTTGGTCTTCAATGAATTTCCGGGCGCGGGTGATTTGCTCCGGTTCAGCCGATTGTTCCCGCAATAAAATCTGGTTGGCCAGCGGGCCGAGCTGGTTGGCGAAGAATTGCAGCAATTGCACTCTCGCCTCGTATTCATGCCGTTGGACGACGGGTGTTTCGCGATAGCGGCGGGCGATTTCCTTCTCATCGAAAGGGAAGCCCCACGACTTGATTTGTTTGAGAGCGAGTTGGGTTTGCCGGTGGCCGGGCGGCTTGAAGAAAACCTGCCCGGTCTGGAGATAAGCGATGGTCTTCCGGCCCAGCTTCACATTCACCGCGGTTTCATTAAGCCCGAACACGCAACTCAGGGTGGCGGGGGCATCACCGGCGCGCTCGCAGACGCTCTGCTGCATTTGCAGACAGCCCGCGCAGGACTGATTCGCCTTGGACATGAGCTGGCAGAAACCGTTTTGATATTTGCTGCCGGCATGGGCCAGTTGCCAGCTTTGGACGGCGCGCAACGTCAAGGGGAGACGGGTGGCGTCCTCGAACGCACGTTGGAAATCATGAAACATCTTTGAATCAGCCAACCGATTAACGAGGAGGCGGTTTGAATCCCGCCGTTCGGCTGGCTGACTGGGCGCAGGGCTTCGGTCCCGAAGGGACATTGGTATGTCGAAGATGACGTTGCCATTGAAGGAGGTGAGCGGCAGAGCCGTGTGCGCCTGGCGGAGGAAGGCGTCCGGGGAGTGTGCAACCAGGCTTACATTCATAGGCTGTAATTCAAGATGATATTGACGGCACGGGCTGGCGCTGATTGACCGCCGTCCAGGAAAGATCCAATTGTTGGACGGCCTTCATCAACTCGGCGAAATCAATGGGTTTCAAGAGGTGTGAGTTGACGCCATGTTTTTGAAACGCGATCAGGTCCGGTGTCAAACGAGACGCGGTGAGCGCCACGACGGGGATATCTTTCAAAAGTTTATCGGCCTTCATGGCTTTCAACACTTCCAACCCGCTGACCTTGGGCATTTTATTGTCAAGCAACACGAAAATGGGATTTCCTCTGGGACGGTCGTGGAAGGTTCCCCGGCGGTGGAGATAATCCAAGGCTTCCTCGCCGTCGCGGACGAGTATGACGTGGTTGGCCAACCGGTTTTCCTCCAGTGCCGCGAGGATGAGTTCCGCATCACGCGGATCATCCTCGACCAGCAGGACGGTCCCCGGAATGACATCTTGAGGCAGGTCAGTTTTCATATTGAGGGGTTGAGGTTTGCAGAGGGTTGAGGCAGGTTGGGGGGGGATTGATTATTCATTGATGCCCCAGTGCGCGAAAGCCACGCTTGATTCTTCCGCCGGTAGTGGCAGGAAGAGCATGGCTTGGGAGGAATGATTTAACTGCTTGGCCCCAGCGGGCTTGACCGCCTTCGGTTGGGAAGAGATGGAGATCGCGGGCAAAAAGATTTTGAAGGTCGTGCCTTGTCCCAGGATGCTATTGACTTCAGTCCAGCCACCGTGCTGATGGATGATTCCCTGAACCAGGGCCAAGCCCAATCCGCTGTGGTTGCCCGCATCTTTCGTGGTAAAAAACGGCTCGAAAACGCGTGTCAATTCCGTGGGGGGAATGCCGCATCCCGTGTCGCGGACGGCCAGGCATACCACTCCGCCCGGGGCAGCCAGGTGACGCTTCTTGAGTTCCGCGCCGGTGAGCATGATTTTCTCGGTAGCCACGGTAAGCTGTCCGCCCGCAGGCATGGCATGCAGGGCGTTCGTTACCAGATTCGAGATCACTTGAACCAAGGTCACACTATCGGCGAGAACTGACGGCAGGCTGGCGCGATAATCCGTCTTCCATTCGATGCCGGCTTTGAAATTGCGCCGAAACACATTCAGGCAGCTTTCGACCACATCATTCAAATTCAACGGCTGCAATTGGAGCGTTTGGCTGCGGGAAAAGCCGACCAGTTGCCGGATCAGGTCCGCCGCCCGGTGCGAGGCGGCCAGCGTTCGTTCCAACAGGTCCTTGGATGCCGGATCCAGGCCGGAACTTCGGTCCAGCACCAGCGAGCTGTTGCAATGGACCACGGTCAGCAGGTTGTTCAGGTGATGGGCGATGCCCGCGGCCAGTTGGACGGCGATTTCCTGGTCTCGGTCCTCGCACAATTCTGGCGCGCATTTCCTGCTGGAAACCAGTTCCTCATTGATGGAAATGAAATGAGTTATTTCACCGCTTCCGTCCTGGCAGACGGGGGTGGTGATTTGCGAATGAACACAGATGCTTCCGTCCCGCCGCCGGTTGGTGAACTGGCCGCGCCAGGTTTTCCCGCACAGAATCGTATCCCAGAATCCACGATAGAAGCGCCGGCTGTGCTTTCCCGACTTGAACAGGCTGGGAGTTTTGCCCAGGATCTCCGCCGGTTTATAACCGATGGATTGGCTGAATGCGGGATTCACCCATACGATGCGGGCATCCCGATCGGTGACGATGATTCCGCTATCCACCGCCCGAAGCGCCTTCGAGATAAGGAACAGTTCATTGGGACTTCCCATGGTGTCATTCTCCGCCGGCATTTGACACTCCATCGGCGTCTGATTTAACCCGAACCACAGGAGGGGTGGCTTATTGACCATAGTAGCGAGGATGATAGGCATTTGAACCCGGCGGACGCCATGGGGTGAAATACGTAGTCAAATATCCGGGCGATGTCACTTAAAGCAGGCGGTATGGATTCGACAACGACACGGAGGCTAAAGAAAAACCGGCGGGTTTCCGATAACCTACCAGACCAAGCATGAAAATCGGCATTGTGACGGGCGGCGGGGATTGTCCTGGATTAAACGCGGTGATTCGCGCGGTGGCCAAAACCGCGACGAAACGCGGTTGGGAAACCATTGGCATCATCGGCGGCTTCGACGGGCTGCTGCCGCCGCATAATTTCCGGCTGTTGGATTACAAGGCGCTCGACGGCTTGCTGGTGCGCGGAGGCACAATTCTCGGGACGGCCAATCGCGGCCAATTTTCCGCCAAGACCGGCCACGGCGAAACCCGGCGGCTCTCGAACGAATTATTGAACGCCACCAAGCGCGGGATGGAGGAATTGGGTATTACGGCGCTGGTGTCCGTGGGCGGCGACGGCTCGCTATCCATCGCCCAGCAAATGCACGAGGCGGGCATCCCAATTGTCGGCGTGCCCAAGACCATTGATAATGATCTGGCGGCGACCACGACAACTTTCGGATTTGATTCCGCCGTGGCCTGCGCGACGGATGCGCTGGACCGTTTGCACACAACCGCGGAAAGCCACAACCGCGTGATGGTGCTGGAAGTGATGGGACGGTACGCGGGTTGGATCGCGATTTACGCGGGCCTGGCCGGAGGCGCCGACGTCATTTTGATTCCCGAAATTCCATTCCGTTATGAAAGCGTTTGCGCCGCCGTCCAGGAGCGCGAAAAAAAGGGAAAACATTTTACGCTCATCGTCGCCGCGGAAGGCGCCAAGGAAGCGGGCGGGGATTTTGTCACGTCGGGTGGCCTGCAACAAAATCGCGAGGCCCGGCTCGGCGGCATCGGCGCAGTGGTCGCGGCGGAAGTGGAGAAGCGCACCGGCAAGGAAACCCGCCTGATGGTGCTCGGCCACCTGCAACGCGGCGGCAGCCCCACTTTCATGGACCGGGTGTTGTGCACCTTGTTCGGGGCCAAGGCGGTTGAATTGATCACCGAAGGCCGGTTCGGCCGCATGGTGGCGCACAATGGAAAATTTGTGGATAGCGTTTCGCTGGCCGAAGCCACGGGACGATTGCGGACCGTGCCGCTGGACGAGGGTTTTGTCCACGCCACGCGTTCACTGGGGATTTGTCTCGGAGATTGAATTTATATCCGCACAGTGGGGGGGGGATCCCAAAGTTTGCAATTCAAGTGTTAGCTAGTAGCGCACTGATTTCGTGTTGCGTGTTGCGTGTTGAAAATGAAATCAGGAACACGCAATACGCAATACGCCTCACGTTCGGTTTAACTTTGAACCTTGCGCGTTGGAAGTTGAACTTTAAACTCCCCCGCGATGTCACAAATGTTGAAATCCTCCGGCACCGTGGCGGCGGCCACCATGGCGAGCCGCATTTTTGGCATGGTGCGGGAGATTGTTTATTCCTGGTTCATGGGCGTGGGTTTGGTGGCCGGCGCCTTTGCGCTCGCGTTTCAAATTCCCAACCTCTTCCGGCGCTTGCTGGGTGAAGGCGCGCTCACGGCCTCGTTCATTCCCATCTTCAAGGAAAAAGAGCGCACGGCCACGGAGGCGGAGATGTGGCGCGCGGCCAACGCGGTGATTTCCGGCCTCGTGATGGTGGCGAGCGCGATTGTGGTGCTGGCCATCATCGGCATCTCGGCGGTGCTGGCTTTCGGCCCGTATCAACGCGTGCAACCCGCCGGTTTCTCCGCCGCCGACATCAAGGACCTTGGCTCGCTGACGGTGAGGTTCAAGAATGATTCCAACCCCGCGTTGAAATTTCTTTGGGAGCGATTTTCGGAAGACACCCGGCAGGCAATCCGCAATTACGATGGCTCGCGCGCTCAAGCCAAGGCCATCAAGGAAACCATGGCGGGCGAGTTGGGCGCAATCATCCACAGCGGGGCAATCTATGACCCGGCCCTGTTCGCGCGGGTTTCGCTTTCGCCGGAAACCCGCGCCGGAATACAGGAAAAGCTGGAAGGCGAAAGCCTGTGGAAGTTCAACCAGTCCTTGGTCGAGGACATCTGCCAGCCGGACATCGCCAATCACATGAAGGAAACCGAGCTGATGCTGCGGTTGTTGCGCATCATGTTTCCTTACATGCTGATGATCTGTCTGACGGCGGTGTTCATGGGCATGTTGAATGCGCGCGGGCATTTTTTTGTCCCGGCCATCGGGGCGCTGGTGATGAACATCGTAATGATCGCCTCGGTTTTTCTCCTCGCGCCGAGGATGGGCGAATCGCTGAACCAACGGATTTTCGGACTGGCATTCGGCGTCTTGCTCGCAGGCGCGGCGCAGGCTTTGTTTCAATTGCCCCCGTTGCGCCGGGAGGGTTTTCGTTACCATTGGGTGTCGCCGTGGAGGGATGAAACCGTGCGGCGCGTGGTGCGACAAATGATTCCCGGCACGATTGGCGTGGCGGCCTTCCAAATCAACGTCCTGACCACGCAGAGCATCGCGTTCTGGGTGGATCCCTCGATTGTGGCGAAGTTCAATGTCGCCGTGCGGCTCATGGAATTGCCGCAGGGCGTGTTCGGCATTTCCCTCGCCACTTATCTTCTGCCAGCGTTGTCCGGGTTGGCGGCGGAAAAGAAGTTTGACGACTTTCGCGGCACCTTGAACCAGGCGATTGACCATCTCGTATTCCTCAATCTGCTCGCCGGCGTGCTGCTGTTTTTCCTGGCCGAACCCATCATCCGGCTGCTGTTCGAGCACGGCAAATTTGCGCCGCAGGACACGCCGAAAGTGGCTTTCGCGCTGATTTATCTCGCGCCCGGACTGGTGGCATTCTCGCTGGTGAACATCCTGGCGCGCGCGTTCTACGCGCTGGGCGACACCAAAACGCCCATGAAAATCAGCATTTTTTGCCTGGGGCTGAACCTTATTTTTGCGCTGGTATTGGTCTGGCGCTGGCGTCAAGGCGGACTCGCAATGGCCAATACGCTCAGCGCCTGTTTCAACGTGTCGTTTTTGTTTTATGCGCTGCGCCGCAAGCTGGGGCGTTTGGAATTCGGGGCGTTGCGGCAAATGGTGTGGCCCGTCTTGGTGTCCGGCGCGCTGGCGGGAGTGACGGCCTGGCTGTCGAGCGTGGAATGGGAAAGCATCTTCGGCCATCGCGGATTGGCGATGCTGCTTGGCGCGGTCTTTGTGCCGATGATCGCGGCGTCAGTGGTTTATTGGGCGTCGGCGCTGGCGTTCAAAGTGCCGCCAGCGATTGAATTGGGCGGGTTGATTTTGGGGAAGTTGCCGTTGTGGAGCAAGCGGACGAATTCGTGATTGTGGGAAGCGGAAAATTCCCCGTCCTCCTTCATCAGCCGCGCACGTTGACACTTCTTCGCATCGCCTTTAATTTGGGCTTCCATGTTTGAATTGGTTTCATCTTATCAACCCGCCGGAGACCAGCCGCAGGCGATTGCGAAATTGACGGAGGGAATTTTGTCCGGCGCGAAGCATCAGGCGCTCTTGGGCGTGACGGGGTCGGGGAAGACGTTCACGGTTGCGAACGTGATTCGGAATGTGGACAAGCCCACGCTGATTCTGTCGCACAACAAAACGCTGGCGGCGCAGCTTTACGCGGAGTTCAAGGGCTTTTTCCCCAATAACGCGGTGGAATATTTTGTCAGTTATTTCGATTACTACCAGCCCGAGGCTTACATTCCGCGCACGGACACCTTCGTGGAAAAAGACTCGAGCGTGAACGAGGAAATCGAGCGGATGCGGCTCTCGACGATGAGTTCGCTGTTCACGCGGCGGGACGTGGTGGTGGTGGCGAGCGTGTCGTGCATTTACGGCATCGGCAGCCGGGAGGATTACGAGGCGCTGGTGATTCCGCTGCGCGTGGGCCAGGAAATCACGCGGGAACAATTTCTGTCGCGGCTCGTGGATTTGCAATACACGCGCAATGACATCGAGTTCGAGCGCGGCCAGTTTCGCGTGCGCGGCGACACGGTGGAATTGCGTCCGGCGGGTCGCGAGGATGGGTTACGCCTGGAATTTTTCGGCGAGGAAATCGAGCGGATCACGCGGTTCGACCCGTTGACGGGCAATAGAATCGAGGCGTTTACGACGGTGACCATTTTTCCCGGCAAACAATTCGTGACCCCGAACGATAAAATGAAACCGGCGCTGATTTCGATTCGCGAGGAATTGGGCGAGCGGATCGCGTGGTTCGAGAAGCACGGGAAATTGATCGAGGCGCAGCGGATCAAGATGCGCACGGAATACGATCTGGAAATGATGGAGGAGATGGGCTTCTGCTCGGGGATTGAAAATTACACGCGGCACATCAGCCAGCGCGCGCCGGGGTCGCGGCCGACGACGCTGTTCGATTTTTTTCCCAAGGATTATCTGCTGGTGGTGGATGAATCCCACGCGACGATTCCGCAGGTGGGCGGGATGTACGCCGGGGACAAATCCCGCAAGACGGTGCTGGTGGAATACGGCTTCCGGCTGCCGAGCGCGCTGGACAACCGGCCGCTGAACTTCGAGGAATTCCAGGCGTGGCAATCGCAGACGATTTACGCGAGCGCCACGCCGGGGCCGAAGGAAATGGAATGGTCGCAGGGCCGCGTGGTGGAACAAATCGTCCGGCCCACGGGACTGGTGGACCCGCGCATCACGCTTAAGCCGTTGAAGGGGCAGATTGACGATTTGATCGAGGAAGTGCGCAAACGGGTGGAATTGAAGGAGCGGATCCTGGTGACGACATTGACGAAACGGACGGCGGAGGAACTAAGCGAATACCTGCGCGGCATCGGCATCAATGTGCGTTATCTGCACAGCGAGATTGACGCGATTGAACGCGTGGAAATTTTGCGCGGGTTGAGGAAAGGCGAGTTTGACGTGCTGGTGGGGATCAACTTGTTGCGGGAGGGGTTGGATTTGCCGGAAGTTTCGCTGGTGGCAATCCTGGACGCGGACAAGGAAGGCTATCTGCGCTCGACGACGAGCTTGATCCAGACGGCGGGACGGGCGGCGCGGCATTTGAATGGCGAGGTGATTTTGTACGCGGACGTGAAGACCCAAAGCATCCAGAAGTTTTTGGCGGTGTCGGAATACCGCCGGCAAAGACAACTGGCCTACAACATAGAACACAATATCACCCCGCGCAGCGTGAGCCGCGCGGTCGAGGACAGCTTGTCCTCGCAAAAAAACGTCATTCACCAGGCGGATGCGTTGCTGCACGAGTCGGTGCCGGATTTTGACGTGACGGAGACGGTGCGCGAATTGGAGGAGGAGATGCTTTCGGCGGCGAACAATCTGGAGTTTGAAAAAGCGGCGTTATTGCGGGACCAGGTGCGGGAGTTGAAGCGGGGCACGGGCGAAGCCAAGCCGACGGAGCAACCATCGCGAGTGAGTTACGGCAGGGGCAAGCGGCAGAAGAAGGCCGGCGCGAGGTTTTGAGCACGGCGAAAGTAAATAACTGGCTGGCACACATAGCTGGGATTGGCGCGAAGACACCGGTGAAAATGGGCTGGCGCGGGAAAATGAGAAGCCTGCACATGGGCCGTTGGCGCGGCGCGGCCAACGCAGTGCGATTGAAAGAAGAATGAAAATATGCCATTATGCATGCCTGACCCCTTCGACCCCTTTCCGTTCGCCTCCGTTAAATTGCTCTCAGTAAGACGGGTCCAATTGATAAGCGGTATTCGCGCTCGAAAGTGGCTGCCAAGTTAATTCGTTGTGGGGTTGGTTGTCATTATTCCAACGCGACCGCCAGGTGTTGCTCTGCGTGGGATTGATGACATCGTTCCGCAGCGGGCGTTCCGAATGGCCGTCACAAAAAACAATATCAGTCATGTAATTGTGGCGGTTGGATGGCAATTGCCCGCCGCCACCCGGGGCGGTATCGGTCGGATCCAGATTGGCTTCCCAGGAATTATTGTCCAGGGCGGCAGGCAAAGCCCGCGTATCGGCAAGCATGATCATCAGCGAAGGTGACACCACCGCAGTATCACTCAGTGGCCCATGGTAAAATCCACCATCAGCGTCGCCGCCCAGGCCCAAGGCATCGGCGGCATTGCCCAGATTTCCACCGGTAGGCGCGTTCCCCAATCCCCAGTCATTATAGCCCAGAGAAAACCGGCTGTTCGGCGTCACGGTATAGGGATCATAAACCCCAAACTCATTGAGCCCACCCAGGGTTTTATTTAAGTTTGTATCCCATTGGCTGTCCAGCGGAGCCGCCGGGCAGCAAAAAACGCCTCGGCTATTGCCCATGCCAGAAAAGATTCGCGTCATCCAGACATAACAGCCGTGGTTGGCAGAGTAATCGCCGGGATAGGCTTTGTTATCACTGATATAAATATTCATGCCAATGGCGATCTGCCGGAGATTGTTCAGGCAGGCGGCCTGCTTGGCCTTGGCTTTGGCTTTGGCCAGGGCAGGCAGGAGCAAACCCGCGAGGATGGCAATAATGGCGATTACCACCAGCAATTCAATCAGGGTGAACGCCTTCTTGGCGGCGGGAATCAATCTATTGGCTTTCATGCTACAAACTACTCTCATTCATTCTCAATTTCAAATGGCTCTAAAGTGGTATCGGCATCTTTTGCTATTTTCTTGATTGCAAACGGCCGGGACTTCAGCAGTCCCGGCCGTCTGGCTTGCTACAGGCTATTAATCATCTACTTCCGCCGACTTAGGGATTTACCACCCTAAAGAACTGGCTCGCGCCGGTGGCCGGGGTGGTATAGGGCGATACCGCGGCATTGTTCGTGGTCCATGGACCGTTCAGGCTGGTGGCCTGCAACAGAGTGCCGGAGGGCCAGGTGATGATCACGTTCGGGCCGGACGGTTTAATGGTCAAACTGACCTGGCCGGTGTAGAGGGCATTCACTTGGGCGGCAGAGAGGGCGTAGCTGAATACGGACGCCGAGGCGATATTGCCCAGGAACAAGCGTTTGCCAGACCCGGTGCCATAATCGGGCGCGCCGCCAATCCAAACGTCAAGTTTTTCGCCAGTGGGGAGGTTGGTAATGGCATTCTGTGCCACCTGCACACCATCCACATAGAGAATGCCGTTGTTGCCAGTGACGGTGCCATTGTAAGTGTAAACCACCATGTGCCAATTGCCATCACTGATGGCGGTCGGACCGGTCGCGTCGGGGAGCTGCGGGCCATCATTGCCGCCGGGTTGGACGGTGTTATTGACGGTGATGCGCCAGGATTGATCGCCATGTCCTATCATATCGCCAAACAGCGCAAGACTGCTGGGAAGACACCAGGCCGATACGGTAATAGCGTTGGTGATATTGAACGGCCCTTCAGGAATGTCCACATAGCCCGAGGATCCGTCAAAGCCAACCGAATAACTCGGAGAGCCGAAGAAGGCATTAGTTGCCCCAGCCTCGCCGAGGGTGACGCCGCCGATGTAGGTTCCATTATAGCCGCCAGCCAGGTCATAAGCGACGCTGCCGGAGGTTTCGTTCAACGGCCAGTAGGCCAGCGGGCCGAGCGAAAGCAAGTTCGCCTCGTAAGGAGTCGGCGAAATGACGGTCAGGGCCAGAGCGGTGCTGGTGACGTTGCCGTGTGAATTGCCTACGACGCACACATAGTTGCCGGCGTTGCCGGGTTGCACATTGGGGATCGTCAATGTGCTCGTGGTGGCGCCAGCAATCGGGGTCGGGCTGCTGTTGTAATACCACTTATAAGTGAAGGGTCCTACGCCCTCATTGACCACGCTGGCGTGGAGGGTCGCGCCAACCACAAGGGTCTCGGCGGTTTCCGGCTCTACCGTGATCGTCGGCGCATCCGCCGGGACGTTGATGGAAATGCTCGTGCCGGTTATGCCATAGAACGTGGCGCTAACCGTGGCGTTGCCGACGCCCACTGCGGCAATCAAACCATTGGTGCTCACCGTGAGAACATTGGTGTTGCTGCTGGTCCAGTTGGTGGCCAGATCGGTAATTGTCGCGCCAGAAACGCCCGCGAAGTTTCCGAGCACGATGGCTTGTTCGGTGGCTTCTCCCTCCAGGGTGAGATTGGTGACGTTGACGTCAACTGACGTTGGCGTGAGGTTGGTCACCACGGCACCGGGACCGGCGGCTTCCGCGACCGCGACGTAAGTCGGCGTGACGGCGCCGTTCCAGATCCGGAACTCATAGACGGTGCCGCTAAACTGCCAATCACCATAGACGTCATTTCCCAACATATTTTCCGTCGTGCCGCCCGCGCCCGCTCCAATCGAGCTGGGGATATAAGTGGCATTGGGATACGTATGGGTGGCGGCCATAACTCCGTTGACGTAAATACTGCCGGTCAGCGTGGCCGCATTGAAGGTATAGGTGACGTATTGCTCCGAACCTGACGGAAATAGAGAGCCCGTAACGGTGTCAACTTCATCGTTGTTCGGGTCGATGGCCACATCCAGGTTGTTGATGCCTCTTTGGGGAAATGGGCACATCTCGAAATTATGATTGTTGTCATTGCCGAAGTCCCAAACTGTTGCCCATTGATTTGCCGTATTCTGCGTCACCCAGCATTCGACGGTCAGCGAGGTGGTGTTGGTGAGGATCCCGCTGGGGAGTGACAAATAGCCCGAATAACCATATCCTCCGCTCTGATTCCCCGGCAGTGAAAGACCGCCGCTGATGAAGGCGGCATTTCCGGTGGTTGGCGGGATTAGCTTCCCATTCCATTGTGGGCCTCCCACTGAATCGGTGGCATCGCTGGCGAAGCTGTAACGATGATTCATCACCGCTGGCACCACTGATAGTACCCCGGAGGTATTGGTGCTTCCCAGGTTATTTGAGACCAACACATTATAAGTTCCGCCATTTGTATATGCGACGTTGGTTAAAGTCAGCGAGGCATTCGTCGCGCCGGTTATCTGCGAGGAGCCGAAACTCCATTGGTAGCTCAAACCTCCGCCGATCGCCACGACAGAAATTTGAACCGTATCGCCCACCACCACGAACGGATTACCAAAGCCTTGTAAAACTACTGGCGCAGTATCCGAGACGTTAATGGTGGCGCTGGTTGCGCTTACGCCGTTGACCGTGGCGCTGACCGTGGCATTGCCGCCGCTTTTCGCGGTGATCAGACCGGTGCTATCCACCGTCAGAACACCTGGGTTGCTGGAGATCCAGTTGATGGCGAAAGGGGTGACGGTCAGACCGGATGCGTTCGCGAAATTTCCGACCACGGTGGCTGGTTGGGTTTGAGCGCCAATCATGCTTGTATTGGTGACCGTGACACTGATGGACGCGGGAGTCAGGTTGGTCACCACCACACCGGGACCAGCCACTGCGGCGATCTCTTCATACAGGGGTGACAAGGCGCCGTTCCAGATCCGAAACTCATAGATGGCTCCGCTAAATTGATAATCACCAAACACATCATTTCCCAAGGCATTGCGGGTCGTTCCGGCCGCGCCATAGGTGCCGGGAGCATAGCTATTATTGGGGAAAGTCGTCGTGACCACCAAGGCTCCGTTGGCATAAAGATTGCCTTTCAGCGTGGCATTATTGTAGGTCAGGCAAACGTATTGCTCCGAACCATTCGGGAATGAAACACCCGACCGCAAATCCTGTTCGCCGCCATTTGGTTCGAAGGCCAACTCCATATTATTGCCGTTATTCAGCGGGTATGGAATCAACCCAAAGTTTTGATTGTCGTTGTTGCCAAAATCCCAAAGCTCGGCCCACGCATTTCCCTGATTCTGGGTGACCCAGCATTCAACCGTCAGCGAGGTGGTATTGGTCAAGATTCCGCCGGGCAGAGACACGTAACCTGAATAACCAGATCCGCCGCCATTGACAGTATTCCCCGGCAGGAAAAGACCATTGGTTATGGTGGCGGGAGATCCCCCATTGGGTGCGACCAATGTTCCGTTCCACGTCGGGCCGCCCACGGAATCGGAAGCATCGCTCACGAAGCTGTAGCGATGATCAAGCTGGGGACTGACAACTGTGATGGGAGCGCTGGCGCCGGTGACACCGGCGACTGTGGCGCTGATCGTGGTGCTGCCGTAGCCGACCGCGCTGATCAAACCGCTGCTGTTCACCGTGAGAATGTTTGTGTTGGCGCTGGTCCAGTTGGTGGCGTCGAGGGTTGCCGCCAATTCGTTTGCGCCGGTTTGCGGAAGCTGGACGCTGACCGCGGCTTGCTCCGTTCCGGTGAGCACTATGCTGGGTACCGCCGTGACACTGGTCGCCGTGGGAACCAGGTTGTTTACCAGGACACCGGCACCGACCAGGGCGCTGGCTCCGAGATAGCGCTGTGAAACGAGACCATTCCATATTCTCAACTCGTAGATGGTGCCCTGAAACCCGTTATCATTATAGGTATCCTTTCCCAACCAATTTTCGTATGTGCCGCCCGCGCCCCCATAGCTGCCAGGCGTAAAAGAAGCATCGGGTAGAACGATCGTGCCATCCAAAGCTCCGTTGTAGTAAAGATTTTCCGTGAAGTTGGTCACATCAAAGGTCACGGCCACGTACTGCTCCGAACCATTCGGGAGGGAAACCGGCGAGAACAAATCAGTCTCGTTGTTGTTTGGATTATTGTCCACAATCAGGTTGCCGTTGTTTCTACCCGGGTTAGGGGTCAACTGGAAATTCTGGTTGTTGTTGTTATCAAAGCACCAAATCGTCGCCCATTCAGTTGCCGCAGTCTGCGTCACCCAGACTTCGATCGTCAGGTTGGTGGTGCCGGTCAGTATCCCGCTGGGCAGAGCCACATAACCATTATTGTTCACCCCGCCTCCTGGCAGCAGAAGGCCATTGGTTATGGTGGCGGCGGCTCCGCCGCTGGGCGCCACCAGCGTGCCGTTGGCGCCGCCGACCGAATCGGAAGCATCGGTGGCGAAACTATAGCGATGCACCAGGGTTTGCGCCGAAAGCAGACCGGGCAAGGCGAGGAGAAGCAGGGCAACCAGATATTTGAACGACACGGCGCGGAGGGACCCGAACCGCGAGAGGGGGATTTTTGTGGATGTTTTCATAGTTACTTGCACTTAGTTTTTTTCTGCGCTCCGCACATGTGGGTGCGATTGCTTTTTGCGTTGGCACCGGCGCATACTGCCTTTCCGTGCCTGCGCGGAAGCCTCGGGGAGAGGCGCACAAGAGATAGCGCTTCTCAGGACGTTTTTAACCGGGCTTTGTTGAACTCTAGCAGGACAACGGGATTCGTCATGTGGCATGAAATGGCCACATGAATTTTCTCCGCACTATGTTAGAGTCTTTTGTGATTCACCCGAAAAAATGCGCCGTGAAAGGTTCGCTCCGTCCCTTTGGCCTGACAGCAATGAAACGCCGACTGCCAGTTCCTTGGATACTGGTTGCCTTGATGTTTGCGGGAATTACCGCGGAACTATCTGTCGCTCGGGCAGATACGATAACCGGCGTGACGAACATCCAGGCCGGCGGCTATGGCGGGCTTTACATTGGCAATCGAGCGCCGTTGGAACCCAGTCCGCTGCTGCGTTTGCCGCCGGGCAGCATTCAGCCGCAAGGTTGGTTGCTAACCATGCTCCAATCCCAGCGCAACGGCTTAAACGGTTTGCAGGAACAGATTTCGCCATTCCTGCAATTCTCGACGAGTGACTGGACCACGCCCAACGGTTCGGGGACCACGCAGGGTTGGGAACGCGTGCCTTACTGGCTGCGCGGTTATATTGACATGGGTTATTGCCTCCAGGATCCCACCGTCATCACCAACGCCAACCACTGGATCAAAGGGGTCATGGCTTCAGAAAGGACGAATGGATATTTCGGACCCGCCACGGATTATTCCGACGGGACGATGAATATCCAGTCGGACATCGGCCCCGTGCCGGACTTATGGCCGGCCATGCCGATGCTCGACGCAATGCGATCCTATTACGAATACTCGGGTGACACAAACGCCCTGAACCTGATGAGAAATTATTTCCTTTGGGAGTCAACCTTGCCGGCGTCCGATTTCGGCGCGGGTTATTGGCCGATGATGCGCATGGGCGACAATATCGAGAGCGTTTATTGGCTTTACAACCGGCTGGGCGAATCCTGGCTGCTGAATCTTTCCTCCAATATTTATGCGAACATGGCGCGTTGGGACACACCGAACACCCTGCCGAACTGGCACAATGTGAACATCGCCGAGTGCTTCCGCGCCCCCGCCGATTACTGGCAGCAATCCGGCAACGCGGCTCATTTGCAATTTGCCGAGGCCAACTATGACGTGGTCATGAGCCTGTATGGCCAGGTGCCGGGCGGGGCATTTGGCGGGGACGAAAATTGCCGCGCCGATTATTATGGACCGCGCCAGGCTTTCGAGACTTGCGGCGTGGTGGAGTTCCTGCGCAGCTTTGAAATCCTCACGCGGATCACCGGCAATCCGGTGTGGGCCGAGCGGTGCGAGGACCTGGCGGCGAACACCTTCCCGGCGGCGTTGCGGACGAACCTGCTCTCGCTGCATTACCTTACCGCTCCCAACCAACCCGAACTGGACAATGAAAATAAATCCCCGGATGTCCAGAACGCGGGCACATGGTTTTCCCACAGTCCCAGCGAGCCCAATTACTATTGTTGCGAACATAATCACGGCATGGGCTGGCCATATTTCTGCGAGGAAACCTGGCAGGCCACCTGGGACGACGGGCTGTGCGCCTCGCTCTACGCGCCGACCATTGTGCAGGCGCGCGTCGGCAACGGCAGCACTGTGACGCTAAATGAATCCACAAGCTATCCTTTCGACGACACGGTCCAATTGACCGTATCCAGCGCCGCCACCACCAATCTGAACTTTCCTCTTTATGTGCGGGTGCCGCAGTGGTGCTCCAACAGTTGGATCCAAATTAACGGCCAGAGAGTGGCGTCCAACAGCGCGCCAAGTTCTTATGTGCGCATTCAGCGCTCCTGGTCCGCAGGCGACCAGGTCTTGCTGCATTTTCCGCGTCAGATTACTTTGCGAACCTGGGCGGCCAATAATAATTGCGTCTCCGTCAACTACGGCCCGCTCACGTTCTCCCTCCAAATCCAGGAAAACTGGCAGTCTTATGGAAACAATGCCGCGCCCTGGACGGAATGGGAGGCGTATCCGGCGAGTCCCTGGAACTACGGCTTGGTGTTGAACACCACTAATCCGGCGGCCTCGTTTGCGGTGGTCACAAATTCCGGCGGCGTGGCGACCAATCCCTTTTCGCTGGCCAATGTGCCCATCCATTTGCAAGTCCAGGCGCGAAAAATCCCCGCGTGGACGCTCGACAGTCTTTACGCCGTCGGGCCGGTTCAGCCCAGCCCGGTTTTCAGCGCGGAGCCTTTGGAAACGGTCACGCTCGTGCCGATGGGCGCGGCGCGGCTGCGGATTTCGGCGTTCCCGACCGTCAGCACCAATCAATCCGCCACGGCCTGGAGCGCGCCCTATTCGCCCAGCGCTTCTTATACGAATTCCGGTGACACCGTCCTGGCCATGAACGATGCGCTGGAGCCGGCGAGTTCGAGCGACACCACCATCCCCCGCATGACGTGGTGGAGTCACCTGGGCACTGCGGAGTGGGTGCAGGCGAGTTTCAACGGCGTGTGCGCGTTGAGCCAGGTTTCGGTTTATTGGTACGACGACACCGGCTTTGGCCAGTGCCGCGTGCCGCAATCCTGGTCGGTGCAATATCTCGCGGGCACGAACTGGATTACGGTTTCCGGCGCGACCGCCTACGGAGTGGCGCGCAACCAATTCAACACGGTGCAATTCACCCCGGTGCTGACGACCGCCGTGCGCTTGCAGGTGCAGCTCCAGAGCGGGTATTCGGGCGGCATTTTGGAATGGCAGGCGCCGGCGCAACCGGTGACTTCGCTGGCGGCTCGCTACCCGTTGCATGGCAATTTAACCGACGTCGCGTCCGGCCAAACCGGCATCCTTTACGGCGGCGCTTTTGTGGCGGACCGGTTCGGCGCTGCCGGCAACGCGCTTCAGTTCAATGGCTCCGGCGACTACGCGATCATTCCCCGCTTAAACTGGATGGATTGGACGATTGCTTTCTGGGTCAAGACCACGGCCACCGGCGGCAGCGGCGGTTGGTTCAATGGCCAGGGCCTGGTGGATGGTGAAGTTTCCGGCGTGGTGGATGATTTCGGCACTTCATTGGTCGGTGACAAAGCCGCGTTCGGCGTGGGCAATCCCGATACCACCATCACCTCGACGACGGCGATCAATGACGGCCAATGGCATCATGTGGCCGCGACGCGGAGCGCGCTTTCGGGACTGATGCAGCTTTATGTGGACGGCGTCCTGCAGGCGAGCGCCACCGGGCCGTTCGGCCCCAAAACGTCTCCGCCGAACCTGCGCCTGGGCAGCATCCAGACCGGAGTTTCGGGCGGGTTCTTTTCCGGCACGCTGGATGACGTTCAGATTTTCAACTCCGTCTTGAGCGCGCCGGAAATCACCAACGTGATGAATCAAACCCTGACGATCATCCCCATGCCCAACACCACCATCATCGCCGGGCAAACACTGACGGTCACCAACTCCGCGATTGATCCCTACGCGCCACCCCGCACGCTCGCCTGGAATGTCCTTAGCGCCCCCGCTGGCGCCATTCTCGCGCCTGCCACGGGAGTGATGACCTGGCGTCCGACGGTGGCACAAGGGCCATCCACAAATCTATTTTCCGTCAGTGCCGTTGACAACGGTTCTCCGGGCCTGAGTGCCACGGAAAGTTTTCTGGTAAATGTCATTCCGCCGGCGCGTCCAATAATCAGTTCCCCGTCTTTGAGTGGAGGGGTGTTCCAATTTAGCGTTAATGGCGACGCGGGTCCGGAATATATCATCGAAGTCACGACCAACCTGGGCGTCCCCAACAGTTGGCAGACGATTTATTCCAACTCCCCCCCAGAGTTGCCCTTTGTGGTCTCCAATCCAGTTACATCAAATCTCAGCCAGCGGTTTTATCGCGTCAGGCTTGGTCCGTGATGATGGCGAGAAGTCTCGCGCCGAACATTCTTATTCCGTCACATCAACCAGTCCCACGTCTATGTTCTGACCTCCGGTCGTTTGATGGCAATGCACGGCGAGCGTGATTTTGGCGCTGGGCGGCCACTGTTGCTTCGTATCGGCTTCCGGCATGAAGTTCCACTCACACAAACAATAACCGTGGCGAGCGCTTCCAAAAAAGTTGCCAGACGCCCAGCCCGCCCGTAAATTAAGGCCGTGAAGCCCCGCCGCAAACCAATTAAACGTGATACCCAAATGCGGCCACACAATATAGAAATTCAATCTCCATCTCCCAATCAAGTGGACTTTTATGTGGTCGCTACTTAAAGAATTTCTCGGCTTTCTAAAGCAGGAAAAAAAATGGTGGCTCATTCCGCTCATTGTGGTTTTGTTGCTGCTCGGCGCCGTCCTGGTCTTCACCGCCAGTTCGGGCATTGCCTGGGCGCTCTATCCCTTCCTTTGACATGCCACCGCCGCGCGTCATCCTCGGCCTTTCGGCTTGCTACCACGATGCCGCCGCCGCCCTGGTGCGCGAAGGGCAGATCATCTGCGCCGCGCAGGAAGAACGCTTCACGCGCAAAAAAAACGATCCTGATTTTCCGGTCAACGCCGTCCAATTTTGCCTCCGCCACGCCGCGCTCAAACCGGAGCAACTCGACGCTGTTGTTTTTTACGACAAACCCATCAAAAAATTCGCGCGCCTGCTCGAAACCTACCTCGCGGTCGCCCCCGGCGGACTGGCCACCTTCCCCACCGTGCTTTCCAACTGGCTCGGCGAAAAGCTTGATCTGCGCAAAGCCATCCGCTCGGAAATTCCCGGGTTGCGCCCGGATTGCCGCATTCTTTTCACCGAACACCACCAATCCCACGCCGCGAGCGCATTCTATCCCTCGCCTTTTGAGGAGGCGGCTATTCTCACCGTTGACGGCGTCGGCGAATGGGCGACCACCACGATCGGTCACGGGCGAGGGCGCGAATTAAAAATCCTGAAGGAACTGCGCTTTCCGCATTCGCTCGGGCTGCTTTACTCCGCGTTCACTTATTACTGCGGGTTCCGCATCAATTCCGGCGAATATAAACTCATGGGCCTCGCGCCTTACGGCCAGCCGCGCTTTGCCGATGCGATCCGAAAGGAACTCATCGAGCTTAAGCCCGACGGCTCCTTCCGCCTGAACCTCGATTACTTCAATTTTCTCAGCGGCACCACGATGACGAACGAGCGCTTTCATCATCTCTTCGGCGGACCACCACGCGGACCGGAGGAAAAAATCGAACCGCGCCACATGGATGTGGCCCGCTCCATCCAGCTTGTCACCGAGGAAGTCATGCTCTCGCTCGCCAAACACGCGCGCGAAATCACCGGGCTCAAAAATCTTTGCCTCGCGGGCGGCGTCGCGCTCAATTGCGTCGCCAACGGCCACATTCTCCGCGAAAAAATCTTCGACCGCCTCTGGATCCAACCCGCCGCCGGCGATGCCGGAGGCGCACTCGGCGCGGCCCTCGCCGCGTGGTATGCGCCGGACAGCGCGGACGCGCCCGCCCGCCCGCCTCGAAAGCCCAATTGCGACGACATGCGCGCCTCGCTCCTTGGCCCCGGTTATTCCGACGCCGAAATCGAAACCGTCCTCGTCGCGCATGGCGCGGTTTTCAAAAAACTAGAAACCGATGCCCTGCTCGATTTCACGACCGGTCTGTTGCAGTCGGAAAAAGTCGTCGGCTGGTTTCAGGGCCGGATGGAATTCGGCCCGCGCGCGCTCGGCAACCGCTCCATCCTCGGCGACGCCCGCTCGCCGAAAATGCAATCCGTGATGAACTTGAAGGTCAAGTTTCGCGAATCCTTCCGGCCCTTTGCGCCCATCGTGCGGCGCGAACGCGCGGCGGATTATTTCGAACTCGACGTCGAGTCGCCTTACATGCTGCTCGTCGCCCCGCTCAAAAATGAATGGCGACGACCGCTTCCATCCGGGGTCACGGGACTGGATTTGCTCAAGGAAGCGCGTTCCACTTTGCCGGCGATCACGCATGTGGATTACTCGGCTCGCATTCAAACGGTGACGCGCGAAAGCAATCCGCTGCTTTACGATTTGCTGCTGCGTTTTGAAAAAGCCACCGGCTGCGGCGTGCTGGTGAACACGTCTTTCAATGTCCGCGGGGAACCCATCGTCTGCACTCCCGACGACGCCTACCGCTGCTTCATGAACACGGAAATGGATTATCTCATTCTGGGCAGTTTCGTGATCGAACGCCTCGCGCAACCCCAGCGGCCCGTGCCGCGCCACATCATTCCCCAAGCCGATTAATGAAATTAAAATTCAAGGAAGACCCGAAAGAATGGCGCAAATCCGCGCTCATGACGCTGGGCGGACTGGCGCTCATCAGTTCGCTGCTGCGCTGGTGGCGACATGTGTTGACCCTCGAAACCTGGCTCGTGGTAATCGTCGTGCTCGCCGTAATTGCCGTTTGCGCTTGCGCGCGACCCCGCTGGTTCCGGGGTTATTACCAGCTTTCGGTGCGGCTCGGATTTTACCTCAGCCAATTTCTTGGCCGGATAATCCTCGTTATATTTTTCATTTTCGTTGTGACCCCGCTTGGCTGGATGCTGCGATTGGCGGGCAAGGATCCGTTGCAACTCAAGCGCCCCAAAGACGCCACGACCTATTGGAACCAAAGCCGCGACCCCAACCCGCTCGACCGTTTGTTTTGACGTCGTTTTGGTGGGGATGGCGCGCTGCGCCATCCGCTCGTCCCAAAGGGACAACCGGACATTAGCCAGACACACGGTGTCTGGTAAACCAACGAGAAGAACCTCGTCCTGAAAGGACGGTGGGCGGAATGATTCCACCCAAGTTCCATCGTCCCTTCAGGACGAAATCGTTTTGCTCGGTACCAGACACCTTGTGTCGGGCTAATATCCGAGGTCGCTCTGCGACTGGACATGAAACGAGCAATCCAAATTGGCTGCGCCCATGGTCAATCGTTTGGCGATCCAGTTCAAGGTGATAACGGTGCCCATTCATTCACGTTGGCCTGCGTCCAAAGTTTGCAATAACCCGCCCGGCGTGGTATCACTTTGGTTGTCGGGGAGGGTGTTCTTTGAAATATTGGCGCAGGGCGGTGCCGCCACCAAAGTTTGTTGCGTGAGATTCACGCGTCCGAGTCAAACCAAGTCAAACCAAGTCAAACCAAGTCAAACCAAGTCAAACCAAGTCAAACCAAGTCAAACCAATTGCTCGGTTGGATTGTTGTTTGACGAACGGCGCACCACAACAGGTTGTGGTGTCAGGCTGGCGACTGGTTGAGACTATTGACCGGACGGTTTGACGGAGGGATTGGCGCGCAGCATCTGGACTTGCGCCAGGGCGACCTGGTTGTTCGGGTCGCGACGCAAGACTTCGTTGAATTGCTCGAGCGCCTGCTGGTTGAGTTGCTGGTTTGCCAGCGCGATGCCGAGGTTCAAATGCGCCTCGATGAACTCCGGCTTGAGGCGCACGGTCTCGGCGAATTGCGCCGACGCGCCGGCAGCGTCGCCGTCCTGGCCGAGCGCCAGACCGAGACAGAAATGCGCCTCGGCCAGGTTGGGTTGCAAGCGGACGGCTTCCGCGAAATGACTCCTGGCCTCCGCATGTCGGCCCAGCTTGTCCAGAGACAAACCGAGATTGACCTGGGTTTCGGGATCGGACGGATCAAGCTGGAGCGCATCGGAGAAGTTGGTGACGGCGGCGCCGTACCAGCCCTTGAAAAAGGCAAACTTCGCCAGGGTGTTGAAAGACTCCGGGCTGATGATGCGGTTCTGGAGGGCTGCTTCAAATTCCCGGTTTGCCTCGTTGGTTTTGCCCATCGCTTCGAGGGCTTTGCCGAGGCCGAGATGCGCCGGGCCCCAGTAGGGTTTTGCGCTCAAGACCTGTTGGAATTCACGCGCGGCCGCCTCGGTCTTGCCTTCGCGCGCGTATAGCTCCGCCAGGCTGTTCATGCTCACCACGGATTCAGGGTGCAACCGGATGGCTTGTTGAAACGCTGCCACGGCTTCATCGTCGCGCTTCGCCATCTCCAGCCCGAGTCCAAGACTCTGCCACGCCTCCGCGTCCTGTGGAATCAAACGCGACACCTGCCGCAAGGCTTCGAGCGCGCCGGGAATATCGCCGGTTTGTTGGTGAAGATTGGCGAGGTTCCGCTGGAGGATCCAGTCATCGGGCGCGGCGTTCGCAGCCGACTTGGTCTGCAGGGCGTCTTCGCGCAGGGCGTCGGGAAGCGCGGCAGGTTGGAGTTTTTCGATTTGCCGAAGCAAACGGTCGTGCTGCTGCTGGTGGTTCGCTTGCTCGCTGAACGGCGGTTTGGTGAGGCGGTTGAGAACTTCCATCTCTGCCTTGCGCCGCATGAAATCGTTCCAACCCAGGCGGCGCGCGCAATCGGCCGCAGTGGGCCAGGGATGTTCGGAATGCGCGGGCAGGCTTTGCGCGATTTGTTCTGCCAGCGCGCGCGCGACCAGATAGTTGCCCTCGAAATTCAAATGCACATGCTCGTAAAGAAATTCCTCGCCCGCCAAACCATGCGGGCTTTGCGCGGCCATCACGGCCTCGGAATCGGTCAGGCACACGCCCTCGCGTTCGCGGTTCGCCGCGGCCTGCCGGATGATGCCGTTGATGCGGCTGTCGGCGCGGAACCGGAGCGTGTCCTCATCGCAGGCCAATCCAAATTCGCGCGCAGCCTCGGCATCCTGGCCCAGTGCGAGCAGACATTGGCCGAGGCGAAAATGGATTTCGGCATAAGCGTCGTCAATCTTGAGCGCTTGTTGAAAAGAGCTAATGGCGTCCGCTGTCTGCCCCGCCTGCTGCGCGCGGATTCCCGCCTGGTACGCATTATCCCACCGGGACAATTCGTCAGCCGACAGATTCGCCCGATGGTCCGAAGCGAAGGGGCCGCAATCCTTGAGATTGCGAGCCACGGTGCTGACGAGGACTTTCGCTCCGCCGCGAACGCCGGTGTTAATGATGTCTTTCAAATTGCGCTCAAAGCTGGCGTAAACCGTGGCCATGCGGGGATCGTTCTGGCGAACGTGGTTTTTCTGGAACATGACCATGCCGCCCCACTCGCTCTGATCGGCCGATCGTTTTTGCGCGCCGCGAACGAGTTGCCCCAGGGCTTGACCCATCCGTGTGGCTTTGAAGTCCACGCCGGCGCGGACCAGGGCGAGATTGGCGGCTTGCGCGCCGAAGACCGTGCCTGCGCCATAAGGGCCGACGACTTCGTTGTTGCCCATATATACTATCCAGAAATCGCCGTGTTGCGGCGCGCTATCGCCGGCAATGGGCAGGATGACGTGGGAATTGATCGCGGTCATGGCGGTGTTGACCACCTCGAAGTGCCGGTCCGGATAGCGCGCCTTCAGCAGGGCTTCCAGCATGCGGGGCAGCCCGAATTCGGGCTGCGGATCGCCAAAAGCCGCCGACTCGCCGAAGATGAAAACGCGGATGATATCGGGCGGTTTGACTTTGGGAATGACAAATGGAAGCGGCGCTCGCGCCATTTCGGGCCCAAAAAAACGCCAGCCGAACCGGTCGTTCTCGACCAGGCAGTCCCTGCCGTTGACTTTCATCGGCAGATAGAAAGACATCGGATGACCGACGCCGGCCAGACGCAAACCAAACTCCATAACCAAGAGGAACAGCGCCGGCGCCAGCGCCATCGCGGCGAGACGAAACATCCAGCGCCGCGCGCGGGACATCGGAGCGGCGGCGACTTTCGCTGGTTTGGGCGGCAAAGAGCGCTTGGAACGGGACGGTTTCATTTCCGTGACGGCTTCATTGAATTTGGCAATGGGAAGCGGGCCATGATCATTGGTTACGACTCATAGCATCACGGGAATTGGCGACGTTGAAAAGCAAATTGCTGTGGCATGAAATGGCCACGTTCGGGCAATTCCAATATGATGCATAGTGGTCATTGGCCAATAACGGCCGGTTCAGGATCAGTATTCGATTCAATGCCGGACCGGCCCTAGACTGCCCTTTACGCGCCAAATCTTTGGTTTAAGATGAAAAGCAGATTGTCGCCGAAAATTCATATCTGTCTGGTAATTTGCCTGGCAGGGCTCGTGTCTCTTGCCGATCGAGCCAGGGGTTCGGATTTCGATCTGGGCGAAACTGCGGGCACCATGCGCATTTGGCATCGCGCGAATGGTCTCCCATCCGATTCGGTGACGGCGATCATCCAGACGCGCGACGGTTTTCTTTGGGCCGGGACCAGCGGGGGACTGGTCCGTTTCGATGGCGTCAAGTTTACCGAAGTTCAACTGCCGGTTACCTCGTCGAACAATCCGGTTTATGTCACCGCGCTTTGCGAAGACAGCGACGGCTGCCTTTGGGTGGGCACGCAGCAGGACGGTTTGTTTCGGTTAGTCCATGGACAGACGCGGCAATTCACGACCGGAAAGGGACTGCTGGACAACAGCGTGACGTGCCTTGCGGCAGACAAACAAGACGTGGTCTGGATCGGCACCAAATCCGGGCTAAACCAATGGACCGGCCTGGGATTCAAATCTTTCACCACCCTGGAAGGCTTGCCGGACAAATACGTTTCGGGTGTGAACGTGGCGCGCTCGGGAACGGTTTGGATCACGACGCGGGTCGGGATGAGCTGTTTTACCAACAATCGTATCACACCCTACGAGTTCCAAACCGAGAGTCAGGGTCGCAGTCCCGAGTACCTGGGGGCCTACGAGGATCGCCACGGAAATATCTGGGCATTCGGCGACACTTATCTCATCAATCTGGCCGAGAACAAGCGATTCAATTATTTCCGCGGTCCCGAGTCGGCCTCGGTACGCATCTGGAGCTTGTGCGAGGGGCAGAAAGGCCGGCTGTGGATCGGCACCAGCGGCCGCGGTTTGTTCTGCTTTGAAGACGACCATTTTCAACCGGTAATCGTCGGGGAAAACCGCTGGTCCTATGATGTGCGGGCCATTTATGAAGATCACGAAGGCAATCTCTGGCTCGGCACCTACGGCGGCGGTTTGGTGCGATTGCGTCCCCAATCAATGCATGTGCTGCGGGTGGAACAAGGCTTGCCGAACGGCACGCCCATGGCGCTCGCGCTGGACGCCGGCGGAAATGTTTATCTGGGAATGCAACACGCCGGTTTGTTCGTTCGTGAATCTGGAAAATTTGAACAGGTCGGCGGCGGCGCCAGGCTGGGATCGCAAAACTTCATCGCCTGCGTGTGCGTGGCTCGCGACGGCGCCGTGTGGGCGGGGACCTCGGGGGACGGCCTTTATGGCTGGAGGGAGGGCCGCGAGGTTCATTTCACGACCGCGAATGGCCTGTCCGATGACAATATCCTGGCAGTTTGCGCCGATAAGGCAGGCGGGGTTTGGGCCAGCACCGGCGCGGGCACCGTGCATCGTTTTGACGGGCGCTGCCTGGCGCGTTTTGAGGGCGCGCAGGGTCTGCCCGGAACACCGGTGACGGTGATGATTTCTTCGGCCTCGGGCGGCCTTTGGCTGGGGACGCAGGACGGACAAATCTTGCGCGAGGCAGAAGGAAAATTCACCGACCTGGAGGTGTCAAAGAATTTGGATCGTCGTCCCGTGCTGGCGTTGCACGAAGGAGAGCAGGGACGGCTGTGGATTGGCACTATGGGCGGTGGCCTGGCGTGTTTGACAAAAGGGGCCGTGGAGAACTGGAACACCGGCAACGGCCTGCCCGCCAATATTGTGGCCGGGATCGTCGAAGACCAGGTGAAAAATCTGTGGCTGGCAACCGCGACGGGCATATACCGCGTCAATCGCCTGGACGTTGATAAAATGCTGGCCAATCCAAGGATTCCCCTCGCCTGCAATTGGATGTCCGCGGCGAAAACAGAACCGGCCTCCTCGATGTATATCGGCGGAACTCGCGCTGTGCTTTCACCCGACGGAGAGCTTTGGTTCGCCACTTCCGAAGGAGTGTTGAACGTGGATACCCGCCAATCAGAAATCGCGGCCTCAGAGTTTCCGGTTTACATAGAAAGCGCCACCTTCAACAGCCAGCCCCCGGTTTCCCTTTTGACCGGGGCGTTGTGGCCGGTGGCCGCCAAACGCGCCGCTCCCTTCCGGGTGCCGGACGATTTGCGCTCGATGGAGATTCATTCCACCGTGCTAAGTTATGCCGCTCCGGAAGACATCCAGCTCCGGCACAAACTCGAGAACTTTGACCCGGACTGGGTGGACGATGCCGGCGTCCGGACCGCCCGCTACGGCCGGTTGCCTTACGGCAGCTATCGCTTTCGGGTCGCCGCCCGGAACACGGACGGTGACTGGCACGAGGCGGCGGAGCCTTTTGCCTTCCTGGTGCCCACCCCGCTCTATTATCAAAGTTGGGCCATTGTTCTTTATGGCGTGGCGGCAGTGGCGCTGGTGGCCGGGATTGCCCGCATCGTCTCGCACCGGCGGCTGCGCTTTACCCTGGCGCGATTGGAACAGCAGCAATCGCTCGAGCGCGAGCGCATGCGCATTGCCCGGGACATGCACGATGTAATGGGGTCGAAGCTGACGAAGATTTCCTTTTTGAGCGAGCACGCGCAGGTGGACGCGGACTCATCCGGACCGCTCGCCGAGAAAATTGAGTCCATTGCCCAGACTTCGCGGGACTTGCTCAAGACGATGGACGAGATCGTCTGGGTCGTGAATCCCCGCAACGACACTCTGGAAAACCTGACCGCGTACCTGGGCCATTACGCGGTTGAATATTTTCAAAACACCAGCATCGAATGTGAACTGCGGTTGCCGCCGGACATTCCCCATTATCCTTTATCATCCGAGACGCGGCACAATCTGTTTCTGACCTTTGAAGAGGCGTTGAACAATGTGCTCAAACACTCCGGCGCGACCAAGGTAAGGGTGGAAATGGCGATTCAAGGGCTCGCCTTCCAACTGGTCGTGACCGACAATGGCAAAGGATTTGTAGTGCCAGACTGGGCCACGATTAATGCTCCGAAGCCGGGAGGGCGGGGGGGCAACGGGTTGAAAAACATGCGCCAGCGCCTGGCGGCCCTCGGCGGCGAATGCGCCATTTCGAGCCGCGTGGGCAACGCCACTGTCGTAGCCATCCGGATGCGCCTGCTTCAAAAACCAAGCTGAGAATAATGAAAAAACTCATCACAGTCTCCATCGTGGATGACGAAGCCGACCTGCGAAAGCATATCGCCGGTTACCTGGCGGCGGCGGGCAACATCCAATGCAAAAGCGCCTATGCCAGCGCGGAGGAGGCATTGTCGCAACTGCCGCTGGACCCGCCGGATGTCATTTTGATGGACATCAATCTCGGCCAGATGGATGGCATCGAATGCGTCCGCCGTTTAACCGCGCTCATGCCGGAGGCAAAAGTGCTCATGCTCACCGTTTTTGAGGATACCGACCAGATTTTTAGCGCGCTGGCGGCCGGCGCGAGCGGTTATCTGCTGAAACGAATGCCACCCGCGACCTTGCTGGAAGCGATCAAGGATGTGTGCGCCGGCGGTTCGCCAATGTCGGCGCCCATCGCCCGCAAAGTGGTGCAATCTTTCAAAGCCGCCCCGATGCGCGGTGATGGATCGGCGGACCTTTCGCCCCGCGAGAAGTCCGTCCTGGATGGGCTGGCCGCCGGTCTCGCCTACAAACAAATTGCCGACCAGTTGGGTGTGAGCATTCACACGGTGCGGAATTACATCCGCCGGATTTATGAAAAACTGCATGTGCGCACGCGCACGGAAGCCGTGGCGAAATTTCTCAGAAAATGAATTTACAGTCGGCATCAAATCGGGTGAAAAGTTTCTGGCGGATGGGTTTGATCCTGGCGGCGCTTGCCGCCGCGCGAGCTGATGAACCCGCTGTGTGGCATGCCGGGAAGGCGCCGTTGATGACCCGCTGGGCGGCGGAAGTCGGGCCCACGAATGCCTTGCCGGAATATCCCCGCCCGCAATTGGCGCGAGCGGATTGGCTGAATTTGAACGGCCTTTGGGATTACGCGATCACCCCGGACTCGGCCACGAATCCGCCGCCGCCGCCGGCGGGAAAAATTCTGGTCCCCTTTCCCGTGGAATCCGCGCTTTCCGGCGTGATGACCCAGTTCGACGACCACAGCAAGCTCTGGTATCGCCGAACTTTTTCGGCGCCGGAATCGTGGCGCGGACAAAAGATCAGATTGCATTTCGGGGCGGTGGACTGGCATTGCCAGGTGTGGGTGAACGGTCATGCCATCGGACAGCATCAGGGAGGGTACGACGCCTTCGCGTTCGACATCACGGACGCCTTGATTTGGAAGGGCGCGGAGGAGATTTCCGTCTGTGTGACCGATCCCACGGAAGGCGATCAGCCGCGCGGCAAACAATCGCTCAAACCGGACGGGATTTTTTACACCTCGACTTCCGGCATCTGGCAAACGGTCTGGCTGGAGCCGGTGCCGGAAGTTTGCATTGACCGTTTGAAAAGCGCGCCGGATGTGGATGACAAAACGCTCCATCTGTGGGTGACCGTCAACAGCATTTCCGAGAATCTCCGGGTTGAGGCCGTGGCGTCGGTGGCCGGCAATGAAATCGCCCGCGTCACGGGACCGGCCAACGCCGAACTCGTGATGAATCTGCCCGATCCCCATCTGTGGTCGCCGGATGATCCGTTTCTCTATGATTTAAAAGTGACGCTGAAGAATGGAGACACAGCGCTTGATTCCGTCTCCAGTTATTTCGGCATGAGAAAAATCGCGCTGCGCAAGGATGAGCAGGGGCTAATCCGGATGGCGCTCAATGACCAGTTCGTGTTCGAGGTCGGCACGCTGGACCAGGGGTTCTGGCCGGACGGAATTTATACGGCGCCCACGGACGGGGCCTTGCGCTCGGATATCGAGTTCCTGAAGAAGGCCGGATTCAATCTCACCCGCAAGCATGTGAAGGTCGAGCCGGACCGCTGGTATTACTGGTGTGACAAACTGGGTTTGCTCGTATGGCAGGACATGCCCAGCGGCAATAATGCCACGCCGGACGGGCGGCGCGATTTTGAAAATGAATTGCTCCGCCTGGTTGGTGATTTGGAAAATCACCCGTCCATCATCGTGTGGGTGCTGTTCAACGAAGGCTGGGGGCAGTATGACACGGAACCCCTGACCCAATGGCTCAAGGGGCTGGATCCCTCGCGGTTGGTGGACGATGCCAGTGGCTGGACGGACATGCGCGTCGGCGATTTGATTGACATACACGATTATCCCGGTCCGGATTCCCCGGTTCCCGAGCCGCACCGCGCGGCGGCGCTGGGTGAATACGGCGGATTCGGGCTGGCAATTCCGGGGCATTCGTGGTCAACCAAATCCTGGGGATACGTGATGTTGACGAATGAAACCGAACTGGCGGCCCATTATGCCGAGGCCTTGAAGCATGTCTGGCGGCTGCATGAAATGCGCGGTTTGAGCGCCGCAGTCTATACCCAAACCACCGACGTGGAAACCGAATGCAATGGCCTGCAAACCTATGACCGTTCCGTGAACAAGATAGACCTGGCCGTGCTGCTGGCTGCCAGTCGCGGCGGATCCACGGAAACACCCATGAGAGTCATTTTGGCGGACGGCCTGTTTGGCCGGGTGGATTGGAGATACACCACGGAAAAACCACCTGACGATTGGTTCAAACCCGGCTTTGACGCCCAAGCCTGGAAAGAAGGCCGCGGCGGCTTCGGCAATATTGGGACGCCCGGAATCGTTCGGAACACCTCCTGGGCCACGGCGGACATCTGGTTGCGGCGGGAATTCACTTTGAAGAAAGAAGACCTGGCCGGAATCAAACTGCACGTTTTTCACGATGAGGATATGGAGGTGTATCTGAACGGAGCGCTGGCGTTGAAACTTTTCGGGTTCATCACGGATTATGATGAATTCGACATTTCCAGTGATGCCGTGTCCGCGCTTCAACCGGGTCGCAACACGATTGCGGTCCACTGCCATCAAACCACGGGTGGGCAGGGCATTGATGTGGGCATTCTGGCGCCGCCGGAGGCTATACCGGCGGACAGCCACTAGAAGACACATGTTAATCTCGAACCATGGCATCAAGAATGATTGGAGGCAGAAATTGGAAAACAATTTCCGGTGCGCCGTGGCCACTTTATGCCACATGATTGTTGTTTTAGGCAGCTTGGAACTGAGTTACCCTCCGGCAATGTGGATTCACAACATTTTTCCCAGTTGCGGTTGGGTATTGACGATCAGGCGCTTGGGCTGGCAGATTCAGCAAAACGCCAAAGTGGATCGGCTATGAATTGGGCTATAGAATCCCATGCAACCTGCTTTTCCTCTTACGGCGGTGCGGACTCGAAGTTCAATCCCTAAACTTAGGTGATTATGTCTCACATGAAACCAAATATTATTAAGTCTGTGAAAACCTCCTTAATCGTGCTCGCCTCTTGGGCGGGGTTTGTCCTTGTTAGCCAGGCGGAAACTTTTCGTCCGCCCGCCGTTCCGCTGGTGGCGTGCGATCCTTATTTCAGCATCTGGTCGCCGGCCGACAAGCTGACGGACGCCGACACCACTCATTGGACCGGCAAACCGCACCGGCTGACCAGCCTCGTACGTATTGATGGGAAACCCTTCCGGCTCATGGGCCCCCTGCCGGCGAATGTTCCGGCGTTGCCCCAGGTCAATCTGGAAGTCCTGCCCACACGAACCATTTACACGTTTGAGGGTGAAGACTTGCGGATCACCCTCACCTTTATGACGGCGGACTTGCCGGAAAATCTGGAACTGCTGTCGCGGCCGGTCACCTATGTGACCTGGACGGCCAAGTCCTTGAACGCCGAGAAACATACGGTATCGGTTTATTTTGACGCCCATTCGGAGATCGCCGTGGATCAACCAAATCAACCCGTCACTTTCCAAAAGGCTGACGCTTCGGGAATAAAAGCCTGGCGCGTCGGTTCAGTGGAACAAAGTGTCCTGCGCAAGCGGGGTGATGATCTTCGGATTGATTGGGGTTATTTCTACGTGGCGACAGCCGAAAAAGCCAGGGCGGTTTCAACCGTCGCAACAGCTCAAGCCGCGCGTGACGGTTTCATTGCCGATGGACATCTGGAAACGCCAACCGCGGAATCATCCCTTACCACCGCCAGGAATGATTTTGTGATCGCCTGCGCCATGGACTTGGGCGCCGTCCAATCCAAGGCGACTTCCGGTTGGTTGATGCTCGCATACGACGACCTTTACTCGATCCAATACATGAAGAAGAACCTGCGCCCGTATTGGCGGCGCAACGGTTGGGAAGCGGCTGATTTGTTGAAAGCGGCGGCGAATGATTACTTGTCTTTGGCGAAGCGTTGCGCGGCCTTTGATAAGGAATTGATGGCGGACTTGCGCAAAGCCGGCGGCGAGGATTACGCGCTGCTGGGCGCGCTCGCTTACCGGCAATGTTTCGCCGCCGGCAAATTCGTGGCGGATGAAAACGGCAAACCGCTGCAGTTCTGCAAGGAAAACCATTCCAACGGTTGCATCAGCACCTCCGATGTTTTTTATCCAATGTCGCCGCAGTTTTTGTTTTTTGGCCCCACGCTGGCCAAGTCGTTCATCGTGCCCTTCATGAACTACGCGGCCAGCGAGCGTTGGAAGTTCCCTTTTGCGCCGCACGATCTGGGCACCTATCCGCAGGCCAACGGCCAGGTTTATGGCGATGGCGAGCGCGGAGTGAACGATCAAATGCCGGTGGAAGAGAGCGGCAACTTGCTTTGTCTTTTCGGCGCGGTCGCGCAAATGGAGGGCAACGCTGATTTTGCCTCGCTCTATTGGAAGCAATTGGAGCAATGGGCGCAGTATCTGAAGGAAAAAGGCTTCGACCCCGAGAACCAGCTTTGCACGGATGACTTTGCCGGGCATCTCGCCCATAACGTGAACCTGTCCGCCAAGGCGATTTGCGGCCTGGGCTCCTTCGCGAAACTCTGCGATCTGCGCGGCGAGAAAGACAAGGCGCAGGAATATTCCAAACTGGCTCGTGGATTCGCCCAGCGCTGGGTGAAGGAAGCCGATGACGGCGACCATTTCCGGCTGGCGTTTGACCGTCCCGGCTCCTGGAGCCAGAAATATAATCTGGTTTGGGACCGCATCCTGGGCTTGAATCTTTTTCCCGCGGAAGTGGCGCAGAAGGAAATGAGCTTTTACAAGAAAACGCAGAACCAATACGGCCTGCCGCTCGACTACCGCGAAACCTACACCAAGCTGGATTGGATCACCTGGACGGCGACCCTCACGCAAAACCGGGAGGACTTTGAAGCGTTGCTTAAGCCGATCATTGCCTTCCTGAACGCCACACCGGACCGTTCACCCATGACCGACTGGTATCAGACCAAGACCGCCAGAAAGGTCGGCTTTACCGCGCGACCGGTCGTCGGTGGTGTCTTTATGCAGATGCTCTACGAAGCGCCGGTCTGGAAGAAATATGCCGGGCGCGACCAGACCAAGGCGGCCAATTGGGCGCCGATGCCGAAACCGCCGCAGCTCACGGTGATCATTCCCGCGGCCGACAAGCAACCCGCCACCTGGAGTTACACCACCACCGCGCCGGCGGATAACTGGATGGGTCTGAATTTTGACGATTCATCCTGGAAGCACGGCCAGAGCGGATTTGGCACCGCCAACACGCCGGGCGCGATCATCGGCACCACCTGGCGGACGGACGACATCTGGCTGCGGCGGGAAGTCGAGCTGCCGGCGGGGAATTATGAGCATCTCAGCGGCTGGCTTCATCACGACGAGGATACCGAGGTTTACCTCAACGGCGTGCTCGCGCTCAAGGCCGATGGCTTCATCGGCAGCTATGATCTGTTTCCCTTGACGCCGCTCGGCAAAGCCGCCCTCAAACCCGGCAAAAATCTCATCGCCCTGCATTGCCATCAAACCACCGGCGGCCAATACGTGGATTTCGGTTTGGTGGAGGAAAAAAACAAGTAGCCCGGCGTGAGAAAACCGATTCGAATTCTGTCGTGCGCTGCAAGTGGCGCTTTCGTATTCGTGCTTGCCCTGGCTTGTTCCCGGTCATTGGCCGGGGACACGCGATTGCGTTTGATTGATACCAATCAAGTGCTGGAACGCACTTGTTTTCAAACCGGCAAACCTTGGGACGCCCAATGGAATTTGTGTTCCGACGTCGCCATCGTGTATGGCATTGACACCAATCTGCCGGCGCGGATTGCAACCTGGCGCGAACAAGGCTATCGGATTCATGTCATGACCGGCGTCGCCTGGGGCCAGTATCAGGATTACCTGTACGGTCGCTTTGATGGCATCAATCACGAGGACGAGGCGCAAAAGGACCAGGATGGCCATGTGATCGGGCATGGTGGCGATGTTTATTATATGTGCCCCGGAGAAAATTACGGCAAATTTCTGTGCGTTGGCGTTCAACGGGCGCTGGATGCCGGCGCCGAGGCGATTCATCTTGAGGAACCGGAGTTTTGGGATCGCGCCGGTTATGAGGAAGGCTTCAAACGGGAGTGGCGCAGCTATTATCACGGCGAATGGCAACCACCCCATAGCTCGGTGGACGCCCGCTGGCGGACCGGCAAGCTGAAGTATTTTCTGTACCGCCGCGCGCTGCAACAGGTCTTCGATTATGTGCAGGCTTATAATCAGCGCACCGGACGCCGCGTCCGTTGTTATGTGCCGACCCATAGTCTGCTGAATTACGCCCAATGGTGCATTGTCAGTCCGGAATCGAGCCTCGCGCAGCTCAAGGGTTGTGATGGCTACATCGCCCAGGTCTGGACCGGCACATCCCGCGAGCCCAATCGTTTTCGCGGCGAGGTGCGTTCGCGCACCTTTGAAACCGCTTTCCTGGAATACGGCGCGATGCAAAACCTCGTCCGCGCCACGGGACGTTCCGTCTGGTTTCTGAATGACCCGATTGAAGACAATCCCAATCATGATTGGACCGATTACCGGTTGAACTGGGAATCCACGCTGACCGCCTCCCTGCTGCAACCGGACATTTCGCAATTTGAAGTGGCGCCGTGGCCGGAGCGGATTTTCACCGGGCGTTATCCACGCTCGGCCAAACGCGAGGACCGCAAATCCATCCCGCCAGCCTACGCCGCCGAACTGCAGACTGTTTTCAGCGCGCTGAACGACCTGAAACAACCACGCGTGGAATGGGATTGCGGGACCACCGGCATCGGCGTGCTGGTCAGTGATTCCCTCATGTTTCAGCGGGGCCAGCCCACGCCGAGCGATCCGCATCTGGGAAATGTTTATGGCCTGGCCATGCCGCTGGTCAAACACGGCGTGCCCGTCACACCCGTCCAGCTTGAAAATGTAACCGTGCCGCATTACCTGGCCAATTTCCGCGTCCTGCTGCTGAGCTACGACGGACAAAAACCCCTCTCGCCCGCGGTTCACGCGCCACTCGCGGATTGGGTGAAGGCTGGCGGCGCGCTGATCTTTTGCGATGCGGACGCCGATCCGTATCTCAAGGTTCACGAATGGTGGAACACTGACGGCAAGAATTACACCACTCCGCGCGAGGCTCTCTTCGAATCGTTGGGCCTGAAGAGTTCGATTGCGGTGGGTGAATTTAATGGCATTGGCCGCGGTGGATTGATCTGGTTGCGCGAACGACCGGTCACGCTTTCCCAAAGTGCGGAAGGCGAAGCGCGGGTGATTGCGGTAACGAAGCTCGCGGCCGAAAAAATCAGCCTGAAATGGCGCGAAACGAATCATCTCCTTTTGCGACGCGGTCCATATCTCCTCGCGGCGGGACTGGACGAATCCATCGCCGGGCCGGCGCAGAAATTGCACGGGCGCTTCATTAATCTCTTCGATGCCGAATTGCGCGTTCAATCGGACATTTCCATCGAGCCTGGCTCCCGCTGGTTCCTGCTCGACCTCGACGCCATCCACGCCAGCCAGCCGCATCTGCTCGCCTCGGCGTGCAAGGCGGTGCTCAAAGCGCAAACCAGCGAGGAAATCAATTTTGTGGTTGAAGGAATCGCCGACACACCGGCGGTGATGGCATTGGAATCACCGCAAGCGCCCAAGTCCGTGGTTCTGGATGGCAAGCCATTGACCACCTTTGAATACTCCGCAAAAGAAGCGATGTTGTGGGTGCATTTTGGCAACGAAGCGACTGCCCGCGAATTAAAAGTGCAATACTGAGGCGTGTCCCCCGAACCGAATTTAATCACTTTATGCTTTAATAATGCCGGTGAGTATTAGATGCTCTAAAAATAACACCCCGAAACACCATTCGATTATTTTAAAACCAAAAACGCGAAGAACGCGTTAACCCAAAACCTGAGAATCAAGATGAATAACCAGAACCCAATCAACCCCATCAAAGCCACGTTGTTGTCCGCCGCCCTGGCCGCCGCGCTGTTCAGCGGCTGTGCCACGCACGAATGCTGTGAAATGCCCTGCTGTTCATCCGGCGCCGCCCAGCGCTTTGGGACTGCGCCCGATGGCGCGCCGGTTTTTGTTTACACGTTGCGGAACAAAAACGGGGTCGAAGCGCGCATCCTCAACTACGGCGGCATCATCCAGTCGCTTAAAGTGCCGGACAAGGCTGGGCATCTCGGCGATATTGTTCTGGGTTACGACCATTTGAATGGCTACCTGACCAACAGCCCGTATTTTGGCGCGATGATTGGGCGCTACGGCAATCGCATTGCGAAGGGCCATTTCACCCTGGACGGGGTCGGTTACACCCTGGCGGTCAATAACGGCCCGAACTCCTTGCACGGCGGCGTGCGGGGCTTTGACAAAGTCATCTGGCAGGCCAAACCCGGCTCTTCCGATCTCGGCCAGACGCTGGAGTTGACCTACGTCAGCCACGATGGCGAAGAAGGCTACCCTGGCACGCTCACGGTCAAGGCGGTTTACACCCTGACCGCCGACAACTCGCTGCGATTGGAATACACAGCCACCACCGACAAGGACACGGTTCTGAACCTGACCCAGCATTCCTATTTCAATCTTGCCGGGAGCGGCGACATATTGGGCCATGTGGTATATCTCAATTCCGACAAGTTCACGCCCGTGGACAGCACGCTGATTCCCACCGGTGAATTGAAACCCGTGGATGGCACGCCTTTCGATTTCCGCACCCCGACCGCCATTGGCTCCCGCATTGGTCAGGCCGACGAGCAATTGAAGTTCGGCAATGGTTACGATCACAACTGGGTCATCAACCATCCGATGGGCGAATTTGCCCTTGACGCCCGTATTACTGAACCCTCCACGGGCCGGGTAATGGAAATCTGGTCCACGGAACCCGGACTGCAATTTTACACTGGCAACTTTCTTGATGGCACCATGACCGGCAAAGCCGGCCATGTTTATCAATTCCGCAACGGCTTCTGCATGGAGCCACAACATTATCCCGATTCACCCAACCAGACTGGCTTTCCCTCCGCCGTGCTCCATCCCGGCCAGACTTATCACAACACCATCGCCTATCATTTCAGCGTGAAGTGACTCCATTTTCCAATGATAATCAGTTGGACGGATCGTATTCACGCCTCCATCATTTACTGCGGATTCCGACGAATTCGGACACCTGTTCCAATCCATTTCGGATAGTCTTCCGTGAAGCTGGCTTTCAAGACGGCCGATGGAGGCAGAGCATTGAAAAATAAAATTGGTTTCCGTGGATGATGGCTTTGAGGCTCATTTCCCTCCGGGGACATACCTGGTGTTATCCAGCAACTGGATGCCCGGTTTGTTAAACTGAATGCGACGGGATTTGTAAAGCGCACCAAGAGCCTGTTTGAACGCTTTTTTGCTGCAGCCGAACGCTTCGCGAATGGCTTCGGGCGAGCTGTCGTCATCGAACGCCAGTTGGCCGCCATTACGCTCCAGCGCCTGGACAATCCGTTCCGTAAACGGCGCCACCCGTTTGTATCCGGTGGCGTCCAGGCTCAAATCCAGCTTGCCTCCGGGACGGAGCGCGCGGATAAAACCTTTCAACTTCTGGCCGGTTTGGAGCGGCGCGGAAAGGCTGTCGTGATAAAGCAGGCCGCGATGCGCATTTTCAACGATCGCATTATAGCCGAGTGGCGTGCGACCGGTGATGAGGAAATGGACGGGTTGGCCTTCGCGATAAGTCGTTTCCTGGCGGTTCAAATGCCGATGCAATCGCGTGGTGGCAACGATGCGGTTGGTCTGCTGGTCGAGATAAACGTAAGCAATCACCGCCTGTCCTGGCCGCACCGGAGTTTCCTGTTCACGGAACGGAAGCAACAGGTCCTTGTCCAGACCCCAGTCCAGGAATGCGCCAATGCGCGGATTCACGGTGAGGACTTTTAAATAGGCAAACTCGCCCACCATGACCTGCGGTATCTCTGTCGTGGCCACCAATCGGTCCTCGGAATCCAAATAAATGAAGACGTCCAATTTGACGCCGGGAGCGATGTCTTTCGGGATGTATTTACCAGGTAAAAGTATTTCGCCCAACTCTCCACCATTCAGGTAGAGGCCGGGACCGGAAGCTCGCTCAATCGAAAGTAGGTCGCGTCTGCCAATGATTGCCATTTCAAACAATATAAACCCGCTTTTATGAATCGGGGAGTGAATTCATCGTGCATCAGGGGGCCTAAACCTCGCGTCGCTGGCGGCTTTGCAGAACGGGTGTCGGTCTGTTAAACTGGCAATTCTGCATGGCTGATGCCCGAATAGAAGAATTGACGAAGTTGCTGCCGCAATGCCTGTTGCCGGACTGGGTGCGATTGGGGCGGCGACTTGCCCGGATTTTGCGCGATCAACATCACCCGGATCAACGCGATGCTTTGTTGGAGCGCTTACGGCAGCAGGTTTGTGCTTCCATCGTATTGCGCGAGGAGCGACGACTTAACATTCCTCGCATCAACTACCCGGCGGAGCTGCCCATCACCGTGCGCAAGGATGAGATCGTGGCTGCCATTCGTGCAAATCAAGTGGTCGTCCTCGCGGGAGAAACTGGTTCCGGCAAGACGACCCAGATTCCGAAAATGTGTCTCGAAGCTGGTTTGGGGATCGAAGCGAAGATCGGTTGCACCCAACCGCGCCGTGTGGCGGCGCTTTCAATCTCGCAACGCATTGCAGCGGAATTGAATGTGATCTGGGGCCATGAGGTTGGTTGCAAGATTCGCTTCGACGACCGGTCCAGCGCGCAGACCTACATCAAGTTGATGACTGACGGCATCCTGCTGGCGGAAACTCAGGGTGACCCCGACCTTTCGGAATATAATGCCATCATCCTTGACGAAGCGCACGAGCGCAGCCTGAACATTGATTTTCTCCTCGGCCATCTAAAAGGACTGCTTGCCAAACGCAAGGATCTGAAATTGATAGTCACCTCGGCGACGATTGACACGGAAGCGTTTTCGAGGCATTTCGATAACGCGCCGATCATTGAAGTTTCCGGCCGGATGTATCCCGTGGAAGTGCAGTATCAACCATTGGACGCGGTGTCGGAGGAACAGGGTGAGATTAGTTATGTGGACGCCGCGGTTCAAGCAGCGGAACGCATTCTTTACGAAAGCAATGCGGGAGATGTGTTGATCTTCATGCCGGGCGAGCGGGACATCCGCGAAACCGGCGACCAACTTGAAGGGCGCTTTTCCGGCGAAGCGGAAATCGTCCCACTGTTTGGCCGGCTCAGCGCAGGCGATCAACAACGCGTCTTCGCCCCTTCCTTGCGCCGCAAGATCGTGATCGCAACCAATATTGCCGAAACGTCTCTGACCATTCCAGGCATCCGTTATGTGATTGATGCCGGTCTTGCGCGGATTAGCCGCTATAACCCGCGCACCCGTGTCAAACGCCTGCCGATCGAACCCGTTTCGCAGAGCAGCGCCAATCAGCGCAAGGGACGCGCGGGCCGCGTGCAGGAAGGCGTTTGTATTCGTCTTTACTCGGAGGAGGATTTCAACGGACGACCGCCGTTCACGCAGCCGGAAATCCAGCGCTCCAATCTCGCCGAAGTCATTCTGCGAATGAAAGCGTTTCACTTGGGTGACATCGAAACTTTTCCATTCGTGCAACCGCCTGCGCCTGCCGCCATTGCCAATGGCTATGCCTTGCTCCAGGAACTCGGCGCCTTGGATGAAAAGCGCGACCTCACCGCGCTTGGCGAAGACCTTGCGCGGCTGCCGATTGATCCGACCCTCGGGCGCATGCTGCTCCAGTCACAGCATGAGCACGCGACGCGTGAGTTGTTGATTATCGCCGCCGGGTTGAGCATCCAGGATCCGCGCGAACGGCCTTTGGACCAAAAGGAGGCCGCGTCCGCAGCGCACAAACAATTCTCCGATCCGCAGTCTGATTTTCTTTCACTGCTCAACATCTGGAACGCGGTGCATGACGAATGGGACCGGCTTCGCACGCAAGGTCAGCGACGCAAATTCTGCAAGCAACGCTTTCTTTCCTATTTGCGTATGCGCGAATGGCAGGATGTTTATTCCCAATTGCACGATGCCCTTGATGATCTTGGCATGCTCAAGCTCAATGAAAGCGCTGCCGCTTATGAGGCGATTCATCGTTCGATTCTCGCGGGGCTGATTGGGCACGTCGCATGCTTTGAAGAGCGAAACACCTACAAGGCGGCTGGCAACCGGTTGCTTTCGGTCTTCCCTGGATCCTCGCTTCACGCGCGCGAGGAGCGCCAAAAGAAACCGATCATTAAAGGCCATAAACCGCCGCCCAAACCCAAGACCACCCAGCCACAGTGGATCGTCGCCGGTGAAATTGTCGAAACCTCCCAACTATTCGCGCGCACTGTGGCCGGCATTGATCCGCAGTGGATTTTCCAACTCGCGCCGCACTGCTGCAAACTGACGCATCAGCATCCACATTGGAACCCAAGCGCAGGCAATGTGCTGGTGGAGGAAATTGTCACCTTGCATGGATTGGAAGCGCAGCGCCGCAAAGTCGCTTTCGGCAACATTAACCCAAAGGAAGCCACGGCCATTTTCATTCGATCGGCCTTGGTCGAAGAGAACCTGATGCCTTCCAGCAACCGTCGTGACGAGGGGGCCGAAGCTGATGCCGACGAGACGCGCATACTTATTTCTGTTGAACAAAAGAAACCGGAGCTGCCGCCGCAATACCGTTTCTTGACTAATAATCGAAGCATCCGTGAGAAAATCGAGAACTGGCGCACTCGGGTTCGCCACTATGCCTTGGGTGATCTTGATGAAACATTGGCAAACTTCTACGCCCGGCACATCACTGATGTTTCCTCGCTTCACGAACTGAATCGGTTCTTGCGTGATGCCGAAGCGCAGGAACGTCTTTGCATCACCGAAGAGGAACTCGCCGGCGGGCAATTGCTGAGTTACGATGCGACGGCGTTTCCGGATGCCGTGTCGGTTAACGGTCAACTGGTGCCGTTGGCTTACGCCTATGCGCCAGGCGAAGATCACGACGGCGTGACGATTGAACTGCCTTTTAACCTCGCGCAAACGGCGTCCTCCGCACTGATCGAATGGGCGGTGCCGGGTTTGCGGGAAGACATGATCAACGAGTTGTTGCGCGCGCTGCCGAAATCCATTCGCCGTGAGCTGATGCCGCTTCCCGCCAAAGCGACCGAAATTGTCCACGAATTTCAACCAACGGGAATTTCTTTTCTGCACGAGCTCGCAGCTTTTCTTCACCGCAAATACGGCTTAGAGGTCAAGGCGACTGATTGGCCCGCCAACGCGCTCCCCGCGCATTTGCGTCCCCGCATCGAGATTTTCGATCACGATAAAAAATCGCTCGGCGCGGGGCGCAATCTTGGGAGTCTTCAAGAAAGCTTGAAGCAAACGAAGCTTGAACCCTCCACCAAGCCCGACTCGGCGGATTGGACGCGCGCAACCCAACAGTGGGAACGGTTCGGTCTCACAGAGTGGACGTTTGGCGATCTGCCGGAACGAATCACTGTGAGCGATGGTGCAGGTTTGCCGGTGTATGCGTGGCCTGGCGTTGAGTTTGCTGAGGGCGTGGTGAATGTGCGTCTGTTTCGCAGCCCGGACCTTGCACGCTCCGCTTCCTTGACGGGCGTACAGCGGCTCGTGGAAATCGCCATTGAGAAAGATCTCGCATGGCTGGAAAAGGATTTGCGTGGCTTAAGCCGCTTTGATGCGCTTTATGCGCCTTTGGGCGACGGCACCGAGTTGAGAGAAATTTCGCTCGAACATTTAAAGCGGTACCTGCTGCCGACAGAATCTTCTCCTGCATTGACGCGCATGTATTTTGAAGCCGCCCTCGCGCAAGCGCGCCAGCGGCTTCCCGGTCTCGCTTCGCAATTCATGGACCGACTGGGGCCAATTTTGCAATTGCGACAACAAGTGCAACAGCGCGTTGGCATGGCCACAACACCAGCATCGGCCGGTTCCCGAAAGCTCTCCTCGCTCAGCCAACTCGGGGCTCCAGCGGCCGCGCGCGCACAAAATCCACTCGCCAGTGAATTGGCCAGTTTATTGCCCGCCCGCTTTTTGGAACGGATCGAGTATGAGAGATTGACGCATCTGCAACGTTATTTGAAAGCCCTGCTCATCCGGTCTGAACGTGCGGCACTGAATCCAGCCAAGGATCAGGAACGTCTCCGCCAAATTGCGCCGTACCTAGACGCCCTGAAGCAGCTTCAAGCCAAACCGCTGTCATCTCCCGCTGTGAAGCGCCAGATCGAAACTTTTCGCTGGATGATTGAGGAATTCAAGGTTTCCCTGTTCGCTCAGGAGTTGGGCACCGCCGTGCCGGTTTCAACCAAGCGGCTGGATCAGCAATTGGAAATCGTCCGTCAGACTCCGTGACTTCCCATTCGAGGTGTTGTTATCTCCCTGCGGAAATCAATTTTAGCAACCCGGGAAAACGCTGGTTCAACTCCCGGCGGCGCAAAGACGTCATGCACTTGGTGCCGTCCATCTCCGTGAAAATGATGCCCGCCGCCCTCAATACCTCAAAGTGATGCGACCGGGTTGCCTTCGAAATGTTCAGCCGCACTTCGTTGCAGGCGAGCGCGCGTCCATTGGCTTGAAGCAATTCGCGGACAATCGCGACCCGGCAGGGATCGGACAATGCCTGCATCAACGCGTGCAGAGAAACATGGCTCATCGCGGGGTGGGAGTAGGTTTTCATGATGATGCAAGATGCCACCAAATCCTTGGTTCGACAATCATCGAATTCTATTTTGACATGACGGACGACCGGCATTAAGTTCGACATGTATCGAACAATGAACTTTTGAAACAATCAGCCGGTTTAGCCAAAATCAACATGCCTACTTTATTTGATCCTGTCCGCATTGGCGCCTGGAACCTTCCCAACCGCATCATCATGGCGCCGCTGACCCGCTCGCGGGCCGGAGTGGAACGCGTTCCCAATGCGTTGATGGCCGAATACTACGCACAGCGCGCCTCCGCCGGCCTGATTATTTCCGAGGCGACTTCCGTCACACCGATGGGAGTGGGTTACGCTGATACGCCGGGCATTTGGTCCACCGAACAAGTGGAGGGGTGGAAACTGGTCACGCAGGCGGCGCATAAGGCGGGAGGGCGCATTTTACTCCAACTTTGGCATGTCGGCCGCATTTCACATCCCATGTTCCTCAATGGCGCGCTGCCAGTGGCGCCCAGCGCCATCGCACCCGCCGGGCATGTCAGTATTGTTCGTCCGCTGACGGCTTTTGTTACTCCGCGCGCGTTGGAACTTTCTGAAATTCCCGGCGTGATCGAAGCCTATCGCAAAGGAGCCGAAAACGCGAAGCTCGCGGGATTTGACGGCGTGGAAATCCATGGCGCCAACGGTTACCTGCTCGATCAATTTCTTCAGGACAAAACCAATCACCGCACTGATGCTTATGGTGGTTCCATCGAAAACCGGGCCCGCCTGATGCTGGAAGTCGCCGATGCCGTCATTTCCGTCTGGGGCGCCGATCACGTAGGCATGCACCTCGCTCCGCGTGGCGATGCCCACGACATGGGCGATTCCAATCCGCTGGCGACATTTGGCTATTTGGCCCGTGAATTGGGCAAACGACAACTCGCATTTATTTGCGCGCGTGAATCACTCGGCGATAAACGCATCGGCCCGCAATTAAAACTTGCTTTCGGCGGCAGCTATATTGCGAACGAGAAATTTACGCTGGCAACTGCCAACCAAGTGCTGGCGGCTGGCGAGGCGGACGCGGTCGCGTTTGGCGTCCCTTTCATCGCGAATCCCGATCTGCCCGAACGGTTTCGACTGAACGCTCCGCTCAATGCGCCGGATCAATCCACGTTTTACGTGCCGGGTTCCAAAGGCTACGTTGATTATCCCTTTTTGCGCCAGGCCGCTTGATGAAGCCAAATTCCAACGTCGTTCTTTCAGTGCTTGACCTTGCGGCCGTTCGCGAAGGCGGAACGATAGCGGAGAGTTTTCAAAACACGCTGGCACTCGCCCAACATGCCGAGCACTGGGGTTATAAACGATTTTGGCTGGCGGAACATCACAACATCACTGGCATTGCCAGCGCGGCGACTTCGGTTCTGATTGGCCACGTCGCCGGCGGGACGAAGACCATCCGCGTCGGCTCTGGAGGCATCATGTTGCCAAACCATGCACCGCTGATCATAGCGGAACAATTCGGAACGCTTGAGGCGCTTTACCCCGGTCGCATTGATTTGGGACTTGGCCGCGCCCCAGGAACCGATCAACTTACCGCGCAGGCATTGGGCCGCGATCCGCGGGCGGGCGACCGTTTTCCGGCATTGGTGGAGGAATTGAGGCACTACCTTGGCCCGGTTACGCCCAACCAGCGAATCCAGGCGGTTCCCGGCGGTGGCGCCAATGTCCCGATCTGGCTGCTTGGCTCCAGCACCTTCAGCGCCCAACTCGCCGCCGAACTTGGTTTGCCCTTCGCCTTTGCCGGTCAATTTGCGCCGCAAATGATGCTCGAAGCCATGGGCCTGTATCGCGAGAATTTCAAACCGTCAGTGACACTGAAAAAATCATACGCCATGATCGGCTTGCCGGTCCTGGCGGCGGATACTGACGAGCAAGCGGAACATCTCGCTACTTCGACCCGGCAACGGGTGTTGCGCCTGATTCGCGGAGAGCCTATTTACACGCCGCCTCCGGTCGCGACGATGGACGGTCTGTGGAATCCCGCGGAAGAACAAGCTGTGGAAGCTCGTTTGACGGCGGCGGTGATTGGCGGCCCCAAAACCATGGAGCGCAAGCTGAAGGATTTTCTGCAATTGACCAAGGCGGATGAACTGATGTTGCACACGGACTGCTATCGGCCCGAGGACCGTTTGCGCTCGTATGAAATTGTGGCCGGATTGTTTCGATAATTACCGATCATCTGATTTGTGTTTGCGGCGAGCGCTTCCCGGTTTTGAAGGACTGAGTATGCGAGTTAAATCTGCAGACAAATTATTAATCATGACCCAGACAGCGCGCTTTGCGTTTCGCCGTCCCAGGTGAGTCGGCGCCGGTTTGATCCTGGCAATGCGGGTGCCTGGACGAAAGAAACCCATTTTGCGACCGCGCAATCAATGCCTGCAATTTCCGATTCCGCCGCCAATTCCGCGGAGAAATAATTCTACCGCCTCGCGGGATTATTAGGCGGACTTTACAAGCCGGCGGCGACTGACATACAATCGTAATTGGCTCCATTTCCGTTATAATAAAAGGGACGGTTCAAATGAATACTTGTCCCATTGGCTGGTTTGGCGTTAGCTCGCCCAAAGCCCGGCGCATCATTGTGATATCGGAGTTGGCCACATTGCCAATAAGATTGAATAACTCGGGCTTATGCTGGATTTGGAAATGGTTCGCGTTTGTTAAAATGAAAACAAAATTATTGATGACCCTGGTGCTGTCACTCTGCGCCTCGCCGCTGATGGCCGCTGACTTATCGCTTCAATTCGCCAAGCCGCCGGCCACGGCCCGTCCGTGGGTGTATTGGTTTTGGAACAATGGAAATGTCACCAAGGCGGGCATCACCGCGGACCTCGAAGCCATGCAGCGCGCGGGCGTTGGCGGCGTCATCATCATGGATGTGGTGGAGCGTTTCGCCCCGCCACCCGGCACCGCGGATTTCATGAGCGCGGAGTGGCAGGACTTGTTTCAGTTTGCCGTCGCCGAAGCGCACCGGCTGGGACTCGAGATCAACATGACCAACGGCCCCGGATGGTGCGGCAGCAGCGGGCCATGGATCACGCCGGAACTCTCGATGTTGATGCTCGTCACCACCAACCAGGCCGTCACCGGGCCGTTTCATTTTTCCGCCAGCCAGGCGCGACCAGACACGGGAAGTCATCGTTCGCACGATGTTTTTGACAGCACCGTCAAACATGATGATTTTTACCGGGACATCGCCGTGCTGGCTTTCCCGGCGCCCACCAACGGTATTGTGGCTCCCGAAACCGTGACGAATTTATCCTCCACGGCGCTGGACGGTGAAGGGAAATTAAATTGGGAAGTCCCCGCCGGCAAATGGATCATTCAGCGCATCGGTTACACCACCACCGGCTCGTCCACCCGCCCGCCGGTCAAGGGCGGCAACGGGCTGGAATGTGACAAGTTAAGCCGTGAGGCGATGGATGTTCATTTTACAAACATGATGGGCAAGCTGATCGCCGCTGCCGGTTCGATGGCCGGCCCGACGCTCTCGGCAACGCACATTGACAGTTGGGAAGTGGGCAGCCAGAACTGGACGCCGAAGTTTCGTGAAGAATTCCGAAAACGCCGGGGCTATGATCCGATCCCGTATTTGCCCGATGTGACCGGAACAAAAATTGGCGGGGCGGATTCTCACTACACCATCGGCGACCCTCGAATCGCCACCCGTTTTCGCTGGGACTTTGAACAGACGATTTCCGAATTGCTGGCGGAAAATTACGTGGGACGGCTGGCGGAACTGGCGCACGAACATGGCCTGCGCCTGACTCTCGAGGGTTACAACCTGCCTTTTGGCGACGAAGCGACTTACACCCAGCGCGCCGACGAGCCGATGACGGAATTCTGGGCGACCGGCGGCAATGAAAATCAGGCCAAGTGCCGGCAGATGGCGTCGGTGGCGCACATCATGGGCGAAAAAATTGTCGGCGCGGAGGCGTTCACTTCGGGCGACAACGAGCAATGGAAATTTCATCCGGCGACCATCAAGGCGCTGGGAGATTATGAATTTTCGCAGGGCGTCAATCGTTTCGTGATCCATCGTTACGCCCACCAGCCTTATCTTGACCGCTTTCCCGGCGCGACGATGGGGCCCTGGGGTTTGCATTACGAACGCACGCAAACCTGGTGGGAAATGTCCGGCGCGTGGCACGAGTATCTTTCGCGCTGCCAGTATATGCTGCGGCAGGGAATGTTCATCGCCGACCTTTGTTACCTGCGTCCCGAGCAGCCCAACCAGACTTATTTCACGCCCGCGCCTGCTGTGCCCGCCGGTTATAAATATGATGAATGCAGCGCCGAAGCTTTGATAGCCAGGATGAACGTCAAGGATGGCAGGCTCGTTCTGCCGGATGGCATGAACTACCGGATCCTGGTGCTGCCGGCAGAGTTCAGGTTGATGACGCCGGCACTGGCGCAAAAAATAAAAAAGCTGGTTGAGGCCGGCGCCACCGTTTACGGCCCGCGGCCAACTGCTTCGCCGAGTCTCGCGGATTATCCAAAATGCGATGAAGAAGTTACTAAAGTTGCGGCGGAAATTTGGGCTGACTGCGACGGCAAAAACGTTACGGAACACAATTTTGGCAAAGGCTGGGTGGTTTGGGGACAGCCTCTGGCAGAAGTCCTGGAAAAATTGAAGACGCCTCCCGACTTCACGGCCAGCGTCAAATTGAATTGGATCCATCGCCAGGTTGGCGACACGGAAGTTTATTTCGTGGCCAACGAAACTCCCGCGGCAATGGAGGCCAAATGCCATTTTCGCTTAAAGAATTTGCGCCCCGAATTGTGGAATCCCGAGACCGGCGAAATTTCTTCGCTCGCGCTATTTGAGGAAACGGCCTCGGGGATCAGTGTTCCCCTGCGCTTGGAGGCCAGCGGCTCATGTTTTGTGGTTTTTCGTCCGCAAACAAAACTGTTTGACTCCGTGGTTGCCTTTACGCGTGAGGGCCAACCCGTGATACCCTTGTCACGGTCGCCGGTGATCAAAATTCAGAAAGCACTTTACGGCGTGCCGGGGGACACAGTTCGCACCCGCAACATGCTAACCAAATTGCAAACCATGGTGGACCAGGGTGAACTCGATTTTCAGGTTGCCAAGCTGGCGGAGGGTGATGATCCCGCTTACGGCATCGTCAAGACGCTGGGTGTGGAATACACCGCCGACGGCAAGCCATTCACCCTCACGGGCCAGGACCCGGAAATCGTCAGCTTGGTTGCGGCGATTGCGGCAACCGGCCGCCCGGCGGAAGTGCGTAGCGACTTCGCAGGACGATTGGAAATTGCCGCCTCGCAGCCGGGACATTATGAATTGAAAACCGCCGCCGGCAAAACGCGGCAAGTTGACTTCGCGACTGTCCCCGCGCCGCTGGAGATCGCCGGCGCGTGGGATGTGAGCTTTCCGCCCAAGTGGGGTGCGCCGGAAAAGATCACCCTGGATCATCTCATTTCGCTGAGCGATTCCACCAATGCCGGCGTGAAATATTTTTCCGGCACGGCGACCTATACCAAGACGTTTGAATGGAATCCGCCGGTTGAAACCGCAAATCAAAAGGCTGAAACCTGGCTCGACCTTGGCAAAGTGGAGGTGATGGCGCAGGTGAAACTCAACGGCCATGACCTCGGCATTTTGTGGAATCCGCCATTACGCGTGAACGTCTCCGGCGTGTTGCAGCCCGGCCGCAACACGTTGGAAATCCGCGTGGCCGATCTCTGGCCGAACCGCATGATTGGCGACGCGGCGTTGCCGGCGACGGAACGATTCACATGGAGTTCGTACGAGCCGTTCACCAAGGACTCGCCGCTGCCGAAATCCGGCCTGATCGGTCCGGTGAAGCTTGAGACCGCGGAAAAGATCCAACTACACTGATTTCAGAGACCGTGTTCGGGAATGCTCCGCGCCGACGTGGAGCATTTTTGGCTCGCCGTTCTATTTGTTTGCCGGCAATGTATATTGATCGGCTTCCGTCAGCCAATCGGGATCAAGCATTTCAAGCAAGAACAACGCCGCTTTCCTCACGTTCGCATCCGGGTCGCTTAAAGCTTTCACCAGCGCGGCAACGGCGGATTTTGGATCCGCGCTGAAGGGGCCGAGATAATCGAGAGCCGCTTCGCGGACAATTCTATTGGGATCATGCGCGGCCTGCATCAGCACGGGCGTCACCGATTCCGGCGGCGCATGGATGCGGGCAAGCGCCTCAATAGCTTCCACGCGCATGACAGGATTGGCGTTGGTGTTCGCCGCGATCCGCAACAGGTTGGTCACCGCGGACTTGGCGGCAGGACCGAGATCACCCACGGATTTGATCGCGAAATGTTGCGAGAGATAAGACGGACTTTGGTTGTAAACGGAAATCCAGGCGGCTACGGGGATGCTTTTTTGAGCCTCCGAGCCCAATCTCGAAAAGCCTTCCACCGCCTCGGCGTTGTAATGCAGCGAGGACGTCAAATGCAGCCAGCGGGTTTGTAACGTGCGGAAAAAATAATTTTTTACGCCCAAGGCCATAAGCCTGCGTTTCCAAGCAGGATCCTTCGCCGCCAGCAGGCGCAGCAAGGTGGGAATGGCGTTGGTCCCGGCGGTTTTCAAGGCCGCATCCGCATCCGTGTAGTTAATGGGCGGCGTGTAGGGACCTCGACTATAGGCTTGCAGCCAATAGCTCAACCGATGGCCCCGGTAAACGGGTTCCGGCTGCCACGACCGGTAAATCATCACCAACGCGACGACGGCAATTGCGACCGCCAGCAAAATCAAATTTCTCGCGCCTTTGCCCGTCGTCATGATTGCACTATCACTTCATCCTGAGCTTCCCGCCAGTCAAATGCGGGAATCAACCTCATTTCGCCGGCGAGGAGCGCGCGGAGCAATGCTCCGCGCTCCGTTGGAAACCATCACCACTTCACCTGGACGGTCATTTTTTTGCCGAAACGGTTGTGGTAATGGAGCTGCCGATGAGCTTGGCCGTATTCATAGACGAGCTTGGTCAGCTTGACGTCGTAGCAACAATACTCGGCGATTTCGAGCAGCTTGCCTTCGCGGAACCACTGGATGGCCTGCAATCCCTCGGCGGTTTTCTCGACGCCGAAAGTCGCGGTGGCAATGGAATCCAGCGAAAGCCGGTGGGAGAGGGTGTTCTGCAATTCCACGAGCATGTCCAGCGTGGGCAACTGGCGCAAATCCATCGAAGTATAGGCGTGCAACACTTCGTAATCGAAGCGCAGATGGTTGAAGCCCACCACCAGATCCGCACGCTGCAATTCGCCGAGAAGATCGTCCACCTCTTTTTCGCCGTAGATTTTGTAATCGCCGCGCGCGGTGCTGTAGGTGACCCCGACACTCATGCGCATGGCGCTGATTTTGTCCCAGCCGCCGACTTCTTCGGCGGACTTCTGGGTTTCCAGGTCGAAATAAACAATATTCTTCATGCGGCGGACGGTTGATGATTATAAAGTCATTCCACACTGGGAAGTCAAACGGAGTTTCGCGGCGACGCGCGCCCGCCCGTCACCTATTTTTTTCTTACTTCAAGCTCGCGATAATGATACCGTGCCGCACATGTGTGCCAGCATTCCATGAAGATCGCCGTCCTCACCACGGACAACCGCGAGCATCACGCCAATTACTCGCTGCCGACCCCGTATTTCGGCACCGCGCCCGAGGCCCTGTTGCAGGGCTTCGCAATGCTGCCGGACCTGGAAGTCCACGTGGTTTCCTGCACCCGGCAGCCGATGAAATCGCCGGAGAAGCTCGCGGACAACATCTGGTTCCACAGCATTTACGCGCCGAGAATCGGCTGGCTGCGCACCTCCTATCAGGGCTGCATTCGCGCCACGCGGCGCAAACTGAAAGTCATCAAGCCGGACATCGTGCATGGCCAGGGCACGGAACGCGATTGCTCGATCAGCGCTGTTTACTCACGCTTCGCGAACGTCGTCACCATTCACGGCAACATGGCCGAGTTGGCGCGCCGGTTCAGTCCGTCCATGGTCAGTTACGGCTGGCTCACGGCCCAGTTGGAAAACATTACTTTGAAACGGACCAGCGGCGTTTTCTGCAACTCCGAATACACGGAAAACCTGGTCAAAGGACGCACCCCCAAAACCTGGCGGGTGCCCAACCCCCTGCGTCTGCCCTTTCTGGACACGCCCCGACCCGGTCCCGTTTCCGGCAAATGTATCCTCCTAAATGTGGGAGTCATTTCCGAGCGCAAGCGCCAGGTCGAATTGCTGGAAGCGGCGCGACGGCTCCATGAACAGGGTCTGGATTTTGAAATCCACTTCATCGGCGAAACGCAAGCCGAGACTCCGTACGGGGCGCTTTTTTTGGAACGGCTGAAAGACGCCGAAGCGCGCGGTTACGCCCGGCATATCGGCCAGAAATCCACGGCGGAGTTGATCGCGTGTTTCGACCAGGCGCACGGGCTGATCCATTTCCCGAGCGAGGAAGCCTTCGGGTTGGTGGTGGCGGAATCCCTGGCGCGCGACCTCAAGTTTTTCGGCGCGCGGCTGGGCGGCATTATTGATATTGCCAGCGGTGTGCCGGGCGCGGAGTTGTTTGCCCAGGAAGATTGGGAAGGTTTGAGCGCCGTCATCGCCAAATGGATACGCGACGGGCATCCCAAACCCTTCGGGGCTCCCGCAGTGATGAAAGCCCGCTACCATCCCGAGGTGATTGCGCGCAGGCACGTGGAGATTTACCGCGAAGTGCTGGACGCGAACGCGAAAAAGTCCGGATGATTTGATCAAGCTACCAAAACAACTCCCTCTCGAAAGCTACCGCGAGGGTTGAACCAGCGTCTCGTATAATTTTTTCATTTCCCGCGCCACCTCCGGCCAGGTCGGCGGTTTGTCGGGAGGTTTCAACGCGGGGGCGGCGTCGTAAAATTCTCGCAGCGCGCTCGCGGTTCGGGCGGTATCGGAGGTGATGGGGCAATATTGCACGGTGTCCTTGAAAACGGATTTCGCCCATGGCAGATCACTTAATAACAACGGGCATTCGCACGCCGCCGCTTCGGAAGCCGAGAGGCTCTGGCTTTCCATCGTGCTCAACAACACGAAACCGCGCGCCTCCCGATAAATCGCCGCCATCCGCGCGCGGTCCCGGATCGCGCCCTCGTAACGGATCCATTTGGGATTGGCCTGGGCGAGTTCGAGAAACCGCCGGGCGTAGGGATCGTTGTCCGCGTAGGGTTTCCCGATCACCCAGAGCGGCGTTTGCGCCTGCACCGCGGCCGCGGCGGATTCCACCACGCGTTTGCGCTCGGTGATAGTGACCGTGGAAACCAACCACGGCCCGCGCGGAACCGGCTGGCTTTGCAAAAAAACGTCCTCCACGCCGTTGGGGATGACAAATATCTTTTCCTGCGGCACGGCGAACATCTCGTGCTGCAATTGCGCCTCCCACGCGGTCTGAAATATCGCCGCGTCCAGGTTCCGATAAGCTTCCCAGGCGAAGTTGCCGGTAATCAGCTTGGGCAACCATTTCTCGCCGGCGGTCATCAGCCACTTCTGCGCCCGGCGCGCCCAATCGCCGCGCGAACCCAGGCCGGTCAGCAGTTGGGACATCACGATTTTAATTCCTTTTTGGCGCGCAAAATTCACGTAGCCGGAATTTGGCCGCCCGAAAAAATGAATCACGTCCGCGCGCTGGGAATCGTCCCACCAGCGCAAATACTCGACCTCGACGCCGACTTTTTCGAGCGCGAGCTTTGTCTGTTCGATCTGGATCTGGAACCCGCCGTGCATGAGCAGAAACGGGCTTTGATGATCAATCAGAACTTTCATGTCCGGCCAAAATAGGCGGAGCGCCCGGACGGGGCAACGCATTTCACGAAGTCCGCCGGGCGACCGCAAAAAGTGAAGTCCCGGTTTTCAGTTTGCCGTTCAACGCGCGCGAGTGCTCCCACGCGGAAAACATTTTCATCATCAACGGCGCGGGCCACGGCGGCAAGCGCAGGTAATCCGCGTAGGTTTTTGGAGCATTCGCGCCGGGCCGCGCATCCTTCGCGCGCATCCGGCGCAGCACCGGAACCATCCACGCGCCCCACCAGAAAATTTGAATCACTTCCAGACCGCTTCCGTTGAAGGCCTCCCGCAAACGCTCCGGCAGATACCGCCGGCGATGGCCCTGTATCTGGTCAAACTCGGAGAACAGATCCGACCGTGCCGGCACGCTGATTACCGCGATGCCGCCGGGCCGCAGCAACTCGGCAAACCTCCGGGTCGCGCCGTGGTCATCATCGAGATGTTCGATCACGTCCAGCGCCAGCAAGCCGTCGCTCTTGCCCGTCTCCGCCGGCCAGGGTTGGATCAAATCCGCCTCAATCAACTGCCGGTTGGGAAGGTCAATCCTTTCCAAAATCTGCCGGGAAATATCCAGGCCGGAAACTTGGTATCCGGCCTTTTCGAGCGACTCCAGATTCACACCCCAGCCGCAGCCCACGTCCATAATTTTGGCTGGCGGCGTGATTCCCAGCCGGGTCAAAACCGCGATCGCCAGTTTGGCGCGCGCGCTCCACCACGGATGCCGTCGTACGCGGGCGAGCGTTTCGACCAGCATGGCTTCGGGCATGTTGTCGTCCGCGGCGCCTTTGGACCAGGTGACAATCATAAATTCCCCGGATTTCTTTGCTCTTCCTCGGCGGGCGAGCGTCCGGCCCAGCCGTGCGTTTCGCGCACAATCCAGCGCGGGCGGTGTTTGACCTCGCCATAAATCCGGCCGATGTATTCGCCCAGACAGCCCAGCATGAGAAACTGCACGCCGTTGAGAAACAACACCAGGCAAACCACCGCCGCCCAGCCCGGCAAATCCGAAGCCGTATGGCCCATGAAACGAAACCCCAGGATGCGCCACGCCATAATGAATATCCCCACCGCGAGCGCGAGCGCGACTCCGCAGAAACCAAGATAAGTCGCCAGGCGCAGTGGCAGCGTCGAAAATGCGAACAACCCGTCCGTCGCCAGCCGCAGCAGTTTGCGAAAAGGATATTTGGTTTCGCCCGCCGCCCGGCCTTCCCGCTCATACTCCAGCCCGACCTGCCGGAAGCCGGACCACGCCCGCATGCCGCGCAAAAAAATGTTCCGTTCCGGCATGCCCTTCAACACATCCACCACGCAGCGGCGCATCAGGCAAAAATCCCCCGAGTCCAGCGGAATATTCACCTCCGCCGCCGCGCGCAGCAGGCGGTAAAAAATCGCATAGGCGGCGCGTTTGGCGAAGCCTTCCTTGCGTTTCCGCCGCACGGCATAAATGACATCGTAACCTTCGCGCAACTTCGCCAGCGCCTGGCCGAACAACTCCGGCGGGTCCTGCAAATCCGCGTCCAACACCCCCACAAACTTTCCGGCGGCGGCGCTCAAGCCGGCGGAGAGGGCGGCTTGGTGCCCGAAGTTGCGAGATAACGCAATCACCTTGAAACGCGGTTCCGACTGGTGCAGGCGCGCCAGGCCTTCCAGGGTTTTGTCGCGCGAGCCGTCATCCACAAAAATGACCTCCCACGACACGCCCAATTCGGCGAGCGCCTTGCGGAGCCGGGTTTCCAACAGCGGCAGCACCGAGGCTTCATTGAAGCAGGGGATGACCAGGCTTAATTCCGGTTCTTCGGCAAGGCTCACGGTATCTCTTTGATCAAAATGTCCTCGGTTTGACGGAGCGTGGGCCAATCGTTGACCAACGGCGTCATGAACTCGCGATAACTCTGGCGATGAAACTTGCTTTCGCCGGGATTTACCTGCTGCACCGCGACGAGCAACGGTGAATCGCTGATCATGACGAGTTTATCATAGCCCAGTTCTTTTAATCGTTTAAGATTTTCCGGCTGATCCAGCAATTTTGTATTCCAGATGGACATGCCCTTGCGGTCCGAGAGCATCAACTCGTTTCCGCCCCAGCCCCCGCCCTCAATGAGCAATTTGTCCGTCGGTGAGCAGTATTTTTGGATTTCGCCGGCCATTTCATAGGGATAGGGGTCGAAGTGCAGGACAATTTTTATGCCGATCAGCCCTTGCACAATGGACAGGCCAAGCACCGCAGCCACGATCGCCAGCGACGCGTTCGTCAGCCACAATGATTCGGGGGAGAGTTTTTTTTCCAAATCGCTGGCGGCCACGGCGCAGAAAACTGCAAAGGCCGGAGTGAACATCAGGTAATAATGCACATGATGCAGCACCAGGTGGGTGAACACCAGCGTGGTGATAAAAGCCGACAGCAGGAGCAGTTTCCCCAGGAAGCTGTCCCGCAGGAAAAAAAGCGCGTGGAGAAACACTCCCACGAAGGCAAAACTTCCGAAGCAGGCGTTGAGCACCCGCCAGCCGCCCTTGAGCCAGTTGCCCGGATGCAAGCGGTATTTCAGATCGCCAAAATACCACAGTGAGGAATCCGAGTGGGACAGCCGCAAATCCACGAAGGGAAATTCCGCCGCGGCGATGCAACGGTTCGTATAGGAAGTCCACCAAAAAAACAACGCCACAATCACCGCCCCGGCGCTGGCCAGCAACAACCACGCCCGCGGTGAATTTCGATGGCGCGTGACCAGCACGAAAAAGCAGGTGAGGCCCGCGGTCATGAAAAACGGCAGTTTGGAAACCGCCGCCAAAGCGCCCATCAGCATGGTGGGAATCCACCAGATTAATGTGCCGCGTTGCAACAGTCCGACCCCGAAAAACAAAAACCAAATGGCCGTCACGAGGGAGAAACCATCCGTGCTGGCCTCGCCCGCCAGCATGAAAATCAACGGTTGCGAGAGGAAGAATACCAGGGTCCACCAGGCGGCGCGTTCACCGGCGAAAATTTTGGCCAGACGGAACAATGGGAACAACGACGTGCAGAATACCAGCAGGGAAACCAGGTTCGCCCAGCCATACCAGGGGCCCAGCATTTTGAACGCCAGACCCGCCAGCGCCTGCCAGACCGGCAGTTCCTGCGGCGTGGGCGTTCCCGTGGCATTGAACCCGATGATGACCGGTTTCAGCAGATCAATTTTGGTTTTGTAGTATTGAACCGCTGTGCCGAGATGCTGATCGCGGTATAGCGGCACACCTGATGATGCGTTCTTGATATGAAAAATAAAACAGCCAGCCAGCAGGAGCAAGGTCAGTCCCATTAGCTGGAGATGACCCCGCGGGGCATGTTCTTTTTGGCTCATCGGATGAGAAACAGGTTCATACATTTAGCGGAGCGCCGTTTTTAATCAACCCTAAACGCCGCGTGCGCATCTCGACAAAGTTCCGGGTAGGGATGGCGCGCCGCGTTCAGCAGCGGCGCAATTCTTCGGCTTGCCATAGCACAGCGCCATCGTTCCGTCGCCTGACGCTGCGCTCGGCGACGGGGAAATCGCAGCGCGATTTCCCTACCAAAATCAAGAACAGTATCCAGACACGCATAAACGCGGCCACGAAAATCCTTTGGGCTTGACTTTTGCCGGTGACATCCCAATCGTCTTGCAAGAACTGCGGCTGCAACCGCAAGGCAAGAAATTGCAAATGCCCCCTAATCACGAATCCATCTCCGTCAGGCTAAGAAGTCTTTACGAACGCACGGTTCTAATGACACAGCGGTTCACCAGCGGCAAATTTTGGGTGCTGAAAGTTTTGCTCTTGTGCGTGTTCTTCTCGATTTTTCTTTCCGGCGGCTTGGATTTTAATTTATTTGAAGGCGGAAATTACCCGGAAAGTTATTTCAAAAAAATTGACCATCCACTGCTCGATGTGACGAAGATCTACGCCCTGAATTCGCATGATTCCAATATGAATTTCCGGCTCACGGTGCCGGTCATTTTGCACGTCCTGGGCATCCATTGGCGCTGGACTTTGCCGCTCCTCACCATTGCGGCCACCTGCTTGATCCTGGTCCTTTCCTGCATGGCGGCCTGCCGGTTGACGGGCGACCGGGTATGCGGGTGTTTCATCGCATTAAATGTGGCCGCGACTTATGTCGGCTCATTCAATTTCATCGCGTATTACGATGCCATTGCCATCTGCCAACTGGCTCTGGCCGGCCTGCCGGGAATGCCCTGGTGGGGGCGTGGACTGCTGGTGTTCACGGCTTCGTTCACGGATGAGCGGGCTTTCGTGGCGTCGGGCCTGTTGCTCGTCGCGAGTTTTTTCCTGTCCGGGCAGCGGACGACCTGGCTGGCGCGCCTGCGCAATCCTGATTTTCTGGCCGTGGGGTTTGCCATGTTTGCCTACGGCGTGGCGAGGCTGGCGCTCATTAAATTCGGCGGCCTTTCGCAAGTAACCGGGGCGACCGGGCCGGGCGCGTTGGTAGGCAATTTTATTTTTCTGCACCCCTCCGTCTGGTTTTCACTGGAAGGCGGCTGGTTGCTTTTTCTGCTGGCGATGGGCGTCTTGTTCGCTCGCGGGCAATTTTTCGAAGGCGCGACTTTTGTGCTGGCCACGCTATTTTACCTGGCTTTCGCCCTGATGATTGGCGATGTGATGCGCAGCACCGTTTTCATTTTTCCGATGCTCTTCATTTGCCTGAAGATCCTCCAGCAAAATGAACCGCTGCCCGGGTTGAGAATTTACTGCCTGCTGGCCTTCCTGATTTCCGCCATCGGAGGAAATTACAATGTTTATGTGGGAAAAATCACTTGGTTTCAACCGCTGCTCATCCATTGGATTCAAGCCGGCGCCGGCGTGATTTACGATTGGATTTATCCACTTCTCCCGCACACCATGCCGCGCCAGCACGGTTAGGCCGCCAAGTGGGATTCCAGTCAATGCCGAATTACGAGAGCGTAAACGCCCCCTTCTCGGTCGGGAGTGCGCAGCTCAGTTTTTAGCAGTCTCACGCGGCGAAAAGAACCTGGCGGGAAGCGCCCTCGGTCCGTGACTTGGCGAAGTGGTTTTTCAACCTGATACGGCAAGGTCGGAATTCCCCTGTAGAGCATTATTCCCCTGCGTCATCTCCCTTTGCTGGCGGATAAAGGCAGGGGAATGATCGTCAGGGGAATAAAGGATTTTTTTGGTCTGTTATTCTTGGCGGCTCTGGCCCGGCCTTGGCGCACAGACGGGGAAATCAAACTGCGAGCAAATGAGAAGCGTCTTCGAATCAGGTCTCCGATTTGAAATTTGAAATTTCTGATTTGAAATTTCTTGCGCCAGCCTTCGGTCAAGGGTAACCTTCTCACGCAGTAAGAGGAGTCGGTTCCTTGACGTCTTCCGCCGTCGCGTAAGACGCTCTGGCGGGACAAACAAGGTGTGCCTTCAGAAATTCCAAAGGCACGCGAGCGCGGTTTATTCGTTGCCGGTCTTTACATGCCGGGGCGATGGGTTTTGTACTGGCATAAACCGGAGAACTTTCGCCGGTTTATCCTGCTCGTCAAACCAAGTCGCAGTGAGTCAAACCAAGTCGCACCAGTTTGACGGTTTGACTGTTGTTTTTTGACCAGTTGAACCGGCGGAAATTCGAACTCGTACCGCTTCGTACCGCTTAATATCGCTTGAGTGGAGAATATATTATTCAGAACCGACCGGCCAACTTGGACCACCGCCCAAAAACCGAGATCCGAGCGGGGATGGCGCCAGCCTTTTATATTGACCTGATTCCAAAGCCGCCGGTAGTTTCAACGCCATGTTCGGTGATTTAATTCTTCAATTCCACCCGGTTCCGGAAAACCGATCACCCACGGCACCCTCGTTCTAATGTCAAAAGCACCGGCAAATGCAAGCGGCGGGAGTCAGCAATAGCAGCCCTATGAAATTATCCATTGTCATCCCGGCCTACAACGAAGTGGCCACCATTGAGGCCATCGTGGCGCGGGTCCGGGAGACTCCCTACGCCAAGGAAATCATCATCGTGGATGACGGTTCCAGCGACGGCACGCGTGACAAGCTGAAGGAAATGGAGAAAATTCCGGTGATTAAAGTGGTTTACCACGCGCAAAACCAGGGCAAATGCGCCGCGCTGCGCTCTGGTTTTCAACACGCCACCGGCGACATCATTCTTATCCAGGACGCGGACCTGGAGTATAATCCCGCCGAATACGGCGTCCTGCTCCAGCCCATCCTGGATGGCCAGGCGGACGTGGTGTTCGGCTCCCGCTTTCTGGCGGGACCGCATCGCGTGCTGTATTACTGGCATTCCGTGGGCAACAAATTTCTCACCATGCTTTCAAACATGATGAGCAACATCAACCTCACCGACATGGAAACCTGCTACAAGGCTTTCCGGCGCGAGGTCATCAAGGACCTGGCGTTCAAGTCCAACCGTTTTGGCTTTGAGCCGGAATTCACGGCCAAGGTGGCCAGAAAACGCTGGCGGATTTACGAGGTGCCGATCAGTTACCAGGGACGCACTTATGAAGAAGGAAAAAAAATTGGCTGGAAAGATGGCATCGCCGCGCTGGTGGCCATTGTGCGATTCAATCTTTTTGATTAGGACCTGCCGCCCGGAAGCTCCAAGCGCCAACCTCCAAGCACCAGAGAATATTCAAATTCCAACCTCCAACCCCGACAACACGGCAGCTGATTGGTGTTTGGAATTTGGCGCTTCTCTGGATGTTGGAGCTTGGTGGCTTGGAGCTTTTATTCATAATGTTCCGCGCCAAATTAAATACACCGCCGCACAAATCCCACCGGCTTTTGCATTGACTTGATTCCGAAACCGCTGTTAGCGTCCCTGCCATGTTCGGCGATTTTACTCCTTCGTTTCAGCTTCTGGCGCGCCATCTCCGTCAGCGTATGTTCCAGGAAAACCCTTCATCTGCCACCGGTTCCTAATGTCCAAAACGAAGACGCCGCTGTTTCTGGCCGCGTGGTTGGCCTTGATCGTCTTGCTGAACTGCGCCGGCTGGCTCTTATCCGGTCTTCATCAGCTTAATGCCACCGGCTACGCCGTGATCGTTCTCGTCGCCGGCGCCGGCGCTGCCTGGTGGTGGCGCGCGGGAAACGCGCAGCATTTTCGCGTGCCGGATTTTCCCTGGCGCAAGCGCCGCTTTCGCCGATTTTTCCCGCTGGCGTTTTTGGTGATCACCTCCATCGCCATCCTGGGCGGCATCCTGCACGCGCCGAACAATTACGACGCTCTCACCTACCGGGTGCCCCGGATTCTGCATTGGCTGGCGGCGGAACGCTGGCATTGGATCCATACCGAATTTAATCGCGTGAACACGCGGGCCGTCGGTTTTGAATGGGTGGCGGCCCCCCTGATGGTTTTTACCCGGACCGACCGGCTGCTGTTTCTGATCAATGTCGTCTCGTTCCTGTTTGTGCCGGGACTTTTCTTCAGCATCCTGACGCGCCTGGGCATCCGCCCGCGAGCCGCGTGGCATTGGATGTGGCTGCTGCCGACCGGTTACAGTTATCTGCTCCAATCCGCAAGCATCGGCAATGACTTCTTCGGCGCGTTCTTCGGGCTGGCGGCCTGGGACTTCGCGTTGCGCGCGCGCGCTTCGAAAAGTCGTTTTGACATCTGGCTCTCCGTGCTTGCGGCGGCGATGCTCACCGGCAACAAACTCAGCAACCTGCCTTTGCTTCTGCCCTGGCTCATCGCCTTGCTGCCGGCGCTGCCGGCGCTGAAATCCCGGCTCGCGCCCACAGCCGTGGTTGCGGCGGCGGCTCTGGTGTGCTCATTCCTCCCGATGGCGGCGGCGGATTATTATTATTGCCAGGACTGGACGGGCTTCAAGGCGGAGAATTGTCCTTTCAACCAAAAAACCTACGCCTTGCATCTGGAACATAACCCCCTCGTGCTCGCGGTGGAAAATCTGGTTCCACCTGTGTTCCCCTGGGCGCAGGCGTGGAATCGGAATGTGGTGAAGCTGTTTTCGCCAGAGCGGCTGGCGAAATTGAATGAAAGCTTCGAACCTAGTCAGGTTTGCCTGGAAGTGGGTGAAATCCAGGTTGAAGAAGGCGCCGGACTGGGCATGGGCGTGTCCCTGCTGTTATTGCTCAGCCTTCTCTCCGCATTGATCTACCGGAAAACCATTCCCGGCGGCAACCACCCTTCCGCGCCGGTCAACCTGGCGCGGTGGGCTTTGCTGCTCTCGCCCTATATTTCGCTGGCCGTGTTCATGGCCAAGGCGAGCCTCGCCACGGAAGCGAGATTGGTGACTCCTTATTATGGATTCATCATCCCCGTGCTGCTGGCGGGCCGGGCGCAGGAGCGAATCGTCAAAAAAACCTGGTGGCGGATTGGAGCGGGGATCGTTTTTCTGCTCGCGCTGGTGGTGGTGGTAATCACTCCCGCGCGGCCGCTCTGGCCGGCGCAGACCATTTTGAGCCGGATGAATACTTCCAATCCGCTGATCGCGCATGGCGTCAGGATGTATGCCGTTTACTCCCACCGGGCGGATTGCTTCGCGCTGGCCCGCCAGGCGATTCCCGCCGATGTCAGGGTGATCGGTTATATGGCCTTCGATTTTCCCGAGACTTCGCTCTGGCGGCCGTTCGGAAGCCGCCGGGTGGAACATGTGACGCCGGATGAAACCGGGGAGGCCTTGCGGACTCTCGGGGTGAGATACATACTTGTCTGCTACGACAACTTCCCCTTTTTCGCAGAGTTGCCTTACGACCAATGGCTGGCGCAAATCAATGCCGTTGAAGTCCAAAAAATTCCCCTTGATATTCGGGCGGGACACCCCGCCTCCATCTGGCATTTGATCAAGCTCAAGGATTAAGGGAGCGAAGTCCTCCCGCGTGCGATGCTCCGGGAAATAATCCTCATACCGGTTCGCAATGACTATTGGTAGATTAGTTCAACGCAAGTCTTCTCCCTCGCCCCTCGGAGGGGAGTGATTCAAGACTGATGCTCGAACAAACTGGGGGCAATCGAGCCCGCCAATGCCTGGCAGCGGACGAGGATTTCAGAACCGGATTCGCAGTTCAACGCAAACTGCGCCAGTTCCCGTGCCTCGTCCATCTTGAGGCGGCGAATCATGAACTTGACCGGTGGCACCAGCGAGGGCGCGGCGCTCAATTCATCCACGCCCAGACCGAGCAACAATGGCGTCAGCACTGGATCGCTGGCCATTTCGCCGCATAACCCGACCCAGATATTGTTGCGCCGCGCCGCGTCCACCGTGGCCTTGATGAGCCGCAAAATCGCCGGATGGGTCGGCTCATAAAGATGCGCGACCCGTTCGTTCATGCGATCCACGGCGAGCGTGTATTGGATCAAGTCATTCGTGCCGAGACTGAAAAACTTGAGCCGTTGCGCCAGCGCATCCGCCACCATTACGGCGGAGGGAATTTCAATCATCGCGCCGATTTCGAGCTTTTCGTCGAACGGAAGATTTTCCGCGCGCAGCTCCGCCTTGTATTCCTCCACGAGTGCGTTGGCCTGCAGCAATTCATCCAGGCCGGAAATCATCGGGTACATCATCTTAATGTTGCCGACGGCGCTCGCGCGCAGGATGGCCCGCAATTGCGTGCGGAAAATCGGTTTCTCCTGCAGGCAATAACGGATGGCGCGCCAGCCGAGGAACGGGTTCATCTCCGTGGGCAATTCCAATTGGGACAAAAATTTATCGCCGCCCAAATCCAGCGTGCGAATCACCACCGGCGCCGGTTTGAGGCTCGACGCCACCTGGTGATACGCCTGGAACTGTTCCTCCTCCGTGGGCAGAACATCGCGATTGACGAAAAGGTATTCGGTACGGAACAACCCAACGCCTTCCGCGCCATTGGCCCGCACCTGTTCGGCGTCAACGGGCTGTTCGAGATTGGCGGAAAGGACGACATTATGACCATCCAGCGTCACCGCCGGCTTGCCCTGGATGTCCCGTAACTTTTCATCGAGGCTGGCCTGGTTGCGTTCCACCTGGCCATATTCAAACAGCGTCTGGTCCGTCGGGTTGAGGATGACCAGCCCGTTGAAGCCGTCGAGCAGCGCGTACTGACCGGTCTGCAATTCGCCGCTCAACGTCTTCAGGCCGACCACTGCCGGGATGCGCAGCGACCGCGCCATGATGGCCGTGTGGGAAGTCTTGCCACCAATGTCAGTCGCAAAACCCATGACGGTTTTGCGATCAATTTGCGCGGTGGTGGAGGGACTCAAATCATAGCTGACGATGATGCACGGTTCCTTGATTTTTTTGAGATCCACTTCTTCCTGCCGGCCCATGAGGTTGTTCAAAATCCGCGAAGTCACATCGCGCATGTCGGCGGCGCGTTCGCGGATGAACTCATCCTCGATGCCGGCCAGCGTGGTGGCGTAACGCTCGGCAACCATGTGAAAAGCGTGTTCCGCGTTGAGCCTTTTCTCCAGAATATTGCGGATGACTTCATCCAGCACCGTGCGGTCTTCCAACACGAGCAAATGAGCGTCAAAAATCCCGCCCTCCTGTGCGCCCATGCCGGCGGCAACCTTGCGCTGGATTTCCTGGATGTCCTGGCGGGTCTGAACGAGCGCGCGTTCCAGGCGGTTCACTTCCTCCGCCACCTCCGTCTCGGCCAATTCTCGTTTCGGGATGGCGGCGTGCGAACGGCCGAGGACAAGGATCTTCCCGCGGCAAATTCCCTGCGAAACCGGGATGCCGCGGAACACTTTCTCACCCTTTTGTGCGGGTTCTGGCATGGGAGATCATTGCACACATCCCCCGGCCTTGAAAAGAGTTTCTTGCATCCTGCCCAATTGCGTGTTTCTAACGCATTATGCGCGAAGATTTGCTGCTGTTTTACGGGCCATTCCCGCATTTATAATAAATCAGGCCGATTCTGGCCACATTGGATCTGGCGCGAGTTATGCTTAAGTCATAGAGCATGACGGCTAAATTATCGGCGAGTAGTAGTGATGCCGACCGGCAGCCAGTGGCCGAGCCGACGAAATACATCGTGCGTTGCTGTGAAATGCGCAAACGCCGCGAAATCCGCTCGTCCTCGCTTTCTGGCCGCCAGCGCATCCGCGCCGGCCTCGAAAGTTAGCGCCTCCTGCCCTTACGGGTTTGGATGCGTGCGGCAGTGGGTGGTATTGTCTTCGCAGCTTTTGCTATTTGACCGCGTGGACCAAAATAAAGTCGGCATTTCCAGAAATTCGCCGGCCTCTGTTGGAGTGGAAATACTCTAAAGAAAGGTCAGCAATTTCTCCACTTCATCCTTGCTTCCGATGACCAGCGGCGTGCGTTGGTGCATTGCCTTGGGCTGCTTGTCGAGAATGCGATGCTTGCCATCAGTCGCCAGGCCGCCCGCTTGTTCCGCCAGGAAGGCCAATGGATTCGCCTCGTATAAGAGCCGTAATTTTCCCTCCGGCGCTTTCTCCGTCTCCGGGTAAAAAAATACTCCGCCGCGCACCAGGGTGCGGTGAAAATCCGCCACCAGCGACCCAATGTAACGCATGCTGTAACCGCCCGAATCCTCCGATTCCACCCAATCCAGATAGTTTTGATACCCTTTCGGAAACTGGCGGCGATTTCCCTCATTCACACTGTAAATCCTTCCCGTCGCCGGCATCTGCACATTTTCCTGCGCGAGCACAAACGCTCCGATGGACGGATCGAGCGTGAACATGTGCACCCCAAAACCCGCCGTGTAAGCCAGCACCGTGCTGCTGCCATAGACCACATATCCCGCGGCGATCTGCTTGCAACCTTTTTGCAGCACATCCGATTTCACATCCCCATGCCCATGGCCATGGCCGTGAGTATGTTTTTCCTGGCGTTCCATGATGGAAAAAATCGTGCCGATATTCACATTCGCATTGATGTTGCTCGAACCATCCAGCGGATCGAACAGCACGATGTATTTCCCCTCGCTACCCGCTTCTGAAATCACATGCGGCTCCTCGTCCTCCTCCGACACCAGCAGGCCGATGTTCCCGCGGTAACCCAGGCAGCGGACCAGCGTCTGGTTGGCGATAACATCCAGCTTTTGCACGGCCTCACCCTGCACATTCACCTCGCCCGTCTCGCCCACGATCTCCAGCAAACCGGCGCGTGAGATTTGCGAGGCGATGATCTTGCACGCCAGCGTGATGCCCGAGAGCAGCCAGGAAAATTCCGTCGTCGCATGAGGATTGCGGCCTTTCCGATCCAGAAAGTGCCGCTCCACCGTCTTAATCATTGGTTTTTCAATCATAAATTTCAGATAAATCGGCTAAAAGAGCGCCAGACTGTAGAAGCACTTTCAGCGGGAAGCAACCAATAATCGTTTTTCATGGAACAATTTAATCGTCAGCAACTTACATGTAACGCATTCCACAATAAAGCAAACCCGCCCCTGGAACACTCGACCGTTGACGATTATCGTTCAATCGGGGAGGATAACCGCAACCAAACTAATCAATCCGCAGATGCTTCGGTCGAACAACTCAAAACCGACTCCACATGAGTAGTGTGCCCGAAAATCACATGTCGTGAAAAACCCGGACCTGCATTCGACAGCCACACTTGGTGTTCCTCACCTTGAGCGTTTGTGGAACCGCGCGCGATTGAGGCGTCAAGGCAAAGCGTCGCCGATGTCGGCCAAGGAGATAATGCACGATAATGTGACTCTTGCCGGGTTGGGTCTCGGGGTGGAGGAAGCCATGGGATATCTGTTTCACGCCAATCCGGGTTTTGCCGAGTTTGAACAGTGGGTGCTCGCCGTCAATGGAGGGATGATTGCTCCAGAGAAAATTGAACGCATCAATGCCGCGATTCGCGGTGCCGGCCCGGCTCCCGCGCAACGAAAAGTCATCTTAGACATCGAAAGCGCGCCGCCGGCACTGAGCGCGGCGGATCTGGCGTTCTGGGACGAGGAAGGTTACGTAATTGTCCGCGGGGCGATTTCCCGCGAAGCCAGCCGCGAGGCCGAACAATTGCTTTGGAACCATCTTAAAATGAACCGCGATGAGCCGGATACCTGGTATCAACCCAGGGAGGGCAAAGGCATCATGGTGCAACTATTCCATCATCCGGTCCTCCAGCGAAACCGGGAATCACCACGCATCCACAAGGCTTTCGCGCAGTTATGGGGCACGGCGGATCTGTGGGTCACGACGGACCGCATGAGTTTCAATCCGCCCGAACGCACCGGCCGAACGTTCCAAGGTCCACGTCTGCATTGGGATACCAGCCTGCTGCCGCCGATTCCACTGGGCCTGCAGGCGCTGCTTTATCTCACCGATACGAGTGCGGACCAGGGCGCGTTCACTTGTGTCCCTGGGTTTCACCGCCGGATCGAAAGCTGGTTGAAAAGCCTCCCGCCTGGAGCGAATCCGCGCGAACAAAATCTCGAAGCTCTCGGCCCAAAACCCATCGCCGCCGAAGCCGGCGATCTCATCATCTGGCACCAGGCATTGCCCCACGGCAGCAGTCCCAACCGCGCCACGCAACCGCGCATGGTGCATTACCTGGCTATGTTCCCCGCAGTCGCGGAGCCGGATCGCGAATGGTTGTAGATCTGCCGTCGGGTCGTTGGGCCGATCACGGCCGCGTATGTGCGCGATAGAAGCGGTTCCCCGTGCAGGACGGCCTCGTAGCGAAAATCGCCAATTCAGAGGTTCCCACCAAATTCGTGGCGAGGGGCGTCCAGTTCACAAAATTGCTGGAGTAATCAGTGATGCTTTCAAATAGCCAGATTTTACTCTTTTCCATGGGGCCCACATTCCAAGCCGTTCCGCCCGCGTTTGCGAAATTGACGCATCGAGCCATGTTTGGTCTTATTCGTGAAGTATGCCCGAGCTGGGACTCAATAATGAAATCGCCGCAAGGATTGCCAATTTTTTGATTGAGATCGGCTTGAACGTGGCCACGGCCAAGATCACCGAAAAAACCATCCTGCCGGGGATTCAACTCGACTCGGGCATCGTTCTGGTGGACGAAACAAAATTGCTTCAGCCGGGAGATTTGCTGCACGAAGCCGGACACGTTGCGGTGACACCCTTGACCGAGCGACAAAAGCTTAACGGCGATGTCGCCCAAGGCCCGGGTGAAGAGATGGCGGCCATCGCGTGGTCTTACGCCGCAGCGGCACACCTGGGGTTGGATCCGGCGGTGGTTTTCCATGCGGACGGTTATCGCGGCGGGGCGGGATCAATGCTGGAGAATTTTCGCGAGGGACGGTTTATCGGCCTGCCAATGTTGCAGTGGATGGGCATGGCTTTTGATCAAAAGCAGGCGCGCGCAGTGGGCGTAGCCGCCTACCCTGTGATGGTGAAATGGCTTCGAGACTGAGCGCTTCCGATTCCGGCTAATGGGCTTTCAATTCAAAAAATTTCGGCGGCCCGGCCTTTGATTGCGTGTAGGGACTGATGGCTCCCGGGACGTTGGTGTACGGACCGGTCGGGGTGGGCGCGGATTGCAGCGAGAAGAAAGACTGCGGGTCGGTCCAAGTTAATACCACGTTGGTGCCCGATGGCTGGATATTGAGATTGACGAACGCCAGGCCCTGACCCGCCGCATAAAGATTGCTGATTTCAGCGGCGGTCAACGCGCGGTTGAAAACGGCGATTTCATCAAGCGAGCCTTGAAAATAACGGCCGGTCCAGACATCGCTGGCGCCCATCGCGAACGTTCCGCCATTCGTGGGATTGTGCGCGCCGCCGGGCACGGAACTGGCCGCCAGCGTCCCGTTCAAATAAATGTTGCGCGTGATGTTCGAGTTGAAAGTGGCCGCGACAAAAGTCCAGGTGTGCAAGTCGGTTTTGGTGAACGCATTGCTGGCCACTGTGGCGGAACCGGCGTCGGTGTAAAATTTAATTGCGTTGTCGGTTTCAATCTGCAGGTCAAAATCGTTTCCGGCAAACGACTCACCGGCGATGGCGAAAAAATGCCCGGTGGTCGAGGGCAGGATGGACATGTTGAACCACCCGATGATGGTCCCCTGATCGGCAGTGGGACCGTTGGTGTTCAACCCGCCGACCAGACTGGTGTTCACGAAGGAATTGCTGCCATTAAGAACGAGGGCTGTGTTGCTTGGGGTATTGAATAATGTGGGGCCTGAGCCGGCGGCGCCAATCGCGGCGGCGCCCAAAAAGTCGCCCACGTAGCCATTGCCCAGGCTATTGGCCTGCGTGGCGGGAGAGAAGGGCCAGTAGGCAAGCAGGCCGGGCGTGGCCGCGACCAGATTGCTGTAAGTGAGATGGAAATTTGTTCCGACACTGGCGGGAACGAACAATCGAACTTTCTTGATGGTGGAGTCACCCAGGCTGGCGGTCACGGAGGTCGGGCTGCCGCCCGCCAGCGGCAGACTCCAGAGCGCGTTGCTACCGGCATCCGAAAAATAAATTTTAGAGTTTAGCAAATCCAGATCCAGCGCCGTGCAACGCTGGACGCCGGGGTAGCCGGTGGCGGTAAAAAGCAGATTGCTCACCTCGCCGTTATAACTGACCCGCTGGATGGTGTTGCCTGCCTGGGTGGCGCTGCTGGTGGTGTAATAGAGAAGCTGGTTGACCGGATCCACTGCCAGATCGAGCGGAGCGCCAGCCAGGGTGCCGACGAGTTTCGTCAGGTTGCCACCCGCCAAGTTCATGCTCCAGATGGAGCTCGTGCCGGCGTCGCCAATAAAGATCAACGAATTCAAGGGATCCACCGCGAGTGACGTGCAGCGGTTGACGTGGTTGCCATCAATGCCGGTGGCCGCGAAAATCAGGGTGCTGTTAAGCCCGGTATAATCCACACGCTGAATGGTGTTGTTGCCCTGGGTGAGGCTCGTGGTCGTGTAATAAATCTTTTGATTGGCGGTATCGAGGGCGATGCCGGAGGCGTAGGGAACCAGACTGTTCTTAATGGTGGTCAAAGCTCCACCGCCAACCAGATTAAAGCTGAAAATGGCGTTGGTCACCCCATCGGCGAGAAAAATTTTGCCTGTCGAGGAATCCAATGCTAAGGCAGTGCAGCGGTCAACGCTGCCGGATGCGGTGAATATAACCGTATCCCCCGTTCCATTGGTGATGACACTTTGCACGGTATTATTCGCGAGAGTGGCGCTGCTGGTGTCGTAATAAAGCCCCTGTCCAGAAGCGCAAAACGCCGCCGCCAGAAGACCGATGATCAAACCAGCCGTCCGAGGCACCGGAGACCGCAAGTATTTTTTTCGGTTCATCAAAATTTCGGTTCCGCGACTGGTTATTGAGACTTATTCTCAACTCTGCGCAGGACAAGGTCGTCAATTGCGCGACGGGAAGATTCCAGTCAGGGCAATGATAAAGGTCACGCAGAGGATTGGCTGGATGTTCGCATGGGGCACGTTCCCGCCGGAATTTTGGGTCATGGCCGCATTCATGGTTCCGTTGGCGGCGCTATTGGTATAGTCAAGCGAGGTGCCAGTGGATTCCACCGCGGGCAGATTCCCCGAAGGGCTTGCCTGATTGCCTCCGCCCGTATTGCAATTGACCGGGTGATTGTGAGGCGGGAGATTGGAAACCGACAACAGGACGTTCTCACTTCCGGTTGTCTCGCCGATGACGTAGGTCGAAAGACCCGCCCCTGCGCCCCAATGGAGGGGCACACGGCTTTGGAAGTTCGGAAGCTGGAAGGTGCTGGTTCCGTTGCCGCCGTAGGTGGTGCCGAGGATGGAAAAGAGCGCGGCATAACTGCTGATGGCAAGGGTCTGGCCGTTGCACAAGGCCCAGCCCGCAGGAGCGAAATTGCCCGCGAACATTCTAATTTCACCGAGGTATTGGTTTGACATAAATTATCCTTTAATCAGTTTGGGTTTAAGAGCTGGTCTTGAAAGCCGGATCTAGCCGCCGGTTGACCACGACCGCATAATCCATTTTGGCGGGATTCCGCGTAAATACCGGCACCGTGAAAAGCTCAAAGCGCCCAAGCGCCTCGTGTTCAAAACGGTACGTCTCCTGGGAGATCAGTTCACTGCGGCGCCCCGAAAAAATAAGGGTGAATTTTTCGTAACCCGCGTCTCCCGGCGTCGGCTTGCCGGGTCTTTGCGGCGTGTCCGGGAGCACCCTGACTTCGTCCAGCTTGACCAAAATCGAACGGGTTGAATCCGCATGGATCCGGAAGGTGGTGTTCAACTGGCGGGTGAAATTTTCCAAACTCAAATCCTCGCTGGATGCCCGCTTCCGCGCCGGCAGGACGGCTTCCGCCAGAATCCTGGCGGGAACCAGAAGCGTAGCCGTCGAAATCGCAGAACAACCTAATAAAAATTTCCGGCGCGTGTTCATCAATCGCCATCTGACCGTTGACACTTTGAAGTTCGGTAACTTCGGCATCTTGCGGCAATTCATGTTCCAAGGTCAACGAAATTCAGAATTTTCATTGATTAAATTAGCTAAAGGAATTTGAAAAATCACCGGTTTCGTGCTGCGAAATTCTGGTTTGGCCGCCGGCGTTTGCAGTTGGCAATCCATTAAAAGCATTGCGCCTGCCTCGCTGATCGTGAATGCTGTAGTCCAGCCTGACCATGTCCATCAGTCCAGCCAAAATTACGTTGCGGTCCGAACAAGCGGGGGATGAAACATTTCTGCGCGAAGTTTATGGCGGCACACGGCAGGAGGAATTGGAGGCGGCGGGTTTTCCCGTGGCGATGCGTGGAGCCTTTCTCGACTCCCAGTTCCGGGCGCAGCAACAAGGTTACCACAGCAACTTTCCCCGGGCGGAATTTCAAATCATACTGCGGCATGGAAATCCCATTGGCCGGATGGTTATCAATCGCGGCGCGGTCGAGTGGTCGCTCGTGGATATTGCCTTGTTGCCGGCACACCGCAACCGCGGCATCGGAACCGCGTTGATTCAAAAACTTTCAGCCGAGGCGGAGGCGGCCGGCCTCCCCTTGCGCCTGTTTGTTATTCGGGGCCAGCCGGCGTTCCGGCTTTATCAGCGCCTGGGTTTTGTGAAGATCGGCGAATCCGGCCTGCACGATTTGATGGAATGGCGCTCCCGCAAATCGCCTCCTAAAATCAATGCCACCCATGCAATCTAGTTTGAAGCTGCCCTTTCAATTTGACGCCGCCCCGCTCCAGGCGGACCTGAATCAATTGCTTAACACGGATTTTGTCCCGCACTTTAATACCGCTTATTATGAAGGCGATTGGAGCGTCGTCCCGTTCCGCTCGGTCGGTGGGCGCGCCAATAACATCTATCCCGACCCCACCGCGAAAAACGCCTTCGCGGACACGCCGTTATTGGACCGGTGTCCGAACGTGCGCAAAGTGCTGGCCGCTTTCCCCTGCCCGCAACAAGCCGTGCGTTTCCTGCGCCTCAAGGCGGGGTCCGCCATCAAGGAACATTGCGATTATCAACTCGGCTTTGAAGATGGCGAAGTCCGCCTGCATATTCCGGTGGTGACGAATCCGCAGGTCGAATTTGTTTTGAATGCCGTCCACGCGCCCATGCAGGAGGGTGAATGCTGGTACCACAATTTCAACCTGCCCCATCATATCGTCAATCGCGGGAGAACGGATCGCATTCATCTGGTCATTGATTGCGTGGTCAACGATTGGTTGCGCGAAGTGCTGCTGGCGGCGGATGCGGCGCCTGTAGCTTAGCTGGAATCATCCGGTCGCCGAAAGTTGGTCCGTCTGCGCGAGCCGCTGGATTTCCAATTGTTGATAAACTCCGTCGAGCCAATGGCGGACAGCGTTGCGGATTTCGGGCGTGGCGCCGAGCTCTTTGGCGAGCGCATCGTCGGAAAATGGCAGGTGCGGATTCTTCGCGTGAAACCCGGCGGCGGCCATCATTTTCTCCATGGCATCGGGCGGAAATTCAACCTGCCAATAATCCATGAGCGCGGGCCAGGCCGCTTGGGGCAATTGCCGGTAATTGACCAGCCTCCCCTTCCCCGCCTCGCTCTGCGCCAGAGCGGCATCGCAAATTTTGCCTAGCACCCGCGCGCCATACTCCAGCCAAGGCATCTGCTTTACTTCCTCTCCCCGCCAGCCAAAGAGCGCGGATTCCAGCAGGCCGGGCACCATGTGGCTGCCCGTCTGTTTCTTGTGCGACACCATCACCTCGATTGGATTGCGATAGAGGAAAATCCAAGGCACACCGGGAAAGGCGAGCTGTATGAACGGCAAAAAAAGCGCGTGCCAGCAATCGAATTTGATGAACAGATTTTGTTCTTCCGGGTGACGTCGCCATCCCAAAGCCTGCACGATCCATCGGAGCCAATTCAAACGCTCTTCATCGGAGATGTTCGCATCGCGGAGCTGCGCGCGGAGGATCGTGTCAATCGGCGAGGCTTCGGAGATAACAATATTTTTCACCGACGCAGCAAGCATCTGGCTGATCAAAGTCGAGCCGCACCGCGACATGTGAAAAATAAATCCCGTTGGCCGCACTCCTGGTTGGGTGCGCGCGATTTCTCCCAGGCTTTCCAAGGATGTTTGATGGCGGAACAATATGTCCGCCGGATGCCGCACGCATTGGCCGACAGTATCATCAAAGAACGGCGCCGTGAAACGCCGGTCACCCAGATAACCCCAATCCACCATGGGCCGCGTGTCGCGCCAATAAATCCGCATGGGCGTCCAACCCGTGAAATCGGTCACATGATCCACCTTTCCAGCCAGGCGCGGCGGCGTTCATTCAACACCTCTCGCACCGTTTCCGCAGTGAACACGCAACCGCGCTTCGCACCCAATTGCACCGCCAGCGCCGCAAAAGCGTCCGCCCCTGCCGTGGCCCGCAGGTTTTCGTGCAGCCCGCGGTCCGCCAGAACGAACTCGCTGAACCGCTCAAGATTTTTCCGCTGTTCACGGGGATCCATGTGAATGGGAAACAGATTCTGAATCGCCAGAATAGCCTTTGCAAGCCCGAGTAATTTCAGACTCGCCGGGGATTTCAGGCACAGTTCAAATCGGTTGCTGAGAAGGATGTCTACAGCGACTTTCGCCTGTTTCTATGTGGGTTCCCGTCACATACCGCACCGCCGATTATTCCCGGCGCGGAAGGACACCGAGCTTTGGGTGTTCCGGCGGACAGCGGGGGTTGCAACATTCACAGGACCGCGAGCCCTGTCCAAAGCTGCCCCACGGTTTCGGGAAAGAGCCGATCCATTGGGAGGGGTTGGTCTGGCTGGACATTTGAACCCCGGCGTTTCCGGACTAATCGCCCCCGGCCCTGGCTGCAAGCGTGCCGTGGCTGTTGCTGCGCGCCATCCGCGTTTACCAAATGCAACCGCTGCCCGTGCCACCACACCCGGCTGAAATGAGTGAAGATAGGCCGGGGGCCTCTGAACACTACGAAACAAGGCGCAAGGTCAAGGGATAGTGGTAACAACCACCGTCAGCCGCCTTGACGGCTCCGATAATGGCCAGAATGATCGAGCTAACCCCTATGACGACCGCCAAGGGAATTCCGATTAGGATGAAAGCCAGCGGCAAGCAGCAAATCACGTAAATCACCACTGAAATATGAAAATTCAGCGCTTCCCTCGCATTGATGGCCACATATTCGGATTCCTTTTTCATCACGAGATAGACAACCAAGGGTAGAAGGATGGGGACCCCAAGGAAAGCGGATAAATGGCTCAGGACGCTCCAGATTTTATCATTCCCTTTAGGCTCGGATGAAGTGGAGGTGACGGGCAGATTCAGGACGGGCGGAGTCGTTTCCATAATTTTCCTTTCGTTCGTTTGGCATCCACGGGTCATGCGCTTTCTTGGCGCACCGAAGCCTCGCAAACTAAATCATGATTCCGCCCCCGAAGCCAGTGGAAAAATGCCCCGCGATTGTAATTGGATGGCCTATATCTCAATGACCTAGCGCATGACTGGCCCTCCTCGCAACTTTCGCAGTGCTGGTCCGCGCTGTAACTGGCGAGGGAAAGCACCCGGCATACGATTTGCAGGAGTGCTGGCTGATTCTCATCCAAACACAACGCGAAGCCCGCGCTTGCTTCATTTTTCCCGCGCAACCCAAATTCATCGCCTGGCCGGTGGCTGCCCCCGCTTCATTTCCTGGCCACTCACACGGATTAGATTACAGCCCCTTTCTTAGCGGCTTTCTCCTTGGCCATTCGTGAAATTTTTACCCATCGTGCCTTGGCGGCGGCGGCAATCTTGGCACGCGCTGCTGGACTCATCCGCCTCGGGACTCCTCGTTTCCCTGCAGGTTTCCGCTTGGGTGCCCGTGCTCGAGCCGGATTTGGAGCCGGGGTCGCGGCAGGAAGTTCAACGATGGGTTTGGAAACTGTGGCTGCCGGCGCCAATTCGATGCCGAAAACATCGGCCACCTCGGTTTCGCTCATGGCGGGGACGCCTTCCGCCGTCGCGGCGGTCTGGCGCACGGCTTCGGCGGCGGAAGCTTTGCTGATCAGGTCGGCGGGATCCACGCCCCGAAGCAGGAAAAGAAGCGCGGGATTTTGATCGAGCTTGGCGCCCACACCGTAAAGCGACGCAGCCACATGCTTGCACAGATCAGCCCAATCCGGGCAGGAACAATCCAGGTCAATTTCCTTGGGCGTTGGAAACAAGCCCTTATCGGGCCGGGTCACGATTTGCATGACAGCAGAGGAAAGTTTGCCTTGGAGCAGTTCAATGAGGGAATCAATCTTGCCGGCGCACTCGGTCTGGATGGATTTCCAAAGGCTTGGAGCCAGGGGTTTGATCTTGATTTCGATGCGGTAAAGCTCCGAGCCGGAGACCAGCGCAGACACGTTGCCTTTGCTGATCTGCAAATCCACCACCGAGCCGTTGCGTACGTAAGTGCGTCCGCGGGGGAGCCGATTGGCGTAGTCGCTGTATGCTTCGAGGTTGTCGCACCACGCCTTGCCCCAAAAGGTGCCGGCGATCTTGCGCCCCGCCAACACGATGGGCGAAGCGGGCCGGCCGGTCTTCCTGGCCAGTTTTGCGGTTTCACGCGCGGCTTTGGCCCGCCGTTCTGCGACCGGCACATAAGGCCGCCATCCATAGGACCAGCTCATAATCGGTTGTTTGAAGTTCGGACGTTTCTCGAAGGTTTTATTCTTCGCTGGTGGCGTTTATATCCAAGGCCACAAATCGTAGCAACTCGGAATTGTTCATTTCCGTCAACAACCGCTCGCCTCCTTCACCCAGCAGGTCTTCGGCCAGGGCGCTCTTGCTGGCAATGACATCGTGAATGCGCTCTTCCAGGGTGCCACGGCAGATGAATTTATGGACCATGACGTTTCGTTTCTGGCCAATGCGAAAGGCGCGGTCGGTCGCCTGGTTTTCCACCGCCGGGTTCCACCAGCGGTCAAAATGAATGACATGGGAAGCCGCCGTGAGGTTGAGACCGGTGCCGCCGGCTTTGAGGGAGAGCACAAAAAAGGGCGGACCATCGTCGCGTTGAAAGGCATCCACCAATTCCTTGCGTTTGCCGACCGGAACTCCGCCATGAAGGATGAGGCCGGTCTGGCCGAACACCCCCGCCAGATGCCGGGCCAGCGGGTCAGTCATTTCGCGGTATTGGGTAAAAACCAGGACCTTCTCCTGGCGCGAAGCCACCTCCTCGCACAACTCCCGCAGCCGGTTGAACTTGCCGCTGTCGGCGGGCGCATAATTTCCATCGCCGAGCCATTGCGAAGGGTGATTGCAAATCTGTTTGAACCGGGTGAGAAACGCCAGGATGATACCGCGGCGCTGGATGCCTTCCACCTCCGGCGCCTCCAACCGTTCGGCCAGATCGCTCACCGCTTGCTGGTAGAGTGCGGCCTGACGCCGGGTCAGCGGACAGAAAGCCGTCATCTCCGTCTTGTCGGGCAAGTCGGTGATGATACGTTTGTCCGTCTTCAGCCGACGCAGAATGTAGGGCCGCACCAAACGGCGGAGAGGCGCGAATTGATTCTGGTCGGTTTGGGACCGGTGCTTGAGGAATGAGGCAAATTCCTTGGCGCCACCCAACAGCCCCGGGCAAAGAAAATCGAAGAGCGACCATAAGTCCGAAAGCCGGTTCTCGATCGGTGTGCCGCTGAGGGCAATCCGGTGGCGGCTGTGAAATGCCTTCACGGCGCGACTTTGGCGTGCGCCCGGATTCTTGATGGCCTGGGCTTCATCGAGGATGGCCAAATTCCACTGGAACTCTTTGAGCCACGCTAATCGCATGGCCATCGAGTAACTGGTGATGACGAGGTCTTTGCCTTCCAGAGCCTCAGAAGGAGACCGGCTGGCGGCAGCAAGTACGTCAGTGGGCGTCTCCGCCGGATGGGCGTAAAAGACCGAAAGCGACGGGCCGAACTTCTGAATTTCCGCCTTCCAATTGGCGATGAGCGAGGCAGGGACAATCAGGAGGCTTGGACCACCATTGTCCGTGGCGGGCGCAGTTTGGCCGCGCCGGCGTTTGAGGACCAGCAACAGCGAGATTATTTGAATGGTTTTACCCAGCCCCATGTCATCGGCCAGACAAGCCCCGAGTCCCAGCCGATTCATAAACCAGAGCCAATGGGCGCCTTGGCGCTGATACGGACGCAGTGTCGCGTGCAAAGCTTGCCCCGGGTCCGATTCGGTGGAGATGTCCGGCTGTTGCATCTGCTCGAGCAGTTTGTTGAGCGCGCCTCCCGCCACGACGTTTGACCAGGCAGCGCGGGCCGCCTCTGCTTCCGGTTCGCCAGTCTGGGCGGCATCAAAGCCCGAGAGCAACCGCAGGCCCTCCAGTAACGGCAGCCCGCCGGAGCCGGCCTCGGCTTGAACCTTTTTCCAGTGGTCCAGAACCTCCTTGAGCTTGTCCCGGTCCACCTCGACCCACTTGCCTTTGAGCAAGACCAGGCCGCTGGCGGATTGCAGGATGGCTTTGAGTTCTGATTCGGTGAGCGCCTCGCCCTCCACCGACAGTTGCACATCGAAATCCAGCAGACTGTCCTTGCCGAGCAGGTTTCCCTTTGCCTCGCCAATGCGCACGGTCACCTGCGGCCTGGGTGGGCGGCCCGCCTTCCACCAATCCGGAATCCGCACCACCAGGCCGCATTGCTCAAAGAAAGGGATATTTTGCAAAAACGAAAAGGCCTGTTCTGACCGCCACATCTGGGGATGAAAGATGGCGCGCGAGTCCAATAATTCACGGGCCAGTTTGCTCTGCTCCGACGCCCGTTGAACTGGCGTCAACAACGCGCCCAGCGCGGCGCGGTTCTTGGCCCCGGCATACTCTTCCAGGGCGCGGCCCAGTGGTAAATGCTGGGCCTTGCCTTGCTCGGAAATGCCATGAGTATAGGTGGCCAAGAAGGCAAACGGGTAAGCCGGGTTGCGCTTGTTCTCGGCCAAATGGAATGTGACGCGTCCCACGGTGTTCCAAAGCGGATTGCAGCTTTTCAGATACGCGGCCGCGCCGCCGGGAGCTTGAGTCATGGCCGCGCGAACATGCGCCTCCAGCTCATCCCACAACCTTGCCAGCACAGGGCCATTTAAGTATTCCAAGCCTTTCATCGGGGGCGCCGACTCTGCCAGCGCGGACCATTCAACTTCGGAAGGCTTGGGGATGGATATGTCGGACGCGTTTTCCAAGTTCGGTTGGTGGCAGAGCGCGGTGAAGAGCCGCTGAGCCAGCCCGCGCCAGAAAACGAATGGCGGGGGCAAAGGTTCGTGCAGTAACCCGGACGCCAGCATCTCCAAACCGCGCGCGGGAGATGCGGCGAAGCCCTCGGTCAGACGCGACGCGATAGCCTGGCTCAGTTTTGGTTCAGCCTGTTCATCCGGCTCGACAAACAAATGTCCGCCAGGGGATATGGCCAGGGTATGTGACATGGCGAGCGAAGCATACAGGCTGCCCCTTCCCGCGCGCCATCAGTTTCATCGCGGAAACATGAGATCCCGGCAAAAGGCAAATCAGTCAAGAGACGCTTGCCAATGTGAACTCGTGGTTGGGGCCAGGAAGCTGAACATGAGTTCGACATTTTCCTCGAAGGTGGTCTCAGGTATGGCTTTCCGGCAATAACGGTCGTACACTTCGCAGGCATGACGGCGCAGTTGTTCGACCCGCGTGGCGCTCAAGCCAGCGTGGGCGAAGGAGTCGATGAGCATATCGAGCAAGGGAATAAACCCGGAGTCATCAAGGGGATTTTGGTCGTTGTGGCTGAACCAGTGATCAATTTGGCTTTTTCCGAAACGCAGCAAGATAATTTCTGTGTCTGTGCCCGGGTGATTTTCGGTTTTCGACGGAGGAGGCTGGACGGTGGCAGTCACCATGGCACCGCGCAACGGCGGCAATTCTTCGGCGGGAAGGCGGAGCGCGATGCTTCGCGCCTGACCCGGCACTCGAGAAATTAACCCGCGACGCTCCAGGGTCAAAATCATTTGATGCACACTCGGAGGTGTGACCTGAAAGAATTGCCTCATCTCCGCCTCCGCCGGCGGTCGTCCGTGCAGGGTGATGTGGTGGTTTATGTGGGCCAGGAACTGGCCTTGCCGCGCGGTGTAGGGTGGTTTCATCGGATTAGCGGACGTGTCCGAGCCGGTCGGGAGCCGACTGATTGCCTTTCTTCCAACTTGTTTACGAACCGGGCCATCTCTTCAATTTTCTTGCGGCTTGGGCCGTTCAGCCCGTTGCCGTGGCGGGAATCGTAGTGCTGGCAATAATCCGCCGCCAGTTTGTAACCGTGTGCGGGCGAGTCAGAATACCAGAGGCAGATGGCCAGGGCCTGCTCCACGAGCAGGAGGTTCCAGTTGTGAATGATGCGCACCGGGCCCCATTGCCGGTTTTTGTATTCATTTTGGAATTCCCGAAGCCGATCATGCAGCGTCTTTGCCGATTTACGATTCACTTTGGGGGCGAATGGGTCCACTCTGGCCAGCAAGGCCCGAGTCTGACGAAGAAGCTCCGCCGCTTCAACCCCGGTTTTTCCAGTGTCCGAGTTGGCGCGACTAGCCACCCAGATGGCGAACGGGGGCAGCCGCCCAGGACTGCCAAACCACTTCTTCAAGACGGTCAATCTGGTGAGGTTTACATTGCCGCGCTCCGCGATATCAGCAACGATTTTCAGCAGCTTTTCCCGGACATCGGTTCCTGCTATAGATCTTTTGTCGGCGTTCATTATTCCATGGTTCGGCGCAGCTTCTTCGATTTGGGCTTGTTGGCCTCCAAATGCACGGGCCTGTGTACTGGTGCAAGTTCTGATTCGTTCATCGGCCCGACCACTCCGCAAGGACACGGTCAATCGCCTCCCGCACCAGCGCGCGGGCGTCGAGTCGCTCCGTGCCGCTCATTAAAAGCCCATCATAATTTGTGTGCTCATGCCGGATGTGTGCAATCACCGCGAGGTCCACCGCTGACGCATCCAGCATGCGTCCGGCAGCGGAGCGGCCTACTCGGCCGCTGCCGCGGCACCCAGTATGCTCAGCGATTCGCCGGGCTTCCTCGGCCGGGCAACCAGGGTATCGCCGCAAAATCGCCTGGGCCAGGGCGGATACAAATTCACGGTCTTCTTCCTGACGCGCCAGCGCCGCGCGGCCGCGGGCAGCGGCGCGCGCCGGTGCGTCGGTGGCACATTCCTCCTCGGCTTTGGCCAAGGCTTCCCCGGTCACCAGCAGACCTTGCCGCTCGTATCGTTTGCGTTTTCGGTTGAATCGCACCACGACTGCCGCGAGCGAACTGTGCTTGCGCGACCGCCGCGATAACGCTGTGTCACCGGCGGGGAGAAATACCAATCCGTCCAGGTCGGCGCAAGTGAGACATAGAGGCCGGCCCTTCTCCATCAGCAGGAAATCTCCCGTAAAAAGTTCCGCCTCGCACTCATTACATTTGCCCTCGTCTCCCACCTTCTCGAAAACCACCAATTCGGGCGGCCGGTTCAATTTGGCGGCCAGCCGCGCGGTCTTCTTTTCCGGCAAATCTGCCGGCGTGTAGTACGTGCGATAAAACTTCTCCCATTGCGGATCGCTGTCATCGGTAACGTGCAGTTCTTTGATGCCGCGCGGCCCGCGAAGGGTGTGGGCGGCTTCGATTGGGCGTAAGCCGCGCCGATTGACCCACTCCAGGAAACAGCGGATGGTCTTTTGAAACTTCTCCGGCCCGACCTGAATCCATGGTTGAAGCGCCCGGTAATGCTCGTTCCCTTTGCGCCAGCCCTCGACGTGGCACGGCTGAAGCAGATTCATTTCCTGCAACAGTTCCAGCGGACCGACGCAGCCGTTTCGTTTCAAGGCTGCCTCAGCCGCACGCTCGACGCGCTCCAGGAAGTTACTGTAGGGTGGGCCATCCATTTGTCGCGTTTTGCTTCGTTGCCCGCCCCGGGAAATCCTTTAGCCCACGTCCAACGGGCGGCTGACTCGCCATCCTTGTCAACGCATCGCCGCCGCGCCTGCTCGTTTCCCGGAACACTCTGAGAGCCAAGTTGTGCATGTGAATGCCAATTCATATAATGGCACCAAACGAGCGCCTTGGCAAGCTTCCGGCGGGAGCAATGCGCAGGGAGCAACCGCGCGAGTTCTACGTCAGGAGGTCCGTTAAATTTGTTGAAATAGCCTCCCAGCAGAACTTTGGCATCCTTTTGCAAGGCGAGCGTTTGGACGCCCTGATCCACGTTGGTTCCCGGATCAAAACTCGCATCCAGCTTTCCGTTGGGCAGCAATCGGGCAACTCCCCGGCGGCTGACCAAATCCATGGTCAGGAAATAACCCCCGGCAACGATTTTTCCGTTGGGCTGAATCCCGAGGCAATGCTCCGTATCGTCGGATCCCGTGCCGGGATTGAAACCGAGATCCATCATGCCCTGGGCCGTGGAACGGTCAATTGCCGCGAATACCGGGAGGATTACGCAAATGGATTTAACGGGCTGGTTCATGATGCGCGAGGTTTGAAACTTGCAACTGGCTCTTTAGTCCCAAATACAGCGGGCTTTTGGTTTTCGATGCTCCCGGTCGCTTGAACGATTTTTTTTCGGGCTGACAGGGTTGTGGCGGCGCGGATGCATCGGACTGCATCCGCGCGCCGATTCCCATTATTTCTTTTCAGCCAGTGTCTGCACCAGCTTCTTCAGCTCCTCGACGCTTTGCTTCAAGGCCTGAATCTCGGAATCCTTTTGATCAACTTTCTGGTTGAGCCCCTGGATGGCCGCCAGCGCCACGCCGCCTTCGTCAACCACGGAGATGTGTTTGTCGTCGTCGCCATCCAGGCCGAAAGCGGTGTGAAAATCCTGCGCCATGGGACCGAGATGCCGCACTTCCGTGCCGTCGGTCTTGTAATTCCATTGAGTTACCGGCAGAGAAACCACTTTGGCCAACACGCCCAGCGGATCAACCTGAGAGAAGTTTGCCTTGGCATTTCGATCACTGGTCAAAGCCACACTGCCGGTATATACCGTGCAACCTGCTGGAAAGATCGCTTTCGTCTGCCCGGCGCCGATGCGAATAATGTTGTTTTCGCCCGCCACACCGATGTTGCCTATGTCAATGTTGCCGCTTTCGGTGTTATTAAGGTTGTAGCCCGCTTGATAACCTATCGCAATATTATTTGAGCCGCTAACGCAATTATTTAAAGCGTAAGCACCGTCTGCTGTGTTATAGCTGCCGAAGTTGCCAAATTGAAGCGAATAAGCTCCATTTCCTGTGTTGTAGTTTCCGGTTTGATTGGATATGAGCGCATTATACCCATTCGCGGCGTTGAAATTTCCTTTGGAGTTAGTCCACAGGGCCTGGTAGCCATTCGCGGTGTTTCCGGACCCTGTTGTATTGGAAAGCAAAGCTTGGTCGCCGTTAGCCGTATTTTCGTTTCCGGTTGTATTGTAAAAAAGTGCCTCATAACCAATTGCTGAGTTATCGAGTCCTGTGGTATTCTGAAAAAGTGACTGATATCCCACCGCTGTGTTATCATAGCCGGTCGTGTTATTATAAAGCGCGGTTCCTCCATTGGCTACATTATAATAGCCTGTTGTGTTGGCATATAAAGCGTCTGCGCCGTTGGCAGTATTGTCATAACCGCTAGTATTTGCGTATAGTGCTTGAGAACCAATGGCTACGTTACCGTATCCTTCATCGTAGGTTCCAATATTTGAGTACAATGACTGATAACCAATGGCTACGTTGCCGGAACCGCCGGCGTTCGAATACAACGCGCCGAAACCTTCGGCGGTGTTGTAATTTCCATAGTCGTTTGAATAAAGCGCTAGCGCGCCATCGGCGGTGTTTTCAACTCCGGTGGTGTTCAAGAAGAGCGATTGATACCCATTGGCGGTGTTTTCGTAACCAGTGGTATTTAGATACAAAGCATCATCACCATTGGCGGTGTTAAAGTATGCGGTCGTATTGTGATAAAGCGATTGGTAGCCATTCGCCACGTTATAGCCTCCGGAAGTATTGGACCAAAGCGCAAGGGCGCCATTGGCGGCGTTTCCACTTCCATTGTTATTAGAATAAAGGGCCTGGTAGCCATTTGCCGTGTTGTTGTATCCGGCTGTACTAGAATTAAGCGCGTTGACACCATTTGCCGTGTTTTCCGAGCCGCTGGTATTGGAATTAAGCGCAAAGGCACCGCTGGCCGTGTTATTAATGCCGCTCGTATTTGAGAAGAGTGCGTTATCGCCGTTGGCTGTATTTTGAAATCCGCTGGTGTCGGAAGCGAAAGCCTGGTAGCCAAATGCGGAGTTTGCGCCGCCGGTTAGGGTCAAATTGCCCGCGCCTGGACCGGCGAAGAAATTGCCGAGGCTATCGCCATGCAGCAGCAAATTGGTGCCGGAAAAGATGATTCCGTTTGTTGCCGCAAGAGTTGGGAGATTCAGGTTGCCGGTGAAATTCGCGCCACTTGCGCTATTAGTCACCACTGCGGCCGGCAGTTGCGCCAACGTCAAGGTGCCGCTGATCTGATTGGCCGGAATCGAGCCGACTACATTGCTCGCGCTGCTCGCGAAGATTGCATAAGGCGTGGGTAGCAATGCCTCGCGAGGGCTTAATGTACTGAAACTAGGTGCGCTGTTGGTGCGCACGGAAACCTCCAACCAACGGCCAGGACCTGGAAACTGGTCCCCAAAATCCAGCGCTAATGCGAATAATCCGTTGGTGACGCCCGTCGCCAGGTTCGTGATCGTCAACCCCTGCTCCGTGCCGAACGTCGGCGCGTCAAAAAGTGCAAACGTCATATCAAAGCTGCCGTTTGCCGGGTTCGTGCCGACATTGAGCCGGCCTTCGTAGGTGAACGCGGTGCCTTGGGCTGACGCCGAAAGCGCCATTGCAAAGGCCAGCGTAGTAAGTAGGATGGTTTTTTTCATGGTTTTAATGGTTATGTTGTTGGTTTAGAATTGTGAGTTTGAGATAAGTGGTTGCCGGTTTCTTTGGTTATTTTTTGAGACGGAGGAAAAGGTCGCCATTGGCGACACCGATGGTGACGCTATTGACCGAGCTGTTGGTGGTGATGGTAAATGTGGAATTGGTCCAGTTGGTCGTGGTCACGCTGGAGTTCTGTTGCAGGACAAAGCCGGTTGAAGGATAAGGCCAGGTCACGACGACATTTTTGCCCGAAGGCGTGATGGTTAGCAGCGGCGCGCCGGCGGTTTCGACCGCGTAAATTGACCAAAAACCGCCCGTGACGGAATAATTGCCGCCGCTCATGGACGTGCTCGCGTCCGGCTGTCCAATGGTGGCGCTGACGGTATATTGGCCGTTAGTGCTGGCGCTGGTGCCGCCGCCCCCGGCGATTTTGTACCATTGAATGGAATAGGATTGCGCGAATCCGAACAATGGAATCAAACAGGCGAGGAGAATAAGTGATTTTTTCATGTGATGGTGGATTTCGGGAGTGGTTTTTTTGATGCGAATGTTTTGCAAACGATGCGAGGGCGGGCACGGAACGGAGGCATCCGCAGGCAGGAACGGGAAGCCGGCAACTTGCTCCGCGGGTTGATGAGGTCGTTCATTCAACCCATCCAACGGAACAAAAAGTGAAGCGTTACAAGATTACTTGGAATTTATTTGCAATAAGAACGCGAGACTTTCTGGAAGCCAGGAGCTGACGGGAAATCGCGGCTGGACTCACCAATCCAAGTTAATCGCTTTCAGCTCTTTCCGAAGCTGGCGTAGATCCCAAAGCTGGAGGTAATGCATACGAACTTCCCCGATCACGGCGAGTTCGTTGCCGTCGGGGCTGAATTCCATGTATGCTATATTCTGCGGAAGACTTGATTCGAGGGTCGCGAGCTCAGCACCGGTTGCCACATCCATCAGACAAATTAATTGCGCTGATCTCGCCACGGCGACCGTTCGGCTGTCCGATGAAAAAGCAATTACGCCGGGCCCCGCAGCTGTTGCGTTTCGCGACCTGACGAATGCACGTTTCCAGTTTGTAGTGTCCCAAACTTGATATTGTCCGGTGTCACCTGTTACCAACCAGCGACTATCGGGACTGAATGCCATGGTCTTCATCTGCAATGGAACCGGAAGAACCTTCACGGCCAGGGAGTTGTTCAAATCAAAAATGGTTAAGTTCGTGTCATTGTAACCTGAGGCGGCGCACCACCGGCCGTCATTGCTAAGGCTGGCGTAATCAATTGGCTTGGCGGACGTCAGCATGTTTTTCTCCCGATGCGTTGCCAGCTCCACCAGATATACTTTGCCGCCAGAAACCATCGCCGCGGTCGTTGGTTTTTGATCAAACGGGCGGCAGTATCTATCGAAATTATGCCTTTCGTTCAGGTGTTCCGGCGCGCCCAGGATCAGTTTATTGGTTCCCCCTTCGACGGAGCGTGTAATTGGGTATTGCAAGAGACCGAGACGTGAGTCCACGAATAAAACCTGCCCCTGCCGATCAAAAGCCACGGTGTCGGCATAATTCGCGGCCTGGAATCCTACCAATGAACCGGACCAACGATCCCAGAAACGCACCCCGTCTGGATGGGTGGAAGCCAGCACCTGGCCGTCCGCACTGTAAGCGCAACTCCACAGTTCCTCATTTCCAGTATTTATAAATTTGAGAACATTGGTTTCGGCGTTGCCATCAATTTTGAAAAGAGTGCGTGTCGTTCCACCAAAGAGGCTTAACGAGCTGTCATCCGAACTGAACTTCACATGATACTGCTCCCATTCAAACGGCCAATTACAGATTTCATCGCCAGTCAATACATTCCACAGTCGCAATCGTCCGTCCCATCCGGTACTGGCAAGCAAATTGCCCCGCTGGTTGAAAGTGACTCGGATAGCCGAGGATCGGTGCCCGGAGAAGGTTTGAACCAATTTGCCCAAATTCATGTCCCAAACATATATGTTCCCATCTCCACCGGCGGCGGCCAAGAGACTGCCTCCGGCATTCCAAGCCATTCCGTTTACCGCAAATGGCACTGCCAACGACCAGATAACCTGCCCTGTAGTCATGTCACGAACGATCACGCTTTTATCTTCCGCAGTTGAAATCGCAAGTTTAAGGCCGGAGGGATCGAGTTCCAAACCCCAGGGCAACCAAGCGGTCGGCAACGATTTCATCTGCTTCCCCGACGGAAGATCGTAAACCAGGATTGGCTCGGGAGGTTCACCAACGACGCGGGGAAATTGACCGACGACAATCTTGCGGCTGTCGGATGAGAATGTGAAGGTGCGGCAGTTGGTAATGGCCGGCTCGATTGCGAGCATACGTTTGGAAGTCAGATCCCATAATTGCAAGCCAGGCCGTGCATTCGTTCTGAGAAGTCCATAAATTACCGCCAGCCACCGGTCATCCGGGCTGAAAACAAAATCAGCCACGGGGGCACCGATTCCCGGCAGAAGCATCAATTCGTGGCCGCTTTGAACCTCGCGCACGCGGACTTCCCCATTTTCTTCAGCGATGGCGCATTTTTCAAACGAACCGTCGAACACGGCGCTGGCGGTGCCCGCCCAGTCGTTGGTAAATTTCCCGGCCACACGCAAATCGGTCAGAGCCAGGCAGGCAATTGCTTCGTTCCTCAGTGCCAGCGAAGGCCGGTAGGCAGTGGCTCTTCTTAACAATTCCAGACTTTCAGCACGCCGGCCTGCACCATGACCCTGGCGCATGGCCCTGGCCTCGCTCAATTGGGATCGCCAAAGTTTTTCCCGGGCATCCGTTTCGGCCAGCAGCGCGCGTTGGGCCTGCACGTCGGCGCGCCGATGTGAATCCCGCTCTCTGGAATACATCCAGCTTGAAATTAATACGGCGATCATCAAGGAGGCGAACACGATGCTTAAGGAGGCAAATGTCAGTCTGTTTCTCCGCGCCCATTTTTGGAGCCGGTAGAAATTTCCTGGAGGCCGGGCCATCACGGGCTCATGGTTGATGAAGCGTTCAATGTCACGCAGCAAACCTTGCGCCGTTTCGTAGCGGCGTTCGCGGTCTTTCTCCAACGTCTTCATCACAATCCAGTCAACATCACCCTGGATGATCCTGGTGATTTTGGCCGGGTCCGTCATGCGGCGTTCGGCTACTACCGTCCGTTCTTTTATGGAAAGCGTCGTCAGACGCGCCGAGGGGCGCGGCGGTTCTTTTTCCCTGATGATCCGCAGGATTTCATCGAACGCCGAACGTCGCAGCTCGGACGCATCAAAGGGCTGGCTGCCCGTGAGCAGTTCGTAAAGCAACACGCCGAGGGAATAAATATCGCTCCGGGTGTCAATATCCAATCCATCCAGGCCCGCCTGTTCGGGACTCATGTAAGCGGGAGTGCCAATGAATTGGCCCAACTCGGTGAAGAGGGCGCTGTCCCTCAGGTTCGACGCCGTGATGGCCTTGGAAATGCCGAAATCAATAATTTTTGGAAACGGCTTTCCATCCTGTTCGGTGACGAGAATGTTCGGGGGTTTGAGGTCGCGGTGAATGACTCCCTTCTGGTGGGCGTGCTGGACGGCGTGACACACTTGCACGAACAGGGACAGGCGCTGCCCGGGGGAAAATCTGTGCTGGTCGCAATAATCGGTTATCCTGAGCCCCTGCACCAACTCCATGACAAAGAACGGGCGGCCATTCTCCGTGGCCCCGGCATCGAAAATCTTGCAAATATTTGGATGATCCAGCAGGGCCAGCGCCTGCCGCTCGGCTTCAAAACGTGTGATCACCTGTTTCGTGTCCATTCCCGGCTTGACCACCTTGAGCGCCACGCGCCGGCGAACCGGTTCGGTTTGTTCGGCGAGGTAAACTACGCCGCAACCCCCCTCGCCGATTTGTTCGAGAATTTTGTAGCGGCTTATGGTATCGCCAGGCTTTTCCAGATAATTGCCGGGATGCGATGTCGCTTTGCCACCTTCAACCAGATCCGTTTGCAGCCCCACCGCAAGAAAGCAGGCGGCGCACAGGCCGGACAGATCATCAGGCAAAGTCGCGCCGCAAAGAGGGCATTTCTTGTTCTCAGGCATGTTTGGTCTGCCCGCTTTTCAACTCTCGAACAGACATGATTGCTATTTAATTCAAAGGCAAATCTCCGGAAGTATTACAAAATAAATCATACCGGCGCGACCGGCGCTCAGGAATTCCGCAAAATCTTTAATAAATGCCGGATTTCGCCATCAATTTCCGCCACGTCGCCGACGGTGCGCCCGATTTCGCGGCGTAGTTTGAGCCGGTATTCCTCCCGCAAACGGGCGGCCGCGACCCGGGCGGCGCCTTCGCTCAATTTTAAACGTGCGGCTGCCTCCGAATAGTCGCCGCGGACCGCATCCCCGATGATGAAAGGCCGAAGGACTTCAAAGAAATCATCTTTACCGGCGGCACGGTAATCATCGCGCAACTGTTGGAGCACAAATTGCAAGAGAACCGAAGCCCATTTTTTTTCAAAAATCAATGCTGGATCCCGCAGCTCGGGCGGATCAAAACCCATTCCCGTTTCTGCCTCATCGGCGTTTATGGGTATGTCAATCCTGCCGCCGCCACGTTTCTCGGCATTGCATTTGTCTCTTTCACTCGAAACATAATTATTCAAGCAGGCGAGCAAAAAAGACCGGAATTTGCCCTTTTCCGGATGCACGTTATGAAGCCTGTCTCCATCCAGCAGGTGGGCAAAAAATCCCTGGGTAAGGTCCTTTGCGTTCTCCGGGCTTTGTCCCTGCCTTCGGAGAAATGCGTAAAGTGGAGGCCAGTAAATTCTACAAAGATGTTCCAAGGCTTCCGTGGCGCCCGATTCGTTCCGGCTCGCAGCCGTCAAAACAACGGTCCAATGAGTTTGGTCAAATCGAGCCTGTGTGTCATCCAGCATTTCTTATGGCATCCTTTTAAAGCCGGCGTCATTGTTGATTACGTTGCCATTTCAAGCAAGCGCAATGACGCGCGGCCGCATAGATTTACGATCATCTTCAATCAAATTATTTGGATCAATTGGTTTCAACCGACATGGCTGAGAACTTAACTCCTTTAATTCAAAAAAATCAGCCGCGCGAACCCTCGGTCGCGAACCCTCGAAAATCCGCCGATTACACTTTTTTTCCGGCTGGACAGCAGATGGAGTTTTCAATAACAACGGGACGGTCAAGAACCAAAGGAACCAAAGGAATAAACCATGAAAAGAAACTTGTTTGTCTGCATTGCAATTCTCCTCGCCGGTATCGCGGTGGCCGCCACGCTGATGGCCCAGGAAAAAGCGCGGCCCGCCAAATATGAGTATGCAATTGTGAAATGGGATGGACCGGATCGCCTGTATTACAACCTGCCGGATAAATTCGAGCTGAAGCATTTGGAGAAGCAGGGCATCCCGGTTCCGGGGGACGCGGAGAACGAGGAATTCTGCCTTGCGGCAGCCTCAAATATCATGGCCAAGGACGGCTGGGAGCCGGTGAATTTGAACTCCCGACGCATTCTTTACCGCCGTCCGGTAAACTGATTTCCGTCCGCCATCGCGGCCTCGTATTTGCCGGAGATTGTCAAAGTTCAGCCACGGGTTGAAAATGGACAAACACGAATAGACCTTTAGGCGGCTTGCGCGGCAAACAAGACAGACAGCCGCGGGAGAACAGTCGAGTAGGCGAGGAGGACGGGTTGAAAGGCGCACTGGCCAATGACCGTCGCTCCCTCGCCCCTCTTGGGAACCGGACGTGCAGATTTCCCGCATCCGGCTCGTATGACAACTCTCGCTCAA